>Ga0153917_1000001_pt1 | contig 465415 bp, 430 predicted proteins | sample TSFL001MetaG_FD_104695 | JGI IMG/M metagenome (GOLD analysis project Ga0153917, IMG submission 104695) | Attine ant fungus gardens microbial communities from Florida, USA - TSFL001 MetaG | ecosystem: Host-associated > Fungi > Mycelium > Unclassified | place: USA: Florida, Paynes Creek Historic... | reverse complement strand
CGTCCCACCAAGACACGCCAGCCGCACACCCAGGCACCTGTCACGACGACAGAAGTGCCCGGGACACCGATCATGTCCCGGGCACTTCACCCTGCCCTCTTGACAAGAGCAACTACATATCAGGCACCTGTCACGACGACAGAAGTGCCCGGGACACCGATCATGTCCCGGGCACTTCACCCTGCCCTCTTGACAAGAGCAACTACATATCAGTCCAGCAGCAGCGCCGGCTCCTCCAGGATCGCGGCGACGTCCGCCAGGAAGCGCGCGCACTGGTCGCCGTCCACGACGCGGTGGTCGAAGGACCCCCCCACCGTCGTGACATAGCGCGGCACCACGGCGCCGTCCACGACCCAGGGCCGCTCGCGCACCGTGCCGAAGGCGACGATCGCGACCTCGCCGGGATTGAGGATCGGCGTCCCCGTGTCCACGCCGAGCGCGCCCACGTTGGTGATCGTGATGGTGCCGTCCCGCATGTCCGCGGGCGGGGTCTTGCCCTCGCGCGCCGTGGTGCCGAGCGACTCCAGCGCCGCGGCCAGCTCGCGCATGCTCAGCTCCTGCGCGTCCTTGATGTTGGGCACCATGAGCCCGCGCGGCGTCGCGGCGGCGATGCCCAGGTTCACGAAGCGCTTCACGTGGATCTCGGCGCCGTTCTCCCCCTCGACCCAGCTCGCGTTGAGCTGCGGATTGCGCGCGGCGGCCCACAGCACGGCCTTGGCGACGATGAGCAACGGCGTGACCTTGACGCCCTGGAAGTCGCGCGAGGCCTTGAGCCGCTTGACGAACTCCATGGTCCGCGTGGCGTCCACGTCCACGAAGAGGGACACGTGCGGCGCCGTGAACGCGCTGTTCACCATCGCGGAGGCCGTCGCCTTGCGCACACCCTTCACGGGCACGACGTCGACCGCACCGGCGGGTGCCTCCCACGCCTCCCCGCCGAAGGAGACCTGCACGGCCTTCTCGGCCAGGTTGGGAGCGGGGGCGGGCGCGCTCACGGCGGTGCTGCGCAGGCGGCGGTCGGCGAAGTCCGCGAGGTCCTCGCGCGTGACCTCACCGTGCTTGCCGGTCGCGGTGACCTGCGCCAGGTCCACGCCGAGCTCGCGTGCCAGTCGCCGCACGGGCGGCTTGGCCAGGGGACGCGTGGGCGTCGGCGGCACGGTCCGGTCCACGGGCGTCGGCTCGGGAATCTGCACGACGGCGGGTGCCGCCTCCACGGCGTTCCTCCCGCGGGTGCCGTTCCCGGCGCCAGCGGCGCGCGCCGCGGGGCGCACGCGCGCCCTGCGCTTGACGGCATCCGCCACGGGACCGGAGCCGACCAGGGGGCCCGGCCCCGCGTCGTCGGGCACGGGGGCAGCCTGCGCCGCGGGAGCCGGGGCCGTCTCGCCGTCCTGGGCGATGTCGATGAGGGGGGCCTCGACCTCGAGGGTCTGGCCCGGCTCGCCGTGCAGCGCGGTGACGACGCCCGCGAAGGGGCTCGGCAACTCCACGAGCGATTTGGCGGTCTCGATCTCCACGAGGACCTGGTTGACCGTCACGGTGTCGCCGACGGCGACCTTCCACTCGACGATGTCGGCCTCGGTGAGGCCCTCGCCGACGTCCGGCAGATGGAACGTGCTCATGCTGCGTCCTCTTCTCAGTCCTGGGATGCTCAGTGCTCGAACGAGGCGTCGAGGGCCTCGAGGATGCGATCGATGTCCGGCAGGTAGTTCGCCTCTACCTTGGACGGCGGGTACGGCATGTGGAAGCCCCCCACGCGCAGGACCGGCGCCTGCAGCGCGTAGAACGCGCGCTCGGAGACGCGCGCGGCGATCTCGCCGCCCAGGCCGCCGAAGGTGGGGGCCTCGTGGGCGATCACGAGGCGACCCGTGCGCTTGACCGACTCGGTGACGGTGTCGAAGTCGATGGGGCTCAGGCTGCGCAGGTCGATGACCTCGACGTCGCGGCCGTCCTCCTCCGCCGCCTGCGCGGCGGCGAGGGCCACGGGGACCAGCGGTCCCCATGCCAGGATCGTCGCGTCGGTGCCGCCGCGGACCACGTGGGCCCGCGCGGCCGGGGCGGCCCGGCGCTCCGTGTCCACCTCGCCCTTGAGCCAGTAGCGGCGCTTGGGCTCGAAGAAGATGACGGGGTCCTGGCTCGCGACGGCCTCCTGGATCATCCAGTAGGCGTCATGCGGCGTGGACGGCGTCATGATGCGCAGGCCCGCCGTGTGGGCGAAGAGCGCCTCCGGGGACTCCGAGTGGTGCTCCACCGAGCCGATGCCGCCGCCGAAGGGGATGCGGATCGTCACGGGGACGCTCAGTCGCCCCTCGGAGCGCATGCGCAGCTTGGCCAGCTGCGTGGTGATCTGGTTGAAGCCGGGGAAGACGAAGCCGTCGAACTGGATCTCCGCGATGGGACGGTACCCGCGCAGCGCCAGGCCGATGCTGGTGCCGATGATGCCGGACTCCGCGAGCGGCGAGTCGATCACGCGGTCCTCGCCGAACTCGGCCTGCAGTCCCTCCGTGATGCGGTAGACGCCGCCCAGGCGACCGATGTCCTCGCCCATCATGAGCGTGGAGGGGTCCTCGGCGAGCACGCGGCGCAGGCCCTCGTTGATGGCCTTGGCCATGGTCATGCGGGTGGTGCTCACTTGACCGTCTCCTGGTAGTTGCGCTGGTGGTCGGCCACGTCGCCGTCCTGGTCCGTGGCGTCCGCGAAGCCGGACTGGTAGTTCCGGTACCACGCCAGCTCCTCCTGGACCAGGGGGTGGGGCTCGGCGTAGACGTTGTCGAAGGAGTCCTCGAGGCTGGGGGTCGGGAAGGCGAGCGCGTCCGCGCGCAGCTTCGCGGCGATCTCGTCATTCTCGCGGCCCACGGACTCGAAGAAGTCGTCCCCGACGCCGGCGGCGCGCAGGGCCCGTTCCACGCGCAGGAGCGGATCGCGTTCGTCCCAGTCGATCTCCTCGGCGCGGGTGCGGTACTTCGTGGGATCGTCCGCCGTGGTGTGGGCGCCCCGGCGGTAGGTCACGGCCTCGATGAGGACGGGCCCCTTGCCGGAGCGCGCTCGTTCCAGGGCCCAGCGCGTCACGGCGTGGACGGCGACGACGTCGTTGCCGTCCACGCGTACGGCCGGGAAACCGTAGCCGGCGGCGCGGTTCACGAGCGGCACGCGGGACTGCACCTCGAAGGGGACGGAGATGGCCCACTGGTTGTTCTGGCAGAAGAAGACCACGGGAGCCTGCATCGAGGCCGCGAAGACCATGGACTCGTGGACGTCGCCCTCGGAGGAGGATCCGTCGCCGAAGAAGGCCATGACGGCGGCGCCCTGAGCGGCGCGGCGCTCCTCGTCCCATCCCTTCTGGTCACGGCTGACGCCCATGGCGTAGCCGACGGCGTGCAGCGTCTGGGCCGCGAGCACCATGGTGTAGGGGTGGAACCCCGTGGCGGCCGGGTCCCACCCGCCGTGGCTGATGCCGCGGAAGACGCGCAGCATCTCCGCGATCTGCACGCCGCGCGTGATGGCGACGCCGTGCTCGCGATAGGTGGGGAAGAGGTAGTCCTGGGCGGCGGTGGCCCGGCCGGCACCGATCTGGGCGGCCTCCTGGCCCTTGAGCGGGACCCAGAGGACCAGCTGGCCCTGACGCTGCAGTGCGGTGCCTTCGTCGTCCACGCGACGCGTCACCGCCATGTCGCGGTAGAAGTCCTTGAGGGTCTCCTGGTCGATGTCCGCCGCATAGGCGTCCCACTCCGGGTCCGCGACCCTGGTGCCTTCCGGCGTCAGCAACTGGATGTAGTCATCCCACTGCGGCGCTTGGGTGAGCTCGCTGTCCACGCTTCTCCTCGACTCTTGTTCCCCGGCGGTTCGCCCCATAGATTCCCCAAACGGAATATGGGTGAATTTCCCGGACCATCCCCGTCACCCTACCCATGAGTCGGCTCCGAAACGAACAGGACGGAAGGGCGCCACGCTGGCGCACTTCCGTCCCGTTCCTCGAGAAGCTAGGGCTTCCTACGGATGCCGATGACGGCATAGAAGGTCGCCTTCAGTCCTGCTCGGCGAGCCAGTCCCCGGCCAGCGCGATGAAGCGATCGTTGCCCTCCACCTCGCCGATGCTCACCCGCACACCCTCGCCCGCGAAGGCCCGCACCGCGAGCGCGCGCTCGGAGGCGCGGGCGGCGAACTCGGCGGCGCGTTCCCCCAGCGCGAGCCACACGAAATTGCCCTGCGACTCCGGCAGCTTCCAGCCCTGCCCGGCGAGGGCGGCGACGACGCGCTCACGCTCCTCAACCAGCTCCTCGACCCGCCCCATGACGGCGTCGGTGGCGCGCAGGGAGGCGACGGCCGCGGCCTCGGCGACGGTGGAGACGGCGAACGGCACGGCCGTCACGCGCAGGTGCTGGGTGATCTCCGGCTTGGCCACGGTGTAGCCCACGCGCAGGTTGGCCAGGCCGTGGGCCTTGGAGAAGGTGCGCAGCGCGACCACGTTGGGGTGCTTGCGGTACATCTCGATGCCGTCCACGGCGTCCTCGACCCGGACGAACTCCTGGTAGGCCTCGTCGATGACGATCAGGACGTTGGAAGGGACCTTGGCGATGAAGGCCTCGACCTCGTCCGTGCGCAGCACCGGGCCCGTCGGATTGTTGGGGGTGCAAAGAATGATGACCGAGGTATTTTGCGTCACGGCCGCGGCCATGGCGTCCAGGTCATGGCGCTGATCGGCCAGGAGCGGCACCTGCACGGAGCGGGCACCAGCGGTCTCCACCACGATCGGGTAGGCCTCGAAGGAACGCCACGGGTAGATGACCTCGTCCGCCTCGCCGTCGTCGTTGGTGCCCGCGTAGGCGGAGAGCACCTGGATCAGCGCGCCGAGAGAGCCGCCGCCCGTGACGATGTCCTCCGCCAGGACCTCGAGGCACTCGGCCAGCTCGTTGCGCAGGGCGGTGGCGAGCGGGTCCGGGTAGCGGTCCAGCGCCACGGCGTCGTGGGCCGCCTGCAACACCTCCGGCAGCGGGGGGAACGGGTTCTCGTTGGAGGAGAGCTTGTAGGAGGTCAGGCCCGGCACGGGGGCCGCCGGCTTGCCCGCGGCGTACTTGGGCAGGCGACCCAGGACGGGGCGCGGTTCGGGGTGCACGGCGTGGCCGTGGACGTTCTGCTCAGACATGCCTCCACCCTAGCGGCGTGGGTCACACTCCCCGGATGGGGCGTGGACGAGTCCCCCAGCTGGGCGTGTCATCATGGACGAAATCCACCGGATCGACCGTCTGCGAGCCACCGTGAACGTCCTGTTGCGCGTCATCGTCAATGCCGCCGCCCTCTGGGTGGCCGCGTGGTTGTTGCCGGGGATCAGCCTCGAGGCCACCGCGACGGTCTCCCCCGAGTACCAGACGCTGGCGACCGTGTGCGCCTTCCTCTTCGTCGGCCTGGTCTTCGGCGTGGTCAACACGCTGCTGCGCAAGATCCTGCACGTCCTGGCGCTGCCCATCACGTGCCTGACGCTCGGCTTCTTCGCGCTCGTAGTGAACGCGGGCCTGCTGGAGCTGACCGCCTGGCTGGCCAACTTCTTCCCCGTGGACTTCCGCGTGGAGAACTTCTTCTGGAACGCGATCCTCGGTTCCATCATCGTCAGCCTGGTCTCCGCCATCTTGGGGAAGATCATGGTGCGCGAGGAGCGCTAAGCGACATCGGCCAGGCGCTTTCGCCAATACCCCGGGCGCCTCCGCTCGTGGGCGTATGCTACGGCAGCGATTCTCCCAGGCTGGCGAAGACAGACGATGCGATAGGCCCGCCCCGCCTCGTCGTCCGTGTCAGCGGCATTCTCCGCGAGCAGCGCTTCCAGCGCATCGGGAGGAATGACATTCCCCATGGCGGTCCCCTTTCCCCGACCGAGTACTCCTTCTGTGGTCCTCCCCCTACGTAAGCCTGTGAACCCGCGTCAAAAACTCTGCGACGACCCCGCCACACCCGGCATGACAAGTCGGTCCTCCTGCGCCCGCCGCGCTGCTACGGCGGCAGGTGACGCCGCGCCCAGCCCGTACTTGGCCCGTGCCATGCCCGACGACGCCCGGGCTCCGGAGCGGACCGCCGCCGGCTGCGGCGCGGGGTGCCGCGTGGCGACCCGGTAGCTCGTCGCCGCACCGACCAACCCCAGTGCCGCCATCGACTCCCGCACCGCCGGAACGTCCTTGGCCTCCCGCGCCGTGACCCGGTAGTTGTCGAGACGATGTTCCGGGCCGAACACGCCGGAGCCCCCGGGCGGATGCGCCGCCGCCGGCACGGATCGCACCAGGATCCGCTCCCGGCTCACGGGGACGCTCACGCGGCCGTCCAGGCCGGGCACCGAGTCATCCGGGTCCTCCAACTGGATCACCCTCACCCCTGCCGGGGTGTCCGAGGCCCCAGACGGCGCCCCGACCGTGACCACGCCCGTGACCCGGTAGCGTTCCGACACCACCGGATCCGAGGCCAGGTTGAGCGCGTGCCGTCCACCCTGGCTGTGCCCGGAGAACACCACGGGGTCACCGCGCCTGGCCCCGGCTGCGGCGAGGGCGGTCAGCACGGCGGGTGCCACGTGGGAGGTGTCGTCCGTCATCGCCTCGGGGATGCGGGCGACACCCCAGACGGTGCCGCTCTGCGCATTGGTCCCAGGGAGCGTGACCACCCACCTGGGTCCGTCCTCCCCCTCCACCCGCGTCACCACGAGCGCCCCCTGCCCGCGCCCGGCCGCGGCCTGGAGGTCCACGAGCCCCTCCAGGGTGGCGGGGGATGCCCCAAGCTCCGGGACCGGTGCCTCGGTCAGGATGTCGGGGGCAGGGGCCACCACGCGTGCCCCGTGCATCACGGTGCCCACCGTGATCCAGGGAAAGCGCGACATGACCGAAGCCAGGAGCGGATTCCTGGTGAAGCCGGACAGCCCGCCGATGGCGGCGACCGTCCCCTCGATGCCCGGAGGCCTGCCCGCGACATAGCCGGCGACGCCGAGCAGGAGATCCGTCCGCGCCGAGACAAGTCCGCCCAGAGCGCCGTCGGGGCCCGTCAACTCCGGCCTTCCGCCGGAAAGCGATCCGCCGGAGAACCATCCGCCGGATAGCCACCCTCCAGGGTGCTCCATGACCTCGCGCTCGGCCCGCTCGTAGTTCCCCGCGGCCCTGCGCAGATCGCGCGCCAGCTCCCCGTACGTTTCACCCGCCGCGGCGCAGGCCCGGCGACAGGCGCCCAGCGCCTCCTCCAGCTCAGCGACGGTGCCGTGCACCGCCGGCATCGCGAGCACCGCCCGCGCGGGCACGCTCACCCGGACGAGCCACAGCCAGGCGGCCTCCCCGAGCGAGTGGGAGACCGCGTCGCAGCCCGACGCCGCGGCGTCCAGCTCCCCCGTCACCACCTCGACGGCCCCCTCCCCGCCGAAGACCCTCACCGTCACGGCTCCTCACCTCCCCCGGCCCGTGGACAGGGACCACGTGGCCTGCGCGCTCCCAGCCACCCCCGTGCCGGCGAGGCATTGCGCCCCGTCGTCGCTCGCGCTCAGGGCGGCATCCAGCTGGTGGCGCAGCCGCGCGACGAGCTGTGCCGCACGACGGGTGGCGGTCAGCGCCGCCGTCACCTGCCGGTGGGCCCGGGCGTGCGCGTCCTCGAACCCCCGCGAGGCCACGCCCTCCCACCCGCTGACGCGCAGGCCGGAGGAACGGCGCACCCCCTCCTCCAGCGCATCCGTCAGCCGCGCCACCAGCGCGCCGACCGCCTCCACGTCCATGCCCGTTCCCTTCCGCCTCGCGCGCTCGGCCCGCCTCCCGGACCGCCCGGCGCCGCGTGCCTTCCCACCACGGTAGGGAGGAAGGGCACCCGGGCAAGCGCCCGGCGTCGGGCACTGGGGACAACGTCTCCCCCACAGGCCGGCCGTGAGGAACGCCCCATCCACAGGCCGCTTCACGGCCCACGCCCTAAAAGAGGGCGCCATGAAAGAATGGCCCCATGACCTCCAGCGCTCGCGTCTCCCTGTCTCAAGAAGCCCTGGCCCTCGGCCCCCTGGACGGTCGTTACCGTCCGGCCGTGGCGCCGCTCGTCGACCACCTCTCCGAGGCGGCCCTGAACCGCAACCGCGTGCACGTGGAGGTGGAGTGGTTCATCCACCTCGCCAAGAACTCGGTGCTCCCGGGCCTTGCCCCGCTCACCGCCGAGCAGGAGGCCGGACTGCGCGCCGTCGTCACCGAGTTCGACGCGGCCTCCGTGGCCGAGCTCGCCGAGATCGAGGCCGTCACGGTCCACGACGTCAAGGCGGTGGAGTACTACATCGGCCGTCGCCTGGAGGCGCTGGGCCTGGCCGCCCTGACTCCGCTGGTGCACTTCGCCTGCACCTCGGAGGACATCAACAACCTCTCCTACGCCGTGGGCGTGCGCGACGCCGTCGTGGACGTCTGGCTGCCCGCCGCCCGTGCGCTCGTGGCGCAGATCGCGGGCATGGCCCGCGCGGACCGCGCCACCCCCATGCTCTCCCACACGCACGGCCAGCCGGCCACGCCCACCACGCTGGGCAAGGAGCTCGCGGTGTTCGCGCACCGCCTCACGCGCCAGCTGGACCGGATCGAGGCCACCGAGTACCTCGGCAAGATCAACGGCGCCACTGGCACCTACGCCGCGCACGTCGTCGCCGTTCCGGGCGCCGACTGGCAGGAGGTCTCCCGCACCTTCGTCGAGGGCCTCGGCCTGAGCTGGAACCCGCTGACCACGCAGATCGAATCGCACGACTGGCAGGCGGAGCTCTACGCCGACGTCGCACGCTTCAACCGCATCCTGCACAATCTAGCCACGGACGTGTGGAGCTACATCTCCATCGGTTACTTCCAGCAGATCCCGGTCCCCGGCGCCACGGGTTCCTCCACCATGCCGCACAAGGTGAACCCCATCCGTTTCGAGAACGCCGAGGCCAACCTGGAGCTCTCCAACGGAATCCTCGACACCCTGGGCGCCACCCTGGTCACCTCCCGCTGGCAGCGCGACCTGACCGACTCCTCCGGCCAGCGCAACATCGGCGTCGGCTTTGGCCACTCGCTCCTGGCGATCTCCAACGTCGCCAAGGGCCTGGAGCGCCTCGACACCGCCGCGGCCGTCCTGGCAGACGACCTTGAGCACAACTGGGAGGTGCTGGGCGAGGCGGTCCAGACCGTCATGCGCGCCGAGGCCATCGCCGGGACGCCGGGGATGGAGAACCCCTACGAGCGGCTCAAGGACCTGACCCGTGGCCGCCGCGTCGACGGCGGGCGCATGCAGGAGTTCGTGCGCACGCTCGGTCTGCCGGCCGAGTCGGAGGCCCGCCTGCTGGCCCTCACCCCCGGCACCTACACGGGCATCGCGGACACGCTCGTCGATCGCCTGGGCTGAGCCGGCCGGGATCCGTTCCATTCCCTCTCCCATGCCAGACGGCGGCCAGTCACCTTTGCGGTGGCGGCCGCCGTCGCGCCGCGGGAGGCCTCGTTCGGCCGGCGCCCCCGGCTCCGCCTGCCGCGCCACAGAAGCGGACGCAGCACGCCAGTCCAACGAGCTTCGTGGAGGGAAGCTGTGCCACCGTGTCCCCCTCGGGGGCCAGCTCCTTCTCGTCGTCGGCCCCGGTTTGGGGCCCCTTGCCGACTCCCGCCCCTGGCGAGAGGGTGCACCGGGGGTGAACCCCCGCCGGCCGGGCCCATTCGGGCGGTCCCACCCTCCCCGCGGGCTAAAGTTTTGAAAAGCGATTTTCGCTTCGCAACAGCTATGGAGACGGATCCGACATTCGAGGGGTACAGGAAATGGGGCGAACACTCCCGTCACGCTTCGCCGTGTTCACCCCCACCCCCTCCGGCACCGCTTACGCAGTGGTCGACGCCGGCGGAACCGTCCTCTCCGAGGGCACCCTGCAGTCCGGGTCGGCCTTCGCATTTCTCGCGGACGCCTACCCAGTGGTGGCCGACTACGCCCTGCTCCCCGAGCTGGCCGCCCTCGTGGCGCCCGACGACGGCCGGCTGGGAATTCTGCCGCCGTCCTCCGTGCCGAGTGGGGACGCCGCGGCCGTCGCCTCCGCCTGGCTCTGCGCTCCCGAGAGCGAGCGGCGCCATCTCTCCGCCCAGGACCTCACGGAGCTGGAACCGCTCCTGCGCACCCGTGCCGTCCTCACCCGCACCCTGGCGAACAGCTTGGACGAGATCGCCGGGCTGATCACCACCGTTTCGCCGCGTTACCTGGCCTTGGTGAGCGACGACCGCGGCGTCTCCACCCACTTTCTGCCGGTGGTGCGGGAGTTTCCCACGCTGCAGGCCCTCGCGGCCGGCGCTTCCGGCCGCCTCCCTCACGCACTGCAGCTCGCCGCAACCGGGCCCTCCGCGCTCGCCGCCTCGGGCCCGCCGTTCCCTTCACCCGATGCCCTCTTGCGCTTCGCCCGGTCGTTGCCTCCCCCCGATCCCGCATCATGCGATGCGGAAGAATGGATCGCCGGCACGCTGCTCCCCGGCACCGTCGATCGCCACGCGATCATGCTCGAACAGCGGCTCCTCCTCGACGCCGCCGTCCACGATTTTCCGGTGAGGCAGCGCGATCGTTCCAACACCGGGCCGCTCCCGAGGGGATTCGCCGTCCTCAGCAGCGCCGCCCCGCCCGTCCCCGATCTCGCGACGGCGGGCACCCCCGAGTTGTTGGCGCGCGCCGAGACCCTGCTGGAACGTCGCTCCAGCCCGGCCCGCCGTCCCTCCACCGATTTCCAGGAGTTCCGCCTCATCCATGCCGCCTTGAACGAGGACGGCGGGCGCCTCGACGGACCCCAGGCGGTGCGGCTCGAGACGATCGGACAACTCCTGGCCCTCTCCGCCGTGGAGTTCGATGCGGCGGTGCGGCACCGTTCGGCGTGCGACGCGCTCCTGACGTCCCTGCCCGTCACGATGGATGCTTCCCACGACCTCACGGCCCGCCACCGAGCGGACGCGGTCATCGCCATGGCCATCTCAGCGGCGTGCGCCCTTGATGTCGCCACCGCCGTCCCTTCCCTCCGCGCCGTCTACGACAGCACCCTGTCAAGCGATGCCAGTCCCGCACTGCGCAGCGAATTGGCCGGCCTCTTCGCCCTGGCCCTGACCTTCTTCGGCGAACACGGCGGGTATCCGCAGGCCTGGGACGACGCGCGCATCGCCCAAGCTGCCACCGAGCTGGATGGCCCCACCCGGGCCCCTCTGGATATCGGCGAGTTGTTTCTGGCCGCCAACGACCTGAGCCGTACCCCCGAGGAGGTCGAGCTCCTGCGCCACCGGGCCGACGAGAGCAGCCGCGGCACGGTGTACCGCTACTACTTCCACTACGTCGTCATGCTGGCCTCCTACATCACCGCAGACTTCGAGCGGGGGATCCGCAGCTACTTCGACATCAATGCGGAGGGTGTTTGGCCGCAGTTCAACTACCGCATGGAGAACCTCACCCAGCGGGCCTACGCCATGCATCTGGCCGCCCACGGCGACCTGGGCGCGGCGCGGCGCGAGTTGGGTAGGGTGCACTTCGAACCCGGAGTGGCCGCCGAAGAAGGAGGGCGCCTGCACCAGGGCCTCATGCGCCTCCGCCTGGACCTGGCCGTGGGAGACGACCGCGGTGTCCTCTCCGCGACGCTGCCGAACGGCGAATACGGCGAGAATCGCATGACCGCCTCGCGCGTGCACCGCTACCTGCCGCTCTCCCTCATGCTCCGCGGCACGGCCTTGTCCAGGGAAGGCGACGCCGACCTGGCCGCGACATGCTTCCTGCGTGCCACGCACCAGGCGGCCATGACGGGTGAATGGTTCCTCCTCTGCGCAGCGGAGACTCCCGAATACCGGGCCTGGCTGCAAGCCCACGACCCAGAACGACTCCCAGCCGGGCTGAGCCGCGCCATTCATGAAGCTCTGCTGCGCCGCCCCCTCTTCATCCGTGCCACGCTTCCGAGGCTGACGCCACAGCAGACGCGCATCCTGCCGCTCCTGGCGCAGGGCCGCTCGGTGGATTCCATCGCCGCGGAGTTGCACATCACGCGCAACACCATGAAATCGCATCTGCGCCGCCTCTACGAGCGGTTGGGTGCCCGCTCCCGCGAACAGGCGGTGCTGCGCGCGCGAGCCTACGGTGTCTTCGGCTGACCCCGCCCTTCCTCACCGCGGAGATCCTCATGAGCCCCCCACCCCTGCGATCCCCTTCCCTTCGCCTCGCCGTTGCACCCCTGCACGCGTCATCGCTTCGTCGCACCCTGACCGTCGCCGCTCTCTCGGTCTCGGACCGCGTCGAGGTACTCTTCACCGCGGCAGAGTGCCACGTCTCCGTCCTTCCAGAGATCCTGACGGAGCTGCGGGTGGAGCGAGGACGCTTCGCCTGGGCCTCCCCCACCCGGCGGGAAGTGGTCCTCACGGCCGCGAGAGACGACGAGCTGCGCGAGGCACACTCCGCCCTGGCCTCGACCCTCACGCATTTCGAGGAGCCCGCTTTGGCACTGTGGCATGCCGCTCGGGCAGAGCCCGGGCGCGTGGGCCCCTCGCTCCTTCTGGGGCTGGCCGAGGACCTTTTGGCGGCCGGATCCGCGGAGGCGTCCCTAACCGTGGCCCGCAGCGTGCTGGAACGGCACCCCACCTCCCCCCGGGCCACGCTCGCGGCGGGACGCGCCGCGCTGGGCACCGGAGACCTCACCGAGGCGATCCGGTACCTGTCCGACGCCGCCGGCCTGTGTTCCGCCGACGAGCTGGCCCTGGCCCGGGAGCATCTCCTGGCCGCCACGACCCTCGCCTCCGTGCCCCCGCCCGGGGCGAGGGCCGGTCGCCACGGGCCCGACGCCGCCGCCGAGGCGCGGCGCGCGCTGATCCTCCTCGCGGCCTGTGTAACACAGGCCGGCCGCCGCGGCGTGGACGCCCTCACGGAGCTCACGATCGCCGAGCACGCCGAAGCGGAAGTCGACCACGCGTCGTCGGGCAGGGGCGAGGCCCTGGCCTTCCTCTCGCACCAAGCCGCGCCCGCCAGCTGGCCGTGGAACCTGGTCCCAGGCCCGGTGACTCCGTTCGAGGAGCGGCTCCTGGCCGCGCAGGCGAATCGGCGGTGGCCCTTGATCCCGTGACGGCTCACGGAGGGGACGCCCCGTCAGTGACGGCGTTGGCGATGTGTTCTTCTCATCCCGCGCCGCCCCGGCGATGGACCCGACGTCGACGGGCGGCCCGACCAGTACACGTATCCCGCGGCGGCGACGAAGCCACCCGACACGATCACGATCCACCACGGAAACCCGGGGACGTCGGGCCTCCGGTGGGCGGCGTCGATGTCGGACTGCGGGGTCGGGGTCACGCGTTCCGCGGTCACCAGGATGCGCTGGCTGTTGATGCCGAGGGGCGTGCAGGTCACCAGCGTGATGAGGTCCTTCGCGGGATCCGCCCTCAGCGATTCCGTCTGGTCCGGATCCACCACGATCGAACTGACGACCCGGTACTTAAGGACCTCGTCCATGACCTCGATGGTGATGGCATCGCCGACCTCGACCTTGTCCAGATGGGTGAACAGGGTTGCGGTGGCCAGGCCACGATGAGCCGTCAGGACGGCGTGCGTACCGATGCCTCCGACGGGGAGCGAGGTGCCCTCGAGATGCCCGACGCCGCGTTCCAGAGTGTCGTCCGACGTCCCGTGGTAGACGGGTAGGTCGAGGTCGATCGAGGCAATCCTCAGGCGGGCCATGACGTCCAGTGGAGTGGCCCTGAGAAGGTTCCAGTAGTTGAGCTTCGGATCGGTGCTCGACCCCATGCCCGTGGGCAAACGATGACCGGCTTCCAGCGAGGCACCCGAGTTCAGGGCCTTGTTGTAGGCCCGTGCCGCCGCCAATTGCTTGGCCGCGGTGGGGCTGACGCCCGCCTCCACCTTCTCCGTGTAGCTGTCCACCAGCGCGGATTGGTTCAGCTGTGACACCCAGGCCGCCGCGGAGGGGTACATGAAGACGAGCAGGCCCGCCCAGGCGACGACGGCCGCAATCAACGGAACCAGGGGGAGCCGCCAACGGCGCCGACGGGCCCACCGCTCGGGATCGTTCTGGGTCATGCCTGTCCTTCCACACAGCCCGATGGCCGGGCCGAGCATCACTCGACCCGGCCATCACGGTTGCCTACATCAGCTGGTGCGGGTCTTCCGGAAGCGGGAGACGACCACGGTGCCAACGGCGATCAGCATGAGCGCGGCGCCCACGATCATCGCCAGCACCTTGCCGTCCGAACCGGTCAACGGCAGGCCCGGGATGAGCTGCTTGCTGTTGGGGATCTGCGCGTCAGTGTCGGCGGCGACCGTCGAGGACTGACCGATCTTCACCGCAACGGCATGCAGCGCGGCGTCGCCGCCCGGGAGGACGTAGCCGGCCGGGGCCTTGGTCTCCTTCACCACGTAGCAGCGCGTGGCGGCGTTGACGGGAGCGTTCTCGGAGTCCGAGACGAAGAGACCGGGGATGCTCACGTGGCCGTCGGCCGAGCTGAAGACGTCCGAGCCGCCCACCTCGATGGCCGTGGCGTTCTCGGCGATCTCGGTGCCGCACTGGGCGCCGGCCTCGGGATTGGCGACGGCCGCGGGGAACACCTGGAACTCGGCGCCGCTCAGGCCGGAACCCGCGGCGTTGTGGTCGGCGGCCTGCTCGTCGAACTTCCAGAGGGTGATGTCACCCCAGTTGCTCTTGACCTCGTTGGACGGGGTGGGCGGGATGTCGGGGTAGCGGGGGTCCTCGGGGTCGAAGGGATTCCCCGGGTCCACCGGCTCGTCCGGGTTGTCGCCCGGAGGAGTCAACGGCGGCAGCTCGGGCGTCGTGGGCGGGGTCGTCAGCGGGGCGTGCTCGGTGACGAGGTACGCCTTGTTGTAGACTACGCCGTCCGCCAGGCCGAAGCCCGGGCTCTCCAGCGAGGAAACGGTGCCCTCGAAGGTCACCACGAGGTCCTTGCCGCCCTGGGTCCGGAGCCAGGCCAGGCCGGCCTGGTTGAACTGCACCATCAGCACGTTGCGGTCGCGCACCACGGAGTAGAGCGCCGCGTCCACGGCGACGCCGCCCACCGTCACGCCGGTCACGTCGGTGTCGCTCAGGCGCGGGTCCATGGGGTCCACCACGGTGTAGCGGGTGAACTGGTCCGCATCGGGGACGCGCGGGATGCCCGTGGTGGTGGGGTAGCTGACGGTGCTTCCCAGGCCCAGGGAGGCCTGCGGGTCCACGGTCTTGGAGATCTCCGGCGCCAGCGTGTTCTTGGGGTACGCGTTGACGTCATACACCCAGCCGTTGGTGGCGCCGGCGCGGGTGGTGTCCGGGTAGGGCACGGTCACGACGAAGGGGGCCGACGGGCTCTCGATGTTGTTCGTGCCCTCATCCGTCTCGCAGATGAGGTAGGCACCCAGGTTCGCCGCCGGGATGGCGAGGGTCGCGATGCCGTTGCCGTCGGTGGCCGGGAAGGCCGTTCCCGCGCCGAGGGTCCATCCGGACAGCGCGGGCGAGGCGCAAGCGTCCGCCGGGATGGGGGCGGCGGTCTGGGCTGCGAGCTTGTCCCAGTCGGCCGGGTCACTCACCGAAAAATTGGAGAGCCGGTACGCCGTGAAGGTCACCCCGGCGATGGGATTGGGCAGCTGGCCCGCGACGGGGTCGAGAGGATTCGCATCCTTCAGGGCACCCGTACCGCTCTGGTACTCGTGCTTGTGCAGCGTGATGGAGCCGGCCTGGGTCGTGTCGATGTCGCCGAAGGAGGGCGTTACCGGCGCCCCCATGGCTGGCGAGCCGAACGCGAAGGCGGCCAGCACGGCGGCCCCGGCCGCGGCCGTGAGGCGGATGCCCCAGCGGCGGTTATTCGTGGGTTTCACTCCTGGTCCTTCCAGATAAGGGTGCGCGGACGCGATAGAGATGGTGGAAAGGTGAGGGGGTCCGTACCGCTGCGTGTCAGGCGGCATGACGCTTCCTTCGCTGGTACAGCAGGGCTCCTACGACACCCAGGGCACCGAGTCCGCCGCCGCCGTAAAGGAAGATGTCTGCGCCCTGGCCGCCCGTCAGGGGGAGACCGGGCAAGGTCTGCAGCCGGTTGACGAAGGGGTCGTCGAAGTCGACGTTCAGGCAACGGGGCACGCTCGTCTCCGCGGCGCTGGCCAGACAGCTGGTCTGTTCCGGCTTCACGTCGATCACCATGCGGTGCGCCGTCCGGTCCAGGACGTACCCGGCGGGAGCCTTCTGCTCCACCAGGGTGTGGTTGCCGTTGGAGAGCCCGGTCAGCTTGAAGTAGCCGGCCCGGTGATCCCGGTCCGTGAAGTTCTCCGTCCCGCACTCGGCATCGCTCGCGGCGACGCAATCGGTCACGACGGTGCCGGTCGGTACGCCCGGTCCCGTCAGCGACCAGGCCGATCCCGTGAGGTGTTCTCCGTGCTCGTCGACCTTCTGCCACACCACCGACCCCGGAAGGGGCTGGTTCCTGAACTCACATTCCACGGCGTCTCCGGGGCGAACCGAGTTTTCGCCGGTGAGGGATACCGTCACGTCCGTGATCGCAACCGTCCTGGCTTCGCCATAGCGCGGGGTGATGACGCACGTCCCGTCCACCAGGCGGTAACCCGGCTTCTGGGTCTCCCCCACCGACAGGTCGACCGAGGCCGATGAATCCTGGAACGTGACGTCCCAAGGCGAACTGACGGATCCGCCGACGACCGTGGTCTGCGTCGGCGTATCGGCCCCACCGACCGTGACGGTGCCGCCACCCGCGGTGCCGTTCCCGGCGTTGACCGTCATGGTCCACCCGGCGGCCGGGGCGGGGTTCTCACCGCGGGCGTCAAGAATCGTCTTCTTGACGGACACCGTCGCCGGGACGAGCGGTTCGTTGGTGATGGTGCACACCAATTGCTGGCCTGCCTTCCCCGCCGGGACGGCGGAGAGGGTCTGCGACCTCGAGGTGGAGGTTCCCGTCAGGATGCCGCTGGCCACCGGTTCGGTTTCATCGCTCCACGTGCAGGAATACCCGGTGATGTAGTTCTTGAGGCTGGCGTTCCCGGTGGCGCTCTCCCGAATGCTGTAGCTGCTTCCCACGGTCACCACCATGGGACCGGCCACCTGGCTCTGGATGCCGACGGCCGAGCCGACGGTCGTGGCCGTCTGCACCGTGGTGCTGCCGCTCAGGATGTCGATGGTGAATTGATCGGACGGGTTGGCGCGGCCCACCACGTCCTTCTGCAGCTTCATGGTCGGCGGAAGACCACACGAGGCCAGATCAACCACCCCGGTGAAGCTCACGGCGCTCCCCGGTATGTCAGCTCCCGTCGCGGCATCGAGCCGCTTGTACCCATTGGTGTAGGAGACATACAGCGCGCCCCCCGCATCGAAGGTCACGCCGTTAACGGCGACGTTGCCGCTGAGATAGGTCAGCAGGCTTGCCGTTGCAGTGGGGACCGCACCGGGCATCTGCGCCGCAATTTGATCGGCATTGACACGCGCCAGCAGATGGGAAGTAGAACCGCTACCGCCATTGCTCCACACAAGATAGAGGTTACCCTGTGCATCGAACGCAATATCCCCATTGTTCGAGGCGGCGTTAGAACTCCCGCTGACCGAAATCTTTGCGGCCTGCCAATAGCTGGACCCGTCGCTCGCATAGAGATTAAACGTCGCCGTAGTACCCGCGGAATACCCGCCGAAATAGTAGATCCCCGTTGTCGGATCGATCGCACCACCAATGATGGCGGGAACCGTCACGAAGCCGGTCTGGTTTCCGGTCCGGGTCACATTCGTCCGAGCACCCACACCCGCGGAGGATGTCCACGATTGGACCTGGACAGCCGACCCGCTCAGGTTTGCGGCGAACGCCGCGGTTCCGTCGCGATTGATGGCCAAAGCATTGGAGGCCGACATCGTGAAGGCCGCAGGACTCACCTGCCCCGTCTGCGTGGCACGGTAAACAGGACCGGACGCAATTCCGTAGATGTTTCCCGGAGCGCACTGCAACCCGTTAGCCGCGATGACCTGATTGGTGATGGTGCACCCCAGGGTCTGACCGCTCCTGTCGGACGGAATGGCCGGGAGCTGGGCCTGCATGCGACCGCCGGAGGCCTGGAGGGCACCGCGGGAAAATTGCTCACCGCCGCTCCAGGTACAGACGAACGTCGCCGAATACCGGCTCAGGTCCCCACTCGCGGCGACCTCACCGATGGTGTAGGTCTGACCGGCCTCGGCCACGACGGCGCTCGTGGTCCCGTTCGAGATGGCGGCACCGCTTCCGGTGGTCGTGGCGGAGGCGAGGGCGGCCCCGGAGCCGCTGCGGGCAACGGAGATCGTGAACTGGTCCCCCGCTGCGGCACGGTTCCCCGTCAGGGCCTTCGTCAGCGTGAGCCGCGGTTGGAGGGCCGTCACTGCCTTGGCCGTGTTCGTGATGGTGCAGTCCAGGGCGTCGCCGGCGTGGCCCGTGATGGCCGGCAACGTGGCCTGGGCCCTTCCCGAGCCCGCGTTGTAGCCGAGCGCCGTCCCGGCCGCCACCAGGGGCGTACCGCCGCCGGCCCATGCGCACCCATAGGTGATGGTGTAGTCGCCGGGACTCGCACCGTTCGAGCCCAGTTCGGCGATCGTGTACCGGGCCCCCTCGCTCACCGGCACGGGCCCGGCCACCTGATCCTGCAGGCCCGTCTCCGTCCCGGACGTGGTCGCGGAGGCCAGGGGGGTGGAGCCGCCGAGAGTGCCCACCTGCAGCGTGAATTGGTCCGCACCGGTGCGGGAGACGATGTTCTTGCGCAGCGTCAAGGTGGTGGACGAGCCGCAGCTGGCGAGGTCCGTGGTCACGATGCCCGCGGAAACCTTCTCCTGGGAGACCAGGCCCGTGTCCGTGGCCAGCCGCGCCATCACCGTCTGCGTGGCCGTGGCCCGCTGGATCCACACCCCGCCGACGGAGTCGAAGGCCATGCCGGACCACGGCGACCCGGCGACGGACATGCTCAGGCTGGTCACGAGCGTCGCGGCGACGCTCGCAGCACCGGAGGAGGTGGGGACATCGGCCTGGGCAAGCTGTGCCACGATGCTCGTGCCGCCATTGCTCCACAGGAGAAGGAGATTGCCTGTCGCGTCGAAGACGATGTCTCCCGTGCCGCCGGCACCGGTCACCTGCTCCGGCAACTCGACGCTGCCCACCTGGCCGAGCGACTCCCCTGCGACGAGGTCGTAGGCGTAAAGATCGAAGACAACGCGTCCACCGGTGAGACGGTAGCCACCGAAGTAGTAGCGCTGCCCAGCACGGTCCACGGCCCCGCCGTCGATCGCCTGGAGGTTCGGCGCGGAGACCTGCTCCAGTTCACCTGCGTATCCCAACTGGGCTTCCAGCTTCTGGATACTCACGACGCCGTCCTTGAGGGATGCCGCATACGCGGCCGTGCCATCGGTGTCGATGCCGAGCCCGTCCAGGGTCGCCAGATCGTCACGGAACCAGCCGGAGCCGTCCCCGAGCGCTCCGGACGAGTCGACCTGACGGATCTGCTTCTCCCCGGAGTCGATGCTCCACACACCGGGCGTGCAGAAGGAGGTGACGCTCTTCTCCACGTCCAGCGTGGACAGCTTGGCGTTGTACGCCTTGGCCTTGAGTTCGGCGGGCGAGAGCGATTCCTCTCCCGGAGCTTCGCTGGCGGGGGTTTCCGACGGCGAGGCCGGGCCGGAGGTGCTGGAACTCGGGGTGCTCGCGGAAGAGGGCGACGCCGTCGCGCTCTCGCCGCCGGGATCCGATGCCTCGGAGGAACTCGGGGGTTCCTGGGACGGCGAAACATCGGGCGAGGGAGCGGGCGACGTCGAGGATGTCGTGGAGGGCTCGCCCGGGGGAGTCTTCGTCGATGACGCCCCCGGAGCCGACGACACCGCGCCGGACTCGAGCGCCTCCGTGGATGCCTGCGAGTCATCGGCTCCCGGCTGGCCCGTGGGGCCATCGCTCGCGGACCCGGCGGACGCGGCGGCGGAAACGGTCTCGTCCGCGACCGCGACCGGGGCGACCCCGCCGCCGGACACGACGATGCCCCCGACCACGCCGACGGCAAGGAGCACACGCAAGAGTGCCCCGCGGGCGAAAGCCTTGCGTGGCCGTGCGGAAGTATCAGGGTGGAGGCGCTTCACGACGATCCGATCTGAGACATGGGAGAAGCACTCAGGGGTCGAGTACGTATCATCACGGTATTACTACTGAGTATGACACCCCCGTAACGCGGTGAGTACATATCACGGTGTCATCCTTGACATTCACCCCCTGTGCACCCCGTTTGACCCCTTCACAGGGGTCAAACGGACGTCGTCGGCCGCCTACAGCGCCCCGGACTCTGGCACGTAGAACACCCCGGACGCGTCGGTGCTCGTGTGGGAGATCAGATCGTCCTGCTCGTCCAGGCGCCGCTGCGTCATCACGAACGTCGTGGGATCGTTCATGAAGGCGAGGAACAGCAGGCCGGAACCTTCCGAGGCCAGCGTGTAGCTGCGGCGCAGCATCAGAGCTCGCCCGATGTTGGACGGGTGGGCCCTGCGCGCGTGGCTGCCGGCCGGGGTCAGCAGCCGTCCCTCCGGACTCTTGGCGAAGAGGTCCACCTGATCCATGCCCGTTCCCCCGGAGAGCGGCGCCCCGTCCGTCTTCTTCCGCCCGATCGCCGCCTCCTGTGCGGCCACCGGCTGGGAGGTAAAGGACTCGGCGATATGCATCCGTCGGATGACCAGATAGGTGTCCTTGCCGCCCTCGATCCACACCCCGGCGTCCAACAACTTGGCATCGCGTGGGTTGATGATGCCGTCGAGGAAGCCGATACCGGCACGGGTCACGCCCTCGGAGGTCGGCGCATCGCGGTAACCGGCACCGTGCCAGACAAGCTCACCGCCAAGAACGGCCAGCACCGCGGCCTGACGCTCCGTCGCTGCGGAGACAGTCTCCGCGCTGACCTGGACGTAGACGTCACCTCCGGTGACGATGTCAGCCGCATCGTTGCCGAAGCCGGGCAAGGCGTCGCGGTGTTTCACGCGCACGGGCCACAGTTCGGCCGCGAGCGCGGGAGCCACGCCGAGCACCAGGGACGGCGTGCCGGCGTCGCTCGGCAACGTGCCGTCCACGGCCACCGCCGCGCCCAAACGCTCCTTGACCGTGCCGCGGTCCTTGAGCGACACCACAGCAATCCGCGTGTGACGCTGCGGCACCGCGGGGTGAGTCACGCCGTCCACGATGTGGCCCCTCGGCAGCGCGGGGGCGGGATCGCTCGCGGGGGCGGCACCGTCCGTGCCCGATGATGCTGGGCCGGACGGGATGTCTCCGTCCCGGGAGCCGCCTTGACCGCCCGGGAGAAAACGGGCCAGCGAGAATCCGCCGGCACCCGCCACCGCGGCGGCGCCGAGGCCGCCGAGCACGCCGCGACGGGCGATCTTCCTCTCCCCCGTCGTCATTTGCCGTCCTGGGCGTCGGAGGGGGGCAGCACCTCGGCAAAGGCGGCCGGGCGCGGTTCCGGGGTCGCCCCCGTCAGGTCAATCGTCAGGGTCCCGGCGCCGTTGTCGAGACGCTTGAGCTGGCCTGCGTCGTTGAGCCAGAGGCGCGTCTGTCCCGTGCCGCCGTCGTCGGCCGGGAGACGGTAGACCCCGAGCTCCGTGCCGTCCAGATCCTGCGAGCCCAGATAACGAGCGCCGGATTGACGCAGAAGCTGAGCGTTCTCCGGGCGGTCAGCCACCAGGGAGAGCGTGATCGGCAGGGCGGAGAACTCCGATCCCTGCGAGGCGTCGACCCGCCACGTCCCGTCGGTCAGTGTGGCCAGCCGGGTGGCATCCAGCATGACGGGTTGGTCGACGGCCAGCTTGGCCGGACCCCGATGCAGGGTCCCCCAGGCCTGGTGCTTGGACGTGTCCACCGTGAGGTCCGCGGCGTAGTGGTCCGTGGCATCGCTGGATCCGGCGCTGACGGAGGCCGTGAAGGTGTCCACTGTGGAGAGCTGGAAGCGCGCCTGCGCCAGCTGCTCCGATTGCTCGATGCTCAGGGCCTGACCCTCGCTGGAGAGCCCCGGGGCGTGGTGGCAGCCGGTCAGAGCCAGGGTGGAGAGCGCCACGACGGCGAGGCCCGCGCGGAAACGGCGTGCGCCGTCAAGACGGATCATTTGGGGTCCGCCAGCAGATCGGCGGAGGGCACGGTGAGGGCGAACGGGTCCGGGAGCTTCACGGTGTCCTCAAGTTTGCGGGGTGCCTCGTCCACGGCGGCCAGCCCCTGGCGCTCGGGGGTGCGCGCCACCTTGGCGAAACTGATCCCGTCCGGAGCCGCGGGTTGCTCGTAGTCGAAACGCAGACCGTGGGCGGGGCACACGCCCTTGGCCAGTTGCGCGGGCAACGTCTTCACCGCGTTGCCGAAGTCGAAGCAATTACCGCTGCCTGCCGCGTCCTTGGACGGCGAAAGGACGGCTGCGTAGCCGTTCTTGGACCAGGCATTCTTGGTGATCTTGTTTCCCTTGGGGGCAAAGTCGTCCGAGGAATCCAGCCACACACCCACGTTGGAGTTGCCGGCGATGAGATTCCCGGTGACGAGGGCGTCCACGGTTCCGGACATCCCGATCCCCGTACCGAAGGCGCCGTCGGCCTGCTCGGGTGTTTTCACCTCGTTGTTGTCGGCGATGACGTTCCCGGCGATCTGCACGCTCCTGGTGGGTCCGTGGGCCTCGAGGTAGTTGGAGAGCACGGTGAGACCGATGCGGTTGCCCGCGATCCGGTTCCCCGTGATCGAAACCTTGGAAGCGTTGGCGAGCTCGATGCCGACGGCATTCAGGGTCACGACGTTGCCGGTGACCGAGGCGTCGCAGTCGGCGCACTGGCCAACGTAGATGCCCGAGTCCGAGCCACCCGTGGCGAGGTTGTTCTCGATGGTGCCGCCCGTGCGATTAAAGGCATAGATCCCGTAGAGGCCGTTGTTCTGCGCCGTCACCGCCTGGACCAGGTAGCCGGGCACGGGGTCAGGGATGTTGTCCGGCAGGTAGCCGTCCGGCCCCCGAGCCACTCCCGCGCCGTTGGCGTCGGTGACGCCCGTGACGAGGATGCCGTTCTGCAGGAAGTTGCGGACGGTGAGGTTTTCGATCGCCGGGCGTTCACCCGTAGCGACGATGCCGTTGCTGCGGGTGAGCTCGCCGTCGATGATCACCGTGTTGCGGTCCTCACCGCGTACGGTGACGTCGTTGGCCTTGACGGCCAGGGACTCCCTGTAGGTGCCGGGGGCGATCATGATGACGCCGCCATTGGCCACCTTGGACCCGGCCTCGGAGAGCGAGGCATCCGCGGGGACGTGCACCACGGAAGCGGTACCGGAGGCGGAAGCGTCCGTCGAGGCGCGCGGCGACCCTTCGCCGTCGGGCACGGAAGAACATCCGGCCAAGGAAACGGCGGCAAGGAGCGCCGCCGTGGTGAGGGCCGCGATGCGCTGACTGCGGGCCATGGTGATCCTCCGAAAAAATCTGTGGGGTACCGGTGTCAACGGTGCCCAGGGGCCAAACATGAGAGACGGCCCGTCCCTCTCCATTATCGAGGAGGGACGGGCCGTCTGCCGACTCAGGCGATCAGTGAGCGCGGCGGCGACGCGTGAACATCACCGTCAGAGCACCAGCCAGGAGCAGGACGATCCCCGCCCCGATGGCCACGCCCACCTGGGCACCCGTCGAGGCCAGCGGGCCCTTGGGGTGGTCCACCGGAACCGGGGTGCTCGGAACCGGCACGATCGCCGGGTCCATGGAGACGAAACCGAAGTCCAGCGTGCCGTCGAAGGCACCGTCCACACTCAGCTCGCCCGACTCGGCGGAACCGGTCGAGGAATCCTGCGAGGGATCACCCACACCCGGCTTGGTGGGCTCGTAGCCCTCCGGAGCGCAGCTGAGCTTCACGGTGTAGTGCTGGCCCTGGGGCAGCACCGGCAGGTTCTCGAACAGGTAGGTGCCGTTCTTGTCGGTCTTCACCGACTTCACGACGTTGCCGAAGATGTCGGTCACCGGCTTGCCGTCGGGGCCGACGAGTTCGAGGCAGACGCCCTCAAGACCCGGCTCACCCTTGTCCTGCTTGCCGTTCTTGTTCTTGTCGAACCAGACCTTGTCACCCACGGAGACCGAGGGCTTCACGAAGCCGAAGTCCAGCGTGTCATCACGGGCGCCGTCCTTCACCAGATCCGACGAGTCGGCAAAGCCGGTCGAAGAATCCTGCGAGGGATCACCCACACCCGGCTTCGTCGGGGCGTAGCCCTTCGGAACCGCCGTGACCTTCACCCTGTAGTGCTGCCCCGCCGGCAGAGCCGGAAGATCGATGAACTCGTACTCACCGTTCTTGCCACTCTTGGTCGGCTTGACCGGCTTGCCATGGATGTTCACGACCGGCTTGCCGTCAGGACCCACCAGCGTGAGCTCCACATCGGGGATACCGGGCTCACCCTTGTCCTGCTTGCCGTTCTTGTTCTTGTCGAACCAGACCTTGTCACCCACGGACACCGAAGGCGTCGGCTCAGGCGTCGGATCCACGGTCTTCACCGGCTTGTAACCAGCATCGATGCTCGGATCATCAGCCTGACCATGACCGGTCTTGTTGGCACCCTCCGCAGGAGTCGTCACCTTCGCAACGCCATCGGCATCCGGGTTGGAGTCCTTGGACTTGTCGCCGCCCTTGCTCGGGGAGGTCAACTCGTAGCTCTTCCCATCGACCTCGACGGTCTTGGGGAACTCCACGGTGTAGTCCGTGCTCGGATCCAGATCCGGGAACACGTAGTACCCGTCCTTGTCCGTCTTCACGGACTTCACCACATCGCCGTGAGAATCACGCAAGGTCACGGTGACACCGGCCACGGGCTTCTCGCCCTTGTCCTGAACACCATCACCGTTCTCATCGAACCAGACGTAGTCACCGATCGACACCGAAGGCGTCGGCTCAGGATCGACGGGCGTCTTCACGAAACCGAAGTCCAGCGTGCCATCGCGATCGCCGTCCTTGGTGAGGTCACCCGACTCGGCGGAATCCGTGGAGGAGTCCTTGTCACGGGAACCAACACCCGGCTTCGTGGGCTCGTAGCCCTTCGGCGCCACGACGTGAACCACGTAGTGGTGACCCGCCGGAAGAGCCGGCAGATGCTCGAAGGTGTACTCACCGTTCTCGTCCGTCGTGGTCGGCTCGACCAGCTTGCCGTCCACATCCGTGACGGGATTGCCGTCCTCGTCCGTGATCGTCAACTCGACATCCGGGATGCCCTTCTCAGAACCATCCTGAACACCATCACCGTTCTCGTCGAACCAGACCTTGTCACCCACCGACACCTCAGGCGTCTTGGCAGGCGGGGTCTTCACAAAGCCGAAGTCCAGCGTGCCATCGCGGTCGCCGTCCTTGGTGAGGTCACCAGACTCGGCCTTGTCGGTCGACGAGTCGCTGCCACGATCATCGCCCTGACCAGCCTTGGCGGGCTCATAGCCCTCCGGAGCCGAGACCGTCACGACGTAGTGCACACCCTCCGGCAGCACCTCCAAACCATCAAACGAGTACCTACCGTTCCCGTCCGTCGTCGTGGTCAGCTCGGCATCCGAACCATCAGCATTCTTGACGTCACCGTCATCCGAACGAGAAATCGTCAGCGTGACACCCTCAAGACCCGACTCATCGCCGTCATCCTGCAAACCGTTGTCATTGCCGTCGACCCACACGAAGTCACCCACCGACACCGAAGGCGTCGGCTCAGGGGTCGGCGTCGTTTCCGGGGTCTTCACGAAACCGAAGTCCAGCGTCTCATCGCGATCGCCGTCCTTCGTCAGGTCACCCGACTCGGCAGAACCCGTCGAAGAGTCCTTCGCCGCGTCATCGGTGCCGTTCTCCTTCGTGGCCGTGTAGCCCTCCGGATTGGTCACCTTCACCGTGTAATGCGAACCCTCAGGCAGCACCGGCAGATGCTCAAACGAGTACGCACCATCAGCATCGGTCTTCACCGGATCAACAGACTTGCCGTCAATGTCGGCGACAGGCTTGCCGTCAGGACCGACCAGCGTCAGGGTCACGCCCTCGATACCGGCCTCAGTCTCGTCCTGAACACCGTCACCGTTCTCATCGAACCACACGTAATCACCCACCGACACCTCAGGCGTCTTGGCAGGCGGGGTCTTCACGAAACCGAAGTCCAGCGTCGTATCGCGATCGCCGTCCTCCGTCAGATCACCAGACTCGGCAGAACCCGTCGAAGAATCCTTATCCGAATCCGTCGCACCGACCTTCGTGGCCGTGTAACCCTCGGGATCGGTCACCTTCACCGTGTAGTGCTGACCAGCAGGCAACGCCGGCAGATCATCGAACGAATAGGAACCATCAGCCTTCGTCTTCACCGGAACAACAGACTTGCCGTTGATATCGATGACCGATTCACCGTCAGGACCCACCAGCGTCAGGGTCACACCCTCGATACCGGCCTCGGACTCATCCTGGACACCATCGCCATTGTCATCGAACCAGACGAAGTCACCCACGGACACCGACGGCTTGATGAAGCCGAAATCCAGGGTGTCGTCGCGTTCACCATCGGCCAGTTCCTTGGCCGTGGCAGAACCCGTCGAAGAATCCGTCTTCGTGTCCTCCGTGCCCTTCTCCTTCGTGGCCGTGTAGCCCTTGGGATCGGTCACCGTCACGATGTAAGTCTCGCCCTCAGGCAGGACCTCCAGATCGTCGAACGAGTAAGCGCCACCATCCTTGGTGGTCGTCGTGGTCACCTCGTCACCCGAGATGTTCTTGACCGGCTTGCCGTCAGAACGAGAAATCGTCAGCGTGACGCCGTCGATCCCCTTCTCATCATCGCCCTGGACACCGTCCTTGTTCGCATCGAACCAAACGTAATCACCCACCGACACCGACGGGACGATGAAACCGAAATCGAGCGTGAGATCCTCTGCACCGTCCTTCGAGAGATCAGCCGTGCTGGACGCCTCATCCGTCGACGAATCCTGTCCGCGATCTTCCCCGATGTTCTCAGCAGTGGGAACAACTCCCTTGGGAGTCTTCGTGACCTTCACCGTGTAGGACTGCCCCTGCTCCAGAACCGGAAGGTTCGCGAAAAGGTAGGTGCCATCGTCGCCCGTCGTGATCGGCTTGATCGGGTTGCCGTACACGTCCTCCGTCACCGGAGTCGTCCCGTCAGCGCCGTAAAGGGTCAGCTCGACGCCGGCGAGCGGCTTGTCATCGTCGCCGCCCTGCAGGCCGTCGCGATCACCATCAAGCCAGACCACGTCACCCACCGACACCGACGGACGCGGAGCGACCGAGTAACCGGCATCGATCGTCGGATCATCAGCCTTACCCGGCTCGCCCGAATTGTGGCTCTTGCCCTGCTCGAACCCCGGCGTGGTCACTGCGGCCTCACCCGTCGCGGGATCCGCGTTGGAGTCCGCGTTGGAGCTCGCGTCCGTGCCCTGTGTCGTCAGCACGTACTCGTCGTCACCAACGGACACCGTCGTGGGGAAGACCACGGTGTACTCGGTCTCCGGCGCGAGGTTCGTGAAGGCGTAATAGCCGTCCTTCGTCTCGACCGTGGCGACGTCCTTGCCGTCCGCATCCTTGAGCGTGACCTTGGTGCCGTCGGGTGCGGGCGCCTCGTCATCGTCCTGGAGGCCATTGTGGTTCTTGTCGATCCACAGGTAGTCGCCAATGGACACCGCCGGAACAAAACCGAAATCGATGGAGAAGTCGTTGACCCCGTCACCCTGAGTCTTGACGGACGCAGTCACCACGCCGTCATCATTCTTGGCACCGTTGCTGTCGACGCCGGCATCGTCACCGGCCTTGGCCTGCGTGGGAACATACCCCTCCAGCGGACCACCCGCGGCGAAGGCCTCGGGATCGATACGGACTTCATAGTCCGTGTTCGGCTTCACCCCATCCGCGGTGGAGAAGTAGTACTCCCCCTTGGAATCCGTCGTCGTCGACGCAACCAGGTCATCACCCTTGTACAGGTTGACCTTCACGCCCTCAACGCTGGCTTCGCCACCGTCCTGGACTCCGTCACGATCCTTGTCGATCCAGACACGGTTGCCGATCTGCTGATCGGCGTTGAACACCATCGCCTCGATGTCGGCCAGGCCGGCATTCTTACCGAACGCCACCGACTGTGAATCGGTCTTCGAGATATCGATGTTGTTCGTGTACTTGCCCGTGGTGTAGTCGAACACGCGAATACCGATGGTGTAGATGTTCTTGGCATCCATCTGGTTCGCGGCCAGCAGGTGCGTCCCGGGCAGGTAGGCCGCACCGGCGTAGCCCGAATGGTGATGCGCACCGTACGTCGTGCCGTTGTTCCAGCGGGTCTGCTCGTCGTAGTCGACGTCCTTGCCATTGCTCAGCTTGCCGAACTCCAACGTTCCGCCGTTGTCCACCACATTCACGGTGTCACCGGAGACGATGTACGTCCCGTAGCGCGCGGTGGTGCCATTCGTGAAGCCCATCACGGCGCGCGAACCGTACTGGTCAGAGCCGCGATCGCGATAGGAAAAGACGAACTCTCCCGTGTCGGTCACGTTGATGTCAGCCAGCATGGGTTCCGGGAACGCAACCTGGTTGCCGCTCGCCGCACCTGCGCTGGTGGCACCGGCCGCGATGCAGCTGGACGGCAGATCGTCAGCCCACTTGTTCCACGTGGCAAGGCGGCAACCGGAGCTGTTCAGGTCGGCCACGACATTACGACCAAGACCGCCATAGTTCGGGTCACCGCTAGCATCCAGACGGCTGTCATCGTCGCCGGCGTTTCCCTTGGCGATATCTCCCGTGGCCGTCAACGTGCCATCGGCAGCACGGGTGTAGGAGATGAGGTAGACCTCGAGCGAGCTACCGCACGTAGCACCGACATAGACCTTGCCGTTGCCTTCTCCCAACGCCATGGGGGTCCACATGTCGGCAGAGCAATTGTCCTGAGCCGGCACAGGCAGCACCTGCACGGGTTCCGGGTTTGCGCCCTTCTGGACCGGGTAAACATAAAGCGAGTCGTTGTTCAGGTTCGTGACGGTCAGCCACTTGTTGTCCGTGCTCACGTCGACATCGCCCAAGGACTCACGACCCACACGGGTCCGGAAATCAAAGTCCTGGTTGCTGCTCCAGTTGTGGGCGTCGGAGTCACCGGCGTCTGGAACCACAACGTACGGCTGGGCATCCAGCTTGCCGGTCAGCGCATCGTAGCGATACACCGCACCGGCACCGCCCGGCCCGTAGTCCGTGCCACGTTTTGCATACGCACCTGCGTACACCTGCTGCGCGCGGGAGTCCACACCGATGCCGTAGAGGGTTCCGGTCTGCCCCTGGGTGCTGAGATAGGAGGGACCGGTCAGGCTGATGGGGATGCGGTACAGCGCGTTGTTGTCCGCGACCGCGCCGCTGCTGTAGTTCTTGACGCCCTGGATGGCGGAGTACAGGGCGGCGTTCGTGGGGCCCAGCGTCGTGAAGTCCACGTAGCCCACGGTCAGCTGTGCATCCTCCGCCCCATTGACGAAGGACACGCCCGGGGTGAAGTCGCTTCCGTCTTCCACCTGAGCTTCGGTCCACTTGTTGGGGTCGGGATTCTTGACCTCGACGCGATACTGCCCACCGTTCAGGGTGGAGGTGTCGATCGACGCAACGCCGTCATTGCCCGTATCGCCGTTGACTGACGTGCCATCGGAGTCGGTCACCGTCACGGTGACACCGTCCAGCAGGGCGTCGACGTCCGTATCCAGCTTGTTGTTCAGGTTCCGATCGTTGACGACCGTCACCGATACGTTGCCGCCAGCGGCAACAGCCGGAGCCGCGACGGCCGCGAGACCGGAGAGCATGAGGGTCGGTGCAGCAACGATCGCCGCCGCGCGACGCCATAGGCGCCGCTTACTTGAGTGTTGAGCAAGCGCCCGCTCTAATGAGCCAACGCTGGGAGGATGCGTCATGACGACCTTCCGGGGGCAGACAGTGAGACCTACCGACGCTAACAGGAATACGTAAATGTCACTGATGACTGACACCGTGATCTACGTACGTCACTCTCCATATCACCCCTAGTGCACCCGCAAACTACGCAGAAACCCAACGAGGGCTACACATGTTGTGGGTTCCATCACATTTTCACACCCGTGTCATCCGACAATATCCGTCCCTAACTGCTCAGATTTCACGCGATGTAGCGCCCCCCTCACCAGAGGTCTTTCGCAGCCGCTGCCCCTAGATCCAGCCGCGCTCCCGCGCTGTCCGGGCCGCTTGTGCCCGGTTCTCCGCCCCGGTCTTGCCGATCGCGGACGAGAGATGGTTGCGCACGGTCCCTGCCGAGAGATAAACCTCGGCCGCGATCGCGGCCACGGAGCGTCCGTCCAGGGCCAGCCTCAATATGTGGGCCTCGCGCTCCGTCAGCGGGTTCCCGCCTTCGAAAAGCGCCGCCTCGGCGAGTGCCGGGTCCACGACCCTCAGCCCGGCATGCACGCGACGGACTGCGTCCGCCAGTTGTTCGGCCGGCGCATCCTTGACGACGAAGCCGCTGGCCCCCGCCTCCAGGGCGGCGCGCAGGTACCCGGTCCTGGCGAACGTCGTCACCACCAGCACCTTCGTCTCCGGCGAAGCCTCACGCACTCGCCGCGTGGCCTCGATCCCGTCGACGCCCGGCATCTGGATGTCCATGAGACACACGTCGGGGCGCAGCTCGGCCGCCAGGGCGGAGGCACCCCCGCCCTCGCCGGACTCCCCCACGACGGTGAGGTCCCTCTCCAACTCCAGGAGCGCGCCGAGCGCGCCGCGCACCATGGCCTGATCGTCCACGAGAAGCAAGCGGATCACCAGGTCACCTCCACGCGCACGCCACCCTCGGCGCCCATGCCGACCCGGCACACGGCCCCGGCCACTGCGGCCCGCTCCGACATGCTCCTCAGGCCGTTCCCCGGTTTTCCCCTCAGCCCCACGCCGTCGTCCGCCACGATCATCTGCCCCGGCGCCAACGTCACCCGAACGGTGGAGGCCGACGAGTGCCGCAGCACATTGGTCACGGCCTCCCGCAGAATCCACCCGGCCGGCAAGGACTGCGCCGGGGACAACGATGACGCGTCTCCGACCACGCTCAACGTGATGCCCGCCGTTTCCAGGGACACCCGCGCCGAGTCCAATTGCGCGGCCAGCCCCGCGGAGCGCAACCCCGTCACGGTGGCGCGCACGCCCTGGATGGCCTCCCCTGTGATCCGCTCGATCTCCTCCAGCTCGGCGCGGGCCCGCTCTGGGTCCGCGCCGATGAGTCGCCTGGCTAGCTGCGCCTTCAACTTCACCACCGTGAGGGAATGGCCGATGAGGTCATGCACGTCCCGCGCCACGGCCTCGCGTTCCTCGCTCGTGGCCAGTTCCAACGTGAGCTTGTCCGCCTCGATGGACCGCGTGATGAGCCATGTGGACACGCCGTTCACCAGCACCAGGATCACCAGGATGGCCAGGAGGCTCAGGAAGTCCGCTCCGTCCGGCGAGAACACCACGATCCCCACCGTGATGGCCACGGCGACGACGGACAGCGTCCAATACGTCCAGCGGTGAAATTGATACGCGGCCACGGAGACCACGAACGGGAAATAGCTGGCCGCGCTGGCACCGATGGCCGGGAGCGAGGCCACGACCGTCAGGATCATGAGCGCCAGCAGAAGGTATTGCGCCCGGGACACCCCGCCGGTGCCCGCCACGCCGCGGCGCAGGCCCACCACGAACATGAACACGTACAGCGCGGTGAAGGCCACCATGCAGGCCCACCCCACACCCACCCACGGCGCCGGGGCCACGGAGGCCAGCAGCGACGAGGCGGGGAAGAAGAGGAACACGAGCCACACGCACGCCATGACCCAGGAGAAGCGACTCCACGGGTTCTTGGCGCCGTTGGCACGGGACCGCACCACGGCAGCGCGGCGGGAGCCGGGCATCATGGCCTCGCTCGCGCTCGGCTCCCCGTAGCCCCCGCCCGCCCCGGGCGCGGCGAAGGCGGAAGCCGAGCGGGCGTCGTCGGGCACAGGATTCAGGGGGCAGTTCACACGATCACGCTACTTTCCTCAGCGGGCGACGCCCCGGGGAAAACACCCTCCAGGTCATCCCCGGCTAGCTGGGCGGGCGCCCCAGCGCCGGGCGCATCTCCCTCGCAGACGCGGGCGAGGAGTCCGCGATCGTCGGGGTCGACGGCGAGACAGAGATCCATCGCGATCCTTCCTTCATGGTCGTGACCAACTCCTCGAAGACGAGGAACGGCTCGAACTTCTGAGGCGGTACATCAGCCTGGGCCGGGACCAGCCACTGCTCGGTGAAGCTGGGGAAGCAGATCAAGCATGTGGCGCCGCGCGTATCGAATCCCAGCCTGAGTTGTCGCGTTGGATCATCCTCACTCAAGTCTTCGACCCAGAGCGGCCAAGACGCCGCTTGAACGGCATCTCCAGTGCGAACACCGTGCTTCAAAGGCGGCCCCGTGGGCTTTCATACCGCGGGAAGGTGGAGCGCCTCGCGAATAATGTCCGAACGGGTCTTCCGTTCACGCCGTGCCCGTTCATCAAGGACAGCGATCTCGTCGACGGTCAGCCGCAGGGCCACCACCCGGCTCGGTTGCGCCCCACGGCCCGGACGGCCCTTCCCACGTTTCTTCAGCGCCTCCACGTCGTAGCCCGTTTCGGCTTCGGCCGCCCAGGCAAGGATCTGCTCCTCCGTGACCGGAACCCCGTTGATCGTCTCGTTGGCATCCATGCAAATAACGTATAACGAAAATGGTTCCTTGCCCAGAGGATCCGGGCCGCCGCCCGGGTCGGGGCGTCGATTCGACGATTGGCGGTCCAATCGACGGGCAGACGTCGAATCGACGTACGGGCCGCGGGAACGCTCCACCCTCGCAGCGAACCGGCCGGCGCACTTCGCCTACTGCCTGGCGCGCGTGCGGCGGACGCCGAAGCGCACCAGCAGCCCGAAGACCACCGCCCACGCGGCGACGTTCGCCAGCAGTGCCCACAGGGGGTCCGACGACGCGGCGTCCAGCGAGCCCTCCAGCTGCGGCCACCTGGCCAGGGCGTTGAAGCCGTACAACGGCGTGAACTTGGCGATCTGGAGCATGGCGCCGGAGAGCGGCATGAACACATTGCCGAAGAAGGCGAAGAACGTGAGCATGATGGGGGCGAAGCCGGCGGCGGAGTCGGAGGGCAGGATCATGCCCATCCCCAACCCGAAGAGCCCGAACACGCAGCCCAGCCCCAGCATGATCCCGCCGCTGGCGAACCACATCCACGGGTGATCCGGCCGCGCGCCCGTCGACGCGGCCACCACGAAGACCGCAGTGACGGACAGCGCCGCATACGCCATGGCGACCAGCAATTTGGTGATCGCGTAGCCCGCCGTGGTGAGTGGCGTGAGGGCCAGCTGTCGGCTCCAGCCTCGCGAGAACTCGGCGGTGGCCTGATTGGTCAGGCTCGTCATGGTGGTCGCCGTGCCGTAGGCCGCCATCGACGTGGCGATCATGTAGGCCGTGTTGCCGTTGCCGATCACGCTGTCCGCGTAGTCCGGCGTGGCCCCGAAGATCACGTACATGACCACGGGCATGGCCAGCGTGAAGACCAAGGTGAAGGGGTTGCGGGCCTGCCGCACCAGCTCCAGCTTGAGGAAGGTGGAGGAGAATCTCAGGCCGCCGCGGCGGGCGGCGGGGGAGGCGGACCCGAAGGATTCGGTGGGGGCGATGGTGCTCATGGTTCCTCCGTCAGGGCGGTGAAGGCGGTCTCGAGGGTGGGCGCCACGATCTCCAGATCGCTGCAGCCCAGCTTGAGCAGGGTGAGGGCCAGGGCGTCGGAATCGACGGCGCGGGCACTGAAGCGGTCCCCGTCGCGGGTGACCTGGGACAGACCGGGCGTTCGCTGGAGGGCCGACCACGCGTCGTCGGGCAGCGGGGCCGCCGGAAGCGTGGCGGCGACGACGCGGCCGCCCAGCGAGGCGCGCAGCCGGGCCGTGGGGGCGTCGGCGACGACGGCACCGTGTGCCATGACCACCGTGCGGCGCGCGAACTGCTCCGCCTCCTCGAGGTAGTGCGTCGCGAAGACGACGGTGCGTCCCGCGTCCGCCTCCACCCGCATGGTGTCCCAGAAGCGGCGGCGGGCGTTGACGTCCATGCCGGCGGTGGGCTCGTCCAGGACCAAGACGTCCGGATCCGAGGCCAGGGCCATGGCGAACTTGACGCGCTGTTGCTCGCCGCCGGAGCACTTGCCGACCTTGCGCCTGGCGATCCCGCGCAGATCGGTACGCTCCAGGAGTTCGCCCGTGCGCGCCTCGAGGCCGCGGCCGGCCCCGTGGAGCGCCGCCACGAGCCGCACCGTCTCGCCCACGGTGATGTCGTGCAGGAGCCCTCCCGTCTGGAGGACGGCGGAGAGCCTGCCTTGCGACGCGGCGCGGCCGGGTGCCTGGCCCAGGACACTGACCTCGCCGCCCGTCGGTGAGGTCAGGCCGAGGAGCATGTCGATCGTGGTGGTCTTGCCCGCGCCGTTGGGGCCCAGGAGGGCCACGATCTCGCCCGTGTCGATCCTCAGGTCCAGGGCCCTGACGGCCGTGACCCTGCCGCCCGCGAAGGTCTTGCTGAGGCCGGTGAGTTCCACGGCCGGGGTGCTGGTGTCCATGCTCCTTACTCTGGTCCGCGGCCGGGCCGCACGGATCCGGCAGACGTCACGAGTGCGGCATGACGGATGTCATGAGTACGGCAGCGAGTCAAAGTTTGGAAAGTATGGAAGGTTTTTCTGGCATGTCGCCGATCTAGATAAACCATCCATACCTTCCTAAGATGAGGGCAAGGACAGTTCGCTCAATCCCTACACTCCCAACGCGGGCGCTTCGCCGGAGATCGTGATCGGGCGCGACGCCTACCTCAACGCCTACCGAGTGCTCCTGTCCAGGCTCTCCAGAGGACGCAGCGCACAGTCATTGATCGTCACAGGCCTTCGGGGTGTCGGGAAGACCGTCCTGCTCAACCTGTTCGCCGACGCGGCACGCGACAACAAGTGGGTCGTCATCGAGTTGGAAGCGAGCAAACATGATGAAGCTCGATTCCGCAGCGCCCTGGCGTCGAACCTGCGCGTCGCGCTCTTCGAACTCTCACCACGTGAGCGCTGGAGCGACCGGTTTCACCGAGCCGCCGCAGCCATCGGTTCCTTTGGGCTTACCGTCAAGGAAGACGGAAGCGTCAGCGGCACATGGGGCTTCGAAGCCCGCGAAGGCCTCGCAGATCGCGGAGACCTGGCGCTCGACCTCACCGACGTGCTCCTCGCTCTCGGGGAGGCCGCCAAAGAACGCGAGCGGGGAGTGGTCCTCCTCATCGATGAAGTGCAGTTCCTCAGCCGGCACCAGCTTGAGGCGCTCATCCAAGCGATTCACAAGACGGTGCAGAAACGCCTTCCCGTGACATTCTCCGGGGCTGGGCTTCCCCAGATCGCCGAGTTGGCGGGAGATGCCAAATCCTATGCCGAGCGCCTCTTCACGTTCTCGGCGCTCACGTCGCTTGAGGCCGAAGACGCACGCCACGCGTTCAGCGAACCTGCCCGGGTCGAGGGGGTCACCTTCGAGGAGGGAGCACTCGATCTGGCTGTCAGCATCACGCAGGGCTATCCATACTTCATCCAGGAACTCGGCTACCAGGCATGGGAGCTGGCCGAGGGAACCAGCATCACCGCCGATGATGTACGGCTGGCCCAAGATGCCTACGAGGCCAAGCTGGACGGCTCCTTTTTCAGGGTTCGGCTCGACAGGACGACTCCGCTACAGACCAGCTACCTTCGCGCCATGGCCAAGCTGGGCTCCGAACCGCAGAAGGCCGCAGACGTCGCCCGGGTTCTTGGCCGCACGTCGTCGCAGGTATCCCCCACGCGCGCCGAGCTGATCAATATGGGTCTGCTCTTCACCCCCCAGCACGGCTATGCCGCGTTCACCGTTCCCAACTTCGATCAGTTCATGCTCCGGGCGGTCCCCGTCCTCGAGGTTCCCTCCCCTCGCAGACGTACCAAAGCCTCGCCGGATCCCTCCCGCGGAGAAACGGCCGCAGAATCGACCCGCATCGTACGCGGGGATTGAAGCGATCGCCTCTCACCCCAGGCGGTGCCGCTCCTGGAACGCCAGGATGCGCCCGACGGCGGCCGCGACGTCACGCTCGCCCGCCGCGAAACTCAAACGGACGGCGTCGTGCCCCTTCACCGCGTCGAAGTCGGCGCCGGGTATCAGCGCCACGCCTTCCTCCTCGGAGAAGGCCCGCACGGCAGCGAACTGCGCCGGGTTCGGGATAGGCGATGCCGTGGTAGATCTCGTCGCTGATGAGCAGGGCGTCGTTGCGGCGGCACCACCCGTGCAGGGCCGTCAGCTCCTCGCGGCCTGCCATGGTGCCCGTCGGGTTGGCGGGCGAGGCCAGGACGAGGCCGGCGATCTCGCCGTGCTCGGCGACGGCGGCGTCCAGGAGTTCCGGCGTGGGCTGGTAGCGCGTCTCGGGGCCGCACGGTATCTCCACGAGCTCCAGGCCCAGGGCCGTGAGGATGTTGCGGTAGGCGGGGTAGCCGGGACGGACGACGGCCACCCCGCCGGCCGGCGTGTAGTTCAGGACGGCGCCGGGGGCGTCCGCGCCGCGCCGCGCCGCGAGGGGAGCATGCCTCTCAGGGTGTCACAGAGATCACCGAGTCCTCGCATGGTGCTCGCTGATACCGTGAACGGAACAAATCGATCAATGCGTACATGTGAAAAGGCCTCTCTCCCATGAAAAGGTTCTTGCGTCGCGGCGGCGTCGCTGCCCGCTCGTCGGAAGCAAAAGAATGAGCGACCCACGCGGCCTGCGCGAGTCGCTCTTCGCCTCCAGCACCTTCGCCCTGGCCGTCGCCTTCCTGGCATCCGACACGATGGTCCTGGCCACGGGGACCCATTTCACCTTCGGGTCCTTCCTGACCGGCCTGGGTGTCCTGGACTGCCTCCTCGTCGCCGCTCTGGCCGTGGTCCAGGGCTCACGGCTGTCCCGCTGGTCCACCCCAGCCCTGCTGGCCCCCTATGTGGCGTCCTTCCTGTGGCGGCTCCTGGCGGGCCAGGGCCGCTACGTGGTGGTCAGCATGATCGCCCTGCCGGTCGTGGCCCTGTTCCTGGGCGGCTTCTACCGGGCGCTCACGGCCCGGATCACGCTGGGTTGCCTGCTCGTGGCGGTGGCGTCGGCCACGGCCGCGGGGCCGCTGCGGCCCCCGCTGGCCGGCGGTCTCGACCTGATCGTGACGCTACCCAGTTCCTTCATCTTCTCGTGGCTGTGCGTCGAGGCGGGAACGGTGCTGCACCGTCGTTGGAACATCGAGGTGTACACGGACGCCCTCACGGGAGCCCTGAATCGCCGCGCCATCATGGCCATCACCCGCGCGTCCATGCGGCGGGCCGCGCGACAGTCCCGGCCGCTCTCGGTGGTGGTCATCGACATCAACGAGTTCAAAGCCGTCAACGACACGCTCGGCCACGCGGCCGGCGACGCCATCCTCTCGGATCTCACCGCGCACTGGCGCCAGCACATCCGCGAGAGCGACCGCTTGGGACGCATCGGCGGCGACGAATTCCTGCTCACCCTGCCCAACACCACGGAAGCCGCGGCCGAGCTCCTCATGGAGCGCCTCAGCAAGGGCTCCGCGCACCCTTGGTCATGGGGGATCGCCCAAGCCGAGCAAGGCGAGGAACTGCCCTCCGTGATCCAACGAGCGGACCTGAACATGTACAAGACCCGCCGCACGGCATAGGAGCCGACTACACCGTCTCCGCCGGCGCCGGTCTGCCGAACAGCCAGCCCTGGAACGCCTCGACCCCCAGCTCGTGGACCACCGCGAAGTGCTCCTCGGTTTCCACGCCCTCGGCGACGATCCTCAGGCCCAGCGCCTTGGCCACTCCCACGACGGCCGTGACGATGGCCCTGCTCTGCGGCGAGTCCCCCGCGCGCTGGACGAAGGAGCGGTCGATCTTCAGGGCGTACACCGGGAGGCGCTGCAGATAACTCAACGAGGAATACCCCGTCCCGAAATCGTCCAGCGAGCTGGGGATCCCCAACGCGTCGAGCTCCCCGAGCCTGCGGATGGCCAGCTCGATGTCCGTCATGAGCGAGCTCTCGGTGATCTCCAGGATCAGCCGCTCCGCGGGCGCCCCGTGCCTGGCCAGCGCCGCCGCGATCATGGGGATGAAGTCCTCATGTTCCAGGTGTTTGGTGCCGATGTTGACCGCGATGTCGCGGCCGCTCAGCTCCGGCACGGTGCGCCACGACGCCAGCAGCCGGCATGCCTCGTCGACGGCCCACTCGCCGATGTCGACGATGAGCCCGATCTGCTCGGCCAGCGGGATGATCTCCGCCGCGGACACGAAGCCGCGCTCCGGGCTCTCCCAGCGCACGAGCCCCTCGTAGCCCACCACCGTCCTGTCCCTGTCCACGACCGGTTGCAGGTGCAGCCGCAATTCCCCTCTGGCCAGCCCCACGCGCAGTGCGGCCGCGAGCGCCACGCGCTCCTTGGCCTCTTCCAGCATGGCGGGGCAGAATTCTCCGATCCGTCTGGCTCCGTCCGCCTCCGAGACGTTGCGCCGTGCAATGTCCGCCCACCCGATCAGATGCTCGGGCGGCTCGAGCTCGTCCGAGCGCCACAGCGCGAAGCCCACCCTCGTCGCGAAACGCACCAGGACGCCGTCGGCCACGTCCACGACCGTATCCAGCATGGCCGCCACCCTCGCGGCCAGCTCGTGGCACGCCCGCCTGGCCCGGTCCCAGTCCTCACCGGCGTTCGCCAGGAAGAGCCCAAAGCTGCGCTCCCCGAGCCTGCCGAGGATGAGGCCCGGCCCCTCGAGCTCGTGCAGCACGGCGGCGACGCCGCGCAGCATGGTGGCACCGGCCGCCACCCCGAAGGCGTGGCTCACCGTCACGTAGTCGTCGATGCTGATGGACAGGAATCCCAGGTGCCTGCAGCCCTGCTGCCCGACGTCGGCGATGGACTTCGCGAGCGAGGTCGCGTTGGGCAGCCCGGTCACCGAGTCGGTGTACGCGAGCTGGAAGACGCGTTCCTCCGCGACGTGCTCGCGCGTCTGGTCCCCGCACAACGCCACGAAGCGCTGCGGCGTCCCGTCCTCGTCCAGCCGCGGGTACACGGTGGTGTCGAGCCAGAAGATGCCGCCGTCCTTGGCCCGGTTGCGGATCTCGCCGTGCCACGCCGCGCCGTCCTCGAGGTCACGGACCAGCCGCTCGAAGAATTCCGGCGGGTGGTAGCCGGAGTCCAGCATGTCCGGGGTGTGCCCCACGAGCTCCTCGCGCGAGTACCCGGAGACCTCGCAGAAGCGGTCGTTGACCTCCAGGATGACACCGCTGGGGTCGGTGATCACGACGAGGGAATGCACGCTGACCGCCGAGCGTAGGCTCGTCAGCCGCCGCTCCAGCGCCGCCTTCTCGGAGAGAAGCCGGGAAACCGTGTCGTCGAATTCCACGAGCGATAACGGTAGCAAGTGACGTTCCGAGTCACACGCTTCGCCACTACGTAAATGGCCTTTCAGCTCTCCGTAGTTCCGGCCCGGCGCAACGCCTTGGCCTGCTCCCCCAGCCGCCACCACGCCGGTGCCTGCCGCCACGCAGCCGGTGCGAGCGGGTAGACGCGTCCCAGGCCGGCGACGGCGCCGCGGAACAGCCGGTCGCGAACGGGCCCGTAGGGCAGGGCGTACTGGGCCCTGAGCGAGGCCGGAAGCAGCGCCGCCGTGGCCAGCCGTGCGGCCGGCATCGCCGCGCGCAAGCGGAGGGGAGCACGGCGCGCGGCGAGGAGTTCGTGCGCCACGCCGCGGGCGGCGTCGTGCACCCGCAGCCCCTCCACCCGCACGGCGAAGGTCTCGTCGAACTCCGCGCGCGTGACGAACCAGGCCGAGGCGGGCACGCCAAGGGCCGTGGCGAGCGGCGCGTAGCCGCGCACCACCTCGTCCCGCAGCGGCACGGGAAGCGGCCCGAGGACGCTCTCCCAGGCGCGGGTCCCCGACCATGCCAGCGTCATGGCCACCCAGGCGCGGGCGTCGTCGTCGTGCGCGTCGTAGGCCGGGTAGGCGGCGCTGGCGGGCCCGTGCACGGGGCCGTGGGCGCGCTGCACGTGCGCCACCTGCGCCGCGCGCAGGCGTGGGCCGCCCAAGGTCGCGGCGTAGGCGTAGTCCAGGGTGGCCCAGAGCCGGGAGAGCGGGTCCTCGGAGAAACGCGAGTGCACGGCGACGCCGCGGCCCACGCGGGGATCGGCGAGCTGCAGCAGGATCGCCGCGCCAGCGCCGCCCAGCAGCACGGACTCCGGTCCGACGTCGGCGAAACTCCTGGCGGCGCGCGGGTCACCGGGACGGAACGAGGCGGCGCGAGGCATGGCCCCATCGTGCCACCGCGCCCTGGCTCAGTCCCCGGCCGGGACGGACTGCTTGGCGCGCCTGCCCTTGCGTCCCGCGGTGGACTGCTCCGGCGTCGGCGAGGCCAGGCTCTTGAGCCGACGCCGACGGTCGGCCGGACGCACCAGGTCCCGCCGCAGGCGACGGTCGCCGTGGTACAGGATCGCCTGCCAGTCGACCTCCGTCTCGGGGACCGGAGCATGCTCGCTGCGCTTCGCGTCGCGGCGCTTCGTGGCCCGCCGGGGGACGAACAACCAGTTCACGATGCCCATGAAGAAGTCGACGATCGCATTCCACACACCGATGAACGCCACGGTGGCCCACGTCGCCATGACCGCGTTGAAGGCGGCGAAGGCGGCGTTGCCCCAGTTCTGGGCAAAGTAGTCCCGCACCACGGTGATCACCGAGAAGCCGATGATCAGGAAGGGCACCGCCACGTACAGCGCGGGGCTGGCCGTGCGGCCGGAGACCTTGGGTGTGCGCACGAACGGGATCTTCTCCCCCGTGACGCCCTGCTGCATCGACTTGAGCACGCCGGCCAGGTTCACCGGGAGGAGGATGAGGTTGAAACCGTAGATGCGGAAGATGTCGCCGAAGCGGTGCCCGCTCTCCTTCAGGTCCAGCCCCATCGAGACGAAGTACGGCAGGGCCGCCGCGATCACGAGGGGGCTCAACAGGCGCGAGTCGAAGGGGAAGAAGAGCAGGAACAAGAGACCGAAGCTGGCCCAGGCGAGCGAGGCCATGTAGTTGGCACGCAGCAGGCGCTCGCTCAGGCGGGCCCTCGTGGCCGTGCGCTTCCTGGCCCTGATCTGTTCGAAGAACTTGGGCAGGATCAGCAGGCCGCCGTTGGCCCAGCGACGGCGCTGGACCACGAGCGAACCGAAGTCGGGGGGCGTGGCGCTGTAGCTCAAACGCTCCGGGTAGTTCACGAGACGCCACCCGTGCACGCCGAGGTCGATGCTGGATTCGGTGTCCTCGATGACGGTCCGGTCCTGCACGTAGGTCGTGATGGTGAAACCCCCGCTCGTCTCCACGGTGGCGATGTCCTCGAGGGCGCCCTTGCGGATGACGGCGTTGGCGCCCACCCAGAACGTCGCATCGTAGTAGCTCATCCCCTGATGCTGGATGTGCTGGATGTCCGTGGTGGCTCCGGCGATGCGCTCGATGCGGGTCGGAGCACCGCGGAAGGCCGAGTAGGGCGTCTGGGTGACCGCGACGTCGCCGTTCTCCGGCTGCTCCAGGAGGTACACGAGGCGAAGGCAGTACTCACGAAGCAGCTGGGAGTCGGCGTCGAGGGTCAAGAGGTAGGTGCTGTCGGGGACCTCGAGCTCGGCCGGCTCATCCTCGCGGACCGCCCGCAGAATCCGTTCCCCGGTGTCCCGGTCGATCTGGTACCGCCCGCCCATGAGGGAGATGTAGGAGTTCAGGTTCATCGCCTTGTTGTGCTCCTGCGACAACGAGGCGTACTGGCGGCGCTCGAACGAGTCGATGTGGACCGTGAAGATCCAGCTCAGGCGACGGTGCAGCTGTTCCAGCCGCGCGCGGTCGGGCGAGGTGCCCTGCGCCGCCGCGGCGTCGAGCGCCAGCTTGGTCAGCCGCAGGTCGCTGGAGAGGCCCAGGAGCACCTGGCTCTTGAAGAACTCCGCCATGTTGTCGAGTGGTTCGTCCTCGATGGCGAAGGCATCGAGCCACGCGGCGGCCTCCGCGTACGCATCCGCGGCGCGCCGCGCATCGCCCGGCCCGGGCCGCTCGGGGCACTCCGCCCGGAAGCGCTCCAGGGAACTCCGTGCGGCGTCCGCGGGGACCCGCAGCCTTTCCATGACGGCGTTCGGGATGTCCCGGGTGCGCTGCAGGCGCTGCAGCGCCTCGCCCTCCATGCGACTGGCATTGTCATCGATCAGCAGCACAATGCGTTTGGAGGGAAACTCCTGCAGGGCCGCGGACCATACCGTGAGCAAAACCACTTCGGGTTCTTCGTCATAGCTCGGAATGAGGACCGTGATGTCCGATTCGGAGTCGGAGAAATGCTCGTCGAGGCGGCCACGCTCCACCCTGCGGTGATCACGAAAACGCACCAGTGCGCCGAAACGTGCCACCAGGTACATGAGCGCGGAGAAACTCAACATGGTCACCGTGAGCCCGTAGATCCAGGTCTGCACGTGAAAGACGAAGGACTCGGTGGGCCCTTCGACCACCATGCGCATGATCGTGGTGACCATGTAGAGCACCCAGGCGAGCACCGTGATGACGATCGCCAGGCGGGCCCACGTGACGGCACCGCCGGAAGGGCGCGAATGCATGATGGCCAGCGGCTCGCTCCGGCGCTCCGCACCGAATTGCCGGCTCCGTTTCGCAGGCGCGGTCTCACCCATAAGGTCCCTCGTCATTCGTGATTTTCAACCCACGCTTCTCCCGTGCCCCGGCAGGGCAAACGCGCGGATTAAGATGATTCTATCTTTCACCAACACCGAGGAGCGCCCCCTAACGGGCCCCGGAATGGAAACAGGGTTAGGCATGTCTCAGCGGTTCGGCGGGCGCAAGCTGTCGTGGTGGCGCGTCGGCGTCCTGGTCATCATCGCGGCCGCACTCGTGGTGGGCGGGGTGAGCGCCTGGGGAACCTGGCGGGACCGTCAGCAGGCGGCCGGCTTCAAACCCTGGGTGGGCGGATACGTCGACGCCACGGCGACGCCGTCGTACCCCTTCGAGGAAAACGCCGACGGCGACACCTCCAACATGGTGCTGTCCTTCGTCGTGGCGGACCGCGCCGACGCCTGCACGCCCTCCTGGGGCGGCGCCTACACGCTCGACGCGGCGGAGTCCTCCCTCGACCTTGACCGCCGCCTGGTGCGCTACCGCTCCCTCGGAGGCCACGCCATGGTGTCCTTCGGCGGCCAAGCCAACCGGGAGCTCTCCCTCGCCTGCACGGACGCCTCCAAGCTTCTGGACGGCTATCGAGCCGTCGTGGAGCGGTACGCGCTCGCCGCGATCGACATGGACATCGAGGGCGAGCTGCTCGACGACGCCGACGCCCTCACCCGCCAGGCCACGGCCGTCGCCTCCCTGCAGAAGCAGTCCGCCGCTCGGAACGAGCTCCAGGTCTGGCTGACCCTGCCCGTGGCGACGACGGGCCTCACCGAGCAGGGCCTCGACGCCCTGCGCCACTATCTCGATGCCGGGGTGAAGCTGGCCGGGGTGAACACCATGACCATGGACTACAACACCGACGAATCCGCCAGCATGAGTTCGCGCGCCGAATCCAGCCTCACGGCGGTGCAGCGCCAACTCCGTTCGGAGTACGCGGCCCACGGCACCTCGCTCGGCGACGCAACGGCGTGGGCCATGGTGGCCGCGACGCCCATGATCGGCCAGAACGACGTACGCGGCGAGACCTTCACCCTGGAGGACGCCGCGGCCCTGAGCCACTTTGCCAACACGAAGGGGATGTCCCGGCTGTCCTTCTGGTCCGCGAACCGGGACAAGGCCTGCGATCCGAACTGGCCGGACCCGCGTCAGGTCTCCGATTCCTGCAGCGGTGTGAAGCAGGAGGCCGGCGATTTCCTGAACGCGCTGAGCACGGACCGCGGCGGCGTCATCGCGCAGGCACCCGGCGGATCCCCCTCCCCCGAAGCGACGAGCGACGGGGACTCCCGCCACAGCGACGGCGGCGATGTCGTGGACGACCCGGCAAGCAGCCCGTATCCCGTGTGGGCCCCCGACGCCTCTTACCCGGTGGGCGCCAAGGTCGTGTGGAAGCGCAATGTCTACGAGGCGAAGTGGTGGACGGACAGCGCGCAGCCGGATGCACCGTCGACGGACGGGACGCCCTCGCCATGGCGGCTGATCGGCCCCGTGCTCCACGGCGAAAAACCCATTGCCCGTCCCAGCCTGCCCCCGGGCACCTACAAGACCTGGAATCCCTCCACGAGCTATCGACGCGGGGACCGCGTCATGATGGACGGGCAAGGCTACGAGGCCAAGTGGTGGACCAGGTCCGAGAGCCCGGAGGCGGCTCTCGTCTCGCCGCAGAGTTCTCCGTGGCAGCTGCTGACGGACGCGCAGGTGGAGCAGGAGCTCACCAGGCTCAAGAAGGGCTCGGACGGGCAATAGCCCGGCCGGAGGCTCCACCGCTCATGGGCGCAGCTGCGCGATGAGCCGGTCGAGGTCCCTGCGGCTCGCGACCCCGGGGCGCGTGCCCACGAAGCGGCCGTCCCTGAAGATCGCCAGCGTGGGCAACGAGGCCACACCCAGCGCGCCGGCCAAGCGCTGCTCGGCGTCGGTGTCCACCGTTGCGAAGCGCACCGCCGGGTGTGCCTCGGAGGCCGCCGCGAACACGGGGGCAAAGGCGTGGCAGGGCGCACACCATGCCGCCCAGAAGTCCACGAGCAGGATCCCGGGCGCCGAGGCGGCCTCCCCGAAGGTGGCCTCGGTCAGCGCTGAAGTCGCCACGGACCCCGACCCGGACCGCTCAGTCGTTGGCGGCGGCGAGCTGGCCGCAGGCGCCGTCGATCTCCTTGCCGCGGGTGTCCCGCAGCGTGGTGGGGATGCCCTTGGCCTCGAGGCGGTTGATGAACTCCTGCGTCACGCCGCGGTCCGAGGAGGTCCAGATGGAGCCGGGCGTCGGGTTGAGCGGGATGGGGTTCACGTGCACCCAGCCGCGGCCGCGGGCGTTGAGCTTGTCCGCCAGCAGGTCGGCACGCCAGCCGTGGTCGTTCATGTCCTTGATGAGCGCGTACTCGATGGACACGCGGCGGCCGGTCTTGTCGTAGTACTCGCGCGCGGCGTCGAGGGCCTCGTCCACCTTCCAGCGCGAGTTCACGGGGATCAGGTCGTCACGCAGCTCGTCGTCCGGCGCGTGCAGCGAGAGGGCGAACGTGAACGGCACGCCCTCGTCCGCCAGCTTGCGGATGGCCGGGACCAGGCCGACGGTGGAGACCGTGATGCCGCGGGCGGACATGCCGAGGCCCTCGGGGCGCTCGGCGACCATGCGGTGCACGGCGTTCATGACGCGCTTGTAGTTGGCCAGGGGCTCACCCATGCCCATGAACACGATGTTGTTCACCCGTTCGGCGTCGGGGCCGGAGTGGCGGGTGCCGCCCAGGGCGCCCTCGGTGATGACGCGGTTGGCCTGGACGATCTGGTCCAGGATCTCCGCCGTGGACATGTTGCGCGTGAGGCCGTTCTGGCCCGTGGCGCAGAAGGGGCAGTTCATGCCGCAGCCGCACTGCGAGGAGATGCACAGCGTGATGCGGTTGGAGTAGCGCATGAGCACGGACTCCACGAGGGCGCCGTCGAAGAGCCGCCAGAGGAACTTGATGGTGCGTCCGTCGTCCGTCACGAGGCGCTTGACCTCGGTGAGCAGCGGCGGCAGGAAGGTGTCCACGATCTCCTGCTTGCGCTCCTTGGGCAGGTCGCTCATGCGCTCGGGATCGGTGGTGTGGTGCCGGAAGTAGTGCACCGAGAGCTGCTTGGCGCGGAAGGCCGGCAGCCCCAGCTCCTTCATCTTCTCCTGGCGCTCCGCCATGGTCATGTCCGCCAGGTGCTGCGGGGGCTGCGTGACGCGCGGGCGCTGCGCGAACTGCAGCGTGGGGCGCCCGTCGGGACCCATGGGCTGCTTCCAGCCCTCCGCCGTCGGCTTGACCTGGGGACGGTTGGTGAAGCGGTCCGAGCGCGCGGCGTGGGCGCGGGACGTCCCGGAACGGTGGTGCTGGGGTTCAGTGGCGCGCTCAGTCATAACGGTCCATCGTCTCACGAGGCCCAGGGACCGCGCCGTGGTGTGGGCCACCGCTTCCGGGGTTTGGTTTTTCAAGCGAATGGGCTGACAGTGGATCCGTCCCCCGCACAGGAGAACGCCATGACCACTCGCCCCTCGCGCCTGCGCTCCGCCCTGGCCGCCGTCCCGTGGGCGGCCGCGGTCCTGGGGGTGAGCACCGCGGCGTTCACCGCCACGGGCGTGGCCGCCATGACGGCGCAGCCGCGGCACGCCGTCTCCATCGAGGTGGACCCCGGCCTGCCGCTCGGCATCACGCAGGGCGCCGTGGACGCCGTCGTCGCCGGCCTCGACGACGGCCGCGTCGCAGCGTGGGAACCGCTCACCCTGCGCGTCACGCGGCAGCTGCTCAGCTACGACGAGCTGCGCTCCGGCACCGGGGACGGCACCGCGGTGCTCTCCCTGGCCCCGAACGGCACCCTGGACGACCACGACTCCGTCTTCGCGCCGGGCGCCGGGGACGCCCGCTTCAACGGCGTCTCGATCGGTGTCCCCGACCGTTCCCCCGGCCACGAGGACAGCTACGACGTGGAGGGCAGCTACGAGGCCAACATCGGCCTGGGCCACGGCCCGGCCGCCGTGGTGGCCACGGCGCAGCGCCTCGCTGACAAGCGCTACGACGGTCCGGTGCGCACGCAGGCCTTCTGGCTGGCCGGCTCCGCGCTCGGCGCCGTCTCCACGGCGGCCGCCCTGGCGTTCTCCCTGCGCCGCACGCGCATCCGCACCGCCCGGCGCAGCCGCTTCGCCGCCGCACGGCGCAAGCTGGCGCGCGTGCTCCTCGACCTCGAGGGGCTCGAACTCACGCACGAGGTCGTGCCGGCCCCGCGGCGCACCGAGGCCTTCACCGAGACGTGGGCCCGGCTACGGCAGGACTCCCTGGAGCTGTCCAGGCGCGAGCAACCGCTCGCCGAGCTGCTCTCCACCCCGCGCGGTGCCCTGGGCGAGGAGGCGGCGACGCTCCTGCCCGGCTTCGAACGCGAGGCCCGCGGGCTCACCCGCCGCGCCGACGCCCTGCTGGACGCCGGTTCCGTCCTGGGCTCCCTCGCGGGCGGCTCCGACACTTGGGAGCGCCTCGCCGCCCCGGTCAACGACGCCGCACGCGAACTGCTGGCGCGGCTGGAGTCCGCGCCGCCTGGCCTGGTTCCCCGCGACGCCGCGCAGCGATTGCGCGCGGCCGTCGCCGGCCTGCTGGGGCTGGCGGGCGCTTCGGCCATGGAGCCGGACGGCCACGCGCACGGGGCAGAGGGGCTGAGGGGTGGCGGGCCCGCACCCCTGCGCGCCACGGTGCGCTCCTGGGCGCACGCCGAGCGTGCCGTGGCGTCCGCGGCCCTGGCGATCGGCTCGGCGCTGCGCCGCGCGCCGCACGGGGCCGTGGTGCCGGACCATCGGGACGTCGACGGGCTCAATCCCCTGCGGGCCTCGCTGGGGCTCCCGCCCCTGCTCCCGGCCGATCGGCTCTCCTCCGCCCCGATGTCCCGGGACCCCCTGCGCGCCCTCGACCTGGCCAACGCGGCGGCCCGCTCGGTCCTGGGCCACGACGAGCGCTTCGACGCCGGCGACCGTACCGGCCACGGACACCGCGCCGACGACGGAACGCGGCGCGGCGAGGGCCGTCCGGCGGCGTCGGGCGGGAGGGGTCACCGCCGCGCCCGGCGCAAGCCCGCCCCCCGTCCCGGCCACGCCGGGCGCACCGCCTCCACAGGGGCGGCGGAGGCCGGGGCCGCGCGCACGTGGAAAGCGATCGGCGCGGTGGCAGCCATCGCGGCGCTGAGCGCCGTCCCCGCGGGAATCATCACCGCCACCACGGTGGACCTGCCGGACGTGTGGGGGGCGGAGGGCGGCCCGGCCCCCGTGGTGCGGGTCGAGGACCGCAGCGGCCTCTCCGTCGATCTCGACACCGACGACGTCGCGACGCGGCTGGACACCAGCCTGCCCCGCGCCACCGAGGTCACCGTCGCCGTGCTTCCAGCTGCGGAATACCTGGGCACCCCCACGGCGGAGAACGGCTACCCGGAGCTGGAGCGCGGTGCCACGGTGCGCGCCATGGAACGAGTGAAGACGCTGTACGCGGGGCGCCTCGACCCGGGCACCCACGAGCTGCCGGCCCCCGAGGTGATCGTTCCGCTCTTCGTGTATCAGGTGCCCCGCGAGGGGAAGGGCTGGTGGGACGCGGGCGACGCCGGGGAGATCGTGGGAACCTCCCCCTTCCTCCTGGCCGGGGCCGTGCAGCACGGCGATGCACCGTTCGTGGCCTCGCTCGGCTGGGACGACGGCGTCATCCAGGCCTCGCGCCATCTCGACCACGCAGTGCAGGATCCGCTCGAGGCGCTCGCGCGAGGCATGCGCCTGGACCGGTACCGCGACGCCGAGGTGAACGGCGCGCTCCTGTTCTGGATGCTCACCCTGGCCTTCGCCTCCGGCGCCCTGGCCCTGGTGCAGGCGGTCCGCTACGGCGGTGCCCTCACCGCATCGCTGGGGCGTTTCGGCCGTGGGAGCCGCGAGCTGCGCGCCGCCAAGGCCCGGCTGGACGCGCTCATGGTCGGGCTGGACGAGTCCCGCCTCAACGCCGTGGCGGTCCTGGGACGGGGCCCGGCGGCGAGCGCGGCGGAGGCGGATCAGCGCCTGCACGAGCGGGCTCTCGTCATGGCGTGGCGCGAGGCGGGGGAGCTCGCAGCGCTGCCGCTCTCCGGGCGGCTCGGCGCGCCGTACGCGGCGCGGGTGCGGCACCTCCGGCGCCTCGTCGCCACCCTTCAGGTGCGCGACGGCGACATGGGCGGGCGGGCGCGCGAGTTGCTGGCGGCTACGCGGGGCGCCGGCGGCGACGCCGCGGCCATCGTCCGTCGCATCGGCCCGGAGGCCGAGTCTGGGAAGTCACTGGGTGCCGGACGGGCGGCGTCCGGCACGCGGTAGCGTCGCATCATGAGTGACACCACCATGGACATGGTTCCCGTGCAGAGCGTGGCGCAGGCCAGGGCGGAGGCCGACCGCCTCCACCGTTCCGGCGCCATGACCCTCATCTCGCTCGCGGCGTTCTGGGGGATCGCCGCCGCCCTCTTCCAATGGGGCGCGCCGCTCGCCGGCGAGATCGCCCTCCTGCTCGGCAGCATCGCGGCCCACCCCGTCGCCTGGCTGATCCTCAAGGTCGCCGGCGGCCCGGCCGCCCTCCCGCGCAGCAACGGGCTCGCCCCCCTCTTCTACGCGATCTGCGCCGTCCCCGTCGTCGTGACGATCGGCGCCATGGGCCTGGCCGACGCCCGCGCCGACGCCTTCTTCGCCGCCGCGCTCCTGGGCCCGGCCGCCGCCTTCCTGCCGTCCGCGAGCCTCTACGGCCGCCCGCTCTACCTCGCGGCCGCCGCCGTGTTCACGGTGCTGCCCGTCGTGGCGTGGTTCTTCGCCGAGGGCCTGCTGCCGTGGTTCGGGCTCATCGGCGTGGGCCTCCTGCTGCTCTTCGGCGCCGGCCTCCTGCGCCGCCTTGGCGGTCTGGGGGCCACGGCGCCCGCCGCCGAGGCCGGGCCGGTCGCGGAAGCGACGGAAACCGGCCCCGTCGCCGGGCAGGAGGAGGGCGGCCCCGTCGCCGGACCCTCGTTGCCCGACGCCGCGTCCTCGCCCGCCCGGGACGCGGCGGCCCCCGAGCCGCTCGGCACGGGGGCAGAGGACGCGACGCCACCACCCGGCGTCGGGCAGGGTGAGGCCACCCCGCCGTGGCCGGGAAGCACGCGCTGAGGGCGGCCGCGCCTACCCGGCGGCCCGGGCCCCCGCTACGAAGGCCCTGACCAGCTCAAGATCCTTCACGCCGGGAGCGGACTCCACGCCGCTGGCCACGTCCACGCCCCACGGTCGGGCCCTCGCCACGGCGGCCCCGACGTTGTCCGGGGTGAGCCCTCCGGCCAGGAGCCAGTTCCCCTCGGGGCGCGCGGCGTCCAGGGCCTCCAGGTCCCACCCCTCGCCGCTGCCGGGATCGGGTGCGTCCAGGAGGAGCATCTCCTCGCCGTGCGAGCCGGCGACGACGCCGCCGTGGGCCAGCGACGTGGCGCGCCACAGCCGGGGGAAGACGCGGCGGGCGGCCTCGAAGTCCTGGGGCGTGTACTGCGGCCCGTGCAGCTGCAGCGCCGAGGCCCCCACGGAGAGCGCCAGCGTGGCCGCCTCCTCCGCGGGGAGGTCGTTGATGACCAGGACCGTCTCGACGGAACAGTCGACGGCGGCGATGACCTCGCGGGCCGTGGTGGCGTCCACGTAGCGCGGGCTGCGGCGGCTCATGTTCACGCCGATGGCATCCACGCCCAGCGCGGAGATCTCCCGGGCCAGCTCCGGGGTCCTGACCCCGCACACCTTGACGTACATGACGCTCCACCTTTCCACATGCCCGCATCCCCGCGACGCGTGTCGAGGGCCGCGTGCGCGGCCCTCGACCATGGTCCCACCCGGAACCGGCCCGGCCGAACATCAGTGCCGCGCGAACGCCTCCTGCAGCCACCAGGCCCCGCCGTCGGAGGCGACCTTCACGTCCAGCACCAAGGGCACGCGCCGCCCGTCCCTCACTCCGCCGAGCCACCGGGTCACGGCGCCCAGGTCCTCCACGGAACGGACCACGCTCGCGTCCGCCCCGAAGCCCACGGCGAGCGCGGCGAGGTTGGACTCGGGGAACGTCACGGCGCCCAGGTCCGCGGCGGGGCCGAAGTGGTGCACCTCGGCGCCGTAGGCCGCGTCGTCGTACACCACCACAAGCAACGGAAGCCGCAGCCGCACGGCCGTCTCGAGCTCGGCGATGCCCATGAGGAAGCCGCCGTCGCCCGTGCCGAGCACGGGCAGTCGACCCGGCTGGGCCAGCGCCGCGCCGATCGCGGTGCCGAGTCCCAGCCCGATCGATTGGAAGGCCTGCGTGAACGCGAAGCCGTTCTCGTCCGGCACCGAGAGGTACGCGGCGGGGTAGCCCATGAAGTTGCCCGAGTCCGTGGAAACCACGCGGGCCTCCGGAAGCAGGGCGTCCAGCGCGGCCGTGACGGAGCGCGGGTCCACCCGGCCGTCCGCCGTGAGCTCGCCGCCGTCCAGACCAGGGACGCCCTCGCCCGTCCCCTCGCGCCGGGATCGCTCCCAGGCCCCGGCCCAGCTCCCCTCGTCCGCGATGGCCCGGGCCAGCGCCGGGGTCCGGTAGCGCCCGCCCGGCTCGCCCTCGAGGCCCGAGCGCGCGAAGGCCAGCCGTCCGGTCAGCTCGCGCGCCACGAGCGCCACGTCGCCGTGCACGGCGAGGCCGAGCCCGCGGTGCCTGCCCAGCGCCGCGGCGGTGTCGTCCACCTGGGCGATCACGGCGTCCGGGGCCAGCAGCGCCCCGCGCCGCGTGGTCCAGTCGTTGAGCGCGCAGCCGAAGCCCACCACGAGGTCCGCGCCGCGGATCAGCTCGGCGGCGAGCGGCGTCGCGAAGCCGCCGGAGATGCCCAGCTCGAAGGGATCCCCGGCGAAGAGCCCCTTGGCGACGGCGCTCGTGGCGAGCAGGGCGCCGGCTTCCTGAGCGAGCACCCGCAGCTCGCGCGAGGCGCCGCGCGCACCGCGTCCGCAGATGAACACGGGCCGTTCGGCGGCGCCGATCGCGAGCGCGAGGGCCTCCACCGAGGCGGCGTCGGGCGCCACGGGTGCGGACGCGGCGGGCCTGTCGATGCCCGACGCCGCCGGCTCGCCCCACACTCCGACCTCGCCGGCGTCGTCGGCGTCGTCGGCCCCTTCCGCGGCGTGCGAGGCCTCCCAGCCCGCGAGCGCCGCGGCGGCGTCGGAACCCACCGTCGCCGCCTGGACGTCGATGGGCAGGTTCACGAGCACGGCCCGCCGGGAGAGCGCCAGGGCGAAGGCCTCGGCGAGCACCACGTGCGCCGTCTCCGGCGAGTCCACGGTCACCGATTCGGCCCCCACGCTGCGCGCCAGGCCCTCCTGGTCCATGGCGAAGTTGTTGTTCGGATCCCCCGCCGGCGCCGCCGCCGCGAGGAGCAGCAGGGGTGTGCGGGACTTGGCCGCCTCGCCGAGTCCCGTGGCCGTGTTCGTCAGGCCGCAGCCCTGATGCACCGTGACCACACCGATCCCGCCACCCAGGCGGGAGAACGCGTCCGCCATGACCACGGCGCCGCCCTCGTGGCGTGCCGCCACGAAGTCCACGCCGGCGGCGCGCAGGGCGTTGGTGAGGTGGAAGTTGCCGGAGCCCACCACGCCGAAGGCGCGCGTGGCCCCCAGCGCCGCGACGGCGCGGCCCACGAACTCGGCGACGGTGCTCATGCTCAGGCCTCCGCGGGGACCAGCGCGAAGACGCGGGCCGGGGACGCGGTGCCGCCCACGATCGGCAGCGGCGCGACGACGATCGCGGCGCCCGTGGCCGGCAGCCGCTCCAGGTTCTGCAACGACGTGACGCCGTACTTGTCGTGGCCCAGGAGGTGGTAGTGCACGGGGAAGGGCGGGTCCAGCTCCGCCCCGCGGCCCGCGTCGATGCCCACGGTCTCCACGCCCAGGCCGGAGATGCGGCGCTCGGTGGCGAGCCACTCGGCGCACTCGGCCGTGATGCCGGGGGTATGGGAGCCGTCCTCGTCCGCGTTGAGGAAGGCCTCCTGGCTGTGCGCGTATTGGTCCCAGCCCGTGCGGTACAGGACCCAGCCGTTCTCCGGCAGGCCACCGTGTTGCGCCTCCCACTCCAGGACGTGGTCCCGCGTGAGCAGGAAGTCGGGGTCGGCGGTGGCCTCCGCCGCGAAGTCCAGGACCACGGCGGGGCCCACGAGGCGCTCCGGCTCGATCCTGGCCACGTCCTTGCCCTCCCGACCGGAGATCCAGTGCACCGGCGCGTCGAGGTGCGTGCCGATGTGCTCGCCCGTGTGGATATTCGCGTGCTTCCAGAACGGCCCCGGTTCGTCATACTCGGAGACCGTCTCCAGGGAGAAGTCGATGAGGTTCGCGAACGGCTCCGGCAGGCGCAGCGTGGGTGTCTCGGAGGAGAGAGGGTTCGTGAGGTCCACGATGCGGACCGAACCGTCGGTCAAGGCGGTGAGCAGGGGGAGAAGCGCGTTCATGGAGTCCTTCGTGATGCCCGGGCGGATGATGCCCCCAGTCTGCTGTGACGGACACCACGGCTCAACCCGATGACGACACAGCTCGGCGGCCCCTCGGCGCCGGCATGGCCGGGAAATCGTCAGCCGGGTAGCGTAAAGCCGTCAGGATGCCGCGGCCGCCAGGCCACGAGGGGAGAAACCATGCACCGCCCAAGCACCCGCCCGAGCGCCGTCGGCGTCCGCGCCGTTCCCTCGCCCGCGGCAGCGACCGGGGCCGTTCTCGGCGGACGGAGCCTGCGCCGCTGGGGCATCGTCGCCGCGCTGCTCTCCTGGTTCGCCCTCGCCACGGCCGTCCCCGCGCTGGCCGCCCCGCTCGCCGCCGGCAATCTCGACGGCGTGACGATCGCCGACACGGCGGAGAACGGCCAGGGCGTGCTCAATCACACCCAGCTGGAGGCGGACCTCAAGGACATCTCCTTCCACCAGCCCACCAAGGTGGCCTTCTACACCCGCTCCGACACGGTCCCGGGCAACCTCAACACGCAGACCCTGCTCTACGCCCGTGCCAGCCACCCCGAGTGGATCTCCACGTCCAACCCGGACAAGTGGGCGGACGGGCTCCTCATCGTCTCCCTCTCCGTGCAACCGGACGGCCACGGGCAGGTGGGTACCTACTTCGGCGAGGACCGCTCCGTCTCCCAGGACACGCAGAAGAAGCTGCAGGCCGCCGGCACCGACGCCTTCGTCGAGGCCCGCTGGACGGACGGCGTGCTGGACGTGACGAGGGCCGCCGCCAAGGTCATGAACCGCCCCTGGTACCAGAGTCCAGCCCTGTGGATCCCCGTCGGCGTCGGCGGAGGCGCGGCCGCGGTGATCGGCGGCGGCGTGGCCATCAGCCGCAGTAACAACCGGTCCAAGACCGCGGCCGCCCTCAAGACGGGCGGCGAGTCCATGACGCGCGTGACCATGGATCTAGACAACACGGAGCTCTCCGCGAAGGCTCTGCCCGCCACGGGCTCCAAGCACGCCGCCGACCTGGCCGCGCGTTTCGACGCCTTCATGCTGGAGTTCAGGCGCCTGACGCAGGAACAGCAGGAGCTGGAGGCCACGAGCAAGAAGCAACGCGGCAGCGGCGCCGTCCGCCAGCGCGCCGAGCGCTACTCCACGGGCGCGCAGGACCTGGACGCCGTGGACGACTCGATCTCCGCCGCGGCGGCGCTCTTCACGCGCACCGCCACCTGGCGCGAAGCCTGGGCGCTGCAGATCGCGCCGCTGCAGGAGGACCTGCACGGCATCCCCGCGGTCCTGAACACGGCTGCGGCGTCGCCCGCCGCCGGCGTGCGCACCGCGGGTGCCGCCCTGGACGCCTGGTTGCCCAACGCGCAGGCCCGCTTGCAGCAATTGAGCGCGGGCCTCGAGGGGCAGACGCTCTCCGTGGACGACGCCCTCACGGGCCTGGCGACCCTGCGCACGGAACTCTCCGAGCAATTGCACGCCCTGGCCCAGGTACAGATGGACTCCTACGCCAGGTCCGAGTCCGAGCGCGCCGAGATGCGTCGTCAGATGGAGCAGGCGCAGAGCTACCGCCGCCGCCCCGGCTCCATCCTCGACACCACCATGCCCAGCATCTTCTGGACCGCCTACGCCTACAACGCCGGCTACCACTCCGGCGTGCAGCGCGTGGACAGCTCCCGCCAGGCCGCCTCTTCCTCCTCAGGCGGGCACACCACGGGCTACTCGGGCGGTGGCGGCAGCTTCTCCGGCTCCGGCTCGTCCTCGAGCTTCTGATCCCGAGCCGGGGCCGGGGCGGGGGAGACCGCCGCCCCACTGATGGATTCTGCCGTCTATGCCCGGGCATAGACGGCAGAATCCATCACCTGGGAGGCCGCTGAACGCGGGCGACGGACCCGACGCGGGGCGTGGAACCATGTCCGCATGCGCCTGTGGAGCCTCGATCCGTCCCTGCTGGACGCCTCCGGCCTCGTGGCCTGCTGGCGCGAGACCCTCTTGGCGCAGAAGGTCTTGGCCGGGCTGACGCGTGGGTACACGCGCCATCCGCAGCTGGAGCGCTGGCGGGAGCACCCCGAACCCGTCGCGGCCGTGGGCGCCTACCTGGAGGGACTGCACCGCGAGTCGCTGCGCCGCGCTTACCGCTTCGACGCCTCCCGCATCACCGCGCGGCCGGTGGATCCTCGGGCCTGGGAGGGCGCCCTCAAGGTCACGACGGGGCAGCTGAGCCTGGAGCATGGGCACCTGCTCGCGAAACTGGCCGCCCGCTCCCCCGAGCTGCTGGGCCGGGCGAGAGCGGCGGGGCCGACAGCCCACCCGATCTTCCGCGTCGTCGAGGGCCCCGTGGCGGCATGGGAACGCGCCTGAGACGCCCCGGACCGCGCGGCCGCGGCCTCTCCCTGCGGGGGGAGGGGGTCACAGACCAGCGACCTGCCTTCGGCCTCCACGGCGCCGGACACGATTCACAGCGTGCAAAGTTGCACGTTGTGCAATGTTCCTGTTTGACTTGATCCCGTGAATCCCGACGCTCCCTCCCCGACGTCCCCCGCTTCCCACCCGGCCGAGCCGCCCACGGACGGCGCCCCCACGCCGTCGCGCAGGGAACTGAACCGCCTGGCCACGCAGGCCGCGATCGTCTCCGCGACCCTCACCCTGGCCGAGGACCACGCCTGGAACGCCGTCACGGTGGACCGTGTGGCGGAGGCCGCCGGCGTCTCCCGCCGCACCTTCTTCAACTACTTCGGTTCCCTCGAGGACGCCCTGCACCAGCCCCTGCGCGATCTCGTCGCCGCCGCCGCGCGGCGCATGGACGAGCGCAAGGACGCCGCCGTGGCCGGCGAATCCGTCATCGGCCTCCTCGCCGACACGCTCGCCGAGGTCATCACGCTCGACCTGCTGGCGCCGACCGCCCGCGTGCTTCTCCTGGTGCGGGACCATCCCGGCCTGCGCGACGCCGGCCTGCGCACCTGGGACGACTGCGTCCGCGCACTCGTCCCCGCGCCGGGCGAGGGGTCCCCCGCCGCCCGCCTCTACGTCTCCACGCTGGTCCGTGCCGCCGTCGCCGCCGCCCAGGCCGCGTTCGAGACGTGGGCGGAGACGCTGACCTCCCCCCTGCACGACGACGACGTGGCCGCCCTGCGCTCCCGCCTCGCCGAGGCGATGGGCCTGTTGCGGGACGGCTTCGCCCTGCCGGGCTGGGTCTCCGAGGACGAGCTGGCCGCCTGTCCTCCCGCGCCCACCGCCCTCTCCCCGCTGCGCTGACCCGGCGCCCCGACGATCCCAAGGAATCCCGATGGCTTCTCTCCTCTACCGCCTGGGTCGCTTCGCCGCCACGAAGCGCTGGTGGGTCCTGTCCGTGTGGCTCGTTCTCCTGCTGGCGATCGGCGGCTCGGCTGGCGCCTTCATGGGCACGCTCTCCAACGCCTTCAAAATCCCCGGCACCGAAACGCAGATCACGCTGGACACCATGCGCCAGCAGCTGCCCAAGCTGGCCGGCGGCACCGGTTCCGTGGTGTTCGAGGCCGAGGACGGCCGCCTCACCGATGCGCAGAAGAAGACGATCCAGGCCTCGCTGAAGGACCTCAAGTCCGAGGGGCTCGTGGTCTCCGCGCTGGACCCCTTCGCGATGCAGGAGCAGATCGACGGCGCCTCCGCCCGGCTCGCGGACGGGCGCAAGCAAATCGAGGAGAACACCACCAAGCTCGCGGACGGCAAGAAGGCCTTGGCAGACGGCAGGGCCGAGCTCGCCGACGGCAAGAAGCAGATCGAGACGAACTCGACCAGGCTGGAGGACGCCGCCGCACGACTGCAGGACGGGCAGACCCAGCTGGACGCCGGGGCGGCACAGCTCGCGGCCGGCCAGAGGAAGTACGACGCCGGCCTGGCCCGGTACCGCTCCGGCGCGGCCCAACTCGCCGACGCGAAGGCCAAGCTGGCCACGGGCCAGAAGAAGTACGACGCCGGCGCGGCCCAGGTGGCCGACGGGCGCAAGCGGCTCGCCGCGGCGAAGGCCGACGGGGAGAGGCAGCTCAAGGCCGCCCGGGCCAAGCTCGCCGCCGCCGTCACGGCCGGCGCGATCGACCCCGCCTCGCCCGAATACGCCGAGCAAAAGGCGGCCCTCGAGACCGGGGCCAAACAGGGCGCCGCACAGCTCGCGACCCAGCAGAAGAAGCTAGACGACGCCGCGGCGCAGCTCCCCGCCGCGAAGAAACAGCTCGACGCCGGCCGCGCCTCCATCGCCGCCAACGAGCCCCAGCTCGCGGACGCCAAGCGGCAGCTGGACGCCGCGAAGGCCCGGCTCGTCTCCGGCCAGCGCGAGCTGGACGCCAACCGCGCCAAGCTCGAAGCCGGCCGCACCCAGTTGGCCGACGGCCGAGCCCAGCTCGCCGCGGCGAAGGAGAAGATCGCCACCGCGGAGAAGCAGCTCCCGGCCAACGAGAAGAAGCTCAAGGACGGCGAGAAGCAGCTCGCGGACGCGCGCACCCAGTTGGCCCTCGGCGAGCGCAACGCCCAGGCCAGCGACGGCATGCGCTTCGTCTCCAAGGACGGCACCACGGCAGTCTCGAACCTACAGTTCGAGGGCCAGGCCGAGGCGCTCTCCGCGGCCGATCGCCAGCAGATCCAGGACACCCTGAACCGCGTGACGAGCCAGGGCGTCACCGTCATGTACTCCAAGGAGATCCTCTCCGACCTGAACTCCTTCTTCGGCCCCGGCGAGGCGATCGGGATGATCATCGCCGCGATCGTCCTCTTCGTCATGATGGGCACCTTCGTGGCCGCCGGCCTGCCGCTGCTCATGGCGATCATCGGCGTCGGTGCCGGCGTGGGAGGCACGCTGGCGTTCTCCTCGCTCGTGGAGATGGCCTCCATCACCCCGGCCCTGGCGCTCATGCTCGGCCTGGCCGTTGGCATCGACTACTCCCTCTTCATCATGCACAGGCACCGGCGGCAGATGCTGGCCGGGATGGACCCCGTCGAGTCCATCGCCACGGCCGTCGGCACCTCCGGCAACGCCGTGGTCTTCGCCGGGCTGACCGTGGTGATCGCGCTGGCCGCGCTTGTGGTGCCCGGCTTGCCCTTCCTCTCCGTCCTCGGCCTGTCCGCCGCGGCGACGGTGGCGCTCTCGGTGCTCGTCTCCCTCACGCTGCTGCCCGCCATCCTTGGCTTCCTTGGCCGCCGGATGGTCTCGAAGCGCGCCTGGCGGCGCGTCGAGGCCAAGGGCCCGACGGCGGGTGTTCCCCAGGGCGCGCACGTCGCCTCCGGAGCGGCCACCGCACCCGACGGTGCGGGGCAAGCGGAAGGCGCCCACGCGGCGTCGGGCACGGGGAAGCCGGCCCGCCGCGGCTGGGGCGGGCTCACCGCCCGACACCCGTGGCTGTTCGCCGCGGCGTCCGTGCTGCTGCTCGGGGCCATCGCGCTGCCGGCCACCCAGCTGCGCACGGCGCTGCCGGACGGCGGCCAGGAGGCCTACGGTTCCTCGGCGCAGCGGGCCTTCCAGACGATCTCCGACCGCTTCGGCGGCGGCTACAACGGACCCATCCTGGCCCTGGTCCACCTGCCCGAGGGACTGGACGAGGATCAGGCCACCAACAAGATGCTGGACGTCGCGGACCAACTGCGGCCCACCCCCGGCGTGGTGGCCGTGGTGCCCGCCGCCACGAACGAGGACCGCAGCTACGGCGCGGTGCAGATCGTGCCGCAGGACGGGCCGTCGTCGGCGTCGACCGAGGCGGTGGTCCACGCGCTGCGGGACAAAGCGGCCGACGTGGAGGTGGCCACGGGCGCGCACGTCGCGATCACGGGCCAGGTCGCCGCGCAGATCGACGTCTCGGAGAAGCTGAACCAGGCGCTGCCGCTGTACCTCGTGATCGTCGTGGGGCTCTCGCTTGTCCTCCTGCTGCTCGTGTTCCGCTCCGTCGTGGTGCCGCTGCTGGCGACGGTCGGCTTCCTGCTCTCGCTCACGGCGGCGTTCGGCGCGACCGTGGCGGTGTACCAATGGGGCTGGCTGGGGCCGGTGTTCGACGTGCACGTGACTGGGCCCATCATGAGCTTCCTGCCGATCCTGCTCACGGGCATCCTCTTCGGGCTCGCGATGGACTACCAGGTGTTCCTGGTCTCCGCGATGCGTGAGGCGTACGCGCACGGCGCCGATCCGCGCGAGGCCGTGCGCTCCGGATTCCGCTCCTCCGCGCCCGTCGTCACGGCGGCGGCGCTCATCATGGCGAGCGTGTTCGCGGGCTTCGTCTTCTCCCACCTGGCGATGATCCGACCGATCGGCTTCGCGCTGGCGGTGGGCGTGCTCGCCGACGCGTTCGTGGTGCGCATGACACTGACACCGGCCGTCATGACCCTGCTGGGCCGCTCGGCCTGGTGGCTGCCGCGCTGGCTGGAGCGGATCCTGCCCGACGTGGACGTGGAGGGCGCCAAGCTCGTGGAGGCGCGGAAGGCCGGACGCGGGGCGGACGCCGGTGCGGGCGCCGCGGGTGCTGCGGGTGCTGCGGAGGGGACGTGGACGGAGGCCGACGACGCGGCCATGGCGGACTCCGGGCTGGAGCTCAGCGACGAGCTGCTCGGCCGGCGCGAGGACGGGCCGGGAGCCCGGTGAGGGAGGGCGGCGGGCCGAGCGCTCGGTAGGCTCGACACCATGCCAAACACCACGACGTCGGGCACCGCCGACTCCACGACCCTCGCCGTCCCCGGCCTGCCCGACGGGCTGACCGCGCACCTGGCCCCGCTCGCGGGGATGGACGCCGTCACGTGGCACGGCGTCTCGCGGCTGCGGCAGGACGTCTTCATCGTGGAGCAGGACTGCGCGTACCCGGACCAGGACGGGCGCGACGCGGATCCTGGGACCGAGCACCTGTGGGCCGCGGGGCCGGACGGCGAGGTCGTCGCGACCCTGCGCATCCTCCACGAGGACGGGGGCGAGGCCAGGCGGATCGGGCGCGTTGCGACGCGCGTGGCGTGGCGCGGGCGCCGCGTCATGGGCGCGTTGCTGCGGGCGGCCGTAGCGCGCTGCGGTGACCTGCGGATCGAGCTGGAGGCGCAGGCGCACCTGCAGGCCTGGTACGAGCGCCACGGTTTCACGCGGATCGGCGACGAGTTCCTCGAGGACGGCATCCCGCACGTGCCCATGCGCCGTGGGGCGCTCTGACGTCGGACAAGTGATGGATTCTGCCGTCTATCCGGCCGGATAGACGGCAGAATCCATCACCGAAGCGTCGCCCCGGTGTCCTACAGTGTTGCTCCCGGCACCGGCCGGGCCACACCCGCATCGGAGGACCACGTGAGCCGCATGATCTTCGTCAACCTTCCCGTGTCCAAGCTGGACGTCTCCGATCACTTCTACGGCGGCCTTGGCTTCAGCAAGATCGCCCCCTTCTCCAACGATGTGGCCAGCGCGTGGAAGATCGAGGAGAACATCTGGGTCATGCTCCTGTTGCCCGGTTTCTTCTCCACCTTCCTGCGCGGAGGCGAGCAACCCGACTTCCCCACCGGCGCGCAGCAGAAGCTGAACTCGCTCTCCGCGGACTCGCGGGAGGCCGTGGACGCGTTCCTCGCGGCGGCCGCGGTCAACGGGGGTTCCGTCTACCGCCCGGCGCTCGAGGAGTTCCCCGGCATGTACGGCGGGGCCGTGAAGGATCCCGACGGCCACGTGTGGGAGATCGCGTGGATGGACCCCGCTCTCACGCCCGGGTCCTGAGCCGGCCGGGAGCGCGCTCCCGCTAGGCTTGCCAGGGTGAGTACCCCCAGCCTGAGCCTGCGCACCATCTCCTCGCGGGAGCACCACGAGCACCTGGCCACCCGCCCCGACGCGAGCTTCCTGCAGCGTCCCGAGTGGGCCGACGTCAAGGCCGGCTGGCGCGGCGAGTCCGTGGGATGGTTCTCCGGCGACGAGCTCGTGGGCGTGGCCCTGGTGCTGCATCGGGCGGCGCCCGTGGTGCGCCGCACCCTTGCGTACCTCCCAGACGGCCCGGTGCTGGATTTCTCCCGCTATCCCGCGCGGGAGTCGCTGCCGCTGCTCACCGATCACCTCAAGCGCGGCGGCGCCTTCGCCGTGCGCCTGGGCCCGGCCGCGGATCGCACGGTGTGGTCGGCCGTGGACGTGCGCAAGGCCATGGGCGCGGGGCAGCTGAACGAGCTCTCGCAGCTGGAACCGGCGCACACCCTCGAGGAGGGCGAGGCGCTGGCTCGAGACCTTCAGGCGCTGGGCTTCGCCCGGCTGGACGCGGGGCTGGACTTCGCCGCCGGCCAGCCGGAGTACGTGGCGCGCGTCCCCCTCGTGGGCCCCGACGGATCCGCGCTGGACCTGGACGGCGTGCTCGCCGGCATGTCCCAGAGCGCGCGCCGCGAGACGCGGCAGTCGCTCAAGGCCGGCCTGGACATCACGGTGGGCACCACCGAGGACATGCCGCGCTTCCACGCGCTCTACGCCACCACGGCCGACCGCCAGGACTTCACGGGCCGGCCCCTGGCCTACTTCGAGACGCTCCACCGCACGCTGAACGCGGCCGTCCCCGGCTCCTGCACCCTGTACTTCGCCTCCTTCGAGGGGCGCGACCTGGCCACGGCGCTGCGTCTGCGCTCCGGCAACCGCTCGTACTACGTCTACGGGGCGTCGGGGAACGAGGAACGCCGGCTCAACGCGCCCAAGGCGCTGCAGCACCGCATGCTCTCCGACGCGCTTGAGGAGGGCTGCGTCTTCCTGGACCAGGGCGGCGTGACGCCCACACTCTCCCGCTCCGACGCCCACGGCGGCCTGTCCTACTTCAAGACCTCCATGGGCTGCGACGTGGTGCGCACCGAGGGCGAGTGGGAGCTGCCGCTGCGCAGGCTCCTGACCTGGGGCTTCGCCAAGTACATGGCGTTCCGCGCCCGCTGAGCCGGATCCCCTGGGGTCGGCCCCCACGTCGCGTCCCGCCCGACGCCGCCCACCCGGGCGGGCCAAGGCGCCGCCCGCCCCCGGCCCGACGCCGCCCGCTCCCGGCCCGACGCCGCCCACTCCCGGCCCGACGCCGCCCACTCCCGGCCCGACGCCGCCCACTCACCCGGGCACGCGGCGTCGGGCACCAGTTTGCCGCCACTCCGTCCTTTCCCACTCCTAGGGGATGGCGTAGGCCTTTTTCAGGGACCCGAAAGGGTCCTACGCCATCCCCTAGGGCCGAACGGCGCACCCCAGCGGCTGTGGATAACTCTTCGCACGCCGCGGCCCAGCGGTTCACACTGGGACGATGCCGCGCAAACGACTCCAGGCGCCCGAAGACATGGGCGACGTCTTCTCCGTCGCGGCGGCCAGAAGGGCCGGACACACCCGTGCCGCCCGGAACAACCGCGACCTGATCAGCCCCTTCCGGGGCGTGCGCGTCCTCCCGGACCTCAACCCACCTTCCCCGACGGCGGAGGAGAGCTTCCGCAGCGCCCCGACGCTCGAGATGATGACGCGCATGAGGGCCCTCACCGCGGTCATGTCGCGCCACGCGTTCTTCGAGGGTCCCACGGCGGCGTTGCTGCAACGCCTGCCGGTTCCCGCCCCCACGACCAAGACCTTGTACGTCGCCGTGGAGGTGGGCCGCACCCCACCGAAGTGGCAAGGGAAACACCCGGTCGCATCGCGCAAGATCTCTCCCCGGCACGTCGTGGTGCGCCGACGCGAGGGCCTCCCCACCCTGGACGCGCCCACGGCATGGGCCTCCTGTGGCAAGCACCTCGCGTTGGCTGACCTCGTCGCCATGGCGGACGCCCTGCTGTGGAGCGAGCCCCCACCGCCACCCGGATCGAACCGCCGTCCCAAGCCACCCCGCTACACCAGGGATCAGCTCCAGGCCGTACTGAACCGTGGACGGTGGGCCAATCTCCAGCTCCTGCGCCAGGCGCTCGCCCTGTCCACCCACCGCAGCGCGTCGCCGCCGGAATCCAGGTTCCGCCTGTCCATGGCCGACGACGGCCTCCCGGCCCCGGAACTCAACGCGGACATCTTCGCCGACGGCGTCTTCCTCGCCAACGCCGACTTCGTTTTCAGGCAGTACAAGGTCTGCGTCGAGTATCAGAGCGCCTACCATCGCAACGCCAGGCAGTACGAGGCGGACCGTCGCCGCATGGACGATCTGCGTGGCGCCGGCTGGATTCCGATCGAGGTCACGCATCTGAGCGCCGAGAAGGAACCGTGGCGCGGGATCAAGGAAGTCACCCAGGCCCTCATGAGCCGTGGATGGGTTCCCCCGGTCTGAGGGGATGGCGTAGGCCTTTTTCGGGGGCCTGAAAGAGTCCTACGCCATCCCCCTGGAGCCGCTGGGGCCGCTGGGGCCGGGCATCTCCTCCCAGTAGGCTCGGGGACCATGAACGTCCCCGCCTCGCAGCCCTTCGTCCCCGTCCTCCTGGGCGGCGACATCGGCACCTACTCCCTGGCCCGCGAGTTCCACGAGGCCTACGGCGCCGTGAGCGTGCTGGTGCCCGCGGGCCCCAACGGGGTGATCGAGCACTCGGTGGCGATCGAACTGCGCCCCAGTGGGTCCATGCTGGACGACGCCGCCCTGGTGGCCCACCTGCGCGCCCTCGGCGAGGAGCTCACGGCCTCCGGGGCGCGGCCCTTGCTCCTGCTGGGCTCGCTCGACCTGCACGTCAGCTTCCTGGCCAGGCATAGCGCCGAGCTGGAGCCACTCTTCACGATCCCGTACCCGGACGAGACGACGATCGACGCCGGCTCGCTCAAACAGAACTTCTACGCCCTCTGCGAGGAGCTGGACCTGGACCACCCGCGCACCGCGGTGATCGACCCGCGCCTGGGAGCCGGCCAGGCGCCGGCCGGCCTGACGTACCCGCTCATCGGCAAGCCCGCCGACTCCGCGGACTGGGTCAACGCAAGCTTCGAAGGCAAGAAGAAGGTCCACGAGCTCGCGGATCCCGCGGCGACGGAGCGGCTCCTCACCGCGCTCGTCGACTCCGGCTACACGGCGCCGTTCATCCTGCAGGAGCTCATCCCGGGCGGCGACGAGCAGATGCGCCTGTGCACCTTCTTCTGCGACCGTTCCGGCAAGGTCACGTTCGCCGGCCACGGCGAGGTGGTCGTCGAGGAGCATTCCCCCAAGGTGCTGGGCAACTCGGCCGGGATCGTCACCACGGTGGAGCCGGGGCTCATCGACGCCGGGCGGCGACTCCTGGAACGCCTGGGCTGGCGCGGCTTCGCCATGCTGGACGCCAAGGTGGACCCGCGCGACGGCTCGGTGAAGCTCTTCGAGCTCAACCCCCGCCTGGGGCGCAACCACTTCTACCTCACGGCCGCGGGCGCCAATCCCGCGCGCATGTACGTGCGCGAGTGGCTCGGCGCCGAGTACGACGACACGAGCCTCGGCGAGGACGTGGCCCCGCACGACGAGCACGGGACGCAGCTCCTCTCCGTGGAACACCTCTACACCGTGCTCCCCCACGGCCTGCTCAAGGCCCACGCCCGGGGCGAGGTGGGGCGCCGCGCCCTGGCCCTGCTCAAGGCGCGGCGAGTCTCCAATCCGCTCAAGTACCGCGCGGAGCGCCACCCGAAGCGCCTGCTCTACGTGTTCCTCTCCGGCGTGAACCACCGCCGCAAGTTCAAGGCCTTCCCGCCGCGCGCCTGAGCGGCCCGTTCCGTGCCCGACGGCGCCCGGCCAGCCCGGGCGTTCGGCCCGCCGGCCCGACCAGGGCACCCTATACCCCCTGGGGGTACTTGCCAGAGTACCCCCAGGGGGTATATGTTCCTCGCATGGGCACCGTCGACCACATCACCCACACGTTCCCCACCGGCTCTCCCCACGGCTACGCCGCGGACAAGGACGACCTCCTCAAACGCCTGAACCGCATCGAGGGCCAGGTGCGCGGGGTCTCCCGCATGGTGGCGGAAGACAGCTACTGCATCGACGTCCTCACGCAGATCTCCGCCATCAATGCGGCGCTGCACAAGGTCTCCCTCGCCCTGGTCCAGGATCACATCGGGCACTGCGTGGTGGACGCCGCGCAGCGTTCGGTCGAGACCGGGGACGCGAGCATCGTCGCGGAGAAGGTCGAGGAGGCCTCGGCCGCCATCGGCCGGCTCCTGCGCTGATTCCCCCAGCCACCGCCCGCGCGGGACGGCAGCCGGCGACCACCCGTCGTCGGGCATCCAAGCACCACCTACCCATCTCCCCCCAACTCCCCGAGGAGCCCACCATGAGTACCACGACCCTCTCCATCTCCGGCATGACCTGCGGCCACTGCGTCGCGAGCGTGCAGGAGGAAATCGGCGCGCTGCCGGGCGTCACGGGCGTCACCGTCGACCTCGTCAACGGCGGGATCTCCACGGCCGTCGTCACGGCCGAGCGCGAGGTCTCCGTCCCCGAGCTCTCGGAGGCCGTCGCCGAGGCCGGCTACACGGTCGTCGCCAACGACGCCTGATCACGCGAGCGGTCCCCGACGACCGCCGTACCCTCGTCCCAAGGAGATGATCGCCGTGGACACGCGGCACACCGACCTTTCGCCCGACGCCCCGAGCGACGCGGACCCCTCAGCCGAGACCCGCGTGGTCGAGCTGACCATCCAGGGCATGACGTGCGCATCCTGCGTCAACCGGATCGAGCGCAAGCTCGGCAAGCTGCCCGGCGTGGACGCCAGCGTGAACCTGGTCCTGGAGTCGGCCAGCGTCACCGCGCCGTCGGACGTCAGCGACGAGCAGCTGCTCGCCACCGTCGCGGCGGCAGGGTACTCGGCGACGCCGCTCGAGCGGCGGCCGGCGGCGTCGACGGCCTCCTCGCCCGACGCCGCCGCGCCGGCTCCCGCCTTCGACCCGCCCTCGGCGCACGACCACCACGAGTCGGAGCACAGCACCCAGGCGACGGACGCGGAGACGCACGCGGGCGGCGTCGGGCACGAGGGACACCAGAGCCCCGAGGGGCGCGAGGCCGCCGACCACGCGGCCGGGCACGTCCACGAGGACCACGCCGGGCTCTTCCCGCGGCTCGTCGTCGCGGCGATCCTGACCGTCCCCGTCCTGCTCGTCTCCATGGTCCCCGGCGTACAGTTCCCGCACTGGGGCTGGGTCGTGGCGGCGCTGAGCACGCCCGTCGTGACATGGGCGGCGTGGCCCTTCCACCGCGCGGCGGCGGTCAACGCCAGGCACGGTGCGTCGACGATGGACACGCTCGTCTCGATCGGCATCGCGGCGGCGTACCTGTTTTCGCTGGTTCAGCTGGTGCTGGATCCGGGACTGACGGGTGCCGCCGGGGACGGCATGGGCATGGACGGCGGGGACTCCATGGTCGGCCACCAGCTGTACTTCGAGGTCGCCGCGACGGTCACCGTCTTCCTGCTCCTGGGCCGCTGGCTCGAGCATCGGGCGCGGCGTTCGGCCGCGGACGCGCTGCGCTCGCTGCTGGCGCTCGGCGCCAGGAGCGCCCGCGTGGTGAGGGCCGACGGCTCGCTGCGCGAGGTGCCGGTCGGGGAGCTGGCCGTGGGCGACGTCATCGAGGTGCGCCCCGGCGAGAAGATCGCCGCCGACGGTGTGGTGCTCTCCGGGAGCGCCGCGATCGACACGGCCGTCATCACGGGCGAATCGGTGCCCGCGGAGGTGGGTCCGGGGTCCGAGGTCACGGGCGCCACGATCAACGCATCGGGAAACCTGCGCGTGCGGGTGGCCCGGGTCGGCGAGGACACCACGCTCGCCGCGATGGGCCGCATGATCTCGCAGGCCCAGACTCAGAAGGCGCCCATCACGCGCCTGGCCGACCGCATCTCCGGGGTGTTCGTTCCCGTGGTGCTGGCGATCGCGGCGCTCACCTTCCTGGCCTGGTGGCTTGCCGTGGGCGACGTCCGGGTCGGCTTCGTCGCCGCGGTCACCGTGCTCGTCATCGCCTGCCCGTGCGCCCTTGGCCTGGCCACGCCCGTCGCACTCGTGGCCGGGACGGGACGCGGTTCCCAGCTGGGGATCTTCATTTCGGGGCCCGCAGTCCTCGAGGAGGCCCGCGGCGTGGATGTCGTCATCCTCGACAAGACCGGGACGCTGACCGAGGGACGCATGGCGCTCACCTCGGTGGATGTCACGACGCCCGACGGTGCGACGCTGCCGGCCGGGCTGTCCGCCGGGCGCGCGCTGGCGCTGGCCGGGGCGGCCGAGTCCGGCTCGGAGCACCCCATCGCGCGGGCCATCGCCGAGGCGGCGGGCGGGCACGCGGAGTCGGGCACCGACGCCGCCCCGACGGTCAGCGACTTCCGCTCCGCCGCGGGCGGAGGGGTGAGTGCCGTCGTGGACGGTCACCGCGTCGCCGTGGGACACCCCGCGCACCTGCGGGACGCCGGCGTGAGCGTCGGCGCCGACGCGGAGACCGCGCTGGCGAACGCCGAGGCCCGCGGGGCCACCGCCGTCCTGCTCGGGGTCGACGGCGCCGTGGCCGCCGTGCTGTCGGTGACGGACACGGTCAAGGCATCATCGGCGGCCGGCGTCGCGCAGTTGAGGGAGCTCGGCGTGACGCCGTGGCTGGTGACGGGCGACAACGAGGCGGTGGCGCGCGCTGTCGCCGCCGAGGTCGGGATCGCGGCGGAGCACGTCGTGGCCGGGGTCCGTCCCGAGGGCAAGGTGCTTCAGGTGGCCAGGCTCAAGGCCGCCGGCCACCGTGTGGCCATGGTGGGCGACGGCGTGAACGACGCTCCCGCGCTGGCGGCCGCCGAGCTGGGACTCGCGATGGGCACGGGCACGGACGTGGCGAGGGCCAGCGCGGACATCGAGCTCATGGGCTCCTCCGTCACGCAGGTGGCGCAAGCGCTGGGGCTCTCGCGGGCCACGCTGCGGATCATCAGGCAGAACCTGTTCTGGGCCTTCGCCTACAACGTGCTGGGGCTGCCGATCGCGGCGCTCGGGCTGCTCAACCCCATGATCGCGGGGGCTGCCATGGCGGCGTCGTCCGTCATCGTGGTGACGAACGCGCTGCGTCTGCGCCGCTGGGGGCGATAGGAACGATTCCCTCCGCGGGCCGTCACCCTGATCGCTTCAAAACATCGCGTGCGCACGGGGTATTTTGAAGCGATCAGGGTGAATGAGGTCCCGGTCCGTGCCATGCTGGCGCCCATGTCCACCGAGACGTACCGCATCCCACTGACCGAGTTCCTCCGCGACGAGACCTTCGCACCCTTCGATCCCCGGGCCCGCCCGCGCGGCGCGTGGGGCCTCTTCGAGACCGTCAATGCCACGGGAGAAACGGGCTGGGTCGAGCGGATGACGCCGGAAACGGAGATCGAGGAGATCTTCGTGCTGACCAGTGGATACCTGGGAGACATGGCGCGCCACGATGTCTGGCTGGAGGACGACGAAGCCCTTCCCCTCGGGGACGAAACGGCCCGGGAAACCGCGCCGCCGAAGGTCGCGCTGGATGAACGCTTCGAGCACCTGCGCTTCTTCAACCTCGACCCCGGCCTCCGACTCACCGGACGGCACCTCTTCCTCCTGCTGCTGGAAACGGACGGCGAGGACTGCATCTGCTTCGACTCGGGGCTGAGCTCCTACGAGGCGGAGGGCCTCCTGCGCGTCGCCCAACTGCGCTTCACCGAGGACCTTTCCTGGTCGGATCCAGCACCGTTCACGATCGTCGCCGCGCCCACGCTGCCGCACGCGACCTTCGGGAGCCTCTTCCCCAAGTGGGAGTTCCCGGCGCTGGAGGAAGGTGTCACCCTCACCAGCGCCTGGGCGCTGGTGTTCGTCGAGGACGAATCCGGAGGGACGGAATGGGTGCAGCGTCAGACCGAGCCACTGGAGGTCCACCGCCTCATCGGCTACCTGACATGGCACCTGGCGCACGTGGAGGCGTACGCCGTGGCGCGCTGGGACGACCCGGAAGACCGTCCGGCCTTCCCCGAACCGCTTCGGTCCGGCCTCGGCGAGGAGGACGCGCCGGATGATCCGGACGGCACCGACGCAACGTCCCGGGACGACGAGTACGACCCCACGCGCCGCGCCGGCCCCCTCGATCCGCGCGTCGCCGCGTTGGAATGCCTCTCCCTCGCTCCGGAGGACACCGCGGCGCGCACCCTCCTCGTGGGACTCGGGACGGACGCTGATGGCGACCCGCACGTCTACCTCGCCTATGCCGCCCGACCATCGGTGGACGCGTCGACCGACATCATCAGCGAGATCGAGGAGATCGGCCTGATCCGCAGTTGCCTCCGGGACCTGATCGACCTCCAGCGGTAGAGACGCTCCGCGCCAAGCCTGCGACGTGCCCGTTCCCATCGCCACGCAAGAACCCCCCGCGTAGGCTTGTGGCATATCCATGAACGTAGCGGAGGTCGAGCAGGCGATGCTTGCGCTTGATCGCCGCGATATCGTTGCGCTGGTTCATCGCGGTATCCGGGCACTCGATCACGGCGACCCCAAGGCATCCCAGCGCGACGTCGATCGAGCTTGGCGCGACGAACTGAGCAGACGCATCGACGACATCGAGAGCGGCAGAGTCGAGACAGTTCCTGCCGAGGATATGTTCGCACGAATTCGCGCGAATCTCTCAGCTCGGCGTCAGTGACACTCACTCGCCGTTTCCACCCCGAAGCCGAACGGGAGTTCGCAGAAGCGGCCAACTGGTACGAGGATCAGCAGATCGGCCTCAGCGACGACTTCATCGAATTGGTCGAAGACGCAGTCGGGCTGGTCCTTGAATGGCCACATATTGCTCCGGTGTTCGCGGGCTGGGATCGCGAGCGATCCTGGCCCCACAAAAACCCCAAAAGGACTCTGCAAAGTCCTCGGACCCGGCGGCTATCACCGACGTCCGGGCGGCCACAGGGCAACTCCACACCTCGTAGCGTCTTACATTTCGCGCGACACTTCTGTCATGGCTGCGACCATCACCTTCCGCCTCGACGAGGACACACGCCTGGCACTCGACGGGCTCACCGCCGACGGCACGCACGTCTCCGGGCCGTACGCCAGGCTCTTATCGAGGCCGCAGCACGGCACGCGAGAGGGGCGGCGCCGAGCTGAGGCTGCTGCGCTGACCGAGGATCCCACCGACCGTGCGGAGGCCACCCAGGTCCTGCGCGACATGGAATCGTCGCGTGCAGGGTGATGGCTACCGCTTGCGCGCACCGCGCCAAGCCTGCACTTCACGCAAGCGCTTCCCGCGAAATGTGCAGGAAGCCTGGAGGCTCTCATGCGTCCTGCGGTTTTCGGGGGACCGGGCCTTCACCCCGGCGCCCCCGCCCGCTACTCGCCCCGCGCCTCCGGGAGGTACTCGGCTGCGAGGCGCTCCGTCGCGCGGGCCAGCAGCGCGACGTCGGCCCCCACGTTGACGAAGTCCGCCCCGGCCGCGAGGTAGTCGCGGGCCTGCACCGGATCGAAGGCGTTGACGCCCACCACGGTCCCGGCCGCCTTCGCATCCGCGATCACCCGCTTCACGGCGCTCACCACGGTGGGGTGCGCCTGCCTGCCGAGCAGTCCCATGGAGGCCGCCAGATCGGATGGCCCCACGAAGAGCGCGTCCACGCCCTCCACCTCGGCGATGGCCCGCGCGTGACGCAGCGCGGTCGCCGTCTCGATCTGCACGATGAGGGAGACGAACTCGTGCGCCCGCGTCAGGTACTCCGGGATCCGCCCCCAGCGCGAGGACCGCGCCAGAGAGGATCCGACGCCGCGCACGCCCGCACCGGGGTTCCCTGGCTGCGGGTAACGCACCGCCTTGACGGCCTCCTGCGCCTCGGCCGCGGAGGACACCATGGGCACCATGATCGACTGCGCTCCCGCGTCCAGCACCTGCTTGATGAGCACCTCGGAGTTCTCCGGCACCCGCACCACGGCCAGCGACGGATACGCCGCGACAGCCCGCAGCTGGGCCTGGATGCCCTCCAGCCAGAAGGCGCCGTGCTCGCCGTCGATCAGCACGTAGTCGAAGCCGGCCCCGGCGCAGATCTCGGCGGACGTGGCCCCGCCGTCACACACGAACATCCCGACGACGGGCCGCTTGCCCTCCCCACCCGGCCCGACGGCGTCGGGCACGGTCGGTGCCCCCGGCGATCCCGGCACCACGGGCGATCCCGGCCCGCCCTCCACGAAGAGGTCCTTGAACGAGGGCTGCGGCAGCGCGGTCCCGGGCTTCAGTCGAACTGGCACGTGATCACTCCTAGCGACCCGTAGTCGGCCGTGACGGTAGAACCGGGCTGCACCCACATGGGGCGCGTGAAGGATCCGGCCAGCACCAGCTCGCCCGCGCGGAGGCGGTCGCCGTGCTCGGCCAGGCGGTTGGCGAGCCAGTGCACGCCGTTGGCCGGGTGCCCAAGGACTCCGGCCGCCACGCCGGTCTCCTCGATCTCCTGATTGTTGGAGAGGATCCCACCCACCCAGCGCAGATCCACGGCGTCCGGCGCCACGGGCGTCCCGCCGATCACCATGAGCCCCATCGCCGCGTTGTCGGCGATGGTGTCCACGATGGTGCGCCCGGCCATCTCGACGCGCGCGTCCAGGATCTCCAGGGCCGGCACCACGTACTCGGTGGCCCGCAGGACGTCGAAGATCGTGGCGCCGGGACCTGCGACGTCCTCCTTGAGCAGAAACGCGAGCTCCATCTCCACGCGCGGATTGGTGTAGTCCGCGTGGTTCAGCACGCAGCCGGACTCGCGGATCATGTCGCCGAAGATCACCCCGTAGTCGGGCTCGGTGATCCCCGTGGCGGCCTGCATGGCCTTGGACGTCAGCCCGATCTTGTGCCCGGCCACGACGCGCCCTGCCTCGACGCCGCGGTCCCGCCAGATGTTCTGCACGGCGTACGAATCGGCGATCTCCATGTCCGGGTACCGCGCCGTCAGCAGCGGCACGGGCGTGCGCGTCGCCGCGGCCTCGACCAGCTCGTCGGCAATGGCGGTGCGGGCTTCCTCGCTCAGCATCAGCGCGCCTCCCCTTCCGCGGGGGAAACCCGCCCGACGCCGTCGTGCCCGGCCTCCCCGACCGCGGCCGCCTGGGAGCGGTGCGCCTCGAAGCGCTCCCTCCACTCCCCGCTCGGCGGGAAGAGCCCGTCCACCGAGTGGCCCTCCTTGACGCGATCCAGGACCCAGGCGTCCTGCGCCTCAGCCGCCGCCGCATCGGCGGCCACCTGCGCCACGATCCCCGGCGGGATCACGACGATCCCGTCCGCGTCCGCCACGATGATGTCGCCCGGCTGCACCGTGGCCCCGCCACACGCGACCGTCACGTCGGTGTCCCACGGGACGTGCTTGCGGCCCAGCACCGAGGGGTGGGCGCCCGCATGGAACACGGGCAGGTCGATGTCCTCGACGGCGGAGAGGTCCCGCACCGCGCCGTCGGAGACGATGCCGGCCGCGCCGAGCACCTGGGCGCGCGTCACGAGGATGTCGCCCATCGTCGCGGCCCCCGTCTCTCCGCGGGCCTCCATGACGAGCACGTCGCCCGGGTGCAGGTCGTCGATGATGCGCTTCTGCGCGTTGAAGCCGCTGCCCACGGCCTTGAAGAGATCCTCGCGCAGCGGCACGTAGCGCAGCGTGCGCGCGCGCCCGATCACGCGGCGTCGCCCCTTCGTGGCGCCCAGGCCGTCGATGGTGCAGCTGGCGACGCCCGCCTTTTTGATGGAGGTGGACAGCGTCGCGATCGCCGCGACCTCGAGCTGCGCGCGCACCTGGGGGGTGAGCGGGTCGGCGTCGGCGGGCGGCTCGTCGCCGTTCTCCTGCACGACGACGCCGGCGGCCCGCGCCGTCTCCTCGTCGCCGTAGGCGTCGATCCGGTCGGCGACGCTGGGCTGGGGCCCCTGCCCGAAGTCGCCGAAGCCGGCGGCGCCCTGGACCGCCGTGGTGACGAGGGCGCCCGTGGACGGGCCGGTGCCGACGGTGGAGACCGCGCCCTGCCTGGCCGCGTCGCCCACCCGTTCGGAGGCGACGTCGCCCGCGGCGGCCCCGCCCGCCGTCGGGCCCTGGGCCGTCGAGACCTCGACGGTGACGACGTCGCCGGGGCCGAAGACGGTGGCGCCAGCCGGGGTGCCGGTGAGGATCACGTCGCCCGGGTGCAACGTCATCTGCTGGGAGAGATCGGCGACGATCTGGCCGAAGGGGAAGAGGAGCTCGGTGGTCGTGGCGTCCTGGACCACGGCGCCGTTGAGCGTCGTGACGATCCGCAGCGCGTCGGGGTCCAGGGCGGCGGCCGGGAGAAGCACGGGGCCAAGCGGCGTGAAGCCGTCGCCGGACTTGGAGCGCACGTTGGAGCCCTTGTCCGCGTACTTGATGTCCTGCAGGCCCAGGTCGTTCGCGGCGGTGATCCAGCCGACGTGGCCCCATCCTTCCCCGGGCGTGACGCGGCGGGCCTCCCGGCCGATCACGAGCGCGATCTCGCCCTCGAACTGCAGGAGCTCGGTCCCGGCCGGGCGCTCCACCGTGCCGCCGGTGAGCGCGAGCGAGCTCGTGGCCTTGATGAAGTAGGAAGGGTACGCGGGGGTACGCCCGCGCTGGGCGGCACGGGAGGCGTAGGAGAGGTGGACGGCCAGGACCTTGCCGACGGCGTCCAGCACGTCCTGGGTCACGGGGACGGCGGCGGTGGTGTCGGTGGGGAACACGCGCAACTCCTAGGGGCTTCGTGGCTGAGATGGCCCGGCGGGACGCGGCCCCGGCCATCCGATGACGATGATCGTATACGAATTTCCGCGCGAAGGTGTGGCGCGCCTCACGTTATTTCGTATACGATCTTCCCATGAGTGTCACCAGCACCGCCACGCCGGGCACGGATCCGGGCCCGGCACCCGCCAGCAAGTCGCAGCGCGCCTACGACGCCATCCGGGAACGGATCCTGGCCGGCACGCTCGCGCCGGGGAACCGCCTGGTGCTCCCCACGCTCGCGGCGGAGCTCGAATGCTCGGTGGTGCCCGTCCGCGAGGCCATCCGCCGCCTCGAGGCCGAGGGACTGGTGCACTTCGAGCGCAACGTGGGCGCCACGGTCGCGGCCGTGGATTCCACGCTGTACCTCAACACGATGCAGACCCTCGCGGTCTTGGAGGGCGCGGCCACCGCCCTCGCCGCCCCCCTTCTCCCGGCCGCATCGCTCGCCGAGGCCCGCCGGATCAACGAGGAGATGCGTTCCCTCCTCTCCGCCTTCGACGCCGCGGAGTTCACGCGGCTGAACACGCGCTTCCACGCGGCGCTCTACGAGTCCTGCCCCAACCCGCACCTGCTCGACCTGGTGCACCGCGGCTGGACGCGCATGAACGCCATCCGGGTCTCCACCTTCTCCACGGTCCCGGGCCGGGCCGAGGACTCCGTCGCGGAGCACGCGGCCCTCCTCGACCTCCTCGAGGCCGCCGCGCCCGCGCAGGAGATCGAGGCGGCGGCCCGGGCCCACCGCATGCACACCCTCAACGCCTACCTCGCCGCCGTCGGCGCCGAGCCCTCCGCCATCTGAACCGCGGCACCCCGGCCCCGGCGGCACCGCCGCCGGAGCACCCCGCCAGGCACACGCCGTCGGGCACCACGCCGCCCGCCACCCACCACGAAAGGCACGCCAGCATGAGCACCACCCCCGCGGCCGTCCCGGCCGGCCTCCCCGAGCGCCTGCAGCACTACATCGGCGGCGCTTTCGTCGACTCGATCGACGGGGACACCTTCGAGGTCCTCAACCCCGTGACGAACGAGGCCTACATCGCGGCCTCCTCCGGCAAGGTGGCCGACGTCGACGCGGCCGTCGCCGCGGCCAAGGACGCCTTCGAGAACGGCCCGTGGCCCACGATGCTCCCCCGCGAGCGCTCGCGCGTGCTGCACAGGATCGCGGACGTCATCGAGTCCCGCGAGGAGCAGCTCGCCGAGATGGAGTGCTTCGACACGGGCCTGCCCATCAAGCAGGCGCTGGGCCAGGCCCGCCGCGCCGCGGAGAACTTCCGCTTCTTCGCGGACCTGGTCGTGGCCCAGCACGACGACGCGTTCAAGGTCCCCGGCCGCCAGGTCAACTACGTCAACCGCAAGCCCAAGGGCGTGGCCGGCCTCATCACGCCGTGGAACACCCCGTTCATGCTGGAGTCCTGGAAGCTGGCCCCGGCCATCGCCACGGGCAACACCGTGGTGCTCAAGCCGGCCGAGTTCACGCCGCTCTCCGCCTCGCTGTGGCCCGGCATCTTCGAGGAGGCGGGCCTGCCCACCGGCGTCTTCAACATGGTGCACGGCTTCGGCGAGGAGGGCTTCGCCGGCGACTCCCTCGTCAAGCACCCCGACGTCCCGCTCATCTCCTTCACGGGCGAGTCCGGCACGGGCAAGCTCATCTTCGCCAACGCCGCGCCTCACCTGAAGGGCCTGTCCATGGAGCTGGGCGGCAAGTCCCCCGCCGTCGTCTTCGCGGACGCCGACCTGGACGCCGCGATCGACGCCACCATCTTCGGCGTCTTCTCCCTCAACGGCGAGCGCTGCACGGCCGGCTCCCGCATCCTCGTGGCCCGCGAGGTCTACGAGGAGTTCGTGACCCGATACGCCGCGCAGGCAGACCGCGTGAAGGTGGGCCTGCCGCACGATCCCGCCACCGAGGTCGGAGCCATCGTCCACCCCGAGCACTTCGCGAAGGTCATGTCCTACGTCGAGATCGGCAAGACCGAGGCCCGGCTCGTGGCCGGCGGCGGGCGCCCGGAGGAGTTCCCGGAGGGGAACTTCGTGCGGCCCACGGTCTTCGCGGACGTGGCGCCGGACGCGCGCATCTTCCAGGAGGAGATCTTCGGCCCCGTCGTGGCGATCACGCCCTTCGACTCCGACGAGGAGGCGCTGGCCCTGGCCAACGACACCAAGTACGGGCTGGCCGCCTACCTCTGGACCAACGACCTGAAGCGCGCCCACACCTTTGCGCAGGGAGTCGAGGCAGGCATGGTCTGGCTGAACTCCAACAACGTCCGCGACCTGCGCACACCTTTCGGCGGCGTCAAGGCCTCCGGGCTGGGCCACGAGGGCGGCTACCGCTCCATCGACTTCTACACGGACCAGCAGGCCGTCCACATCAACCTCGGAGAGGTCCACAACCCCGTCTTCGGCAAGCAGGCCTGAGCGGCCGTCCCCGCCGTGCCCCAGCCCGACGGCGGGTGGTCACCACCCGCCGTCGGGCACCACGAACCACCGTCTCGAAGGAGAGACCCGTGAACCAGATCGCCAACCCCGTCCCCACTCCCTCCGTTGCCCCGCCGGACATCCTGCGCTGCGCCTACGCCGAGCTCGTCGTGACGGACCTCGAGGCGTCCCGGAAGTTCTACGTGGACGTGCTGGGCCTGCACGTGACCGAGGAGGACGAGAACCAGATCTACCTGCGCTCCTTCGAGGAGTTCATCCACCACAACCTGGTGCTCACCAAGGGTCCCGTCGCCGCGCTCAAGGCCATGGCCTTCCGCGTGCGCAGCCGCGAGGACGTGGACGTCGCCGAGGCGTATTACCGGGAGATGGGCTGCCGCACGGAGCGCCGGGCCCAGGGCTTCGTCAAGGGCATCGGCGACGCCGTGCGCGTCGAGGACCCGCTGGGCTTCCCGTACGAGTTCTTCTTCGAGACCGAGCACGTGGAGCGCCTGCACATGCGCTACGAGCTGTACTCGGCCGGCGAGCTGGTGCGCCTCGACCACTTCAACCAGGTCACGCCCGACGTGCCGCGCGGGCGCAAGTACCTGGAGGAGCTGGGCTTCCGCGTCACGGAGGACATCAAGGACGAGGCCGGCACCACCTACGCGGCGTGGATGCACCGCAAGGGCACGGTCCACGACACGGCCCTGACGGGCGGCAACGGGCCCCGCCTTCACCACGTGGCCTTCTCCACGCATGAGAAGCACAACATCATCCAGATCTGCGACAAGATGGGCGCGCTGCGCATCTCCGACCGGATCGAGCGCGGGCCGGGCCGCCACGGCGTCTCCAACGCGTTCTACCTCTACGTCCTGGATCCGGACGGCCACCGCATCGAGATCTACACGCAGGACTACTACACGGGGGACCCGGACAACCCGGTCATCACGTGGGACGTGCACGACAACCAGCGCCGCGACTGGTGGGGCAACCCCGTGGTCCCGTCCTGGTACACCGAGGCCTCCCCGGTCCTGGACCTCGACGGGAACCCGCAGGAGGTCATCGAGCGTACGGACGACTCGGAGTTGGAGGTGACGATCGGCGCCGACGGCTTCTCCTTCACCCGGGCCGACGACGAGGACGGCACCTACCGCAGTCAGGCGTCCAAGGGCTTCAAGCTCGGCAACCAGCTCTGAGCGCAGGTCTGGGGGAGGCCGGGCCGGGCGGTGGGCGCGGGTTCCTGTCCGTGGATCCCGCATCCGCCCCTTTCTGTCCACCGATCCCGCATCGCACGGCCCTCGTCGGCTCGATCTGCGGGATCGGTGGACAGCTTTCTCGCGGCCGTGAGGCCGAGGAGTGCCACACGAAGGGGCACAACGAGGCACGGCTCACGCGACATCGCCTCGGGCCGCACGGATGCATGCCCCTAGGGTGGGACGGTGAGACCTTCCGACCCCCTGCCCGCCCCACGGACGTCCTCGGACACCCCGACCGAGTCGAACCCACCCACCCCCGCACCGCAGAGCACGCGCCGCACCGCCGCCCTGGAACAGTTGCGCGCCCGCCTGGCGGACGGCCGCTGGCCCGTGGGCACGCGACTTCCCAACGAGCACGACCTCGCGGCCGAGCTCGGCGTGGGTCGCAGCACCCTGCGCGAGGCCCTGCACACCCTCATCAGCGCCGGCGTCCTGAGCGCCCGCCGCGGCGTGGGCACCACGGTCCTCGCCACGGACGAGTTGGAGCTCGCCCTGGCACGTCGCCTCGACACGGTCACGGCCCACCGCGTGCTGGAGGTCCGCGGCGCCCTGGAGGTGGAGGCCGCGCGCCTCGCCGCGATCCGCGCCACCGAGGAGGACCTCGCCGTCCTGCGCGGTCTCCTCGCCGAGCGCGACGACGCCCGCGCGGCCCGCGACGACCAACGCTTCGTCCGCGCGGACCTGGACTGGCACGCCGCCATGGCGGCCGCGGCCCACAACGAACTGCTGCTGGAGCTCTACGTCAACCTCGACCGGGCCTCCGCCTATGCCCGCACGGAGTCCTCCACGCTCGCCGTCGCCTGGGATGCCGAGGCGGAGACCCTCCTCCATACCCTGCACAGCGAGACGTTCCGTGCGATCGAGGCGCGCGACCCGGAGGCCGCCGCCTCCGCCGCCCGACGGCTCATCGCGGGCACCCACCTGGTCATCGACGACACCACCGACGTCTCCCGAGGCACTCCCGCATGAGCCGCGCCCTTCCCCCCTCCCCCGCGGATCCCGGACTCCGCCTGGTCCGGCCAGCCCTGCTCGTGGCCGGGGTGATCCTCCTGGCCGCCAATCTGCGCGCCGGCCTCACGGTCATGAGCCCCCTCCTCGACGAGGTCGGGAGCGAGCTGGCCCTGTCCTCCTCCACCACGGCGCTCCTGATCTCGCTCCCCGTGGTGTGCTTCGCCGCGTTCTCCCCCGTGGCACCCCGGCTGGCCCGCCGCTGGGGGATCGAGCAGACCCTCGCGGCGGCGCTCTGCCTCCTCACGCTGGGTATCGTGCTGCGTTCCGCGCCCTGGATGCCGGGCCTGTGGATCGGCACGGCCTTCCTCGGCGCCTCGCTCGCCGCCGTCAACGTGCTGCTCCCCGGCCTCGTCAAGCGGGACTTCCCCACCCGCATCGGCCCCATGACGGGCATGTACAGCGCCTTCCAATCGGCCTTCGCCGCGCTCGCCTCCGGCGTCGCCGTCCCCCTGGCCGGGCTTCCCGGTTGGAGCTGGCGCACGGCGACCGGGGCCACCGCGGCGCTCGCGCTCGTGGCCCTCGGTGTCTTCCTTCCGCAGCTGCGGGCGGCCCGTGCCCGACGGCGCACGGTCGCCCCCGCGGTCCCCGTAGCCTCGGGCGGGACCGCCTCCCCGGCCGACGCCGCGGCTCCCGGGCAGGCGGCGTCGGCCGTCTCCGGCCCGCTCCGGCGGAACGCGGTGGCCTGGCACGTCACCGCGTTCATGGGCCTTCAATCCAGCTTCTTCTACGTGGTGCTGACCTGGTGGCCCTCGATCGAGCGGGCGGCCGGCGTGAGCGTCCTGGGCGCCGGGCTGCACATGGCCCTGCTGCAGGTGGCGGCCATCGGCGGCAACCTGGTGGCCGGCGCGGCGCTGCGGCGCCTGGACCCGCGCTGGGTCTCCGCGCTGCCCGGCGCGCTCGTCGCCGTGGCCTTCGCCGGCATGTTGCTGGCACCGGGCGCCGCGCTCGCGTGGTCGCTGCTCTTCGGCTTCTTCTCCGGCATGAGCATCGTCGCGGCCCTGTCGGTGTTCGGGGCCCGCACCCGCACCGCGGAACGCGCCGCCGCGCTGTCCGGGATGGCGCAAACGTTCGGCTACCTGCTGGCGGCGCTCACGCCGCCGCTTCTCGGCATGCTCCACGACGCCACCGGTTCGTGGGCCCCCGTGCTCCTGGTCCAGATCGCATCGGGCCTCGGCGCCGGAGCGTTCGCCTGGCTGAGCGCCAGGGACCGCGTGATCGACTAGGTGTGATGTCCCGGGAGGTTGCACCGCAGGCCGGCACGAAAAGGAGCGGCCCACCGCGCGGCGATCACCCCGATCGCTTCAGGACACCCCGTGCGCGCGGGGTGTCCTGAAGCGATCGGGGTGAACAAGTACCCCCACCGCGCGGCGCTACAGTGGTGCCAACCCGCCACCCCGGAGCGGGCAGGACAGCGGAGGAAGCATGAGCGAGAATCCCACCCCGGCCGCGCCGGAGATCGTCGCCGCGGACGTGTTCCGCGCCGATCTGGAGGGTCCCGACCACGAGAACGTCGTGGCGAAGGCCGGTCGCTTCGTGGCGGAGCTCGCCTCGGCCGCGTTCGGCGACGACGGCAGCGCCTTCAGCGGCGTGGCCGTGGTGGTGCGCCGCATCGACGACCACGAGATCGTCTTTCGCCTGGATCCCGGCAATTACGAGAGCGACGAGTCCGTCCTGCAGATGGTGCGGGAGGACCTGGCAAGCCTCTCCCCCGAGGACTTCGTGTCCACGTGGGGCACGGGCGAGGCGCCTCACGACTCGTAGAACCCCGCCGTTCACCGCGCTTCTACGCGTGGTGAGGCCCCCGAACGGGGCAAACGGGTCCCGAAAACGCCTCACCACGCGTAGAAGCGAAAGGGGAAGGGCCGGCACCTTTTCCGATGCCGGTCCTTCGCCGTGTGTCCCGCGGGGCTCAGCGCTCCTCGTCGGGGTGCGCGCCCGGCTCCTGCCTGGGTGCCCGCTCGGCACCCGGGGTGCCGTCGGCCACGGGGGCCGGCCCGGCGGCGTCGGGCATCGGGGACTCCCCGCGCTCGAGGCGGTCCAGCTCCGCGTCATCCAGCTCGGAGGAGCGGTGCACGCCGGAGCCGCGGCCCAGCTCAGCGGGGTTCTCCTTGACGACCATCATGAGCAGGGAGATCACGAGCAGGCCTGCCACGAAAGCGATGAGGAAGGCCGTGCCAGCCAGGCGCAGGTTGAGGCCGTTGTGGACGCCGCCCACGGAGGAAACGGCGGTGACGCCGCCGGCCACGATGCCGAAGATCAGCGAAAGTGTCAGCGCGGGGCGGATGCTCTGCTTCCAATTGCGCTGCGGAGCGCCTTGCGCGCCCGACTGCTGACCCGACTGATGACTCACGACGGGGGGCCTCCTTGAAAAAACGGGGTGGAACCTATCCAGTCTAGGCCGCGTCGTCGCGCCGAGCCGCATCGTGCCGGTAGCCCAGGCCCGCCAGGACCAGGTGGACACCGAGCACCGCGACGATCATCGCCAGTGTTCCGAAGACCCCGTGCACGTCCACCCGGGTGCCCATGCCGGCGGCGACAGCGACCAAGATCACGGCGCCGAGGATCCCGACACCGCCGGAGATGACCGCGTCCTTGGTGGGACGGCCGATGCCGCGCGTGCGCGCCCCGGCCACCGCCTCGCACACGCCGCCCAGGCCGAGGCCCAGGGCACCCATGGCCGCGAGGGCGGCGGGTTCGCGCACGAAGAAGGCCAGGATCCCGGCGACGGCCCAGGCCAGGACCGCGCCGGTCCAGCCCGTGCGCAGCACGGAGGGAAGCCCACCCAGGCGGGTCACGGGCCACATGAACAGGGCCGTGAGCAGCCACAGGAGGCCGAGCGCGGCGGAGAGCAGCACGGGGGACGGATTCTTCACGGCGAAGATGCCGACGGCGGCGAAGACGAGCGCCAGCACACCGCGGTACAGGGTGGGCTTGTAGAGGACGCGGGCCAGGTCGTCGGCGGAGACGGGGGTAGACACGCCCTGCAGTCTATCGGCGCGGCCTGGACGCCCCTCGGAGCGACGAAGCTCACGCGGCTGGCCGCTTGGTCCATCTAAATGACAGGTGTAAATTATTGACACGTGACAGAGACATCCCTGGCGGACCCCCGCGCCGCCCGCAGCCGCGAAGCCCTCCTCGGCTCCGCCACGACGCTGCTGCGCGAGCGCCCCTCGGAGGAGATCACCGCGACCGAGCTGGTGCGCACGGCCCAGGTCTCCCGCCCCACGCTGTACCAACACTTCGGCGACGTCTCCACGCTCTTCGTGGCGGCGGCGGCCAGGCGCCTGACCGCGATCTTCGAGGACGAGGCGCCCACCCCCGCTGGGGTGGGCGCGCTGATCGGCTCGGCGTCGCAGCAGAGCCTGGAGAGCACGGGCCGCGAGAGCATCCGCCACCTGCTGGGGCGCCTGCGCTCCGAGGCCTCGTTCTTCCTGCACGCGACCCGCGGCCCGGGTGGATACCTGGTGCTGGGCGCGCTCACCGAGCTCCTCGCCGCCCGCCTGCGCACGCACTCGCCGCTGCGACAGGCCCTGGCCTCCCCCGGCACGCCCGCCCAATTGGACCTCTTCCTGGCCCACGGAAGCGTGGGTCTCGTGGCCCAGTGGCTCGCCTCCGACTTCACCGGCCCCGACTCCGTCGAGGCCACGACCGATCGCCTCGTCGAGCTGCTCGCCTTCCAGCTGGGCTCCGCCGCGACCGCCCCCGCACCGCAGACCTCCCCGACCTCGCAGAAGGACCACGCATGAGCACCGCCCTGGACTGGCTCAAGTCCCACGCCCGCCTGATGATCTCGCTCGTGGGCGTCGCGTGCATCCCCCTCGTGTACGCGGGCCTGCTCATCGCCGCCAACTCCGACCCCACGGGGCACCTGGACGACGTCCCCGCCATGGTGGTCAACCTCGACAGCGCGGCCAAGACCTCCACGGGAGACACCGTCGACCTGGGACCCCAGATCGTGGACGAGCTCACGGACTCCACCGACGCCAACAACCTCTCATGGGTGCAGGCCTCGCAGGCCGACGCCGACAAGGCCCTCGAGGACGGTAACGCCCTCGCGGTCCTGACCATCCCGAAGGGCTTCTCCGCCGCCGTGGCCTCCGCGGGGGACGAGGACCCGCGGCGCGCCCACGACACGCGTCTGCAGCTGCGCACCAACGACGCCTCCAACTTCATCATGGGGACGATCGGCCGCACGGTCGGCACCGAGGTGAGCGACTCGGTGCGCCAGAAGGTCTCCAAGGAGTACCTCGACAACATCTACGTCGGCTTCACCGATCTGCACGGCCGGCTGGGCGACGCCGCCGACGGCGCGTCCCAGCTCGCCGACGGCTCCCGGGACGCCAAGGACGGCGCGGGATCCCTCGTCGTCGGGCTGACGCAATTGGCCGACGGCTCCTCCCAGCTGGACGCGGGGGCCGTCAAGCTGGCCTCCGGCGCGGGGACGCTGTCCACGGGCGCGTCCACGCTCGCCTCCGGCCTGGACCAGCTCTCCGCCAAGACCGCGGAGCTGCCCTCGCAGGCGAAACAGCTGGACGACGGCGCCCGGGCCCTGTCCACCGGCGCCACCCGGGTGAACACGGCAGCCGGCCAGCTAGCCGCCGGGGCCAAGCAGGCCTCGCAGGGCGCCACGCAGCTCTCCACGGGCGCCGCCCAGGTGGACGACGCCGCAGGGAAGCTCGCGGAGGGATCGCGCCAGGTGGCCGACGGCACGGGGCAGCTCAGCGCGGCCGCCGACACCGTCGCCGGGCACGTGCACGAGGTCGCCTCCGGCGCCGAGGAGACCCTCGGCGCCCTGGGCACGCTCATCGAGGACACCACCGGCATCCCCTCCTCCACCACGGTGGACGTGGCGGGCACCGCCGCCCGCGCCCAGGACACCTTGGCCGCGCTCGCCTCCGACCCAGCCTTCCGCGCCGCGCTGGAGCAAGCCGCGCAGACGGACCCGCAAGTCACAGCACGCTTCGCCGCGCTACAGAAGGACCTCCCCGCCGTGCGGGACGGAGCCGCCAAGACCCAGAAGGCCATCGACCGGGCCGCGGCCTCCGCCGGGGTGGTGCGCGACAAGCGCGGCGCGAGCATCGACGAGCTCATCGCGACCGCCAAGAAGGTGGACGGCGCCGCCCAGGGCCTCAAGTCCTCCGTGAACCAGCTCGACGACGGAGCCCGGCAGGTCGCTGCCGGCAACGCCCAGCTGGCCAAAAACACCCCAGCCCTCAAGGACGGCGCGGCCCAGCTGGCCAAGGGCAACGGGCAGCTCGCCGACGGAACGGCGCAACTGGCCAAAAACACCCCAGCCCTCAAGGACGGGGCCAAGCAGCTGGCCGGCGGCACCGGGCGGCTCGCCGCGGCGGTCCCCGCGCTGAGCTCGGCGATCGGGCAGCTGGACGACGGCGGCCACCAGGTGGCCTCCGGGGCCTCCCAGCTCTCCTCCGGCGCGTCCACCCTGGCCGACGGCACCGCCACCCTCGTGGACGGAACCAAGCAGGCCAAGGACGGATCCACGAGCCTCGAGTCGGGCCTCGGCCAGCTCCAGATGGGCTCCACTCAGCTGCGCGACGGCCTCGAGGACGGCGTCTCGCAGGTGCCTTCCTATTCCGACGGCGACCGCGAGCACCTCTCCGACGTCACCTCCGCGCCGGTGGGCTTCGAGAAGACGACCTCCAACGCCGTGGCCAACTACGGCACGGGCCTGACGCCGTACTTCCTCTCCCTGGCGCTGTGGATCGGCGGCATCGCGTTCTTCATGCTGATGGCCCCGCTGCCCGCCCGCCTGCTGGCCCGGCGCCTTCCGGCCCCCGTGACGGCCCTGCGGGCCGCGATCGCCCCCGCCGTCATGGCGCTGGTCCAGGCGGCGATCGCCACGGCCATCGTCCTGTGGGGCGTGCGCATCGACGTGGTCCATCCCTGGGCGCTGTGGGGGCTGGCGAGCTTCGCGTCGCTGGCCTTCGTCTTCCTCAACGCGGGCCTCGTGGCCCTGCTGGGTGCCCCTGGCCGCTTCCTCTCGCTCATCATGATGGTGCTCCAGGTGGGTACCGCGGGCGGCACGTACCCCTGGCAGACCCTGCCGCACTTCATGCAGGGCATCCACCCGCTGTTCCCGATGGCATACACGGTGCGGTCCTTCCGCTCGCTCGTCGCCGGCGGGGACCTGGGCGGGCTCGGAACCACGTATGCCGTCCTGGGACTGTACGGAATCGTGGGGCTGCTGCTGCTGGTGGGCGCCTGCTTCGCGGCGCCGCGCAGGGCCAGGGTCTACGACACCGCAACGCTGGCGCCCGGGCTGCCCGGCGGCGGCCGCGAGGAGGGCGAGTACTCCTTCGAGCACGGCCGCGCCGCTCTCGTCGGGGCCGGCGTCGCCGCGGGTGCCACGGCGGGCGAGACCGTGGGCGAGCCGAAACATCTCGCGGCCCCGGCCGTGGGCCTCGACGATCTGCTGGGCTCCGCCCCGGCCCCGGAGCCCGGCGAGTCGGTGGAGGAACCGGCCGTGCCATCGATCGACGAGGCGTCCGAGGCGGCGACCGACGTGGCGGCCGAGGAACTGGCCGACGAAGCGACCGGAACCGCTGGCGAGGCGCCGGAGCCAGCGGAGACGTCCGAGCCGGACAGCTCCTCCGAGGACGTCGAGGCCGCGGGGGGCACAGCCGAGCCGCGCGACTGACACCGCCGACCCCGCATGCCATGCTGACGGCATGGACGCGGTCTTCTTCCGGAGCAACGGCACTGTGCTGCTGAAGGCGGGGGACGCACGGCGGGTGCTCGACGCCGAGTGTCCGGTCTCCCTGCCGTGGGTCTCACCACGGGGAGACGTCGAGTTCCTGACGGAGCGGGACGGCATGCTGTTCGGCCTGACGCGGAGGCGCGGTTCCACGGTGGGAAACGCGGCGGCCCACGCGGAGCGGCTGCTTGACGCGCCGACCAGCCTGCGGACCCTCGGGACGGTTAGGGCGCTCCTTGCCTCCGCGTCGGCGGGGCAAGAGCACGGCTAGGACCCGCACTCGAAGGGTCGCGCCGCGGCGGCGCGCGGCGGCCGGCACCGATCGCCGTTCAGGCGTCGTCGGGCAACTTCCCCAGCGTGTGGGCCAGGGCCAGCGCGAGGGTGGGGTGCCGGAAGCGGTGCCCCCGCCCCTGCAATACGGCCGGCTCCACGCGCTGACTGGCCAGCGCCAGCTCCTTGGCCCCCTCCCTGCCCAGCAGCAGCGCGGGGGCCCAGCGGGGAACGGGGAGCACGGCCGGGCGGTGGAGCGTGCGTGCCAGGGTGCGCATGTATTCGGCGTTCCGGACGGGATGCGGCGCCACGGCGTTGACGGGGCCACGGAGAGCCGCGTCCCAGAGCGCGCGGTGGTACACGTCAACGAGGTCATCGAGGGAGATCCACGACTGCCACTGCTCGCCGCCGATGGGGCCGGACAGTCCCGTCGCGGCGAGGCGGCGCAGCGGGGCCAGCAGGCCGCCGTCGGCGGATTGCACCAGCCCGGTCCGGACCGTGACGACACGGGGAGCGGGACCGCCGCCGGCCGCCGTGCCCTCCCGCGCGGCCGCCTCCCAGCGCCGGACGATCCCGGCGAGCGCGTCCTCCCGCGGCGGAGCGGCCGCGTCCTCCGTCAGCGTCTCGTCGCCGCGATCGGCGCCGTAGACGCCAATCGCGGCGGCGCTCACGAACACGAGCACGCCACAGAGCGCGGCCACCCGGGCGAGCTCACGCGTGGGGCCCACCCGGCTCTCCTCCACCGCGCGCAGGTGCTCGGGGGTGAAGCGGCCCGCGATGGACACGCCTGCCAGGTGGATCACGGCGTCGCAGCCGAGCAGCAGCCGCGGGTCGGGGCGCTCGGGGTCCCAGCGCCGTTCCTCCGGCGAGGACGGTTCCCGGCGCACCAGGCGGATCACGCGGTGGCCCCCGGTCGTGAGGAAGGCGGAGAGCGCGCGCCCCACGAGTCCCGACGCCCCGGTCATGGCGATCGTGAGGGGGCGCAGCCCGGCGGCCTCCGCCTCGGCGTGCGCCGCGAGGTCATCGCGCAACTGGCGGTGGCGGTAGGCGAACATGGGGGCCAGGTACCGGCGCGGCACCGGGGTGTTCACGGTGTCCACGACCTGCGTGCCGTCGCCGTCGGCCAGGACCTCGTGCGTGTGGCGCCACGGCATGCGGGCCGTCGGCAGGGTGCTCCACCCGGACCAGGCCGGAGCATCCGCGAACCGCTCGCCCTCGCGATAGAGCGCGGGGTCATGCCTGGCCACCCACCGGATTCGCAGGGGCAGCCCCAGGACGGCCTCGCCGTCGCGCAAGCTCGCGGCCTCGCCCAGGGGACGCAACGGCGCCCACGGCGGGCTCAAGCGCTTCAGCGCTCCGGGGCGTGAGAACCACGCGAAGACGCGCTGCTGGGGGTACGGCACGCGCTGCCGGGTCTCGATGCCCATGGGTTCAACGCCCCGGGTTGGCGCGCCGCACGGCAGCGCTGAGGACGGTGGCGAAGGTGCTCCAGCCGGCATTGAGCGCCATGTTCGCGGCCAGGGCGATGCGGAAATTCCGGCGTTCGCGCGGGCTCAGCCGCGCCTGCACGGTGGTCCCGCACAGCGCCGTTTCGGCATAGAGGGCGCTCCAGACGATCGGAAACGCCTGGCGAGGGGGCTGGATCGCGGGCTTGCGCAGGCTGCGGTACCAGGGCGAGCGGGCGCCTCCCGAGGCGGCGCCGCCGAGGACGGCGGCGGCCACCGAGGGCAGGGCGCCGGTCAGGAGGCGAAGGGTCAGTTCGCGCGGGGTCACGGCGCCCGCCTCAGCCACGGCGGACCAGCTCCCGCGCCGCGGCATGGGAGACGCGGGCAGCCTTGGACTCGCTCGCGCCCCGTTCCCGCAGGGTGTCGTAGAACTCGGGGTCCTTGAGCGAGGGCCGGTCCGGATCGGGCGAGGCCTGCCTCTTGCCGGCGCTTCCGGCGGTCTTCTTCGCGGCGGACATGGTCCCTCCTAGCCCGGGGACCCGGGCGGACCCCGACGCCGTTCACGCTAGTGATGCCCGCGCGCGGACCTCAAGCGGTGCCCAGGGTTCTGTCAGTTCCCCGCACGACGCCGCCGGGTCCGGCGGGCCGGTCCGGCCCGGTTCGTCGGCCACACCTCCCCGGGCGGCGGCTTCTCGCCTACGCTGGGCCGGGACGGCGTCGCGCCGCCGCCCGCCGACCCGAGGAGGACGTCCCGTGAAGATCCGCATGGTGAGTGTTTTCGTGGACGAGCAGCGCCGGGCGCTGGACTTCTACACGCGCGTCCTGGGCTTCCAGGTCAAGCACGACGTCCCAGTGGGCGACGACGCGTGGCTCACCGTGGTCTCCCCCGACGAGCCCGACGCCGTCGAGCTGCTCCTGGAACCCTCCGGGCATCCCGCCGTGGCGCCGTTCCGCTCCGCGCTGCGCGCGGACGGCATCCCGCTGGCCCAATTCGCGGTGGACGACCTGGCCGCCGAACACGAACGACTCACCGGGCTCGGTGTCCAGTTCACGGTGCCGCCCACCGACATCGGCATGGCGCTCATCGCCGTCCTCGACGACACGCAGGGCAACCTGATCCAGCTGATCCAGCCCTCCGACGAGAACCCCGCGGCCGCCCACGGGATCGGCTGAAGCCCAGGCGCTCACGCGCCAAGGCAGAACGCCATGACGGCCTGCTGCACGGGCAGCAGCGACCGCTTGAAGCCGTGCCCCACGAAGGCGGGGTGGTCGACGGCGTCCGCCGAGACCTCCCGCCCGCGGACGAACGGCGGGCACGGGGCCAGCCGCACGCCGTCGGGCGCGGCGGCCAGATGCTTCGCCGTCACCCGGTACGGCGCCAGCGCGTCCGCGTGACGACCGGGCGGGTCGGTGACGATGACCTCGGCGCCGCGCACAGCGTCGTCGAGCACGGGACTGAGGGCCACGCCCTCCATCCCCAGCTCCGTCGGGGCGCACTGCGTGAGTTCGAGCCCGACGACGGCCGCGGCCTCGCGCCAGGCGCGGCCGACGTTGCCGTCCGCCCCGACGAAGAGCACGCGTAGCCCGGCGAGCGCCGCGACGTTCCCGCCGCCCAGGGCGTAGAGGTCGGACAGCACCTCGCAGGGGTGGTTCGCGTCCGTCATGGCGTTGACGACGGGGAGCGCGTCGGCGGAGGCGAGGGACTCCAGGACCGCGAGGTTCGGATGACGCACCACCGCGACGTCGGCCCAGTTCGCGAGGTACGCGGCGACGTCTGGCAGGGCCTCTGACTTGTCCAGGCTCTCCGGCGGAAACACGATGGGCTGGAGCCCGGCCAGGGCCGCACCGCGCTCGAAGGAGACGCGGGTGCGCAGGGACGAGGGCGGGAAGAACATGACGGCGGCCCCGTCCAGGCGTGGGCCCCGCCCGGCCTCGTATTCGTCGGCGAGGGCGAAGACGCGCTCGACGTCGGCCGCGGTCCAATCGGTCAGGCGGAGCAGGTGGCGCATCCCCCGACGATAAACTGAACGTTGCTCCCGCCCGCCCTCATGACAGGTCCCCCATGTCTTCTTCCGGCATCGCCGGCGTCCGCGACGCCCTGCGCAACCCACGCGTCCTCAGCCGCGAGGTCCTGGCCGGCGTCGTCACGACCCTGGCCCTGGTGCCGGAGGTCATCTCCTTCGCGGTCGTCGCGGGCGTGGATCCCATGACCGCGCTCGTGGCGAGCGTGGTCCTGGTGCTGGCCATGTCCTTCCTGGGCGGTCGGCCGGGCGTCATCACCGCCGCGGCCGGCTCCGTGGCGCTCGTCGTGGCGCCGCTGACGCACGCGCACGGGACGGCGTACCTCCTGCCCACGATCCTGCTGGCCGGCGTCATCCAGGTGCTCTTCGGCGTGGCCGGACTCTCCCGGCTCATGCGCTACGTCCCCCGCTCCGTCATGCTCGGCTTCGTCAACGCGCTGGGCGTCATGATCTTCACGGCGCAACTGCCGCACCTGCTCAACGTCCTGCACGGCAACTGGGCCGGCGTCGCGATCTTCGTCTTCACCCTGCTCGTGGTGATCTTCCTGCCCAGGATCACCCAGGTGGTGCCGGCGCCGCTCGTGGCGATCGTCATCGTCACCGCCGCCGTCATGGTCTGGAACCTGGACGTGCCTGACGTCGCGGACGAGGGCAGGATCGGCGGAGGGCTTCCCGGTCTCACACCGTGGGCCGTGCCGTTCTCGCTCGAGACGCTCAGGATCATCGCCCCCACCGCCATCAGCGTGGCCCTCGTGGGCCTCATGGAGTCGCTGCTGACGGCCAAGCTCGTCGACGAGATCACCGAGACGCATTCGAGCAAGGGGCGCGAGTCCTGGGGGCTCGGCGTGGCCAACCTGCTCAGCGCGGTCTACGGGGGGACGGGCGGCTGCGCCATGATCGGCCAGACCGTGTTGAACGTGAAAACCTCCGGCGGGCGCACCCGGGTCTCCACCTTCGCGTGCGGCGTCTTCCTCCTGGGCCTCATCACCGCGCTGAGCGAGACCATGGGACGCATCCCCATGGTGGCCCTGGCGGCCGTCATGATGGTCGTCGCCGTGACGACGGTGGACTGGCACTCGGTGCGCCCGTCCACGCTGCGGCGCATGCCCTTCCCCGAGACGCTCGTCATGGCGGTCACGATCGCCGTCGTGGTCGTCACCCACAACCTGGCGTACGGCGTCATCGCGGGCGTGGTGCTGGCCATGGTGCTCTTCGCCCGCCGCATCGCCCACGTCATCTCGGTGACGCGGGAGGTGAGCGGCGCGGGGGACGAGGCCGTGGCCAGCTACACCGTGCGCGGGCCGTTGTTCTTCGCCAGCAGCAACGACCTCGTGGAGCATTTCTCCTACGCCGAGGACCCCGCCCGGGTGGTCATCGACCTGCGCGCCGCCCAGGTCTGGGACGCCTCCACCGTCGCGGCGCTCGACTCCATCGAGACGCTCTACGCCAAGCACGGGGTCTCGGTCCGGATCGAGGGCCTGGACGAGCGCAGCACGGACTTCCACGGCCGGCTCAGCGGGACGCTGGGGTCCTGAGCCGCGTCAGCGCGGTCAGCCCCGGACCGCTCGGGGAATCTCTTGGAGGTCGTCGCCGTTCCTGCCGAGGCGCCTCTGCGGATCATTCACGTGGACGCGCTCCGCGCCAAGTTTTACGACTATCTGGGGTGCGGTCACCGAGGCCCGGGCAGCCGGCGACTCCTGGACCGTCATCGGCGCAGCCCTGGAGACCACTCGGCAGGCCGCGTACCAGCGTCTCGGACGGAAGTGACGGCAGACGGCCCTTACCGCCCCTCGAGCCGCCGCTTCGTCAGGTGCGTCGCGGTGGCGCTCCACGGGTCCTCGGGCCACGGATGCTTGGGGTAGCGGCCCCGCATCTCGGCCCGCACCTGCGCGTACGGCCCGGACCAGAAGCTGGCCAGGTCGTCCGTCACGGCGAGCGGGCGTCCCGCGGGAGAGAGCAGGTGGAAGAGGACGGGCGCGCGCCCGTCGGCCAACCGCGGCGTCTGCGCCCAGCCGAAGCACTCCTGCAGCTTGACGGCCACGACGGGCGGTCCGCCGTGGCCCGCCTCCGGGTAGGCCACGGCGGCCGTGTTGCCGGAAGGCACCCCCAGCCGCGCCGGCGCCAGCTCCTCGAGCCGCGCGGCCTCCGGCCACGGCAACAGGCGGCGCAGCGGGTCCAGCAGGCCCACGCGGGCCACGGGCGTCCCCGTCCCGATGGCCTCCAGCTCCGGGCCCAGCCACTCGTCCAGCCGCGCCAGCAGCGCCGCGTCCGAGACGTCCGGCCACGGCGCACCCAGCTCGCGGTGCAGGAACGCCAGCCGGCTCCGCAGGGCCCGGGCCCCCTCGTCCCAGCGCAGGATGCCGAGGCCCTGAGTTTCCAACGCGGCCGCCACGGCGCGCACCCCCTCCTGCCGGGTGGGCTTCACCGGCGTGCCGGAGAGCTCGATCGCCCCGATGGCGCTCACCCGGCGCGCCCGCACGCGGCCGTCCTCGAACGCCGCGACGACCTCCTCGCGCGCCAGACCGCCCGACGCCGCCCGCGCACCGTCCTCGTCCAGCGCCGCCGCCGCACGGATCACGGCGCCGGTCCCGGCGGTGGCCCGCCCCTCGGCGCGCTGCACCTCCGCGATCGCGAGCCACTCGTGGGCGGCCAGTGCGCTCCCCTCCGGCAGGCCGGCGCGCGTGCCGGACGCGAGCAAGTACACGCCGGGGCCCACGCGGCGGGCCACGCGCTCGGGCCAGGCGAGCGCCACGACCTCGCCCACGCTCGGGGCCGTTCCCTGCCCGACGCCGCGGGCCCGGCCGCCGTCGTCGGCCCGGGCCGGGCGAGTGGCCCGGTCTCCGGGGGCAGGGCCGGCCCCGTTCCGGACCACGAGCCGTTCCAGGCGCTTGGCCTCGCGGGCCACGGCCTCGCCCGCTCCCGAACGCCCACCGCGGAACCGCCCGTTCCTCGCATCGGCGACGGCCCGGTCCAGATCCCCTCCGTCCGGGCGGACGTCCCCCGTCGCGACGGCGACGGCTAGCGCGACCCGACCCTCCGCGCCCGGGTGCAGGCGGGCGGCGTCGAGCAGGGCACGGGCCCAGCGGGGATGAACGGGCAACGCGGACAGGGCCTGGCCCTCCGCCGTGGCGCGGCCGTCAGCGTCGATGGCGCCGAGGGAGCGCAGGGTGGCCTCGGCGTCGTCGAGCGCGGGGGCGGGCGGGGCATCCGGGAGGCGCAGACCCGCGCCGCGGGGCGTTCCCCAGACGGCCAGGTCGAGGGCGGCGGCCGTCAGGTCTGCGGTGAGCATCTCGGGCGTGACGTGGGCCGGGGCCGCCGCGAAGGCGCGCTCGTCGTAGCAGCGCACCACGGTGCCGGGGCCCAGGCGGGCGGCGCGGCCGGCGCGCTGCTCGGCGGAGGCCCGGGACGCCGCCACCGTGACCAGGCCGGACATGCCGCGCGCGGCGTCGCGGCGGGGCTCGCGCGAGAGGCCCGCGTCGATCACGAGGCGCACGCCGGGGACGGTGAGGGAGGACTCAGCGAGGGAGGTGGAGACGATGATGCGCGGGGCGCCGCCGGGCTCGCGGCCGGCGACGGCGCGGTCCTGTTCGGCGGGGGTGGCGCCACCGTGAAGGGTCAGGACCTCCGTGGCGCGGGCGGCGGGGGTGCCCGCGCTGGACACCAGCCCGCGCAGCTCCTCGGCCGCGCGGGAGACCTCCCGCGCGCCGGGGAGGAAGACGAGCGCGTCGGTGGAGGGATCGGCGGCCAGCGCCGCGGCGTGCTCGCGGGCGGCGGTCGTCGCAACGTGGGAGAGGAACTCGCCGGTGACGCCGCGGGCATCCTGGCGCGGACCGGACGCCGGCGCCCAGCGCACGGTCAGCGGGAAGAGGGCGGACGGGGAATCCACGAGCGGGGCCGGGGCGTCGTCGGCACCCAGGAGCCGGGCGAAGCGCGGGGCGTCGAGGGTCGCGGACATGGCGACGAGGGCGAGGTCCTCGCGCAGCTGGCGCGCCTCCCCGAGCAGGCCCAGCAACACGTCGGTGTCCAGCTGGCGCTCGTGGACCTCGTCCACGACCACGGCGGCCACGCCGTCCAGGCCGGGATCGGCGAGCAGGCGTCGCAGGAGCAGGCCGGGCGTCACGAACTCCACGAGGGTGGCGGCGCCGGCGCGGTGTTCGCCGCGCACGGAGTAGCCGGAACGGGTGCCCAGCGGCGAGCGGTCCAGGGCGGCCAGGCGGCGCGCGGCGGCCCGGGCCGCCACCCGGCGCGGCTGGGTGACGACGATCCGGGAAGGCGGGCCGGCGGCGTCGGGCACGGGGTGGACGGACGGGGCACGGGCGGACACGGCGTTGGCGACGGCGGGCGGGACCAGCGTGGTCTTGCCGGTGCCGGGAGGCGCCTGGACGACGAACGCCGCGCCCGGCGTGGCCAGTGCGGCGGACAGAGCCGGCAGTGCCTCGGCGAAGGTGAGTCCAGCGCCGATCACAGCCAGGTCGAACGGGGCCGAGGAGGCGGGCTGCGGGGAACTCACCCCGCCATTGTTCCGCACGCCAAAGTCTTCCCGTCGCCCAGTCCCCTCATGCCGCTTGCTCGGGTGGGTACACAAAACCTGGGTTTGGCGTACCCACCCGGGCAGGCGGCGGAGGGGAGATCAGTCGTCGGAGACGGAGACCGTCACGGGGATGTTGCCGCGGGTCGCGTTGGAGTAGGGGCACACCTGATGAGCGGTGTCCGCGAGCTCCCGGGCCAGGGCCGGCTCGACGCCGGGCAGCACGACCTCCAGGTCCACGGCGAGGGAGAAGCCGCCCTCCGGGGTGGGGTTGATGCCCACGCGAGCACCCACGGAGGAGCCCTCGATGGCGACCTTGCGCTGACGGGCCACGAGTTGCAGCGCCGAGTGGAAGCAGGCGGAGTAGCCGGCGGCGAAGAGCTGCTCGGGGTTGACGCCGTTGCCGGAGCCGCCCATGGACTTGGGGATGGCCATGTCGAAGGCCAGCTCCGACTCGGTGACGTCGACGTGCCCGTCGCGGCCGGCGCCAGTGGCCAGGGCCTCGGTGGTGTAGAGAGCGCTCATGGTGGTGTCCTTTGGTCGAGGGCCGCGGTGCGGCCCTGGGAAATGGGTGAAATCAGTGGGGGTGCGGGAGGCTCAGGGGGCGGACAGGGGCTCCACCGGGGTGGTGAGGGTTTCGCGCAGGCGGTGCAGCTCGTCGATGAGGCGCCCGGCCTGGGCCACGCCCTCGGCGGTGCCACCCGTCATCGCGGTGGCGACGCAGGCGGGGACGCCCGAGGTCTCCTCGCGCAGCTCGTGCCCGCGTCCGGTGCAGCTCACGCGCACCACGCGCTGGTCGGCGGCGTCGCGCACCTTAGCGACGAGGCCGTCACGTTCCAAGCGCCGCACCAGGCCGGACACGGTGCTCGCGTCCAGGCGCAGGGACTCGGCGAGCTCGCCGATCGTCACCGCGCCGCGCTGCCAGAGGACCGTGAGCGCGATGTACTGCTGGTAGGTCAGCCCCCACGGGGCCAGGAGCTCGCGGTAGATCCCCATGGTCGCCTGGACCGAGGAGTACAGCGCGAAGCACAGGGCGGAATCGAGGGAGAACTCCGCCGTTTCCTGCTCGACGGCGGGTGCCTGGCTCTGCGTCATGGCGCCAGTCTTGCATGCAAATATTTTGCATGCAACATAGTGGTCCCCCGGGTGATGGAAACTGCCGTCTATGCGGGGTCATAGACGGCAGTTTCCATCACCCTGGGAGGCGCGGACGGGCGGCGCGGACGGGTGCGGCGGGCCAGGCGGGCGGGGTCAACGCAGGCGCGGGGCGGCCTCGATGAGCTCGCGCGTGAAGGGGTGGCTCGGCGCGGCGAGCACCTCCTCCGTGGGACCCGATTCCACGATCACCCCGGCGTCCAGCACGGCGAGGGTGTCGCTGGAGTGCCTGATCACGCCCAGGTCATGCGAGACGAGCAGGATCGCCAGCCCGTGCTCGCGCTGCAGCTCGTCCAGCAGGTCGAGCACGCGCGCCTGCACGCTCGCGTCCAGCGCGGAGACGGGCTCGTCGCACAGCAGCACGGCGGGCTCCACCGCCAGGGCGCGGGCGATCGCCACGCGCTGACGTTGCCCTCCCGAGAGCGTGCGCGGCGAGGCGTCCGCCAGAGCGGGGTCCAGGTGCACGTCCCGCAGCAACTCGCGGACCCTCGCGGCGTCGCGCCGCCCCAGGGCATCGGCCAGCACGCGCCCCACGCTCCAGCGCGGCTCGAAGGAACCCAGCGGGTCCTGCACGATCATCGCCATGGACCGCCGCCGCGCCCGGCGCCGACGCTCCGGCAGCACGGACCACGGTTCCCCACCCAACAGGACCTCGCCGGCCTCGATCGGGACGAGCCCAGCCACGGCGCGCAGCAGGGTGGACTTCCCCGAGCCCGATTCCCCGACCAGGCCCAGCGTGCGCCCGGCCTCGAGGCGCAGCTCCGCGCCGAGCACCGTCGGAACGGCGGCGCCGCGATGACGCACGACGACGCCGCGCGCCTCGAGCGCGGGCGGCCCGGCCGACGCCGTCCCCGCCACGCCGGAGCCCACGCGAACCGCGGGGCCGGACCCGTCGGCGGGACCCGGGCCCGCGTCGCCGGGCACAGGGCCCCCGGACCCCCCGGACCGCCCCGGCCCTTCGCCGGGCAGCAGCGCCTGACCGCGCGGGCGCTCCCACGGCACCGAGGCCACGAGGCGGCGCCCCTCGTCCGAGGCCGGCGCGGCGAGCACCTCCCGCACCGGGCCGAACTCCACGATGCGCCCGGCGTCCATGATCGCGACGTCGTCGGCCACGCGGCGGGCGGCGGCGAGGTCGTGCGTGATGAAGAGCAGCGTCCCGCCGGCCTCGACGCGGGCGCGCAGCAGCGACAGGACCACGGCCTGGCGGGTGGTGTCCAGGGCCGTGGTCGGCTCGTCGGCCACGACGACGCCCGGGTCCGCCGCGAGGGCGGCCGCGATGAGGGCGCGCTGGCGCATGCCGCCGGAGAGCTCGCCCGGCCGCCGCCCGGCCGCCCCGGCGTCCAGCCCCACCGCGGTGAGCAGGCCGGGCAGCTCGAGGGGCACCCGGGCCAGCCGGGCGGCGTCGGACACCTCGGCGCCCACGGCACGCAAGGGATCCAGGGAACCCAGGGCGTCCTGCAGCACGGTGCCGACCACGCGGCCGCGGACGCGGCGCCACTCGCGCTCGCGGAAACCGCTCGCGTCCACGCCGCCCACCACGAGCTCGTCGACGCGCACCTCGCCACCGGAGAGCCCCACGAGGGCGCGCGCCGTGACCGACTTGCCGGACCCGGACTCGCCGACGAGCGCGAGGCACCGGCCCGGCAGCAGGTCCAGGTCCACGCCGCGCACGGCCTCGACGCCGTCGAACGCGACCCGCAGCCCGCGCACGCGCGTCGCGGATTCCGTCATGACCCCCTCCCTTCCCGAACCGGTCGAGCCGGCCCGATCGTCCCCGCCGCCGGCACCGTACGACGCCGCCGGCGCCCCCGCGCGTCCCGCCCGGCCCAGCGGGCGGAGAGCCGCCGCCCGGCCAGCGTCGCCACGACGCCGACGCCCACGATGGCCAGGCCGGGGAAGAACGTCATCCACCAGGCGGTGGCGATGTAGCTGCGCCCGGCGTTGAGCATGGCGCCCCATTCGGGCGCGGGCGGCGGCGCGCCCAGACCCAGGTAGCCCAGCGCGGAGGCCCACACGATGGCCTGCCCCACGCCCAGCGTCGCCACGGCGAGCAGCGGGCCAAGGGCGCCCGGCAGCACGTGCCGCCACACGATCGCCGCGGGGTGCCTGCCCAGCATGCGCGCGGCCTCGACGTGCCCGGAACGGGACACGCGGCGCACCTCGGAACGCAGCAGACGCGCGTAGCCGGGCGCGCTGGAGAGCCCCACCGCCACGATCACGGTGCCGATGCCGGGGCCGCGCACGGAGATGAGCAGCAGGGCCAACAGCAGGGTGGGGAACGCCAGCATCGCGTCGATGAGCCGCGAGCCGGCGGCGTCGAGCCACCGGGCACCCAGGCCCGTAACCAGGCCAAGCACGGCGCCCAACCCCACGCCCAGGAGCGTGGAGAGCACGCCGATCAGGACGGAGGCCCCGGCCCCGTGCACCACGCGCACGTAGACGTCCCGCCCGGACTCGTCCGTGCCGAAGGGGTGGTCCCAGCCGGGCGCACGGAAGGCCGAGCGCGGGTCGATCGCGAGCGGGTCGCCCGGCGCCACGAGCCCGGGCAGGAGGGCGGCGAGCACCACCAGAAGCCCGACGGTGGCCAGCACCCAGCTGCCCCACCGCACCGAACGCAGCCGATCGCCGGGGCGCCGGCCGGCACCCGCCGGCCGCTGGACGCCCGCCGGCACCGCGGCGTCGGGCAGCTCGTCGCCGCTCATGCCGAGGCTCTCCTGTCGACGAGGGCCACCAGGAGGTCGGCCGCGATGGTGACGAGGACGTAGCCGAGCGCGGAGACGAGAGTGACGCCCAGGACCAGGGGGACGTCGCGCGCCGTCACGGCGGAGAGCAGCGCGCGCCCCAGGCCGGGCCGCGCGAAGACGGTCTCCACGACCACGGCGCCGGAGACGAGGTAGCCGAAGGCCCAGCCGGAGAGGTTGATGCCGGGCACCAGGCCGTGGCGCAGGGCGTGGCGCCACCGCAGCCCCCAGCCGGTCTCGCCGCGCATGCGGGCGGCCTGCGCGAACGGCGAGGACAGGGCCGTGAGCATGCCCTCCCGCATGGTCTGGGCCAGGTACCCGGCCAGCGGGACGGCCAGCGAGAGCGTGGGCAGGACGATCCCGCGCGGCGAGCCGTCGGAGACCGCGGGGAGCCAGTGCAGGCCGGCGGCGAAGACCATGACGAGCACGGCCGCGAGCCAGAAGCCCGGCAGCACCGAGCCCACGATCTCCAGCCCGGAGGCCACGGCCCCGGCCACACGCGAGCCCCCGGTCGCGACGAGCGCCGTGGTCAGGGCCAAGAGCCAGGCCACCACGAGCGCGGCGACCGCCAGCCGCAGGGTGGGCCCCAGCAGCGGCCCGATCGCCGAGGTCACCGGGATCTTCTGCGAGTACGAGGTCCCCAGGTCCCCCGCGACGAGGTGGCCAAGGTAGGAGAGGTACTGCACCGGGAGCGGGCGGTCCAGGCCGAACTGCTCGCGCGCCGCCCGCAGCGCTGCCGCGCTCGCCTGGCTGCCCGGGCCGCCCAGCGCGGCCTGCGCCGGATCTCCCGGCAACGCCTGCAGCACCGCGAAGCCCAGGGTGGCCACGAGCCACAGGGCCACGACGGCGCCCAGCAGCCGGAGGAGCACGCGGGCGGGCCAGGTCACGCTCACGGCGGCGTTACTTCTCCGGCAGCGCGGCCACGTCCAGGAAGGTGGGCGTGGCCACCGTCGGCAGGGCGCGCAGCCCCGTGACGCCGTCCCGGTAGAGGAAGTGGTTCTGCTGGTCGAAGAGCGGCAGGATGACCTGGGCCTTCGCGATGATCTCCTGCGCCTGCCGGTACAGCTCGGCGCGCTTGGCCTCGTCGTTCACCGTGGCGCCGGCCTCGTCAAGGAGCCTGTCCAGCTGCGGGTCGGCGATCTGCGCGTGGTTGGCGAAGTAGCCAGAGGGCGCCGGCTTGATGCCGTCGGAGTGGTACAGGATGCGCAGCACGTCCGGGCCCACCTTGGTGTAGGGGGCGGAGACGAGCTCGTAGTCGTTGGATCCCAGGGCGGTGTACCAGGAACCCAGGTCCAGCAGCGAGATCTTCACGTCGAAGCCGGCGTCCTTGGCGCCCGCCTGGATCTGCTGGAAGAGCGACTGCTCGGCCGGCCCGGACTGGTTCGTGGAGACGGGGAAGCGCAGCGTGAGCGTCTTGCCGTCCTTGACGCGGATGCCATCGGGGCCCGGGACCCAGCCGGCCTCGTCCAGCAGCTTCTTCGCGGCGTCGAGGTCGTGGGGGTAGGCGTCCTCGGACTGCTCCACGGTGGGTTCCACGGAGGAGAGCGCGGAGTAGGAGCGCGTCGCCGTGCCCTTGTACAGCGACTCGATCCCGGCGTCCAGGTCCACGGAGCGGATGAAGGCCTGGCGGACCTTGGCGTCGTCGAAGGGCGCCTGGCCGGAGTTGAGCTCGATGCGGTCGGAGGAACCGGGGCGCGGGGCGTCCAGCTCCTTGATGCCGTTGCCGCCGGCGCGCGCGGCGACGATGTCGTCAGGCAGCGGGTTATCGATGACGTCCACCTCTCCGGACTGCAGCGCGGCGTAGCGCGTGGCGGAGTCCGGGATGAAGCGCCACGTGATGGCGGTCAGGCTGGCGGGGCCCTCCTGGCGCTCGGCGTCGGCCGGCGGCGAGGTGTAGTCGTCGTTGCGGACCAGCTCCACGCGGTCCTGCTTGGTCCACGAGGCCACCTTGAACGGCCCCGTGCCCACGGGGTCGGTGCAGTTCTTCTCCAGGCCGCGCTTCAGCGCCGCGGGCGACTCGATCGCGTTCCACGTCTGCGAGAAGGACTCGAGCAGGGCGGCGTCCGGCTGGGTCAGGCTCACGTGCGCCACGTTGGGCGCGGAACCCTGCGTGACGGACTTGATCTTGGCGAAGGCCAGGTAGCCCGTGGAGGAACCCGTCTTGGGATCCTGCAGGTGCTCCACGTTGGCCTTGACCGCGCTCCAGTCCAGGTCGGTGCCGTCGGTGAACTTCACGCCGTCCTTGAGCGTGAAGTCCCAGCTCAGGCCGTCCGCGGAGACCTTCCAGCTGGTGGCGAGCCAAGGGATGATCTTGCCGTCCTTGTCGCGGCTGACCAGGTTCTCCAGGTACTGCGTGGCGATGAGCGCCTGCGGATAGTTGCCGCCCTGGTGCGGGTCCAGGCAGTCCGGCTCGGCGTCGCCGCTCGCGTACGTGAGCGTGGTGCGCGTGTTCTGCGCCGCCGGTGCCGAGCCGTTCGCCTCGCCCCCCGACGGGGAGCAGGACGTGAGCGCCACGGCCCCGAGGGCCAGGGCCGCCGCGGCGGCGAGCGCGCGGGACAGGGAGGTTCTCATCACGAGGACCGACTTTCTGCTGCAGGGCATCCGCGAGGGTGACGCGGGCACGCGGCATTCTTCCCTGTGTCGGCGCCGTGGCCGCATCGGCGTCACGCGCGGCTTCATGCACGCCGGGCGGTGCGGGGTGCCGGCCCCCGAGGACCCTGCCCGACGGCGGGTGGTGACCACCCGCCGTCGGGCAGGGTTGGGGTGCGGGGCCGGGCAACGTCCGCGCAACGTCGTGACCGTGCTCGCCGCCCACGGCGGCCGGGTGCGGCAGACTGTCCCGCCGGTTTGCCAGGCACCAGCGGCGGCGGCAGACTCGGCCGTGCACCCCACCCCACCGATCCCCCTGGAGCACCCGCCGTGACCGACGACTGGGACCACGACCGGCTCGCCGCCGCGCGCGCCGCCAGTCCCCTGTCCACGCTGGTGCCCCTGGCGCATGCGCTGCTGGGGCAGGCCGTGCGGGAGTCCGGCCTGCTGCTGCTCGTGACCGATCCGCAGGGGCGCCTGCTCTGGCTGGACGGGGGCGACGACGAGCTCGGCGCCGCGGACCCCTCCGGCTTCGTCGCGGGCACCGACTGGGCGCTCTCCGACGGGGAGCTCTCCGCGATCGGGCGGACGCTGGCCACGAGGGCGCCGGCGCGGAGCCGGGCCACGGCGGCCTTCCCCACCGCGCTGTCCGCCACGGTGGTGCGGGACCCGAGGCAGGGTTCCGTGGTCGGCGCGCTGGCCGTGGGGGGAGGAGCGGCGGCGGATGATCCGTTCGTGCTCGCCGCGCTGCGCGGGGCGGCGTCCACGCTCGAGTCCCACCTGGCCACCATGGCCGCGTCCCCGGTGGACTCCCTTCCGGTCGGTTCCTCCTCCGCCCACGCGCTGCTGCGCCTGACCGGCGCCGACGCGCCCACGCTGGACACGGCGCACGGGACCTCGCCGCTGAACCGCCGCCACGCCGAGATCCTCGCGGTGCTCGCGACCGCGACGTCCGGCCTGGACGGGAACGAGCTCATCTCCCGCGTGTACTCGCAGCCGGTCTCCACCGTGACGCTGCGGGCGGAGATCGCGCGCCTGCGCCGCGTGCTGGAGGAGACGGGCGCGCTCGATTCCGGCGTCTCACTGCTCTCGCGGCCGTACCGGCTACTGGGCGTCGAGGATGACGCCACGCGCGTGGCCGCGCACCTGCGCCGAGGGGCCCTGCTGCCCGCGCTCAATGAGTACGGGGGCGAACTGCTGCCCGGCTCGGAGGCCCCGGAGCTGGTGCGCAGGCGCACCGAGCTCTCCGCCACGCTGCGCGGCGCGGTGCTCGGCGCGGGGCAGACGGAGGCGCTCATGGCGTACCTGGCCCTGGAACAGGGGCGCGACGACGTGCAGGCGTGGCAGCTGGCGCTGGAGCGCCTGCCTGCGGGGTCGCCGCGGAGGGCCGCGGCGCTGGCGCGGCTCGCGAGCCTCGCGGGGTAGGCGGGCGCGGACGGGACCCATTCACCCCGATCGCTCCAGAACACCCGTAGCGCGCGGGGTGTTGTGGAGCGATCGGGGTGATCGCCGTTGCGGGCGGTTCGCTATCCTGAGAGGTGGGCCGCACGAGCGGCCCGCGGCCCGGGACGACCCGGCACGCCGCAGATCGCCTGGGGACGGCCCCGAGGAATGGGAGTCGGCATGCCTTCCCTCGTCAAAGACCTGATCACCCCCGCCGCCGTCGCGCGGCTCGTCCTGGGCTGGGGCGCGTTCGCGGCCCTGCTGGCCCTCCCCGCGCACTCCGAGTCCCTGCCGGGTCCCGTCCTGGCCGCACTGCTCGTGGGCATCGTGACCGTCATCCTGGTGTGCGCGTTCGGCGTGGTGCACGAGGCCGAGCACCTGGCCCGCCGCCTGGGCGATCCCTACGGGACGCTCGTGCTGACCCTGTCGATCGTGCTCATCGAGGTGGTCCTGATCGTGGCCGTCCTGCTGGGCCCGGGCGAGCACGCCACGATCGCGCGCGATTCCGTCATGGCCGTCTCGATGATCATCCTCAACCTCATCATCGGGCTCTGCCTCCTGGTGGGCGGCCTGCGCCACGGTGGGATGCGCGCCAATCGCACGGGCACGTCCGCCTACCTCGCGATGCTCGTGGTGTTCGGCTCGCTGGCCTTCGCCCTGCCGGGACTGATCGGCCGCGACGGCGCGTTCACTCCCGCGCAGGCCGTGCCGCTGGCCGCGCTCACGCTGGGGTTGTACGCGTTCTTCCTGTGGCGTCAGATGGGCGCCCAGGCCAACGATTTCCGCGAGATGGACGCCCGCGTCGCCGACGCGGACGAACCCGGCCACGCGCCGATCGGCGAGACCCTGCGCGAGCATCGCGGCGAGATCCTGGGCCGCCTGGTGCTGCTGGTGGCCGCCGTGCTGCCGATCGTGCTGCTCTCACACCACCTCGCCGAGCTGCTCGACGACACCCTGGCGCGCCTGGGCGCCCCGGCCGCCCTCTCCGGTGTTCTCATCGCCGCCATCGTGTTCCTCCCCGAGTCCATCACCTCGGTCCGCGCGGCGCTGGGCGGCGAGATCCAGCGCGTCTCCAACCTCTGCCACGGCGCCCTCGTCTCCACGGTGGGGCTGACGGTGCCCGCGGTGCTGGTCATCTCGTTGCTCACGGGCCAGCACGCGGTCTTCGCGGAGAACGCCACGAACCTGACGCTCCTCGCCGTGACGGGGCTGCTCTCGATCGCGACCTTCTCCGCGCGCCGCGTCAACGCGATGCACGGCGCGGCGCACCTGGCCGTGTTCGCCGTGTACGCGCTCTCGCTCTTCGCCTGAGCCGGGTTCCGGCGGCGCCCGGCGAAGGTCCGGCGCCACCCCTCGGGGCTCAGACACAGGCGGAGCGCGGAGGCCTCGGTGCTCAGGCCCCGGTCCGGAACCCCGCGGCGTTGAGCTCCTGGGGCGTGAACTCGATGGCGTCGCCCCCGGAGGGGTCCACCACCAGGTGCATGCCGGCGGGCATCGCCTCGCGAAGCCAGGTCCCGGTCAGCTCCGCCGTGGCGAACTGCTCCGAGAAGCGGAAGACCTCCAGGGAGGAGGAGAAGAGCGGGAAGACCTGGGCGCCATCGCTGGGGCGGCGAAGCAGCTGGGGCTGGGCGTCGCCGCGGTGCGCGTAGACGGCCTTGGCCCCGTCGGAGAGCAGGTGGGCCAGGACCGCCTCCTTGCCCCGGTGCACGGCCCGGCGCAGGGCGCCCGAACGCAGCGGGAAGTCGAGGAGCTCGTCGTCGCGGCGCAGGGAGATGCCCAGGCCCAAAGGGTCCACCACGACGGCGGCGATGCCGGTGCTCGCGAAGGACGATTCGGCGAAAGCGGCGTCCACGAGCTCGGAACCCAACATCGTCACGGTGATCGGATCCCCCAGGGCGTCGTCCGCGCGCCCCTCCGATTCGGCGACGGTGCGGTGCAGGTGAATGGCCTCCTGCTCGCGCAGGCTCACACCGAGCACGCGTTCGCCCTCGGCCTCGAAGCTCGCGAAGCGGGGGGCCTCGTCGCCCACGGGGCGCTCGAGCACGGGCACCAGGAACTCGGTGCCGAGGAAATCGGAGACGACGGCGAGACCGTTCTTGGGCGTGGGGTCCTGGTCGGCGCGCACGAACGACTGCATGAGGCGCCCGCCCTCGCCTGCGGCCTTGGCCGCCTCCGCGGCGTCGAAGTTCTCCGGATCCAGCATGCTCTCGCTCATGAGTTCCATCCTCCCACCGGCCGTGGCGCCCTTCCCCCGTCCCAGAAGTTAGGCTAGGTTAACAATTGTGCCGAATGAGAGAGTCGTGACCGGGGCCCCGAGGGTGGCGCACCCGGAACGCCGCCTCGTGTCCCTGCTCGGCCCCGCCTTCGTGGCCGCCGTCGCCTACGTGGACCCCGGCAACGTCGCGGCGAATCTCACGGCCGGCGCACGCTTCGGCTACCTGCTCGTGTGGGTGCTCGTCGCCGCCAACGTCATCGCCGTGCTGGTGCAGTACCTCTCGGCGAAGCTGGGACTCGTCACGGGCAAGAGCCTTCCCCAGCTGCTCGGCGAGCGGCTCGGCCGGACGGGGCGGCTGCTCTTCTGGGCACAGGCCCAGCTCGTGGCCGTCGCGACGGACCTGGCCGAGGTCGTCGGCGGGGCCATCGCGCTGCGCCTGCTCTTCGGTGTGCCGCTCCTGCTCGGCGGCCTCGTCGTCGGCGCGGTCTCGCTCGCCCTCCTGCTCCTGCAGCAGCGCCACGGCCAGCGGAGCTTCGAGTTCGTGGTGATGGGCCTGTTGCTCGTCATCGCCCTCGGTTTCCTGGCGGGGCTCGTCGCGGCTCCCCCGGACTGGCGGGCCGCCGGCGGCGGGCTCGTCCCCCGTTTCGAGGGCTCGGAGACGGTTCTCCTTGCCGCCTCCATGCTCGGCGCCACGGTCATGCCGCACGCCGTCTACGTGCACTCGGCGCTGGCGCGCGACCGGCACGGGAAGGCCTCGTCCGCCGTGCTGCCACGCCTTCTGCGTGCCACCCGCGTGGACGTGGTCGTCTCCCTCGTCGTGGCGGGCGGAGTCAACATCGGCATGCTGCTGCTCGCCGCGACGGCGCTGTCCGGCCGCGAGGGGACCGACACGATCGACGGCGCCCACGCCCTGATCACGCAGACGCTGGGGCCGTTCGTCGGGGCGGCCTTCGGGCTGGGGCTGCTGGCCTCCGGGCTGGCGTCCACCTCGGTGGGCGCCTACGCGGGGTCCTCCGTCATGGCGGGACTGCTCCGGATACGGATTCCGTTGGGTCTCCAACGGACCATCACGCTGGTGCCCGCGCTCGTGGTGATCGCCCTGGGCATGGAGCCGACGTTCGCGCTGGTGCTGAGCCAGGTGGTCCTGAGCCTGGGCCTGCCGTTCGCGCTGGTGCCCCTGGTGCGGCTGACTTCCAGCCGCTCGCTCATGGGGGTGCACCGCAGCGGCCCGCTCCTGAGCGGTGTCGCCTGGGTGGCCGTGGGGCTCGTGGCGGCGCTCAACGCTGCTCTGCTCTGGTTCACGGTTGCAGGAACGTAGGCCGGGCGACGTGTCGGAGTCCTGCGGCGGAGACGCTCCGCACCGTCCTGCCGTTCTCCCTCCCGGTAGCCTGAACCACGTGGAGATCGACGACATCACGCCCGTGGCGCAGGACTACGTGAAGGCGATCTGGAACGCGACCGAATGGGGCGAGCCCCCCATCACCACGAAGGCCCTCGCCGCCCGCTTCGAGACCAGCGCCCCGAACGTCTCGGAGACCCTGCGCCGCCTGGACCGCCAGGGCCTCGTGACCTACGCACCCTACAAGCCGGTGACGCTCACCGAGGAGGGCCGCCGCCTGGCCCTCGGCATGGTCCGGCGCCACCGCCTCCTCGAGACCTTCCTCGTCGATTCGCTCGGCTACACCTGGGACCAGGTGCACGACGACGCGGAGCGCCTTGAACACTCCGTCACCGAACGCTTCATCGACCGCATCGACGAGCTGCTCGGTCACCCCGAGGCGGACCCCCACGGGGACCCCATCCCCCGCGCGGACCTGAGTGTCCCCCACCCGGGGGACGCCATCCGGCTCGACGACGCCGCCCCCGGCAGTTACGAGGTGGTGCGCATCAACGACGACGACCCGGCCCTGCTCCAGCGCCTCACCTCCCTGGACCTGACCCCGGGCGCCACGGTGGTCATCGCCCCCAACGGCGCCGCCCTCACCGAGGCGGGCGAGCGCCTCGACGAGCCGGCCCTGCGCGCCACCCACGCCCGCCAGCGGGACTGAGCCACGCGGCGTCGGGCACGGGCCGCCCGCCACGCCTCCGCACCCGGACGAGAAGAAAGACGGCGGGGCCCCTTCCCTGAGGAAGGGGCCCCGCCGCGCGAGCCTCCGGGCCGTGGCCCGGAGGAGAGGTCAGTTCACGGTCGACTCTCCCAGGGTCACGGTCTTGGTGACCTGCTTGCCCGCGGAGTTGAGCCACACGAGTTCCACCTTGTCGCCGGGCTTGTGGCCGGCCAGGATCGACTTGAGAGCGTCGTAGGACTTCACGCTCTTGGAATCCAGGCCGATGATCGTGTCGCCCGCGGCGAGTCCGGACCCGTCCACGGCGCCACCGTTGATGACCTCCTGGACGGTGACGCCGTAGCCGCCACCCACCTGGCCGGTGTCCGCGCTGAGGACGGAGATGCCCAGGGCCGCGCCGCGACCGATCTGGACCGTGTCGGAGGACTGCCCGTCCTTGATCTGGTTGGCGATCTGCAGCGCCTCGGAGATCGGGATGGCGTAGCCGTCCACCGTGGCGGAGGTGTTGCCACTGGAGGCCGCCGTGGTCATGCCGACCACCTGTCCGGCATCGTTCACGAGCGCGCCTCCCGAGTACCCGGGCACCACGTCCGCGTCGGTCTCGATGAGGTTGCTGAGCTTCTCGCCCTCGCTCGTGGCCTCCGCCTGCGTGGTGATGGACTGGTTGGTCCCCGTGACCTTGCCCGTGAGCTTGCGCAGGTAGCCCTCGCCGGAGGAGTTGCCGACCGCGTGGACGGTGTCGCCTTCGGAGACGCCGCTCGCGGAGGTCTGCACGGTCTTGAGGCCGGAGGCGTTCGCGAGCTTCACGAGCGCGACGTCGTGCGTCTGGTCGTGGCCCACGACCTCGCCGACGTAGGTCTTGCCCGTCGTGGAGTCAGTGACCTGGACCTTCGTGGAGCCCTCGACCACGTGGTAGTTGGTCAGGACGTAACCGTCGGAGGAGAGGATCATGCCGGTTCCGGCGCCCTCCCCGCCCGTGAGCGTCGTGTTGATCATGACCAGGCCGGCCACGCCGGAGTCGAGCTTGGTGCCCTGCTGCACGTCCGACTGGGCGCTGCCGTTGGAGGATCCGCCGTTCGAGCCGCCAAACGGGTCGGTGCCGTTGCCGAAGTTCTCGAAGGGCAGCTGCTGGAACTGCTGCCCGCCGGAGGAACCGTCCGAGCCGCCGAAGGGGTCGGTGCCCTGCCCGTTCGAGGAGCCGTCGCCGGAACTGCCGTTGGAGCCGAAACCGTTGCCGTTCTGCCCGCCGAAGCCCTGCGCCTGGCTCTGGCCCGAGGCCTGCTCGACGCCGGCGTGGTGGCCCAGCGCCCAGCCGGGGACCGCGCCGAGGGTCACGGCGAGTGCGAGCGCTCCGGCGGCGATGCCCCAGCGGGCGGCCTTGCGGCGGCGGCCGGCCTTCGCCGCGTGTTGCTGCGGGTGACTCTCCCAGCCGGGGACGTAGCCCTGGTAGGGGTTGGACTGCTGCTGCTCGGGCGCCAGCTGCGGCGCGGCGGAGTGCCAGGCCGGCTGCCCCCAGGCGCCCGACGTCGGCTGCGCGCCCTGGGCGGGCTCGCCCGGCTGGGTGCCCGGCTGCCCCTGTTGGGCGGCCTGCGCGGTCCACGGGGCCTGGCCCGCGGGGGCCTGCGCCGCCGGGTGCTGCTGCGGGGCGGGCTGTTGTCCGGCCTGCGCCGACGCCGGGTAGGGGGCCTCGGGCGCGGCGACGTTCGGGTAGGCGTCGGTAGCCGGCGTCGGTTCGATCCGCTGCGTGGGGGACGTGGGATGCGGCGCATCCTGTCCATGCCGTGCCGCGTACTCGGCGGCGGCCGCGGCCGCCTCGGCGTCGCGGGGATCCTGTCCGGTGGGGTGCTGCTCGTTCATGGTGTGCCTCCTGAAGAACTCTTACGAAGAGTTCACCCGAGCGGACGTTGAGTGCTGTGTGGCATCGCTGTGCCACCCCTGTGACCGGACGGGTCCCGGCGCGGCCGTTCAGTATCCGTAGGGACGGGCGCCCGGCGGCACGTCATACCTGGCACCCTCCGGCTTGGGCGCCAGGCAGCACATGATGAAGACGATGAGCTCCCCCGCGTACGGAATGAAGCTGAGGAACCACATGGGTCCGGGCTGCCCCGTATCGTGCAGGCGCCGCCAGCCGAGCGCGATGTTGGGGACGAGGGTGCCCAGACCGTAGAGCAGCGCGAGGACGAGCGGCAGGGCGAGTGCCCCGGAGGGCCCGTCCCCGCCATCGTACGTGGACACGCCGATGACGATCGCGAGAACGCCCAGCACGAGGTACACGAGGAAGTGCGTCAGGACCATCCAGAGGTACTCGCTCTGCGAGGCGCGGCCCGTGAAGGTCGCGTAGTTCTTGAAGAAGCGGGCGATCGCCTGCCCCATGCCGGCCCCGCGCAACGGGAGGGTGAGGTCCTCTGGCGAGGCGGCCGACGGCGCGGGTGGGTACATGCCGTATGCGCCATACGCGGCGGCGGGGTCGAAGGGCGGCCGGCCGTAGCCCCACGAGCCCGGGGGCGGCGTCGCCTGCGCGTACGGCGCGGGTGCGCCGTAGGGGCCCGGCGGCACCGGCGCCGCCGGCGCCGCGGCGTCGGGATGCGGTGCGCCGTACGGATTCACGGTCGCCTCCGGGCCCCTCCACTCCTGCGGGGCGGCGTACGCGGCGGCGTGCGCGGCGCGGGCCGCCTCCTTGTCCAGGCGGCGCCGGTACTCGTCCGGCGTGGGCTGCTCGTCCTGCACGCTGCGCTCCCCTCGGTGACCGCCCGCGCTGATCGCGGGCGGGATCGCTTTCCGCCACCATCGTGTCAGACGGGACCGACGCCGCGCTCGTCAGCGCTCGAAGAACCCGCGCGGCAACCCCAGGCGCACCGCACGCCCGTCCACGTCGATCACGAGTTCGCGTCCCGGATCGAGCGGCGGCGGCACGGCCTCCGGCCCCGCCCTCCTGGCGGGCGCACCAGCCTCGTCCCTCGTGGACGGGAAGCGATCCGGGTCGCCCAGCAGGCGCGCCAGGCGTCCGGCTCCCGACCCACCCGGGCGGGCGGCGTCGCCCGGCACCCCGTCGGCGTCGTGCGCGTCATCGAACAGCTCCCGCAGCAGGGGCAGGGCCGTCGGCACGCCGGTGACCACCATCTCCCTCAGCGCCTGGCGGGCCCGTCGCACCGCGACCTCGCGGTCCTCTCCGGTGAGCACCACGGTGGCGAGGGCTCCGCCGTCGTCCGCCACCTCGGCGCCGGGCCCGACCCCGAGGTCGACGCGCGCACCCGGACCCGTGGGCCACGCGAGCGAGGCGAGGGTGCCGCCCACGGGCAGGAAGCCGAGGTCCGGCTCCTCCGCAGCCACCGACAGGGCCAGGGCGTGGCGCGGGACGGACGCCGGCACGGAGAGGGCGCGGCCCGCGGCACCCGCCGCGGCGCGCAGCTGGGCCCGCACGAGGTCCACCCGCGCACTCTCCTCCGTCGCGGCGTGCTCCGCCGTGAGCCCGGGAAGGACCTCCACGACGACGCCGTCGGCGCCGCAGCGCACCGTCACCGGTCCGGCCCATCCTGCGCCACCCTCCCCCTTCCCGTGCAGCACGGACTCCGCGGCCTCGATGGCGGCCGCGGTGGCCCCCGCGAGCAGCCGCTCCTCGGGGCCGCCGCCCGGCGCCGGGGCCTCCGCCACGAGAGCGGTTCCCCGCCGCGAGAACCAGGACTCCCGCGTCCCGACCACCTCGACGCGGGCGGCACCCGCCGCGCCCACCGAGACGAACAATTGGACCTCGACGACGCGCGCGGGGCGCCCCGGGAAGCGCCGTGCCGAGCGGCACGCTGCCAGGACGGACGGCGGAGCCCCGATCCAGCGCAGGCCGGCCCCCAGGACCGCCGCGGCGAACGCCGGATCGAGCGCGCAGGCGCCCCAGCCGGGGTGCACGGCATCGGCGCCTGCCCTCCCGGCGATCTCCAGCAACCGCGCCACGCCGGCCGGCGTCCACGCCCCCTCGCCCGGCGGCGGGCCCCCGATCAGGTAGGCGTCGTCCGCCCAACGCACGTGCGGGGCCTGCCGATCGCGCGCCCCGTAGACGGCCACGGCGCGCAGCCCCTCGTCGTGGCACGCGCGGAGTACGCGCACGGCGGCCGCGCCGCGGGCCGCGACGAGCACCGTGCGCGCACGGCGGGCTTGGGCGCCGGCCCGGGTTCCGCCGCCCCCGGACGGGGCGGCGGAACCCGGGCCCGCGGCGTCGGGCAGGAAGACCGCGGCGTCGCCGTCCTCCCCCGCCTCGATGAGCCGGATCCGCACGGGAGTCCCCGGCGCGGCCTGCGCCACCCTGTCCACGTCCGCCGGCACCACCACGGCGATAACGGGGTAGCCGCCCGTGACGGGGTGGTCGGACAGGAAGAGCACGGGCGAGCCGGACGGCGGCACCTGCAGCGCGCCGGCCACGACGCCCTCGCTGGGCAGCTCTCCGGCGCGGATCCGGGCGATCGGGGCGCCGGCGCCTCCAGCGGCTTCCAGGCGCACGCCCACCCGGTCCGAGGCCGCCCCCACCGCCCACTCGGTCCGCGAGAGCGCCGTCAGGCCCGCCTCGCCGAACCAGTCGTCGCGCGGGCCGGCCACGGCCCGCAGGATGAGCGGGTGCCCGGGGGCCGGGGGCGCGGTGGCTGGCGCTTCCGGCTGCCCGACGGCGGCCGCCCCGCCCGCGTGCCCCACGACCAGTCCCTGCCCGCTCACCACGCGCGCCGGGCCGAGCCCGGACAGCGTGTCGCTCGCCGCACTGCCGAGCACGATCCCACCGGGGAGGGCCGCGGGATCCAGACCCCCGCGCACCGCGAGGTAGCCGCGCAGGCCGGACACCGGGGGACCGAGCGTGAGGGTCTCGCCGTCGCGCAGGGCGAAGGGGGCGCGCGGCGGGGCGGGGCGGGCACCGCCCGGTCCCTCGATCGTGGCCCCGCCGACGGCCCCGGCCAGCGAGAGCACCAGGGTCCGCTCCGCCCGGACGCGCAGCCCGCCCAGGAGGGTCTCCAGGAGCGGCGCGCCCTCGTCGTTACCCACGAGCCGATTGGCCTGCCGCGCGCTGCCGCGGTCGGCGGCCCCGGAGGCAGGCACGCCGAGGGCGGCGTGACCGGGGCGGCCGAGGTCCTGCACCAGCGTGAGGAGGCCGGGAGAGAGGACGCGCAGGCCGTGGGCGGGCGCGGGGTCCGCGGGGGCGGGTACGGGGTCCGCGGGGGCGGGTACGGCGGGCGCCGCGTCCCGGGGCGCCGACACGCGCGCCGCGTCCCGCACGGGCACGAAGCGGACCGTGTCGCCGGGGGCGATGAGGGCCGGCGAACCCACGCGCTTCGCGTCCCAGAGCACCGCGCCGGTGCGAGCGATCAGGCGCCAGCCCCCGGGCGAGGCCCGCGGGTAGACGGCGGAGAACCCTCCGGCCAGCGCCACCGCGCCGGCGGGGACCAAAGCGCGCGGCGTCCCGCGGCGCGGCACCAACAGGCGCGGGTCTCCCCCGCTCAGGTAGGTGAAGCCGGGAGCGAAGCCGCCGAACGCGCCCGCCCAGGCCGTCCCCGCGTGCGCGGCCACGACGGCCTCGGGGCTCAGGCCGGTGAGGCGGGCGACGTCGGCCAGGTCCTCGCCGTCGTAGACGGCCTCGAGGCGGTGCTCGGCCGCGGCGGCGGTCTCGAGCGGGGCCGGGGCGCGGCCCGCGAGGAGCGGCCGGGCCGCCAGCGCGTAGGCGGGCGTGGCGAAGCGCAGCAGCACGGTCGCGGCGGCGGGAACCGCCTCGATCTGCCCGGGCAGGGGCCGCCGCTCCAGCTCCTCGCGCCATGCCATGGCCAGCGCCAGGGCCTCCGCGGGGTCGAGGTCCTTCGCGGCGCGGCCCCGGCCCCTCCCGTCGCGGGGGCCCGGCGCCGCGAGGTCGAGCAGGAGCGCGTCGACGCCGACCGTGAGCACGCGCGGGGTCCGCGGTCCCTCCCCGCGGCCGCCCGCCGCGCCCGGCCGCCCGCCGCTCACGCGAAGCTCTCGATGCGCACGCCGGCGGCCTCCAGGCCGGAGCGCACGGCGGCGGCGAGCCGGACCGCGCCCTCGGTGTCGCCGTGGAGGCAGATCGACTCGGCCGCGGGGCGCAGGAGGGTCCCGTCGTCCGCCTCCAGCACCCCCTCGGTGGCCAGGCGCACCATGCGCCCGACGACCACGGTTTCGCTGTGCAGCACGGCGCCGTCCTCGCCGCGCGGGACCAGGGTCCCGTCCGGGCGGTAGCCGCGGTCGGCGAAGGCCTCTCGGACGCCACGCAGGCCGGCGGCCTCGGCGAGCTCGAGGGCCAGGGAGCCAGGGAGCAGGAGCAGCGCGAGCCCGCGGTCGAAGGCGCGCACCCCGTCGACGACGGCCCGGGCGTGCCCCTCGTGGTGCACGATCGCGTTGTAGAGCGCGCCGTGCGGCTTCACGTAACTCACGCGCGTTCCCGCCGCCCTGGCCAGGGCGTCGAGGGCCCCGATCTGGTAGAGCACGTCGTCGGCCAGCTCGCCGGGCGAGGCGTCAACGAAGCGGCGGCCGAAGCCGGCCAGGTCGCGGTAGGCCACATGGGCGCCGACGGCGACGCCACGCGCGGCCGCCGCGCGCACCGTCGCGGCCATGTGGCTCGGGTCCCCCGCGTGGAAACCGCACGCCACGTTGGCGCTGCTGACGCTGGAGAGGAGGCCGGCGTCGTCGCCCATGTTCCAGGCGCCGAAGGACTCGCCCATGTCCGCGTTGAGATCGATGCTGCTCATGCCCCCAGCATCCCGCGCTCCGAGGCGGCGGCCCAACACCGTGTCCCGCCCGCCTTCCCGGCGTCGGGGGCGCGTGCCAAGCTGTGACGCATGAGCCAGCCACGCGTCGTCGCGCCCGTCATCGATCCCGACCGCAAGCCCCGGGGCCCGGCCTCCTACTTTCCCTCCATCGAGGCGAAGTACGGGCGGCCCGTCCAGGAGTGGCTCGACCTCGTGGTCGGGCGGCTCGAGGCGGGGGCCAAGCACATGGAGGTCGTGTCCTTCCTCAAGGAGGAGCACGGCTTGGGGCACGGCCACGCCAACGCGATCGTGGGCTATGTGAAGGCCGCGCTGGCCTGACGGGGTCGGCCCGGGCGCCGCGTCGTCCGGCAATGTGAGCGCACCGCTCGTATGTCGCAGCGTTGCGGTGGCGCTGGCGCGGCGGCGTCACACTGCGCAGGATGCCGTCATGACGATCACGTCCGGCACCGAACGCACCGCCCGCGCCGCGACCTTCCAGGGCAACGGAGGCGACTACGAGCGCTACCGGCCGGGGTTCCCCGCCGAGGCCGTCCGCGCCATCCGCGAGGCGGCGGGCGGGCAGCTGCGTCGCGTGCTCGACGTCGGTGCGGGCACCGGGAAGCTCACGGAGGCCCTGGTCCCCGCGGCGCACAGCGTCGGCGCCGTGGATCCCTCCGGCAACATGCTGGCGCAGCTGCACCGCAAGCTCCCCGCCGTGCGCACCTGGATCGGTTCCGCGGAGGCCCTGCCGCTCCCGGAGGCGAGCGAGGACGTCATCACGGTGGCGCAGGCCTTCCACTGGTTCGACCGCGACGCCGCCTGCGCCGAGTTCACGCGCGTCCTGGTCCCCGGGGGGACCCTGGCGCTCGTGTGGACGCTGCCGGATCCCGCCTGCGAGTGGGACCGCGCCTGCTTCTCGATCGTCGCCCCGCCGCGTTCGGCCACGCCGGTGGGCACACCGTCGGCCGCGTCCGCCGGGCGCCTCCAGGCCCCGCTGCCCGGCTTCGCGGCGCGCGGCATCACCCGCGTCGCCTGGAGCGAGCGGGTCTCCCGGGCCGACTACCTGCGCCGCTTCAGCACCTACAGCGCCGTGCTCGCCGCGAGCGAGGAGGGCCGCGCGGAGCTCTTCCGTCGCATGGAGGCCGTGCTCGACTCCCACCCGGAGACGCGCGGTCGCACCGTCCTCACGGTCCGCCACGTCACGGAGGTCGAGGCCTACCGCGCCGCGTGAGGCGACTCCGCGAAAAATCGAGTCGTGGGCACCTCGAAAAGTCGAGCCGCCCGTCCCTACAGCCGCTCGATGACGGTCACGTCCGCCTGCCCGCCGCCCTCGCACATGGTCTGCAGGCCCCAGCGCCCGCCCGTGCGCTCCAGCTCGTGCAGCAGCGAGACCAGCAGCCGCGCGCCCGTGGCGCCGATGGGGTGGCCCAGCGCGATGGCCCCGCCGTTCACGTTGACCCGCTCCCCGTCCGGGCGCAGTTCCCGCTCCCACGCGAGCACCACGGCCGCGAAGGCCTCGTTGATCTCGATGAGGTCCATGTCCTCGATGCCCATGCCGGTGCGCTCCAGGGCGTGCCGCGTGGCCGCGATGGGCGCGGTGAGCATCGCGACGGGGTCGTCGCCCCGCGCGCTGACGTGGTGGATGCGGGCCCGAGGCGTCAGCCCGTGCACGCGCACGGCGTCCTCGGAGGCGATGAGCAGCGCCGCGGCGCCGTCCGAGACCTGCGAGGCCGTCGCCGCCGTGTGGAGGCCGCCGGGAACGATGGGCGGCAGGGAGGCCATGCGCTCCCGGTCCACGGGGCGGGGCCCCTCGTCCTGCCCGACGACGCCCGCGGCCTCCCCCGCGCCCGTCGCCGCGGTGCCATCACCCGCCGTGCCCTCCGCGACCCCGCCGTCCTCCGCCAGGGCGACGGGCACGATCTCCCGCTCGAAGCGCCCGGCCTGAAGCGCCGCCAGCGCCCGATCGTGGGAGCGCGCGGCGAAGTCCTCGAGCTCGTCGCGCCCCAGTCCCCACCGCCTGGCGATGAGCTCCGCGCCGCGGAACTGGCTGATCTCCGTTCCGCCGTAGCGCGCGGCCCATCCCCTGGAGCCGGTGAACGGGTCGGGGAAACCGAGCTCGGCCGCGGCACGGTTCGAGGAACTCAGGGGGATCGCGGACATCGACTGCGTCCCTCCTGCGACCACGAGGTCGGCGAAGCCGGAGGCCACCGCGCGGGCCGCGGAGGAGACCGCCTGCTGCCCCGAGCCGCACTGGCGCTCCAGCGTGGTGCCCGGCACGGACTCCGGCAGGCCGGCCGCGAGCCAGGCGTTGCGGGCCACGTCCATGGACTGAGGACCCAGCTGGTCGATGCACCCCAGGATCACCTCGTCCACCGCGGCCGGGTCCAGCTCGGCGCGTTCCATAAGCGCGCGCAGGGGAAGGGCGGCGAGGTCCAGCGGGTGCACGCCGGCCAGCGCCCTGCCGCGCCGCCCCACGGGCGTGCGGAGGGCGTCGACGATGTAGGCCTGCCCCATCAACTCCACCCGCCGGAGGGGGTGATGGAGGTGGCCGCCGCGCGCACCTCCAGCGTCCCGTAGGAGACCCCCGGGCAGCGCTTGGCCCAGGCCACGGCGGCATCGCGCGAGTCCACGTCCACGACGAACACGGCGGCGAGCGCCTCCGTGACCCGCTGCGGCGGCCCGACCGTGAGCTGCGTGGCCCCGTCCCTCTCCGCGACGCACACGGCGGTGTCCTCCGCGTCGAAGACCTCCCCCGCCACGAAGGCGCCGGACTCGGCGAGCTCCGCCGCGAAGGTGCGATAGCCCTCCTTGGCGCGCTCGATGACCTCGGGCGGCACCTCGCCCTCGCCCTCGCCGATGGTGGGCTCCGGTGCGTAGAGCAGGATCGTGTAATGCATGGCGTCTCTCCCTCCGTGTCCGCGGATGCGGGTGCCTCCATCCTGGCCCCGCCCGACGCCGGCGGGAAGGGACGCGCCGCGGTGATCGGCCGGCGTCGGGCGGGCTAGGACGCGGCGCCCCCGCGTTCCGAACGCAGCAGGACGGCGGCGGCGAGCGAGGCCCGCATCGCCGCGCGGCGTCCGCGCCGGTCGGCCACGATGGACCAGGGGATGACCGCGATCGCCAGACCGAGCGTTGACATGGACACCGTGAGCGCCGCCGTCGACTCGTCCACCCCCTGCTCCGACGCCAGCTCCGGCAGCACGCCCTGCAACGAGTAGAGCTGCGAGAAGGTGGCCACCCCCGCCGCGAAGAGGGCGAGGATCATGCGGCGGTAGCCGGAACTGCCGCGCTCGTGGCCCGGGAAGGGGCGGGGAGGGGCGGCGGTGCCGGAGTGGAGGAGGTCACTGGGTGGTCAGCTCCCGGAGGGTAGGTAGGGGCCCAGGAAGACGGAGAGGGAGAGCGCTATGAGGTTGGAGAAGGCGTGCACGGACCACGAGTACGCGATCGACTTGCCGGAGAGCACGTATGCCGTGCCGAAGGACAGGCCCATGACGAGATAGGGGGCGGCGGTGCCCAGCGTGGGCCACTCCTTGCCGATGAAGTGCAGCGACATGAACGCCACGGAGGAGACCGCCACCAGGAGCCACTTGTTGACCCAGCGGGAGAGCTTGCCGATGAGCAGGTGACGGAAGACGAACTCCTCCACGAGGGGCCCCATGATCACGAGCATGAGCGCCATAAGCGGGAAGGGGATGGCGGCGATGAGCGCGTCCGCCGCCTCCTGGTTCTGGCTCTCCGCCAGCGCGTCCATGCTCTGCCCCGTGGCCGCCGCGTAGACCGCGACGAGCGCCGCGGAGACGATGATGGTGGCGAGCCAGCCGCCGGGCACGCCCAGGTACTTGGCCCACGGATACCAGAGATAGCTCCTGAAGGAGCGCCACAGCTCCCGGCCGAGGCTCACGAGGACCAGGACGAAGACGATGGCGTACATCGCCAGGTTCAGGATGAAGTTGGCCCACTGGGTGGACGGGGCGTCGAGCTCGGCCTGCGCGGGTGCCGGGGCGTCGCCGAGGAACACCACGAGGCCGAACGGCAGCACGAACATGAGGCCCACGTAGACCGCGAACGTCACCCAGTCCATGACGGAGAAGCCGCCCAGCTTCGCCTCGGGGTGGCGCGGGCGGCGCGGCGGGGGCGCCTGCACCCACGGCTGCGGTGAGGGCTGCGGTGGATGGCTCATGCCCTCCATGCTATGACCAGCTCATTCCCCGCCGAGCACCCTCAGCCCCAGCTCGGCCGCGAACGCCGGGGCCAGGGCCTGCAGCTGCCACTCGCTGATGACGGCCCCGCGCAGGGCCTGCACGGGGCCGACCGACTCCAGGCGCGCTCCGCGCAGATCCACGTCCCTCAGGGCCGCGCCGGCCACGAGCAGCCGTCCGATGCGCACGTCGCGGAAGGCCACGCGCGTCGCGTTGGCCTCCTCGAGGTCCAGCTCGTCGATGCTGGCGTCCTCGATGAGCAGGTCCGCGACCTTGGCGCGGCGCAGGTCCAGGCGGCCCAGCCGGGCGCCGGAAAGGCGCACGGCCTGGAGGTGGGAGGCCACGAGGTCCACCACGCCCGCCCGCAGCTGCCGCACCGTGGTGTGCCGCCAGTGGGAGCAGCTCGCGGCGAGCTCGGCGGCGTCCACGCCGGAGAGGGTGCAGCCCTCGAAGCGGGCGCGGACCAGGTCCGTTCCGCCCAGCTCCACGCGGGCGAGCACGCAGTCCCTCCACACGACGTCGGACAGCTCGGGGAGCCCCGGGGCGCCCGTGAGCCGCACGGAATCGAACTCGCCGCCGATCCCCAGCTCGTCCCAGCCCGCCGCCGCGTCCGTCTCCGCCGGGTCGGCGAGGGGGACGCGAGGGGCGGCGGGGGCGGCGGAGCGGGAGGGAGCGCGACGGGTGGCCATGCCTCCCAGTCTCCCGCACGGCCCCGCCGCCGCGGGCACCGGGCGGTTTCCGCCCGCCGCCCGCGCATCGGGGACGCAAGCCGTCCCCGATGCGCGGGTGCCGCGCAAGCTCAGCCCTTGGCCTCCTCCTCGGCCAGCACCTCGGCATCGGCCGGACCCACGAACTGCGACATGTACAGCCGGTGGTAGGCGCCGCGCCGGGCCAGCAGTTCCTCGTGGCCGCCCTGTTCCACGATCTTGCCCGCCTCCATCACGAGGATGGTGTCGGCGTCACGGATCGTGGAGAGGCGGTGTGCGATCACGAAGGAGGTGCGGTCGGTGCGCAGCGCGTTCATGGCTTGCTGCACCAGCAGCTCCGTGCGGGTGTCCACCGAGCTCGTGGCCTCGTCGAGGATCAGCAGGCTCGGGTCGGAGACGAAGGCGCGGGCGATCGTGATGAGCTGGCGCTCACCCGCGGAGACGTTCGTGGCCTCCTCGTCCAGCACCGTGTCGTAGCCGTCCGGAAGGGCGCGCACGAAGCGGTCGACGTAGGTGGCCCTCGCCGCGGCGATGACCTCCTCGTCCGTGGCGTCCAGGCGGCCATAACGGATGTTCTCCATGATGGATCCGCCGAAGAGCCAGGCGTCCTGGAGCACCATGCCCACCTTGGAGCGCAGTTCCTCGCGGGAGAGCTCGCGGATGTCCTTGCCGTCCAGGACGATGCGTCCGCCGTCGATCTCGTAGAAGCGCATGATGAGGTTCACGAGCGTCGTCTTGCCCGCACCCGTGGGCCCCACGATGGCGACGGTGTGTCCCGGGTCCGCCTCGAAGGACAGGTGCTCGATGAGCGGCTTGTCCGGCGAATAGGAGAAGGAGACGTCCTCGAAGCGCACGCGCCCGTCGGTGCGGGCCGGCAGGTGCGAGGTGGCCGTCTCCGGCTCCTGCTCGTCCGCGTCCAGCAGCTCGAAGGTCCGCTCGGCCGAGGCCACGGCGGACTGGAACATGTTCGCCACGCCCGCGATCTCCGAGAGCGGCTGCGTGAACTGGCGCGAGTACTGGATGAACGCGGTCGCGTCCCCCAGGCTCATCTGGCCGGCGGCCACGCGCAGCCCGCCCACGACGGCGATGCCGACGTAGGACAGGTAGGTCACGAACATCATGATGGGCATCATCGACATCGACAGCGCCTGCGCGCCGAACGCCGCCTTGTACAGGCCCTCGTTGCGCTCCTCGAAGCGCTCGATCATGTCCGCCTCGCGGCCGAAGACCTTGACCAGCTCGTGGCCGGAGAAGGATTCCTCGATCTGGCCGTTGAGCGCGCCCGTGGCCTTCCACTGCTCCGCGAAGCGCTTCTGCGAGGGCTTCCCGATGGCACCCATGACCACGCCCGTGAGCGGCAGCGCGACGAGCGCGATGAGCGCCAACTGCCACGAGACCACGAACATCATGATGATGATGCCGATGACCGTCATGACGGCCGAGACCAGCTGGCTCAGCGCCTGCTGCAGGCCCTGCTGGATGTTGTCCACGTCGTTCGTGACGCGGGAAAGCACGTCGCCGCGCTGCCGCGTGTCGAAGTAGTTCAGCGGCAGGCGATTGAGCTTGTCCTCCACCTGCCTGCGCAGGCCCCGCACCACGCGCATCACCACGCGGTTGAGCAGCCAGCCCTGCGCCCACATGAACGCGGAGGCCAGGACGTACAGCGCCAGGACGGCGATGAGCACGTCGCCGAGCGCCACGAAGTCGATGCCGTGACCGGGGGTGAAGACGAGCTTGGAGAGGCGGTCGGCCGCATCGTCGCCCTGTTGGGCGCGCACGGCCTCGATGGCCTGGTCCTTGCTCAGGCCCCCCGGCAGGCCGCGGCCCACGAGGCCGCCCGTGATGATGTCGATGGCCCGGCCCATGACCTTGGGCGCCACGACGTTGAAGACCACCGAGATGGCCACGAGCACGAACACGGCCACGAGGGCGGCCCTGTGCGGGCCGAGCAGCCCGAAGAGCCGTTTGGTGCTCGGCCAGAAGTGCTGGGCCCTGCGGGTGGGGACCGCACCGCCGCCGAAGCCGTCGCCGGAGGGCGGGGTGTCGAAGTCCTCGTCCCCCGCGGCGGTGGCCACGGCGCCCTCAGCACCCTGCCCGACGTCGCGGGGCTCGGTCTTGTTCTTGTCCTTGCGTCCACGAGGGCTCATCAGGCCACCTCCTCCGCGCTGATCTGCGAGGCGCAGATTTCCTGATAGGTCTCGTTGCCGGCCAGCAGCTCCTCGTGGGAGCCGCGGGCCACGATCTCACCGTGGTCAAGGACCAGGATCTCGTCGGCGTCGATGATGGTGGACACGCGCTGCGCCACGATGATGACGGCGGCATCCTTGGTGGGCTCGGCCAGGGCCTCGCGCAGGCGGGCGTCCGTGGCCACGTCCAAGGCGGAGAAGGAGTCGTCGAAGAGGTAGACCTGCGGCTTGGCCGCGAGGGCCCTGGCGATGCACAGGCGCTGGCGCTGGCCGCCGGAGACGTTGGTGCCGCCCTGCGAGATGGGCGAGTCCAGCCCCCCCTCGCGCTCCGAGACGAAGTCCGCCGCTTGCGCCACGCGCAGCGCCTCCCACAGCTCCGCGTCGTCCGCACGCTCTGCCCCGAAACGCAGGTTGGACGCGACGGTCCCGGAGAAGAGGAAGGGCTTCTGCGGCACCGAAGCCACCGCGGCGGAGAGCCCGGCGCGGGTCATGGACCGCGTGGGCACGCCGTTGATGAGCACCTCGCCGGCGTCCGCGTCATAGAGGCGCGGGATGAGGTTGAGCAGGGTGGTCTTGCCCGAGCCAGTGGAACCGATGATGGCCGTGGTGCGGCCCGCCCTGGCCGTGAAGCTCAGGCCGTGGAGCACGTCCGCCTCGGCGCCCGGGTAGCCGAAGGAGACGTCGCGGAACTCGACGGCGGGGGCGCCGGGAACGGGCTCCGCCGCGACGGTGGCGTCCTCGATGGAGGGCGCGGTGTCCATGACCTCGCCGATGCGCTCGGCGGAGACGAGGGCCCGCGGGATCATCATGGCCATGAAGGTGCCCATCATGACCGAGGTGAGGATCTGCATGAGGTACTGCATGAACGCGGTGAGCGAGCCGATCTGGATGTGCCCGTCGTCCACGCGGTGACCGCCGAACCACAGCACGGCGGCCGTGGCGGCCTGCAGCACCAGCATGATGAGCGGGAACATGAGCACAAAGGTGTTGCCGACGCGCACGCCCACGTGGGTCAGCGCATCGTTGGCGTCCCCGAAGCGGGCCGTCTCATGCTTCTCACGCGTGAAGGCGCGAACCACGCGGATACCCGTGATCTGCTCGCGCAGCACGCCGTTGATGGTGTCGAGACGTTCCTGGTTCTCGCGGAAGAGCGGCATGAGCCGGATGACCAGCAGGCCGACGATAACGAACAGCAGCGGCACGGAGACCCACACGAGCCACGAGAGGCCGGCGTCCTCCCGCATGGCCATGATGATGCCGCCCACGCACATGATGGGCGCGTTGACCATGAAGTTCAGGCCCATGAGGACCAGCATCTGGATCTGCTGGACGTCGTTGGTCCCGCGCGTGATGAGCGTGGCGGCGCCGAAGCGGTTCACCTCGCGGGCCGAGAAGTCGGAGACGCGGTGGAACACGTCACGACGGATGTCGCGGCCCACCGCCATGGCGGTCTTGGAACCGAAGTAGACGGCGGCGACGGCGACGGCGACCTGCACGAAGGCGACGACGAGCATGATCCCGCCGAGCGACCAGATCCGGTCGATGTCTCCCTTGAGCACGCCCTCGTCGATGATCTTGGCGTTGAGCGAGGGCAGGTACAGGGTGGTGATCGTGGAGGCGAGCTGGAAGAGGACCACGAGGGCGATCCACCCCAGGTATGGCTTCGAATGCCGAGCGATGAGCTTGAGCAGCATGGGATTCCTTCTGGGTTCCGCCCCACACCCGCTGCGGCTCCCCTCGGCGCGCGGTGCCGGCGGCCGGGGATCATGGGCGAGGGTCGGCGGGAGGGCCGCGGAGGCCGGCTGCCCCCGAAGCGGGAAACAGCGTATCGCGGGGCCCCGACACCCCGGTATCCCCCGCACGGATGATTCCGCAAGGGGTCGGTGAATATTTCCTAGGCCAGCGTCAGCAGCCGCGCCGCGAAACGCTCCAGGGTCGCGAGCGCCGCGGGCGCACCGGGGTCGTTGAGGTGGCCGTGCCACGTGCCCGGCTCGGTGAAGCTCTCGACCTCGCGGCCCGCCGCCCGCAGGGTCGCGGCGAAGCCCTCGCCGGAGGCGCGCAGGAAGTCCGCCTCGGAGTTACCCATGATCGTGGGCGGGAAATCGGCGAGCTCCGCTGGGCCGGCCAGACCCGGCACGGCCAGCGGATCCTCGAGGGCCGGACCCGCGTAGTTGCGGTACATCTGAAGCGTCCGCGCGGCGTCCAGCGCCCCGCCGTTCCCGGCGGCCCTGGCCGCCTCCAGCGTGGAGGCCAGCTCCGCCGACGGTTCCGGCTGCACCGCGTGGAGGGTGGGGTAGGCGAGGACCACGAGGACCGGCGCCGCGTCCGGCACCGGCGTGCCAGGCACCCCCGTGCCCGACGCCGCCCGCTCCCGTCCCAGCCGCAGCGCGGCGCCCGTCGCGATGTTGCCTCCCGCGCTGGCGCCGCCGATCGCCCAGGCCGCGGGAGCGGCGTCGGGCAGGGCACCAGCCGTCCCTCCGCCGGCGGCCCAACGGAAGGCGACGGCGGCCTCCTCGGAGGCCACGGGGAAGCGCGCCCCGTCGTTGCCGGGGGCGCCCGCGGCGGAGATCCCGCGCGGTTCAGTGCCCGGCGAGGGCGTCCACCCGGCGGGGATGGGCGCCAGGCGGTAATCCACCGAGACGACCGTGATGCCGCGCGCGGCGAGCTGGCCGGAGACCCATTCCGCCTCCGGCATGTCCAGGTTTCCGCCGAAGAAGGCGCCGCCGTGCAGCCACACGAGCCCCACCCCAGCGGGTTCCGCCGGCCGGTACACGCGCACCGGGAGCGGGCCGTGGGGGCCGGAAAGGGTCAGGGCATCGGGGACGATCGCGCGCTGCGAGTTCATACGAGCCATTCTGGCCGGTCGTCGGCGCGCAGCCACACGGCCGGCCGCGGCGGCGCACCGTCCAGGTCCAGCGGCTGCGGCGTGACGTGCAGGCGGCCCACGCGCTCGGCGTCGAGGTCTCCGAGCGCGGGGGTGATGACGTCCTGTTCCACGGGGTCGAGGGGGGCCGCCGCCTCCGGACGGGGCACCGGCAGCGCCCAAAGCGCCTCGGCCGTGTGGGCCAGGGCCGCTTCCACGCTCCCGCCCGGCGCACCGGTTTGCACGCCGTGGGCCAGGAGCGAGGCGATGCCCGCCACGAGCAATTGCCCCGTGGCGTGATCGAGCGCCTGCACGGGCAGGGCGCCGGGGCGGCCGTCCCCCGCACGGTAGGCGTTGGAGATCCCGCACGCGGCCTGCACGATCGAGTCGAATCCCCGCCGGTTCTCCCACGGCCCTGGTCCCCACGCGTCGAGCGAGGCGCGCACCAGATGGGGGTGTCTCTCGGCGAGCGCCGCGCGCCCCAGGCCCAGGGACTCGAAGGCGCCTGGGCGGTAGCCCGTCACGACGACGTGGGCGGAGGCCAGCAGCTCGTGGACGCGCGCGGCCCGGGCGCGCAGACCCAGGGGGACCACGCGCTTGCCGCCGTCGGTGTCGAGGTGCTGCTCGTGGATCTCCGGCAGGTGCGGCGGGTCGATCCTCAGGACGTCGGCGCCGAACGCCGCGAGCGTGCGTGTGGCGCTGGGGCCCGCCAGGACGCGCGTGAGGTCGAGGACCCGCAGCCCGGTCAGCGGAGCGCCGTCGCGGGCGGGCTTCCATCCCCCGCCCGACGCCGCGTGGCCGGCCTCCGCGCCCGGCGGCGTCGGCCCGGTTCGGGGCGCTCCGTCCGCCGCGGCACGGGCCGGGGGCCCGTTCGGCGCCACGCGCAGCGCCGCGCCCCGATGGGCGTGGGCCGCGAGGCCGGCGGCGGAAGCCTCCCATGCGGTGCGGCTCCGCACGGCGGCCGCGATGCCGCCGTGCTCCCCGATGAGCCGCTCGGCCTCGACCGAAGTCAGGCCTGCCAGCGCGTCCGCAACGGCCTCAACGGGCGGGGCCTCTCCAGCACTCGCCCCGGCCAGGCCCAGGGCATTCAGGAGAGCGACGGCGTGGTGCGGATAGTTGCCGTGAGTGCGGATCCACCCGTCCGCGGTGGGCCAGAAGCGCGAGAGCTCCGCGAACTGGGGCAGCGGGTTCCCGTCCAGTCGGAGCCGCCCGGAGGAATCGAAGGCGGCCGCCGCGCGCTCCGAACGCAGCGAGAGCGCCCCGCGCCGCCCCAGCAGCTCCCCCAGCGCGGCGCCCGCCAGGCGCACCGAGCCGAGGGTCAGCCCCTCCACGTCTAAGGGTCCGGACCACCAGCGACGCGGCCCGGTGACGCGCACGGCCTCGATCACGTCGGCCTCGGGAAGGAGGCCGCCCGCCCCGGCGAAGAGGAGGGCGGCGGCCAGCCCGCCGTCGTCGGGCACGGGAGGGGAGCTGTGCATGGACAGATCCTGCCGCACCGGGCGGCACCGCGCACGGCCCTACGATGGGAACGTGTTTTCCGACGTCGCGGCCGCCAGCGAGGCGGGCCTGAGGGCGCTGGGTTTCCGGATCGCGACGCGCGAGGCTGAGACTTGGAGCCTGGTCCTGCCGAACTCGCGCCCGGCCCGGCGCACCCTGCGCGGCGACCGCGGCCGCATCACCCTCTCAGAGGCGCGCAAGCGCGGCGACCGCGTGGGCGACGAGCGGGCGCTGCTCGTGGCGCCGTCGGCCTCGCCGGGGGTGCTGGACGCCGCGCGACTGGGCCGCTGGGACGTGCTGCTCTGGGACGCGCCGCTCGCGATCGTCAACGGGGTGGCCTACGAGGCCATCGGCGCAGGCGCCCCCGCGGACGCTCCGCGCCGCCGCGATCGTTCCGGCTCGCCGGCTCCCCTCACCCAACCCGCTCCCCTGCCGCAAGGGCTGCTCTCGCGGCTGCCGACCGGGGGCAGCGGGTCCGCCGGGGCGGCCCCCGCTCCGGCGCGGCACGGCGGCCGCCCCGCCTGGACCCGCTGGGCCGTGGCCCGCCTCCTCCTGCTGGACGGAGCGGCGCCCGTGGGGAGGCTGGCCGACCGTCTCGGCGTCTCGCGACAGGCGATCTCCCGCGCCCTGGCCCAGTGGGGCGAGCTGGTGCGTCGCGGCCACGACGGTTCCTGGTGCGCGCCCGACGACGCGGCGCTGCTCGCCGCCTGGTCCGCCGCGTATCCCGGCCCGGGCGGGAGCTCTCGTGGCTGGCGCCGGGCCGGCGACGGCACCGTGCTTCCGGACCCTCCGGGCGCCGGGGTCCCCGGCCTTCCCGCCGCCCCGCCCGGCACCGCTCCGCCCGACGCCGCCCTCGCGGCCGCCGTGCGCGCGGCCCAGAACGCCGGGGCCGCGCCGCTCGTGCTGCGGGGTGATCCCGCCGTGGGGGACGCGGCCGGGTCCGTGGCCCGCCTCCTGGTGCGCACCCCGGTGAACCTGGGCCGGGCCGGCTTCGTGGCGGTCCCGGTGGCCGAGGCCGAACTGGTCACGATGGTCCCGGCCGATCCCACCCCGTGGGCCACGTCCGCCCCCGGGCTCGTGGCGGGAGGCGCCGTGCTGCTCGCCGATCGGCTCCTGGGCTCCGCATCGGTGCCCGTGCCCCGCTGAGCCACTGGCGTGTCGGACCCGATCCGGCCTAGCGTGGGGCGGCATGAGCACTCCCCAGCTGTACCCCGGAGACCCGGCGCCCCTCTTCACCCTCGACGACGCTGACGCGTTGCCCGTCTCCCTCGGCGAGGCCCTCGAGCGCTCGGAGAACGGCGTCGTCGTGTACTTCTACCCACAGGCCTCCACCCCCGGGTGCACCACGGAGGCGTGCGACTTCCGCGACAACCTCTCCTTCCTCACCGGCGCCGGCTACGTGGTCCTGGGTGTCTCGCCCGACGCACCGGAGGCCCTGCGCGCCTTCCGTGACGAGCAGCACCTCACGTTCGCGCTGCTCTCCGACCCGGACTTCGCCGTCGCGAAGGCCTACGGTTCCTACGGCAGCAAGACCTTCGGCGAGAACACATTCACGGGCACCCTGCGCTCCACCTTCGTGGCGGGCCGCGACGGCGTGCTGACGCACGCGGAGTACGACGTCGCCGCCACGGGCCACGTCGCCCGCCTGCGGGAGGCGCTCGGGGTCTGAGCCGGGTCCCGGGGACCCGAGGCGTCCCCCACAGGCCGGCGCCGTCATCCAACCGTGACCGAGTTATCCACCGTCTCCGGGTCGTCGTATGGCGCCCGCAGAGGAAATCGTCCTAGGGTTCTGGGCATGTCCTCCACCACCGGCCCCGTCACCCGGGTCCCCGCCGCTCCCGCGCACGGGTCGCCCGTACCGCGCTGGCGGCGGGCCGGCCGCTGGATCCGCGTGGGGCTGCTGGCGTGCCTTCCCTTCGCGATCGGCATGCTCGTTGGCCTGGCGACGCCCGCCACGCTGAGCCCGTCCCTGCCACCGCTCGTGGCCGGCGCCGTGCTGATCCTCGGTGTCCCGCTGTGGTTCCTGGTGGCAGAGGCCCTCGCCGCCGGGCTGCGCCAGGCGATCAGTCATCGCAGGACCTTCCTGGCCGTGGACGCCGTCTGCGGGCTCGGCCTGCTGATGCTGTTGTACTCGTTGCTCGTGACGCCCTGGTGGGGCGCGCTCACGTGCGCCCTGGCCGCGGCCGCGACGTGGTGCGCCGTGGCCAAGCGGACGCACGCGGCCCTGCGGGCGACGAAGGCGGCCGCGCGCTGATCGCGCCCGCGTCGCCGGCTCCGGCTCCGGCTCCGGCTCCGGACCGCGCGTAAGACAATTTCTTCGCGGCCCCACCTGGGCCATGCTGGGGGCATGCGTGTCCCGCGCCGCCTGCGCATCTCCCCGTTCCTTGCCGTGCTCCTGCTGGTGCCAGTGCTGGCAACGCTTGTGCCCGCGCGCGGCGGGGCCGCCGCGGTGCTCGATCGCGGCACGGTCGCCGCGATCTGCCTGCTCTTCTTCCTGCACGGGGCCAGGCTGGCGCCCTCGCAGGCCAGGGCCGGGCTCACGCGGTGGCGCTTCCAGTTGCTCGTCCTGGGGTGTTCCTTCCTGCTCTTCCCGGTGCTCGGACTGGCGGTGGGGCTGCTGCCGCACGGTCTGCTGAGCCCCGAGCTGGCCACGGGATTCCTCTTCCTCACGCTGCTGCCCTCGACCGTCCAGACGTCCATCGCCTACACGTCCATCGCGCGCGGCGACGTGGCCCTGGCCGTGAGCGCCGCCTCGCTCTCCAACGTCCTCGGCGTGGTGATCACCCCGCTGCTGGCCGCGGCGCTGCTGGGCTCGCAGGTGCACATCACGGCGGCGTCCGTGCTCTCGATCGTGGGCGAGCTCCTGGTTCCCTTCGCGCTGGGGCAGGCGCTGCATCGTTTCCTCGGCGAATGGCTCGCCTCTCACCGCCGGCTCGTCTCGCTCGTGGACCAGGCCTCCGTGTTGCTCGTCGTCTACGCGGCGTTCAGCACGGGCGTGACGCAGGGCTTGTGGACCACGGTTCCTCCCGTGCAGTTGCTGACGGTCGTGGCGCTCTCACTGCTTTTGCTCGGCGTGGTCCTGGCACTCGTCGCCGGGCTCGGCAGGGCGCTCCGCCTCCCCCGGCGGGAACGGATCGTCCTGCTCTTCTGCGGATCCAAGAAGTCCCAGGCCAGCGGCCTGCCGATGGCGTTCCTGCTCTTCCCCGCGCACCTGGTGGGTCTGTTCTCGCTCCCGCTCATGATCTTCCACCTGCTGCAGCTGCTCGTGTGCGCGGCGATCGCCGAACGCCTGGCACGCACCGCGCCGGAGGCCGGCGACGCCGGCCCGGGCGGCGGCCTCAACGGTGCAGGACGTACGGCGTCGTCTCCGTGACCTTGACGAGGCCAGCCCTTTCCAGGATGGGTCGGGAGTGCTCCGTCGAATCGGAATGGATGTAGCGCACACCCAGCTCCAGCACGGAGGCCGCACGGGCGGCGGTGAGCGCTCGATAGATGCCGCGGCCGCGGTACTCCGGCAGCGTGGCCCCGCCCCATACCCCGGCGAAGGGGGTCCCGGCGACCGGATCGATGCGCCCAGCGCTGATGACGCGCCCGTCCGCCTCGGCGAACCAGAGCGTCACCGGGTCACCCGCTGCGCGGCGGCGCAGCAGCTCGGGGACGATGCGCTCGGCCAGCTCGGAGCCGAAGACCGCATCCTCCATTCTGGCCGCGGCATACATCTGCTCCCGCGTGAGCGCGGGGAGCAGGCGCACCTTCTCCGGGGGCTCGGGAGCGTCCGCGAGGAGCCCGTCGACGGGTCCCACCATGACGGACTCGGTCTCCTCGGGTCTGAAACCGAGGCCGAGCAGGGCGTCGTGCCAACCAGGCGCGACGTCGTGGGCGCGCGTCTTCACCTCGACCTCCGAGAGCTCCGGATGGGCGCCGACCCAGTCGGCGAGCGACGCCGCGGCGGCCTCCACCTCGACGCCGGCCAGGGACCCGTAGCTCACGAAGCCGGTGCGGGGCTCGTCCTCCTCGCCGAACACGGCCAACCAGAGCGGACCGCGACGCTCCACGCTCGCGGCGCCCTGCATCTCCGCCTCGCAGCGCAGGTGGCGGTCGTACGCCGCCAGGAGTTGGGAAGCCTCAATCACTTGCTCAGCGTAGCGCAACAGCGCCCGTCTCCACCTGGACTCGTGGGCGACTTCCGCATGGGCGCCCGTCGCGGAGTCATGCCCCGTCTGAGAGACCGGATACATGGAAGCCGCCCTGCTCCTCGACGTTGAAGCGATTCAGCGCGCCTGCGAGCGGTAGGGCGTGAAGCGACTCCGCGCCTTCGGTTCGGTGCTCACGAATCGTTTTGACCCCGGGCAGAACGATGTCGACTTGCGCGTCACGTTCCACCCCGATCAGGAAAACCTGTTTCATGACCACTTCGTTCTGAAGTTCGAGCTAGAGCGCATCGCTGGTCGGGAAATCGACCTCGTCCTGGAACGCTCGCTGAAGAATCCCTTCTTCAAGGCATCGGCCTTGAGCACTGCACAGGACATCTATGCGGTCTGAGGCGGGCGCACACCTGTGAGATGCAGCCGAGGCCGAAGCGGGCCGATAACCTGCGCCGCATCCACCACAAACCGGGCGGCCCGCGGATCGCTGGGGAATCACCTCACGCGTTCGCGTCCTCGACGGAGCCGGACGTCATGCGCAGGGAGCCGGTGCCGGAACCGTCGCCCGTCGCACCACGGCGACGACCCCCAGGGCGCTGAGCAGGAAGCCGACGGCCAGGATGGCCCAGCCGGTCACGCCCATGTCGACGGCGGTGACCGTGACGACGGCCGGGGCTACCATCGAGGCGAGGGCGTAGCCCGTCCCGAAGACGCCCTGGTAGGCACCCATTCGCTCGGGCGGCGCCAGCTCATAGCTCAGCGACCACCCCGCGGCCGCGGAGAGCACCTCCGCCATCGTGTGCGTCACCGCCGCGGCGACGAGCACGGCCACCGCGAAGCCGGCCGGGAGCGACCCCGCCCAGGCCCATAGCGCGCAGGCCGCGGCCATGACCCATCCGGCCCAGCCCATGGCCCGGGCCGCGCCGCGGACGTCGCCCGTCCCGCGGCTGAGCGGCACGGAGAGCAGGACCACCAGGACGGTGTTCACGATGAGCAGCGGCGAGACGATGACGCTCGGCGCGTGGGTGTGGTTGACGACCCACAGGGGAACGGCGACCTCGAAGAGGCCGAACTGGATGGCGAAGAGCCCGGAGAGCACGGTGACGGCAAGGAAGCGGGAGTCGCGGTAGGGCGAGGACGAGCGGGCCGCAGCGAGGCCCGCGGCAGCGTCGGGCACGACGGCTCCGGCGGCGGGCGGCGCCGCGCCATCGGGCAGAGCGGCCGGCAGCGGCCCGGGAGCCGGGCGGGGATCCACGCGGGAGGCCTCCAACCGCCGCAGCGGGACCGCGGCGACGACGAGCAGGGCGCCGGAGAGCACGAGGGTGACGCGATAGGCGGCGGCCGTGTCGATCGCGAGCGGGATCGCGGCAAGCGCCGTCCCGATGCCGATGCCCGCATTGGTCACGGTGCGCATGATGGCGCGAATGCGCACGCGCTGTTCCCCCTCGAAGGCGCGTCCGATCGCGGCGGAGCGCACCGACCACCCGAACTTCTCCGCCGTGGAGACGACGGCGGCCACCGCGACGAGGCTCGCGAAGCCGGAGACGAGGGCGTAGGAGCACAGGGCCAGGCCCTGGATGACGTGCACCAGGATCATCATGCGCCGCGCAGAGAGGCGGTCGGAGAGATGGCCGCCCACGAGGGAGGAGACCACGCCGACGCCGCCGGCCAGGGTCAGTGCGAGGCCCACCTGCACGGCGCCGAAGCCGAGGATCTGCGTCAGGTAGAGCGCCGTCAGGGTGAAGAAGGAACCGCGGCCGATCGTGTCGATCGCGCCCACCGTGAGGAGGGTGCGCAGCGTCCTGTCCCCTCGCCAGAGCTCACGGAAGGCGGGCTGAGACGGGGATGCTGCGGTGGGCGCGACGGCGGGTGGCATGACCCCAGCCTTCCCGGCGCACGACGGCGAGGGCAGGGATGTAGCGTATGGCTTCATGCTGAGGTTCACGTTTGGCCCGGCCGACGTGGCTTCCCTGCGCTTCGGCGTCTCGCCGCTCTCCGAGCTGGGGCTGGGGCTGCGGGCGCTGCGCCGACCCGGGTTCTACCCCCTGCAGGCGCCGTGGGTCGCCAGGATCGAGCCCCTGCTCGGGGCGCTGGACCTGGAGCTGCTGATGGGACTCGTGGACGAGCGCCTGTGGGTGGCGGACTTCCTCAACCCCCGTCCGGCCTCACCGCTGACGGGGATCGACGACGAACTGCGCCACCTGGCCCGGATCACGCCCGCGCGACTGCTGGCCGACGTCGAGGCCGTCAACGGGAGCCTGCCGTCCGCCTTCCGCGGACCGCACGCCGCCGTGGTGCGGCGCCTCACAGACGCGATCGCGACGATGTGGCACCTGTGCTTCGCGCCGTTCTGGCCGCGCATGCGGGCAGTGCTGGAGGCGGACATCGCGCACCGCGGGCGCCTGCTCGCCGCCGGCGGCTACTCGGCGCTCTTCGCCTCGCTCTCGCGGCGGGTGAGCTGGGACGGCGAGCACCTGGACGTGCGCTTGAGGGCGCCGTTCGACGACATCATCGAGGTCGCTGGCCGCGGCTTCGCCCTGACGCCGTCCATCTTCACCGAGGGGGCCAGCACCCGCATCGACCCGGCCCTGCCACCCGGCCTCATGTACCCGGCCAGGGGCCAGGGCGCCATGTGGTCGACGCACGCCGGCGCCGAACCCGGCGCCTTGGCCGACCTACTGGGCGCCACGCGCGCCGCGCTCCTCGACGCGCTCGGGGAGCCGGCCAGCTCCACCGAGCTGGCCCACCGCTTCGGCGTCACCGCCTCCGCCGTCAACCAGCACCTGCGCTCCCTGGAACGCGGCGGCCTGCTCAACCGAACCCGCTACGGGCGCAGCGTCCTCTACTACCGCTCCGACCTGGCCGACGCGCTGGTGCGCGGGGACGGCTAGGGAGCCACAAACCCCGCGTTCCCACGTTTCGCGCAAACGCTTCACTTGGCATACAAAGCAAAGTGCGGGATCCTCAGTCATGCCCCGGGCCGCAAGGCCTTGAGGCATGGGGCGCCCGATGCGCGGTCCTCTCCCCAGAGCTGGCGCATCGGGCGCCTTCTACAACCCGGCCTCACCCCTCGTGCGGCACGGACAGGGCCACGCTCCAGCAGAGATCCTTCGGAGAGAGCCCCTGCGGATTCGGCCAGACGGAGAGCCGGCGATCGGGTAGCTGACACACGGTGGGGTTGGGCACAGCAATGGGCTTCCAGTCAGAATTAACTTCTCCGACCGCCCAACCGGTCTTGCAGATGTCGATAGCCTTGGCCATCCGTGCTTCGAGGGTCAAAGGTCCCTTCTTCGCCTCCTCCGGAAAATATGCCAGCGCACCCCCCCAGGAGGCTTGTCGATCGAGAGAGTGGTGACAATCGAAGTATGAATCGAGAGACTCAGCCGGCGAGGGGTTGACGATGATCCCACCGGCGGTTGCGGCAAGCGCCACGGCTCCGGTGGCCCCGAGAGCGATGACGCGGTGCCCCCGGCGTCGGTTCCTGATGCGACGCGTGACGCCGCGGCGCAGCCGCTGGAACTGTTCGTCGGTCATCGCTGTGTCATCGAGAAAGTTCATGACCTTGCTCCTGCATCGTTACTCAGGCGGCGTTGTAGCTGCTGCCGTGACCTGAAGAGTCGGTTGCGGACGGAGGCCGGGCTAAGACCCAGCAATTCGGCCGCCTGGTGATACGTGGCGTCCTCGACGAGGCACAGAGTGACGACTCGGTGATCGATGGCACTCAGCTTGGAAAGGGCCTCGGCAAGTGCCTCGGAAAGGAAGGCGTTCTCGATGATGGCCTCCGGTCGACGCGAAGCCACGTCCGCCACGGGCAAGCCCTCATCAAGGGGTGCGCATTCGCTGCGATACTTGCGCCGCAGATTCGAGGCGAGGTGGCGACACGTCACCAACAGCCACGGCAGGGCGGATTCGTCAACGAGCCGGACGCCCGCGGCCTTGGTGAAGGCCTTCACGAAGGTGTCCTGGGTCAGGTCCTCGGCTACCGCCGTGGAGGTGGCCAAAGACCGTGCGAGCGCGAAAACGGCTCGAACGTGGCGCTGATACAACTCATCCAGCGCCTGCACATCCCGGAGCGTCATGCGATCGAGCACGTCTCGATCGCTGAGCTCGGGAGCAAGTGAGGTGTCCATACCTAGTACTGTCTGGAAGCCGGGAATCGTCTCAAAGACGCCTCAGGGGTAGCCGGCGCTCCCGACGCGGCCCGTCCGACCCGTCGTCGGGCGCCGGCCTCACGCACCCGTGACGACGTACTCCCGGCGGATGCCCACCGTGAGTCGGCCCCATTCGCTGCCGGCGATGCGCTCCTGATGCGCGGCGAAGGCTACGGCGTCCGTGAAGCGCTCCGCCACGCTGAAGCGCAGCGGATCCTCGGTGGGCAGGACCTCGAAGGAGAGGCAGCCTGGCTCCGCCCGGCTCAACCGGGCGTGCTCGCCCACGTGCCGGGCCACGACGTCGGCCTGCGCCGCATCGGCGCACACCAGGAAGCCCTCTACGGTGATCTCGTCCATGACCCCATCCTTGCGCACGCGGAATCCGACCCGACCTTGGGCGGGACATCTCCGGGGGAGGCCAGCAGCCTGGAAACGGAAGAAGCATCGGACGACGACGGGGGCGGAGCCATGACAGCCACGGACACGCGGTGGTTCACGCGGGATCACAAGCCATACGCGCTACCTGAAACGTTAGAAGAGCTCCGAGGACCAGACCATGGCATCGTGGAGTTGCCACACTCCATCTTCTGGGCGCCGGGCGACCGCAAAATGAACCTGGAGACACCTCACGGCTTCTTCCGCACATACGTAGCCGCGCTGGCTGAGGGCACCCTGGATGACATCCGAGCACTCGTCAACGCTGATCGGCTGGTCCAGATGTGGGGAGAGCTCCTGCTCCCACGCCGGGTTGAAACCATGTGGGAGGAGCGTTTTCCCCAGCTGAAAACGGGCGCCTCACAGTGACGCGGTCTTACCTGGAGATCCAACGAGACGTCGCGCGCATCGCTCCTGCCGCAACCCAAGCCCGCGATTATCTGGACGTGGACGAGATCCGCGCGAGCGGTGTGAGAAGTGACGAGCAGATCATGAGCGCAGCGAATGAGCGCGACCCGGGGTTCGACGCCGAGATCTTCGTGCAGCAGCCGCGCAAAGTGCAGCGGGTCCCCGCCGGTGACGTCTCGTATGACGGGGTGCAGCCCGAAGAATGGGCGGCGGTCCAGACCCGCATGGTGGCATGGGCCGACAGCATCGAGGCGTCGCGGAAGCCTTGACAGCCTGGCGTTGACGCCGCCCTCAGTACGCCTGAGGCTGGGTGAAGAGCCCGTCCGGGTCGTAGCGATCCCTCACCCGCGCCAGCCGGGCCGCGTTGTCGCCGAAGTACGCCGTCGCGGCGTCGTCCAGGGACGCGTCCGCATAGTTGACGTAGGCGTGGTTGCCCCACGAGGACACCATGCCCGAGCGGAAGCCGCGCACGTAGGACTGCGCCTGCTCCGCCCGGTCCCCCGTGAACGTGGCCGTGTACTGCACCGTGGCGAGCGCCGAGCGGTGCACGAACGCCGTGTCCGCCGGCGCGGGTTCCCCGGCCCTGCCGCCCAACGCGTCGATGGACAGCCCGGCCTCCTTGAGCCCGGAGCCCTGGGCCGCCCGAACGTGATCGAGCAGCGCGTCGATGCCGGCGTCGTCGAGCGGCTCGTAGGCCACGTGCGAGGTGCCGACGAAGGCCTCGCGCTGCAGGGCCCCTCCCGCCCCCGTGGTGCACTGCGCCGTGGGTACCCCTGCGCAGCCGGCGTAGGAGGCCATGGCGGCCCCGTAGCCGCGCGTCTTCAGGCTGGAGACGCCGGGCTTGACCACCTTGGCCAGGAAATCCGCCACGGGGGCGGCGCCGTCCCCCACCCAGGTGCCGGAGAGCAAGACGACCGGCCCCTGCGGGTGTGCCGCGCCGCCCAACACCTTGAGCGTGGACCACAGCCTCGGGTCCGCGTGCGGCGCCCAGTCCTGCCACGCCGCGATCACCTCCGGCGCGTCCGCGAACGACCATTGGTAGAAGAAGCTCTTGATCGTGGGGGCCGTGAAGGTCTCGAAGCTCAGCGAGGTGACGACGCCCAGGTGCCCGCCTCCGCCTCCACGCAGCGCCCAGAAGAGATCCGGGTCGTGGTGGGCGTCCACCGTGCGCACGCTGCCGTCCGCCGTGACGACCTCAGCCGATCTCAGGGCGTCGCACGTGAGACCGTGGGCGCGGGTGAGCACGCCGACGCCGCCGCCCAGCGTCAGCCCGGCGATGCCGACCGTGGCGCAGGAGCCCCCGGCGAGCGCCCGGCCCTCCGCCGCGAGCCCCGCGTAGACGGGGGCCAGGGCCGCGCCCGCGCCGATCGTCGCCGTGGTCCCCGTGAGCCGCACGGTGTCGAGCGCCCGGACGTCGACGACGAGCGAGGCCGGCATGCCGGTGCCCGGCGCCCCGCCCGAGGAGAACCCCGCGTAGCTGTGCCCGCCCGAGCGCAGAGCGAGCGGCACCTCGTTCTCCCGCGCGAAGCGCAGCACCGTGGCCACGTCCTTCGCGTCGGCGGGCCGGACGACGCCCAACGGCCTCGCGGCGTCGAAGCGCGGGTTCTCGGTGAGCCGGGCATCGGCATAGCCCACCTGCCCCGGCAGCATGAGCCGGCCGCGGATCGCGTCGGCCAGCTCGGAGAGCGGCGCCGGGCCGCTCGTGCTGGCCACGGCGGTGGTGCTCGGCGCGCCCGTGGTGCCCGACGCCGCGGGGCCGGGTGAGGTGCCCACCGTCGCGCTCGGCGCGGTGCCGGCCTTCGGGGCGGAGCAGGCCGAGAGCGCCAGGGCCGCGCCGGCGATGAGCACACTGCGGCGGCTGGGACGCGCGGACCGGGGCGGCGCAGCATGGGGTTGAGGCACCCGTCCATTCTGTCCGCACCACCCCGGCCAAGCACGGATTCCCAGCCGATCCCCAGTGCCTGTGTCGCGGCCGCGCAGACGGGCGACCCGCGGTGTCGTGGCTCCCGGACCGACCGCCCTTCGTGACGCTCAGGCGGTGAGCCGCTCCCGTTTCTTCTGCCGGCGAATCCTGTGCAGGATCGGCTCGGTGTAGCCGCAGGGTTGCTCCGCACCCTCCACGATCAGCGCCCTGGCCGCGCGGTAGGCCAGGCCAGGACCATCGGGACCGACGAGCTTCTCGTAGAACGGGTCGCCGGCGTTCTGCTCGTCGACGACGTCGGCCAGGCGCGTCAGGGCGTCGTCGATCTGGGCCTCGGTGATGAGGCCGTGGGTCAGCCAGTTCGCCAGTAGCTGCGAGGAGATCCGCAGGGTGGCGCGGTCCTCCATGAGCGCCACCGAGTGGATGTCCGGCACCTTGGAGCAACCGACACCCTGGTCCACCCAGCGCACCACATAGCCCAGGATGGACTGCACGTTGTTATCGATCTCCGCCAGGAGCGTGGCCCGGTCAATCTCCTCGGTGGCCAACGGAGGGACGAGGACGTCGTCGATCGGCACGCGGGGCTGCGCGGCCTTGTCCCGCTGGACCGCGAAGACATCCACCCGGTGGTAGTGCAGGGCGTGCAGCACGGCCGCGGTGGGCGAGGGCACCCAGGCGGTCGTAGCGCCGGATTCGGCGTGCGCGATCTTCTGCTCCAGCATGTCCTGCATCAAGTCCGGCATGGCCCACATGCCCTTGCCGATCTGCGCGTGCCCCGGGAAGCCCGCACGCAGGGCGACGTCGACGTTGCGCGCCTCGTAGGCTGCCATGAACGGCTGCGCCTTCAACAGCGCCTTGGGCACCACGGGGCCGGCGTGCATCGAGGTGTGGATCTCGTCCCCCGTGCGGTCCAGGAAGCCGGTGTTAACGAAGACGACGCGGTCGGCGACGGCGGCGATCGCGGTCTCGAGATTGACCGTGGTGCGGCGCTCCTCATCCATGATCCCGATCTTGAGGGTCAACGGCGGCAGTCCCAGCAGTTCCTCGACCCGCCCGAAAATCTCGCCGGCGAAGGCGACCTCGTGAGGGCCGTGCATCTTGGGCTTGACGATGTACATGGAACCGGTCGCCGAGTTGGCCCCCCGGGTGTCTCCGAGCAGATCGCCGAAGGAGCCCAGCGCCGTCATGATGGCGTCCAGGATGCCCTCCGGCACCTCCTCCCCCTCCGGCGTGAGCACGGCATCGCTGCTCATGAGGTGACCCACGTTGCGGATGAAGAGCACGGAGCGCCCCCGTAGGCTGAACTCCTCACCGCCCGGGGCCGTGTACTCGCGGTCGGGGTTCATGGTGCGCAGGAAGCTGGTGCCGTTCTTGGTCACCGTCTCCGAGAGGGTGCCGCGCATGAGCTCACGCCAATGGTGGTAGCCCAGCGCCTTGTCCTGCGCGTCCACGGCAGCGACGGAATCCTCCAGGTCCATGATCGTGGTGACGGCGGCCTCCACGACGAGGTCCTGGATGCCGGCGGCGTCCGTGGCGCCGATGGAACCGGTCCGGTCGATGCGTGCCTCCACGTGCAGGCCGTGATGCCGGAACAGGACCCCCGTGGGGTCCTGGGGCTCGCCCGTGTAACCGGCGAACGCGGCGGCGTCGGCCACCGTCGTGGCCCCGCCGCCGGCCAGGGCGACGACGAGGGATCCGCCCTCGACGCGGTAACCGGTGGCGTCGGAGTGCGAGCCGGACACCAGGGGCGCCACCTGATCCAGCAACTCGCGGCCGCGGGCGATGACCGCCTCGCCGCGAGCGGGGTTGTAGCCGTTCCCGGGGGCCAGCTCGCCCTCGGTGGGGATGGCGTCGGTGCCGTAGAGCGCGTCGTAGAGGGAGCCCCAGCGGGCGTTGGCGGCGTTGACCGCGAAACGCGCGTTCAGCAGCGGCACCACGAACTGCGGGCCGGCCATCGAGGCGATCTCCGGATCCACGTCCGCCGTGGTGATGGTGGCCTCCACCGGCGGCACCAGGTAGCCGATCTCCTCGAGGAAGGCCCGGTACGCCGCGGGCTCCGGCACACCGGGATGCTCGCGGTGGTAGCCGTCGATCGCCTCCTGAAGACGCTCGCGCTCGGCCAGCAGGGCCGCGTTCCTCGGCGCCAGGTCGGCGATGATCGACGCGACGCCCTCCCAGAAGGTTCCCGCGTCAAGGCCCGTGCCCGGCAGGGCCTCGGACTCGACGAAGGCCACGATCTCCTCGGCGGCCTTCAGACCGGCCCTCTCCAGGTACCCGCCCACGCTCACGCCACCCACGCGTCCGCGCCGGGCGCCTCGAGGGTCGCGACGGTCCGTGCCGCCGTCACGTAGCTCACGGTCGGGACCGACACGTCTTGGCTCATCCTTGCTTCCCCTCCTTGGTGTGCCGCGACCCGTCCGCACCGTCGCGCCCCGCGAAACTATCACCGGGGACCGCGACACCCCGCCGTGACCCGGTCACGGTGCGTCACCGCCGGGGGTGCACGTTGCTGACGGAATCAGCGCATGGAGGCGCGGTAGCCGGCGGCCCGCGCGGCCGCGGTCGTGGCGAAGCACTCCTCCGGATTGGTCCGGGTGTAATACGCCCCGCCGGGGACGTGGTAAATCATGGAACTCGCGTTGCCCTTGACGGGGTACCCCTTGGGGCAGTCCCACCCGCTCGGCGCCACGGAGCGCGGCTTGGGCTTGGGGGCCGGCTTCTTGGTGATCTTGAGCGTCTGGGCCTTGCTGACCGAGCGCTTCTTCCCCTTGTAGCGGTAGCTCACCTTGGTGGTGAGCTTGTAGGTGCCGGCGGCCAGCTTCGCCGAGGGCTTCGACGACACCACCGTCCGGGATCCGGACTTCACGCTCAGCCGCGCGACGACCTTGCTCACCCCCGCGATCTTGGAGTACGACGGCGTCACCGTCGCCTTGGCGGAGTTGACGACCGTCTTGGTGGGGACGGTCTTCACGACGACGGCCGGGGCCGCCGATTTCTCCGCGACGCCTGGTGCCCCCGGGATCCCCGGCATCAGCCGCGCGAGACCTCTTCGACTCGCTTCCACCCGGCGGCCTCGTAGGCGGCCGCCGCGGCGGCCGGGACGAGCGTCGTGGCCGTCTCGGCGCCCTCCTGCCAGGCCTCGTCCAGCGCGGCCTCGACGAGCACGGCGACGACGGCGGCACTCGGCTCGGCGGCGTCGCCGACGGGGCTCACCCAACCGATCGCCCCCGTCTCCTCCTCGTCGAAACGCCAGCGGACCCGGGCGGTGGGGTGCGCAAAGACGGAGAGCTCGATCACGTCGTACTCGCCCATGGGCGCCATGGAGAGCACGCCCTCCGCCGGCATGACGCCGACGCGCTCCACGTCCTGGGGCGCGGCCCGCAGGGCCACCCACTCTTCCTCGCCCGGCACGGTCGGGTGCCACGCGGCGGCGTCGGCACCGTCCTGAAGCACCGACCAGCCCTCTTTCCACTCCGTTTCACCCACGGGAACGCCCTTCCTGCCACGGCGAACGATTCGCCCACCACCGACGAGGCTACGCCGACGCGGGCGGGGCCCCGGGACCGCCGCCGGAAACGGACCGCCGTCCGAGGTTGCGCGCGCGTTGCCCGCGACCCCGCGACCTTTGAGGAGTCGGGGCATCTACGTAGGATCGAGCCATACGGCGGGTCAGGGGATCGGCTGCCTGGAACGAACGGAAGATGCGTGCCGCAGATCATCGGGAGCGATGTCACCTCCCTGCGACACGCCAACCGCGCCGCCATCCTGGGGATCCTCCGTCGCCGCCCCTTCCACTTCCACGCGGCGGCCGGAGTGGCCCAGGAGTTGGGGCTCTCCCGCCCCACGGCGGCACGCCAGCTCAGCGAGCTCGCGGACGAGGGCTGGGCCGAGCTGAGGCTGGCCCACACCGGCAACGTGGGACGCCCCACGCGCACCTTCCGGCTGAACCCCCGTCGCCACCTCGTGGCCGCCGTGGACCTGGGCGCCAACAACCTCCTCGTGGCCCTGGCAGACCTCTCCGGGACCGTGGTGCGCCGCCGCTACGCACCGCACGGGCATCCCGGCTCCGACGCCGCCATGGCCGGTCACGCCGCGAACGCCGTGCGGGAGTTGTTTGACGAACTGCGCGGCGAGGAGCGCACTGCGGGGAGGCCCGCGGCGCGCGGCGCCACGGGCACGTACGGTGGGATCGCCGCGGTGGCGGTCAGCCTGCCCGCCACCGTGGATGCCGTCGGCGGGGTGCATGCCTGGCACGATTCCCCCGCCTGGGTCACCCCCGAGCTGCCCGCGTTGTTCGCCGCGGCCCTGCCGGACGACGTCGTGCCGGGCTCGGTGGAACCCGGCGACGCAGGCTCGCCCCAGGCCGTCACCGTGCGCTTCGAGGCGGCGCCGCTGGCCGCGTTGGCGGCCGAGCTGGCGCAGGGGTGCCTGCGCGCGGCGGACCCCACCGGCACCGCCGCCGCGCCCGGCCCCGAGGACGCGGTCTTCGTGCTGGCCGGGGACGTGACGGGCGCGGCACCGCTGGTGCGGGGCCGCATCTATCGCGGCTCCCGCGGCGCGGCGGGGGACGTGGGTGGGCTTCCCGGCGTGGGATGGCGCGAGGCCACGGACCGCGTCCTCGGTTCCAGCGGCGCCAAGAACCTGGACGAACTCGTGGCCTGGGGCCTCGAGGGACGGGACGACTCCGTCCACGCCCTGCGGCACTACGCGACCGACCTTGCGCCCGGCCTGGAGCTGCTCGTCCGCGCGTACGACCCAAGCATCCTGGTGCTCGGCGGGTGCCTGGCGCCGGCCGGCGAGCTAGTGCGCCGCCCGCTCGCGGCCGCACTGCACCGCGCCCTGGGCTCCGAGGTCTCGCTGATCTGCGCCGAGGTGGAGCACGTGGACGCCCCCATGCTTGGCGCCGTCTCCGCCGCCCTCGACGACGTGGCGTGGGGCGCGGCATGAGCAAGCTCCCCTCGCGCCCGGAGCCCGCCGTTCCTGCCGCACTGGACGGCAGCGCCGTCGCCTCCCTGCGCCGGCTCAACGGAAGCAAGGTGCTGCAGGCGCTGCGCGCCGAGCCCTCCCGGCGCTTCACGGTGCGGGAGGTCGCCACCTCCACGGGTCTCTCACGTCCCACAGTTGCCCGGCTTCTCGAGGACCTCGTCGAGGCGGGGCACGTCCTGGCCGTCGAGGGCAGGCCCGGCGGCCCCGGGGGCACGGGGAGCGCGGGACGTCCCGCGCGCCGCTTCTGGTTCAACCGCTGGGGCGGGCTGGTCGTCAGCGTGGACCTGGGGGCAACGTCGTCGGCCGTCATGATCACCGACCTGGTGGGGACCGAGCTGCACTTCTCCCACCAGATCGGCGTCGCGCTGCCCACGACCGAGGCGGCACTCGAGGACATCGTCCCGCGCATCGACGCCGCCCTGACGGCCGTGCGCGGCGGGCAAAGCGGCCGCCGCGAAGCCCTCCCCGTCGCGGCCCTGAGCGTCTCTGCGCCCGTGCTCACGCAACCGGACGGCACCATCGGCAACGCGTTCGTGGTGGTACGGGACTGGTGCGGCGGCAACCTGCTCGCACCCCTGCGGCGACGCTACGGCAACGCCCCCGGGGTGGCAGCGAACGACCTGGTCCTGGCGGCGGAGGCCGAGATGCGCTTCGGGGCGCTCACGCACGCGCGGCACGCCCTGTTCGTGTGCCTGTCCGGATACTCGGCCGCCGTCCTCGTCCACGATGGCCGCATCCACGAGGGGCACGGCCATCCCGCCGGCGACATCGGCTCGTTGCCGCGCTACCGCTGGCCGGATGCGATCGCCCGCGCCAGGGAGGCCGTGTGGGGCGGACAGGAGCGGCTCCCCTTCGTTCAGGACATCATCGATCGGGCCGCGGCCGGCGACCCGATCGCGGAGGCAGCCGTGGGCGGCGTCGGGCAGGCCCTGGCTCCCGGCGTGGCCGACCTGGCCGTGCTCTGGGACCCGGACACGGTGGTGCTCACGGGCCAGTTCGTCGAGGCGGGACGGACATTCCTCGACCCGCTCGAGGAGGAGATCCGGCGCGCCATCCCCTCCGGGCTGCGCCTCGTGACCTCCACCGTGGATCGGAACAAGGGCTCGTGCCTGGGCGGCGTGGTCCGCGCCCTCGACGCCATCGACTGGAGCCTCTAGCGTCATGACCACGATCGACACGAGCGATGTCGCCACCCTGCGCCGCCACAACGCCTCCGCCGCGCTTGCTCTGCTGCGCGGCGCCCCCGAACGCTGGTTCACGGTGCGCGAGCTGGCCGACGCGACGGACCTCTCCCGCCCGACCGTCACGCGCGTGCTGGAGGGACTCGAGGACGCCGGGCTGGCCGATTCGCAGGCGGGCGAACCCTCCGGCGCCGGTCGGCCCGCGCGTCGCTTCCGCTTCGCCGCGGACGCCGGGGTGGTGCTCAGCCTCGCCGCGGACGGGGCGCGCATCGCCGTCCGCGTGGCCGATCTCGCCGGCAAGACGCTCGCGGACCACGCCGAGTGCGGCACCGCCCCGGCCACGGAGGCCGAGCTGCTCGACGCCCTGGGCCGCGCCGCCGACGCCGCGCTCGCCTCCGCGGGCCGGACCGCGCCGGTGCGCGGCGTCAGCGTGGCGCTCCCCGGAGCCATCGACGCGCACGGGGTGTTGACGGAGCCGGAGTACCACCCGGAGTGGGCCGGCTTCGCCCTGCGCCCGGGGCTGGAGGCCAGGTATCCGCGCGCCGCCGTGGTCCTGGACCGTGACCTCGCGCTGTGCACGCTGGCCGAGCTGGCCTCCGGCGCCCTGCGCGGCGTGGATTCCGCCGTGCACCTCAGCTTCTCCGACCGCTCCGGCGCCACCCTCGTGATGGGTGGGGAGCTGGTGCGGGGCGCCCACGGTCTGGCGGCGGCCCGCAGCCGGCCGGCGGCGCGGACCACGGACTGGCCGGCCCTGCGCGCCGAGCTCTACGGGGATCGCCCGGGCGCCCGCCTGGCGGACATCGTGGAGGCCGCCCGTGCCGGGAGCGGGGAGGCCCTGGTCCTGCTGCGGCGCCAGGCGGAGATCATGGGGCCCCGGCTGACCTTCGTCATGCGTGCCTTCGCCCCGCAGCTCCTGCTCGTCTCCGGCCCCGTCGTCAAGCTGCCCGACTCCGTTCTGCCCACCCTGCGCTCCGTCGTCGCCACCGCGATGGACGGCGCGGGGAACGACCCCACGGTGTCGATGCCGGAGATCCGGCTGGCCGAGTATCCCAGCGAGGAGGCCGCCCTGCTGGGCGGCGTCCACGCCGCGCTGGGGGCCATCGACTGGATCCCCTGAGCCCGGGCACCCGGACGGGGGCGGCGACTCAGGTGCCGGCCCCGCTGCGCCGGGCCACGAAGGTCGCCAGACCGCCGAGCCCTGCGCACAGGGAGAGGATCAGCACCAAGGGACCCAGCGCCTCGCCGCGCTGCAGGGTGCCGAGGGCCACGAGTCCCATGGCCGAGCCCGTGGAGTCGGCGATGTTCAGGGCGGCGGAGTTGGCACCCTGCTGTTCGGGGCGCGAGAGCCGGATGACCATGGTGGACAACCGCGGATAGGCCAGGCCCATGCCGAATCCGCCCACGCCCCAGCACACCACGATGACCCACACCGGGGCCCGCAGGCCCGTGGCGAGGGCGACGGCCGCAAGGGAGCCGAGCACCACGGCGGTCGCCGAGCTCAGCAGGCGCCGGTCCCCCGTCCCGGTCAGGAAGCGCCCCTGCACCCACGAGGCCAGGGCCCACGTGATGGCGGCCGTCGTGAGCGCCAGCCCGGACAGGGTCACGGGCAGTCCGTAGACGCGGTTGAGCAACAGCGGAAGGTAGGCCTCCGCGCCGAAGTAGGCGGCGGCGACGACGCCGCGCAGGATGATCGCGGCGGGGAGCCCGTGGGCCAGGCGATACGCGCCGGAGGGGAGCAGGGGCCGCAGCAGGAGGAGGACGAGCGCCACGAGAACCACCAGGACCACCGCGCCCCAGCCGGGTTCGCGGCCCAGGGTGCCGAGGGCCAGGACGGCCGCGGCGATGACGGCGGCGCGCAGCAGGTCGGGGACCAGGGCGCGGGAGGCGACGGGGCCGGCGGTACCGGTGCCGGCGTCGTCGGGCACGGGGTCTTGCGGCGGCAGCCGCCGCAGCGACGGCGCCATGACGCCGCCGGCAACGGCCACGAGCGCCACGACGCCCAGGAAGACCCAATGCCACGACACCAGCTGCGTCACGGCGCCGGCGAGGAACGGCCCCACGAGGCTGGGCAGGACCCAGGCTGCAGCGAAGAGGCCGAAGATCCGGGCGTGCAGCAGCGGCGGGTAGAGCCGCGCCACGAGCACGTAGATGGTCACGTTGATGGCACCGGCGCCGAAGCCCTGCAGCACGCGGCCGATCGTGAAGGCCAGCATGTCCGGCGCCAGGCCGCACACCACGAGGCCTGCGGCGAAGAGCGACCCGCCCCACCAGAAGGGACCCTTGGGTCCGCGCCGATCCGACCAGCCACCGGCCCCGACCATGCCCACGATCCCGGTGGCGAGCGGGGCGGCCAGGGCCAGGGCGTAGAGATTCTCGCCGTGCAGTTTCTCGGTCACGACGGGCATGATCGTGGCGACGGCGAGGGCCTCGAAGGCGGCGAGGAAGATCAGGGCGAAGGAGCCCACGGTGCTCAACAGCAACGGCCTGGCGAAGGGGCTGGTGGGGGTCTCTCCTGTGCCCGACGGCGGCGGGCTGGGCTGGGCTGACACCAGCCAAAGTGTACCGACGGGACGGCTCGGGGCCAGGGCCACGTAGGCTTGGCCGGGCCCGTTTTCCGCGGGCCGATCGCTCCGCGCCCGCTCCTCACCGAAGGATCCGCATGTCCTCCGCCGGCTTCCTGCCAGCCCTGCTTCCCCTCATGCTCACGTGGGTGATCGGCATGATGTCGCCCGGTCCCGATCTCTTCCTGGTCATCCACCGGGCGCTGGCGGGGTCGCGGCGCGAGGGCGTGGCGGCCGCTGCGGGCATCGCGAGCGGCGTGTTCGCCTGGCTCGTGGTCGCGTTCACCGGCCTGGCGGCCGTCATGACGGCGTTCCCGCCCATCACGGTGATCCTGCAGATCGCCGGCGGCCTGGTGCTCATCTGGATGGGCCAGGGCACGCTGCGCGGCTGGCTCGCCCGCCGGGGCCGGGCCTCCGAGGAGGAGGACTCGGCGGCCGACGGCCGGATCGGTGCGTGGGCCTCGTACCGGCGCGGCTTGCTGACCAATCTGGCCAACCCCAAGTTCGTCATCTACGTGGCGGCGGTGTTCGCTCCGTTCATCGCGACGAGGCGCCCCTTCTGGCAGACCTGCGTGCTGCTGGCGCTGCTGGTGGTCACCACGGTGGGATGGTTCTCCGTGATCGCGGCGCTCGTGGGGCATCCGAAGCTGCGCTCGGCGGTGTCGAGGTGGACGCACGCGCTGGACGCCGTGGCCGGAGTGGTGTTCATGCTCCTGGGGCTGGGCTTCGTGGTGCTGGCGCTCGTGGAGCACCGGCCGCTCTGATCCCGGCGCCGGGCTCAGGCCAGGGTCGCGGCGAGCTGGGCGGCCGTGAGCGGGCGGTCGGAGAAGACCAGCCGGACGGCCTCCGGGTCCGGGTTGCCGGCGTCCGGGGCGCGGTGGCGCAGCTCCAGGCCGACCTTGCGCGCCACGGCGGCCGAGGCACCGTTGTGCTCCAAGAGGTAGGCGACGACGGGCACCTCGGGGCGGAGCCCCCGTGCCCGCGCGACGGCGGCACGGGAGAGCTCCGTCGCCAGGCCACGGCCGTGGACCTCCGGGCGCAGGCGATAGCCGAGGTTCCAGAAGCGCGCTTCCTCGGCCGGGCCGCCGCGCAGGGAACATCCGCCGTAGCCATGGAACTCCCCGCTCTGCGCGTCACGCACGGTCCAGGTGTCGAGACCGTTCTCCCGCCAGCGGCCGCGCTGGGTCTCCAGCCAGCTCCGGGTTTCGTCCGCGTCGACGAAGCGGCCGGACGGCAGGTGGCCCCAGACGCGGGGGTCGGACTGCAGGGCGTGCAGTTCGGGCAGGTCCGCCTCCTCGGAGGGATGAAGAAGCAGGCGCTCGGTCCGCGTCCCCTGGCCGGGAGTCACGGATACGGGCGAGGGGCCGGTTCCCGGCGACGACGTGGTCATGCCCCCACGGTAGGGGATGCCTCCGACGGCCTCGCGTCTGGTCAGAACGTGCCACGCCAATCACGGATGATGCCGACCACCTCGTCGAGGTGGGATTCGAGGAGGAAGTGCCCGCCGTCGAGCAGTTCGACCCGGGCTCCCTCGGCGTCGCGGGAGAAGGCCTCGGCTCCCGCGGGGCCGAAGATCTCGTCGTTCCTCCCCCAGACCGCGAGGACCGGCACGCGTGAGGTGCGAAGCCATTCATGGACCGCTGGATAGAGCCCCCGGTTCGTGTGGTAGTCCCCGAACAGCGACAGTTGCGCCGCGTCGACCCCGGGACGGGCGAGCAGGGCCAGGTCGTGCTCCCAGACGTCCGGGTCGACGCTGCTGGTGTCGGGCACGCCGTGAAGGTACTGCCACCGGACGGCCTCGCGCCCGAGCGCCGGGCGCAGCGCGCGCTCGTTCTCGGCGGTGGGTGCTTCCGCGTAGGCCCAGATGGGTGCCCAGAACTCCGGCACGAAGCCGTCCTCGTACGCGTTGCCGTTCTGCGAGACGACTCCCTCGACCGCGTCGGGCTGGGCCAAGGCCAGACGCCAGGCGATGGGCGCGCCGTAGTCCTGGACGTAGACGGTGTACTTCCGGACGCCGACCTCCTCGAGGAACGCGCGGGTGATGCGGGCGAGTCCGTCAAAGGTGTAGTCGAAATCGGCGACCGGCGGAGCGGAGGAGAACCCGAAACCGATGTGGTCGGGGGCGATCACCCGGTAACGGTCCGCCAGCGCGGGGATGAGGTGGCGGAACATGTGCGAGCTGCTCGGGTATCCGTGCAGCAGCAGGAGGACCGGCGCGTCGCGCGGCCCCGACTCGCGATAGAAGACCTCGAGCCCTTCGATCGTGACGGTGCGGTGGTGGACAACGGGCATGATTGACCCTTCCGAGGAGAGAACTAATGGTTGATGAGGTGTTCAAACGTTAGAACCATAGGCGCGCCAAGCCGCCCGAGTCAAACGGATAGGTGGCAATCCATCCGTTAGAAACCGGTAGGATGGGCACATGCCTCCCCGCCGACCGACCGCCGACCTTCCGGGTCAGGCCCTGCCCGTCGAACTGATGAATACGATCCGGGCGGACCGACGGGGCGTCCACGACCGTCTCGCCACCCTCGAGGACGCCCGGCGCTGGGTCGAGCTCATCGGCTCGCGCGCGGAGCTCTCGGGGCTCGACGGCGCGGTCGAGCTCGGCCGGGACGCCCTGCCCGGGCTCCGGAACCTCCGCGACGCCGTCCGGCGGATCGCCGCGGAGCACACCCACGACCCCCGGGAGCGGGCGGTGTCGCCCACCCCCGATCTCGCCACGGCCGTGGCGGTCGTCAACGACAGCGTCCGCGGCGCGCAGCTCTGGCCGGCGCTCCAGCTCACCGAAGGCGGGATCGTCGAGCGCAGGGACGCGAGCGGCCCCCCGGACGCGCTGCTGATCGGCGTGCTCGCCGCCGAGGCGATCCGCCTTTTCGGACAGGGGGACGACCTCGAACTACGCGCCTGCCTTGCGCCGAACTGCGCGCTCTACTTCATCAAGGACCACCCGCGACGGGAATGGTGCTCGCCCGCCTGCGGGAACAGGGCGCGCGCCGTGCGGCACTACGCCAGGCACGGGAAAGGCCCCGGAGCCCGATAGGCCCCATCGGCGCGCTCCTCGCGATGCTCGGCACGAACGCGAAGGAGGGTGCCTCGCGGTCGCGACCCCGCGCCGGCCTGGTGCCTCACCGGCACACGGACCGGACCGAAACCGTTCGGTGTCGAATGCCTGTAAAATCGCCTGATGACGCAGACTCAAGCGGGGCGGCCGCGGACCTTCGATCTTGAGCCGGCGCTAGAAGCGGCGATGACGGTCTTCTGGGAGCACGGCTACGAAGGGGCGAGCCTGACGAGCCTCACGGAAGCGATGGGAATCGGCCGGAAGAGCATGTATGCGGCGTTCGGCAACAAGGAAGACCTCTTCCGTGCCGCACTTGAGCGCTACGCCGAGGGCCCCGGCGGCTACGTCGTCAACGCGCTAGGCGCCCCGACCGCGCACGGCGTCGCCGAGGCCTTCCTCGCGGGCGCCGCGCGCTCGACCACCATGCCGGATCGTCCCGCGGGATGTCTCGGCGTGCAGGGAGCCCTCGCCACCGGCGAGACCGGCCGTCCCGCGCGCGAGGCGCTGATCGAATGGCGCTCGGGCGGGCAGGCGCTCCTGAACCGGCGATTCCGTCGAGCGGTCGAAGAAGGCGATCTCCCGCCCGACGCCGACTGCGAGCTTCTTGCCCGCTTCGTGATGACCGTCGCCAACGGAATCGCCGTGCAGGCCGCCTCCGGCGCGAGCCTGCGGGATCTCGAAAGGGTGATAAAGATGGCGATGCGGAGCTGGCCCCCGAGCTGACGGCGGGCAGCTCCGCATCGACGCGGGCCGGGAGCTCGCGTGCCCCCTATGCGCCCGCTTCCAGCTGGCGGCGGAGGTCGGCGGAGTCGTGCAGGTAGGTCATCTCGACGAAGCGACCCTCGCTCATCCGGTAGATCGCGAACTCGGTGACCTCGAAGCCCTTGCCCGTCGGCGCAACACCCAGCCATTCCTTCGCGGGAGTGCCGCGGTTGAGGGCCCGCACACCGACGCGGTCACCATCGATCGACAGCTCCGTCACCTCCCACTCAAGGTCAGGCACCGCATCGATGCTGTCGTTCAGCCCCGCGAGGACGTCCGCCACCGTTCCCCGCTGGCCGTTGACGACGACGCTCTCGGCGACGAAGTCGTGCATCCGGTCGAGTTCGCGGGCATTGATCGCCGCGACGTAGTCCATGTACCGCTCGCGCAGTTCCGTGTCATTCATGAAGGAGTTCCTTGTCTCTTGGCCCCGGGCGGGGCACCCATTCAGCATACTGCACCGATCGGTGCATAAAGTTCGCGAGGATGTGTCAGGACGTTCGACCCCCGTCGCCACCCGAACGGGAGGCTATGCGGCCTGACGGTAGGCCTCCAGGAGGCGGAGCCAAACCTCGCTGATGGTGGGGTACGCCGGCACGGCATGCCAGAGGCGCTCGAGGGAGACCTCGCCGACGATCGCAACGGTCGCGGAGTGCAGCAGTTCGGCCACGTCCTGACCGACGAAGGTCGCACCGACGATCACCTGACGCTCCTCGTCGATGACGAGCTTCGCCCGGCCCGCGTACCCGTCGGCGTGGAGCCTCGCCCCACCGACCCGGCCGAGCTCGTACTCGACCGCGCGGACGTCGACCCCGGCGTCGCGGGCCTGCACCTCGGTGAGACCGACCGCGGCGACCTCGGGGTCGGTGAAGACGACCCGTGGCACCGCGGCGCGGTCGGCGGTCGCGACGTGCGATCCCCAGGCGTCATCCAACACCGGTGCGCCGTTCAGGCGGGCTGCGATGGCCTCGCCCGCCGCGCGTGCCTGGTACTTGCCCTGGTGGGTGAGCAGCGCCCGGCCGTTGACGTCGCCCACGGCGTACAGCCAGTCGGTGCCCTCGACGAGCATCGTGTCGTCGACCGTCAGTTTCTCGCCGAGGCCGACGGCGCCGAGGCCGAGACCCGTCGTCGCCGGTCGGCGGCCGGTGGAGACGAGCAGTTCTGCGGCGTGCAGGGTTGTGCCGTCCTCCAGGGCGACGGCGACCGAGCCGTCGGCATCGCGGTCCACCCGCAGCGGAGAGGACCCGATGCGCACATCGACGCCCTCCCCGACCAGGGCCGCGGCGACGTGCTCGCCGGCGAACGGCTCCTCGCGTCCGAGCAGGCCCTCCCGGGAAAGGACGGTGACGCGGGTGCCGAGCGAGGAGAAGGCGAAGGCCATCTCGGTGCCGGCCACGCCGCCGCCGAGGATGATCAGGCTCTGCGGCACATGATCCGCGGAGGTGATCTCGCGGGTTCCCCAGGCCCGGGACTCCGCCAGGCCCGGGATCGGGGGGACCAGCGGCACGGAACCGGTGGCAAGGGCGACGGCGCGCGCCGTGTAGACGCGGCCCTCGACCCGCACCATGCCGGGTCCCACCAGCGCGCCGAAACCGCGGATCAGGTCGATGCCGGCGGACGCGACCCATGCGGCCTGGTTGTCGTCCTTCCAGTCGTCGGTGAACGCGGTGCGGCGTGCGAGCACGGCTTCCGCGTCGAGACCGCGGGCGATCGCCTCGCGAGCGCCGGGCAGGCGGCGGGCCGCCCGGAGCGCGTGACCGCTGCGCAGCAGCGCCTTCGACGGCATGCACGCCCAGTACGAGCACTCCCCGCCGAGCAACTCGGACTCGACGATCGCGACGCGGACGCCCCGCCGGGTGGCGTAGTCCGCGACGTTCTCGCCGACCGGGCCGCCGCCGATGACGATCAGCTCGTAGTCGACGGCCCCGTCCGTCATGGCGCTCATGCGCCCTGCCTCTTCAGCTTGACGCTCAGGAGGACGGCCGAGACCAGGAAGAACAGGGCACCGAGGCCGGCATACCCGGCCGCCCCCGAGATCATGCCGCTTCCCTGGAGGCCCTGGGAGAGAAAGCCCGCACCGGCGAAGAGCGAGATGCCGCCGGAGAGCATCTGGGCGATCTGCCCGCCGTTGCGACGATTGCGGATCGCGGCGACGAGCTGCGGCGCGCCCGCGACGATCGCCCACACGCCCCAGACCGCGAGGGCCGCAGGGATCGCGATCGAGGACGAGACGCCCAGGGCGATCGCGATGCCGACGCTGACCACGACGTTGAACCACTCTGCGACCTTCGCACGCTCCTTGTCGGGGTCGGCGCGCAGCTGCCAGAGCACGGCGCCGGCGTCGAAGAGGGGGTAGACGATCAGCAGGACGGTCAGCAGGGCGTTCGGCTCGGTGGCCTTAGCCGCGGTCGCGAACATGACCCCCACCCAGACGATGGCGAAGACGAAGCGGATGAAGTAGAGCTTGCGCAACGAACGGGCATAGGTGAGCGCGGTGGTGTTCATGAGGATGTTCCTAAGGTCCTGGCGCCGCTCAGGCGACGGTGGTGATCAGGGTGACGGGGACGTTGCCGCGGGTGGCGTTCGAGTAGGGGCACACCTGGTGCGCCTGGGCGACGAGGGCTTCGGCCGTCTCCTGCGCCATGCCGCCGCCGATGTGCACGCGCAGCTCGGCGGCGAGGGCGAGGCCACCCTCTTCGGTCTTCAGGACCGCGATCTCGGCGGCGACCGTCGAGCCGGGGATCGGGGTCTTGCTCTGCGCCGCGACCATCTTCAGCGCCGAGTGGAAGCAGGAGGACCAGCCGGCGGCGAACAGCTGCTCGGGGTTGCTCGCACCGCCCGGGCCGCCCATCGAGGTCGGGACGGCGAGGGTGACGTCGAGCAAGCCGTCGTCGGTGACCGCGCGCCCTCCGGCGCGGCCCTCGCCCGTGGAGGTGGCAGTGGTGGTGTACAGCGGTGCGGACATGGGGTGTCTCCTTCTCGTTCGAACGTACTAGATAGAGTAACTAGTTCGTCTACATCGATACGGTAGACTACCTCGTACACCGGGCGCAAGCTCGCTAGGGAATCGGAGAGAGAAGATGCCGAAGAAGACCTCGGAACAGCCCCGCACACGCTCGGGCCCGGCCACGCGCGAGCGCATCCTCCAGGCCGCGAACGAGCTCTTCTACGCCGAGGGGATCCGCGGGACAAGCGCGGATCGCATCATCGCGCAGGTGGGCATCACGAAGGTCACCTTCTACCGCCATTTCCCGACGAAGAGCGACCTCGTGGTCGCCTACCTGCAGCAGCAGGCCGCGAGCGAGCGCGCCTGGTTCTCCTCGATGCGGCGCATCGACGACCCCGCGGGCTCGCTGCACGAGATCGCCGCGGGGATCGGTGCCGCGAGCTGCAGCCCCGGCTTCCGCGGCTGCGCGTTCATCAACGCCGCGGCGGAGTTCTCCGACCCGGAGGATCCGGTGCGCGCGGTTGTCGCGACGCACCGGCGGTGGATGCTCGACGAGTTCGCCGACATCGCGGCCGAACTCGGCGCGGCGGATCCGGAGGCCACCGCCCGCCAGCTCATGATCCTCCGCGACGGGGCCATGGTGAACGGCTACCTTGGGGCACCCGAAACCCTCGCCGCCTCGCTGGAGGGGGCGTTCCGTTCGGTGCTGCCGGTCGCGGCCTGATCGCGGCGGGCCGCCTGCGGGCCCCGCGACACCCGCCCAGCCCCGTGTCCGACGACGCGTGGCGGCGCGGATGGGGGCCCGGTCGACGCGGGCCTCGCCGTGCTTCTGTCCACGGAACCGGCGCACCCCGACAACGAGAAGGTCCCGATCGGTTGAACCGACCGGGACCTTCTCATCACTCGCACCCTTTGAGGTGTCTTCGACAGTACGGAGCGAGACTGGGAACAGGCTGGACGCTAGCCGCGCGATTGTCGAGAAACTCGTGAATGCCCGGTGGCGTGCCCTACTCCGTCCCCGAACCCGGCACGGCTGCGCCGCAACGGGGGCACCGCTCGCGGGCGTCGTCGGGCAGAAAAGCCCCGCACTCCCCGCAGACCCGGCTCAACCAGCAGACGGGATCCCCGCCGGACTCCTCAACCATGGGCCTAGTCCACGCCGCGGCATCCGCGGGGGCAAGCCCCCACTTCATCGGCGATTCATCGGCCAGACACACCGCTCGTGTTCCCTGGGAACATGACGACTTCCCGTGCGCGCGCCTTTGCCGGGGCCTTGGCCTTGACGGCCGCGATCCTCGTGTCGTTCGGACTCGCCGGGATGCTCGCGCGGGCCCTCGCGGCGGCGGACGCGCTGGCCACCTGCGGCGCGGGCCTGGCGCTGCTCGGCGGCGCGGCCCTGATCCTCTCACGGCGCGGACGGGCCTGAGCCGACCGGGGCCGCCGGCGCCCAGCCGGCCGCGTACGCGAACCACATCGTCCGCACGCCCCTCGGCTAGCGTTCACCCACCCTTCCCCGCCCCGTCGCCCGCCGCGGCGCGGACCCTGCCAGGCTCGTGGCATGACCACAACGCAGACGGACACCGTCGCCCTGGATCAGTTGCTCTCCGCCTTCCCGCTCCCGGCCCTCGAACCGGGGCAGCGGCCCGCCCACGTGTGGGGCTACTTCGAGACCGTCGACGACGACGGCGACGCCACCTGGCACGAGCGCGCCAGCGACGACGTCGACGTGGCCGCGGTGTACGCCGAGATCTCGGGCTACCTGGCCGGCCTGGAGGAGGCAGACGTCTGGTTCGACGACGACGAGGTGATCGACGCCGCGAGCGACGAGGACGCCGCCGTCGCCGAGGAGGCCCCGCTGGACGCGCGTTTCAACGCCCTGCGCATCGAGGGCCTGGGCGACGCCGAGCTCACCGGCCGCCTCCTGCTCCTGGTCCTGAGCACCGACGAGGACGGCGAGCCGGCCCGCGACGTGTACTCCCCGGGGCTCTCCGACGAGGAGGTCATGGGCCTGCTCCGCCTGGCCCAGCTGCGCCTGACCGAGGTCCTCGCCTGGGACGTCGACGCCCCGACCGCCAGCACGCTCGACGAGGAGCCGGCGCGCGTTCCGCTGACCGAGCTCTTTACCGACTGGGAGTTCGAGACGGTGGACGAGGTCGCCGAGATCACCGGCGTCTGGGCCCTCGTGGAGACCACGGACGACGACGGCACCGTCACGTGGGTTCAGCGCGAGACCGAGGGCCTGCCCCTCTCCGACGTGCTCTCGCTCCTGGCCGTGCGCGTCACGGGCGTCGAGGAGCGCCTGCTGGCCGAGTGGGAGCTCGCGGACCTGGTGTCCTCCGGTGCGCTGTCGGAGGAGACCGGCGACGAGGAGGATGCCGAGGACAGCGAGCCCTCCGACGAGGAACTGCGCGACGACGAGCTCGACGACGAGGATGACGACTTCGACGAGGACGCGGAGGAGTTCGCGCCCCTGGACGAGCGCTTCGAGGCGCTCACCGTCGCGGCCCTCCCCGAGGGCACCCGGGCCCGCCGTGCCTTGCTGATCGTCCTGGCCAAGGAGGCGGACGAGGCCCCGCGCTACGCGCTCTACGGCGCGGATCCGGCTGAGGAGCTGGACTTCCCCTACCTCGAGGAGATCGAGGAGCTGGGCCTGCTGCGCTCCCAGGAGCGCCGCCTGCGCCGCGAGCTCGCCTGGTGAAGCGGCGCGCCTAAACGGCGCGCCAGGCGCACGGTGCCCGACGTCGGCCGATGGCCACCCGACGTCGGGCACCGTCACGCCCGGGGCGGGTAGTGTGCCAAGCGTTCCCGCCGCCGTCGAAAGGTTCCCGCGTGACCACACGCATCCGCCTACTGGACGTGCTCGACGCCCAGGACCTGGCCCATCTCTACCGGTCCAACCGCGACTTCCTCAGCCCCTACGAGCCCACCCGCCCCGGCTCCTTCTTCACGGAGTCCGGGCAGCGCGAGCTGGCCGAGCGCAAGCTCACCGATTGGGAGGCGGGGCTCTGCGCCCCCTTCGTCATCCTGGACGACGACGAGCGTGTCGTGGGCGCCATCAACCTCAACGACGTGGTGCGCGGGGCCTTCCAGTCAGTCTCGCTCGGCTACTGGGTCGCGGAGTCCGCGGGTGGCCGCGGGCTCGCGACGGAGGCCGTGGGCTCGGCCTGCGACTTCGCCTTCGAGATCCTGGGCCTGCACCGCGTCCAGGCCGCGACCCTCGTGGACAACGCGCGCTCGCAGGCCGTCCTCGCCGCCAACGGATTCCGCCGCTACGGGCTGGCGCCCTCCTACCTGCGCATCGACGGCCGCTGGCGGGACCACGTCCTCTTCCAGCGCCTCGCGGACCAGGGCTGAGCGACGCCGCCGGGCGGCGTCGGGCCGATTCCAGCTGCCCGACGCCGCCCGGCCGGATTCCTGCCCCGGGTTCAGAGGGTGACGATCACCTTGCCGCGGCCGCGCGCCGTGAGCGCGTCGGCGCCGTCCTCCAGCTCGAAGGCGGCGGCGATCCGGGACCGGAGCGTCCCCGCCTCGGCGAGCGCGGCCAGCTCCTTGAGCCGCTGAACGGTGGGCTCGGTCCGCTGCCGCACCGCCCGCACGCCCAGCTCGTCGGCGAGCGAGGCGTGCGGTTCCGCCAGCAGGGACACCGCCGTCCCGCCCCGGCGCAGGGATCCGAGGGCCGCGCGCTGTTCGCGCTCCGAGGCCGGGGAGGCGTCCAGGACGCCGTCGAACCCCGCGAGGCCCTCGGCCCAGGCCGGATCGGCGTAGTCCCGCACGTCCTTGACGCCCAGCGAGCGCGGATACGCGTCGTCGTCCCCCGCCGCCGTGGCGACGACGCGCACACCCCTGGCCAGGGCGATCTGCACGGCGAGGGAGCCAACGGCACCGCCAGCCCCGAGCACGAGCAGCTTCTGTCCCTCCTGCAGGGCCAGGGTTTCGAGGGCCTGGAGCGCGGTGCTCCCGGCGAGCGGGAGAGCCGCGGCCTGCTCGTCCGCGACGTCGTCGTCGATGCGGGCCGTGCGGTCCGCCCTGGCCACGACGAAGCTGGCGAGGCTGCCGGAGCCGCCCTGCAGCACGCTGGCCTGGCCGAAGACCCGGCGCCCGGGGCGGAGCCGGTCCACCCCGGCACCGCGCTCCACGACGGTGCCGACGAAGTCGCCTCCTGCGGTGACGGGTGGAGTCAGGCCCAGGCCCTCGGCGAAGCGGCGCGTGGCAAGCATCCGGTCGACGGGGTTCACGCTCACCGCCTCCACCCGCACCAGCACGTGGCCCTCGCCCGGCTCGGCCTGGCCCGTGTCGTGGCTGAAGGCGAAGTGCTCGGGGCCCACGTCCTCCCCCGGCTCGGCGAGACGAGCGATGTGGATGGAGGCCATGGTGACTCCTGCCGTGGAAGCTACGCGCGGGCCTTTCACGCTAGGGGCGAACCCCCGGCCCCACAAGACGGGCGGCGGTCCTAGGGTGGAGGGCATGAGTGAACAGCAGATGACCGGCACACCCGGAACCGTCAACACCGTGACCATGTACGGCGCGGATTGGTGCGGCGACTGCCGCCGCTCCAAGAAGCTCCTGGACTCGCTTGCGGTCCCCTACACCTACGTTGACCTCGTGGCCACCCCGGAGGCGGCGGACACGGCCGAGTCCATCTCCGGCCGCAAGAACATCCCCGTCGTGGTGCTGCCGGACGGCTCGCACCTCGTGGAGCCCACGGACGACGAGCTGCGCTCGCGTCTACGCGAGACCGGGGCGCTGTAACCCGTGCCCGACGCCGCCCGCCCCGCCTCCCTGCGCCGCCTCGCGATCCTCGACGACTTCCAGTCGGCCGCCCTCGGCGCCACGGACTGGTCGCCGCTGCGCGAGCGCGGGATCGAGCTCTCGGTCTTCACCGAGCACCTCGACCCGACCGCCCTCGTGTCCGCGTTGGAACCCTTCGACGCGATCGTCGCGATGCGCGAACGCACCGCGTTCCCGGCGGACCTCCTGCGCGCCCTGCCCCGCCTGCGCCTGCTCGTGAACACGGGACGCAACGCGCCCAACGTGGACCTCGAGGCCGCGCGGGAACTCGGCATCGCGGTGTGCGGCACGGGCGGCTCGGCCGCCGGCGCCCCCGAGCTGACCTGGGCGCTGCTGCTCGCGGCGCTGCGCCACCTCCCGACAGAGGCGGCCAACGGCGCCGGGGGTCGCTGGCAGAGCACGGTGGGGCGCGAGGCCGCCGGCCTGACGCTGGGCCTCGTGGGGCTCGGGAACATCGGGCGCACCGTGGCCCGCTACGGTGCCGCCTTCGGCATGCGGGTGCTGGCGTGGAGCCCACGCCTCACCCCGGAGCGGGCCGCGGAGGGCGGGGCCGAGTTCGTCCCCACGATCCGAGAGCTCGCCGAGCGCTCCGACGTGCTCTCGGTGCACCTCAAACTCGCCGACTCCACGCGCGGGCTCGTGGACGCGGAAGTGCTGCAGGCGCTGGGCCCGCGCGGTGTGCTCGTCAACACGGCCCGCGGGCCCATCGTCGACGAGGCCGCGCTGCTGGCGGCGCTCGCCTCCGGCGACCTGGGCGGCGCGGCGCTGGACGTCTTCGACACCGAACCCCTGCCGGCGGACCACCCGCTGCGCACGGCGCCGAACGCCCTGCTGACCCCGCACATCGGCTTCGTCACCGAGCAGAGCCTCGCGGCGTTCTACGCCGGGGCCGTCGAGGACGTGCTCGCGTACCTCGAGGGGCGCCCGGTCAACGAACTGGGCTGAGCCCTTCCGGGCGCGGGCCACGGGTACTGAGTGGTCAATAAGGGTTCCAGTCCCGCGACGGCGAGTGACGGTCGATCTTCGGGCGCAGGCGTGCAGCGGCCTGTTCGACTGCGGATGGGTCACCCAGAACACGGAGAAAGTATCGAAGGCTGCTCCGGGTAGCGGAACCGGGCGCTGGGCGACGCCCCACAAGGCATGCGGGAGCCATTCACTTGTGGCCAGGCGCGGCCGCGTCGACGTGGACCTTGACGGCAAAGTGGACCCGTCTGACTACCAGTACTCAGCGGAACTCGGCCTGGCATGCTGTCCGGCATGAGCGATGATGTTGTTTTCCGCCCCCTCTCGGCGCTCAGCGCACTGGGAGGGGGCGGCTCCGCGCAAAGGGCGAGACTGGTCGTCGCAACTTTGGAAGTGGTCGAGGTTGTTGCCATCTGCGACGTCGAAGACGTCTTGACAGCGAACGTCTTACCCAACATCGGCATGAGCATCGTCCAACACATCCGACTTTCTGACGGGTCGTTGGTCCGCCTAGACATGGACCGCGGCGTCACGTCGGTCAGGCACGGCGTGAACGACGGCGAACCGGTCTCCTGGAAACGACCGCTCGATGATCTTGTCAAGGAAATTCTCGACCTGGTGCACGCCGACGACCCGGCCAATCCGATGGCACATCCGTGGGCGGATCTCGCTGCTGCGGCGCGGCTGAGGGGCATCGACGTTGATGCCGGGACGCTCAGCGCCCTCCCTTACCGCGTGTTACTCACCGTCGAAGCGGTGGAGACATTCGTGGACTGAACCGACAGTTTCGTCATTCGGCCAGGTCCTGAAAGGAACCGGTGGGTGACCCAGGCGGCCCAGACCGCCCCTGGCCGGGGCGGCGGCGCGCTCGCCCACCGAGAGCCTCGCAGCGGCATGGAGTGAGGAAGCACGGGCACGGCCTCTCTCGTAAGGTGGGCAAGGGACCGGGGCCGCGCCATGGCCCCGACCACGTGGGAAGGACGAGCATGAGCAAGCGGAAATCCGGCACGGCACTGAAGGTTCTGGGCGCCGCGGGCGCCGCGCTGGGTGGCGTGGCCGCCTACGACCTCACGCAGAAGAAGCTGGGGGTCCTGCGCAACTTCCCGGTGCTGGGCCACGCCCGGTACCTGCTGGAGGACATCCGGCCCATGATCCAGCAGTACTTCATCGAGCGGGACTGGGACGGCCGCCCGTTCAACAAGACCACGCGCCAAGTCATCAACGACCGGGCCGACGGCGTGAAGTCGGAGGAGTCCTTCGGCACCCTGCGGGACGTCAACCGGGCCGGCTACGAGTGGCTCGTCCATTCGATGGCGCCGCTGGAGCCGCCCAAGGAGGATCCCCGTGTGCTCATCGGAGGCCCGGAATGCACCCAGCCGTACTCCATGAGCCTGCTCAACGTCTCCGCCATGAGCTTCGGCTCCCTCTCCGCCAACGCGATCCGCGCGCTCAACGAGGGCGCAGCGGCCGGCGGGTTCGCCCACGACACGGGCGAGGGCGGCTTCTCCACCCACCACCGTCACGGCGGTGACATCGTCTGGGAGCTGGGCACCGGGTACTTCGGCGCGCGCACGGAAGATGGCCGCTTCGACCCGGAGAAGTTCGCGGCCAAGGCCAGGGACCCCCAGGTCAAGATGGTCTCCCTCAAGCTCTCGCAGGGCGCCAAGCCGGGCCTCGGCGGGGTGCTGCCCGGCCACAAGGTGACGGCGGAGATCGCCGAAATCCGCGGCGTCCCGGAGGGCGTCAAGTGCGTCTCCCCCGCACAGCACAGCGTCTTCGACACGCCGCGCGGGCTCATCGCCTTCATCCGCGAGATGCGCCGCCTGGCGGACGGCAAGCCCACCGGCTTCAAACTCTGCGTGACGTCGCGCCGCGACGTGCTGGCGATCTGCAAGGCCATGATCGAGCTGGACTGCACGCCGGACTTCATCATCGTGGACGGCTCCGAGGGCGGCACGGGCGCGGCGCCGAGCGAGTTCGAGGACCACGTGGGCATGCCGCTCACGCAGGGGCTCATGACGGTGCACAACGCGCTCGTGGGCACGGGCCTGCGGGACCGCATCAAGATCGGAGCGTCGGGCAAGATCGCCGAGGGCAACGACCTGGTCAAGCGCCTGATCCAGGGCGCCGACTTCACGAACTCCGCCCGCGCCATGATGATGGCGCTCGGCTGCATCCAGTCCCTGAGGTGCGCCACGGACAAATGCCCCGTGGGCGTGGCGACGCAGAGCCAGCTGCGTCAGCGTGCGCTGGACGTGCCGAGCAAGGCCGAGCGCGTGCGTCGTTACCAGGAGGCCACGGTGGACCAGGCGTTGCGCATCATCGCGTCGATGGGCGTGAAGACCGCGGCCGACCTCACGCCGGAGATGCTGCGCCGCAACGTGGACGACACCTCCAACCTCTCCTACGCGGAGCTCTACCGCTGGCTCAAGCCGGGCGAGTTGCTCTCCGACCCCCCGGAGGCATGGATCAAGGACTGGCGCAAGGCCTCCCCCGACCACTTCGGCTTCAAGGGCGCCATGCGCTGAGCGCGGGGCCGGGGCGGGCCCCTCACCCGTGGAGCAGGAAGTCCCTCAGGACCGCGGCGTGGTTGTGCGCAGTGTCCTTGGCCGCGTACACGAGGGTCAGCCTCCCGGCCCCCGCGAGGGAACGCAGGCGCTCGATCGCCTCCGCGCGCTCCTTGGACTCCGCCTCGTCGGGTGTGCCCGCGGCGCTACCGAAGTCGGAGCGGATCAGCTCGTCGCGGTAGCGGGCCGCGAACTCGCCCCACCGCTCCGCGGGTGCCGCGTGCCAGGCCTTGCGCAGCGGGGGCGACGGCGCGATCCCCCGCAACCACTCGGCGCGGAGCCGGTCCTTGGCCACGCCGCGCGGCCAGAGCCGGTCCACCAGGACCCGCGTTCCGTCGTCGTCGGAGGGCGCCTCGTAGGCGCGCTTGAGGAGGATGTCGCCCATACGGGCACCCTAGCCCCGCTCGGCCCCGTCGTCGTCGGCCCCGGCGGAGTCGGAGCCATCGCTCTCGCGGCGGCGGGCACGCAGCGCAAGCACCACGGTGAAGACGAGGGTCACCACCCCCGGTAGCCAGACGAGGAATACCTCGAACGCCCCCCTCGGCGGGCGCCCGGCGCTGAGCATGGTGGCGAGCGATCCGAGCAGCAACGCCACCGTCAGCAGTCCAAGCCACTGCCAAAGGGGGACGCGGGGAAGGTTCTTCATGGCCACGGGGTGCGAGCCTACCGGAGTCGCCGGAGCCTACCCTTGAGTCCATGAGCGAATGGGTGGCCCTCCTGCGTGGCATCAACGTGGGCGGCGTGAAGGTTCCGGGCAAGGAGCTGGCCGCGCTCTGCACGTCCCTGGGGCTCGACGCCGTCCGCACCGTCCTGGCCACCGGCAACGTCCTCTTCTCCTCGCCCCGCGGCGCTGACGAGCTACGGGACCAGCTCGAGTCCGCGCTCTCCGAACGCTTCGGCTACGACGCCAGGGTGGTGCTCCTGCCCCGCTCACGGATGGCCGGGGTCGTCGCCGAGTACCCCTTCCCCGAGGGGCCCACCCACCACGCGTACGCGGTGTTCTGCTCGGACCCGGCCGTGCTGGCCGCCCTGCTCGACGCCGCCGAGACGGCCGGGGTGCCCCCGGTCCCCCTGCCCGACGCCGCCCACCCGGCCGCCGCGCCGGGTGCCGGGAGCACTGCCCCTGACACCACGGACGCGCTCGACCCTGGCGAGGAACGCATCGCCGCGGGCGAGGGCGTGGTGCACTGGGCCTGCCCGCGCGGGTCCAGCACGGGCACGCCCTTCTCGAAACTGACCTCCAGGGCGGCCTTCAAGGCCGCGCTCACGACCCGCAACCTCAACACGGTGCGCAAGCTCTTCTGAGAGACTCACCCGGCCGGGCTCGTCGCCCCGGCCACCGGCCGAAAGCGATGCAGGACCGCGCCAGAGGCGAAGGGCGTGCGCTCCACGAGCTCCAGGCGCACGCGATCGTGCAGCCCGGCCAGCAGGGTGGGGCCGTGGCCGGCGATCATGGGATGCACCACGAACTCGTACTCATCGATGAGCCCGTGCTCGGCCAGGAGCAGCGGCAACGCCACCCCTCCCAGCGCCAGCTCCCCGCCGGGATCCTCCTTGAGCCGACGGACCGCCGCGACGACGTCGTCGCGCACCAGCTCGGCGTTCCAGTCCACCGCGCCCAGCGTGCCGGAGACGACGTACTTCTTCTTCGCGTCGATGGCCTCGGCGAAGGGGATCTCCCACGGATCCATCCAGTCCGGCCACACCCCCGTGGCGGGGCGTCGCCACGCCTCCTCCATCATCCGGTAGCTCACACGCCCGTAGAGCAGCGCCCCGGCCTGACGTATCCGTCGGGTCCAGAAGTCCATGGACTCCTCGTCCGGTGGCAGCCCCGCCTCGTGATGGCAGCAGCCGTCCAGCGTGACGTTGATCGAATACCGTAGCGATCGCATGGCCTCTCCTCTCCGTGCCGTTCTGCGCCGAGCCGTCGCGACCATTCAAGACCCACGTCGCCCGGAAAACGAGAGCGTCGGCCCGTCCCTCCGCTTGCTACGTCCGCGCCCCTCGCCGCCCCCTGCGGGAGGCGGCCGCCTGGATCTCCGACTTCGACGGATTCTGGAACGATAGCTTCCACGCGGTCGAAGACCACCTCACCACCCTCAGCGACAAGGACACGCCATGACAGGAACGACGCAGGACGGCATTCGGATCGACCGCGATTTCGCCGCAGACCCCGCGGCGGTCTTCGCGGCATGGACCTCCCCGGAGCACTTCGCCCGATGGTTCGGAGGGTCGCAGGTCCAGGTCCCCCTGGATTCCCTCGATTTCGTCGCCGAGGCCGGCCGGGACTGGAGCGCACAGATGGTGTTGCCGGACGGGAACAGCATCGACTGGGCCGGCACGTTCGTCGAGCTCGCCCCGCACCGGCGGCTCGTCTTCACGATGACGGACCGGCCCGCCGAGCCCGTCCGCGCCGAAATCGTGGTGGAGCTCCTCGAGATCCCCGGCGGCACCCGGATGACCTTCACGCAGGAGACGCCGGGCTTCACGCCCGAGCAGCAGGCGGGCGTGCTCGCCGGCTGGCAGTCGTTTCTCGACGAGCTCGAAAGCATCGCGACGGCGTAGCGCGTCCCGGGGCGGGGCCCTCGCGTCCCCGCCCCCCTTGGCTACCCCTTGGCCTTCCGCCGACCATCACCCGGCGCGGAGCACCGGTTCGGCGACGCGGTCACGCAACTCCCGATCCGCCGCCGCCACGATCAGCGCAAGGGGCGAGGCCTCGATCCGGGACCGCGCGGCGCCTGCCGCCTCGCCCGGCCGGGGCGTGAGTGCCACGACGGCCCCGGCGATCTCGTCGCCGAAGCCACGCCGCAGTTCGGCCACGGTCACGCCACCCACCCGGCCGACGGCGGTGCGCCGGCCCGCCCCCAGGCCGGAACTCAACCACGCCACGGCGACCGCCGGGTGCTCCGGTGAATGCTCCTCCGCCACGGCCTCCGCCAGCCTGCGCAAACCATCGACGCGGAGGCGTCCGTTCGCGTCCCTGACGTCGCCGTGCAGTCCCTGCGCCAGGATGCGGGCGACGACGGCCAGGTTCCTCTGCTGCTCTCTCATCCTCCCTACGGTAGGCAGGGGGTCCGACATGTGCTCCGGGGACCGACCCCGCGCCCTGGAAGACTGGGGAGCATGAGTTCCACCGCGCACCCGCTCCTGTCCGACGTCGCCGCCACCCTGTCCGGATGGGAGGCGGCCTGGGGCACCCCGGACTCGCGCGAGGCGGCGGCACTGGAAGATGCCCGCGCCGCGCTGGCGCAGGATCCCCCGGCGCTGTGGCGTCACCCGCACCGTACGCACGTCACGTGCAGCACCTTCGCGTTCTCGCCGGACCTCGCCCGCGTCCTGCTGGTGCACCACGCCAAGGGTGGCTTCTGGGTCCAGCCGGGCGGCCACCCCGAGGACGGCGACGACGGCGCCGTCGCGGCCGGCCTGCGCGAGCTCGCCGAGGAGACGGGCACGTCACCGATCGCGGGGACGCGCCCCACGATCCTCGACCTGGACCACCACGCGCTCTCCGGCGCCTTCGGTCATTGCGCCTCGCACCTGGACCTCGGCCTCGCCGTGCTCGTGGACCCGGACGCGGAGCTAGAGCTCAGCGAGGAATCCCACGGCGTGGCCTGGTACCCCGTGGACGCGCTCCCCGGGAAGCTGCCCGGCGACTTCGAGGCGCGCCTAGCCCGGGTCCTGGATCGTGCGCGGAGCGCGCTCGGGCGCGCCAGGTGACCGGGCGGCGTCGGGCACAAGGACCCGGCGCCGGGACGGAGGCGGGGCCGCCGCGTCAGCCGCGCAGGCCCTCGATGTCCAGCTTCTTCATGCTCATCATGCGCTGGTAGGCGCCAGGCGAGGCCATGAGCTCGCCCATGTTGGCGGGGACGATCTGCCACGACAGCCCGTACTTGTCCTTGCACCAGCCGCACTGCTCGGACTCCGGCACGGCGGAGAGCGCGGCCCAGTAGCGGTCGATCTCCTCCTGGTCCGCGCACTCGACCACGAGGGAGAGCGCTTCGGTGAAGTGGAACTCGCTTCCCGCGTTGATGGCCGTGAAGCGCTGCCCGCGCAGCGTGAACTCCACCGACAGGGGGAGCCCGGCGAATTCCTTCTGGAAGTCCAGCAGGCCCTCCTCCGGGTAGCGGTCGATCCGCAGGATCTCCGAATCGGGAAAGAGGTCGACGTAGAAGTTCACGGCCTCCTCCGCCACGTGGTCGAACCAGAGGCAGGGAACGATGGGCTGCTGACTCATGACGAGGCTCCTGGGCATCCGATCGGGCCGGTCCTCGGCCCGGGAGCACCAGGGTAGGCCCGGAGGACGACGCCGCGCCAGGGCGCCTCAGTCCCTCCAGCGAACTCCCCGGCGGCGCCCATCCGCCCACGTGGCCCCGCCGGAGAGCGCCAACAGGACGCACGTCATCCAGATGGCCCCGGCCGGGCCCCAGGGTGCGGCGACGAGACCGGCCAGGACCGGCATCGACACCTGGCCGAGGCGATTGCCCATGAGCCGCACGGCCAGAGCCGAACCGCGCCATGCGTCCGGGACGGCGCGGCTGATGGCGGTCATGGTGAGGGGCTGCCCGATCCCCAGGAAGAAGCCGCCCACGGCCAGCAACACCCCGGCGACGGCGGTTCCGCCCCAGCCCGGCCAGGCCTCCAGGACGAGCGGCGGGAGCGCCATCGATGCGGCGGAGCAGAAGAGACAGGCCAGCATGAGCCGCCCGCGCCCCACCCGCGCGATCATGGCCGGCAGGCCCAAACGACAGGCGATGGACGCGGCGGCGCGGATCGCGAGCAAGGCGCCGATGACCTCCGGCCCGATCCCCAGGTGTTCCCCGACCACGGGGAGGAACGCGGAGAGGATGTCCAGCATCGAGAGCAGGCTGAGCGCCGCGAACATGGCAGCGGGGACCCCGGGCCGCGTCATGATGGCCAGGACCGTTGGCTTGCCGGGGCCTTCGGCCGCCCCTCCGGTGCCCGACTCCGCGGGGCCGGCTCCCACGTGCGGCCCGCCGGCCGGCACGGCCGGCCCAGGTGTCGCGGGACCCGGCCGGGCGGCGTCGGGCGCGGAGGCCTCGCCCCGCCGGTCGCGGGGCTCGCCCGGCAGAGGCAGCGCGAAGAGCGCCGTTCCCGCGAGGGCCACGGCGCCTCCCACCCACAGCGCGGACTCGACGGCGTGGAGATCGCTCGCGCCCCCGGCCCTCGCCACGATGACGCCGCCGAGGACCGGCCCCAGCAGCTGGCCGACGGAGAAGGCGGCCGTGAACCACCCGAAGCCGGCGTCCAGGTGCCGCGGGGCCGAATACCTGGCGATGGCCGACTGCCCAGCGATCGTGAACGCGAGGTGACCGAAGCCGAGGACGGCAGAGGCCACCAGGACGCCCCAGACGCCGGGCGCCAGGGCGAGGGCCACGCCGCCCAGCCCCAGCGCGGCGGCGCCGATGGCCAGGAGGCCGCGCAGGCCCACGAGCCGGTCGGAGAGCTTGCCGAGCCAGAGCGCCACGAGCAGCGGCACCACGGCGTAGGCCGCCGTCGCGACACCCACCGAGAAGGTGTCCTGACCGAAGACCAGGAGCTTGTACGAGGTCACCGGGCGCAGGAGGTTCACGCCCGTCTGCGTCAGGGTCGCCGCCGCGCACAGCACCCACAACCAGGAAGAGGACTCCCTCACGGCGGGGCGGGGCGAGCTGGCCATGCGGTCCTCCTGGGACGTTCGGGGGGTCGGTCAGTCGGCCAGCTGCGGCAGGCCGAGGCCCACGCCGATGGCCGCCTGCTGCACCTGGTGGCCCAACGCGGCCGTGTGGTCGTCGTCGGGGAATTCGTTGACGGTGCCGGTCGCCTGGATGGCCGCGCGCACGCCGTACTCGAGCGGGACCGCCGCCGCGACGCTCGCGACGCCGGGCTGGCGTTCCTCGCGGGAGATGGAATAGCCCCGGCGGCGGATCGAGGCCAGGTCCTCCAGGAGCGCCTCGACCTCGGGGAGGGCCGGCTGCCCGGGCGCCGGGGCGACGGCGGCCAGGTGCGCGCGCACGGCGGCGTCGTCCCATTGGGCCAGGAGCGCTTTGCCCGCGCCCGCGTACAGCGGCAGGCGGGAGCCCACCACCAGGTCGTAGCCGAAATTCCTCGTGTTCCCGGCGCGCGACATGACCACGCGCTGGTCGCGGTGTTCGCGGAACAGGGTCACCGTGAGGCCCGTGACCGCCGCAAGCTCGATGAGGATGGGCCGAGCCGCGCGGATGAGGGGGTTGGTCGCGGAGAACGCGTGCGCTCCGTACGTGAGCGCGATCCCGGGCCGGTACCCGGAGGCGTCGTGCTCCACGCGGTCGTGTGCCGCGAGCACGGCCAGGATCCTCTGCGTCGTGGCGACCGGGAGACCGGCGCGGCGGGCGATCTCGGTCAGGCGGAGCGAGCCCCTGGCGCTGTCCAGGACCTCAAGCACCTCGATGGCGCGTTCCAGCGACCGCATGGGCGAATGTGCCGTGGCCATGACTCTCCTTCCTCACGAATTCCCACAGAGTGAGAGCCTAGCCGCTCCAATGAAACCACCCCCGGCCACCCGCGGGAATGTGACCCACTTGACACAACCACTGCATGATTGGAGACTACCATCACATGAACATTCCTCTCACAGGATGGGCAGAAAAATGCACGCAGCGGTAATTGGTCTCGGCGAAGCCGGGGCGATGTACAGCCAGGGCCTCGTGTCCCTGGGATGGACGGTCGCGGGCTTCGACCCGGCGGACGTGCCGACGCCGGAGGGCGTCACCCGGGTCCAGGCACCCGAGGACCTGGTGGCCGGCGCCGACGTGGTGCTGTGCCTCGTGGGCGGCCGCGCGGCCCTCCCCGCCGCCTCGTCGGTGGCGGCGGCCCTTCCGGCCGACGCGCTCTTCGTGGACATGAACTCCGCCGCGGCGGACATCAAGCTCTCCGTCGCGGGCACCGTGGGCGCGGCCCGCTACGCCGACGTCGCGGTCGTGGGTTCCGTCCCGGAGGGGCGTGCCGCCACCGCCGTCGTCGTCAGCGGAGAGGGCTCCTCCCGCGCGGCCGAGCTCTTCACGGCCTTAGGCGCCCCGGTCGAGGACATCGCGGGGGCCCCGGGCGACGCGGCCCGCCGCAAGCTCCTGCGCAGCTCCTTCATGAAGGGACTGGGCTCGCTCATCGTCGAGGCGCTGGACGCCGGCGAGGCCATGGGCGCCCGCGACTGGGCCCTCGGCCAGATCGCCGGGACGCTCTCCGGCGGCTCCGGAGCCGCCGAGCGCCTCTACTCCGGCACCGTCAAACACGCCGCCCGCCGGGGCCACGAGGCCGTCGAGTCCGCGCAGATGCTGGAGGCCCTCGGCGTGCGCTCGACCATGTCCCGCGCCTCCGCGGCGTCCCACGCCGCATTGGCGGACGCCGCAGAGGCACCGGAGGGCGAGGAGCTCATGGAGGCCTACTCGACCGTCCCCGTGGCCAACATCGGCGACGCCCGCGATCGCATGGGCATGGTCGACGGCGGCATCCACCCGCTCTGGGAGGGCGCCAGGGCTGTGGGCCGCGCCAAGACCGTGTGGGTTCCCGCGGGCGACAACAAGGTGCTGCACGCCGCCATCGCCACCATCCGCCCCGGCGACTTCCTGGTCGTCAACGGACAGGGTCACGTGGACCGCGCCCTCATGGGCGAGCTGATGGCTGAGAAGGCCAAGAAGCGCGGCGCCGTCGGCATCGTCGTGGACGGCGCCATGCGCGACGTCCAGGAGCTGCAGGAGATGGACTTCCCTGCCTGGGGCCGCGGCGTGAACCCGGCCGGCCCCTACAAGAACGGCCCGGGCCAGTTCGACGTCCCGGTCGCGATCGGCCGCGTCGTGGTGCAGCCGGGCGACCTCGTGGCGGCCGACGCCGACGGCGTCATCGTGGTCCCCGCCCACGAGGCCGCCGCCAGCCTGCGTCGCGCCCGCGCCGTGCAGGAGGACGAGGCCGGCCGCCGCAGGGCCATCCGGGAAGGCGGACTCGCATGAGCGCGCTCATCGCGCTGGGCGTCTTCGTCGCCGTCATCATCCTGTGGAACGCCGTCGTCAAGCGCAACATCGGCGAGGCCATGATCCTGGGCTTCCTCGGCATCGCCGTGGTCTCCTTCATCGCGGGTCCGGCGGGCGAGGACTCGGTCCTCTCCACGATCTGGGGCTCCATCAAGGACGCCTTCAGCGAGGAGATCATGTTCGCGGCCCTCGGGTTCGTCTTCATGGCCTACGTCCTGGAGCGCACCCCAGTCCTGCTGCGCCTCGTCGACCTGCTCAACTCGCTCTTCGGGCGCCTGCGCGGCGGCCACCTGTACACCACCACGGTGGCCGGGGCCGTCTTCGGTGCCATCGCCCACATCGGCGCCGCCATCACCGCGGCCGTCGGCTCCATCACCATCCCCTGGATGAAGAAGTCCGGCGTCAAGCCGGAGATCGCGGCGACGGTGGCCTCCGGCCTGGCCGGTTTCGGCGTGTCCTTCCCGTTCTCCGGCACCATGTTCATCCTGGTCGGAGGGCTCGTGGCGCAGGGCGCCATGGACTCGAACGACATCATCGGGCCGCTCTTCTTCGCGGGCCTGTGGGCGCTGGTCTACCGCATCATCGTCGCGTTCTGGATCGTCCGCAAGCACAAGATCCCCGCCGTCCCGGCCGAGGATCGCCTACCGCTGCGCCAGAGCTTCGGGGCCGGCTGGTCCACCGTCCTGCTGCTCCTGCCGATCCTCATCCCCCTGGTCATGACGCAGGGGCCGCTGGCCACCTTCCTGGGCCACCACACCGGCATCTCCGACGTGGAGGTGCCGGGGAAGAAGCTGGCCGACGGCACCGTCCTCGACCCCACGCACCTGGCCATGGCCGACGTCGTGAGCCTCCTGACCTGGATCCCGGTCCTCATGACCGTGTTCGTACTGATCCTGGGACGCAAGTCCCTGCCACGCACGGCCAAGGGCTGGTGGAAGCTCGTGGAGGGCTCCGCGCCGTCCTTCGGCGTCATCGGCATCACGATCGTCGTGGCCTTCGCCGCGGCCAACCTGCTGGGCGAGATGGGCCTGTCCTCCGAGTTGGAGAACGTGCTCGTGAACCTCGACCTGCCCAAGTGGCTCATGGTCATCCTGATCGGCGTCATCATCGTCCTCATCGCCGTCCCGCTGACGGCCAGCGCGACGATGGCCGCAATCGGTCCCGTGGCCGTCATGGCCATGGCCAGCGTGGGCGTCCCCGTGCCGGTGGCCGCGGCCGCCGCCTTGATCTTCGCCTCCACCGAGGGTGCCTCCCCGCCGTCCGGCGCACCGATCTACGTCGCCGCAGGCATCGCGGAGATCGACCCCGGTAAGACCTTCATCCCGCTGCTCAAGTACTACTGCGTCCCGATCCTGGTGGTCGGAGCCCTGATCGCCCTGCAGATCCTCCCGGTCTGATGCACCGGCAGCACTCGAACGGAACAGGAATTCACGCATGAACGCTTCAACCGCACCGCAGCCGCTCTTCCAGCGGCTCGTGTCCCACCTCTTCGCCCTCTCCACCGTCCTCTTCATGATCGGCGGCCTGGTGATCGTGGTGGGCCAGCTGGTCATGATCGTCGTCGGCAACGGCGAGGGCACGCAGGGCATCGCCGATACGCTGGGCCCGTACGTCTTCGGGACCTCCACCGTGGCCGGCCTCTTCGCCTTCGTCCTGAGCTACTTCAAGAAGAAGGGGGTCAAGCCGCGTGCCGAATGACGCCTACCCGTCCTACGACGAGCTGCTGAGCCGCACGCCGAGCGGCTCCTCCTGGGGCGTCTTCACCGAGCATCCGGGTCGCGGCATGGCCAGCTTCGCCGGGGCCGAGCAGGTGGCGCTGGCCGCCGCCTCGGTCACGCGGGGCCGCGTCTTCAACCTGGATCACGCGCTCAACGCCTTCGACCCGCCCATGGCGCGGGCGCGCAAGGCGCCGGAGCACCAGATCCTCAGCGCCCACGCCGAGTCCCGCGACGACGTCCTGCGCGAGTTCTTCCTGCAGGCCACGTCCCAGGTGGACGGACTGCGCCACCGCCGCGCCTCCGGGCACGGCTTCTACGACGGCGTGGCCGATGAGGCGATCGTGGCCGGCCGCCCCGAGCTGGGCGTGCAGGAGTGGGCGGAACGTCCCATCGTCGGCCGCGGCCTGCTCCTCGACGTGGCCGGGCTGCTGGCCGAGCGCGGTGAGCCCCTCGAGCACCGCAACGGCCCCGTCCTGGAGGTCGAGCACCTCGACGCCGCGTGCGAGCGGCAGGGCGTGCAGGTCCGCCCCGGGGACATCGTCATGGTCCACTCTGGCTGGGCCAGGTGGTTCATCGAGGCCTCGGTTCAGCTGCGGGACGAGGTGCGCTCGGGTCGCAGGGCCACGGGATTCCAGCAGACGCGCGCCTTGGCACGCTGGCTCTGGGAGCACCGGGTGGCCGCCTTCGTGACCGACACCTTCGCGGTGGAGGTCCTGCCCGTCGTCCCCGGCAGCGACTTCCTCGAGAGCGCCCCGGAGGACAAGGGCATGATGCACCAGGAGCTCATCGCCAAGCTCGGTGCCGTGCTCGGCGAACTCTGGAACCTGGACGAGCTGCTGGCAGACTCCGTCTCGACGGGCCGCTGGGACGCGTTCTGCGTCATCAAGCCGCTCAACCTCGTGGGCGGCGTGGGCTCGCCTCCCAACGCCACGGCCATCCGCTGAGCGGATCCGGCTCACCTGGCCGACGTCGCTCGGTGGCCTTCGAAACGAAGGTCACCGAACGACGTCGGCCATTTTGCCCTCCGGGGAGCGTTCAGCCCTGCTCGGTGTCCGTGTACTCGCCCTCACCGCGCACCGCTTCCCCCGTGTACGTGCCCTCCGGTTCATCCCCGGTCCCGCCTGCGCGGATGCCGCCGCCCTCGTCGGTGTCCGTGTAGCTGCCGTCCCGCTCGTCCTGCGTGCCGCCCCTGGCACGGCCGGCCTCATCCTCCGCCTCGACGTAGTCCCTCTCCTCGTCCGGTTCCCCGGCGTGGCGTCCGCCCATGGTCGGCCCCTTTCCTCGTCATGCTCGCGAGCGCGGCGCGAACGCGCCGCACCCCGAGTCTTCTCCGGCGCGGGGGCGCGGGCAAGGATCCGGGCGTTCGCCCCAGGCGTCCGTCAGGGACGCAGGAGCGCCTTGATGGCACGGCGCTCGTCCATGGCGGCGTAGGCCTCGGGGGCCTCGTCGAGGGGAAGGTCGAGCGTGAAGACCTTGCCGGGGTCGATCTCGCGGCGCATGATCCTCCCGATCAAATCAGGCAGGAAGCGGCGGACCGGGGCACCGCCCGCCACGACGTGGACCTCGCGCTGGAAGAGTTCTCGTCCGGAGAGGTTCACGCCGTGCGCCACGCCGAGGATGCTCAGGTAGCCGCCGCCGCGAGCGCACCGCAGGCCCTGCTCGATCGACTCCTGCGTGCCCACGGCCTCGACGACGCCGTGCGCCCCGAGCCCGCCCGTGAGCTCCATCAGCCTGGCGACGCCCTCGTCGCCGCGCTCCTCGATGATGTCGGTGGCGCCGAACTCGCGGGCCAGCGCCTGGCGGTCGGAGTGGCGGGAGAAGGCGATGATGCGCTCGGCGCCCAGTTCCTTAGCGGCCAGCACCGCCAGGAGCCCCACGGCGCCGTCCCCGACCACCGCCACGGTCTTGCCGGGGCCCGCCTGGGCCTCGACGGCGCCGAACCAGCCGGTGCCGAGCACGTCCGAGGCGGCGAGCAGGGACGGGATGAGGTCCTCGTCCGGGCGCTCCCCCGGCGCCTCGGAGGTGGGGACCAGGGTGCCTGCGGCGTTGGTGATGCGCACGTACTCCGCCTGCGCCGCGCCGACGCCCTGGGCGTGGACGCACTTGGACTGGTAGCCGGCCTCGCAGATCTCGCAGATGTTGTCGCTCGTGATGAAGGAACCCACCACGAACTGGCCCACCTGCAGTCCCGTCACGCCGGAACCCAGCTCCTCGATGACGCCAACGTACTCGTGGCCCATCTGGTGGGAGGTCTTGGTCTCGACGACGCCTCGGTAGTGCCACAGGTCCGAGCCGCACACGCAGGCGGCCACGACCTTGAGGATCGCGTCGCCCGGTTCCTGGATGGTGGGGCGGGGAAGGTCCTCGACGGTGACGTCACGGACGCCGTTGATCATGGTGGCGCGCATGGTGCTCCTGGGGTGGGGCCGCGACGGGCGGCGGGCGGATCGGTGGCCGGGTGTCACGGCCTCGCCTCCCATGCAACACCCTGGGGCGACGACGTGCCAGGTTCCACGGGTGCCTCCCTCGTCACACGGCGGGCTCCACGCCCGCGAACGCCGCGGGTAGCATGCGGCCCGCCCTTGGCCCGTCCGGCGAGCAGTTGCGCGGCGACCGCCGCCGCCCCGAGGAGCAGGCCGGCCAGGGTGAGCGCACCGGGGACCTCGCCCAGGATCGGCCAGGACAGGAGCGCGGCGACCGCGGGAATGAGCGCAAAGAGCACGGAGGCCTGGCCCGCCCCGAGCCGCCGCACGCACACGGCGTAAAGGGTGGTCCCGGCCAGGCCGCACAGGGTGAGCAGCACCAGGAGCGTCCAGTCCGCAGGCGTTCCCGGCAGCCGCCCCGGCGTGGACAACGCCGGGAGGAGCGCCACGGGCGCCGAGGCGCTCACGCCGATCGCCGTGAAGGACAGCGGCGCCACGTCCCGCAGCGCCGCTCCCTGCCAGAGCGAGCCGGCGGTCAGACCTACGAGGGCCAGCACGGCGGCCGCGACCGCGGGCCCCACCGAGGGGTCCGCCACGATCTTCGGCGCACACGCCACCAGCACGGCCGCGGTGGCGAGCCCGACGGCGGCCAGGGGGACCCGGGCACCCGACCCGGCGGCGTCAGGCAGGCGGAGAAGGCGCCGCGCCCGGCGCAGCCCGGCTCCGAGGACCGCCGTCAGCGCCGGGTTCATGGCCACGACGAGCGCCGTGACGCCGGCGCCGACGCCGTGCGAGAGCGCCCAGTACGCCCCGAGGAATTGCGCGCCTTGGACCAACAAACCGGCGCCGACGGCGTGGCCGAGCGCCCGTCCGCGTGGCACCGCGATCCGGCGGGCCGCGATGACGGGCCACAACAACGCCGCCGTGAGCAGGAAGCGCAGGGCGATGAGCCAGAACGGGGAAACGCCCCGCAGGGTCAGCGCGCCGAGCGGATAGCCCAGCGCGTAGACCACCACGGTGAGGCTCACAAGGGACAGCGCGTTCTTGTTCATGCCTCCACGATCCGGCCGCCGCGCCCCTCGAACGGTAATCCATCGGAAATCTCGATGAGTCCTCGCCCGGCGCCGCGAGGCCTGCCACGATGGACACGTGAGCACCCTGGACATCACGGCCCTGCGCTCCCTGGCGGCCGTCTCCTCCTTCGCGGGGGTGGCCCGCGCGGCGGACGCGCTGCACCTCTCCCAACCCACGGTCACGGGACACCTGCGCCGGCTCGAGGCCGAGCTCGGGGTGCCGCTCGTGACGCGACAGGGCCGCGCCATCGCCTTCACGATGGCCGGGGAAGAGCTGGTGCGGCGCGCTCACCGGATCCTGTCCCTGCACGACGACGCCGTGGACGCCCTCACGGGCGGCGAGCGGGACGATCTCGTGGTCGCCTGCAGCGACCTCGCCGCCGCACCCCTGCTCCGCGTGGCGGCCGAGGCCCTGCGCGCGCACGTGCCGGAGCGGCGCATCCGCTTCCGCTTCCACCGCTCCGAGCGGCTGCGCGAATTTGCCCACGCGCACTCGGCTGACGTCATCCTGGGCTTCGCCCCGCTGGGGCCCGCCACACGCACCGTGGGCGAGGCGGAACTCGGCTGGTTCGCGGCCGAGGCGCCGACCCGGCAGAGCGGCGTCAGGCACGGCATCGTCGGGCCAGGTCAGGCGGAAGACGGGCTGCCCGACGCCGACGGGTTGGTGCTGTTCACGCGGCCCTGCACCCTGCGGGAGACGATCGAGGACGCCGTGGCGGGCGTCGGCGTGCCCGTGGCGCGCGAGTGCCTGGACCTGGCCGGGGTGCTCGCGGCCGTGCGACAGGGCGTGGGCATCACCGCGCTGCCGCTGACGACGCATCCCGAGCAGGGCCTGCGCAGGATCGAAGGACCCGCTCCGCTGCCGACGCTGCGGATGACGGCCGTGTTCTCGCCGCGACTGGGTGCGGCCTCCGAGCCGATCCTCGCGGCGCTCCGCGAGGCCGCCGCGGCGGTGCACCCGGCTCACTCCTGAGCCGTAGCCGCCTGCTCCGCCGCCCACGCGGCGACGCGCGCCTCGCTCTCCTGGGGAGACAGGTCCTCGACGCGGGTCATGAGGGACCAGCGCACGCCGAAGGGGTCCCGGATGCTCGCGAAGCGGTCGCCCGAGACGAAGGTGGACGGCGACTCCCGCACCGTGGCGCCAGCGGCAACCGCGCGCTCGGTCAGCGCGTCCACGTCGGGAACGTAGAGGCCCATCGAGTAGCAATCGCCCTCGGGGGGCGGGACCAGCCCGTAGTCCGGCGAAGGCTCGCCGAGCTGCAGCAGGCCAAGGCCGAAGTCCACGCTGGCGTGGACGACGAGGCCGCCGAACTCGGTGACGTCCATGACCTTCGCGCCGAACACGTCGCGGTAGAAGTCCAGCGCCCCGCGCGCGTTGGGGATCGCCAGGAACGGCGTCAGGCTCGTGGCCGTATGGGGGCGGCCGTCGGTGGTGTGTTCGCCGGTCACGCCGGTCGTGTTCTCGCTCATGCGATCACGGTAGGTCCGCACCCCGACACCGCGCTTGGAGATCCGCGACAGCCTGGCGCACCCGTCGGTACCGTTGCCACCGTGACGGACCCGACCCGCGGGGCGCTCCATCCCGGACGCCTCCCCCAGTTCCATCGCTTCGACGCGCCGGCGCATCTGACCGAGCTCGTCGCATGGTTCTGGGTGCCGATATGGGAGCTGGAGTCCGGAGAGGTCTCGCGCCAGCACGTCCTCCCGTATCCGGCGGCCAACCTGGTCGTGGAGACGCCCGGCGACGGCCCACCCACCGCGATCCTCTACGGCCCCACGAGCTCCGCGACCGTGCGGGAGCTGCGCGGGCGGGGGTGGGCCGTCGGCGCACTCCTGCGCCCGGCGGCGTTCGCCGCGCTCCAGCCCTCACCCGAGGAGCTGGTGGACCGCCACCGGCGCGTCGAGGCAAGCGGGCCGGCGGCCGGCGTCGGGCGTCGGGCGCTGGATGCCGGGCGATCCCGCCCGGGCGGCCGCGGCGCTCGGCGAGTGGATCCTCGACCGCGTCGGCCCCCTCGGGCAGCAGGGGCCGCTGGCGAACCGCGCGCAGTCCCTGCTGACGGGCGAGTCGAGCGTGCTGCGGATCGAGGACGCGGCGCGGCTCCTGGGCGTCTCGACCAGGACCCTGCAGCGGCTGACGCGGAACACGGTGGGCCTGCCGCCCGCCGCGATGATCCGGCGCAGGCGGCTGCAGGAGGCTGCCCAGCGCGTGCGCGACGACCCGGGGGCCTCCCTGGCGCAGATCGCGGCCGAACTCGGCTATGCGGACCAGGCCCACCTGGCCAGGGACTTCCGGGCCACCTTGGGTTTCACGGCGAGCGCGTATCGCGAGGAACTGTGAACCGCGAGGCGGTCACGTCCTGGGATCGATGAGAAACTTCATGACCTCTTCGTCACCGTTGCGACGCATGAAGTCCGCGAGGTCGGCCAGACCACCCCGTCCCGACACCAGCTCGTCGACGACAACCCGCCCGGAGGCGATGAGATGGATGGCCACGGGCCACGTCTCGACATACCGGAACAAGCCCTCCACCACGAGTTCACGGCTCTGGAGCAGGAAGAGGTCCATCTCGAAACTGCTCGACCCCATGCCCACGAGCGCCGCCCGCCCAGCCCCGCGCAGGGACCGCAGCCCGGAAGCAATGGCCGCGCGGACGCCTGAGGCATCCACGAATCCATCCATGGTCCCGTCGAGAGAACCCGCCTCGTCAGGCGAGATGGCCCTCGTGGCCCCGTGTCGAAGGGCGATGGCCCGCCGCGACGCCAGGGGGTCGACGACGACGACCTCGGCCGCGCCGAAGGCTCGCGCGGCGGCCGCGGCAAGCACCCCGATGGGGCCCGCACCCGCCACGAGCACCCGGGAACCCGGAACGACGCCGATCTTCCGCACGGCCGCGATACCAACCGAGAGCGGCTCCACCAGGGCCGCTTGCTCAAAGCTCATGTGCGGGGGGATCGGATGGGCAAAGTCCGCCGGGATGCTCAGGTATTCGGCGAAGGCCCCGTCTTCCGGCGGCGCGGAAGGAAAACGCATGTCAGGACACAGGTTGTATCGACCCGCGCGGCACTGCGAACAGGAGCGGCACGGACGCTGCGGTTCGATGGCGACGCGTGTCCCGATCACCGAAGCGTCAACATCGGGAGCCGCGTCCACGATGACGCCCGAGGCCTCGTGCCCCAGGATCAGAGGCCGTTCGACGGTCAGATCACCCACCCGCCCGTGCTCGTAGAAGTGGACGTCCGAGCCGCACAATCCAACGCAGGCGATGCGCACCAAGACGTCCCCGGGCTCCATCGCGGGCCGCGGGACCTCGCTCATTTCCAATTGCCTTGGCGCCCGCAGCACCGCCGCCCTCATCGTGTCTTTCACCGATTCCTCACTCCTTCGCCTTCTGCGACCGTCTCAAGGTCGTGTTCCAGGCCCTCCCGCTCTCGATCGGCAGTCGTCTGCGGATCCTCGGGGAAGAGCAGCATTTCCGGCAGCGACGTGGCGAAGTAATCGATCCGTGCCCTCTCCCGGCGGAGTGCATCGATGCGGTCCTTCATCCGTTCGCGCAACCCGGCCGCCGCGACGGCGTCGCCGAGTTGCACGGCAGCCCGGACCCCCTCCACCGTGGCACGATCCACAGGTGCCCTACCGGCTTCGAGCACTGCCGCGCCCCAAGCCGCACGCGCGTCCGTCTCCGCCCCGGAGGCCGCGAGCGCATGGCCCAGCGCGAGCCACAGCGCCGCCCTGTTATCCAGAAGGTGCCAAGCCTCCCCCAGGGAAGCGGGCGGCGTCAGCGCGCGGCGCAGCACGTCCACCGCGATGCCGGGTTCGCTCGTCCTGGCGACGGCCAGGCTCGCCCGCGCAAACGCCCTGACGGCCTGTCCCTCGCCGCCCTCCCACGGCTGCAACGGCCTCGACAGCAGCAGGTCGAGCGCTTCCGTGGGACGCCCCACCTGGGTGAGAAGCTCCGCCACGACCACCAACAGATCGTTTCTCTCGGCGATCCGATCACCCAACCGCACAAGGATGGCCAGCCGCTCTCCCACATCGATGCCCCGGTATCGAGCCAGTTGGTCGCGCTCGTACCAGATGCGGGGGTCACTCGACTCCTGCGCAGCCGTCTCGTAGAGGACGGCGGCCCGCTCGGCGTCGCCGTGGACCCTCATGACGGCCAACGCAGTGTTCCGCAACAGAGCGGCCGAGCGCCCGCCGCATTCGACCGCCCCGCTCCAGACGTCGAGCGCCTCGGCGTGACGGCCCGCGTCGAAGAGCCACATGCCGAGCAGGTGCGCGGCTCGCACATCCGCCGGTTCCTCGCGCAGCGCGGCGGTCAGCGCGTCAAGCGCATCGAGCCCGGCCGGGAAGGCATAGAGGTCGGAGGCCTCGCGTGCACGGACGCGCGCGGCCCTGGCTTCGATGTCACGCCCCTCCCGCCCGAGGAGGGTGGCCGCCAGGTACTCCGCCATCGGCGCCGATCCTCCGTGCCCACCACCGGGAAGGGAGGCGGCGCGCGCCAGAAGTTCCAGGGCCGAAGCCGTCTCACCGGCACGCGCCAGATCGCCCGCGACGTCGAGCAACACCAGCCCGTCTCCGGCGGGTGCGTTCCCGTCCAGCGCGGAGAAGAGAGCGTCCAACGGATCCAACCGCCGTGCATCGCGGAGCAACGCCTTCGCTTCCTCATCACGACCAAGCCGACGCAGGAGCAGCACCCGCAGCGCCGTCGCCTTGGGATCGATCCCGTAACGAGCGGCGATGTCAAGGCATGCCATGGCCGCGTCGTTCCGGCCGGTCCTGGCATCGATATAAGCCATGGCCACGTGCGCCGGCTTGGCCCACCTCGCGTCCCAGGCCGCCTTGGCGAAGGCGTCGTACGCCGCCTCGGTCTCCCCGAGCCGCCCGAGCGCCAAAGCCAGCCGGTAATGTGCCTCCCCATCCGCCGGGTTGGGGTTCCGCTTCGTGAGGCGTGCCAGGCCCGCCCGGAACAATGCCGCCGCCTTGTCGTACTCTCCCCGGGAGTAGGCCCTCGCGCCCAGCGCCGTATTGGAACGTGAATCGCCCGGGTCGCGCCGCAGCGCCTCCTCCCAATACGGCTCGGGGCGCCGTGTCGGATGGCGGTACTGCTCCAGGTGGACCCCCGTGAGGTACAGCTCGTCCGAGCTCTGGATGTCTTCCGGCAACGGAGGTTCGGTCGCCACCTCGGGCTCCGTCACCTCCTCCGAGGCGCGGAGCTGCCACACCAGGAGCTCTCGTTCCCCCTCGAGCAGGACGACACGCACTTCTGTCTCTTCGACGTGGCCGCCGAGGTCGAACGCTTCGTCCACCGTGCGCTCCGGCGACAGCTCGACGTCACGCTCCACCACGCCGTCGGGCAGCTCCACGCGCAGAAGGGCGGAGTCGATGCGGCGGCTGGCAGACACCCGGATCCTGGCCCCGCCGTCTTCCACCACCAGCGACATCGCGGCGTCCTTGCTCGCCTGATGCGCCGCACCGGTGCCCGCAATCGGATACCAGTACTGCGAGAACTCACGCACCTCGCCGGGTGCAAGATAAGAAAAATCGGGCTGGTTGTCGGTGTAAACCCCCGCCATCAGCTCCACGTAGGGGCCATTCTCGTCCGTCAGGTGATCGTCCCAGGCGTGGCCGAACGGAGCATCACCCCACGTCCACTGTTTCTTACCCGGCGCGATGCGCCGGTCTGCCCAGTGCACGAACCCGGCACCGGCACGGTGGTCGTACCCGCCGAAGAAGTCGTCCCGGGTCTCCAGGACCATGTATGACGTCGGAACGGGGATGTTGCTGTAGTAATCGATGCGGTCCGCGTCGGGGCGTTCGGCAGACACCAGCGACGGGTAGTCCACGCCGTAGTACGGCCGGTCGGCCCGAGGAAAGGCCGTGATCGCACGCCGGGCATGGTCCGCCACGTAGTGCACATCGGTCGGGAAGAAGGACTGGTACTCCTCGTGCGAGCGCGCAGCGACGTTGGCCCACCAGAGGAAGGTCCGGGGCTCTTCGGTGCGATTGTGCAGGCGCGCCCGCAGCTCGATGAGGGTGCTGCCTGGCCTCAGGCGGATCCCGTGCGTGCCACGCATGCGGGCAAAGGGATCGTGGTCGGACATCCATACCGTGACGGCACCGTCGTCCTCAAACTCCATGTGCCAGCACATGGGCAGGAACGTGGCGGGGCGGTGATGCTGGGGCCAATTGAACTCGACCCCACCGGAAATCCAGGAACCTGCCAAGCCGACCAAAGCGGGTTTGATGACCTCGTTCCGATAGAAGAAATCGTAGTCATGCGTCTTGTCGTAGCCGATGTGGATGCGCCCGCCCAGCTCCGGCAGGATCGCCAGACGCACCCACTCGTTCTCCAGGTGCACGGCCCTCCACGGGCGCGGCACGGAGGTGTCGGAAATACGTTCGGTGAACGGCAGGGGATACACACGCCCGCTCGACCCCTGATAGACGCGGTTCTCGAAGAACATGGGGAGCTCCTGCGGCGCATGTGGCTCATATGTATCGATGACCATGGGAGCCTCCCACGCCGCCACCTTGGACTGCGCCAATCGCCGGCGTTGGTCCTCGGGCGCCTTGGGCAGGATGAGTCGAGGAGCGGTGTCAGTATCCATACCCCCAACCCTGGACCGCCGACGGCCGGGTGAACATGGCCGATGCACGTCACAACCTGGACAAAATGACTCTTCTCCATGTCATCATGGCGCCATGAGCATCATGGATGGGTTTGCCGGCGAGCGCCTGTGCGTCGTCCCCGCCCCGGCGGCCTCCGTGGCCCTGAGAAGCCCCGTCACCCGACGCCTCCTTGTCACCGATGCCGGATGGTTCCCGACGGCGACTCAGCATGGAAGATCGCGCCCCAAGGGCACCTCTGCCGACATCGTCATCGTGTGCGTCAAGGGCTCCGGGTGGGTCGAAGTGCACGGCGTCCGCCATCGGGTCAATGCCTCCCAGGCCGCAATCATCCCCTCGGGGATGCCTCACGCCTACGGAGCGTCCGATACGGACCCCTGGACAATCTGGTGGTGCCACCTTAGGGGAACGGACGCCCCGGAATTGGTGGACGCGGTAGGCGCCTCCACCGATCGCCCTGTCGTCAAATTGCGGAATCCCGATCGCGTCGCGGCACTCAGCGACGAGATCGTGCGCGGTCTCGAACGGGACCAGTCCCCGGCCCGCCTCATCAGCGTCGCGGGCACCGCCTGGAAACTGATGACTCAGTTGGCCGATGACCAGGCCTTCGCCGAAAAGGGCCACCCACTGGAACGCGCCATGAGCTATCTGGAGGAGCGCCTGGACAGTCCGGTTCGGGTCGCCGACCTTGCCTCCCTCGTGGGGGTCTCCCCCTCCTATCTCACGTCCCTCTTCAGGCGTGCGACGGGCGGTGGGGTGCTTGCGCACCACACCGCCCTACGGATGGCAGCAGCCAGGCGGCTGCTCGACACATCGTCGCTGGCGGTAGGAGAGATCGCCAGCACGGTGGGCTACACCGACGCCTTCTACTTCTCTCGGCACTTCCGCAAGATCCACGGAGTGAGCCCCAGCGCCTACCGTGAGGAGCACAAGGGGTGAGACCGTCTCAGAGCCCATCCCCTTCGCAGGGAGCCGCCAGAATCTCGGCGTTCATCCGCTGTTGCCACTCCACCTTGCCCCACAAGGGATGATGCGGCGCCGCGTTGGAGCTCAGCACCATTCCCCAGACCCCCGTGCGCAGGGCCTCGCGGACGCCGTGCTCGATCAATTCCGTTCCCACCGGTCCGTCCTCGAAGTCCGCCCACAAGGGGGTGTACCCGACCCAACCTTCTCCGATGACTGCGGGAACCCCGCGCCGCCTGGCCCAAGCGGTCATGGCCGAGACCCTGGTCGAGATCTCCCGCAGCATCTCGTTCCTGTACTCCCCATAGTGGTTGTACAGCCAGCGATCCCACAGGTTCGGGTCAACCCAGTCGTAGCCATAAATCTGCTGATCGGTGATCACCGTGGCGTCAAATTTCCAGCCTGCGGCGCGCCCGTACTTCTCGAAGGACGGAGCTCCGGGCTTCAGCAAAGCCCGCATCTCCTCGTTGGGAAAACCCTCGGTGCCCTCGGAGCGGATGTCGATGCGGCGCTGGAGCGCATCGAGGACACCGTAGGCATAGATATGAAGCTGTGCCACGTCGAGTTCCGACGACAGGCCCGCCAGATCCAGGAACGGCGCACGGCCGTAGCTGGCCGTCACCAAGCACTCCGGGTGCTGCGAACGGAGCCGACGGATGGCCTTCTCCCCGCCGCCGAGCAGGTCGGGAAGGATGGAGAACTCCACCTCGTTGTGGATCTCGACGAAGGCGATGGTCGTCGACAGCCCCTCTGCAGCGATGGCCTCAAGCATCCGTGAGGCGGAATCGGCAAGAAGGTCGTAGCGTTCCTCGAGCGGCACGGCGTCGATCGCTCGAAACCACCGCTCCGATGCGGCGAACGACGGGGACTGCTGGTATTCCCAGGTGGCAAGGATGACGACCACGCCATGGGCCCTGGCCACGCGCAGGAGCTCGAAGAAGCGCTCGCGCAGGTTGAGCGTGAAGCCTCCGGGGACGTCGTACCACCGCGTTCCCCGTCCATACACTTCACCTTCCGGCGAACGTCCGAGCCCCTCGATGACGAGAGCCTCCGCAAGGTCGTCCAGCCCCAAGTTGCCGAAGAGGAGCAAGGGCGCCGCGCAGATGCGAATGGTGTTGTAGCCGCGTTCGACCGCCTGTGACATTGCGGCGTCGAGGTCCTCGTAGGGCTCCCCTTCCCCCGCCCGCGTGTACCAGGAGAAGTCCCACAGGGAGATGGTGAGGCGGCGGGGGAGATGCGCGGGGATATCCCCCGTCAATGCGCGGACATCTTCCGCGGGTTCGTGCCCGGTTCCCAGGTATCGGGTCATGATCAGCCTTTCGTCGCGCCGGCCGTGAGACCCGCTTGCCAGAATCGTTGGAGGGACGCCATGACGATCACGAGCAGAACGGCGGACACGCCGGCCCCGGTCACGACCAATTCGTAGTAGAGGGGCGCACGCTGCGTCTGCCCGTTCCACAGCATGAGCCCGAGCGTCACGGGGAAGGTCTTGGAATTGTTGAGCATGACGAGCGGCAGGAGGTAGTTGTTCCAGATGCCCACGAACTGGAAGAGAAAGACCGTGACGAGCGCCGGACTCATCATGCGCGTGGCTACCGTGGCGAAGATGCGAATGTCACCGGCGCCGTCCAATCGCGCTGCCTCGATGACCTCGTCAGGCACGCCGGAGGAGGCGTAGATGCGGCAGAGATAGACACCGAAGGGGCTCACGATGCTCGGGAGGAGAAAAGACCAGTACGTCCCGGTGAGCCCTACCGCGTTGAACATGAAATACGTGGGCAGGGCAATCACCGTCGCGGGCACCAGCACGCCGCCCAGGATGGCGGAGAACAGGCCCTCCCGACCCCGGAACTGGTACTTCGCAAAGGCGTATCCGGCGGCCCCGCTCAGGACCGTCGCGATGAATGCGCCGGCTCCGGCATAGAACAGGCTGTTCACGAGCCACCGAACGTAGATCCCGCCATCGGTCGTGAACAGGTGCTGGAGGTTGGTTCCCAGCTGCGGGTCCTTGCCGAGCCACAGGCCGAAGGACCCGAAGAGATCGGCGTTGCTCTTGGTCGCGCCGAACAGCACCCACAACATGGGCAACACGAAGTACGCCAGTGCCGCAATGAGTACCACGATCGTGGGGACCGAGGTCCAGAAGCCCGAGCGCCGAGGGGCCGTCTTCCGGCGTGGTGCTTCGCTTCCCTTGCCTGGGATTTTTCTTGTCGGGGAGTCCGGTGTCGTCACCACGCTCGTTGCCCCTTCCGGTTGGTCAGGCGGAGAAACACGAAGGAGAACACAAAGGCGATCACTGCCACGATGACGGCCATGGCCGCGGCAAGATTCGGGTTGCTCTGCCCGAAGGCTTGGTCGTAGGCGGCGAGGTTCGGTGTGAATTGGGTATTGATCGCCGTGCTCAGGGGCCTCAGCACCAGCGGCTCGACGAAGAGCTGGAGCGTGCCGATGATCGTGAACACAGTGGTCAGCACGATCGATGGGCGGAGCAACGGGAGTTTGATCGCCCACACGATGCGCCATTCGCTCGCACCATCGATGCGCGCCGCCTCGTAGAGATCCTCGGGAACCGCCTGGAGGGCGGCAATGAGAACCAACATGTTGTATCCGGCGAAGGCCCAGATGCCGATGTTCGCGATGGAAAGAATGACGTTCCCCGACCCCAGCGGGGAGTAGTGGATGCCCACGGCGGACAGGCCTTGGAGGATCGGGCTCGTCGAGGGGATGTAGAGAAAGCTCCACAGCAACGAGGCGATGACGCCAGGGACGCCGTACGGCATGAAGAAGGCGACTCGGAAGAACTGTGGCCAGCGCACGCGCCCCGACTCGAGCAACAGGGCCAAGCCGGTCGAAAGAACGACCATCAGAGGAACCTGCACCAGCGCGAAGACCAAGATGCGAGCGAGGCTCTGAACGAATGCCTGGTCCGAAAACGCCCGGACGTAGTTGTCCAGCCCAACGAATCGGGTCTCCGATGGCCCCAGTCCGAGTCCATTCGTGTGAAGCGCGAACAGGCTCTGCGCCACGGCGACAACGATAGGGGCCACGTAAAAGACGACGAAGGCCACGAGGAACGGCCCCACCAGCACGACAAGCGGGACACGGGCCCTGAGCTTCTTCATGATGTTCTGCTTCCTGCGAGAGCAACGGCCAGGAACGCCGAAGCGCCCCTGGCCGTTGCTTGCACTATTCGGTGACGGACAGGCCCTTGGCCTTCATGGCGCTGACCACCGAGGCCTGAACGGCATCGAAGGCGTCCGGGAGCGGCGTGCCGTTCTGCACCGCCTTCTTGACCTCATCCACCAGCGAGGCGTTGAGGGCGTCGACCAAGGGAGGCCACTGCCAGTCCTGCTGCACCTGGGAGCTGGAAGTCGCGAAGGTCTCCCAGATGTTCTGCCCACCAAAGAACTTGAACACCTCGGGGGCGGACTTGATCGACGGAATCGAGTTCACGTCCTTGATGGCGGGCCATCCGGCACCGTTCTCGGTCAGCGTCGACACCGAGTCGATGTTGCTATTGAGCCACAGGGCGAACTCGGCCGCCTGCTGGGGATGCTTCGAGCCCTTCAGAACCACGTTGGCCGACCCCCCGGACCAGCTCGCCGAACGGGGATTGCTCGCGTCCCACTGGGGCATGAGTCCAACGGACCATTTTCCTGCCGTCTTGGGGGCGTTGTTGCGGATGATCGCGTCGGCCCACGAACCACTCATCCAACTGACGATGTTCCCGGACTGCAGGTCCGCATACCACTCGCTCGAGAGATCCGCCTCGACCTTCACGAGGTGCTCGTCGATGAGCTTCTGCCAGAAGGCCGCCATCCGCTTCGTATCGGCATTGTTGATGGCGACCTTCCATGAATCCCCCTCCGTGGTGAACCACGGCTGCCCCGCCTGCTGTGCGAGGCCCTGGATCCAGGCGGCCTGGTTCGGCGCGAAGGCGGCAATGTACCGCTTGGGGTTCGAGGCATGGATGGCCACGGCGGCCTTGTAGAAGTCGTCCCATGTCTTGGGCGATTCCTTGATGCCCGCCTTCTCAAAAAGATCGGAACGATAGAACAGGCCCATGGGGCCGGCGGCCTGGGGGATTCCATAGATCTGATCGTTGAACGTGGTGGCCTTGATCTGCCAATCGGTGAAGACACCGGTTCCGTCCTTGACGTAGTCGGTGATGTCCGTCAAAGCGTTGTTCACCAGGAATGTGGGCATCTGGTCGTAGCCAACCTGCGCCACGTCCGCCGGGTTTCCCGCCTGGACGTCCGAGAGCATCTTGGCGTAGCCACCGTCAGCGCCGGAAACGATCGTTTGCAGATCCACATGAATGTCCTCGTGGCTCTTGTTGAACAGGGCCACCGCCTTGTCGATCCCCGGTACCCAGGTCTGGAAAGTGATGTCCACGGGACCCGTGTCGGCAGAACTGGACTGCGTACTCGCACCGGAAGAGGCGTCGCCCCCGGAGCAGGCGGCCAGCGGCACAGCGACAGCAAGCATGGACGAGACCGCTACGATGCGCCGCAGCCGGCCAATGCGACCAGAGGAAGACATGTATGCCCCTTTGCATGAGATTTGAGCGTGTCGCTTGGGCGACCGTCTCATGCTAGGAGCCCGATTGTGTCATACGACATAGCCATTCAGCGTGGCTACCTGGACGATTCGACACTCTGCATGCCAGTGATGCCCCCCTCCCTCCTTCCCTTCGGAGGATATCGACGACGTAGCGAAAGGCTCCGCCCGCCTCACACGAGACGGGCGGCTCCTGCGAGGCGACACCGGGCCGCGCATCATGGCCCGGGGACGCGTCAGCCGACCTGGTTGACGCGCACCAGATTGCCCGCCGGGTCGCGCAGGGCGGCATCGCGCACGCCGTAGGGCTGTTCCATGGGTTCCTGCACCACCTCTGCGCCGGCGGCCACGGCACGTTCGAACACGGAGTCCAGCTCGTCCGTGCCGAGGATGATGCGGGCGTAGGAGCCCTTGGCGATGAGCTCGTTGATGACCCGCTTCTCCTCATCGGTGAGGTTGGGATCCAGGGCCGGGGGTTCCAGGACCAGATTGGCGTCCTGGCCGGGCAGGCCGAGGGTCAGCCAGCGCATGCGGCCGCCTCCCACGTCCATGCGCAGCTCGAAGCCCAGCGCATCGCGGTAGAACGCCAGGGACTCCTCGGCGTCGAGGTGGGGAAGGAACGTGGAGTGCAGAAAGGTTGTCATGGCCTCAACGCTAGGACCGCGCCGGCGCGCTCGCTTCTCCATTCCTGACCCGTTCGCTTTCTGGTGCCCGACGCCGCGCGGCCGGGTTTCGCCCGCTCGTTCAGCGCCGCGCGGGTCCGAGCGTCCTGGTGGGCCGGTCCACACTCCTGGCCACGCAGCTCGGCAGTTCCTCATGGGCCGCCGCGGCATCGCGATAGCGGCTGGGCGACATCCCCATCAGTTCGGAGAAGCGCGCGCTGAAGCTGCCCAGGGACGAGAACCCCACCTCCATGCAGGCCTCGGTCACGGAGACGTCGCCGCGCCGCAACAACGCGGCGGCCCGCTCCACCCGCCGCGTGCACAGATAGGAATAGGGCGACTCGCCGTAGGCCGCCCGGAACTCGCGGGAGAGGTACCCGGCCGAGAGATGCACGCCCCGCGCCAACTCCTCAACGTCCAGGGGCAGCGCATATTCGCGGTCCATGCGGTCCCGCACGCGGCGCAGGCGCCGCAGAAGGTCCAGCCGCGCCGGGTCAAGGGCGAACGCGGCGCTCACTCGCCCAGCTCGGCCCGCCTGGCATCCATCACGTGGTGCGAGACGTCATGCTGCAGGTATTGGAAGAGGCTCAGGACCGTGAACCCCACGCCGTCGCCACGGTGGCCGGCGCGGTCCCAGTCGGCCTCGCCCAGGCGGTCGAGCACCGCGGCTGCCTCACGGCCCGCACGATCGATGTCCCGGATGAGCTCGGCCGGATCCGCGGCCCAGTCCCGGCGCAGGACGTTGGCCAGGTCGCCGTCCCAATTGGCGAACTCGGGGTCCTCCTGCTCGACCATCGAGGCGATCCGCACGGCGAGCGCGCGGATCATGTCCCGGGCGTGGGAGCCGTATTCGAGGGGCGACCAGACGGTTGGCTCCGGCCGCGCCTCGGCCTCGGGCCCGGCCAGGAGGGCCGGCCATGCCGCCAGGGCGGCGTCCCACGCCTCACGCAAGCGGGCGACGTCGGGCACCGGCTCCCAGCCGCATTCCGGGCACCCGCCCTCCAGGACGAAGGTCCAGTCCCGGCTCTCGCCGGGTACGCGTTCGGGGTCCGCCTGGGCCAGGTGCTTGCTCATGGGTTCAGGGTAGGCCGCGGGGACGGCTGCGGCCACGCAGCGGGTGGAGGTCGGCGCCGAGGTGTGGACGCGCAACGTCAGACGCTTTCCGATGTTCGAGGGACCGCGGTCTCCGTACCGAGACCGCTCAGCCACCGCACAGTCGCCGCCCCTACGCTGGAACCATCAAGGGGAGTACCCCACCAACGGATGAGCCGTCACCACGGGCGTGCAATCACGCCCCGGCCGTCCACCCGCCGTGAGCGGGCGGGGAAGACCTGACCACGCGGGCGCTCGCGCCCACGTCCGGAAGGTGCCCCGCCATGGGTAAGTTCTCCCGTTTCGTGTCCCTCGCCAGGCAGGCCAAGCAGATGCTCGACGGCGACGGGGACCGTTCCCCGTCCCGTCCCACCTCCCGGCCGAACGGTTTCGGTACGCCCGGCCCGGCCGCCCGGCACCCCCGGCACTCCTCGCAGGGCTCCTCGGACGCGAGCGCCGCGGTGGCCCGCTACGCCTACCTCCTCCGGACCGCTCCCCCGGAGCAGCTGGAGCGTCTGCATCGCGAGGCTTTCGAGCGCCTCACGCCCGCCCAGCGCGAGGAACTCCGGGTCGCCCTGTCCCAGGGCGGCCCCGCGCACGGCGGGGCCCACAGCGCCTCGGCCGGCGACCTCGCCGTCGCTGCCACCCGCGTGGAGGCCTCCCGCCCCGGCGCCTTGCAGCGGATCCTGGGCCGGGCCTCCCGTGATTCCTCCGGAAGCGCTCCTGGCGGGAACGGCGCGAGCCGGAACGGCCTCGGGAGGAAGGCCGCCTTGGGCGGGGCCGGACTGGCCGCGGGTGGGCTGCTCGCGGCGGTCGCCGGGGGCGCCGTCGTCAGCACCGTGGGTACAGCCCTGCTGGAGCAGGCCGGCAGGCTGGGCGTGGACTTCTCCGCACTGGCCGAAGGCCTGGACCCGGCCGCCTTCGGCCTGGATTCTTTGGGCGAGATCGGACTCGGGGACATCGGACTGGGAGACCTGGGGCTCGAAAACCTGGGAGGCCTCGGCGACGTCGCGCAGGGGGTCCTCAACCTCGGCGAGGGCGACCTCGGCACCCTAGGCGACCTCTTCGGGCGCTGAGGTGGCACGGCCGGGAAGCCGAGTCCACGACACGCCGACACACGTTTGGAACATTCGAGTAAAGGTCACATAATTTCTGTTCAGCTGCGTTCCATGGGGAGCAGCCCGGACGGAAGGACCGCGCGCCATGCCCACGCCACACGACGTGGTGCTCTGCCTCGGCGAGACCATGGCCATGCTGACCACCCGAGGAACACACCCCGTAGAAACGGCTGAGGACTTCACCCTGGATATCGGCGGAGCCGAATCCAACGTGGCCTGCCACCTCGCGAACCTCGGTCATCGCGCCGCCTGGTTCGGGGCCGTGGGCACCGACCCGCTCGGCCGCCGCGTCCTGGACCGTCTTGCCTCCGCCGGCGTGGATGTTTCTCTGGCGACGCAGCGCGACGACGCCCCCACCGGCTTGTACGTGAAGGACCCCGGCGCCGGCGTCACCTACTACCGCCGCGGATCCGCCGCCTCCCGCCTGGGTCCCGATGATCTGGCATCGGTGGCCTGGTCCGGGGTGCGCCTGTTGCACCTTTCCGGCATCACCACGGCCCTGTCCCCGAGCAACCGCGCCCTGGTTCACGCCGCCATGGCTGCAGCCAAGGCCCACGGCGTCACCGTGAGCTTCGACGTGAACCACCGGCCGGCCCTGTGGGCCTCCACGGAGGACGCCGCGGCCGAGCTGGCGGCCGCCGCTCGCCTCGCCAACGTCGTGTTCGTGGGTCGCGATGAGGCCGAGACCGTGTGGGGAACCACCACGGCCGCGTCCATCCGAGCCGATCTCTTCCCGCGAACACCCCTGCTCGTCGTCAAGGACTCGGATGTCGCCGCGCACGAGTTTGGCCCCGACGGCGACGTTTCGCTCCCCGCGCCAGTCGTCGACGTCGTGGAACCAGTCGGCGCGGGTGACGCCTTTGCGGCCGGCTGGCTCGACGCCTTCCTTCGCGGCGCTCCGGCCTCCGAACGCCTGGCCCGAGGCCACGCCAGAGCGGCCCTCGCCCTGGGCAGCGTCCACGACGTCCCCCTGCAGAACACCACCACAGGAGCAGACCACGATGGCTGAAAACGGCACGCTGACGAACACCGTCGTCTCCGATTGGTTCGACGAAGCCTTCGCCACGACCCCGGTCATGGCCATCCTTCGCGCCACGGGACGCGAACGCAGCCTGCAACTGGCCCATACCGCTTGGGACCTGGGCATCCGCACCGTGGAGGTCACGGTGCAATCCCCCGAGGATCTGGAAGCCCTCACGGCGGTCGCGGCCGCCGGGCGCGAGCGTGATCTCGCCGTAGGTGCGGGAACGGTGATGACCCGCCAAGGCGTGCTGGACGCCGCCGAGGCGGGTGCCGCCTTCCTCGTCAGCCCCGGGCTCGATCTGGATCTCGTCGAATTCGCGCACACGCGGGGATTGCCCTTTCTCCCAGGCGTCTCCACTGCGGGTGAAATCCAAGCGGCCTCCACCGCCGGGCTGCGCTGGCTGAAGGCCTTCCCCGCCGCCGCGCTGGGGCACGCATGGTTCACCGCGATGAGGGGCCCCTTCCCTCAGGTGAGCTTCGTGGCCACGGGCGGCATGAACGCCGCGCTCACTCCTTCCTACCTCGATGCGGGAGTCAAGGTCGTCGCCGTCGGCTCCGCCCTGGCGAACCCGGAGGAGCTCGCGGCCCTCGCGGAGGTGATGAAGCGATGACCCGGCGTACCGTCACTGCCCTCGACAAGTCCTTCCCCGTGGACTGTGCAGGGCGGGAGATCGACCGCCTCGACGCTCCCCTCTCCTCGTTCGCGACGCCGCTCCTCGCCCTGGACGGGGCAGCCGTGGAACACAACGCGGCCACGATGGCCGCCTGGACCGCGGAACGCGGGTTGGAACTCATGCCGCACGGCAAGACCACCATGGCCCCCGCGCTCTGGCGGCGGCAGCTGGAGCACGGTGCCACCGGCATCACGGTAGCCACGGGTTGGCAGGCCGACATCGCCCTGCGCGCCGGCGTGCCGACGGTTCAGCTGGCCAACGCCTGCACCGACCCGGCGCTTCTGAACCGTCTGGCCGACTGGCTCGTGGACCACCCGGAACAGGAGATCGCGCTCTGGGCGGACTCCATCGAGACCATCGACCTGCTGGAGGCCGTCGCACCGACGGCGAGCCTCGGCGTCCTGACGGAACTCGGCGCCCCAGGCGGACGGACCGGGGCCCGCACGCGGAGAGAAGCCCTGGACGTCGCCGAGCGGGTGGCCGGGTCGCGGAACCTCCGCCTGCTCGGCGTGGCCGGCTACGAGGGCGCCCTGGCCCACGACCGTTCCGGCCCCGGCCTGGCCGCCGTCTCCGCCTATCTCGATTCGCTGGTGGAGCTTCTCGACGACGTGATGCCGCTGGTGCAGGGCCCCGCCTGGATCACGGCCGGCGGCAGCGCCTACTTCGACCTCGTGGCGGAGGCGCTGGCCCGGGCGGGGGACGCGCGCAAGATCCTGCGTTCCGGCGCCTACCTCACCCACGACGACGGCTTCTACGCGGACATCTCCCCGCTCTCCGCGAACGCGGCGGGGAACGACTGCGAGCGCTTGCGCTCGGCCCTGCGCGGCTACGCCCGTGTCATTTCCCTGCCCGAACCGGGGCTGGCGCTGCTCGACGGCGGCAAGCGCGATTTCCCCTTCGACGAAGGCCTGCCCGTCCCCCTGGCGATCGCCCCGACGCTCGGCGACGACGAGCGCCCCCTCCACGGCGAGGTCACCGCCATGAACGACCAGCACACGTTTCTCAGGTGGGACGGAGACGACCGCCTGAACATCGGTGACGTGGTGCGGTTGGGACTGTCCCACCCCTGCACGGCCTTCGACAAATGGCGGCTCGTGCCCGTGCTGGACGTGCGGCGCGGCGTCGTCACCGAAGCCGTCGAGACCTTCTTCTAGGCCCGACGGCGGGTGGCCCGGGTCGGCGTCAGTCTCGCCTGACTTCTTCCAGATAGCCGTAGACGGTCACGCGGGACACCCCCAGGCGACCGGCCACGACCTCGGCGGCTCGCTTGATCGCGAAGGCGCCGCGCGCCTCCAGCGCGCGCAACACCTCGATCCGTGCGGCCTTGTCCAGCCGGGAGGCCACGCCACCGACGGCTTGCATCGCCTCGTCGATCATGGAATCGAGCACGGAGGAGATGTCGGGTCCGACGATCTCTTGCGGCGCTTCGGTCCTCGCCCCCGCCCCCATCTCGCTCAAGGCGCGAAGCGCGGATTGGAGCGGCGTCTGATCCACGTTGATACACAGGGAAGCGATGATGCGGTTGTCATTGTCCCTGAAATACACCGAGGAACTACGCAGCTCCCGCCCGTCCGCGGTCCGCGCGGGGTAACCAAAGGCGTCGTGATTCGCCTTCTCGTCGCGGAGCACATCCACGGCCAGGTTCGTGGATGGCCCACCAACCACTCGCCCGGACACGTGTCCGTTGAGAATCGCGAAGATGGTGTGCTCGAGGTCCCCTCGGGTGAGGTCATGCAGCACCACCTCGCAGTGCGGCCCCAGCGCGGCGGCGATGGCCTCCATCACGGGGCCAAGCACGGCGTACACCTGATCGATGTCGGCAAAGTGCATCTCGCCGAGTCGCTCGAACGCCGTTCCGCTCATGGTCTTCTCCGTTCCTCGTCACTACATCTTCATCTTCACACTTCGACCGGAGATAATTTCAGTCAAGGGTCAAGACTATTTGTACAATCATGGCAGAAGGCCGGCGCACAGCGGCCTCTCGGGGCAAGGAAGAGAACCACGTGGAGCAGACATCGATGCTGTTGACCGGCGGCCACGTCGTCGACGAGGCCGGCCCCCGACGCGCGGACGTCCTGGTCACGGGAACCACCATCGCGGCCGTCGGCCCGGGCCTCGCCTTCCCCCCATCCACGCGGCGGGTGGACTGCACCGGCCGTTACGTGGTCCCCGGCTTCGTGGACTCCCACTCCCACGTGGACGGTGCCGTCTTCGACGAGGATGTCCAGCTCGCGCTCCTGCGCCAGGGCATCACGAGCGCCATCGCCGGCCAGGACGGCGTGTCCTACGCGCCGGGCGACGGCGCCTACGCGAGCTCTTACTTCGCCGCGGTCAATGGCGCCCACCCCACCTACCGCGGACCCGGCGTCGCGGAGCTTTTGGCCAGCTACGACGGCGCGACACCGCTCAACGTCGCCTACCTGGTCCCCGCCGGCACGGTCCGTCACGAAGTCATGGGCGACGCCGACGGCCCCGCCTCCCCTACCCAACTCGCCGCGATGCAGCAGCTGGTCCGCGAGGGCCTGGCCGACGGCGCCGTCGGGCTCTCGTCCGGACTCGACTACACCCCCGGCCTGTTCGCCGGGGCGCAGGAGATCGCGGCCCTGTGCCGCCCCGTGGCGGAGGCGGGTCTTCCCTACGTCACGCACATGCGCGGCGGCTACGAGGACAACTCCGCCGTCGGCGTCGAGGAGGCGGCCGCCATCTCCGAAGCCTCCGGCGTCGGCATCCACCTCTCGCACTTCCACACGCGCGCCGACGAAGCCTGGCGACTCATGGCTCTCCTCAAAGAGCGTGGGATCGACGCCACGTTCGACGCCTACCCCTACACGCGGGGATGCTCGATCCTCGGCATGCCGTTGCTTTCCCCCGAGCTGAACGCCATGGCGCCCGACGACGCCGCGGCGGCCCTGCGGGATCCTGCGGTCCGCGCACGGCTACGCACCGAATGGTTCCCCGAGCGCGTGGTCCGCAGCGCCAGCCTGGGACCGGCCTGGCCGGAGATGATCACGATCGGTCACGCAGCCCATCCTGACTGGGCCTGGGCGCACGGCCTGACACTCGCCGACATCGCCGAACAACGCGGCACCGACGCCATCGAAGCGGCCCTCGACCTCCTCGCCGACTGCCGGCTCGAGGTCAACGCCATCATGGCCGTGCGGGACCAGCGGCCGGTGAGCGACCTCGGTCGCCTCGTCTCCCACCCACGGCACGTGGGAGGCTCGGACGGCATCTTCATCGGCCGTCACCCCCACCCCCGGGGGCGCGGAACCTTCGCCTCCTACCTGGGCGTCTACACACGGGAGACCGGGCACCTGAGCTGGGCGGACGCCGTCGGGCACCTCTCCACACGGCCCAGCCGGCTCTTCCAGCTAGGCCAGCGCGGGCGCGTCACCCCCGGCTGGATCGCCGACCTCGCCGTCATCGACCCCGCCACGGTCGGCGAACGCGCCGACTACACGACCCCCCTGCTCCCCGCCGTCGGCGTCGACGACGTCCTCGTCGCGGGAGAACAGGTCCTGGCCGCCGGTCGCCTCACGGGAAACACCCCGGGGCGCGGCCTGCGTGCCGCTCCCACCCCTTCCACCGCAAGGAGCAGCTCATGAGCAACACCAAGCAGGCCATCGTCACCTCCAACGCCCCCCAGCCCGTGGGCCCCTACAGCCAGGGCATCCTCAGCGGGGACCTGCTCTACACGGCCGGTTTCGGCCCGCAGGACCCGGTCACCGGCGCCGTCTCCGACAACGTGGGCGAGCAGACCCGCCAGGTCCTGCGCAACATCGCGGCCGTCCTCGCCGAGCACGGCGCCACCCTGGACGACGTCCTGAAGTCCACCGTGCACCTGGCGGACCTGGCCGACTTCGAGGAGTTCAACGCCGCGTACCGCGAGTTCTTCTCCGCCCCTTACCCGGTGCGCACCACGGTGGGCTCGCAGCTGGCCAACATCCTCGTCGAGATCGACGTCGTGGCCCGCGTCAAGGCCTGACGCCTGCAAGCTCCGTCTGGGCGGGGCGGCAAAGGGGGCGGGGCCCACACCGTACGGTGTGGGCCCCGCCCCTCTCTTGGTGACTACTCGACCGGAAGCTTGGTGTCCTGGCGAACGAACACGGAATCGTCCACGGGGTTTCCGCGCACGACGGCGGTCTCTGCGACCAGTTGCTGGAGCAATGCCAGCGCAACCAGCGCCCTCTGCCCCTGCGTCAGCCCGCCCGGCAACACCACCTGGTACTGGTGCCCCTCCCGCAAGCACTCAGCCTCCGCCAAGAAGAGCGTGGGACCCGTGTTCTCCTCAAGTTGCTCGACAAGTGCCCGTTCCCTTGCTCCGCCCATCACCAGGTGCGCGGTTCCGTGGCCAGCCACGTCCATGGGGCCATGCAGGTAACCGCGCGTGCCGTAGGACGTGGAGGGAACCAGCGGCCCCTCCCGGAACAGCAACGCCGACGCTTCCGCCGCCGTCAGCAGCGACGCCTCCGCCACCACGTCGACGGCGCCGGTCTCCAGCTGTTCCACGGCGAACGCCCGCAGCGTCGACATTGCCGCCCCCAGCGCCGCGTCGATCACGGCCGGAAGGTCGGCCCAGTCCCTCCGCGCTTGCACCCCGGCCGCACGTTCGGCGAGCATCGCGAGCGCTGTGTAGGTGGTGAAGAACCCCACCGTGGAGACACGGCTGTCCGCCTCGCCACCCAGCGTGAGCGCCTGCGCGGCGACCTCCGCCAAGGGACTCTCTTCGGCGTTGGTGATGGCCAACGTTTTGGCACCTGCCTCGGTGAATCGCGTCACCACATCATGGGTTTCGACGCTTCGCCCGCCCTGCGAGACCGCCACGACGCTTTCAGGCGCCTCAGCGGGAAACACGGGTAGGTCGGAGCAGTCGGAGCGCCAGGCCTTGATCCCCGCCGACCGAAGAACGAACAAGGGGGTCGCGAGCGCGGCGTAACTGGCCCCGATGCCGATCAAGGCAACTTCCTTGGCCCCCTCCAGGGAAGCGGAGCTTGAGCCAACGCGGTCAACGGTGGCACGCAAGGCCGCACCCTGACGCCGGCGGCCCTCTTCGTAGCCGATCTGCTGCGCGCTCATCGTTGGCCAGCCTTGCGCGCGGCCATGATGTCGGACAGCCCCGCGCGCGGTCGCCACTCGCGGCGCGCCACGGCCGGCACGTAGTCCTCAAGATCTACAGGGAAGTGCACCACCGTCTGTGATTCGGCCGCGTAGTAGGCCGCCATGAGCATCTCGGTCACGCTGACCGCACTGTCCAGTGACTCCAACGGCTGGGTGCCCGCACGGAACATGCGCACCAGATGCGTGTTCTCGGCGACGTAGCCATACGAGGCCGGCTCATCGGCGATCACCGGCATGAGTCCCTGCTCTGCCATCTGCTTCTCCAGCATGTCCTCACCGGCCTCCTGCTCCAGGTCCCGCGACAGGAAGACCTGGCCGTCACCCGTCAGCGAGTTGGCGCTCATGGAAAATTCCGGCCCCAGCAGCTCGAACGAAAGACGCATGCCTGCGCCAACGTAGCCCCAGGAGGTCGTCGCCTCGACGATGACGGGCTCCCCGTCGCCGTTGACGAACGTGAACGTGGCGCTCGCGTAGTCCTCCGACGGGGTCTCGCGGTAGTTCTGGACGCCCGGGTACATCTCCTCCAGCTTGGAGGCATACCGATCGCGTCCCCATCGCAGGGAGGCGATCGTCGCGGACACGGAAACGGGCGTCAGCCATTCGTCCGCATCGACACCGGGGGGCGTGAGCAGGAAGCGACCGGCCTCGAGGGAGTGGCACATGAGGTCATTGAGGACGCCGCCACCCTGTAGCTCGCTATCCCAGAACCACGCGGAATGGGGCCCCGAGTGTTCCTCGATGGCGCGGGCCAGGTAGGGCGAGCCGGAAGCACCGGCACCGCGCGACCACACCAGATCGCGGGTGCGGGTCAGCCGCGGCGCATAGACCTGGTTCTCAAGATATCCGTGCAGGAGACCAGCCTCCTTGACGGCCGCCGCCACGGCGCGCGCCTCCACCAGATTGCGGCCGAGCGGCTTCTCCACCGCGATGCCCCGTAGCTGTGCGCGCCCGGACGTCACCTCGTCACAGATCGCCGTCACAACCTCCACACGTGTCTCGTTCGGCGTGAGCACCCACACCACATCGACCCGGGGATCCCGGACCAGCGCGGCGATGTCGGCGTAGGCCGACACGTCGCGCCCCACACCGATCTCCTCGGCAAAACGCGCCAGCTTCTCGGCGTTGTCGAGCGTGCGCGAGGCGACACCCACGATGTCGGAATCGCGGATGCTCTGCCAGGAACGGACGTGGAAGCGGGCGATGAAGCCGGCGCCGACAATGCCGACACCCAAGTTGTCTGCGGACACGGTGGTCTCCTTCGGATGAGTCATGAACAAGATGCGTCAGCCCTTGACGCCGGTCAGCGCAATGCCCTCAACGAAGGTGCGCTGGGCAAAGAAGAAGATGACGACAACGGGAAGAGTGGCGAGGACCGTGACGGCCATGATGACGCCCCAGTCCGTCGAGTGGGAGCCGTGGAAGCTGGCCAGGCCATAGGCCACGGGCCAGTGGTCGGTGTCCTCGGAGGCGTAGAGGAGGGGGCCGTAGTAGTCATTCCAACAGGCGAAGAAGGTGAAAATCGCCGCGGCGGCGATACCGGGCTTCGCCATCGGAACGATGACACGCAGCAGAATGCCCCACTCCCCGTTGCCGTCGATGCGAGCGGCATCGATGTATTCACCCGGCAACGCGACGAAGAACTGACGCATGAGAAAGATGGAGAAGGCGCTGCCGAAAAGGTGAGGCAGGATCAGCGGCCACAACGTGCCGGTGAGGCCGAGGTTGGACCACATGACGTACAGGGGCACCTGGGTCACCTGGGGAGGAAGCAACATAGCAATGATCACCAGGAAGAACAGGAAGCTGTCCCCCCGGAAACGGTGCTTGGCCAGAACATAGGCCACGGGAACGGAGGAGACCAGCATGAAGAGGGTCGACAGCCCCGCATACATGAGAGAGTTGCCGAACCATCTGAGCAAGGGTGCCGAACTGAAGGCCTTCGCGTAATTGTCTCCCTGCCACGGACTGGGCCACAGCGCTCCCGTCAGGGTCTGGTGCGACCCCATGAAGGACGTCAGCAGCACAAAGACAATAGGCGTCAGGAAGATGACGGCCAGGGCCACCAGAATCGCGTGTTCCCCGATCCAAGCCAGCGTTTTGCGCATGGTCATCACCGCACCTTCCCGGTGAAAGCTCCCATGCGACGAACGAGGAGCGCCATGACGGCGGCGGCCACGATGAACAGCACCACGGCGAGGGCCGCGGAATACCCCAGGGCGAAGCTGGAGAAGCCTTGGACGTACATCCATTGGGTGAAGGTCAGCAGAGAATCGTTGGGATAGCCGATCAACGCATCGACTCCGGAACCGATGCCGGTCTTGCCATTGGCAACGGAAGAGGCGACTGCCGCCTCCGTGAAGTATTGGAGCGCGGCGATGATGCCCGTGACCAACGAGAACATCAGCACGGGAGTGATGTTGGGAATGGTGATGTACCAGAAGCGTTGCGGTCCGTTGGCCCCGTCCAGTGAGCTTGCCTCGTACTGTTCCGTCGGTACGTCGAGGAGAGCCGCCAGGAAGATGACCATGACGTCGCCCATCATCCACACGCCCAGAAGCAAGAGGGACGGCTTGGAGAGTGCGGGGTCGTTGAACCACAGGGGTCCATCGATTCCCAGGTGACGCAGAATCGTGTTCACCGGCCCCGACCCGGGGTTGAACAGGAACACGAACGCGACGACGCTCGCCACGGGTGGCACCAGGGCCGGGATGTAGAACAGGGTGCGCCAGAGCCCGCTGGCCTTCTTGCGGCGCGTCAGCAGAAGCGCGATCCCCAGCGAGCACAACATGCGAACCGGAACAAGGATCACGACGAACCACAAGGTATTCAGGGCCGCTCTGCCAACACGGCTGTCCTGCGTGAACATGTAGACGTAGTTGTGCAGACCAACCCAGGTAGGCGAACTGGCCAGGTCGTAACTGGTGAACGAAAAGTAGAGGTTGGCGATGAGCGGGTAGACGAAAAAGACCGCAAGGCCGATCACGGTCGGGGCCACCATCGATATCACCGCCCACCGGACGGTCCGGCGACGACGGGGCGAGCGCCCCGAGGCACGGACGGACGCCCGTGCCTCGGGTGTGATGGGAGAGCTCCCCGTCACGGCACTGCTCACTTGGCCCCGCCCAGGCTCAGGGCATTGTCGATATCCTTGTCCACCTGCTGCAGGCCGGACTGCAGTTTGGCGTCGTCCGCCGCGCCCGACTGGTAATCGGCCCAGAACGTCGTGAAGGTCTGGGCAAGAGTGGCACCGATCGAGGTGACCGGCGAGGTCGCCGTGGCGGGATTGCCGGAGGCCTCGACGAAGGTCCTGTAGGTCTCAGGAACCTCCAGATCGCTCGACTCGGCGGCGGCCTTCAACGTGGGGATGTTCTTGAAGCCGTTGGCGATATTCACCGCGGTCTTGGTGTCCGTAGCGAGGAACTTCGTCAGCGCCCACGCGGCTTCCATGTTCTTCGACTTGCTATTCACGCCGATGTTGGCGCCGGAGGCGTAGCCGCCACCGTAGGTTTGCCCGCTTCCTTCCAGCACCGGGAACGGTGCCGTGGCGTAGGCCAGCTTCGGTGCCTGATCGGCGATGAAGGCCACCCTCCATTCGCCATCGAGGGCCATGGCCACCTTGTCGTTCTGGAAGGGGTTGTCGGCGGAGAACTCGTCACCCGCGGAGGAGCTGAAGGTCTTGAGCTTGTCGTAGCCGATCTTGTCGACGAAGGCCTTCTGCCACGCGACGAGGTCGCTCCACTGCTTGTTCTGGGAGATGACCGACTTCCCGTCCCCCATCCAGTCCCCGCCGGCGGCCTGCCCCAGCGTCGAGGAGATCACCTGCCCATTACCCACAAGCGGGTTGAAACCCAGGGTCTTGATGGATCCATCCACGTTGTACGTGGTCAACTTGAGAGCCATAGCCTCAAGGTCTTGCAAGGTCTTGGGCGGGGCGCTGTAGCCCGCCTTCTTCAACATGTCGGTGTTGTAGTACAGACCGTAAACGTCAGACGTGGTGGGCAGGGCGCACCGCTTGCCGTTGAACTTGGTCGCCTCCGCGAACACGGGCTGGAAGTCGCTCTCCTTCACGCCGTCACGGTCCATGTAGGGCTGCAGGTCTGCCATGGACTTGCACAGCGTCCCCAAGGTGTTGTTGAGGTTGGTGATCATGACGTCGACCTTGGAGCCGGTGGCCGCGACCTGGGCAATCTTGGTGTCCTCCTGGCCCGCGCTCACCTCGACCTTGACCTTGGGATAGGCCTTTTCGAAGTCAACGACGGCGTCCTGGATGATGCCGGCCTCACGGTCCGAGTAGTGGTGCCACAAGGTGATGGTGCCGCTCAATTCGCTCGCGGCCGGAGCGGAGCTCGCGACATCACCGCCTCCTCCACCGGAGGAACACGCTGCCAGACCGAGCAACGCGGCAGTGCCGAGGGCGAGGAGCGATGCATGCTTCTTGATGCGTTTCATGGCTTTCCTTTCAGGTGCTGCTTCTTCAACAAGGAGTGGATACTGCACGGGACACCTCGTCCGGATGAGGCCCCGCCTGCCTACGGGGTGCTTTACCGCACCGCGCGCAGGCTCCGTTCCAGGGCCGCTTCGCGGTCACCCCGTTCGGAATTCCTGGCGCGTTGTCCGAGGTCGTCCCGCAGATCACGGCGCAACAACTCCAGCGCCCCACGCAGGACGGGCTCCTCGTTGGCTTGCGCCACCTCAATCTCGGGATCCCACCGACTGCGGTTGCGGATGGAGGTACGCGTGAGCTCCGCAAGAGTGCTTCCCCCGGCCCTACCCACCGGACCTCCGAAGATCACGTGGTCGGGGTCCATCACTCCGAGCACCGGGATGACGGCCTGTGCCAGCCGCGGGGCGAGCGCCTCAGCGACCCGGATGGGCAGGGCCGCGCCAGCGATGACCTTGTCAAAGGTCAGGTCCGGATGCCCGGCGTCTCTGGCCATGCGTTCCAGCGCCGCCGCACCCACGATGTCCTCGACATCGAGACTCTCCTCGACGCCGTTGACCAATGCGGTGGAGACCGGAAGATGACCGATTTCACCGGCGCCGCCGGAGGCACCGTGCATGACGCGGCCGCCGATGTCCAAGGCCAAACCAATGCCGTAACCGATCCAGATCAGCGTGTTGATGCTCTCCGCGTCATAGGAGCCGGCCTTGCGCTCGGCGACGGCGGCCAGGTTCACGTCGTTGTCGATCCGAACCCGGCAACCGAGCGCGTCCTCGATCTGGTGGCGCACATGGCTCCTGGACCATCCGGGGAGGCCCTCGACGGAACTGAGCTCGTCCGAGCGCGGATCCACACTGCTGGGGACGCCGATGCAGACGTGACCAACGGTGGACAGATCGATTCCGGCCTCGCGGCTTGCCCGCAGCACGGCGGTGGCGACGTCCTTGGCCGCGCTCCTGTCCCCATCGATCCCGTCCGCGGAGGCGTAGGCGACGGGCCGGGAACGACCCAACACGTCCACGACGCTGGAGCTCACGCCCTGCTGGTCCACGTTCACTGCCACGCCGTAGACGAGGTCGTCCCTCACCCCGTACACCGTGGCCGCAGGTCCGCGCCCCGTCGATTCCTCGCCGACACCCACGATGAGCTCGATCTCCTCCAACCGGGCGACGATCTGCGCAGCCGTCTGCTTGGACAGCCCCGTGGCCTGCGCGATGCCGTTCCGACTCAAAGGCCCCCCGTCGATCAGTGCGGCAAGCGCCTGTGTTGCGTTCTCGGCGCCTAGCCATGCCGGTGTCCGCTTGACAGCCATGAGTTCCTCCTCGGTTCGCCATCCATGATCGAGCTATCTATTGCAAGGATCCTTGACAGTTAGCCTCGGCGCAAGACCCTGCCACAAAAGAAATTTCCGCGAAACATGACCACTTTGCCGACGGTAACCCTTCTCATACGCTCAAGGCATCTGGCAACATTCCTGATAGTTAGCGGACGGAAGGCGGAGACACATGACTCAGACAACATCCCCCCTGCGCATCGGCGTGCTGGGGAGCGGCGGCATCGCAACGGCGTCCTACGGGGTACTTCCCAACATCGCGAAGTACGGTGACCTGCTGGAAATCACCGCCCTCGCCGACCCGGCCATGGAACGTGCGGGCGCCGTGGCCCGGCAATACTCGATCCCCGGCGTCCACGCCGACCTCACGGCCATGATCGCCGCCGGAGGCATCGACGCCGTCGTGAACCTGACGCCCATCCCCCTCCACTTCGCTACCTCCCGCGAGGTCCTTGAAGCGGGACTCCACCTCGTGACGGAGAAGCCCCTCGCCAGCACCCTCGAGGAGGCCGACGAACTCATTCGTCTGGCCCAGGAGAAGGGCGTGACCATCGTCTGTGCGCCGCCGGACATGCTCCACGAGCCCTACGCCAGGGCGGCCGAGTTCGTCCGGGACGGACAGATTGGCCGTATCGCCTTCGCCCGCGTCCACAGCAGCCATGCTGGCCCCGGCGGCGGACCGGAGGGATGGGAGTCCGACCCCACGTGGTTCTACCAGCAGGGCTCGGGCCCGCTCCTGGACATGGGGGTGTACGGCATCCATGAGATCACGGGCATCCTCGGTCCCGCCCGTCGCGTGGTGGCCTTTTCGGGGATCACCGACAAGATCCGCACCGTGAGGGGCACCGGCGAATTCGGTGGGTTGGAGATCCCCGTCGGCATCGAAGACAACAACCTCTTCATGTTGGACTTCGGCCACTCCGTATTCGCCGTCGTCGACGGCAGCTACAATCTCCACGCCTCCACGAGCCCGAAGATCGAAATCTTCGGTCGCGAGGGCGTCATCAACATTCTCCAGCCCGGGCACAACGACCTGGAGATGTACCGCACCGACCTGGAGCCGGGCGTGGACGGCTGGGTCACGGAGGACAAGCCCCTCGCCGAGAACACCAGCAGGGCCACCTACGGACGCGCATTAATGGTGGGACACCTGGCCGAATGCCTGCGTGACGGCAAGCGACCGGTGCTGAGTGCCGAGCATGCGCGCCACGCCCTGGACATCATGCTCGCCGTGGAGACCTCCGCTCGCGAGAGCCGCGTCGTCGAGCTCACCACCACCTTCTGAGGAACTTGCCATGACTCTCCGCATCGCCGTCCTGGGGCTGGACCACTGGTACGCGGGCATTCCCTTCGCCCGCGACGCCGCGCACCACGCCAGAACCGACCTCGCCGTCATCGTCGATGCCGACGAGGCGCGGGCCAAGGAGGTGGCCAACGAGCTGGGGGTCGCCTGGTCCACGGACTTCGACGCCGTTCTTTCCGACCCCACCATCGATGCCGTCGCGTGCTTCACGAGCGTCGACAGGAGCCCCGCGCTGTGCGTCCGGGCGGCCCTCGCCGGCAAACACATCGTCGCCGTCAAGCCCCTCGCCCTCACGAGGGAGGAGGGCGACGCCGTCGTGCAGGCGGTCGAGGACGCCGGCATCGTCTTTGTTCCGAGTGAGGCCAGGCGCACGTCCCCGCTCGCGCTGGAACTCTCCCGAGTCATCCATTCCGGTAGCCTCGGCGAGTTGGTCAGCGGGACCTTCTCCATGCACAGCGCGCTGCCCTCACCCTGGAGGGGAAGCACCGGGCCCAGCTGGTGGACCGATCCGGGCAAGGCTCCCGGAGGAGGTTGGATCGATCACGCCGTCTACCAGATCGACCGCATGAACTGGCTCTTCGCCAGCCCCATCGTGTCCGTCAGCGGCATCGTGGCCGCGGCCCGACACCGTGAGCTGGCGGTGGAGGACTTTGGCCACGCCGTCTTCGGCCTGGAGTCCGGCGCCGTGGTCACGGTGGAGGACACCTGGGTGGGCAACGGTGGTGATTCAATGACAACCATGCACCTGGTCGGAACCCGCGGCTCACTTCACGTCGATACGCGCAAGGGCGCGCTGGAGATCTGGCGCGACGGCGAGTGGTCCTCGGTTCCCGCCCCGAGCGATACCTTCGACACCCTTGACGTCCTCATCGGTGCGGTCGAAGACGGCGTGGCTTCCACCGCCTCCGTTCGTACGGCACGCGCCACCCTCGAAACGTGCCTGAGCTTCTACGAGAACGCGATCCGCCTGTGAGCCTCTCCGAGGGACTCGTCCTCGGCATCGACGCGGGCGGCACCAAGGTCCACGCCATGGTTCGCCGTGTCGGCGGGGACATCGTGGACCAACACATCGTTGAGGGCGCCGGGTGGAACTCGGCGTCCTTCGCCGAGCGAGCCGACCTCGTCTCCACCCTGGCGCAGCGTTGGCCCGGAGTGAGCGCCATCGGCCTCGGCGCCCATGGGTGCGACTCCGACGCCGACTGCCTGCGGCTACAAGGCGAAATCACGGCACGCGTCACCCTCCCCGTCCGTGTCGTCAACGACGCGGTCCTCTTCGGCTACGCCATGGGGGCGCCGCACGCCGTCAACGTGGTGCTGGGGACGGGATCCATCGTCGTTACCCGGCCCGGGCAGTCCCCCGCCTCCTACTGGGGAGGATGGGGGTGGCTCGTGGGGGACGACGGCTCCGCCTGGGGCATCGTCAGGACGGCGGTGCGTGCGCTGACCCTCGCACCGGACCACGACAATGACCCCTTGACCGCCCTTTTGCGTGAGCGCACGGGGATGGGAGACCTGCGCCAGATCGTGGATCTCATGCAACGCTCCGAGCCCTCCGTCTGGGCCTCGTGGGCGGAGTGCGTCTTCCTCGCGCAGACACGAGGCTCGGCCTCGGCGAAGGTGGCCCTCAAGGCAGGGGTGAGACATACCCGCACGCTCATTGAACAGGCGGTCCTTCATCACCCCGGGGCCTCCGCCGTGGTTCTCGGTGGGGGCGTGGTGCAGCACCAAGCCGAGTACGCCGCCCGCCTTCGCGAAGCCGTGCGGGATTGCGTGAGCATCGAAGTCGCCACGCTCACCCGAGCCCCGGTCCTGGGCGCGGTCCACCTGGCGGAGGAAGCCGCCGGGGTTCTCCCCCAGTAGGCCTGGAGCCGGCGAGAGGGGCGGGGCCCACACCGTACGGTGTGGGCCCCGCCCCTCTCGTTCCGGCCCGGGACGATCAGGCGGCCAGCGGCTCCCCGCCCACGACGACCTCGCGAACACCGAGATCGGGGCCGAGTACCACCAGGTCGGCGCGGGCCCCGGGTCGCAACACGCCGCGCTCCACCAGGCCGGCCGCCCGGGCAGGGGTGGCCGAGACCATGTGGGACGCCGTGGCCAGATCGAGCCCCACGCCCTCCACGGCCAGGCGCAGGGCGTCGGCCAGGAAGGCCGTGGACCCGGCCATCTTGTCCGTCCCCTTCAGCCGCGCCACGCCGCCGACCACGTCCACCTCGCGGTCGGCGAAGACGTAGCTGCCATCCCCCAACCCGGCCGCCGGCATGGCGTCGGTGACGAAGGTGAGGCGATCGCCCGCGGCCCGAGCGGCCACCCGGATGACCTGCGGCGCCACGTGGTGCCCGTCACCGACGATCTCGAACGTGAGGCGCTCATCGCTCAGGGCCAGCGCCACGGGGCCGGGCTCGCGGTGGTGCAGGCCGGGCATCGCATTGAAGGCGTGGGTCATGTGCACCGCGCCGGCCTCGACGGCGGCCAGAGCCTGTTCGAAGGTCGCCGCGGTGTGCCCGATCGAGAAACGGCACCGTGAGGAGAACTCCTCGATGAGCTCCACGGCACCGTCCAGTTCCGGCGCGATGGTCATCATCACCGGGAGGTCACCCACAACGCCCAGCAACCGCTCCATGAGCGCGGCGTCCGGCACCCTGAGGGCCGAGGCGGTCTGTGCCCCGCGATGGCTGTGCGCCAGGAAGGGCCCCTCCAGGTGGACACCCACGAGGTTGGGGACGCCCGGGTCCGTGGCCGCTTCGGCGACCGCCGCGACGGCCCGCAACATGGCCTCCGGTTCCACCGTGCCCACGGAGCCGAGCATGCTCGTGGTGCCACGGCGCAGGTGCGCCGCGGCCGCGGTGCGGATGTCCTCGGGACGCCCCGAGTAGAGCGATGAGCCGCCGCCCCCGTGGCAGTGGATGTCGACGAAACCGGGCACCAGCACGGCACCGTCGAGATCGATCGGCTCACCGTCCACCGTCTCCGGACGGCCGGCCCCGAGCGCAGAGATGACCCCGCCCTCGGTCCTCAGCCAGCCCCGCCGGAGTCCGTCCGGCGTGGCGAGGACGCCTCCGAGGTAGGTCTGCACCGCGTCACTCATGCGCCCAGCAGCACCTCGCCGGCGGCGACCGAGCAGGCGCGGGATCCGCCAAAGGTGCGCACCCACGCACGCGCCTCGGAGAAGTCACGGTGGACGAAGCCCATGTCCAGCACCACGACACCCGGCGTGGTGTCGAGGATGCGATCCAGGACCGGCTTCTGCCACTCGTAGCGGTGGGGGCTGCGCACCAGCAGGACGACGTCGCCGTCCGCCCCGTACTCGTCCCGGAACTCGGAGATCGCCGCATGGATCGCCGCGGCGCCGTTGTAGGTGTCGCCCGCGATGCGCAGGCTCTCCACGACGCGGCCGGCATCCTGCAACACGGTCTCGATGTCACCCGTGGCGCGGCCCTGGGCCGGGGACGCCACGGGCTCCAGGCGAACGACGAGCGTGGCCCTGCCCCGCAGCACCGGGTCGCCCGTGACCTCGAGAGCGCGGCGGGCCGCGACGATGCCTGCGGCCTTGTCCTCCGGGTCGTTCCGGGTGGCGCGCCGTTCGTGGAGCCGGGCGATGCGGCCGGCGGCCTCCTCGAGGCGGGCCAGGGGAAGGTCCCCGGACTCCACGGCGGCGATGATCGCGTCGGCCGCGATCCTCACGTCCTCGCCGAAGGACCAGGAACCGAGGCACAGCGCGTCGGCGCCCGCCTTGAGCGCCAGGACGGCGGCCTCGGCGAGCGGGGCCACGCTGGAGACGCCCTGCATTTCCAGCGCATCGGTGATGACGACGCCCTCGAAGCCCAGTTCCTCACGCAAGAGCCCGGTGATGACCGGGGCGCTGATGGAGGCGGGCAGGGAGTCGAGGGCGCTCACCCGGGGGTGCGAGACCATGATCGAGTCGACCCCGGCGGCGATGGCGGCACGGAAGGGGTCGAGGTAATGGTTCACCAGCTCGTCCCGGGACAGCTCGATCGTGGGCGTGCCCAGGTGCGCATCCGTGCCGCTGAGACCGTGGCCGGGGAAGTGCTTGGCGCACGCGCTGACGCCGGCCGATTGCAGGCCCTCGACCCATGCGGCGGCGTGCTTGGAGACCTGCGCGCGGTCGCCGCTGAAGCACCGCACACCGTTGGGGCTGAAAGGGTTGACGGCCGTGTCGACGGCCGGGGCGAGGTCCCAGTTCACGCCGGCCGCGCGCAGCGACAGGCCGATCTGGTAGGCCACGTCGCGCGTGGTCTCCGGGTCGTCGATGTGGCCGAGCGCCAGGTTCCCAGGCGTGTCGACGCCGTCCGCGTTGTCCAGGCGCGTCACGTCACCGCCTTCCTCGTCCACCGCGAGGTGAAGCTGCGGACCCTTCTCGCGGAGCGCGGCCGTCAGCGCTCGCAACTGTGCGCCGTCCTCGATGTCCTTGCCGAAGATGACGAAGCCACCGAGCCCCTTGCCCACGGGTTCGTCGATCCACCGCGGCACCGTGGTCCGGCCAACGCCGGGGAAGAGCACCGCGTGGGCCAGGTTTTCCAGGGAGGTCATGAAGTCGTGTTCCTTTGAGTCAGAGATGTCGGGGGGATTGCGGGCCCGGCTCAGCCCTTGACCGCGCCATTCGTCATGCCGCCCACCAGACGGCGCTGCACCAAGACGAAGAAGATCAGCACGGGGAGGGAGAAGATGGCCGACGCCGCGATGGTGGCGCCGTAGTCCACCTGAGTGGCGGTACTGAACGAGACCAACCACACGGGCAGGGTGTAGTGGTCCTGGGAACGCATGAGGACGTAGGCAAAGAGGTAGTCGTCCCACGCGTTGATGAAGGCGAAGATCGACGTCGCCACGATGCCGGGGGCCAGCAGGGGCAGGACCACGCGACGGAAGGCCTGGAAGCGGCTACACCCGTCGATCATGGCGGCCTCCTCCAGGTCCACCGGGACGGCCGCGACGAAGCCGCGCAGGTTCCAGATGGTGAAGGGCAACACGAAGGTCAGGTAGGTGAGGACCAGGCTGGGCACCATGTCCAGCGCACCCAGGTCGCGCAGCATGAGATAGAGCGGGATGACCATGGCCGAGCCCGGGACCATCTGCACCAACACCAGCACCACCAACAGCGCCTTGCGGCCCAGGAAGGTGAAACGCACCGTGGCCAGAGCGGCGCCCACGGAGACGAGCATGGCCAGCACCACAGTGGACAGGGAGACCATCAACGAGTTGCCGAGGTACGGCACGAACTCGGGGGCGCTCAGCACCTTCGAGAAGTTCTCGGTGCTCAGGGGCCAGGGGAAGAACTGCGGGGTCGCCGACATGATGTTGCCGGGCTTCTTCAGCGCCGTCGCGAACATCCAGTACACGGGAAAGATCGCGATAACGCCCGCAATCACGGCGACCACGTTGGCCGTGCGGCTGCGTTCAGCGACGCGGGAACGGATCTTGCTCATGCCACTTCTCCATCCTTGGCCAGGCGGCGCACGTAGAAAACCGCGAAGACCGAGAGCAGGGCGATCGTCAGGATCGAGATCGCCGCACCCATGCCGTAGCTATTGGAAGTGAACGCCTCGACGTAGGCGTAGACCGACAGGGTGGTCGTCTTCCCAGAGGGACCGCCCTGGGTCAGGACCCAGAAGGGCGTGAACGAGTTCACGGACCAGATGACCTCCAACACGATGAGAATCGACAGCACCGGCCTGAGCATGGGCAACGTGATCTCCTTGACGGTCTGCCACCGGTTCGCACCGTCCAGGCCGGACGCCTCGTACATTTCGCTGGGGATCTGCCCCATGCCCGCATACATGGTGAGCACCACGAAGGGCAGCCCCTTCCACACGATCAAGAGGATGATCAACGACAGAGCCTGGGTGGGGCTGGAGAACCAGTCGTGGGCGCTCAGGTCACCGAAGACCTTCAGCTGGGTGAGCACCCAGTTCATGACCCCGTATTGGGGCTGGAACAGCCACTGCCAAACCATGGCCGCTGACACCATCGGCATGGCCCACACCAGGACCAGGCACATCATCAACGTGACGCGGGCCCAGGGCGAGGTCCTCATCAGGACGGAGGCCAACGCGAAGCCGAGCACCATCATCACGCCGACGCACACCACGGTCACGACGGCGGTCCTCAGCGCGACGGCCCAGAACGTGCCGTCGGACAGAACCTGGATGTAGTTGTCGAGACCGGCGAAGCCGGCCCGGCCCGTGAACAGGGATCGTGAATCGAATTCCTGGAAGGAAAGCCCCACCAGGCGGACCATCGGGTATCCCAGCACCACGAGCAACACGATCACCGCGGGGGCGACCAGGCCGTAGGGCAGGCCGAGGCCCCGGCGCCGCTGACGCGGCGACCGGGGCTCGGTGATGCGCAACTGCGTCGACACGGTGGCGTGTCCTACTTGCCCGCGGTCGCGTTGAAGACCTCCGCCACGTGGGCGTCGTACTCCTTCGCCTTCGCCGCGATGTCGTCCCCGGAGACGATCGACGCGAAGAACTGCTCGTTGTAGCGCTCACCGTCCAGCGTGGCCTGCCCCGGCGTCACGGGCATGGCGTGGTTGACCTTGGCCGCCTCCGAGCCCACGGTGAGGGCCTCCGTCACGCCGTCGGCGGGGAGGAAGGACGGGGAGATCGGCAGCAGGTTGAGCTTCTGGGCCATCTCGCCTTGGAACTCCTTGCCCGTGATGATGCGCAGCCAGTCCTTGGCGGCGGTGGGCTTGTCCGTGGCGACCGAGATGCCGATGGTGGAACCGGCCACGATCGTCGGCAGCGGCGTCCCCGCCGTGTAGCCCGGCATGACGAAGTAGCCGATGTTGCCCTTCATCTTGGCGTTCTTCTCCTCGACGGCGGCCGGCTCCCAGGCCTTCCCGTAGAGCATGCCGGCCTTGCCATCGGCGAAGACCTGGTCCTGGTCGGGGCTGTTGGTGTTCACGCCGCGCGAGGACGGCGTGGAGCAGGAGTTCTGGAAGTCCTTCCAGGCCTGCAGCCCCTTCTGGGCCTCGGGGGTGCTCAGGGCTCCGGCCCACTTGCCGCCGTCCTGTGTGGCCAGGTCCCCGCCCTGCCCGAACACGAACGGGGCGCCCGCGAACCAGTACTGACCGGGCATGTAGAAGCCGGAGTAGTTCTTGTCGGTGTTCGACTTCTGCAGCAGTCCGCAGTCCTTGGTGAGCTCGTCCAGGGTCTTGGGCGGGGCGTCGATGCCGGCCTTCTTGAACTGCTCCTTGTTGTACATGACGACCTTGGTGCCGCCGTACAGCGGGGTGGCGTACAGGTGGTCCTTGTACATCGACGGGGCCGCGAGGCCCTCGAGCCAGTTGTCCGCGTCGTCGAACGAGGACTTGTCATCCGTCAGGTCCAGCAGACCACCGGAATAGGTCTGCAGGGCCGTCTGGGTGTTGCCCATCTCCACGATGTCCGGGCCGTTCCCGGAGGCCAGGGCCGTGGTGATCTTCGTGGCGATGTTGTCCCACTGCTGGACCTCCACCTTGACGTCCATGTCCGGGTAGTCCGCAGCGAACTTCTTGTTCACGTCATCGATGAGCGGCGAATCCCCCGGTCCTCCGGTCATCATCCAGACCGTCAGCGTGCCCGTCTTCACGTCGTCGCCACCGCCGTTGGATCCCCCGCCGGAGCATCCGGTGGCGGCCAGCATGAGCCCGGCGCCTGCGGCAACGGCGGTCAGTGCCTTGGTGAGGTTCTTCATCGAACGTCCTTTCTTGGGTGCCCGCCCGGGTGGGTGAGGGCTCTGGGAGGGAAGATCAGCCGGCGAAGACCGGGACGTGATCGAGATGGGACAAGGTGTGCTCGCGATTGGCGCGGATGGAGCCGATGTGCTCCTCCAGCACGCCCAGCGAGGCGTAGAGGTCGCCGAGCGCCATGGCGATGGAGCCGAGCAGACCCGAGTAATCGCCGAGCTGCGTGCGGGACAGCACCACGCTGACTCCCACGAGGGAGAGCACCTCGTTCTGCACCCACTCGAACAGCTCGTCGTCCAGCCCGTCGGCGAAGCCGCCCATCACCACGATGCTGCGGGGTTCGTAGGACAGCCCGACCAGGGACACCAGGTGGACCAGCGCGGAACGCATCATGTCCAGGACGGCGGAGAAGCGCTGTGAATCGGCGAGGATCTCGCTCGCGCTGCCCACGCCGTGACCAAGCGAACGCGCGTAGGCGACCAGGCCGGCACCGGAGACGAGATCGCGCAGGCGCACCGTGGCGCCCGGGATCTGCAGGCGGCCGAACTCGCCCAGCACGCCGGTGCGGCCGTAGAGGACCCGTCCGTTCAGCGCCACCGCTGAGCCGAGGCCGGTGCCCAGGGTCAGGAGGGCGGCGGTCTCGTTGTTGTCGAGGCTGCCGAACTGCAGTTCGCCGACGAGCGCCATGTTCGAGTCGTTGTCCAGGGTCGCGGGGACGCCGATGTCCTCGCGGAACGCGTCGATGAACGCGCTTCCGAGGATGTTCGGCACGTTGTGGGCACCGAGCACCGAGTCCTTGCTCGCCGCGACGGCGCCGGGCACCCCGATGGACACCGCCCCGAGCGGCCCCTGCCCCTCCGGAAGCGACGCCTCCAACTCGCGCACCTTCCGCGCCATCCAACGCCCGAACTCGGGACCGGAGAGCTCGTGGGGGGTGGGGTACTTCGCCCGGACCAGCATGCGCCCCAACGCATCGGCCAGGGCCAGGCGGCAATTGGTGCCGCCCAGATCGATGCCGCAGACCGTCTGCAGCGCGCCGTTGAACACGACCGGTGTCGAGGGGCGCCCGGGACTGTTGGAAAGCACGGAGCCCTCATCGGTGACGTAACCGCGGGTGCGCAGGTCATCGACGATGCGGAAGACGGTGGCGCGGCTCAGTCCCGTGGTCTCCACGATCTGGTTCCGCTCGAACGGCTGGCCGGAGAGCAGCACGGAGAGCACGGCGCTTCGATTGATCGCCCTGGGCTCGGTAACGGGGTGCATAATTCCTCTCAAGCTGAACTTAATTGCGTAGAGTGATCCTACGCACACCCGAATCGCCCGCGCCACTCCTTGGGCAAAATTTGTCTCACGCTGAACTTAAATCTGGGTCAGAGACGACCCACCCCCACCCGACCCCCCGAGAAGGCCGCCCATGACCAGCCACAAGATGCACATCACCCTCATGCTCGCGCTGACGTTCAGCACGGGCGTGGTCGACGCCGTCGGCTACCTCGGGTACGACAGGATCTTCACCGGGAACATGACCGGCAACGTCGTCGTCCTGGGCATGGCGCTCACGGGGGCCGAGGGCCTTCCCGTCCTCAGGCCCGCGCTCGCCCTCCTGCTCTTCATCGTGGGCGCCGCCCTGGGCGGGCGCCTCCTCCCCTCGACCAAGGGCGTCTGGACGCGCGCCACCTCGGGGCTCTTCTTCGTCGTCGGACTCGGCCTGGTGGCCACCTCGGTCTTCGCCGCGTTCTCGGACGCCCACACGAGCTCCGTCGCGGGGACGATCACCACCTCAGCCGTTGCCGCCCTCATGGGCATGCAGGCGGCAGCGGCCCGTCGACTCGGCGTCGCCGACGTCACCACCGTGGTCGTGACGTCCACCATCGTCGGCCTCGCCTCTGACTCAAAACTCGCCGGCGGCGACTCGGACAAGTGGGTCAGGAGGTTCCTCGCCGTGTTGCTCATCCTCCTCGGAGCACTCGTCGGGGCGGCTTCACTGCACGTCAACCACTGGCTCGGCATCGTCCTGGCCGCCGTGCTGGTGATGGCGACCGCGGCCTGGGGCGAGGCGCATCGCCGCCAGACCGCCCGGCTCGACGTCGCCTGACCAGTTGAGCGCACGGCCGGGCACCCGCCCGGCCACACGCCGTCGGGCACCTAGGACATACTGACTCTCGACGCACGCAGCGACGACGAGGCAGGAGCCCCGGCATGACCCAGGCACAGCACCAGGCCGACGCACACGACACCCTGAGGGTCGTCGGCGCCCGCGAGAACAACCTCAAGGACGTCTCGGTGACACTGCCCAAGCGCCGCCTGACCGTGTTCACGGGCGTCTCCGGCTCGGGGAAGTCCTCCCTGGTGTTCGGGACCATCGCGGCGGAGTCGCAGCGCATGATCAACGAGACCTACCCGGCGTTCGTGCAGGGTTTCATGGCCAACCAATCGCGCCCTGACGTGGACGTGCTGGAGGGCCTGACGACGGCGATCATCGTGGACCAGGAGCGCATGGGCGCCAACGTGCGCTCCACGGTGGGCACGGCCACGGACGTCAACGCCATGCTGCGCATCGTCTTCTCCCGCCTGGGGCAACCGCACATCGGCGCCCCGCAGGCCTTCTCCTTCAACGTCGCCTCGATCTCCGGCTCCGGCGCCGTGACCGTGACGAAGGGCGGGCGGGAGACCAAGGAAAGGCGCAGCTTCAACATCCTGGGCGGACAGTGCGCGCGCTGCGAGGGCATGGGGCAGGTCAACGACATCGACCTGGCGGAGCTCTTCGACGAGACCAGGTCACTGGACGAGGGCGCCCTCACCATCCCCGGTTACACGCCGGGCGGCTGGAACTACCGGCTCTACACCTCCTCCGGCCTGGTCCCCGGGGACCGCCCCATCAAGGACTTCACGAAGCGCCAGCGCGAGGACTTCCTCTACAAGGAACCCACGCGGATGAAGATCGAGGGCATCAACATGACCTACGAGGGCCTGATCCCGCGCATCCAGAAGTCCATGCTCTCCAAGGACCGCGAGTCCATGCAGCCGCACATCCGCGCCTTCGTGGACCGCGCGGTCACGTTCCAGAGCTGCCCGGAGTGCGCCGGCTCCCGGCTCAACGAGACCGCCCGCTCCTCCAAGATCGGCGAGGTGTCCATCGCGGACGTCTGCTCGTGGCAGATCTCCGACGTGGCCGAGTGGGTCGGTTCCCTGGCCGAACCCACCATGGCCCCGCTGCTGCGTTCCCTCAAGGACACGCTGGACTCCTTCGTGACCATCGGCCTTGGCTACCTCTCCCTGGACCGTCCGGCCGGCACGCTCTCCGGCGGCGAGGCCCAGCGCACCAAGATGATCCGCCACCTGGGCTCCTCGCTCACCGACGTCACCTACGTCTTCGATGAGCCCACCATCGGCTTGCACCCGCACGACATCGCCAGCATGAACGAGCTCCTGCTGCGCCTGCGGGACAAGGGCAACACGGTCCTCGTCGTGGAGCACAAACCGGAGGCCATGGCGATCGCCGACCACGTCGTGGACCTGGGCCCGGGCGCCGGGCGGGCCGGCGGCGAGATCGTCTTCGAGGGCACGCTGGACGCCCTCAAGGAGTCCGGAACCCTGACCGGGCGGCACTTGGGGTACCGGGCCACCCTGAAGGAGTCCGTCAGGGTGTCCGACGGCGCGTTGCCGATTTCCGGCGCGAGTCGCCACAACCTGCGGGACGTGAGCGTCGACGTGCCGCTCGGCGTCCTCACGGTGGTCACCGGCGTGGCCGGCTCGGGCAAGAGCTCGCTCATGGCCTCGCTGCCGGGAACGGCCGGCGTGGTGCACGTGGACCAGGCACCCATCAAGGGCTCGCGCCGCTCCAACCCCGCCACCTACACGGGCCTGCTTGAGCCCATCCGCAAGGCCTTCGCCAAGGCCAACGGGGTCAAGCCCGCGCTGTTCTCCAACAACTCCGAGGGTGCCTGCCCGCATTGCAACGGCGCGGGCGTCATCTACACGGACCTGGGACTCATGGCCACGGTCTCCACGGTGTGCGAGGTCTGCGAGGGCCGCCGCTTCTCCTCCGAGGTGCTCGAATATGCCTTGGGCGGCAAGGACATCGCGCAGGTCCTGGCGATGCCCGCCGCCCAGGCGCTGGAGTTCTTCTCCGCCGACGAGGCGAGGGTGCCGGCGGCGGCCAAGATCCTGGCGCGGCTCGTGGACGTGGGCCTGGGCTACGTCTCGCTGGGCCAGCCGCTGACGACGCTCTCCGGCGGCGAGCGCCAGCGGCTCAAGCTCGCGGCGCAGATGGGTGTCGAGGGAGGCATCTACCTGTTGGACGAGCCCACCACGGGCCTGCACCTGGCCGACGTCGAGGCGCTGCTGGGCCTGATGGACCGGCTCGTGGACTCCGGCAAGTCGGTGATCGTCGTGGAGCACCACCAGGCAGTCATGGCACATGCCGATTGGATCATCGACCTCGGTCCCGGCGCCGGGCGTGACGGCGGCCGCGTGGTCTTCGAGGGGACGCCGGCCGATCTCGTGGCCGGGGGCGGGACCCTCACGGCGCGGCACCTGGCCGAGTACGTGGGGGCGCGGTGATCGGCGAGGACTACGGCCGCTCTCCTGACCGGAATCCCCCCGATTCACCCCGATCGCTCCACATCACCGCGTGCGCACGGGGTGAGATGAAGCGATCGGGGTGACGAGCGGTACGGGGTATCCCCGCACCTGTCAGGGGCGCAGGAGCACCTTGCCCACGCGCCCGGCTACGGCCTGCGCGGCCATGGCCGCCGGGAACTCGTCGAGCCCGAACACCCCGGCCACCGGCAGCGTCACGGTGCCCTCGGCGACGCGCGTGAAGACCTCGGTCATGAGGGCGGCGCGGTCCTGATCCGACATGGCGCCGGAGACCTTGGAACCCCAGAAGCCGCGGATGGAGAGCTCCTTGAAGATGATCGGGCCGGACGGGATCGGCATGATGGAGCCGCCCATGGCCCCGAAGATCACGAGCTCGCCCTTCGGCGCCAGCAGGGAGAGCAACTGGGCCGCAGCGTCGCCGCCCACCTGGTCGATCCCCGCGAGGATCGGCTCGCCGCCCGTGATCGCGGCCGCGCGTTCCTCCCAGCCCTCGGAGGCGGTGGAGACCACGTCCGTGACGCCCTGCGCGGCCAGCTCGGCCACGCCCTCCTCGCGGCGCACCAGGCCCAGCACGCGCAGGCCGCGGGCCACCGCGAACTGCGCCACAAGGCGCCCCACCGCGCCGTTGGCTGCGTTGATGGCCAGCCATGCGCCGGCCTCGAGTCCCAGGGAATCCACGACGGAGAGCGCGCTGAAGGGCATGGAGATCAGCTGTGCGGCGGCCTCGTCGGCGATGGCGTCCGGCACGGGGATGAGCCCGGCGGCCGGGGCCACGAAGAACTCGGACCAGGCGCCGAACGTCCCGCCGGAGACCACGCGTTGCCCCACGGACAGGTGGCTCACGCCCTCGCCGAGCGCCTCGACGACACCCAGCGCCTCGGTGCCGGAGCGCGCGGGCAGCTCGGGCTTGAAGCCGTAGTCGCCGGAGACGGTGAGGACGTCGTGGTTGTGGATGGGGCTCAGGACCAGGCGGACCAGGGCCTCGCCGGCACCGGGAGTGGGGGTCTCGATGTCCTCGGGGTGCAGGACATCGGCCGGGGTGCCGAAGGAGTGGTGGATGAGGGCGCGCATGGCGTCTCCTTCTGTTGGTGTCTTGTGGACGGGTGGGGGCGGCGCGGGGCCGCGGGCGTGGCGGGGCCGTCGATGCCCGACGACGCTGGGCCGGGTCAGGCGATCGCCGCGCCGATGGCGGTGGCCAGGACCGCGAGGAACGGGAGCGCGCCCTGCTTGAGGGCGGCGCCGCGGTGTTCGCGCGAGGAGAGCAGGAGCACCAGGGCCGCGGCGAGCATGCTCCCCGTACCGGCCAGGGTGAGGGTGACGCCCACGGCGTGGGCGGCACCGCCGGCGGCCGCGGCGAAGGTCACGACCACGCCGGCGAGCGCCGTGATCGCCAGGAAGAGGTTGTAGAAGCCCTGGTTGAAGGCCAGCGACTTGGTCGTCGCTGCTTCTTCGTCGCTCGCGATGCCGAAGGTCTTGCGCGCGGCGGGTCCCTCCCACGCGATCGACTCCATCCAGAAGATGTAGACGTGCAGCAGCGCCGCGAGGGCGGCGAGAACGAGTCCGGCGATCAGCATGGGCTCCCTTTCGTGTAACGACCGTTCCAGAATATACTGGAACGGTCGTTACACAAGTGGGACCATCGCCACAGCTCGAGAAGGAGGTCGCCATGGGACGCACCCGCGGCTTCGATGAGGCCGCCGCGATCCACGCCGCCCGCCGGGAGTTCTGGCACCGAGGCTACGCGGAGACCTCCGTGCCGGACCTGGAACGCGCCACCGGGCTGAGCCGCTCCAGCCTGTACCACGCCTTCGGCTCCAAGCGCGGGCTCTTCGATGCCGCCGTGCAGAGCTACCTGGAGGAGATCGTGCGCCCACCCCTGGCCCCGCTCACGGCCCAGATCGTGACCCCGGACGCGCTGCGCACCTACCTCCTGCGCATGGCGACGTACGCGGAGGGCCGCTCGGGTGGCGACCCGGAAGACGGCTGCCTCATGATCAACACCGCGGCGGGCTCCCTGGCCCACGACGAGACCGCTGCGGAGGCGGTGCGCGCCTATCACCGCGAACTGCTCGCGGCCGTCGCCGCCGGCGTGGACGCGTCCCGTCCCGTCCTGCCCGACGACGCACGCTCGGCCCTGGCTGCCGAGCTCACCGGCTCGGTGGTGGCCGCCATGTCGCTCGCGCGGATCGACGGCGCGGCCGCGGCCCACTTGCTGCGCCTGGCCGCGGCCCGAGCGACACCCCGCCCCTGATGCACTTCTACGCGTGGTGAGGACCGAAACGGGGCCCGGAGCACCCGCCTGCGCGCCTCACCACGCGTAGAAGCGGGGGAGGGAGGCGGCGTCGGGCATCGGTTCTCCGGACGCTAGGCACCCGGGCGCCCCCGGAGGGAGCCGGCCAGCGCCAGGGTCGCCACGCCGACCGCCACGAGGACGCACAGACCCCACCGCAGGCCCAACGCACCGGCGAGGGCTCCGATGAGGGGGCTCGTACCGAGGAAGCCCAGGCGCATGAGCCAGCTGACGAGCGTCACACCGGCGCCCTCGGACACTCCGGGGAGCTTGGCGGCCGCACTCATGGCGCTGGGCACCAGCGTGGCGCAGCCGTAGCCGGCCAGGGCGAAGCCCGCCAGGAGTGCGAGGCTTCCGCCGCCGGGGATCACCACGAACAGGCCGCCCGCGCCGATCAGGGCGCCGCCGAGGCGGGCGACGACGGCGCGGCCGAGCCGCTGGATCAGCAGGTCGCCCGTGAAGCGGCCCACGCACTGACTGCCGATCATGACGGAGAAGGCCACGCCGGCCACGCCCGTCGACAGCCCTCCGATCTGCACGCCGGCCAGCGCCGCCCAGTTGTTGCCGATGTCCTCCACCATGGTCCCGCAGATCGCGATGACCACGAGGGGGAGAGCCGCAAGGAAGACGAGGCGCCCGGCCCTCCCGCCGGTCGCGGGAGCGGGATTGACCTCGACCCTGTCGGGATGGCGGGCCACCGGGCCGATCAGCCCCGCACCCGTCATCACGAGGACCAGGCACAGGAGCGCGGTGACGGCGAGATACGCACGGATGTCCAGCAAGCCGGCGGCGGCCACGGTGGTCGCGAGGGCGCCGGCGAGCAGGCCGCCCAGGCTCCAGAGGGCGTGCATGGAGGAGAGGACCGAGCGGCCCAGCGCGTCCTGGACGCGAATGCCCGCCACGTTCTGGGCCACGTCCACGCACGCGTCGCAGAAGCCGGCCAGGAAGAGGCAGCCGGCGAAGACCCAGCCGTTCGGGGACCACGCCGCCGCGGCGACGGCCAGGACCATGACTGCCGTGCCGATCACCGCCACCCGGAGGGGCCCGAAGCGCGCGATGAGCGGCGCCGGCAACGCCGAGGAGAGGATGGCACCCGCTGCGAAGGAGGCCACGATGAGGCCGAACACGGCCGGCGTGAGGCCCAGCCGCTGGGTCAGCAACGGGTACCAGGGCAGCAGCGAGGCGAAGGCCGCGCCGTTGCTGGCGAACATGAGGCCCACACCGGCGGCCGTGCGGACGCCGCTCCGGGAGGTCGATGGCACCGAAGTCTTGATCACTCCCGCACGTTATGGTCCAGAATGATCACGTGCAACGATCGGAACGGCATCGAGTGATCATTCGGGCGGTGGAGTCCGGGCCGCGCGGCGTCCATGAGCTGGCCGAGCTCACGGGAACCACGGCCATCACCCTCCGCCGCGACCTGAGCGAACTGGCCGAACGCGGCGCCCTGCGCCGCACGCGCGGGGGCGCCGAGGCGGCGACGGGACGCGGACTGGACTTCCCGTTCGAGCTGCGCCGCGGCGAGGCGGTGGACCTGAAACGAGCACTGGCCCGGGCCGCGGCGTCGCGCGTGCGGCCGGGCGATTGCGTGCTCATCGACAACGGGACCACCGCCCTCGCGGTGGCCGAGGAGCTGGCCGGACGCGGGGTCACGGCGCTGGCGCTCTCGATCCACGCCGCGGCCGCGCTCGCGAAGGCTCCGGGCAACCAGATCGTGGTGCCCGGCGGCACCGTCGCCACCGACGACCTCCGCTTCACGGGCTCCACCGCGCTGCGGGCGGTGGAAGCCATGCGCTTCGACGTGGCCTTCCTGGGTGCCTGCGCCGCAGACCCGGAGACGGGCCTGACCGTCGCCGAGTACGACGACGCCCACCTCAAGCGGGCGGCCCTCGCCTCCTCCCGGAGCGCCGTGCTCGTGGCGACGCCGGACAAGTTCTTGCGCACCTCCGCCCACCACTTCGGGAGCATCGCCGACCTGGACGCGATCGTCACGGGTGACCCGGTCCCAGCGTCGGTCACCGCGGCGGCCGCGGCCGCCGGCGTGGAGCTCGTGGTGGCCGACGCCGGGTGAGGGCTTCCGTTCGCCGGGCCGGTGCGGCACCCTCCCGGAGTCCGACTACTTGGAGTTCCCCGATGTGGCCTTGCCGTCGCCGCCGGTCATGGTGATCGGCGTGAGTCCCGAATTCGGGGAGCAACCGATGGGGCTCTGCTTGAACTCGGCCACGATGTCCAAGCACTCATTGAAGGCGGCGCCATCTCACGCGAGCGAATCGCGCGGGGCGATGGGCCGCCGACGGGCAACGGGTTCCGCGGTCTCGGTACGGAACGCCCGCACGTGATGGTCCACAATGGTCACGTGGAGCAGTCAGAACGGCGTCGAGTGATCATTCGAGCAGTGGAGTCCAAGCCTCGCCGCATGTGTGAGTTGACTGAGCTCACGGGGGCCAGCGAAAGAACCATCCGACGGGACCTGACCGAGCTCGATGCGCGCGGCGAGTTGCACCGCGTCCCCGGCGGAGCGGAAGCCGCGATAGGGCGGGATCAGAGTTCGCCGTTCGAGTTGCACCACACTGACGACAGCGTGAAGAACCTCTATCGAGCGCTGGCGCGGAAAGCGGCGTCACAAGTACGGCCGGGAGATCGCGTGCTCATCGACCACGGCGCTGCGGCCCTCGCGGTGGCCGAGGAGCTGGCCGGGCGCGGAATCACGGCGCTGCCTCTGTCGCTGCAAGCTGCTAATGCATTGGTGCGCATACGGGGCAACCACGTCGTGTTGCCGAGCGGCACTGTGACAACCCCGGACCAGGGATTCACTGGTTCTTCTGTACTACAGACTGTGGAATCCATGCGCTTCAGCACCGCATTCCTGAGCGCATGTGACGCCGCCCCAAGAACGGGCCTGACAGTGGCCGATCGCAACGTCGCTGATGTAATGCGCGCTGCCCTGACATATTCCGATAGCAGCGTGCTCGTAGCGACGCCAGAGAAGTTCACTCGCACATCCGCTCACCACTTTGGCGATTTCTCCCATCTGGACTCGATCATTACAGGAACGTCGATCCCGGCGACAGTCGACACGGCTGCCTCCGACGCCAACGTCGAACTCGTGAAGGCCGACGCCGGGTGAGGGCGGGGTGCCGAAGGACACCGCCGGAAACGCTCCGTCGTATCAGGGCACGAGTTTCCCCAGCGGTACGGTGATCGTCCCGTCCTTCAGGGCGAAGGTCCCGCCCGTCCCCGTGACGACCAGCCGGAAAGCTGGCTCGCCGACGGCCGACGTGTCAATCTGCGCGACGGTAAGCGCCATCGACTCCGCGCCACCCGGAATCTGCCGGGCCCCGACCTTTGCCTCAACCGCGGCCCAGCGGCCGTCCCCCAGCACGAGCACCGCGTCCAGCTCATGGCCGTTCGAATCGCGAAGGTGCCGCACTTCCCCTCCCAGCGAGGAGGCCAGGACGGAGAGGTCGTGGAAGACCTGGCTCTCGAAGAGAAGCCCCACCGTTTCGGGGTCGCGTTCCAACGAGTTCACGGACGCGCCCAGCAGGGCGGCCGCGAATCCAGGATCCGTCAGGTGAAGCTTGGGTGATTGCCGCAGGCGCGCCCGAGATCGGAGTGCCGGCGTCCACGGCTGTTGCCGTTCCACGACATAAAGACGCTCGAGCAAGTCCACATAGGACGCCACCGTCTCGACGGCGATGCCGGGGGCAACGGCCAGAATGTCCCTCCGCAACGTGGCGTAAGAGACCTCGGAGGCGGAGTTCCTGGCCACCGACCGGAGGAGGGTTCGCAGGACGGCCGGTTCGTGACGCACCTTCGACAATCGTCCGACGTCCGTGCGGACGATTTCCTCGAGGTAGGCGCCAAGCAACTGTCGTCGCGCATCGTCGTCGCGTTCGAGGACCGCGGGGAATCCCGATCGCACCAGGCCCTCCACGACCGATCGGAACGAGGCCGTCGCCGCATCGGTACCCGGCGCACTCCCCTCGAACAGCGCGGAAAGGCTGACCCCGCGCTTGGGCTGCTCGATCTCGGACCAGGTCATCGTCCTCTGGCGCAGCCGAATGAAGCGGCCCGCGCCCGAGTGACGGGAGACGTCGTCGGGGGGAAGAGCCGACCCTGTCAGGAGAAATTGCCCGGGCGCTCCGCTCCGGTCCACTTCCCGGCGCACCAGGTTCCAGAGCCCGGGCGCCGTCTGCCATTCATCCAACAGTCGGGGACGCTCTCCCTCCAAGAGGACGTCGGGAGCGAGGTCCACCAGTTGCTGGGACTCCGTGGTGTCCAGGAACACGTGCGACGATGCGGCCTGCGTGGCCGTCATGGTCTTGCCCGAACCGCGGGCGCCCTCGATGACCACGGCCCCTGCAGCGCGCATGGCGCCATCCAGGACCGCGTCTAGATATCGGGGTCGATAGTCACGTTCCACCGGCTTGTCCTCCGCATGAGATGGCACTTCCACGAGGTCAGCAACCAGTCTATCCAGTGATTTGCAGGGCCTGAAGGCGGAGGTTTGCAGAGTGGCGCCCGACCGGTGCCGGTCCCGCAAGCCCCTTCCCCCGATGCCCACCTCACCTCCGGGAGTTCCCGGTGCAGCAGGAGGAAGTTGACCGGACGTACCGCTTCGCGACCGCCGGCCTGATCCACCGCCGACGCGGTGAGACCGCGGCCATCCACCGTGACGGCCAAGTCTGTTTTTCAGGACCGACCTGTCGCCTTTACTGCGCACGACGACGGCACCGCTCACCGTCTTGGGCGTCCGATGGCGGTGAAGTGTCTGAAATCATAGATTTTCCCAAGAGCACCACCCGGAAGGATGATGAGCGGAACACCATGGGCACGCCACAGCAAAACAAGCGCCCGCGATCGCGAGACATCGCTCAGCGTCTCGGCGTCTCGGAAACCGCAGTCTCGTTCGCCTTGAACGGTCGCGCCGGCATCTCCGATGAAACTCGGCAACGCATCCTGCGCACGGTCGAAGAGATGGGGTGGACACCCAACTACGCGGCCCGAGCGTTGTCCGGCGGAGGAGCGTCCACGGTGGGGTTCGTGGTCGCCAGGACCCCACAGGATATCGGTTCGGAGAGCTTCTTCCTTCAGCTCATGTCCGGCATGCAGGAGGGGCTCTCGGCATCAAATTACGGCCTGCTGTTCCAGCTCGTCCCGGACATTGAGGCAGAGGTTGCCGTCTATCGAAAATGGAAGGCAGAGAACCGCGTCGACGGAGTCGTTCTCGTGGATTTGCGAGAGGGCGACCCTCGGCCCGAGGCCGTGGCCGCCATGGGCATGCCGGGCGTCGTCGCAGGAGGACCGGATCCCGACGGACGGGTGCCCTCGATCGCCATCGACGATGTGGGCGCCATCGAGCTCGTGCTCGATCACCTCGTCGCCCTTGGCCACACGCACCTCGGCTACATCAGCGGCCCGGCGCATCTCTCCCACATCGCCAGAAGGATCTCCGCCATGCGCCGGGCCGCCGAAGAGCGCGGGCTGACGGTGGCACTCGCCCCGACGGACTTCACCGCAGAAGCGGCATCACGTGCCACTTCGGCTTGGGTCGCCGGCATCGACGCACCCACCGCGATGCTCTTCGACAACGAGGTCCTCGCGATTGCCGGCATCGGCGCCATCCGCTCGGCGGGACTCTCCATTCCGGACGATGTCGCCGTGGTCAGTCTCGAAGACAGCCTCATCTGCACGGCGACGCGCCCTCAGATCACGGCCCTCCACAGGGAGACCCACGAGTTCGGCAAGGTCGTCGTTGAACATCTCTTGGCCGAGATCGGGGGCCACGGAACCCCGAGCGAGCAGGCACCCCTACCTCGACTGATGGTGCGAGGAAGCACGGATCCCCGGAGAGATTCGGCCGACCCGGCGACCTCCCACGTGACCCGCGAGTAGTCCCCACCCTTCCAAAATGACCTGCAGTCAGGTTCTTGACTGTCGTTACTAACGCGCATTAGTGTCGGGCAAGTCACAATCGACGCCATTCTGGAGGTCTCATGCACGGCGATCCTGCCCGCGTGCTCGAACGAGCCGAGCGCGTGCTGCGCGAGCGCATTCTGTCCCACGTCCACGAGCCGGTCGGAGCGCTCCACGTGGCCTCCCACGAGCTCGTGGGTGAGCCGATCCCCGTGACCGAGGTTCTGGGGGCGGCCGGCGAAGAACTCATCGATTTCCGCCCCTTCACCGTGCCCGGCGCCTGGGGTGGCGTGTGGACCACGACGTGGTTCCGGGTGGAGGGACAACTCCCCACCCAGGAGAACCGACCCCTCGAACTCGTCATGGACCTCGGCTGGTTCGATCACTCCGTCGGTGGCCACGTGGAGGGTCTCGTCTTCCGCCCCGACGGTCGGGTGCTCAAGGCCCTCCACCCTCGCAACGGTTGGGCCCGGCTCCGCGGGCCCGGCGTCCAGGATGAGCCCGTGAGAGGCGACGGTAGCTTCGTTCTCTACGTGGAAGCGGCGGCGAACCCCCTGCTCTTGGGCCTCCCGCCCTTCGTCGAGACCCACCTCGGCGATCGCATCACCCCGGCGGAGGATCCCTACATTCTTCGTAACGCCGCGATCTGTGCCTTCAACGAAGACGTGTGGGAGTTGGGTCGCGACCTGGAGGTGGTCGTCGGTCTGGCTCACAAGCTTGACCGTGCGGAGCCGCGCTTCTGGAGGGTGGTTCGAGCGATCGAGACCGCTCTGGATGCTTTCGATGAGGACGACTTGTCGACAAGTGGAGCCGCCCGCGAGGCCCTGTCGCCCGTCCTGGCCTCCCCCGCTCATGCCAGCGCTCACCAGGTCACCGCAGTCGGCCACGCGCACATCGACTCCGCCTGGCTCTGGCCCGTACGCGAAACTCGCAGGAAACTGGGACGCACGGTTTCCAATGTTCTGGCCCTCATGGACGCCGACGACACGTTCATTTACACCATGTCGGCGGGGCAGCACTTCACCTGGCTTGAGCAGTGTTACCCCGACCTGTACGCACGAATGCTCGAGCGCGTCCGGGAAGGACGCTTCGTGCCCGTGGGCGGCATGTGGATCGAACCAGATGGCATGATCCCCACCGGGGAATCACTGGTTCGTCAGATGAGCCTCGGCGTACGAGACACCATCGAACGCTTCGGATTCCGCACCCACGAGGTCTGGCTCCCCGACAGCTTCGGTTACTCGGGGGCACTTCCGCAGCTGGCACGCCGGGCCGGGTTCCGCTGGTTCCTCACGCAGAAAATCTCCTGGAACGACACGACCGTCTTCCCCCACCACTCCTTCTGGTGGAAGGGCATCGACGGCACCCCGATCTTCACCCACTTCCCGCCGGCCGACACGTACGCCGCCGAAGTCACCGCCGCAGAGCTCAGCCACGCCGTGACGAATTTCCGCGACAAGTCCGTGGCATCCCACTCGATGATGGCGTTCGGATACGGGGACGGCGGCGGCGGCCCCACGCGTGAGATGGTGGCACGTGCCGACCGATTCTCGAACCTCGAGGGCGCGCCCCGTGTACTCCCACGGACGCCCGCCGAGTTCTTCCACGACGCCGAAGAAGAACTACGCATTGCGGACGCACCGGAGTGGTTCGGTGAGCTGTACCTAGAGCTCCACCGCGGGACGCTCACCTCTCAGGTCGCCATGAAGCAGGGCAACCGCCGGGCCGAGTCCCTGCTGCGGGTCGCGGAGTACCTCGCCACCGTGGCGGCTCTGCGCGCCGATGCGGCCTACCCTCATGCCGCACTCGATGACGTGTGGCGGCGTGTCCTGCTGAACCAGTTCCATGACATTCTTCCCGGCACCTCGATCCCCTGGGTCCATCGCGAGGCACGCGCCGAGCACGTCGACATCGAAACCCAGGTCAGAAATCTCGCCGCGGCCTCCGTGCGGGCATTGGGTGGCGCTCATACTCCTGGGCGGCTCCTGCCCGTGGCCTCGGACGAGGGAAAGAACTGGGGAGCGGACGGGGAGAACAAGGGTTCCGTCGTCTCTTCCGACGAGGACGGGGAGCGGGTCTTCGCCAACGAACACCTCCGGGTACGTTTCAATGCGCAGGGGCATGTGACGTCTCTGGTTGACCTGGCGGCGGAGCGAGAGGTGGTGGCCACCGGTCACAGGTTGGGGATGCTCCAGGTGTTCCGCGACGAGGCCACTCGCTGGGACGCTTGGGACCTGGATCGCCACGTGCTGCGCCATCCCCAAGACATCGAGAGCGCGGACTCCGTGGAAACCGTGCAGGATGGCGCGTCCGCCGGCCTACGTGTCGTCCGTTCCTTCAACGAGTCCAGTTTCACGATGACCTGGTGGCTCCGCCCTGCGGCACGCGACCTTGAGCTTGAGGTTGACGTCGATTGGCGTGAACGGGAGCACCTCCTGAAGGTGGCGTTCCCGTTGGCCGCAGGCGTGCGCGAAGCCCACTTCGAGACGCAATACGGAACGATTCCGCGTCCCGTCCACGCCAACACGGCCGCCGACGAGGCACAGTTCGAAGTCTGCACACATCGATTCGTCCAGCTTCGCCAACCCGGGTACTGCGTCAGCGTTGTCAACGACGGAACGTACGGCGCCGACACCCTTCCTTTGCCCAACGGAACACTCGTGCGGACCTCCCTGGTGAGGTCGGCACGGTTCCCCGATCCCGACATGGATCTGGGCCGTCACTGCTTCCGCATGGCCGTTGTGGCGTCCCCTGAGCTGCGAGAGACCCTGGTGACCGCTTCACGGTTGAACGCACCCGAGTTGGAGGCACTTCCGGAAGTCGAGCCGCTGTTGCTGCTCGATGCCGTGGCCGGCGATGTGGTCCTCGACTGGATCAAACTTGCGGACGACGGCTCGGGTGACGTCGTCGCCCGCCTCTACGAGCCGTTCGGTGCCACGGCCAAGGCCGTCCTTCGGCCCGGTCCTGAGCTCCAGTCAATGCGCGTCCGCGAGACGAACCTCTTGGAGGAGGACGAGCTACCCGCAGACTTGCCGACCGCACTCGGGCCCGACGCCCGCGACACCGCGGCACCCGATGCCACCGTCTCGCTCCTGCCGTACCAAGTGGCCACCCTGCGCTTTGCCCGCTGACGAAGGCACTCGCCTTCGCCGGACCCATGAACCCTGCAGCGATTCGTCCTGCAGCCCCAAATAAAGAGGAGATGACATGAGAAGTAGGAAGCTCGTAGCCGTCACAGTCGCCGGCTTCGCTGCCGCGGCTCTGGCGCTGACATCGTGCAGCGGTGGTTCCGACAGCGGCAGCGAGAGCACAGGTGCAGGGAAGGTGGCCGGTGACATCACCTTCCAGACATGGAACCTCAAGAACGACAAGTACACGCCGTACTTCGAGGGACTGGTCAAGGACTTCGAAGCGGCTCACCCCGGCACCACGGTCAAGTGGGTGGACCAACCCGCCGAGGGCTACCAGGACAAGCTCTCCGCGGACGCGGCGGCAGGAAGCCTGCCCGACGTCGTGGACATGGGACCGGAGGCCGCCTACACCCTGGGCCAGGCGGGGGCCGTCCTTGACGTGGCCAAGGCGGATCCGTCCGCGAAGGATCTCTACCTTCCCAAGGCGTGGGACGCGATGACGTTCGCCGGCCTCGGCGGCGGGACGTACGGTTTCCCCTGGTACTTGAACACGGGCCCCGACTTCTTCAACACGGCCCTGCTCCAGCAGTGCGGTCTTGACCCGAAGAACCTTCCCAAGGACTACGACCAGCTGTTCGACCAAGCCGCCGTTCTGGCCAAGCGCTGCCCGGACAAGGCCATGATGGCGCGCCTCCCCACCATCGAGATGATGGGCGAGTACGGGGTTCCCCTCATGAACGAGGACGGAACGAAGTTCACGTTCAACGACGCCAAGGGTGTGGAGCTGGTCCAGAAGTACGTGGACCTCTACAAGGGCAAGGGCCTGACCGAGGCCACCCTGAACAACCTCCAGACCAACGAGGTCGACGACTTCAAGTCCGGCAAGGTGGCCTACGTCCCGGGCAGCTCGTACACCCTGTCCGACCTGAAGACCTCGGCACCGGATGTGTACAAGCACCTCGGCATGAGCCCGCGCATGAACAACTCGTCGCCGAATATGTACATCGAGTCGCTGGCGGTCAACGCCAACTCCAAGAACCAGGCCACGGCCATCGAGTTCGCCAAGTTCGTCACCAATGGCGACAACCAGCTCACGTTTGCCAAGTCCGCGAACGTCTTCCCGTCGTCGGCGGGCACCCTGGACAACGAGGTGTTCACCAAGGAGGACGGAACTCCGGAAACGCAGATTCGCGTCGACACCGCCAAGCAGGTGGCCAACGCCACCGTGTGGTGGCCGCCGGCCTTCTCCGGGGGCCCGGACGTGGGCAATCTGCGCGAGCAGATCGCCCTGGCCGTCCTGGGCAAGATCAGTGCACAAGAGGCTCTGGACAACGCCGTGAAGTTCTCCAACGATCGGCTGGCGTCCCAGTAATGTCCGCTTCCACGGGAATCGGCCGCCGCAAGGCGTCGCGTCCCTCCCTCCCGGCGTCGAAGGGCGCCGGGAGGGGCGGAAACGCCTTGCGGACACACAGCCGTTGGTTCGTGCCGTGGCTGTTCGTGGCCCCGGTTCTGCTCGTCGTCGGGGGGTTCATCCTCTACCCCTTCTTGCGCACGCTGTGGCTGTCCTTCACCGATGCAACCCTGCTGCGGCCCGGATCCTTTGTCGGCTTGAAGAACTTCACCAAGCTGTTCCAGGACGAGCGCTTCGGCACCGCCATGCTGAACTCCAGCCTGTACGTCGTGTGCGTCGTCCCCTTCATGGTCTTCCTGCCGCTCGTCCTCGCCAGCCTGGTCAAGGGCAGTTCGAAGCTCATGGGGTTCTTCCGGACGACCTTCTATCTTCCGGTCGTCATGTCCGCCGTGATCGTGGGCCTGATCTGGACCAACATGCTGGACGATCGAGGCTTCGTCAACAGTCTCTTCAAGTGGCTCAAGATCGTCACCGAGCCGATTCCCTTCCTCACGGACCGGTGGCTGGTACTTTTCTCCGCCATGTTCGTCACGATATGGATGGGGCTCGGCTACTACATGGTGATTTACCTCGCCGCGCTGGCGAACATCGACGACACCCTGTACGACGCCGCGGCCGTCGACGGAGCGGGCGCCGTGCGTTCCTTCTTCAACGTCACCCTGCCCGGCGTGAAGAGCACGATGGGCCTCGTCACCCTGCTTTCGTCGATTTCCGCGTTCCGCGTGTTCGGCGAGATCTATGTCCTGACGAACGGTACGGGCGGCGTCGGCGGACAGGACCTGACCATGACGATGCTGATCCAGCGCGAGGGTACGGGCCTGCAGGCCCAACTCGGCTACGCCGGTGCCATCAGCATGGTGATGTTCGTGGTGCTCGGTGCGCTGGTCGCCATCCAGATCGTGGTCCAGAACAGGGGGAACCGTTCATGAGCGTCGCTACGAACACCGCTCGCCGCCATCGCAAGGTCCGCACTTCCAAGGTGGTCCAGTACGTCTTGCTGGTGCTCATGTTCTTGCTGCTGGCTGGTCCTCTGCTCTGGCAAATTTCGCTCTCGCTCAAGGGCGCATCGGACGACGTCTATGCGACGCCCCCTCAGTTCGTCCCGGGCCACCCCACGTTGCACAATTTCACCGAAGTACTGCGCACGATTCCGGTTTTCCGTTACGTCCTCAACTCAGTCGTGGTGGCCGCCATCGTCGTCGCCGGAAACGTCGTGGGGGCCACGTTGGCCGGCTACGCCCTTGGCCGCCTCCGATTCCGGGGCCGCGGGATCATCATGGGCATCATCCTTGCGGCCATGCTGGTGCCGACCGAAACGATCATGATTTCGCAGTTCTTGATCGTTCGGTCCATGGGCCTGCAAAACACCCTGCTCGGCGTCGCGTTGCCGACATTGATCGCGGCCTTGAACGTCCTGCTCATGCGCAATGCCTTCGCCGGTATTCCCTACGAGTTGGAGGAAGCTGCACGGATCGACGGTGCCAACGCATGGCAGCGGTTCTATCGCATCTGCGTGCCGCAGGTGAAGGAAGTCATCACCGTCGTCGCGATCTTCTCCTTCGTCGGCGCATGGAATGACTTCCTGTGGCCGCTCATCGTGCTCTCGGACGACAGCCACTACACCCTGACCGTTGGCCTCAACCGCCTCCATGGCACGTTCTACGACGATCCACGTCTCATCGCGGCGGGGACGGTCATCGCGCTGATCCCCATCATCGTCTTCTTCGCTTTCCTTCAACGACACTTCTTCCGCGGCCTGGAATCGGGCGGCTTGAAAGGATGACTACTTTGCGATTCGGGGTCAACTACACTCCGCGACAGAAATGGTTCTACTCCTGGCACGACATGGACTGGGACAGCGTGGAGAGCGACATGGCCACCATCGCCGGTCTGGGCATGGACCATGTCCGGCTCTTCCCGCTGTGGCCGGTTCTCCAGCCCAACCGCTCTTTCATTGATCCGAAGGCTGTGGCCGATGTCCGACGCATGGTCGACATTGCCGATAGCCATGGTCTCGACGTTTATGTCGACGTTCTCCAGGGCCATCTGTCCAGCTTCGACTTCGTGCCCTCGTGGTTGTCATCATGGCACTCGGGAAACATGTTCACCGACCCGGAGATCGTCGAAGCCGAGGCGCTGTTGACCAGGGCCCTCCATTCCGCGCTTCGTGACGTCCCCCGCTACCGAGGCCTCACGCTCGGCAACGAGCTCAACCAGTTCTCCGGTTCTCCGCATCCCTCCCCGATGCGAGCCACTCCTGACGAGGTGGACGGGTGGTTGGACGCCCTTCTGAGCGCGGTCCCGGAATCCGACGGGGTGACCCGGCTCCATGCCGAGTACGACGCCGTCTGGTACATGGACGGGCACCCGTTCCTCCCACGGCACGCGTCCCGAGCCGGAGACATGACGGTCATCCACTCGTGGATCTTCAACGGTACGGCCCAGCACTACGGCAGCATGTCGCCGGAGAGCCTCCGCCATGCGGAGTACCTCGTGGAGCTCTCCCGAGCGTTCGCTACCGACGCGCAACGTGACGTCTGGCTCCAGGAAATCGGGGCACCGCACAACGTCCTGGACGACGCCGACGTCCTCGACTTCGCCACAGCGGCTGTATGCCACGCCGCCGATTCGCCGAGGCTGTGGGGGGTCACCTGGTGGTGCTCGCACGACGTCGATCCCTCCCTCGGCGATTTCCCTCCCTTCGAGCATTCGCTGGGGTTGATCGATGCCGAAGGCAAGGTGAAGCCTCTCGGCCACCGCTTCGCCGCGCTGGCCGAGCAGCTGAGGGAGCGAGAGGCCGCGGCGGAACGGCGCACGGCCGTCGTGATCCCCGTGGACGAGGACGACACCCCGGTCATGAGGGCTGCTCTGGCCCCCGGCGGTTCCCTGTTCAACGAGTGGATGCGGCTTGCGGAGGCCGGGGCTCGGCCCACCTTCGTCACATCGAACACGGCCGCGAGCGAAGACGAACTGCACCGCTTGGGCATCATGGAACTGCACCGCGTGGAGCTCTCCGCAGGGACGGCCTATTCCGGCGTCTCGGACGAGGCATTCCTCGACGCGGAGGTGACCGCTTGATGGAGACAGCCGGTTCCCCGGTCTTCGAAGAACACGTCGAGACGCTCCTGAATTCGCTGTCCCTGCGCGAGCAGGTGGGCCAGCTGAACCAACGGCTTCTGGGCTGGAAGGCGGTGGAACGTCACGGACGGAGCTGGCGCCTGACGGACGAGGCAGAGGCCGAGATCGAACGGTGGGCGGGGCTGGGCGCGCTCTACGGCTTGTTCCGCGCAGACGCCTGGTCCGGACAGCGATGGGACAACGGCATCCGCCCCGAAGAACGGTGGGAGGTTGCCCAGCTCGTCCAGGAGTCCGTTCGAGCCGCCGGGCCACACGGTATCGGCGCGCTCATCGTCGAGGAAGCACCGCACGGGCACCAGGCGCTGGGCGGCACCGTACTCCCCCAAAACCTCGCCCTCGCCGCCAGCTGGAACCTCGAGCTCGTGCGTGAGGCCAGCGCGGCCGTCGCGACCGAGCTAGCGGCGAGTGGTGTGAGCCTGGCCCTGGTCTCCGGCCTCGACGTGATGAGGGACGGCCGTTGGGGACGTAGCGAGGAATGTCTCGGGGAGGACCCCTATCTCGCTTCCCGCCTCGTGACGGCGATCGTCGAAGGCATGCAAGGAATGGATGGCGAGCGGCTGGGCCACGACGGCGTCGGTGTCGTGATCAAGCATCTTGCCGGCCAGGGCGAAGCCGTGGGGGGTCGCAACGGGCAGTCGGCCATCATCGGTCCGCGTGACCTGGCAGAGATCCATCTACCCCCAGCGGCTGCTGCGATCCAGGCCGGGGCCGTCGGGGTCATGGCCGCCTACAACGACATCGATGGAATCCCCTGTTCCGCCAACCCATGGCTTCTGCGCACGTGGCTTCGTCAGGAACAAGGGTTCCGGGGCATCGTCATGGCCGATGGGCTGGCGGTCGACCAGCTTCTTCCCATGGCCGGAAGCATCAAAGCCTCGGCCCGTCTCGCCGTCACGTCCGGTGTGGACGTTTCGCTCTGGGACGAGGGCTTCACCACCTTGGCCGACAGCGCCGAGAGGAATCCATCCGTGGCCGCGGCCGTCCGAGACGCGTGCGGTCGGGTACTCACCCTGAAGAAGCGCTTGGGCCTCCTTGCCCCGGCGGATGACACGCCTGCTCCCGCCCGGGGACGCATCGACCTCGACGCCGCTGTGTCCCGGACGAAGATGCTTTCCTCGGAGCTGGCTTCCGCGGTCTTGGTGCTGCTTGAAGGACAGCCACCGTCGCTCGACACGATCGAGGGCGACATCGTGGTGGTCGGCCCCAATGCCCATGATGTGACCGGGTTCCTCGGGGACTACGTGGCACCGCTAGCCCCCGGCCATCACGGCAGCGTCGCGGACTCGCTCCGGAGGCGTCTTGGAACGCGTGTGTCCGGTGTCGCGGCCGATGCTCCCGACTTCGATGAACGGATCTCCGGCGCCGCCGCCATCGTGGGAGTCTGGGGAGGAACAAGCCATCGTTCCTACGACGACGAATTCGCGGCAAACGGTGCCGTGGCCGCGTCCTTGGCCTCCTGTGGTGAGGGAGCCGACGTCGCGGACCTTCGTCTCCCCGGCGACCAGGACGCGCTCATCCGGCGCATCGCATCGATCGCCACGGGCCCCCTCCTGAGTGTGGTGGTTGCGGGGCGTCCTCACGTCCTGACGGAGGTCGTCGCGAACAGTGAAGTGACGATCTGGGCAGGCTACGCGGGGCCGTACGGCCCGGACGCGGTGGCGGCGGTGCTCGCCGGCGACCGGGTTCCCACCGGTCGGCTTCCCTTCACCTTACTGAGGTCCTCGGGCGTCACTCCGGTACGCCACAACGACAGGATCTCCGCAGCCGGTGTTTATCGAGACGTGCCGGAACCGGTGCTTTTCCCCTTTGCAGCGGGTGGCACGAACGCCATCCATGTCAAGGAGGCCTCCGCCGTTTCCACTCCTTCCGGCATCCGGCTCACCGTGCTCATCCACAACCCTGCGGAGCACAGCGTCCGGGCGTCCATCCCCGTCTTCGCCAAGCGTCGTGGGGGGAACAGCGTTCCTCGGCAACGGGAACTGGTGCACTTCTGGAACCTGATGCTGTCCCCCGGCTCCACTTCCCTCGAGGTGCTTCTTCCCAGCGCGATGGCGTTCGGAGAGGCGAACGCGAGTGAGCGCAGTTGCGTTTTCGAGATCGAAGGCGTCCTCACAGGAGAAGTCCGGCCGTTCTGAGCTCGTGATCGTTGCCGCAGGAGCGGCACGGGAGCGGAGCCCCCGCAGGGTTCCGCTCCCGTGCCGCTCGGACCGGTCCCGCCGGTCTCTCCAGTGATCTGCAGGGCCTGAACGTAGAGGTTTGCAGAATCGTGGCTCCGACCACCCCGGGTCACGAGGGGAACCGGCCGCTCAGGCGAGCGCAGCCCGCACCGCCGCCGCGCTCCGGTGCAGCGCGGCGGCCACACCGCGCGGCTCCTCCGAGCGTGCCACCGAGACGACGGCCAGCGCGGCTGGCGGCTGGCCAGGCACCGCGAGCGGCACGGCCAGCGCGAAGACCCCGGGGATGACCTCGTTGTTGCTCGTGGCGTACGGCCCGGCGTGGGAGTCGGAGAGATCCGGCGCGTTCAGGCCGCGCCTGGCCAGCTCCTGAGCACCGAGCAGGTGCCGGATCGCGGCCCCCGGTGCGCCCCGGTCCAGGGCATGTCTGGACCCGGGGCGCTGCGCCAGCGCCGCCCCGTGCTCGCGCGGCTCCACGGAGACCAGCGTGACCACGGTGTCCTCGTCCAGGACGGCGAGGAAGGCCGTCATCCCCAGACCGTTGGCCAGCTCGGTGAGCTCCGGCAGCGCCGCCGCCTGCAGGTCCCGGCTCACCGAGCGGGCCAGCGCCGCGAGCCCCGGACCCAGGCGAACGGCCCCCGCGGCGTCCCGCACCACGAGCCCGTGCTCCTCCAGCGTCCGCAAGAGGCGATAGACGATGGAGCGGTGCAACCCGAGGACATCGCACAGCTCGGCGATGCTCAGGGGCCCGTCGGCCTCCGCCAACACCTCCATGACCCGAATCCCACGCGACAGGGTCTGCGACCCAGCGGCCGGCTTGGCCGTCTCACCACTCATGCCGACCATCCTTCCCGACGCCGGACCCTCTCACGCGCGATGCGGGACCACGGCCTCGAAGAAGGCAGCGAACTGCGAGTGCGCGTCCAGCGGCAGCACCGTCGCGACGTAGTGATCCGGGCGCACCACCACCACCGCGCCGTCGCGGGAGATCCCGCGCTCGTCGAAGATGTCGGACACGGGAGCCACAGCGAAGACGTTCTCGTACTGCATGACGCCGAAGGCACCGTAGGACGGACGGAACACGGCGGGCGCGTCCAGCAGCTCGAAGTCCCCGTGGCGCTGCTGGTAGACGACCTTGACGTCGAACCACTCGCGGCGCGGTCGCCCGGCGAGCACGCCACCGACCTCGCCCGCGCCGGGCGCCAAGGGCGAGCGGGCGTCGTCGGACAGAAAAGTAGCCAGGCGCTCCACGCCGGAACCGGCGGTGCCGGGTGCGGCGGCGTCGGCGAAGACGTACACGCGCCAGCGGCCGTCCGCCTCGGCCAGGTGTCCCAACTCCACCGTGTTGCCCTCGGCGCGGCGGGACACGGGCGAGGACTTGAAGCGCTTGCCGACCGGGTAGCCCGTGGCCAGCTCCTGGTGATCGGCGGCGCCGCACACGAGGGAGCGCTTGTACTCGGTCATGAAGCCCGCGGGGAACTCGGCCGTGCGGACGTAGAACTCCTCCAGCTCGTTCGGGTTCTCGAAGTCCTCGGGACGTTTGGCCATCATCGAGGACCATTGCATGTCGAAGTCGATGAGGTTCTGGGCGATCTCCTGGCGCTCGGCCGTGTAGGTGCCCAGCAACGCCGGCGGGGCCACCCCGAGCAGCACGTGCGCCAGCTTCCAGCCCAGGTTGAAGCCGTCCTGCATGGAGACGTTCATGCCCTGCCCGGCCTTGGCGGAGTGGGTATGGCAGGCGTCGCCCAGGATGAAGACGCGGGGTTCGCGCCGCCCCGCCAGCTCGGCCGGCACGTCGTCGAAACGATCCGTGACGCGGTGGCCCACCTCGTAGACGGAGGACCAGGTGATGTGCTTCACGTCCACGGAATACGGGTGCAGAATCTGGTTGGCCCGGCGGATCACCTCGCTCATGGGCGTGTTGCGCACGGCGTGATTGTCCCCCTCGTCGGTGCTCCCCAGGTCCACGTAGAGGCGCACCAGCTGCCCTCCCTCGCGCGGGATGAGGAGGATGGAGCCGCCGTCGTGCGATTGGATGGCGCACTTGGTCCGCCAGTCCGGGAAGTCGGAGATCGCGAGGGAGTCGATGACGCCCCAGGCGTGCGCGGCCTGCTGGCCCACGCGGACGGCCCCGATGTCCTCCCGGATCCGGGAACGCGCCCCGTCCGCGCCGACCAGGTAACGCGTGCGGACCGTGAATTCCTCCCCTGACTCCACGCGGCGAAGGCGGACCGTGAGCGGGTGCTCGGCGGCGTCGTCGCGCTCGTGGGAGAGGTACTCGATGCCGTAATTGGGCACCATGCGCGAGGGCGAGTTGCGCATGAACTCGCCGAAGTACTGCATCACGCGGGCCTGGTTAATGATGAGGTGCGGGAACTCGGAGACGCCGCGCTCGTCGTCCGGGGCCACGCCGCCGCGCACGATGTTCTCCGGGTGCTCCGTGTCCGGGCGCCAGAACGCCATCTCGGTGAGGTGGTAGGCCTCCTCGATGATGCGGCGCGCAAAACCGAAGGCCTGGAAGGTCTCCACCGAACGCGCCTGGATGCCGTCCGCCTGCCCCACGAGCAGCTGCTCCGGACGGCGCTCCACGAGCCGCGCATCGATCTCCGGGAAGGCGGAGAGCTGGGCGGCGGTGATCATGCCCGCCGGCCCCTCCCCCACGATCAGCACGTCCATGGTCGCCGGGAGCTCGGCGGGGCGATCGATGCCCACGCCCGCGGCGGGTTTGATGCGCGGGTCGCCGGTCGTGTAGCCGTTCTCGTGGAATTGCATGGGTGCTCCTCGCGCCGTTGCGATGCCCAAGGTGTTCGATAATCGAATCACTTGTTCTTCTATCGAAATAACCATAGTGCGTTGTGGCCCGGGTCACCAGTCTTTGATGTGGATTGCCCGCCCGACGCCGCCCTCCCGGACCCCGCCGACGCCCCGCCCACCCCGATGTTCCGTCGGGGCAAAGTGCTCCACCCCGCTCTTCCTGCGCTGCCCCTGCAGCATTGCAAGGGCAGCGCAGGAAAAGCGGACACGGCGCCGATCGCGGGGGGACTCAGCCCGTCACGAGGGCCGCGTTCGCGTCCTCCATGACCAGGGCCGCATTGAGGGTGGCGCCCGCCATGGCCCCCTGCGCCGCCGCCGCCCCCACCTGGGCGCTCAGATCGGAGACATTGCCCGCCGCCCAGACGCCGGGCACCTTCGTCATCCCTCCGAACTCCGAGCCCACCGCGGCGCCCATGCCCGAGGGGTGCTCCGGAGCCTCCAGGCCCAGGCCGGACAGCCCGCCTAGCCGCGCCACCATGCGGGTCTGCACGGCGAGGGTCTGCAGGGGCACGCGGCTTCCGTCGGCGAGTTCGAGCCCGGAGAGGGCGTCGTCGTCCACCAGGACGCGAGCGACGGGCCCCTCCACGACCTCCACCCCGGCGGCCCGCAGCAGGGCCGCGTCCCGTTCCTCGAGCGAAACACCGTGCGTGACGAGGACCGGATCCTTGCCGAGCCGCGCGAAGAGAAGGGCCTGGTGGGTAGCGTTGGACCCGGTCGCCAGGATGCCGATGCGCGTTCCGCGCACCTCCCAACCGTGGCAGTAGGGGCAATGCACCACGTCCCGCCCCCAGCGCTCGGCCAGCCCGGCGACGTCGGGCAAACCGTCCACGAGCCCGGCGGCGAGGACCACGGCGCGCGCCACGACCACCTCGCCCCCGGCCAGCGTCAGGCTGAGCCTGCGCCCGGCCCCCTCTCCGCCGGAGCTCGCCCCCACGACCTCGGCGCCGCGGACCAGGCCGCCGTAGCCCTCGACCTCCGCCCGCCCGCGGGCCAGGAAGTCGAGCGGAGGGGTCCCGTCCAGGCCCAGGTATCCGTGCATGCGGCTCGCGGGAGCGTTCCGGGGGGAACCGGCGTCCAGGACCAGGACGGAGCGGGCCTGCCGCACCAGCTGCAGGGCGGCGCCCAGCCCTGCCGCTCCCCCGCCGATCACGACGACGTCCACCGAGGCCGGATCGCTCGCCGCGTCGTAGGGCGCCGGCCGGTCCGGCGTCAGAACGGGATCTGAAGGATGCTGCATGTTGCCCTCCCGAGCAGTGATGGTGACGGTCGCGCCGAACCGGCGTTCCGCCCACCGTGGCCGTTGAACGCCTCCAGCGTCCCGCCGCCTTCCGTTGCCAGCAAATAGGATTGCCGTTATGGCAATACCATCGGACGACCCCCTTGCCCCCCTGCAGCGCCTCGGCGAACGGCTGCGCACCCTTCGCACGCGGGCCGGGGCGAGCCTGTCCCGGGTGTCCGCGGAGACCGGGATCTCCGTCAGCACCTTGTCGCGGCTGGAGTCCGGACAACGCAAGCCCTCGCTGGAGCTCGTCCTTCCGCTCGCCCGCGAATACGGGATCAGCCTCGACGAGCTGATGACGCTCCCCACCACAAGCGATCCGCGCATCACGCCCAGGGTCAGGGAACGCGGCGGCCACATCGTCCAGACGCTCACACGCCGCGCCTCCGCGGCGCAGATCCACCGGACACGCATCCCCGGATCGGCAACGCCCCCCGAACGCAGGCCGGTGACCCACCCCGGCTTCGACTGGGTCTACGTCCTCGCGGGACGGTTGGTGCTGTTCCTGGGAGACACGGAATGGGTCCTGGCCCCGGGGCAGGCGGCGGAGTTCGACACCTCCACCCCTCATTGCTTCGGTCCCGCCGACCATCGCCCCGTGGACTACCTGAGCCTCTTCACCCCCGAGGGCGAGCGGGTGCACGGCCACCGCCATTGACCGGGCCGTCCGAGCGACGCGCCATACCTCCGAAACGCCCCGGCGCTCAGGCGCGTGTGAGCAGCGCCGAGAGCTCGGATCCGGGCGCCACGAGCCGCTCCACCGTCGCCAGGGTCAGCGCCCGCATGGCTCTCGCAGCGTCGTCGAGCACCCCACCGGTGCGGGACGAGAGAGTCACGGTGCGCGTCAGCGAGGGCCGCACCAGCCGGGATCCCGCCAGCCTCGGACGACCCAGGAGGATCGTCGCCGGGACCACGGCCACGCCGATCCCGCGCTCCACGAAACGCAGCACCGCATCCATCTCCGCCCCTTCCACCGCCGTCACCGGGCTCAGGCCGGCGGCGGCGAAGGCGGCGTCGGTCGCCTGGCGCAGCTCATAGCTCCGGTTGAAGGCCACCTGCGGAACGGCCGCCAGCTGCGCCAGGGTGACGGGCTCCCCGTCCAGGAGCTGCGGAGCGAGCCCGGTGGCGGCCGGGCCTCCCGCCCCGAGAAAGAGCGCGGCCCGGCCCAAGCCCTGACGATGCCCTCCCGACCCCGCGCCCGCGTCCCACCCGGTCTCCCTCGCGGCGGCCACCACGAGTTCTTCCGTAAAGAGCGCCTCGGAGGAAACGCCCGCGGGCACCGGACCACGATCCACCGTGAGGGCCAAATCCAGGCGCCCCTCGGCGAGCGCCTGGGCCAGGGTGTGCGAGCCAGCCTCCATGACCTCCAGCTCCACGCCGGGGTGCTCCGCCCGGAAGCCTGCCAGCATCTCCGCGACGACCGAGACGCACAGGGTGGGGGGAGCCCCCAGACGCACCCTGCCGCGGCGCAGTCCGGCCAGCGCGTCCATCTCCGCCGCGGCTGCCTCCGCGTCGGCAAGTATGCGCCGCGCGATCGGCAGGAGCACCTCCCCCGCGTGAGTGAGCATCGCGCCGGCGGGGCCGCGCTCGAAGAGCACCTGACCCAGGCCCGCCTCCAGCACGGCGATCTGCCGACTCAACGACGGTTGGGCCAGGTACAGCTCCTCCGCGGCGCGCGTGAAGTGGCCCACGCGGGCCACCGCCTCGAAGGATCGCAGGTGCTCCAGCTTCAGGGCAATAGCAAGAGTCTATCGGAGCTAGAGGCATAATTCATTGGACGCATCGACAGCATGCTTCCTAACGTCATGAGTCATGAGCACACAACAGCGCCAGGAGCGCCAGATCACCACGTCCGCCCTCGTCATCGGCACGGGAGGTGCGGGGCTGCGGGCCTCCATCGAACTCGCCGAGCGCGGGGTGCAGGTCCTCGCGGTGGGCAAGCGCCGCAAGCACGACGCACACACCACCCTGGCCGCGGGAGGCATCAACGCGGCCCTCGGCACCATGGATCCGGAGGACTCCTGGCAACAGCACGCCGCGGACACGCTCCGCGAGTCCTACTTCCTCGCCGATCCCGCCATCGTCGAGACGGTCGCCAAGAACGCCGCGCGCGGCATCGAGGACCTGGAGCGCTGGGGTATGCCCTTCGCCAGGGAGGAGGACGGCCGCATCTCGCAGCGCTTCTTCGGGGCGCACACCTACCGCCGCACCGCGTACGCCGGGGACTACACGGGCCTGGAGATCCAGCGAACGCTGCTGCGCCGCGCCCGCGAACTCGAGGTGCCGATCATCGACACCGTCTACATCAGCCGTATCCTCGTGGCCGACGGCGTCGTGTTCGGCGCCTACGGCTTCGATGTCGTGGACGGCACGCCCGTCCTCATCCATGCGGACGCCGTGATCATCGCCGCCGGCGGGCACACCCGCATCTGGCGGTACACCAGCTCACGCCGCGACGAGAACACGGGCGATTCCTTCCGCCTGGCCGCGCTCGCAGGCGCCAGGATCCGCGACGCGGAATTGGTGCAGTTCCACCCCTCCGGCATCCTGGAGCCGGCCGACGCCGCCGGGACGCTCGTCTCCGAGGCGGCCCGTGGCGAGGGCGGCGTGCTGACGAACGCGCTCGGCGAACGCTTCATGGAGCGCTACGACGCGGAGCGCATGGAACTCTCCACCCGGGACCGCGTGGCCCTGGCCAACTACACCGAGATCGCGCAGGGCCGCGGGAGCGAGCACGGCGGCGTCTACCTCGACGTGAGCCACCTGCCGCGCGAGGTCGTCCTGGAGAAGCTACCGCGCCTGTACCGCACCATGATCGACCTCCAGATGCTGGACATCACGCGGGAGAGGATGGAGGTCGCCCCCACCGCCCACTACTCCATGGGCGGGGTGTGGGTCGAGGCGAGGGACCACTCCACGGGCGTGGGTGGCCTCTACGCCATCGGCGAGGCCTCGTCAGGCCTGCACGGCGCCAACCGCCTGGGCGGCAACTCGCTCATCGAGCTGCTGGTCTACGGCCGGATCACCGGCACGACGGCGGCCGCGTACGTTCGCGGCCTGACGCACCTTCACCGCGACCCGGCCGCGGTGGATGCGGCGCGGGCGGAGATGGCGGCCCTGTTGGATCCGGCCGGCGGCGAGAGCGCCCGCGTGCTCCAGCGCGCGGTGCGCGATCTCATGACGGAGCATGCCGGCGTGGTGCGCACTGAGGAGGGGCTGAAGGAGGGGCTGCATAAGCTCGATTTCCTCGAGGAGCGGGCGCGGAAGGTCTCCGCCCACCCGGACATCGCCGGATACGACGACCTGGCGCACGCCTTCGACCTGCAGGGGTCCCTGCTCGCGGCCAGGGCCACCCTGGAGTGCGCGTTGGAACGCCGCGAGACCAGGGGCTGTCACAACCGCGCCGACTTCCCGGAGCAGGATCCGACACTGCGCGGCAACTTCGTGTGGTCCCCCGACGGCGGCGTGGAGTTCGAGCCCCTGCCGGAGGCCCCGGAGGAGTGGCGGGAGCTGGCGACGATCCACCTGGACGACTCCCCCGAGGGCAAGCTCGTCGAGTAGGGCGAGCCACCGGCGCCGCGCGCGGGGAGGACCGTGCTTCTACAAAGTTCTAGGTGGTTCTAGAGATTTATCTAGAACCGCCTAGAACTTTGTAGACTCGTGCCATGCATGCGGAGCTGGACCCCTACACGCCCGGCTCCGGCCTCGCGCCCCGAGTGTTGGCGGGCCGCGAACCCGACGTGGCGGCCTTCGACGCGCTGGTCGCCAGGACCAAGCGGCAGATGCCCGGCAGGGCACCCATGCTAAGCGGGCTCCGAGGGGTGGGAAAGACCGTCCTCCTCAATCGCCTCCGTTCCCATGCCGAGGCGCACGGTTGGGCCGTCATCCAATTCGAGGCGAGGCCCGGCACCACCGGGGCCACGGCGGCACGCCGGTCCGTCGGGCAGGGCTTCCTTCGTCTGTCGGCGAGATATCAAAGGCGGGCCCACGCGGACCATTTCCGCCAGATGCTGGCCACGATCACCTCGTTCACGGCGACGCTGGGTCTGACCGGTTTCTCCTTCGGCATCGACCGTGATCCGCTCAGGGCCTCCAGCGGCAACCTGGAGCTGGACCTGCAGGACGCCGTCGAGGATGCCTGCCTGGCCCTACGGCAGGAGCAGCGAGCACTCGGCATCTTCATCGATGAACTCCAGGACCTGGACGCCGAGTTCCTCGAAGCACTGCTCTCCGTCCAACATTTCGCCAATCAACGAGAGCTCCCCTTCTTCCTCGTCGGAGCCGGTCTCCCGAACCTTCCCGCCCGCCTGGCCGACGTGCGCTCATACGCGGAACGGCTCTTCGACTACCGAAGCATCGGTCGCTTGTCCCCGCGCGACGCAGCGGAGGCGTTGCGCCGCCCGGCTGAGACCGTGGCCGGCGACGGTTGTTTCCCCGACGAAGCGCTCGAGTTCCTCCTGCGAGAATCCGGAAGCTATCCCTACTTCATCCAGGAATTCGGTTCAGCCCTCTGGGCCACCGCCTCCGCGACGCCATTCACGCTCGAGGACGCCGCGTTGGCCGCACAGCTGGGGCGCTCGCAGCTGGACGTCGGCTTCTTCCCCTCCCGATGGGACCGGGCAACGCCCGTGGAACGGGACTACCTCGCCGCGATGGCAACCGACGGCGAGTCCGGGTCGCGAACCGGTGACATCGCTCGACGGCTGGGTCGGGATCCGCGTTCCCTGGGACCGGCCCGCCAGTCCCTCATCGACAAGGGGATCGTCTTCGTCCCGGAGTACGGTCGCATCGCGTTCTCCGTCCCTGGCATGGCCGAGTTCATCGTGCGACAGGAACACAGCGGAAACCCGGACGCATGAAGACCGCCTCCCCACCGACTTCGCGGGCTCCCTGGCCCTGGCCGGGATCGCGGGCTACGTCGACGCCGTCGGTTTCGTGGCGGACGGCCGGGCGCGCATCGCCATCACCTACGCCACGGGGACGCTCGTCAGCGTGGGCCCGGCGATCGCCGACCGGCTGACGGGGCGGGGGCGGGGCGCCACGCTCCGCCCGCTGTCGCTGTGGCTCTGCATCACCCTGGGCGCCCTGCTCGGCGCCGCCGTCATGGCCTGGCTCGGCCTGCACGCGCTGTGGTGCGCCTCCGGAGCGCTCCTGACCTTGGGCGCGGCGCAGATGGTGCGCCGACGTCGTCGGGCGCGCGCTTAGCCGCCCGACGACGCGTGGTCTGGTTCAGCGCGCGCTCTGGCATCCCGCGGCGGCGGCCTTCTCCGCGGCCAGTGCCTCCCGCGCGGCACGGTTCGCCGACGGGAGGGCGGTGAACAGCACCACGCAGCCGCCGATCACACCCACGATCAGGAGGGCGACGACGATCCTCTCGACCGCCACCGTCCCCACCGCGGCGAGTTGAAGGAGGGAACACGCCGCGGCGAGCACGCAGACCAGGCACCAGATCGTTCCTCCGGCCTTGGTCCGCGGGGCCGCCGCCTGGTGCCCGGCCAGCCACGCGGCGTCGGACGCCATGGTGTCCGGGGTGCGGATGCCCACCAAGCCGTTGCGGCGCAGGGTGCCACGCTCGCACGCACGCCCCAGCCAGACCACGAGCAAACCCAAGAGCGCCATGCCCACCGCCACTCCCGCTAACCAGATCACGTCGCCCGTCATGCTCCCGAGGCTATCGGACGGGCCCGACGCCGCTCACGCGCCGCCGGAGCGAACCGTGAGTCCGAACGGGGTCGAGTTGAGCAGACCGTTACGGGCCCGCAGGAGGAGGTGAGCACCGTCGGGCACCTGGATCCGCCGCGGCACACGGCCCAGGACCGCCCCGCTCTTGTGGTAGCGGGCGCCAGCCGGCGGGGTACTCCACGTCATCCACCACGACGACGGGCCGCGCCGCCAGGCGCAGGAACCAGCCGGTCACCCAGTGGGGCGCCACGGTGACGAGCAGGGTTTCGGTCATGCGGTTCAGGCTAACTCCTCTCTCGCCACGGGCCGACCGGCCTGCGCTGACTCCATGGCGCCCTCAGCTCACGACGCTCCCGGTCAGCCACCGATGACCACTCTCCAGACGATGCACAACCCGCCTCACCCCGGCGAGTTCATCACCGGCATCTACCTGGAACCGTTCGACATCAGTGCACGAAAGATCGCCCAGTTGCTCGACGTCGCCCCCTCGACCCTCCATCGCGCGCTGAACGGTGCCGCGCGGGTCACTCCGGACATGGCGCTGCGACTCTCCGCCTCCATCGGTCGCTCCGCCGAAAGCTGGCTGACCATGCAGGACGCCCACGATCTGTGGGCCGCGCGCCAGGTCTTCGACGCCAGCCGGGTGCGGCCGCTCGAGCTGGACGTCACCTAACTGTCGAGGGCCTTTCGCATCTTGATGCTCGTCGCCTCATAGCCCAGCGACTCATAGAGTCCGCGGGCGGGCGCGTTGAAGCCGAAGACGTTCAGCCCCAGGGTGGCTGCGCCACGGGAACGCGCATAGTCCTCGGCGAGGAGCATCGCGGCCCGCCCGTATCCACGCCCTCGATGCTCCGGCTCAACGACGATGTCCCAGACCCACCAGGCGGTGGGGTCCTCGGATTGATCGCGGCCGACCCAGAGGTAGCCGACGACGTCGGCACCGGAGCGAAGGTCAAAGACGGCATTGTCTTCGGTGGGACGCCCCTGAGGAAACGCATCGGCCATGGTCGACGCCACGCTTTCTGCCGCTACCTGCGGTGAGATTCCCTGCCGAATCAGGTCCCCCGCGTACTCGCGCGCGCTCCGCACGCACCACGCGGGGAAGGCGTCGGGGTCCAGGGGCGAGAGTTCGAGGGTCACTGCCTCAACCTATCCGAGCGCTGCCCCGCCAGGAGCTCACACCGCGCCCGCGCCCAGCGCCGGGCGCCTCCTCGCTCCTTTCACGTATGGCTTGGGCCTCCTTGAGGGGCCTGAAAGAGGCCCGAGCCATACGTGGACATCACCGGGTAACCACGCCAGGCGCCGTCGGGCAAGGAAGCCTGCCAGTCCTTCGGCACGCGGCGCACAGGGAGAACCAAGAGTGCTTCCTTAGAGTGAAGTCACCCTCGGGTGCGAGTGATGACACGAAGCCCCCGGCCGAATTCCCCTTCCGGCCGGGGGCTTCACTCGTGTCCGGGTGCGGCCGGGATCCCGTGCCCGACGCCGCCCGGGCTCAGTCCCAGCCGACGAGCAGGTCGTCGACGAGAGCGTCGGCATCGACGTCCGGCACCAGGGCTCGTCTGATCATCAGGCCGTGGACCGAGACCATGACCGCGTCCGCGGCGCGCAATGCCAGCGCGTCCGGCGTCAGCTCGGAGAAGCGATCGCGTCCCGCCCGCCCGTGGGACCACCCGGCCAGGAGCGACGCGACCATGGCGCGCACGCCGCCCAGCGTCTCCCGCACCACCGCGGAGAGCTCGGGGTCGGTCGAGGCCTCCTCGCCGCACGACCTCCCGCTGACGATCGCCGGACCGGACGCCGCCGGGTCCCAGGCCCAGGGGCAGCTGGCAACGACGGGCGCCTTCGACATCCGCCGCGCCGCGGACCGGGCCACCGCGGAGCGCGACGTCAAGGAGCACCGCAGCTACGGCGCCCTCGTCCTCTCCCCCGGCCAGGCGCCGGAGGTGCTCACCGCCCCGGCCGCAGGAGCCGTCCCCACACAAATCGTCACGGGCATGGCCGCACAGCTGCAGACCCAGCTGGTCCGGCAGGCGCGGGCCGCCGGGACGTCGGCTCCGCAGGTCAAGGTGACGTCCGTGGTGCCGCTCTCCTCCGACGACCCGACGGGGTCCGGCCTCGCCGCCGCCGGCTTCCCGCTCGCCATGGGCGGCATGATCGCCGGCGTCATGGCCGCGCTCCTGATCCGCGGGACGTGGCAGCGCCTCGCGACGGCCGTCACCGTCTCCGCCGCCGGGGCCGGCCTGCTCATCTGGATCATGCAGGGCTGGTTCGGCTATCTCCGGGGCAGCGCCTGGCTGAACTTCCTGGCGATCGGCCTCACGATCCTGGCGACGGCCACGTTCATGATCGGCTGCGTCAAGCTGCTCGGCCGGGCGGGTCTGGCCCTCGGCCCCGTCGTGACCATGCTCATCGGCAACCCGCTCTCCGGCGCCCAGGTGCCGTGGCAGTTCGTCCCGGCCCCCTGGGGCTCCGTGGGACAGTTCTTCGTGCCCGGCGCCGGCAACACCCTATTGCGCTCGCTGAGCTACTTCCCCGACGCCTCGACGGCGGCGCAGTGGTGGGTCCTGCTGGGCTGGGTCGCGCTCGGCGTCGCCCTGGCGCTCGTGGGCCACGCCTCGGTGGGGCGCCGCGCCCCGCGGCGGATGCCCGCCTCCGCGGGCTGGGAGGTCCCTGGGCATCCGACCGTCGGGGCGACAGGCGCGAAGCCCGCGTCCTAACGTGAAAAGCGGTTCGATACGAAGGGTTCGGCCCCGGCGCGGTGTCCGCCGGCGCCACGGTCGGCCCGCAACGCGTCAGGAGATGAGCATGACTACGCAGATTCCCGACTCCGTCGCCGTCCCGAAGGTGGCCGGCGACGCGCGCACCAAGGAACAGAACGCCGAAAGCGGATACGTGGCTCCCAAGAAGCTGCGCGACTCCCTGCAGCGCGTCCTCGTGGACCTCACCGCCCTGCACCTCGTGGGCAAGCAGGCGCACTGGAACATCGTGGGCCCCAACTTCCGGGACCTGCACCTCAACCTGGACCAGCTCGTGGAGATCGCATGCCTGGGCGCCGACACGATCGCTGAGCGCATGCGCGCCCTGCACGCCACGCCGGACGGACGCCCGGCCGTCGTGGCGGCGCAGACCACGCTTCCGGAGTTCGCGGCGGGCGAGATCCTGACGCATGACGCGATCGACCTCGTGGTGCGGGCCGTGGACGCGACCGTGGCGACCATGCGCACGGTGCACGACGACGTCGACAACGCCGACCCGACATCGGCCGACCTGCTCCACGGGCTGATCGCCCAGTTGGAGCAGCAGTCCTGGTTCATCTCGGCCGAGACGCGCAAGCCGACGCCGCGCCGCTGACCGCACCGATGGCGAAGGGCTCGCCTCCCCCCGGGGAGGCGAGCCCTTCGGCGTTCCCGCGCCCCGCCCGTGGGTCCGGACGGGCGATGCCCGGCGGGGTCAGCGCACCAGCACCATGTGCTCGTCGACGCCCTGCGTGAACTCGAAGCGGAACCCGACTCGCTCGTACAGGGCACGGGCGCGGCTGCCGATCAGCGTCACGAGCCGCACCGTCCCGGGGTGCTCGGCGAGACCCCGGGTGAGGATCGCGCTGCCGAGGCCCGCGTCCCGCGCCGAGGCGTCCAGGTAGAAGAGGTGCAGGCGCCAACCGTCCTTGGCCCGGGTCCAGGCGATGGACCCCACGGAGCGGTGACCGTCCTTGATGATGCGGACGTCGGCGGTGCGCAGGGCATCCTCGATCCGGAGGCGTGACTGGCGGGGATCCCACCGCCCCAGAGCCTCGAGTTCGGCGCGCATGGACTGCTCCCTGAGCCGCTCCAGCCAGCCGAGGTCGGACAGCGTCGCCGGCCGCTGTGAGAACGTCGTCGTCATGGTCTCCACGCTATCGCTCGGTTCCATCCGCCGGGGCCTCGGTGACGCCCCATGCACGACGACGCGCGGCCGGGCGGGTGCCCGGCCGCGCGTCGCGCGGTGATGAGGTGTTGTGCGGGGCTCAGTGAGCGGCGCGGTAGGCGTCCAGCACCTCGGCGGAGATGCGGCCGCGCTCGGCCACCTTGATGCCCTTCTCGCGGGCCCAGTCGCGCACCTTGGTCAGGTCGAGGCCGCTGGAGCTGCCACCGCGGCGGGCCGGGGTGGCGGCACCGCGGCGACCGCCGGCGGTCACCTTGGAGGCATTCTCGGTGAACTCGTCGAGGGCGGCGTAAAACTTGTCCGCACCGGCCTGGTCAACGTCCAGGCGGTACTGCTTGCCCTCCACGGAGAAGTGAATTCGGTGGGCATCTTCGGCCTCGAGCGGCTTACCGGTGAGGTCATCAACAAGGGTCGTCATCTGGATTTCAGCCATGCCCCCAACAATGCACCATGCCTTTCGATTTGTCACGCCGTCACGGCGAGTTGCGCAAAAAACTGACGAAATCTATGCACTCACTGTGCACCGGCGGGGCATCCTCGACAAAGGTCAGACATTCCATGATGCAGCTCGCGGAGTGCCCGTAATACGACGGTGATAGCGTGCTCGACGGCCACCGCCCATCTCGCGAACCTCCGCCCTTCCGAATACCCGGGCCGCGCCGGAAAGCGCTCGGCGGCGGGTCACCGCGCATCGTGACGACGCGAACGCCGCCCGGTCGGACCCACGAGCCGACGGCCCGCCCCCGGGGCATTCCTTTCCGGAAAGCGCACACCCAAGGTGATGAGGACAACAAGAGCGGGCACGTGCTGAATACGGCACCCCCGCCCACTCGCGAACGAGCGCAATCACCGGCGGTATCGATAGGCCGCCCGTGCGCCGTCCCCTCCGACCGCCGCCGAATTACCGAGTCCCGCCGGGCACGGCGGAACGCGGGAACTACGCATTCGGGGGCGCTATCCTCCGTATGCCCTGCTCCGAACACCTCGCGGGGAGGGACCGCGAGGAAGATTCCGTCCACCGATCCCGCAATGCAAAGCTCTTCCGACACCGTTCTGCGGGATCGAGGGACACAAAGCCTCCGCCAGGAGTCCTCGGACGATGGCTCGCCCCTGCGTCGTCGCCCCGGACGCCACGAAGGGCAGGTTCCACCCAGGGGTGGAACCCGCCCTTCAGCGGTATCAGACGCTCAGAGAGCGCGGATGTCGGCAGCCTGAAGACCCTTGGGGCCCTCGACGACCTCGAACTCCACGCGCTGGTTCTCCTCGAGGTTACGGAAACCGTTGCCGGAGATGGCGGAGAAGTGGGCGAACACGTCGGCGGAGCCGTCGTCGGGGGCGATGAAGCCGAAGCCCTTTTCGGAGTTGAACCACTTAACGATGCCGGTAGCCATGATGACTTCTTTCTGTAGTGCGGGCCTGATGACTGGCCCCGTCCCGAACGACGACTTCGCCCGGTAACGACTGTGGGTTGGTAGGGCGAATTCGGCACTCGAAAGCGACACACGGGGCAACGTTCCGTGGTGGGGTGAGGTACTCACGCCCGGCGGCGAAGCGGCGGGGCGCCTTCCCGGTCGTGTCGACCGAGGTCAGTGCGTGCTGGATACAGCTCATTTCGTCCTGGCGCCCTGTCAAACATGGCGCCCGCGCCAGGGGGTCCCGGCACGGCAGCCCTGGATCGTTCCCGGGCCAACACCTCAAATCTACAGGCTCGAGGCCGTGTCGGGAAATACGAGTTCACACTCGCCCCGGATCCTCCCCCACGAGCGCCTCCCGCACCTCGGACACGACGGCCAAGGCATGGGCCTCCGCGGCGCCGCGGTCGCCCCGGGCGACGGCGTCCGCGAGGCCCTGGTGCGCATCCAAGGCCTCCGGCCGCGGGTGGAACGGCATGAGGCCGGCGTGGGTGCGCCCCGCCAACACCTCGGCGATCACCCCCTCCAGCGCCGCGAACATGCTGTTGCCCGATTCCCTGAGCAGGAGCGCGTGGAACTCGACGTCCGCCGTCAGGAAGTCCTCCAGGCGGCCCGCCTCGCCGAGGCGTCGCAGCTCCTCCCCCAGCTCGACGATCCGGGTCCTGGCCGCGGCGGAGGCGTTCGTGGCCGCCTCGGAGGCAGCCACGGGTTCCACGGCGATGCGCAATTGCGTCAGTTCCCTGAACTGCTGCTCGGCCTCGGAACAAGCCAGGCGCCAGTGGATCACCCTGGCGGCATACACATTCCACTCGGAGCCCGGGTTGACGATCACGCCCACGCTGCGCCGCGGTGTCACGAGCCCCAGTGACTCCAGCACGCGCATGACATCGCGGGCCACGGTCCGGGAGATGGCGAAGCGTTCCTGGAGTTCGTCCAGGCGGTAGCGATGCCCGGCCGGAACGGTTCCCGCGACGATCTCCTGGCCCAGCCGGTCCAGGACACGGTCCTGCAACGCCGTCGCCGCGCGGTGCTGGTTCACGGGGACTCCTGGGTGTGCTGGCGGGATGAGTCGGGGGGCCCGGCGGCCGCGGGGCGCGGGCCCCGGGGCGGCGCCACGCCCCCATCATCGCGCATCCACACCCCGTGGTGGCGCAACACACTCACTTGGTGCTACTTTTCGGAGGATCGATAAGTACTACCAAGTGGACGCCGCGCGCCCGCTTGGACGACGAGGAGGCAACGTGGCCCCGAGTTCCCCCGTGCACGTGGTGGTGATGGGCATTTCCGGTTCCGGCAAGACGACGCTGGCCCAGACGCTCTCGCAGACCCTGCACCTGCCGTATGCCGAAGCGGATGTGTTCCACCCGCAGGCCAACATCGACAAGATGAGCGCGGGCACCCCGCTGACCGACGACGACCGCTGGCCCTGGCTGCGTTCGTTGCGGGACTGGATGAATACCCACGCCGATTCCGGCTCCGTGGTCACCTGCTCCGCCCTCAAGCGCAGCTACCGCGAGCTGCTGGAAGAGGCCACAGGACGCGTGGTCTTCCTGGAAATCGAGGCGGACCCCGCCGCGATCACGGACCGCATGAACCACCGCGAGGGGCACTTCATGCCCTCCTCGCTCCTGCCCAGCCAGCTCGCCACCCTGGAGCCCCTCGCGGCCGATGAGGACGGCGTCACGCTGAGCAACGACGGCACGGTGGAGGAACTCGCCTCCGCCGCCCTCGCGGCCCTGACCCGCCTGCTCGGCCACGCCCCTGTCCCCCTCGCGGCCGATGAGGACGGCGTCACCCTCACCACGACCACCAAGGAGGCCACGGCATGAGCATCGACGGCTGGTCCCAGACCCTGCCCGCCTGGGCGCTGCTCCTCATCGCGGCAGGCGCCGTGGCGCTGCTGCTCGTGATGATCATGTACCTCAAGGTGCATGCACTCGTCTCGCTGATCGTGGTCAGCATCATCACGGCCTTCGCGACGCTCATCCCGCCGGGGCAGGTCGTCAATGTCGTCACGAACGGCTTCGGCACCACGCTCGGCACGGTGGCGCTCCTGGTGGGACTCGGCGCCATGCTCGGACGGCTCGTGGAGACCTCCGGCGGCGCCCAGGTCCTCGCCGACCGCTTCATCAAGATCTTCGGAGAACAGCGCGCTTCACTGGCGCTCGGCGTGGCCTCGCTGATCTTCGGCTTCCCGATCTTCTTCGACGCCGGCCTCGTGGTCATGCTCCCCGTCGTCTTCGCCGTGGCCCGCCGCCTGAACGGCTCGCTGCTGAGCTACGGCCTGGCCTCCGCCGCCGGCTTCTCCGCGATGCACGTCTTCGTGCCGCCGCATCCCGGCCCGGTCTCCGCCGCGACCTTCCTCGGCGCCAACGTCGGCCTGGTGCTGCTCTTCGGGCTGATCGTGGCCATCCCGTCCTGGTACGTGGCCGGTCACCTCTTCGCCAAGTTCGCCGGCAAGCGCTGGGTCATGCCCATCCCCACCATCCTGGGCGAGGCCAAGCAGAAGCAGTTGCAGAACCCCCCGGCCTTCGGCACGGTGCTCGTCTCACTCCTGCTGCCGCTGGTGCTCATCTTCATGAACACCGGCCTGAGCACGCTGGCCCAAGCCGGCGTCATCGGCGAGGGCACCTCGAGCCAGGCCTGGTTCCAGGTCCTCGTGGTCCTCGGCCAGACGCCCGTGGCCCTGCTCATCACGCTCCTGGTTTCCTCCATCACCCTGGGCGTGGGCCGCGGCCTCAACCGCCAGGACGTCCAAGAGCAGCTCGAGTCCGCGCTGGGCCCGGTGTGCTCGGTCATCCTCATCACGGGCGCCGGCGGCATGTTCGGCGGCGTGCTGCGCACCTCCGGCATCGGAGAGGCGCTGTCCTCCTCGCTGGAGAGCATCCACATCCCGCTGTTCCTGGCCGGCTTCCTCATCGCCGCGATCCTGCGCCTGGCGCAGGGCTCGGCCACGGTGGCCCTCACGACGGCGGCCGGCCTCATCTCTGCGGGCGTCGCCGCGGCGGGCTACAACCCCGTCCAGCTGGCCGCCCTGGCCCTGGCCGTGGCCTCCGGTTCCGTCATCGCCTCCCACGTGAACGACTCCGGCTTCTGGATGATCTCCCGCTTCTTCGAGCTGGACGTCAAGACCACCCTGAAGACCTGGACGGTCCTGGAGACCATCATCTCCGTGGTCGGCTTCGCGCTCTCCGCGGCGATCTTCGGCCTCGCCTCGCTGGCGTAGCCCGCCCCGTGCCCGACGTCGGGTGCTCGCCCAAGGCGACCATCCGACGTCGGGCACTGTGTTGCCTTCCCGCGGAGCGGCCCGCTCCCGGCGTGTGCGGCGAGTTCACGGGCGGATGCACTAGCGTTCTGCGCAACGAAAGGACCGCATGAGCACCCCCGAGACCGCCCGCGACGTGGATTTCACACAGGCGCTGCGCGACGCCCTCCCCCTCCTCGCCGACGGCCCGCTCGAGGACCAGTCCGTGCCAGACGTGCGGGCGCTGGGGCGCGAGTTGCGGCGCTTCCTACTGGAGTACGAGTTCGGGCTGCGCGAGGTCGAGACGAAGATCTCGATCCTCCGCGAGGAGTTCGAGCACATGCACGACTACAACCCGATCGAGCACGTCTCGACGCGGGTGAAGTCGCCGGAATCGCTTGTGAAGAAGCTGATGCGCCGGGGCGTGCACGGCGGCTTGGACGCCATCCGCGCCGAGATCACCGACATCGCCGGCGCCCGCGTGACCTGCAGCTTCACGGCGGACGCGTACCGGCTCTTCGACCTGCTCACGCAGCAGGACGACATCACGGTGCTGGCGGTCAAGGACTACATCGCCGATCCGAAGCCCAACGGGTACCAGTCCCTGCACGCCATCATCGAGGTGCCGGTGTTCTTGTCCACCGGGGCGGTTCCCGTGGTGGTGGAGATCCAGTTCCGCACCATCGCGATGGATTTCTGGGCGGCGCTTGAACACAAGATCTACTACAAGTACGAGGGCAACGTGCCTGCCGGGCTCGAGGCCCAGCTGACCGAGGCCGCGCACATCGCGACCGACCTGGACCGCCGGATGGAGGCCCTGCACCGCAGCGTGCACGGGCCCGCGCGGCACTGACCTGGCGCTGCGCGGGCCGGACGCGCCCCGGGCCGACGCCGCCCGGCTGGCTCAGGCGGCCGGGGATTCCGGGGCCGCGGGCCGCGACAGGCCCGCCTCGCCGAGCAACTCCGCCTGGAGCGCCCGGACACGCGAGGCCAGCTCGTCCCTGAGCAGGTCCATGCGCTCGCGACCCTCGATGCCCCGCTCGCTCGGCTCGTCCGGGAGCCACCGCTCCACGACGACCCCGGGCACGGCCGGGGGCTGGGCCTCGGGGCCGACCACGACGACGCGGTCGGCGGCCCGCATCATCTCGACGGTCACGGCCTTGGTGTGCTCGCCCTCCATGGAGACGCCGATGGCCCCGAGTGAGGCGACCGACTCGCCGTTGAGGTGCTCCCCCGGCTCGGTGCCGGCGCTGAGAGCGTGCACCGTCCCATGAGAGAGCTCCCGCATGAGCGCGGCCGCCATCTGGGATTTGCCCGCGTTGCGGACACACACGAAGAGCACCGTCGGTTCCATGGGGTCATTCTCCCGCAGCGGGCCACGGAAAGATACGGCGGGGTTCCCCGTCGCGACGCCGGTCCTTGCCTCGTCCGGCCGCCCCGGAAACGGCGGCTCAAGCACGCGCGCGGACGGACACGTACGCCGAGTCGGCGTCGTAGAACCGTCGGGGCAGCTCGGCGGCCTTGGATATCCCGATCCGCGTGGTGGTCACGATGCGGGCGGGGTCCAGCGGCGCGCGGCGCAGCAGGCGCAGCGGCGGCAGGGCGACGTCGTGCCCGGTCAAAGAAAGGTCCACGCCCAGCGCCTGGCACAGCTTGCCCGGGCCGTTCGTGACCTGCACACCGGACCTCCCGCCCCGGCGCTCGCGCATGAACTCTTCCCCCTGCAGGGGTTCCACGGCGCGGATCAGCACGCCCTCGCCGAAGCCCGCCGGCCCGGCCACCATGTTGAGGCAGTGGTGGATCCCCATGCTGAGGTAGACGTAGGCGTGCCCGGCCTCCAGGAACATGGCGGCGTTGCGGGGCGTGGGGCCGCGGAAGGTGTGGCTGGCCGGGTCGTCCTGGTCGTACGCCTCGGTCTCGACGATGCGGGCGCGAAGGATGCGCCCGTCCAGTTCCCGCACCAACTCGCAGCCGAGCAGCGCCTTTGCGGCCTCCTCGACGGGGACGTCGAGCCAGGAGAAGTCGTCGGTCATCCCAGATAGCCGCCCATGGCCTCGACCAGGACGGGCATCGCCGAGGACGGATCCGGCCCCACCCGCCCGGAGGCGAAGCGCGGATCGGCCTTCCTGGCGCACCGGACCGCTTGCGGGTAGTTGGAGAACGGGAACCTCACCACGAGGTTCTTCCCCTTTGTCACTTCGTGAGTCGCAGCGAGCTCATCCAGATGACGGCTCGTCCCGCGGACCCCCGACTCCACCACATGCCACAACAGCCACACCTCAAACTTGAGCCTGGAAACGATGAGCTCGATGCCCTCCGCCGCCGCCAACTTAACGGCATCGTCCAAGGTGGCATGGTCATCGACATCGACCACGCAGAAGCAGCGGTCGTATTCCTTCCCGGACCGGGCGTCGGCGCGCCGTCGTTCCACGCACTTCGTCACCACGGCCCGCGGATCCCGGCCGACACCCACGGTCTTCACGGAAACACTCACCCCGGCGCCCCGTAATTCCTGGTTCAGGCCCTCGATGTATTGCTTCTCCGTGACGACGCCCTCAGTGAAAACGAGCAACCGAACACCCGCCTTTCGCGTTGGCCGGGCCTTGCGTTGCTTCGTCATACGTTCACACCGTCTGCGATCAACCCGCTCAAAATACCGGGCGCAAGTCGGGGGGTCCCTCCATAACGCCCTTCCAGGTACCGTTTCGCCACATTCGCCCCGCGATGCCGGGGAAAGTCATCCAGACAGAAGAGCTCCGTGGCCCCCTCGCGGGACTTATCCGTGAACCACACCTGCTCCGGTTCCAACTCCACCTCGCTCAAGGGCGACAGAACAAACGTTTCATGGCTCGTGAAGATTAGCTGCGCCCCCCTCACGTTCACGCCGGGGTCCGCGAACGCCCCCAGCAACAGATCCACCAGATGCGGGTGCAGACTCGAATCGATCTCGTCAAGGCAATAAAACCCCCCACGCCGTAGTACCGCCAAGGCGGGTACGGCGAGCGCCAGCCAGGCGATGGTTCCATCGCTCTCGTCTTGGATATAAAACGCTGGTGGGTCATCTCTGCTACTTCGGTGCGAGAAAGTCAAGCTTCGTGCGACTGCGACAGACGCTTGCTCCGAAAGGTTCTCACGCTCCGGAGCCTCCGCATCGCCATCATTCTCTTGTACGGTGTCAGCGCTAGAAACAAGCTGAGCCCGAAATAATCCCACGAGGGCCTCTCGTAGTTCCTGAGGAATCCCTTTTTCCTTAACCCCGATTGATTCAATCCCAATGTCGGCGACTTTCAACAATGCCACAATGTCATCGGGCGCCACAGACTCCTCGAACAACGCGTCCGCAAGCCCTGCCAAACGCCTAGCCCTGTCTGCATCTTTCACGGACGTCCACTCGAAGGACGACACAAGATCGTCAGCCACGGGGCCAAGCAATCCATGCCCCACCACGCGGGCACGGCTCAGCACCAGTTCCCTATCGGAGACCCGCCCCAACGCTCCAATCGATGGGTGGGTCTTCACCAGCCCCCGCTCACGATCACGTTCCAGCAGGGTGCGCCACCGGGTAGAGGGGACATCGCGCAGCCACTCGCGCGCAATTCCTTTGTCGTCGACCTCGAAGCCATACACGTAACGCCGGTCGTCATGGACGAAGTCCAACTCATACCGGCTCGGCGACGCCTCCGACACATCGTCCAGACGGAACGGCGCGCGCGGCATCACCTTGCGCGCCAGCCACTTTGTGGAAGAAGCCGAGATCGCCGCGAAGGCGTAATACAGCGCGTCCAACACCGTTGACTTGCCCGTCGCATTTGAACCGAAGATCCCCGCTATCGGGAAGACGTGCTGGCGCCACGACTCCCCCGCCTGGGGACGCAGGGTGCGCAAGGTCGGCTTGAGCAAGTCAAGAGAGACCTCATCGCGGATGCTCTTGTGGTTCCGCACGGTGAAGCTCAGCAGCAACATGCATCCACCGTAGACGCTTTGACGCCCCTTCTGAACATTTTTTGTTCAGAAGGGATATCTGGGTCGACGCTGCACCGCCTGAGCTTCCTACCCCAACGCCAGGAGCGCGCACCCGGCCAGCGCGGCGACGAGCCCCGAGACGTGCCAAGCGTTGAGCCGCTCGTGCAGCACCACCCGCGCCAGCACGGTCGTCGTGACGGGATACAGCGCCACGGCCACCCCCACGGCGGCGAGTGGACCGATGCGCAGCGCCGCCATGAGCAGCACGTTCGCCAGGGCGAACGCCACACCGGCCCAGAGCCCGACGACGGCCGCCCGCCTCGCGGCCGCCCGTTCCGTTCCGGTGCGGTCCGCTCCGGCACAGCCGGGTCCGGATCCGTCGGCCGGCGTCCCGGATGCGGCGCCGGCTGGCCCGCCCACGAGGCCCAGCCACGCCATCCCGGCAGCCAGCGCGCCCCAGCGCCGGGCCACGCCGGCGAAGACCGCGAGCACCGCAAGCCCCACCGCCACCTCGACGAACGGCGCCACCACCCCGGACTCGGCCGGCGCCGCGTCGAGGAAGACCACCGAGAACCCGAAGCCGAGCCCGCCGAGGACCGCGAGGAGCAAGGGCCGCGGCGTCGCCCGCCCCTCGCCGCGCTCGGCGAGCCCGATCACCACCCCGCCGGATACCGCGAGCGCCGCGCCGAGCCACCCGAGCCAGGACAGGCCCGCCGAACCGGCGGCCACGGAGATCGCCACGGGCACCAGCGACTCCACCGCACCCACGATCGCGGCGATCGGCCCCATGGGGCCGGAGGCGAGCGCCCCGAAGAAGGCGAGGTAACCGATCACGCAGGCCAGCCCCGCGGCGGCCCCGGCGCTGAGCACGGAAGCCGAGAAGGCGGCGTCGGGCAGGAGAAGGGTCAGCGCCGCGAAGGCGGAGGCGCCCACGAAGGTCCAGACCGTGGCCCGTAGCGGCGTGGAGCGCCGTGTCGCCAGGCCGCCCACGAAGTCGGAGCCGCCCCAGGCGACGGAAGCGGCGAAGGCGAGCAGGACCCCGGTCATGCGGCCAGGCTAGGGGTGCACACGGGACGCCCGGAAACGCCGCGGTGAAAAACGTCACCGCCCGCCAGGGCCTTCGGACACCCCATCCGATTAACGCCACACGGTCGTTGCGTGAAAAACTGAGATGCTCCTCCTAGCACTGGGAGCGGACACGACGGCCGAAGGAACCTCCATGAGAACCGTGCAGGCATATCTTGCCCACAACGCGACGGACCCGCTCGTTCCCGGTACCGTCGAGCGCCGCGAGGTCGGCGAGCACGACGTGCTGATCGACATCAAGTACGCCGGCGTGTGCCACTCCGACATCCACACGGTCCGCGGCGACTGGGGCCCGCAGCCCTACCCGCTCACCGTGGGCCACGAGATCGCCGGCATCGTCACCGCGGTCGGCCCCGGCGTCACCAAGCACCGGCTCGGCGACCGCGTGGGCGTGGGCTGCCTCGTCAACGCGTGCCGCGAATGCGCCAACTGCCTGGCCGGCGACGAGCAGTACTGCCTCAACGGCTCGGTGGGCACCTACGGCGCCACGGACCGCGACGGCACCGTGACACAGGGCGGGTACTCCACGGCCGTGGTCGTGGACGAGAACTTCGTGCTCTCCATCCCGGAATCCATCCCGTTCGAGCGCTCCGCCCCGCTGCTGTGCGCCGGCATCACCACGTACTCCCCGCTGCGCCACTGGGGCGCCGGTCCCGGCAAGCGCGTGGCCGTCGTCGGCATGGGCGGCCTTGGCCACATGGCCGTCAAGCTGGCCCACGCCATGGGCGCCGAGGTCACCGTGCTCTCCCGCACCCTCGCCAAGCGCGAGGACGGCCTCAAGCTGGGCGCGGACGCCTACTACGCCACGCAGGACCCGGAGACCTTCCAGTCCCTGGCCGGGACGTTCGACCTCATCGTCAACACGGTCTCCGCGCCGATCGACGTGGACGCGCACCTGCGCCTGCTGGGCGTCAACGGCGCCCTCGTCAACGTCGGCGCCCCGGCCGAGCCCATGAGCCTGCACGTCATGAGCCTCCTGGGCGGCCGCCGTTCCTACGCCGGCTCCATGATCGGCGGCATCGCCGAGACGCAGGAGATGCTGGACTTCTGCGCCGAGCACCGCGTGGCACCGGAGGTGGAGATGATCTCCGCAGATCAGCTCAACGAGGCCTGGGACCGCGTGCTGCGCTCCGACGTGCGCTACCGCTTCGTGGTGGACGCCGGCACCTTCGGGGCCTGACATGGTGCGACTCCACGGCTACGAGAAGGTGAAGGCGCTCGCCGCCACCCGGCACCGCCCGGAGCTGTTCCCTCCCCAGGTGTTGCGCCGCGTGCGGCTGGCCTCGCGGGAGGTCATGCCGTCCGGCCTGTTGCGGCTGGGCCTGGCCGGGGACGAGTTCCGGACCGTTCCCGGCGTGCCCGGCCTGACGAACTCCGGCTTCGACGACGTCGTGGCCGTGTGCCTCCCGGCGGCGGGGGCTCCCCCGCTGCCCGGCCGCGTCTTCCCGCACCCTCTGCGCCGCGGCCACCGGATCGCGCCCGGCTACGTGGTGCGTGACTACACGATCGCCGGCCTGATCTACGACGGCGGCGAGACCGTCGGCGTCGTGATCGACGTGGTCCGCCACGCGGGCGGGCGCTTCTCCGACTGGGCGGAGACCGCACCGATCGGCACCGAGATCGACGTCATGAACGGCCGCCGCATGCGCCTGCTTCCCCGCACGGGCCGCATCGTGGCGTGCGGCGACTGGACGGCCCGCCCGGCCCTGGCCTCTCTGCTGCGCCACTCGCGCGACGGCGAGGCCGGGCCCTCCGGCGTGGTGCTCATGCCCGGCGCCGCGGCCGGTGACGTGCGGGGCACCTCCCGCCTCCGCCTCGAGGAGGTGCCCGACGACGCCTCCGTCGCCTCCCGGCTCGTGGGTCTCGCCTCCGAGGAACCGGACGCCTACTTCTGGCTCGCCTCCGAGGCGTCCAAGGTGACGGCCTGGCGCCGCGCCCTCATCGCCGCCGGGGTGGACAAGCACCAGGTGCAGTTCTCCGGCTACTGGCGCGAGGGCTCGCCGCAGCGCTGATCCCTCGGGCGGGGAGCCAGAGACCCCCGCCGCCTGCCCCGGGCGGCCGGGGCCATCACCCGGGGGGAGCAAGGCTCAGCCGAGCGGCGGGATCGCCGAGAGGTCCGGCCGCCCCGGGCGGTCGGGGACCACGAGGACGGTGCCCGTCGCGTCGTCGACCACGAGGTGGCAAGCCAGGCCGAAGACCTCCGCGATCAGCTCGGCGGAGAGGATCGCCGAGGGCGCGCCCTGCGCCACGACGCGCCCCGCCTTCATGACCACGAGCTCGTCGGCGTAGTGGGCGGCCTGCTGCAGGTCATGCAGCACGGCCACCACGGTGCGCCCCTGCCCCGTCGACATCTCCTTCACGAGCTCCAGAAGCGCGTACTGGTGGGCGATGTCCAGGTACGTGGTGGGCTCATCCAGCAGGACCACATTGGTCTGCTGGGCCAGGAGCATGGCCACCCACACCCGCTGGCGCTGTCCGCCGGAGAGACCGTCCACGTGGCGCTCGCCCCAGTCCTGCAGGCCCGTGGCCTCCAACGCGCCGGCGACGGCAACGTCGTCCGCCGGGGTCCACTGCCGCAGCAGGCCCGTGTGGGGGAAGCGGCCGCGCGCCACGAGGTCCCGGACCGTGATCCCGCTGGGAGCGTGCGCGCTCTGCGGCAGCAGCGCCATGCGGCGCGCCAGCGCCTTGGAGTGCGCGTGGGCGATGTCCTTACCGTCCAGCGCCACGCCGCCCTCGGCGGGCTTGAGCAGGCGGATGAGCGTGCGCAGCAGCGTGGACTTCCCGCAGCCGTTGGGGCCGATGATGGCGGTGAGCTTGCCCGGCGCCACCTCGAGCGAGAGCTCGGGCAGGATCGTGGCACCGTCCAGGTCCACGCGCAGGCCCGTGGCCTCCAAAGTGGGCGGGAGAGTCGTCTCCGGGGCCGTGGTCATCGGCGGGCCTCCTTGGCCAAGAGGGTGATGAGGTAGACGCCGCCCAGCGTGACGGTCACGAGGCCCACCGGCAACTGCGTGGGGTCGAAGAGGCGCTGCCCCAGGATGTCGGAGACGAGCACCACGAGCGCGCCGGTCAGGCAGACCGGCAGCGGCGAGAGCCGCGCCCCGCCCGTGACGGCGCGCGCGATGTGGGGCGCGGCGAGCGCCACGAACGCGATGGGCCCGGCGACGGCGGTCGTGATGGCCGTCAGCCCCACGCCGACGGCCAAGAGCAGCAGGCGCGTGGCGGGGACGGACAGTCCGAGGCCGGCCGCGGCGTCGTGCCCCAGGTCGAGGGCCTGCGTGCGGCGGGCCAGCAGCCCGCCCAGCACCAGCAGGACGAGCAGGAGCGCCGCTGCGGGGGCCACTTGCCCCCAGCGCAGGCCGTTGAGGGAGCCGGCCCCCCACGTGGCGGCCTGCAGCGAGGTGTCGAGGTCCGCGGCGCTGAGCAGGTAGCGGTTGACGGCGGCCAGCATGGCGGAGACGCCCAGTCCCACCACGACCATGCGCAGACCGGCCTGCCCCCGGCGCAGGGACAGCAGGTAGATGGCCAGCGCCGTGACCATGCCGCCCACGAAGGCGCCCGTCGCCGTGGCCGCGAAGCTCGTGGCCCCGGCCAACATGGCCAGCAGCACGCCCGTGAACGCGCCGGAGTTGAAGCCGATGACGTCAGGGGACCCCAGCGGGTTGCGGGTGAGGGATTGGAAGAGCCCCCCGGAGAGCGCCAGGGCGGCGCCGACCGCGATGGCGGCCACGACGCGGGGTGCCCGCCAGGAGAACACGACGGTCTCGTGGAAGGCGCCGCCCCGGCCCAGCAGGACCTGCAGCGCGTCACCCGCGCTCAGGCCGGCGCCGGGGATCACGAGGGCCACCACGGTGGCGGCGAGCATCAGGAGCAGGAGCGCCAGGCCCACCCACGCGGAGCGGCGGTGCACTCGCAGGCGGACGGGGCCGAGGCGCCACCGGGCGTGGCCGTCGTGGTGCTTCGTGGTGCTCATAGATCGGCCACCTTCCGGCCGCGCGCCAGGGCGATGAGGAAGGGGGCGCCCACGAAGGAGACCACGATGCCGGCCGGCAGCTCGCCGGGCAGGATCACACGTCCCACCACGTCGGCGAGCACCAGCACGATGGGGGCGAGGAAGACGGAGAGCAGGGCCACCCAGCGGTTGTCTGGTCCCACGATGCGACGCGCCACGTGCGGGACCATGAGGCCGAGGAAGACGATGACGCCCGCGGTCGCGGCGGCGGCGCCGGCCAGGATCGTGACGGCGACGATCGCCAGGATGCGGGTGGTGCGCACGGAGACACCCAGGGCCGTCGCGGCGTCCTCGCCCAGGGCCACGGCGTTGAGTCCCCGCGTGGCGAGGAAGGCGAGCACCAGGCCGGCGACGACGAAGCCGGAGACCGCCAGGACGGGCTGGAGGGAGCCGACGTCGAGGCTGCCCAGGTTCCATGTGCGCAGTCGGTCGAAGGCCTGCGGGCGGACAAGAGCCAGCCCCTGGCCCACGCCCTCCAGCACGGCGGAGAGGGCGAAGCCCGTCAGCACCAGCCGGACCGGGTCGGCGCCGTGCCCGCTGCGCCCCACGAGGTAGACCAGGACGGCGGCGATGAACGCGCCGAGGAAGGCGAACCAGATGTAGCCGAGGAGGGACTGGATGCCGAAGATCCCCACGGCCAGGACCACGGCGAACGCGGCACCCGCGTTGACGCCGAGCGCCCCTGGATCCGCGAGTGGATTGCGGGTGAGGCCCTGGATGACCGCGCCCGCGACGCCGATCGCCGCGCCGGCCACGAGGCCCAGGAGGGTGCGGGGGATGCGCCCGTCCCACACCACGGCGTCGTCGGGCCGCGAGAGGTCGGGATGGAACAGCGCCCTGAGCACGGTGCCGGGATCGAGGGCCCTGGCACCCACCATGAGACTCAGCAAGAGGGCGCCGCACAGCACCACCACCAGGCAGGGGACTGCCCAGGCGGACGCTGCGGGCGTCCGGAACGGGGCACGCATAACGTCAGATTAGCGTAACCAAACCCGCTTAGGCTAATCTCGGCGCCATGCGAACTTCCCGAACCCTTCGAGGGCTCTCCGCCGTGCTCCTGGCCGCTTCCCTGACGGCCCTCACCGCCTGCGGCGGCTCCTCCGACGGCGGCGCCGACAACGCCGCGAACAAAGCCGCGAACAAAGCCGCCCAGGGCAACACCAAGGTCGCCACGGGTGGCGAGGACTTCTCCCAGGCCGCCGCGGAGACCGCCAAGCTCGGCTCTGACGCGGCGCCGGGCGAATTCCCCCGCACCGTGAAGCAGTCCATGGGGGAGACGAAGATCGACGCGAAGCCCCAGCGCGTCGTGGTGCTGGACACCGGCGAACTGGACGAGGTCCTCTCGCTCGGCATCACCCCCGTCGGCATGGCCACCTCCGAGGGCGCCAACCCGATCCCGTCCTACCTGGCCGACAAGGTCAAGGGCGTCGAGACCATCGGAAACGTCCAGGAGATCAACGTCGAGAAGGTCGCCGAGCTCAAGCCGGACCTGATCCTGGGCTCCCAGCTGCGCTCGGACAAGATCTACTCCCAGCTCTCCGAGATCGCCCCCACCGTCTTCTCCATCCGCCCCGGTTTCCCGTGGAAGGAGAACTTCGCCCTGGCCGCGGACGCGCTGGGCGAGGAGACCAAGGCCGCCGAGGTCATGAAGAAGTACGACGCCGACATCGCCGACCTCAAGTCCTCCGTCAAGGGCGAGCCCAAGGTCTCGCTCCTGCGCTTCCTGCCCTCCAAGATCCGCATCTACGGCGATCTTTCCCTCATCGGGACCATCCTCAACGACGCCGGGCTGCAGCGCCCCGACAACCAGCACATCAACGAGCTGGCCAAGGAGATCTCCGCGGAGAACATCTCCGAGGCGGACGGCGACTACATCTTCTACTCCAGCTACGGCACGCCGGACACCACGCAGGAGTCCAAGGTCGTCGCCGGCGCGGGTTGGAAGGCGCTCAAGGGCGTCGAAGCGGGGCACGCCATCCGTGTGAACGACGACGTGTGGTTCCTTGGCCTCGGCCCCATCGGCGCCGAGCAGATCGTCTCGGACCTGAAGGCCGAGCTGGCCAAGTAGCCGGCGGCCACCCCCGGCACGACGGCGGTCGGTCACCTTCGCGAAGAAGGTGACCGACCGCCGTCGCGCACCCCGGGGTGCGCTTCTACGCGTGGTGAGGCGCATTCGGTGCCCTGCGGGCGAGCAAAACGTGCCTCACGACGCGTAGAAGCGGATCAGGGGCGGGGGGCTCCCGGGATGCGGGCCGCGAACCACGGCAGCGTGCGGTGGCACAGCGGCCCGATCCCGAGCGCGAACACCACGGTCCCGATCCCCAAGTTGCCGCCCAGCGCGAAGCCGATGAGCGCCACGACGACCTCGATGCTCCCGCGGGCCGCCCAGATGGGCCAGCCGAAGCGCTCGTTCAGGCCGGTCATGAGGCCGTCGCGGGGGCCGGGCCCCAGGCGCGGGGAAATGTACAGGCCGGAGGCCACCGCGAGCAGGAGCATGCCCGCGGCGAAGACGGGGACGCGCACCCACAGCGAGTGCAGCTCCGGGATGACGTCGAGCCCCAGCTGAGCCGCGGTGCCGATGACCAGGACGTTGAGGATGGTGCCGATCCCGGGCCGCTGCCGCAGGGGGATCCACAGCAGCAGCACCACCAGGCCCACGCAATTGGTCATGAGCCCGAACGGCAGGCCCAGGTGCAGCGCCAGCCCCTGGGACAGCACGTCCCACGGCGAGATGCCGATGGCCGCGCGGTTCATGAGGGAGATGGACAGGCCGTAGAGGACCAGGCCCACCATGAGCGCGCCGAGGCGGGTGGGAAGGCGGCGACCGGACCGGCGTCCCGGGAGATCGGCGGCGGGCGTGGCGGGGTGCGGGAGCGAGGACTGCATGCCCCCATCCTGCGACACAGGTGGACTGAAATTCCAAGGCCAATTCGGATATGGTGGCCCCATGTCCCCCTCCCAGTTCTCCCCCGCCGCGCTCCAGGCCACCGCGCTGGCCCGTCTCCTGGGCCGCTGGGACGACGCCGGCCCCCTGCACCGTGGGCTCGCCGAACGGATCCGCCTCCTCATCCTGGACGGCCGCCTCCCGCTGGGCGTCCGCCTCCCCTCCGAGCGCGGCCTGGCAGAGGCCCTGGGCCTCAGCCGCACCACCGTGGCCGCCGCGTACGAGGCGCTGCGCACCACCGGGCACGCCCGCTCTCGGCGGGGTTCCGGCACGGTCACGGAGCTGCCCGGCCCCGCGCGACCGGCGTCCGTCGCCCCGGCCGCCCGCGGCCTGCTGGACCTCACCCGCGCGGCGCTGCCCGCCGCCTCCCTCGTGGCCGGCGCCCTCCGATCCGCCACGCAGGACCTCCCCCTCTTCCTCGGCCATGCGGGCTACGAACTGCGGGGGCTCCCGCACCTGCGCGCCCGCATCGCCGACCACTACACCGAACGCGGCCTCCCCACCGATCCGGACGAGGTGCTCGTGACGCTGGGCGGCCAGCACGCCATCCACCTCCTGGCTTCCACCGTGATTCGCCGCGGCGACCGCGCCCTCGTCGAGGCCCCCACCTACCCGCACGCGATGGGCGCCCTCCGGGAAGCGGGGGCCCGCCTGGTGGTCACGCCCGTGCATTCCGTGGCCCCAGGGACCCAGCCCGACGGCGGCCGGCCGGCTTCCGCGGCCGGCGCCGGGACCATGCCAGCTCCCCGCCCCGGAGTGCCGGGGCCGGAGGACGGCTGGGACGCCGCGGGACTGGCCTCGACGCTGGGGACCGCCCGCCCGGCGCTCGCGTACGTCATGCCGCGCCACCACAACCCGACCGGTTCCACGATGTCCCCCGCGACCCGGGCGGCGCTCCTGCGGGCCGCCGCGGCCGGCGGGACGCTCGTCGTCGCCGACGAGACGACGGCGGGGCTGAGCCTGGACGGCTCTCCCCCCGGCCCGGCGCTCGGCGGGGAGGCCGACGCGGGGTTCGCGGGCCCAGGAGGCCGGCGGCGGGACGGGGCGGGCGTGGCCCACATCGGTTCCCTCGGGAAGCTCTTCTGGGGCGGCCTGCGCATCGGGTGGATCCGCGCGGAGCGGGCCCTCATCAACCGCGTCGTGGCCGGGCGCCCCGCCCACGACCTGGGGACACCCATCGTGGAACAGCTCGCCGCCGCCGAGCTCCTCGACCGCCTGCCCGAGGCCGTCGCCGAGCGCGCGGTGCAGCTGCGCCAGGCCTCCTCCGCCCTTGCGCGCCTGGCCCCGGAATGGCTGCCCGGATGGGAGCTGCCGCCCGTCGCCGGCGGGCTGGCCTCGTGGGCGCGCCTGCCGAGCCCCTCCTCCTCCGCGCTCGCGATCGCCGCGCGGGAGGAGGGGCTGCTGCTCCCCGCCGGCCCCTGGTTCGGCGTGGACGGTCGCAGCTTCGAACGCTTCGTCCGCCTGCCGCTCACCCTGGAGGCGGCGGAGCTGGACACGGTGGTCCCGGCGCTCTCCAGGGCCTGGGCCCGGGTCGAGCAGGCGTCTGCGGCATCGCCCGGCGGGCGCGGCCAACGTGAACGCGGGGGCGCACGGCCGCTCGGCGTCGAGCTCGTGTGAGCCCGCGGCGTCGTTCACCCTGATCGCTCCAAAACCTCGCGTGCGCAACGGGTGTTCTGGAGCGATCGGAGTGATACGGAAGCAAGTGGCGGGCGAGCACGGCGAAATGCCGTGTGCGGGCGGGCCTCATTCGGCCGGCGTGAGCACCTCGAGAAGGTTGCCGAAGGGATCCTGCGCGTGGAAGCGCTCGTAGCCGGGCAGCGAGGAGCGCTCCTCCCAGGAGACCTCGTGGCCGCCGGCGCCGATGCGCTCCGCGAGAGCCTCGAGCGCCGCCACGGAGGACACCGCGAGCGCCGGGTGGGCTTGCGTGGCCGGCACGAAGGGCTCGGCGACGCCCAGGTGCACTTCTGCCATGGCGACGCCGCCCTCGGTGCGGCGGAACCAGACCCCGGCGCGTCCGGCGTAGGAGGCCGGCCGGTCCAGCTCCTCGAAGCCGAGCGTGCCGGCGTAGAAGCCGCGGGCCTGGTCCTCCCCGCCCTCCGGCATGGACAGGCGCACGTGGTGAAGTCGCATCTTTCCCTTCCCGCAGCGCGGTCGTCGCGCCGTCGGTGGCCAGGCTAACGAACTCCTAGCGCACCACGGGCCGCCCGTACTGCTCCAGCCACCGAAGCCACGCCTCGCCGATGGTCGGATAGGCCGGGACGGCGTGCCAGAGGCGGGAGATCGGCACCTCCCCCACGAGCGCGATCGTCGCGGCGTGCACCATCTCCTCGACGCCTGGCCCCACGAACGTGGCCCCGACGAGAACCTCGCGTTCCTCGTCCACGACCACGCGCGCCCGCCCCCTGTACCCGTCGGCGAAGGTCGCCGCGCCGGCCACCGCCCCCAGGTCGACGTCGATCACCCGCGCCCGCACGCCGCGCTCCGCCGCCCGGGAGGCCGTCAGTCCCACGGCGGCCACGGGAGGCTCGGAGAAGATCACCTGCGGCACGGCGTCGTGGTCGGCGCTCGCCGCGTGCGCGCCCCACGCGCCCTCGTCCACGCGCGTCCCGGCGGCCCTGGCCACGATCGCGTCCCCCGCCGCCCTGGCTTGGTACTTGCCCTGGTGGGTGAGCAGGGCGCGGTGGTTGACGTCGCCCACCCCGTAGAGCCAGTCAGTCCCCGGCACCCGCAGGGTCTCATCCACCGGGATCCACGAACCGTCATGCAGCCCGTCCACGCCCAGGGCGCTCAGTCCCAGGCGATGCGTGCGCGGCGCGCGCCCGGCGGCGACGAGGATCTGCTCCGCGCGCACGGTGGTGCCGTCGTCCAGCGTCAGCTCCTTGTGGTCCCCGTCCACGCCGGCCCTCACCGCCCGCCGGCGCAACACCTTCACGCCGTGTTCCCCCAGCGCCCGCTCCACCTCCTCCCCCGCGAAGGGCTCGAGCCCGGGCAGGAGTCCGCGGCCCGCGATCACGGTGACACCGGACCCCAGGGTGGAGTAGAGCGTGGCCATCTCGGTGCCCACGACCCCTCCGCCGATGACGGCCAGGGAGGCCGGGACCTCGGTGGCGCTCGTGGCGCCGCGGCTGAGCCACGGCAGGGCGTCGACGAGGCCGGGGACCTCGGGCAGCGCGGCGTCACTACCGGTGCAAACGGCCACGGCGTGCCTGGCGCGGACGGTGACGGAGGCGCCGTCGGGCGGGCGGAGGCTCACGGTCCGTTCGCCGACCAGCCGGCCCCTGCCGCGCAGGAGGTCGATGCCGGCGGACTCGAGCCATTGCACCTGGGAGTCGTCGTGCCAGTCGTGGGTGAAGGAGTCACGCCGCTCGAAGACGTCAGCGGGATCCAGCCGCCCGGCCGCGGCCTGGGCGGAGCCGGCCACCGCCCTGGCGCGCCGCAGCGCATCGCCGGGTCGCAGCAGCGCCTTGGAGGGCATGCAGGCCCAGTAGGAACATTCGCCTCCCACCAGCTCGGACTCGATGATCACCGCCGTCAGCCCGCCGCGGACCACGCGGTCGGCCACGTTCTCACCCACCGGTCCCGCCCCGATCACGATGACGTCGTACTCGAGTTCGTCCATGGGCCCAGCCTAGGGACGACGGCGCCCGCGCGTCACGGTGTGAGGGGATTTCAGGGAAGAACCCAGGACGCACCCGAGCGCGAACCGTGCGATGATCGAAGTGTTCGATTCGGGGCCGGGATTCCGGCGGGAGGGAGCGCACCACGGTGGAGCGAAGCAGCAGCTACTGGTATCCCGGCCAGGCCAACGGAGACCCCGTCCGCGTGCTCAACCTCCTGCGCCGCTACCGGGCGGCGGAGAAGGACATGCGCCGGCGCTCCACGGAGTCCATGCGGATGGGCGAGACGGACCTGCTCGCGCTGCGCCTGCTCATCCGCGCACGCTCGGCCGGGCACCCCGTCCGGCAGGCCGAGCTGGCCAAGGAACTGAAGCTGACCGTCTCCGCGACGTCCGCCCTCGTGGACCGCCTGGTGCGCGACGGCTACGTGGTGCGGACGCCGCACCCGCAGGACCGCCGCTCGGTGGCCCTGGAGCTCACCGCCAAGACGGACGGGGAGGTGCGAGCCACCCTGGCCCCCATGCACGCCGCGATGTGGGACACGGTCGCGGGCCTCACCCCCGAGCAGGCCACCGTGGTGGCCGGATTCCTTGAGGGACTCATCGACGCGGTCAGCCGCCCGCTGCCCGGCGAGAAAACCCCTTCCTTGCCCGACGACGCGGGCTAGGACCCTGCCTCGGCCCACCTCACGGCGATGACGTACGTGGTCAACACCGCTCCGCACGCGTAGTTGAGCCAGAGGAAGCGGGCCCACCCCCGGCGTGCCAGGGCGCTCTTCGCGTCATCCATCGAACGCCGTTCCCATACGGCCCGGAGGTACGGCACCACGAGAGGCCCAGCGGGGCCGCACGAGCTTGCCGCCGTCCACGGCCAAGCGCAGGCCGACTCCCGGCTCCGGGGGCCGCGTGTTCAAGCTCGTCCACGACCGCAGCGACCAGAGAGCGCACCTCGGAGAGTCCGCTGTCGGCGGAGGCCACGATGCTCATGCCGTCGCCTCCGCGGAGGCCTCGCGCAGTGCCCGGCGGCCGAGCAGGACGCCCCGTCACTTCGTAGAGGGAGAAGGCCTGGTGAAGGGGCGCGTCGGTCCCGTGCAGCGATTCCCGAGGGGCGCTGCCGATATCCCGACCCTCCGCGCCGCACGCTCAACGCCGCCACGCAGCCACTCCGCTACCCATTAATTCGATTCTCCACCCTCACCTAACCTTCTCCGACCCCACCCCGTGGTGGCGGACCATGGCCGACGAGGGCCTTCCGGCCATGCATTTTTAAAACAACTTCGTTATATAGCAATTTTACTTGAAGATCACCGTGAAATGTTGCTTGAAATGTATAACATCATTGCTTTTTTGGCCGGACGGTGGCACTGTGAGAAAACCATCGCTCCAGCGCGCCTCCGAACGTCGGCCGCATGCGGGAGCCGGACATCTTCCGCCCATCGACGAGAGGGGGCGCATGGAACACCGATCTGGGAGCGAGCACCCGACCGGGGGCGGGCGTCACCATCGCTTTCGCCCGCGAGGGGGCGCGGGCTCGCATGGCGTTTTTGCCCACGGAGGATGCGGGCGCCCATTTCATGGTCAGCGCGCTCTCGACGGACAGGGAATCAGACTCCTCCGACCGGGTGCACATCTTGCCCGGCGAGTTCCTCGACGAGGACTATCGAAGGAATCCTATTTCTGGCGCAGTTAAACGGATGGATGGCCTGAATGTATCGATCAACACGACGTCGATCCAAGCTGTCCCACCATCCCCACGCCTCGTCGACCACGCGTCGACCGAGGCCGCCATCAACGCCCCCACCAAGGGGGCGCGCCGGGCAACCGGCCGATCCGGCCGCCGGGTACGTCGGTCTCGCCTCTGACGAGGCGGACTACGTCACCGGCACCACCTTGCACATCAACGGTGGCAAGCCCACCGCGTGACGGAAGGACACTCTCATGCTGGCCGTCTCCTGGATCGCCATCGGCCTGGTCCTGGGCGTCGCGGCCCGCCTACTGAAGCGGGGCAACTCGCTGGAAGGGTGGTTCGCCGGGCCCCTGATCGGGATCGGCGGGGCGCTCCTCATCGGATGGGTCCTGTGCATCATCATGCAGCTCAGGCTCGACGACCCCTTCAACGTGCCCGGCCTCCTCTTCGGCGCGATCGGGGCGCTCATCACCCTCACCCTGTGGTCCGTCCAGACGCGCCGCCGCATCTGACACGGACATCCACCGTCGCCCTTCGGCGCGGCATCCCAAGCAAGGAGTTCCCGTGACCGAACCTGCCCGTCACCCATCCCCTCCGACCACCCACAAAAGCGAAGGCTCCCTGGCCCGGCAAGACCTGGGGGACATCGCGAGGGCAGCCCGGATGGGCCCCGGGCCACGCCCGGGGATCACCCGGCGTCACCTCGCCTGCGCGCCGGACACGCTGAGGAGGTGGCATCGATGATCCGTCACCTGGGACAGGAAATCCTCTTGGTGCATTCCTCCTACGGGAAGGCGGTGGATCGCGGCATCGCCGCGACGGCGGCCCTGGAAGCAGAGGGCCCGGCCGTGCACCGCTTGGTGCGCGAACTCGGCAGCTGGCGCTTCGAACGCGCCTGGAAGGACCAATTGCACGGCATCGAGTTACAGGACGTACTCCAGGGAAAGCTCGACGTGGACGGCGTGGTCATCGACCTCCTGCCGGAGGACGTGGACCCCTCCGCCCTGCCCGTGCTGGATGCCCTCGGCTGGCGTGGCGGCCTGGTCTTCGGCAGCTCCGCATGCTGGCTGGCGATGCACGCACAGAGCCGCCTCACAGGGACGCGTCCCCGGCGCTATTCCCTGGGCACCACGGGGTCCGCCATCCCGTGGCGCCGCTTTCCCACCGACGCCTCCCCCGAGGATCTCGCCACCCAAGTGGCGGACGGCCTGGACCTACGCATCGACGGGATGATCTCCAGGCGCTGATCCTCCGCCGAGGGCACCGCACCGCCCCGAGGGGCCAGGCCGTGAGCCTGGCCCCTCAAGCCTTCCCCGGGACGGCACGCAGGCCTCCATCATCAGTTGGATGACAGAACTGTTCGGCACATGTATTGTTAGGGGCGATCGGAAAGAAGACCCCGGGATTCGCGCGAGGTGCCCACCTGGCGCCGGCGCGGACCCGGGACGACAGCCCCATCAAGGAGTGAAGATGACGAACTCGACCCTTCCCCGCCCCACAGCGACCGCACGGCGCGTCACCGCGGATCAGCTCAAGGACATCGCCAAGGCCGCACAGATGGGCTTGGCCCTGCGGCAGGACGTGGAAGCCGCTTCCGTGAGGATCTTCGGCGACGCCTCGGATCTCGCCATCGACATCACGTGCCGCCTGCGCGCAGGCGGCACGACGGAGGCGCTGACCTCCCTCATCGAGGAGCGCCTCGTCCCGGGTCTCGAGTCCTCCCTCCGCGTTCGCTTCGCCCGCCGTCGCGTGCTCGTGGCGTCCACCGGCTCGTCCCGGGCCTGGCGGCGCTGATCCACGCCCTGGCACGACGAAGGCCCCGACCGTTCGGTCGGGGCCCCGCGTGCCCTCCCCGCGCAGGGGACCATCCGCCGGCCACGGAATCCGAGGGATTCGGGGAGCCCCCCTTCGCCGGACGGAGAGGGCCGGGACCTCGTCGGTCCCACGTGGAAGCGCGGTGTTCGGCCTGACCACGCGCACCACGGTGCCCGACGTGACCCGCACCAAGCGGCTGGGCGGGCAAGGGCCGGGTTTTGGTGCGGGTCAGACGGAGGACACGCGGATGGACTCAGGAATCTCGACGCTGCGCGGGGACTCCGCGAAGCGCACCGGCAGCCCCGTCCGCGCGGACTCATAGATCGCCAGGAGGATGCGCAGGGCACGCGTCGCGTCGGGGCCGGACACCGCGGGGGTCCTCCCGGCCCGCAGCGAGGACACGAAGTCCGCGAGCTGGGAAGCGTGATGCGGGAGCAGCTGTCGGTTGATGTCGGCCAGCACCACGTGAGGCTCGGCCCCCTCTGGATGGCTGGGTTCGGAGACGATCTTCCCGTCGGCGGCCCACACGTCGATGCGCGCGTCCGAGCCTTCCGGGAACTCGATCAATTGCATGCTGGCCCCGGACGAGGTGGTCACGCGCACGCGGTCGCCGAGGGACGGCGCCGCGGCCGTCGTGGCCTGCACCGTGGCCATAGCGCCTGACGTGAAGACGAGGGTGGCCACGGCCGAGTCCTCGACCTCGATGTCGTCCCCGTGCCGGTAGGTGGCGACCCGCCCGTAGACCTCCGCCACGTCCCCCATGAGCCACTGGAGCAGATCGAGATGATGGATGGCCTGCGTCATGAGGACGCCTCCCCCGTCGTCGGCCCAGCTGCCGCGCCACGAGGCGCTCGCGTAATACGCGGTATCTCGTTCCAGGATCGCGGTGCACTCCCCCAGGATGGGGGTCCCGAATTCGCCCGAGGTGAGGGCTGCGTGGATGCGCTGCGCGGCCGGCCAGAAGCGCCGCTGTAGCACCACGCTCAGCACCACCCCGGCGTCGTCGCAGGCCCGCACCATGCGTTCCGCGGACGCCAGATCGGTGGCGATGGGCTTCTCGCAGAGGACGTGCACGCCGGCGGCGGCCGCCGCCAGCACCACCGCCTCGTGGGTGGGGTGCGGGGTGCACACCGAGACGGCGTCCACCCCGTGGGCCAGCAAGTCCTCGACGCTGCCGAAGGCCGCGGGAACCCCCCACTCCTCGGCCGCAGCGCGTGCCCGCGCCAGATCCACATCGCACACGGCCACCACCTCGGCGCCCTCCGCCGCGGCGTACGCGCTCAAGTGGTTCCACGAAACGCCTCCGCACCCCACGACCCCCACGCGCAGGGTGCCCTGGAGCACCCCGCCCTGCCCCGCGTCGTCGGGCACCGGGCCGGGCCCGGGCATCACGCCGCCACGGCGGCGGAGAGCGACTTCCCCGCGGACCCCAGGGACACGGCCGCCTCGGCAACGCGAACGGCCATGGAATCCTCCGCCGCCTCGCCCCAGGACTGCGGCTGGTAGAGCTTCTTGGCGCCGGACCTGCCGTCCACCTTGAGCACGCCGTCGTAATTGCGCAGCACCCAGTCAGCGATGGCGCGGGTGAAGGCGTATTGGGTGTCCGTGTCGATGTTCATCTTCATCACGCCGTGGCCGATCGCCTGGGCGATCTCCTCGTCGCTGGAACCGGAGCCTCCGTGGAAGACGAGGTCGAGCGGGTTGCTGCCGGTGCCGAAGGTCCCGGCGACGAGGGACTGGATCTCCCCGAGGAGTTCGGGGCGCAGCTTGGCGTTGACGCCCGTGGTCACGCCGTGAACGTTGCCGAAAGTCAGCGCCGCCATCCACGGGCCCTGCTCGCGCAGGGTGAGGGCCTCGACCACGCGCACGACGTCGGCCGGCCGGGTGTAGAGCTCCTCTTCCGTGCCGTGGTGCTCCACGCCGTCCTCCTCGCCGCCCACGGCTCCGACCTCGATCTCGAGAAGGGCGCCCAGCGCCTTGGTGCGGGTCAGCAGGCCGCGGGAGATCTCGATGTTGCGCTCCACGGGGAGGGCGGAGCCGTCCCACATGTGGGACTGGAAGAGGGCGGGGCGGCCGGCGGCGACCTCGGCCTCGCTCGCCTCCAGCACCGGCCTCAGGAACGTGTCCAGTCCCGCCTCCGGGCAGTGATCGGTGTGCAACGCCACGGTGACCGGGTAGTTGGCCGCCACCTCTCGGGCGAAGCGCGCCATGGCGACGGCGCCGGCGACGCGGCCGTCCACGGAGTGCCCGCCCCAGTGGCCCGCGCCGGCCATCGTGACCTGGATGATGCCGTCGGACCCCGCCTCGCTCAGCCCCTGCAGCACGGCATTCAACGATTGCGACGAGGTCACGTTGATGGCCGGGTAGGCGAACCCGCCCTCCTTGGCCCGGGCGATCATGTCCAGGTACTGATCCTGCGTGGCGATGGGCATGGGGACTCCTGTCGGAAGAGGGAGGACGAACCGCGCTCGGGGCGGAACGAGGAGAAGAAAACCGCCGGGACGCTCCGGGCGTCCCGGCGGTCGGATCAGCCGCGGGAGACGGCCTTGTCCTTGCGCAGCGTCAGCATGGCGATCAGGCCGATCACGCTGGTCGTCACGACGAACCAGGTGGGGCTGCGCAGGTCACCGGTGACCTTCACGAGGAAGGTGGCGATGAACGGCGCGGTGCCACCGGAGATGACGACCGCCATGTTGATGATGAGGGCAGACCCGGTGTAACGGACCTGCTCGGGGAAGAGGCGCGGGATCAACGAGTAGGCGGAGACCTGCAACACGGACATGTTCACGATGATGAGCATGTAGCCGAGGGTGGCGATGGCCAGGTTGTTGAAGTCCATGAGCACCAGACCGGGGTAGGTCAGGGCCGCGTAGCCGATGAGACCCACCACGGCGACCGGCCACAGGCCGATGCGGTCGGCCCAACGCGCCGTGAACGGCATGACCGCCACGGAGAACAGCTGGACGCCGCAGGTGATCCAGTAGACCGCGCTCTTGGGGTAGCCCAGGTCGTTCACCAGGTAGATCGCGATGAAGGTGGAACCGATGAAGGCGCCACCCTGAATGCCGATGCCGAGACCCAGGCCCTTGAGGAGCGGCTTGGGGTACTGGCGCAGGAGGCTCCAGAAGGGGAAACCGTGCTTGGCCGCGCCCTTGACGATGGCATCCATGTCCGGCAACTTGCGACGGATCAGGTAGCAGAAGATCGTGAGCGGCAGGCCCACCAGGAACGGGATACGCCATCCCCAGGCCGTCAGGTTCGCGTCGGTCATGAGACCCGCCACGACGCCCATGGCACCCGAGGCCACGGCGTAGCCGGCGTTGCAGCCGATCGGCACGTACGCGCCGAAGCGCGAGCGTTTGTTCGCCGGGGCGAACTCGGAGATGACGGTGGCGGCGCCGCCCATCTCGCCGCCGGCGAAGAAGCCCTGTGCCAGGCGGACCACGAAGAGCATGGCGGGGGCCCACAGACCCACCGTCTGGTACGTCGGCAGCACGCCCACGAGGGTCGTGGCGCCGCCCACGCCCAGGATGGTGATCATGAGCGCGCGCTTGCGGCCCACCCGGTCGCCCACAGCGCCGAACACGATGCCGCCCACGGGACGGATCACGTAGGACAGTGCGAACACCGCGAGCGCGGAGAGCAGCGAGGCGACAGGGTCGCTGTTCGGGAAGAACAACGGCGCGATGACCGTCGTGGCGTAGCCGTACAGCGCGTAGTCGTAGTACTCGATGAGCGTGCCGATGCCACCGGCCAGCGCGATCTTCTTGACGGACTTCTCGTCCAGGGAGGTCGCCGGGGCCGGAGCCACGGTTTCGCTGTTGAGCGTCATTGCCCAATCCTTTCGATGATGGAGCGGGTCAGGCGATGCCATTGGAGGCCAGCATGAGGCCCATCCGGTGCGCGGCCAGCTCCGGGTTGGGGAAGAGACCGAGCTCGTCGGCACCGATGAAGAGGTCGGTGAGGTGCTGCACGGAGCGCTGGCCCTCGCGACCGGTGACCTGGCGGTAGTGGTCCTGGAACCCGGAAAGCCAGGCCATGAACACGGTGCCGGTCTTGTAGCGCGCGGCCGGGGCCTCGAACATCTTCACCGCGAAGGGGATGGTCGAGTCCATGACGGAGCGGAAGGTCTCGCGGTCACCGCGGTCCAGGGCGGCGAAGGCCTGCGAGGCGATCGGCGCGATGGGATCCAGGACGCCGAGCAGACCGTGTGAGTGAGCCTTCTCGTCGCCGAGCAGGAGCTCGGTGTATCCGTAGTCGTCACCGGTGAAGACGACGACGCCCTCCGGCACGGCCTCGCGGAACTCCTTCTCGAACTCGGCGTCCAGGAGGCTGAACTTGATGCCCTGGATCTTGTCCTTGTTCTCCTCCGCCATCGTCAGCACCACGCGCATGGCCTCGCGCAGATCGGTGTGGCCCCAGTAGCCCAGCAGGCTCGGGTCGAAGACGGTGCCGAGCCAGTGCACCACGACGGGCTTGGTCACCTTCGCCAGGATGGAGCGGTAGACGTGGAGGTAGTCCTCCTCGGTCTTGGCCGCGGCCACAAGGGCGTGGGAGGCGCGGATGACGGCGGCGCTGCCGCAGCTCTCCACGTACTCGATCTGCTCGATGTAGGCCTCGATGACCTGCTCCAGCGTGGGATTCTCCACCGTGAGCTGATCGGTACCGGCGCCGGAGACGATCCCGGCGCCGGCTTCCTTGGCGGCCTCGTTGCCGTAGCGGATGAGGGTCTTGGCCTGGTTCCAGTCGAGGCCCTCGGGGCCGCGCTCGGAGGTGTCCATGCCCTCGGCGATGCCGATGCCGTAGGAGAAGAGGTACTTGCGGAACTCGATCGTGGATTCCCAGTCGACGGGGGCCAGGACGCCGGGCTGGTACTCGGCGCGCACATCGGCGACGACGTGCGCCGCGGCGTACACCTTGCGGGAGGTGAACTGCTCGGGGTGCTTCTGGAACTGCCCGGGCTCGTGCATGGTGTATTCGGCGATGGAGCCGTCCGCGCGGGGAAGGCGGATGGTGGTGGAGGTCAGGGCCGTCATGGGTGTGCTCCTTGGGGTTTGGTGCTGTGGGGATTGATGTCGTGGTGCGCTCACCAGCGCGTGGGGGCCCCGGCGGCCTCGTCGTCGCGCTCGGTACCGACCGCGCCCCGGGTCTTCAGCTCGGCGATGCGTTCGGCGCTCAGCCCCGCCTCGGTCAGCACGGGGTCGTTGTGCTCGCCGAGGCTCGGCGGCACCATGCGCAGGCGGCCGGGGGTGTCGGAGAGCTTGACGGGCATGCCGACGAACTTCACGGGACCGACGCCGGGGACATCGGCCTGAAGCACCATCTCGTTGTGAAGGATCTGCGGGTCGGAGAAGACCTCGGCGTACTCGTTCACGGGTGCCACGAGGACGTCCTGCTCGGCGTAACGCTCCATGAGCTCGTCCCGCGTAAAGCGCAGGCTGGCCTCCCGCACCAGGCGCGTGGTCTCCTCCGTGTGGGCCAGCAAGCCCGCGTTGTCCTGGAAGCGGGCGTCATTGATCTCCGCGTCGCTCAAACCCAACGCGGTGGCGCACTGTTGCCAGGGACGCGGGATGTAAAACTCCCCGACCAGCACGTACCACTTGCCGTCCTTGCACTGGTAGGTGCCGTACAGGGCCGTGTTGTGCGCGTGGGCGATGCCGGCGGTGGGACGGGGGTATTCCTGGCCCTGGGTCAGGAACGTGGTGCCCTCCTGCAGGTGGCTGGCCACGGCGGCGTTGAGCAGGCAGGAGTCGACGACCTGGCCGCGGCCCGTGCGCTCTCGGGCGGCGAGGGCGATCATCATGCCCTGGGCGAACTGCATCGACGCCAGGTAATCGATCATGAAGGTGCCGGACGGCGTGGGTGCGCCGTCCGCAGCGCCCGTCAGGGACATGAGGCCGGAGATGGCCTGCGCGGCCAGGTCCTGCCCCCGGCGCTGGGCGTAGGGCCCCGTCTGGCCGTAGCCAGAGGCGTAGCCCACGATGATGCGGGGGTTGATCTCGGAGAGGACGTCCCAGCCGAGGCCAAGCTTGTCCATCACGCCGGGACGGAAGTTGCTGGCCACGATGTCCGCGTCCTTGACGAGGTCGAGGATCAACGCCTTGCCCTCGGGGTTCTTGAGGTCCACGGAAATGGAGCGCTTGTTGCGGTTCGTCGCGGACCAGTGCGGCGAGTACTCGTTGCCGATGGTCGGGAACTGGCGGCGGCCGATCTCTCCCGCGCCGATGCGCTCGATCTTGATCACGTCGGCGCCGAAGTCGGCGAAGACCTGGGTGGCGCTCGGCCCCTGCTCGAGCTGGGTGAAGTCGAGGATGCGGATGCCCTCGAAGGCGTCGGTCATCTCGTGGTGCTCCTTTCGGGCTGGGTGCCGTGCGCGCGGACGCGGCGCGGGCGGAGGGTGAGCCCCATGGGGGCGTCGGCGAAGAGGCGGGCGTCCATCTCGCGCAGCTCGGGCGCCACGGCGGGGACGAAGCCCATCAGGGGATAGAGGTCCCGTTCCGGGTTCAGGCCGGGGGCGATCTCCACGAGGGTGAGGCCCTCGGCGCGCAACTCGAACACGGCGCGCTCGGTCACGTAGACCACGTGCTGCCCCGTGCTGAGGGCACGCTCGGCGGAGAAGGTGATCGCGTCGACGTCGGCCACGAACTTGCCGTAGCGGCCCTCACGCTCCACCGCGATGGTGCCGTCGGCGATTGCGGTGCGCAGGCCGCCGCCGGTGACGGTGCCGCAGAAGACGACCGTGCCCGCGTTCTGCGAGATGTCCACGAAGCCGCCCGGGCCGATGACGGTGTCGCCCGCCTTGGTCACGTTGACGTTGCCGTGGCGATCGATCTGCGCGAAGGCCAGTCCCGCGAAGTCCAGGCCGCCGCCGTCGTACAGGTCGAACTGGGCGCACATGTCGATGATCGCGGTCGGGTCCACAGCCGTCCCGGAGTCCAGGCCGATCCCCGGGACACCCCCGTACAGGCCCTGCTCCACCGTGAAGGTGACCTGTTCGATCAGGCCCTCCTCGTGGATGACGTGGGAGATGCCGTTGGCCATCCCCACGCCCAGGTTGACGAGGGCGCCCTCCTCAAGCTCGGTCGCAGCGCGGCGCGCCACGACCTTGCGGTGGTCGAGGTCGATGGGGCCGATGACGCCGTCGCGCGGCGGCAGCATGCCCGTGCGCGAGGGATCGAACTCGGTGATGGGGGTCTGCATGGGGTAGTCGGTGATGACCACGTGGTCCACGAGCACACCCGGAACGCGAACGTGGGCCCCGGGGATGGTGCCGTTCTCGACGACACGCTTCACCTCGGCGATCACGATGCCGCCGGAGTTGTGGACGGCCTGCGCGATGGCGAGGTTGTCGCTGAACGCCGCCTCGTCCTCCATCGACAGATTGCCAGCCGCGTCGGCGACGGAAGCACGCAACAGCGCCACGTCGATGTCGAAGGACGGGTAGTGCAACCATTCCTTGCCGCCCAGCTCGACCACTTCGTTGACGGTGTCGGTCGTGGCGTCGTTGAGGCGCCCACCGTTCACGCGCGGGTCGGTGTGCGTGTGCAGACCGATGTCGGTGAACAGCCCGGGGCGGCGCCCGGCGATCTCGCGGTACATGAGCGAGACCGTGCCGGCGGGAAGCGCGAAGGCCTCCACCTCGCCGTCGGCGATCATGCGTTGCTGGCGCGGGCTGAGCACATAGTGCGAGCCGATGAAGCGACGAACCAGGCCGGGGAGGGAGACGTGATCCGTGCCGCGCCCCTCATGGTTGCCCAGGCCCATGACGTGGATGACGGTCAGGTCCCTGGGCGCCGCCGTCGCCTCGAAGCGACGGCCGAGCGCGCCGAGCAGGGCCTCCGGAACCTGCAGCAGGGATCCGCTGCCACCCACCGCGAGGGTGGCCCCGGTGGGGACCAGCGCCGCGGCGGCTTCGAGGTCGACGAGCTTGCTCATAGCATCACGTCTCCGCCGCACACGTGGATGCACTCGCCCGTGATGTAGGAGGCGTCCGGGGAGAGCAGGAAGGACGTCGCGGCAGCCATGTCCGCCGGGTTGCCCGGACGCTGCAGCGGCACGGCGGCGATGCGCGCCACGCGGGCCTCGCCTGCGTCCTGCCCCTTGAGCGCGGAGAGCGCGGCGTCCGCACGGTCCCAGAGCGGGGTGTCGACGATGCCGGGCGCCACGGCGTTGACGCGGATGCCCTGCGGGGCCAGTGCCACGGCGAAGGACTTCACGAGGCTCAGCACGGCCGCCTTGGAGGCGGAGTAGTGCGGGTAGAACGGTCCGGCCAAGCGCCCCTGGATGGAGGCCATGGCCACGACGGCCGGGGCGGCGGCGGAACCGGGCGTGGCCTGCGGCATGGCCCTCGAGGCCATCTGCAGGCAGTACAGGATGCCGCGGGCGTTGACGTCCAGGATGGCGTCCCATTCCTCGGTCGTCACGTCGACGGCGTTGGTCCAGGTCTGGATGCCGGCGTTGCACACCAGGAGATCCATGGGGGCTCCGAAGGCCTCCTGCGCTGCGGCCGGGATCGCGTCGACGCTGGCGCGGTCGGCCACGTCGAGGCGGAACGCCACGGCGTTCTCGCCCAGGCGGGCCGCGGTCTCCTGGGCCAGTTCCAGGTTGAGGTCGGCGACCAGGACGCGGGCGCCGTCGGCCACCAGCCGGTCGGCCACGCCGGCACCGATGCCCTGCGCGGCACCGGTGACGACGGCGACGCGCCCGTCGAAGCGGGTGCTCACTTGGCGTCCTCCTGCACGGACGCCTCGACGGCCGCGAGCGGCACCTTGGAGCACAGGAGGACCTTCTGGCCCTGCTGCACGGTCTCGCCGCGCTGGTTGACGATCTTGACGTCGAACGTCGCCACGGCCTGGTCCGGCTTCGACTTCGAGTCACGCAGTTCCGCGATGGTGTAGTTCACGAACATGGTGTCGCCCACGAAGATGGGGCCGCGGAAGCGCCAGTCGCTGATGCCGAGGAACGCGATCGCGGTCCGGCGCAGCTCACCGGTGCGGGGCCACATGAGGCCGTGCGCGTAGGCCAGCCCCAGCATGCCGTGGGCCACGCGGCGCCCGAACTGGCTGGCCTCGGCGTAGACGTCGGAGGTGTGCAGCTCGGAGTAGTCGCCGGTCAGGCCGGAGAACCCGACCAGGTCGGCATCGGTGATGGTGCGTCCGGGAGAGCGGAACTCCATCCCGACGTAGAGGTCGTCGTACGTGTAACCCTGGGCGTTGCTCATGGCTGTGGCTCCTTCGGTGGTGTCGTGGGGGTCAGGCGGAGACGGGGACGGTGGAGACGTATTCGGCGACGATCTCGTCGAAGTTCCCCGCGGGGTTGAGGCCGAGGCTGGCTGCGCGGGCCGTGGTGAAGCGCGACGGCCAGCTCTCGACGATGCCGGCCACGGCGGCGTCGTGCCCCCACTCGATCAGCGAGCTGCGGTCGGTTCCGGTCACGCGGTCCATGGCCTGGGCCATCTCGCGCGGCGTCGTCGTGAGGGCCGGCAGGTTCATGGCGGTGCGGCTGCCCCAGGTCGCGGCGTCGACGGCGGCGGCGACGACGATGCCGTCGATGGTCAGGCGCGGGGAGGACAGAGCGATGGAGGTCTCGGGGGCCACCGGGCAGGGCGCGGTCTCACCGGCGAGGGGCTCGCGGATGATGCCAGACATGAAGGAGGAGGCGGCGGCGTTGGGGCGCCCCGGGCGGACGGAGACCGTCATGAGGCGCACCGTGCGGCCGTCGATGAAGCCCTTGCGGGAGTAGTCGGCCACGAGTTGCTCGCCGATGAATTTCTGCACGCCGTAGCTGGACTGCGGGCGCGGCAGGGTGTCATCGTCCACCTCGCCCACGGGACCGATCGCCGGATCGGCACCGTACACGGCCAGGGAGGAGGCGAACACCACGACGGCGGGAGTGACGTAACCGCGGGCGTGCTCCAGCAGGGCCCGCGTGGCGTCCACGTTGGTTCTCATCCCCAGGTCGAAGTCGGCCTCGGCCGCGCCGGAGACGACGCCGGCCAGGTGGAAGATCACGTCGTAGGTGCCCAGGGCGTCGATGTTGTCCTGGATGGAGCCGACGACGGCGTTCACGCGGGAATCGGCGGCGACGTTCTCACGCGGCGGGAAGATGTCCAGCAGGGTCAGCGAGGCGACGGGGCCGAACTCACGGCCGCCGGCGGAGAAGGACTCCGCGGCCAGCAGTCGTTCGGCGAGCAGGGTGCCCAGGAAGCCGGCGCCGCCGGTGATGAGGACGCTGGGGGTGTCGGTGGTGGTGCTCATGCCTGCTGGGTCTCCTTTGACGCGAAGTGAATACCGGTGGCCTCGATGACATCGATGAGGGCTCCGGTGTCCCCGACGTTGCCGGGGACGACGATCTGGGTGCCGGGAACGCCATCGTTGAACAGGTCCCAGACGGAAATGCCGGGGGCCACCTGGCCGCGGACGGTGGCCTCGGTGGCGTCCAGCCCCACGCGGGCCACCTCGGCGGAGGTGATGCCGCCCTTGGACACGACGGTGCGCACGCGGCGCAGGACGGTGGCCGTCGCGGTCATGAGGGCCCGCATGACGAGCTCTCCGTGGGAGAGGGTGTCGTCCTCCGGGCGGCGGTGGCGCTCGCTGGAGAGGACCACGAGGTCCGTGCTCCCGAAGGCTTCCAGGACGCGCTCCGCGGCGGCCGCACCGGCGGCGCGCGGGTCCTCGAAGGCCGCGTCGGTGGAAATCTCGACCGGCTTCAGCCCGTAGGCATCGCACAGGGCGGTGAGCTGGCGGGTGCTGGCGCCGGTGTGGGAACCGCACACCACGAGCACCTTGCCCGGCATCTCCCCGCCGGCGGCGACGGTGAGGGGGCGGGAAAGCAAGGAGGTGCTCAGCACCTCGGCACACAGGGCGGCGAGGGTGGCTGCGCAGCGGATGACGACGGCGCGGCCGGCGCGCTCGGCTTGCTGGAGCGCCGCATGAATCAGGGCGATGTCCTCGTCGGTTTCCGCGTCGGGGACCACCCAGGCCCCCGCGGGGACGGTAGTCAGCAATTCCGCCAGGCCGGCACCGTTGCTCTCCCGGAGCTCGGCGACGGGGTAGCCGTAGCCCTGGGCGTCACCCTTCTCTCTCACCCAGTCGACCAGGTTGGAGGCCGTGAAGCCGAACACCGGGTCCTGGGCAAATTCGGTCTCACCGACCGGCATCCGCACACCGTCGACGACCAGGTAGTGGACGGAGTCCAGGGTGGTGCGCCCACCCTGCGGGAACGCGGGGACGAAGAGGACCGGGGAATCATCGCCGGCGAACACCTCGGACTCGGTGAACACGTGGCCACGCAGCGTGGAGTCGCCGCGCAAGACCACCCGAACGGGGCGGCCCAGCTCGGCGGAGGCAGCATCGATCGCCTCACGCAGGGCCAGGGAGAGCTCCACCGCGGCCTTCTCGTCGAGGGCTCGCGAGTTCGTCTGGACGTAAAGGGAACCCTTGGCCGCGAGGACCTCGGCGATGCGCTGCGCGGACCACTCCAAGAGGACGGTCACGCCCGTGGCCATCTGGGTCCCGGTCGGGTCGTCGTCCAAGACGACGGTGGGGACCTGATCCCCCATGGGCGATGCGCTGTTCGGCAACGCTGTCTCCTCACGACGATGTGGTGTGCCACACACCAGTGTGCCGACATGTCGACATTTCGTCAACCCGACATTTTCACGTTGATGTCGTAGTGTGCGAGGGGGAGGACTCATGACTCACTTCGACGTGCGTACACCGAGCCGGATCACGCTGCGTGAATCCGTGGCCGATCAGTTGCGCTCCGCCATCTCGGAAGGCGCCATCACACCGGGCACCCACCTCGGCGAGGTGGACCTCAGCTCTTCGCTCCAGGTCAGCAGGGCCACACTCAGAGAGGCCCTGCGCCAATTGCAGCAGGAGGGGCTCCTCGCCCAGGATTCGCGCGGCCGCGTCTCGGTCCGCAAGGTGTCCCCGGCGGAGGTCGAGGACATCTTCGAGGTGCGCCTGGGCCTTGAGTCCATCGCGGTGCGCCGCTTGTGCACGCGCAAGGATCGAGTGACCGACGTGAACATCCTGCGCTCCAAGCTGGAACCGTTGCGGCAGCCGCTCACCCTCGCGGAAGACATGGATGCCGACCTCGACTTCCACGGCACCATCTGCACGCGCGCCGGCAACGTCACCCTCACCCAGGCCTGGACCAGCATCAGCGGCGTCATCCGCATCACCATGATCGCGGCGGGAGCCGCGCCCGCCCGCGCCAACGCGTCCTACGACCGGCACGTCCCCATCGTCGATTTCATCGAGGCGGGCGACGCCCCAGGGGCCTTGGCCTTCCTCCGCGACCACATGTCCTCGGCGGCGGAGCAGCTGGTCAACCGCATGAGCTGAGTATCATTCGCTGCGGAAATCGCGGCAAAGGCCCCGACCGAAACGGTCGGGGCCTTTGCCGTCACTTGGTCAGTTCGTCCGCCATTTTCTCGGCGATGGCAAGCACCGCAAGATGAATGTTCGCACGAACAACCGTCGGCATGACCGAGGCGTCGACAACACGAAGTGAACCGACACCCAGCACTTTGCAATCCGGCGTCACCACCGTGTTGGAGTCATCGGCGGCCCCCATCCTGGCAGTTGAGCACAGGTGCCAGATGTCCGTGACCGCCTCACGCGCTTCCTGCTCATTCTTCGGAAAGATCAAGGGCGAACGGGTCACGCCGACAAACGCACCGTCGCCGATGATCTCCTTGGCACGCTCAATGCCATCCATCATCCGTTCCATGTCCGAGCCGTCTCCCAACAAATTGAGGTCAAGAAGGGGCTCATCCAAGGGGTCCGAGGAGCGCAAGGTGAGCGTTCCCCTCGAATCCACGGCATTGAGCTGGACCGTGATGCCGCCGCGCGTCGGCCTACCTGCCGTCGCAAAATGATTGTTGGCCACGAACATCATGTCGTTCCTGCCGTGACCCCCCATGCCAGACGTGTATCTCACGATCACATTGGCATGCCTCCCGCCATCCGACACTCGCGCGGCCTCGTCGGCCTCGTATTCGACCTGCAACATGGCGTGATCCTGGGCGCCCTGGCCCACGGGTAGGTCGACCAGGGGCTCGATTCCCAAGCCCTGCAAGTGCTCGCGGGGACCGATCCCCGACCTCATGAGGATCGCGGGAGAATGGACAGCCCCCGCCGACAGAAGCACCTCGCCTCCGGGGCGGACCGTGAATTCGCGTCCGTCGACGAGCCGCACCCCCGTGGCCCGCATCGACGTACGGTCCAGGACGACACGGTCCACCTGCGAGTCTCCGAGGATCCGAAGATTTGGCCGATCGCGGGCAGGCTCGAGATATGCATCGTTCGTCGACACCCGCCGCCCGTCCCGGAGGTTCAGGGGGAAGGTCCCCACACCGGTGGCATCCGGAGCGTTGACGTCCTCCGCCACGCCGTAGCCCATCGATTCCGCGGCCGACCGCAAGGCCCGGTCGGTCCCGCCCCATCCCTCCGCCGGCTCCCGGTGGATCGGAAGGGGGCCGCTGCCTCCGTGATACGGCGCTTGAGGGAAGTCCTCGTCGCTCTCTAGACGCACCAGCGCCGGAAGCACCTCTCCCCAGCTCCATCCTTCCGCCCCCATGCCCACCCAGGCGTCGAAGTCCTCGGGGGCAGGCCGGAGCGCGATGATGCCGTTCACGGTGGAACACCCTCCAACCCCCTTGCCCCGGACGTAGGAGCGAATGGCCTGTGCGGCATTGCCCCGCGCCGGAATGTCGGTCCAAAAATACGAGGCGAACTCGGCTTGGTCGGCGTCGGAGGGATCCGGCGGCATGGCCAACGAGGAGTCCCGTCCCGTGAACTGCCACGGAGTCTCCTCCGAGCGGTAGTTGCGCCCGGCCTCGAGGAGGAGCACCTCGAGGCCATCGTGCTCGCTCAGCCGCGAAGCGAGAACGGCTCCCGCCGACCCGCCGCCGACGATGATGTAGTCCCACGCATCCTGCATGCGGAAACTCCTTTCAAGATTATTTGAGGGCACCGGCCGTCAGGCCCTGAACGATGAATTTTCCAAGAAAGATGTACAGCAACCCCGTCGGAAGGGCGACCATCAAGGCGCCGGACATCAAAACCGAATAGTCCACGCTGGTGTTCCCGACCATGTTGTTGAGGGCCACGGGGGCGGGCCATCCGTCCGGACCGGCCAGGATGAAACCGAACAAGAAATTGTTCCAAATTGCCGTGAACTGAAGCAACAGAGCCACGACGAAGCCGGGGCCGGAGATCGGGAGGATGACGTTGGCGAAGGTCTTGAAAAATCCCGCGCCGTCCACCCTCGCGGCCTCGATGAGCTCGCTCGGAATCCCCTCGTAGAAATTTCGAAAAATGAGCGTGCAGATCGGGATTCCGTAGATGGTGTTGGTGACGATGAGCCCCACAACGCCACCCTGGATCCCCACCGCGTTCAGCGCGACGAAGAGGGGAATGATGATCGCGATGTAAGGAATGAACATCCCAAGCATGATGAAGATGAACAGGCCGTTGGAACGCTTGAACGGATAGTGGGCAAAAATCAGGCCGTTCACCGCCCCGATGAAGCAGGAGAGCACCGTGGAGGGAACGGTGACCAGGACCGAGTTGAGCAGGTTGCTGCGCAGCTCGCCCCATGCCGCACCGAAGCTGCTGAAGGTGAGCCGCTTGGGCAAGGACAGGAAGAAGTCCGGAGCCTGAGCTTGCCCCGAGAAGGACGACGAAAGGAGGACGTAGATCGGAACCAACGTGAACGCCGCGATGACGATGGCCACGCTCAGCGGGAACAGGTTCCTCGGAAGAGGAGCCCGTCCTCCCTTCGCCCGCGACTGCCGCGTCGGACGGTTTCTTACCGACGTCTCCGCCAGGGTCTGAGATGCCGACATGTCAACGCCCCTTCGGCTTTCGATAGTTCAGGATCAGGTACGGAAGCATCACTGCCATCGTGATGAGAAGAAGCACGAACGAGGCGGCGGCCGAAACGTTGTAACTGCTACCGAAGTAGTTGTAGATGAACAGCGACGGCATGTCCGTGCTGTACGCCGCCCCCGCTCCGGTCATCGACACCACGAGGTCGAAGATCTGAATCGCTACACCGAACATGATGACGACGTTGGTCACGGTCGAGCTGCGCAGCTGGGGGATGATGACCGAGCGAATGGTACGGAATCTCGATGCGCCATCGACGGAAGCGGCTTCGATGGTCTCCGTGCCGATCGAGCTCAATCCCGCGAGATAGATGGCCATGGAGTATCCGTACAACTGCCAGGCGGCTGCGAAGACCAACGGAAGAATCGCGACCGGGATTCCCAGCTGAATCTGGACCGAGCTCCCCGGGAGGGTCAATCCGGGAATCACGGTCGAGTCGCTGGCCCAGAGCGGCGGGTTCTTCATCCCGAGGTGCTCGAGGATCTGATTCACCCCCGTGCCAGGGGAGAAGATCCATCGCCACACGGTTCCCGTCACGATGAAAGACAACGAGTACGGCAACAGCATGATGGAACGCAGCGTGTTCCGCCCGACCGTCAGGTGATACAGCGCGAGCGCGCTGCCCATGCCCAGCACGGTCACACAGATCAGGATCAGAACCACGAAGACGACGATGTTGCGCAGATCCGATTGGAACTGAAAGTCGGTGAAGAGCTGCTTGTAGGTGGATCCCAGTGGCTTGGCCAGCGAGAGATCCGGGGCTCCACTGACCTGCCAGTTCGAGAGGGACGTGTATCCCACAACGCCGATGAACAGGTAGACGAAGATGGAAAGCAGAATCACGCTGGGAACGAGAAGCCACGCCGGGCCGATCTTCCTCCCGCGCTTCCCCCGCGGCGTCGCCGCCGCGGTAGCACGCCAGTTGGTCGCAGTTGTCACGGTTACTCCTTTATCCACTGTGACGCCGAGGAATGAGTGGACCGTTGGCGGCGGAGCATGAGGCCCCGCCGCCAACAGCCGCGGCTAAAGCCCGGACTTCTGGGCCTGAGTCATAGCCGTCACGAACTGGTCGACGTTCTTCGTCCCCACCAGCACGTTGACCGCGCTCATGTAGGCCGTGGTGAACTTCGGAGGAGCGATCAGCCCATTCGAGGTCGAGAGAACCACCGTGGCATCGCTCAACGCCTTGGCCGATTCCTGCTGGTACTGGGAAAGCGTCTCGGCGCTCACGTCCTTCCGCGGTGCCACGCTGCCCTTGTACTTGTTGAAGTCGAGCTGCACCTTGGGATCGGCGACCTGTTCCAACCAGGTCTGCGACGCCTTCGGGTTTGCGTTGTTCTTCCCGGCAATGGCGAAGCTGTCTCCCACGTAGTCGAAGACCCCGCCGGGGTTGGCGGTGGGAAGGAATGTCCAGGAGAAATCGGTCGACGGCTTCGCACCACTGGAGGTCAGCTGGCCATAGGCCCAGTCACCCATCATGTTCACTGCACATTTCCCCTTGGACAGGTTGTCCAGAGCCTGGTCCCAGGTGACCGAAGGGCTGTCGGTGTTGGCCATCGACACGTACTTCAGGAAGTCGTTGACCGCCTGCTTGACGTCGGGGGAATCAAAGGACTCCTTGCCCGTCATGAGCCCCGTGTAGGTGTCCCCGGACAGCTCCGCCATGAGGAAGGCCTCCAGCACCTGAGGCGACCAGCCGTCCTTGTCGCCCAGGCAGACCGGCGTTCCGCCCGCGATCTTGACCTTGGCGAGCTCGTCCAAGAAGCCGGACACCGTGCTCGCCTTGCTCAAGTCGGCGCCGGCGTCCTTCAAGACCTTGGGGTTGGTCCAGAGAACATTTCCACGGGCCACGTCGATCGGGACCGAATAGTATTTGCCGTCAAATTGTTGCGCCTTCAGGACCACGTCCGGCAGCTTGTCGGCCAACCCGGTCGTCTTGTAAAAGTCGTCAAGATCGGCGACTTCACCCGTCTGCACGTAGCTCTGCAGGCCGAAGCCCGGAATCACCTGCCACGTGGACGGCGGCTTGTGGGCCGCCAAGCGGGTCGCGAGGGACGCCCTGGCGTTGGCTCCTCCACCACCGGCCACCGCCGCGTTGACGATCTCGATGCCCGGATCCGCCGCCTTCATCGCGTCGGTGAGGACGTTGAGTGCCTTGACCTCGGATCCCGCGGTCCAATAGGACACGATCTCCAGCTTGTTGCCACCGGCAGTGCTGCTGGCGGAGGTGTCACCGCCACCGCAGGCGGTCAACATGGCGAGCGACGCGGTCACCGCAATCGCTCCGAGGGTTGTCTTACGTGCTTTCATGATGCGAACTCTCTTCCTTGAGTAGTTCCGATGGGGTATTCGACAAAACAAGATGGTCCGTGAGGACCGGTTTGCCTCGCTCCTCCCGTGGAGGCGGCACGAAGCAAGATCTGACATCTAGTAGCGGGAACCGAACCCGCCCATCCCACGAAAAACGATGGACTTCTTCTGGACGTACTCGTCCAAGCTGGAGGTCAGTCCTTCCCGGGTGGTGCCGCTGTACTTGAACCCTCCGAACGGGGTGGCATCCACGCGGTAGCAGCCAGTTCCGTTGACGACAACCATTCCGCTCTCGAGGTCGTTGGCGACCTGCGAGGCCAGCGCGTAGTCCCTCGTGAACACCGCCCCCGAGAGCCCGTACCTACTGGCGTTGGCAACCCGCACCGCCTCTCCGACGCTTCCGACCTCGATGATCGGAAAAACCGGTCCGAACACCTCGAGGTCCCTCGCGATCGGCATGCCCTGCGTGACACCGCGGAGCACGGTTGCGTTGAAGAACGCTCCGTCCGCCGCCGCCCCGCCCACGGTCGCCGTGGCCCCCTCCGACATCGCCCCCGCGACCTGGCTGGCCACGCGCTCCGCGGAGCCTCGATCGATGAGGGGACCCAGCTCCGTGGCCTCTTCGAGCGCGGAACCGACGCGGATCTGTCGCACCCGCTCGGTCAGCCGATCCGTGAATTCACCGACCACGTCGCGATGAACGATCAACCGCTTGTTGGCGATGCACACCTGACCGTTCGAGGTGATTCGACCGATGATGGCCTCCTCGACCGCCAGCTCCAGATCCGCGTCGGGAAGCACGATAAAGGCGTCGTTCCCACCCAGCTCCAGGAGCACCCGCTTGAGCGTCCTCGACGCGGCCATGGCAACGCTCTGTCCGGCGGCCTCGGAACCCGTCAGACTGACTGCCGCAACGAGCGGATGGGTGGCCATGACCTCACCGACCTCGCGACCACCGTGAACTACGTGGAGCACGTCCTGCGGCATGCCGGCCTCGTGAAGCAGCTGAACCATGCGTTGCAGGGTCAACGGATCCTGCTCCGGCGGCTTGATGACGACCGCATTTCCCGTCAGCAACGCTGGCACCATCTTGTGCGTGCCGATTTCCGCCGGGTAGTTAAAGGCCGAAATGGCCGAGACGACGCCAAGGGGCTCATCCCTGAGCGTCATGAGGTCGTTTTCGCTGCCCGCGTCCGTGTCGAGGTAGTAGGCACGCGACTCCGCTGCAACAAGCCTCTCGGCATAGCCGTGCGTGACGTGCGTGGCGGCAGAGATCTCATCACGCGTCTGGCGAATGGGCTTACCGCTCTCCGCGGCGAGCAATTGCGCGAGTTTCTCGTGATGCTCTCTCAAGCTCTCCACGTACCGCTGGATGATGTCGTACCGCGAACGGCGTGACGTCTTGCTCCACGAGACCTGCGCCCCATGGGCTTCCTCGATCGCGTGCTCCACGTCGGCGGCCGAAGCCTGCGGCACGCCCCCGACGAGCGATCCGTCGGACGGATTGAATACCTGAAGTTCTGTGGTGTCGGCTGCCATGTTTCCTTCGTCTCCCTGTCTTCGTGGGTGGGGGGTGCCGTCGCTGTGATGGCCGCGCATGAAGCGCTGGGGTTGCCTTCCCTTCGTCGCCGCTCGGGTCAGGACCCCGCTCGGATGGCCGACTCTTGGGCCATCCGATCCGTCGGACGACCAGTCCCGTGGTCCTCCGCGTCATGGGCACTTGTTTCAGTTAATCGACTTTACTGGATGCACACACTAAACCGTCTTCGGAGGCGTGACAACCCCCTCGATGGGTGTTTGAAGAGCCACCGAGAGCGCCCTGAAGTGGCCGACCTTCCAGCGACGCGACTACCCCTGTGTGTGACTTGCGTCACGACGGTACACGGCCGAAGGCCCAACTGTCGACATGTCGACGAATTTCGTTCTCGTGAATGATGCGCGCCTGCATCATCACGAAACCAAACGCGCGGTCTAGAATCACAGGAATGTCGCGGGAGCCGAGAACGGAACGAGTCGGAGCATGGTCCGCGACCACCGCCGTCCGCACCAGGACCGACGAACAGGTGGCCCTGGCTCTTTCCTCGACGGAACAGCTGACCCGGGCGCAGTTGGCCGAGATGACCGGCCTATCGAAACCGACCATCTCCCAGAGCATTCTTCGCTTGGAGTCGCTGGGGCTCGTGCAGGACACGGGAATGCGCACAGCCACCCGTGGCGGCGTCGGGACGTTTTACGCGCTCGACGAAGCCTTCACCCGAGGCATGGCCGTCAGACTGGATCCAGAGACCGTGGTCGCCGAGATCGTCGACATCCGCGGGCTCGTCTCCGCACACGTATCCCGCCCCATCAACCGCCCGGTCAACCCGGTAGACGTCGTGTCCTCGCTCGAGTCATGCGCCGAGGAATTGGCCATCTCCGCGACGGGCAAGGTCCCAGTGGCGGTGGTCAGCGCCGCAGACCCGGTCGATCGGCACACGGGAAGCATCGTTGAGTTGCCGGCTTCCCCCTTCCTCCTTGGGCACGTCCCAGTGGCGGACATCCTTGCGCCGTTCGCCACCGGCACGGTCCTGGTCGATAACGACGTCAACTGGGCCGCTCGGGCCGAGCACCGCGCAACTGCGGAGCAGCTTTCGGGAGATTTTGTCTACCTTTCACTCGGCGAAGGTATCGGTGCGGCTGTTGTCAGCGATGGAACCGTCGTACAGGGTCATTCAGGACTGGCGGGAGAGGTGCTTCACGTACTCACCGCTGGTCCGCAGGGCGCCGCGATGACCTTCACCGAGCTCGTCGATCGCCTGGGAATCCGTTATCCGGCAAGCCCCAGCATTGACGTCGCCGGACTGCGGAACACCCTGGATATCGACCCCGAGGTCGTAGGCATCCTGGCCGACGGACTTTCTGGCCTTCTGGTCGCAGCAGTGGCATTCCTCGACCCAGAAGCCATCGTCATCGGCGGAAGCTGGGGCACTCACGAGAAGCTTCTCAAGGCCCTCGCCGCTTCCTTCGCACGACACCCGCGCTCCGTCATGTTGCGAGCGGCTCGCGTTCGATCGGAGCCTTCCCTCCAGGGGGTCCGCCAACAGGTGGTTCACGAGCTGCGGGAGCATCTCGTGTCCCGGATCCGCCAAGACTCCCCACTTCGATAGCCCAACGCATTTCTCAGCACCTGCCCACACGAGCGCGCCTCCGGATGGCCTCGTCGACGAGCCCGATACTTCGTCACACGAACGTCACGGCTCGATTTCGGTGCATCCCCCGCCGCTAGAGTCTGCGCTCAACACACCGACGAGCCCGGAAGCTCGCATGTGCCCCTCCCGATACCCAACGCCATTTGGAGCGAGGAACCCATGACACACGCCCGGAATATCAACCATTTCGCACTGACACCCGACCTCATCACCGCACTCCGGAACTCACCGGCGGTCGTCCGGACCATCGAAGCGACACCGCCACCTCACGACGTGCCGGGTTCGGCGCTGCAGGGGCTCCCGTTCGGCGTCAAGGACAACATCGACGTGAAGGACGTCCCGACCGCGGTCGGAACCGCCGTCCTCGGCACAGTGCCGGCGCCCGACGACGCAGCAGTCGTAGCCCTCCTCCGCTCAGCAGGCGCGCTCCCCATCGCCAAGACCGGCATGTACGAACTGGCGCTGGGAAATACCAGCATCAACCCCAACAGCGGCGACATCCCGAATCCGCACGACACCACACGATCCGCCGGCGGCTCGAGCGGTGGAAGCGCCGCGATCGTCGCGGCTGGTCTGGTTCCCTTTGCACTGGGCACAGACACAGGCGGATCCGTGCGCCTCCCGGCGGCCTTTTGCGGCGTCGTCGGCTTCCGTCCCTCGGCCGGGCGATACCCCAGCAGTGGCGTCGCACCCCTGGCCTCGACACGCGACACAGTGGGGATTCTTGCGAATTCCGTGACCCTCGTCGACGAGGTGGACACCACCATCACGGGCGAGAGAAAAGACGATTCATTCGCGCACGAAGATCTTGTGTTCGCCATTCCCGAGAGTGCGGATGACTCTATTCTGGATGAATTCACAAAATGCGCATGGCGCGACGCACTCTCCACACTCAGTACTCACGGAATAAAGTTTATAAAATCGAATCTTGACCTGCGAGAAATATATTCCGACTGTGAACGTGACATTTTGTTCCACGAAGCAGGCGCCCAGATGCAGTCCTGGCTCGACGGAAGGAACGAGTCCGTGACCGACCTTCAACAACTCACCTCGGGTCTCACCGCACCCCTGTCGCGCAGTGTCTTCGAGGCCATCGTTGCGGGCGATCTCCCCGACGAAGAGGCGACCCGCTGCGCCTATTCGGCCATGGAAGACATGCGCGGCCAACACCGCGCCGCCTTGCACGGGATCACCGCGCTCATCTACCCCACGGTACCGATCGTTGCACCGCCTCTGACCGATTCCGAAGAAACCACGATCGCGGGTCGACGCGTTCCACTCGAGGCCATGAACGTGAACATCGGCCCCAGCACCATCACGGGAGCGCCGACGATTTCACTTCCCTTGAACACCAATTCGATGCCCGTCGGTTTCTCCTTGGAGGGAGCCATCGGCGACGACAAGCGATTGTTGGCGGCGGCGCGGTACGTCGAAAGCCTCCTCGCGACAGCGGAATCGTCGCCCAGGTCGTGAGCCCGCCCCGGCGGAACGGAGGTGCTTGACGCCTTGCGGCGCCCGGTGCGACGAAGGCCCCGACCGAAACGGTCGGGGCCTTCGCTGTCATCACTCGCACCCTTGAGGATATTTACGACTCTAGAGAGGCGGGATGAGCGCCAGCTGTGCGGACCTACAAGGATCCCTCCGTTCGACCACGTGAGATCAGGCAACTGTGTATCCCGCGCCCCGTAGCGCCGCCAAAAGATCCTCGGCCAAGAACGCCGCCGCGACGGCCACCTGCTCCGGATCGCCGACCCCCTCCTCCGCCCGACCCGCCATCATGGCGCCCGCGGCACCTGGCCCGGCACCAAAGAGCACCGCGAGGTACCCCAAGGCCTCCTGCGCCACTTGCCCGCTGAGTTCGGACTCCAGCAAGCGAACGAACGCTTCAGCGAGTTCGTCGGTGTCAATGGCGCGAAGAATGCGATAGGAGTCATGGGCATCTTTGTCGACCAACCTGCGCGGGTCGCCGACCCGTTCAAAGATCTTGTGAAGCTTGGCCACCAAAAGCGCCGCGCCTCCGGCCACTTTGACGGACAGGACCCGGCCATCATCCGGGTCAAGGGCCGGCACCTCCATCACCTGACAGTCAACCAACGCCGCTTCCAACCCGCGAGCTCTTCGAGTGGCCCGTGCGCCGTGAGGCGGGATTCTCGCGCCCCGCCTCACGGAAGCTGCGAGAGCCTCCGGCACCATGAGATCAACAGGTCTTCCCTCGGGGCTCACCCAAGCCCCGGCTGCTGGTCCGTGGCAGGCAAGAGCTCCGCCTTCTTCATGGCAGCCTCAAGCAGCGGTTCGTCGGAGAGCACGTGTGGATCGAGGGCAACATCGCTGTCCTGCGTCGCCTCGGCGAGCGGGACATCGATTCCACCGGTGCGAAGATAGACGGCTTGAGCGCCGACAACGATCACGGCCTCCCGTTGATCAGCCAACCCCTCGAGGGCGTCGAGAAGAACGGCCCGCGCGCGGACAAGAAGATCCATGTCATCGCCTCCACTGCGTTTCGTTCTGCCGCATCCATTCGATCAGCTCCTCACCCTCCACAGGGGCGCGCCCAGGGCCGGTCAGCAGATCAGCAGCCACCTGCGACGGGGCGGCCACCCGCACACCGTCCGAGCGCACAAGGGATCGCTCAAGAACGAACCGATACTTCACCTGCGCCAGCAACACGTTGGCTCCAGCCTCGGTCGGCCGCAACCCCCACTCCCGGGCCACAAGGTCTACATCGGTCACGTGCACCATGGCCAAGCGGGCCGGCGCGTACTCCGACCACGTCGCCGCCGCCAGAGAACCGGTCAGTGCGTACTCGACCTCATCCGTCCCACGCATGGCCCCCTGAAGTGAAAGCAAACCGCGCGGAGCAATCCAACGCGACACCGCATTCGAGGTCAGGAACTGGTAGTCACGGCTCCATCGCCGTAGAAGGGCCGGCCAATCGGGAACGACAATGGCACCCTTCGCGTCCCGTTCCGCCAGACCTTCTTCCTCCAGGACCTGCAAGACTCGATAGACGGAGCCGGGCGGCGTCGCTGACCGCTTCATGAGATCCGTGACCCTCCACGGACCGGAGAAATCCAGGAGGGTTCTGATCACCCGGGCGGCCGGGGCACCCTTGAGCGACCCCGTCGGCCTTCCCGGGCCCCGCCACGGATCCGCGTCGGCACCGTGAGTGAGGATGAACACCGCGGGCGAGTCGATGCGCACCAACATATTTCCCGTGGCGTCCGCATAGGACACCCCGGCCTCGGCCAGCCGGTCACGTGTCGGCGGGGACAGATACCGAGCCACAACAAAAACGGGCGAGGCCGCCCCGGCTTCCCCCCAGAGATTCCGCTGCGCCACGACATGCGGGACGTCTCGCGCCTCGAACCGACTCTTCACCCAGGCTGGCATCCGAACCTCAGGCCCGCCAGGGGCCCGCAACGCCATGACGGCGTCCGCGAGCGAGTCCGCAGCCGGCGACAACTCCTGCCGAAGCATCCATTCCCTGGGCAGGCGCTCGCGCATCATGGTCACCACTGCGACGAGCATGTCCTCCGCCCCGGGAGCGGACACCTTCGCGGCCTCCCCAACCGTCATATTCAGATAATAGGCCGATTCCGTCCGCGACGGAACCCGACCATTTCCTGAATCTTTCCCCACGAGCGGTGCCCGACGACGCGCGGCGACCACGCGTCGTCGGGCACCGAAGGACGAGACCGGCCCCGGACCGCTCAGCTCAGCTCAGCCGCGAGATCACGGAATGGTGTAGCCAGCCGCGCGGGCCAGTTCGTACCACTCGGCCCGCGTCAGCACCACGTCGGCACCGGCGGCGGAGGCGCGCACGCGCGAGGGCGTCGTCGTGCCGAGCACCACCTGCATTCCGGCCGGGTGACGCGTGATCCACGCCGTAGCGATGGCCTCCGGCTCCACCGAGTACTGTGCGGCCAGGCGATCGATCACCGCGTTCAGCTCCGGGAACTTCTCCGAGCCCAGGAACACGCCCGTGAAAAAGCCGCCCTGGAAGGGGGACCACGCCTGCAGCGTGATCTTGTTGAGGCGGGCGTGGTCCACGAGGCCGCCACCGTCCAGCACCTGCGACTGCTCCAGCCCGGCCATGTTCGCGGCGACGCCCTGCATGATGACGGGCGCGTGCGGGATGGAGAGCTGGATCTGGTTCGCGACGATGGGCTGCTTGACCGCGGTCTTGAGCAGCTCGATCTGGCGCGGGGTGTGATTGGAGACGCCGAAGGCGCGGACCTTGCCGGCGGCCTCGAGGTCGTCGAACGCCCGCGCGACTTCCTCGGGCTCCACGAGTGCGTCGGGGCGGTGCAGCAGCAGGACGTCGATGTACTCGGTCTGCAAGGCGCGCAACGAGCCCTCGACCTGGCGGGTGATGTGCTCGTACGAGAAGTCGAACTGCCCACCACCGTCCTTCACGATGCCGGCCTTGGTCTGCAACATGATCTGCTCGCGCTCGGGGGCGCTGAGCTTGAGCGCCTCGGCGAAGCGGGTCTCACAGAAGTGGTAGGACGGCCCGTAGATGTCGGCATGGTCGAAGAAGTCGATACCGGACTCGCGTGCCGCCGTGTAGAGCTCGCGGATCTCCTGATCGCTCTTGGAGTCGATGCGCATCATGCCGGCAACGACGGCGGGCACCTGCGTTCCGGTGGGTCCAAGGTTGACGGTCTTCATGCCGTTCCTGCCTGCCGCCCCGTGGCGGCGTCGGTGACAATGCCCGACGCCGTTGGGTCGGGTTTTGTTTCGACCCTACCGTGACGCGGGCCACGGCCCTGATCGTGACGCGGGAAAGACGAAGGCCCCGACCGAATCGGTCGGGGCCTTCGCTGTCATCACTCGCACCCTTGAGGATGTCTCTACCGTAGGAGTCCAGCTTGGGCGTGGGCTGTGCGCTCCCGGCCCATTGACACGGAGCCCCTCCCAGCCACCACTCCCGCCAGGGTGAGGTGCATCACGTCACTTGACCCGAAACCCTTGACGGTGCCGCGCGCCTCGTCAAGACTTAATCCCGGCTCATATATCAAAAGTACTTCAGTAGTCGGCCAGGGTCTCACGGCCCGCTCCGCGCCGACGCACCGCATTCCAGGGGTTCGCCCCGCGCACGAAGGCAGGCCAGATGTCCACATCTCCCGAGCGACGCAGACCGTTCCTCCCCAGGGAATCCCGCCGGCTCCGCGTCGCGGACTGCATCGTCGTCGACAAAAAATCCCTGATCAAGGCGCAGATCGGCGCAGGCGTCGGCAACCTCATGGAGTGGTACGACGTCGGCGTCTACGGCTACCTGGCCGTCACCATCACCAAGGTCTTCACCGAGGGCATGGATCCCAAGTTCGGCCTCCTCGTCACCCTGCTCGGCTTCGCCCTCACCTTCCTAGTGCGCCCCATCGGGGGCATGATCCTCGGCCCCTTAGGCGACAAGATCGGCCGCCGCAAGATCATGTTCTTCACGATCGGCCTCATGGCCGCGTGCACCTTCCTCATCGGCTGCCTGCCCTCCGCCCACACGGCGGGCATCTGGTCCGTCGTCCTGCTGTACCTGCTGCGCATGGCGCAGGGCTTCTCGACGGGTGGCGAGTACTCGGGCGCCCTGACCTACGTCGCCGAGTTCTCCCCGGACAGGAGCCGCGGTTTCTGGACCTCGCTCCTGAACTCCGGCTCCATGCTCGGCTTCGCCCTGGGTGCGGGCGTCGTGGCAGGCACGACCAGCCTGACCGAGTCCCTCAGCGGCGACACGGCGATGGTGGACTACGGCTGGCGCATCCCCTTCCTCTTCTCCCTCCTGCTCGGCATCGCGGCCATCGCCTTCCGGAGCCACCTCGACGAGTCCCCGAGCTTCGAGCTGGCCAAGGAGAAGGAGGAGACAGAGATCCTGGATCCGCTCTTCCAGCGCCAGCCCCTGTCCCAGATCCTGCGCCGCTACTGGCCCATGATCCTCGTGGGACTCGCGCTGATCTCCGCGGACGGGGCGTCCCAGTACACGTTGACCAGCTACATGCCCACCTATCTGGACACGGAGGTCGGCATCCCGCCGGTCCACGCCGCCATCGCCTCGGTGGGCGTCCTCATCCTGCAGGCGTTGCTCCTGCCGGTGTTCGCGGGAATGTCGGACCGCATCGGCCGGCGGGCCACCTACACCATGGCTGCGGTGACGAACCTGATCCTGCTGGTGCCGGCCTTCGCCATTGTGCAGATCGGCGAGATCTGGTCGCTCTACGTGGCCCTGACGCTCGTGATGCTGCCCAGCACGCTCTTCCTGTGCATGAACGCCGCCATCATGGCCGAGCTCTACCCGACCGCCTCGCGCCACGGCGCCGTGGGTTTCACCCAGAACCTCGCCACGAGCCTTTTCGGCGGCACCGTGCCCCTCGTGGCCCAGCTGCTCATCAACCTGACCGGCAACTCCTTCGCGCCGGCCTTCTACGTCATGTTCTTCTCCGCCGTGGCGCTCGTCGCCACGTTCTTCATGCGTGAGAGCGCCCGCCGTCCCCTCCTCGGCTCCGTCCCGGTGGTCATGAGCGTGGCGGAGGCCGAGGCCCTCGTGGGCGGGCAGGACACCAACGAGAACATCGACACCTCGACGATGCTGCTGGTGCCGCTTCCGGCCACCACGGACGACAAGGCGTAACCCGCCGGCACGGACCGGAGGCGTGGCCGCCGGTTCCCCCGCCCGAGGCCCGACGGCGTGTGGTCACCCGACCACACGCCGTCGGGCGTTTCAGCGCAGGGACCGCGCCACCTCGCGGGCAACGGTGGTGCCCGATTCGATGGCGCCGTCGAAGAAGCCGGCCCAGAGGTTGGCGATGTCGCCGCTGGCCAGGTGGACCACGCCCTCCGGGCGCTGCAGCTCGGCCTGCCCCTTGGTGTATTCGCCGGGACGCTGGATGAGCCACGTCTCCCTGGCATAGGGGTCGTTGTTCCATTCGTGTGCGGCCACCTCGAGGACCTCGAGGTCATCGCGCCAGGCACCCAGAGCCGCCTGGACCTCCTCGATGCTCGTGACATCGATGCGGCTCGCGTCCGCACCAAAGGAGACCAGCACGGCGTCCTCCTCGCCCACGAATTCGGTGCGCACCACGGAGAGCGGGTGATCCTTGGTGGAGTAGGCGAAGAAGGGCTTGATGGGACCCTCCACCCGGATCCACAGCTTGACGCCTTGGGAGGCCGTGCCCGCCTCGCTGACCTCGCGCTTGACGGCAGAGAGCGGTGGCCTCACGTCCAGCTCGTGGAGGATGTTCAGCGGAACGGTGACGATGACGCGGGAGCAACGCAGGCTCTCGCCGCCGTCGAGGGTCACGACGGCACCGTCGTCGTTGTGCTCGATCCTGACGACGGGCGCATTGAGGCGGATCTCCCCCTTGACGTCACCGGCGATGGCTCTGGCCAGCTGATCGTTGCCGTCCTTGAGGCGGTAGATGGCGCTCGCCTCATGCATCACGTGCCACTTCCCGGAGGTGGCGGCCGTCCAGCGGACCGCGGCTCCGAAGCTCACCTGATCAAGCGGCCCGTTGCAGTGCCCCACCCACGCCGCCTCGTTGGCGTCGCGCTCCTCGTCCGAGAGGTTCAGGGAATCCAGGGCCTCCTGGAGGGTGCGGCGGTCCGCCGCGGCGAACTCCTCGGTGTCCGCGACGCGGTCGGGACGAGGCAGAATTCTGCCCGACTCGCCGACCAGGGCCTCCATCCCGTGGTCGATCAACTCCATGAACCCGGCCAGGTCGCCCTTCTTCACTTCGCCGTTCGCGTGCCAGTAGGTCTCCTCAGAGCGGGGGCCGCGGTCGGCGACGAGACCGTAGCGATTCACCTCGGCCCAGACGTGTGGCTGCACCCAATGCATCCAGTTGCCGCCGAGCTCCAGCTTCTTGCCCAGCCGGTCCACGGTGAAGAGGCGCCCGCCGATGCGGTCGCGGGCCTCCAGGACCTGCACGCGCAGCCCTGCCCGGCCCAATTCGCGCGCCGCCGTGAGGCCGGCCAGGCCGGCCCCCACGACGATGACGTCGACGTCGTTGCTTTCGTTGTTCATGACGTGTGCCTTTCCCTTGTCATTTGTCGGCGTCTTCACGCGTTACTTGACGCGCACGCCGTTGACGCGGCGTGGGATGCTGCCGGCGGTGGCGTCCTTGAGTTCCTCCGGCAGTAGGTGCTGCGGGAAGTTCTGGAACGCCACGGGGCGCAGGAAGCGCTCGATGGCGGCGGTGCCGACCGAGGTGGAGCCCGGCGCCGTCGTGGCCGGGTACGGGCCGCCGTGCTGCTGGGCGTAGGTCACCGAGACTCCCGTGGGCCACTCGTTCCACAACACGCGCCCCGCGCGCTCTGCGAGGACGTGCACCAGCTCGGCCACGTCGTCGGACTCCTCGGCCTGCAGCGAGGCCGTCAGCTGTCCCTCGAAGGTGGCCGCGGCGGCGATCAGCTGGGCCTCGTCCGCATAGGTGACGACCAGGGCGGAGGGGCCGAAGCACTCGGCCTCGAGGGCCTCCGGCGCGGCCAGCAGCGCCTCGAGCGTGGTGGAAAGCAGGACGGGGGCCGGCCCGTCTCCCCCGGCGACGCCGGCGCTCAGGCGGCGGACGTCGTCGTGCCCGGAGAGCGCCTCGAGAGCGTGGGCGAAGCCGCCCGCGATGGCGGGGTTCAGCATGGGTGCCACGACCGGGAGCGAGGCCGCCTCGAGCGCGACCAGGACGGCCGAGCCCTCGGGGACGAAGAGCATGCCGGGCTTGGTGCAGAACTGGCCCGTGCTCATCGTGAAGGACCCCACGAAGGCGGCGGCAATGTCGGCGCCGCGGGCGGCATCGGCGTTCTTCGTCACGAAGACGGGGTTGGTGCTGCCGAGCTCGCCGTAGAACGGGATGGGCTCGGGGCGCGAGACGGCCACGTCCATGAGCGCGCGGCCGCCCGGGATGGAGCCCGTGAAACCTCCGGCCTTGATGCGGGAGTCCTTGAGGACGCTCAGCCCGGCCTCCCGGCCGAAGACCAGGCCGTGCAGTCCGGCGAAGCCCTCGGCCTCCAACACGGCGGCGGACACGGCGTGCGTGGCCTCCGAGAGACGCGGGTGGCCGTCATGCGCCTTGACGATGACGGCGTTGCCGGCCGCGAGCGCCGAGGCCGTGTCGCCGCCGAGCACGGAGAAGGCGAAGGGAAAGTTGCTGGCCGAGTACACGACGACGGGGCCCAACGGGCGCAGCGAGCGGCGCAGGTCCGGGCGGGGGGCACCCATTGGCCAGGCCGGGTCGGCCGGGTCGATGCGGGCGTCGAGATACTCGCCGTCGCGCAGCACCTCGGCGAAGAGCGAGAGCTGGAAGGCCGTGCGCTTGACCTCGCCGCGCAGGCGGGCCTCGGCGAGGTTGGTCTCCTCCATGGCGATCGGGACCAGGCGGTCCACGGCCCCCTCGAGCGCGCGGGCCAGGGCGTCAAGCACCTCGGCGCGGCGCCCGCGGGGGGCGCGGCACCACGCGGCGTGGGCCCGGGCGGCGGCGGAGAGCGTGGCCTGGGTCTGCTCCGGGGTGGTTTTGGCGGGGATGGCGGTGTTGCTCATCGCGATCGGTGTCCTTCTCGTGTCTGGTTCAGACCACCGAGACCGGCCGCGACGGCTTGAGCCGCCTAGCCCGCCTCGACGGCGGTCATCCTGCGCCGCACGCGCTCCGCTGCGGCCTTGAGACGATCCGTGAGGTTCGCCTCGGTGTCGATGTTCCGGACGCGGGCCAGGGGACCCACGAGGGAGATGGCCCCGACGAGCCCTCCCACGGCGTCCCGGACGGGAACCGCATACGAGAGCATGCCCTCTTCAAGTTCCTCATCCGTGACGGACCAGCCTTGCTCCCTGACCTTGGCCAGCTCCTCGTCCAGGGCCTTCCGCGTGGTGATGGTCTTGGGCGTCACCGCAGCGAACGGCTCCGACAGAGTGCCGCCCACTTCCCCGGGGGTCAGCTCCGACAGGAGGATCTTGCCGGTCGAGGAGGCGTGCGGCGGCCACGTCAGACCCTTGAGATCCGCCATGGTCATCCCCAGACGCCGGGGATTGGCCTGGTAGACCAGGTCGAGCTCGAAGAGTCCGCGCCGGAGGCTGAAGGTCGTCGTCTCGCCGACCTCGTCCGCAAAGGCGTCCAGATCGTCCTTGATGCGCGGGACCAGGCCCGCGGCCGGGTCCACGGCCTGGGCCAGACGACCCAGCTCCCACCCGAGCGAATAGAGCGTGTCCTGCCGGTCCACCATCCCCTCTTCCTCGAGGGTGAGCAGGAGCCGAAAGGTGGTGGCCCGTGGCAACGCGATCCGCCTGGCGATGTCGGAGACCGTCAGCGCGGCCGGGGACCCCGCCAGCGCCCTCAGGACCTGGACCGCCCTGGTGACGGAGCGGTTGGAGGCCATGCCCTTGGCTGGGGACTCCTGGCTGGCGGACATGGTTCGGGGCCTTTCGCTGGGTTTGCCGCCAGCCTATCCGGCCACGTAATCGAAGCTGACCTCGCCCCATCCGCGGAAACGGCCGGCAATCCGGTGGCCGGGCTCCATCCTCACCGCGGCCAGGATGGACCCGGGGAGGATCAGCTTGCCGGGATCGAGCCCCACGTCGTACTCCGAGATGCGACGGGCCAGCCAGGCCACGGCCCCGATCGGGTTGCCGTACGCCGCGTTGGTGTTACCCGTGGCCTTGACCTCGTCGTCGAAGAGCACGTCACCCGTGGTGTCGGCGAGATTGACCTCGGAGAGCTTGCGCGGGGCGCCACCCACGATGACGGCCCCGCAGGAGCCGCCGTCCGCGATGGTGTCGAAAATGTCGATCTCCCAGTTCGCCACGCGGGAGTCGATGATCTCCAGCGCGGGAACCACGAAGTCCGTGGCCTGCATGATGTCCACGGCCGTGACGTTGGGACCGCCCACCGCGTGCTTGAGCACGAAGGCCGGCTCCACCTCCACGAAGGGTTCGATGAACCGCCGCGAGGTCAGCGTCAGGTTCTCCGCCTCGAACTGGCTCGCCAGGAGGTACCCGTAGTCGGGCTCGTCCACGCCGAACTTGTCCTGCATGGCCTTGGCGATGTTGCCCAGCTTGAAGCCAACCACGGCGTCCCCGGCGGCCACGCGGCGTCGGACCACCTCCTGCGCCACCCGGAAGGCGTCCGCCTTCGTCGGGTGATCGACCGGGTCGATGAGGCGATCCATGGGGACGCCGGAGTCGACGGCCGCGATGATGCGATCCGCGGTCGCGGAGATGTCAATGGCCACCGTCGGCGGCCTTCCGACGCGAGGAGCGCTGGTCGCCCAGGTGCCAGATGCTCATCGAGGAGAGCATGTCGCGGGGGTCCCACACCACGGACTCCTCGGTGATGAGGCCGTCCTTGTGCTTGATGAAGGAGGCACCCGTGACGGTGACGCGCTTACCCGTGGGCGGGACGCCCATGAACTCGCCCGTGTGGGTGCCGCTGCTCTGCCAGTGGACGGCGACGACGTTGTCGCCCTCGATGGCCGTGAGCACGTTCATCTCGTAGTCGCTGAAGGCCTCGTGCTGCACACGGGCCTGCTCGGCGACCTCCTCGAGGGACTCGTCGCCGCTCTTGGAGTGACGCTTGTAGTCCGGAGCCACGATGGACTCGAACACGGAGAAGTCCCCGCCGGCCCAGGCGCGGGTCCACGCCTTGGTGATCTTGTGGAGCATGTCCGTCATGCTCACGCCTCCCTCGTGGCCTCGGGGGCCGGCTTCACGCCGTCGACCCACAAGTTGAAATCGCCGAACTTGCCTCCCTTGAACAGCAGGGCCTCGCCCTCGCCGGGGATGAGCTCCTCGATGGAGCCGACGATCATGTAGTGATCGCCCGCGACGACCTCGGAGAGGACCTCGCAGTCGACCCAGGCGACGGAACCGGCGATGCGCGGAGTGCCGTTGGCGCCCGTCTCGTAGTCGACGCCGTCGAACTTGGCGTCACCCTTGCGGGCCAGTGCGCGGCAGACGGGGAGCTGATCCGTGGAAAGGATGTTCGCCGTGAAGCGGCCCAGGGCACGCAGCTTGGGCCACGTGCTGGAGCCCTTGTCCACCGCGAAGGTCACGAGCGGCGGGTCCAGCGAGAGCGACTGGAAGGTGCCGACGACGAAGCCCTGCGGGTGGGCATCGTCGGTCAGGCCGGCGATGGCGGTGACGCCGGTCGGGTACGCGCCGAAGACCTGGCGCTGCACCAGCGGATCGATGTCCTGGACATCGGACGTGACGATGATCGACATGGCCGGGGTTTCTCCTAACGGGCCTCGGTGGACTGCTTGCGGTGGGCGGTGCCGGGGTGATCCTCGGGAAGACGGGCCACCCCCTCGCCGAAGAGGTGCTCCCGGAGGGTGGAACCCTCGAAGCCGGTCCGCATGGCGCCGCGCCGCTGCAGCTCCGGCACCACGAACTCGGTGAAGTCCTTGATGTCCTGGAACTTGACGGCGTTGGCGATGTTGAAGCCGCTCACGCCCGTCTCCTCCATCCAGGACGCCAGCTCGTCGGCGACCGTCTGGGGGCCGCCCACGATGACCGGGGAGGTGCCACCGATTCCCGTGTACTCGGCGATGTCGCGCGGGGTCCACTCCTTCTCCGAGTCCACCTTCTGGAAGAAGGTGAGCATGGTGGCGGTGCCCTTGGCCTCGACGTCCTTGAGCGGCTTGTCCGGGTCGAACGTGGACATGTCCAGGCCGGTCCAGCCGGAGTAGCGGGCCATGGCGCCGTCGTAGGAAACGAGCTTCAAGTACTCCTGGTACTTGGCCCGTGCCTCCTCGTCGGTGGCGGCGGAGATGATGGTGATCATCTGCAGGGTGGCGATGTGGTCGGGGTCGCGACCGAACTCGACGGCCTTGGCGCGCAGGGCGTCCACCTGCTTCTTCAGCGTGGCCTTGTCGATGGCGTTCATGAAGACGGCCTCGGCGGTCTTGGCCGCGAGCTCCACGCCGCGCGGGGAACCGCCGGCCTGGAAGATCACCGGGGTGCGCTGCGCGGATGGCTCGCACTGGTGGATGCCGGGGATGCTGAAATGCTCACCCGTGAAGTTGATGTCGTGCACCTTGGTGGGGTCGACGTAGACGCCGTTCTCGCGGTCGACGACGACGGCGTCGTCCTCCCAGGAGCCCTCCCACAGGGCGGTGGCGGCGTCGATGAACTCCTCGGCGCGGGCGTAGCGATCCGCGTGAGCCTCGATCTGGTCCTGGCCGGCGATGTTCTTCGCGGCGGCGGTGGAGTACGAGGTCACGACGTTCCAGCCGATGCGGCCGTCGGTGAGATGGTCCAGCGTGGAGAACTTGCGGGCCAACTTGTAGGGCACGTCGTAGGCCGTGGACGAGGTCACGCCGAAGCCGAGGTGCTCGGTCACGGCGGCCATGGCCGGGATGAGGTAGGCCGGGTCGTTCGTGGGGATCTGCGCACCGTCCTTGAGGGCGTCGGCCACGGAACCCTTGTAGTTCTCGTGGTAGCCGTCGTTGTCCGCGAAGAAGATCCCGTCGAAGCAGGCGCTCTCGAGGAGCTTGGCGTACTCGGTCCAGTACTTCAGGTCGGTGTACTCGTGGCCACGATCGCTGGGGTGACGCCAGGTACCGGCCGAAAGGTGCGCGGGACCGTTGAAGTCGAACGCGAACACCCGCATCTGTTGTGTCATGCCACATCCTTGGAGCTTGTTCACTAGATGAACGGGCTGTCTATCTAGTGAACGCAACGGTAGAGTGATGCTCGACACATCGTCAAGGGATTCATTCCTCGCGGAGCCGGAGAACCGTGCCGCCCCACGCCAAGGAGGCTCATGTTGTTACAGGGGAAGCGGGCCGTCGTCACGGGCGGCGGTCAGGGCATCGGCCGCGGCATCGTGGAGGCGTTCCTGGACCAGGGCGCGTCGGTCGTCATCCTTCAGCGCTCCGCCCCGCCGGCGGAGCTGGCGGAGCGGTTCGGCGTCCACGTCGTCGCCGTCGATCTGTCCGACGCGGCGGCCATCCGCCCTGCGCTCGACACGGCGGCCGACGCCCTGGGCGGAATCGACGTCGTCGTGAACAACGCAGGGCTCATGTTCGAGCGTGGCGTCGAGGACATCACGCCACAGGAATGGGACGCCATGCTGGCGCTCAACCTGCGGGCCCCACTCTTCGTGGCTCAGGCCGCGCTCCCCCACCTGCGCACGGCCGGAGGCGGGAGCATCGTCAACATCGGCTCCATCGAGGGCCTCGGAACCAACCCGTTCCACGCCGCCTACAGCGCTTCCAAGGCCGGTCTCCACGGGTTGACCCGATCGCTCGCGGTGGACCTGGGCGCGGACGGCGTCCGCTGCAACGCGATCGCGCCCGGCTGGATCCAGACGGAACTGAGCGCGGACTACATCCAGGGCATGCCGGACCCCGCTACGGCGCGCCGCTCGCTGGGCGCGCTCCACCCCGTGGGGCGCCTGGGCGTCGCGGCCGACGTCGGCGGGGCGGCAGTGTTCCTGGCGTCCGAACTCTCCGGCTTCGTGACCGGCGAAACCCTGGTCGTGGACGGCGGCCGCACGGTCAAGCTCCCCCTCCCGGAAGCCGCCACCCCCTGATGCACTTCTACGCGTGGTGAGGCGCCCCACGGGGTGGTTTTCACCCCTTCGAGGACCTCACCACGCGTAGAACCGGGGCCTCGCGGACAAAAGCGAAGGCCCCGACCTGACGGTCGGGGCCTTCGCCTGTCATCACTCGCACCCTTGAGGATGTCTACGACAGTACGGGGCGTTCTTGGGCGGCGGCTGTGCGCCCCCGCCCCGTTCCTGGTGAGGCGGGCACCCGCCGCACCAAGCGTCGTCGGGCGCAGGAAGGACGCCTACGGGATGATGCGCTCGGCGCGGTAGCGCTCGAAAAGCTCCGCGAACGCGCGCTCCGTGGATCGATAGGACAGGAAGCCGGCCTCGCGGGACTTGGTCATGTCGGTGACGACCTCCATGGGCCGGCCCAGGTCGGCATCGGTGTGCCACCAGGACGCCAAGCGGGTGACGTCACGTTCCACGAGACCGTGGCGCTCGGCGATCCCCGCCCAGGCAGCCTCGAGCGGTGCCATCTGTGCCTCCAAGGGGCGCGGCTCGCCGGAGAAGCCGACGACGCGCTCGGCCGGGACCCCCAGGTGCGCGGCGAGGCGCGGCCACATCCAGCGCCAACGGAAGACGTCGCCGTTGACGACGTTGAAGGCCTCGTCGCGGCCCGCGGAGTCCGTGGCCGCCCAGAGCATCTGCTCGGCCAGCACGCCGGCGTCGGTCATGTCGGTGAGGCCGTTCCACTGCGCCTCGCTGCCGGGGAAAACGAAGTCCAGACCCGACTCCTTGGCCAAGGTGGCCTGCACGGCGATCGTGAGGCCCATGTTCATGGCGTTGCCGACCGCGTGGCCGATCACCGTGTGCGAGCGGTGCACCGACCACGTGAAACCCTGGCGCTCGGCGGCGGCGAAAAGCTCGTCCTCCTGCGCGTAGTAGAAGTTGGGGACGTCGAGACGCGGCTCGTCCTCGTGGAACGGGGTGTCCGGCGTGACACCTGCGGCGTAGGCCTCGAAGGGGCCCAGGTAGTGCTTGAGACCCGTCATGAGGGCCACATGCTCCAGCGGGGCATGTGACAGCGCGGCCAGAAGGTCTCGCACCATGGCGCCGTTGACGGCGATGTTCTCCGCCTCGGTCTCCCGCCTGGACCAGGCCGTGAAGAACACGTGGGTGGGGTGCTCGTCGGCGAGCGCGCGGCCGAGATCGGCGGGGTCCAGCAGGTTGGCGGCGATGCCGCGGACGCCGTTCTCCGTTCGGGCTCCGCGGGAGAGGGCCGCAACCTCCCAGCCCCGGGCCACCAAGAGCTCGACGACGGCCGTGCCGCTGATTCCGCTGGCGCCGACGACGAGGGCGCGGCGTTCCGGTTCGGAGGCGGGCGGGGTGACGGACACGGGGAGTTCGCTCATGGCAATGGGCAACCCGGGGGCGCCGAGGGACATTCCCGGGTGCGGGTGAACGTGGCATGACGTACCGGGCGCGTTCGACGCCGACGCGTCGCCTACGCGGACGGAGCCGTGGCTGGCGCGGCGTCCGGCGCCGGGTACACGTCCACTGGACCAACAGCGGGGCGGCCGAGGTCGGGCTGTAGCAGGAAAACTGCCGGGACTCCCAGTTGTGCCGCCAAGGCGTCCACGCTGTCCAGCGTCAGGTTGCGTTCCCCGCGCTCCACTCCCGCGTAATACCGCGGTGAAACGTCCAAGTGAGCGGCGATGGCTTCCTGCGTCATTCCCCGCTCGCGTCGCAGCGCACGCAAGCGGTCCCCCAGGGTGGCGCGCAGCGAGCTTTCGGACATCCCTCCAGCTTTATTTTCGGAAGCGACCGCTTCCAGGTACTTATCGCTTCCACTTACTTGCTACATTGCAGTGAGAGAGGCATCCGAATCGAACGATGCGTACGTCCTGACAGGTCCGGCGACTCCCCTCCGGGCCCATACCGCCAAGGAGCGAAACCATGAATCGCCGTCTCATCCACCCCCTCGCACTAGCCGCTCTCGTCACCAGTACCGTTCTGACCCTCACGGCCTGCGGTCAGGATGATCCCGGCACCGATTCCGCAGCGAAGGTGGACGGCACCACGTCCTCGTCCGCCGCGGCGGCCTCCTCGGCACCGGCCGAGACGACGTACGAATTTGAGGACCTGCTGGCCAACGTCTCCACCCCGCCGCCGGCCGTGTACGTAGCGAACGAGATCACGGTGAAGCTTCCGGACGATCTGAAGGCGATCGCGGAGAAGCACGGCCCGCTGGCCGTGGACCACTACGACCTCAAGGCCGAGGCCTTCTTGACGGGCATCTGTCGCCTCGACATCTCGATCGGCTTCGCCCCCGGCGGCAAGGAGGCGCTAGAAAAGGCCACCGGCGACTATGCGGCGGGGCAGGAGGCACTGATGCATCGCACCGGCGTCGACGGGGCTGACGCAGAGATCGTCGACACTCTCCCGTCCGATGACGATCTCCAGGACACCGGAAGCTACGTCACCCGGGATCTGAGCAAGGTCACCATCGTGGATGACTGCAGCGAGATGGACAGTGACGGTGTCGAGGACGAGTTTTCGGGTCTCTACTTTCCGTACATCGAGCCGTATGTGTCTTCTCGTGATTCCAGTGTGGACGAATTCGCTCGCACCGACGTCGGCATCATGGCCGGCGGCCAAGGTGGCCCTGATGGCACCACGTTCCTCTTCGACGACAGCTACGTCGAAGCCGAGATCACACCCCTCGGCAAGTGGAAGGCCCCGGACGAGGACTGATGGACAAACGAATCGGATGAAAGGAACGCAACATGGCACGCATTGAAAGAGACATGTTCGGCAATGAACACGTGGACTTCAGCGGGGACATCCAAAAAGGCATCAGGAAGGCCCGTGAGGAGGAGCGCTCACGCCAGGCGAACCAGGCCCATGCGGCAGTCGGGGGATTCGTCCTGGGATTCCTCGCGGTCTGGAGCATCCGTGGACTCAAGCGGTTGTTCTCCAATCCCAAGGCACGGTACGTCATGCTCTGCATCGTCGTCTTCGTCGCCGTTCTACTGATCGGTGGCTCCGGCAACATGGCTGCCTTGGCCGCGGTGGCAGCCACCTTGGCCGTCGTGTTCGCCTTCGTCGTCCCCCGCTGGAAGCTGATCAACCGCTTCGGCTACGTGCCAAAGAAGGCGGACCGACCCGAACAGCCCACGGGCGGAAAAGCTGGGGCTCTTCCCCTGGTCTTGGGGACGGTCATCGTCGGCTTTGCCCTCAGCCTTGCCCTCCGCCCCTTGGGCAATGCCCTCGTGAACATCGGCAACGAGGGATTCCTGCAACAAAACATCAACCCCCTCGTCCTCTACGGGGTGTCCTTCGTCCTCGGGTTCCTCCTGACCCTCATCGGAGTGAAAATTTTCAACCGTCGGCGGGGCTGACGGCTCAGCACCCGGACAAAAGCGAAGGCCCCGACCTTGCGGTCGGGGCCTTCGCCTGTCATCACTCGCACCCTTGAGGATGCCTCCACTTTAGGAAGCCACCTTGGGTGCAGCCTGTGCGCGGCATGCCGATTCCCGGGCACCCCTCGCTAGCATCGTGGCGATGAGTTCCACCGCGCCCCTGCACCGCATCTTCTCCTTCGGCACCCTGTTGGATCCCGCGGTCCAACGCCACGTCTTCGGCCGGGAGATTCCCGTGGCGACGGACCGGCTGCTGGGGCACCGCTTCGTCGAGGTGCCGATCGACGACCCGGCCGTGGTGGCGGCGAGCGGTCTCGCCGTCCACCGAGGGCTCGCCAGGGCCGACGGCGGGAGCGTCCCGGGCGGCGTCCTCACCGTGGACGATGCCGAGTTGAGCGCGGCGGACGCCTACGAGGTCGCCGCGTACTCCCGGCGACGCGTGAGCACGGTGGGGCACGGGACGGTGTGGGCCTACGTCGATGCGAACCCGCTCGACGCCGCCGAACGCATCGGTGTCGTCGGCGACTCCATCGCCTATGGACGATGCGACGCACCCTACGGTTGGGCCCAGCTGCTCGGCGCGTCCCACGTGGCGCCGGACGAGGCCCGACGCCGCTTCTTCAACCTCGCCATTCCCGGTGCCACGGCCGCCGATCTCGCTCGATTCGCTACGCGGGAGACCGCGGACCGCCGCTGTGACACCGTCCTCATCGCGTGCGGGATCAACGATCTGCTGCACGGAACCGGAACCGTTGCCGAGACGGCGGCACACATCCAGAACATCGCCGAGGGGGTCGAGGCCCACGGAGCCAGGGCCGTCGTCGTCGGGCCGGCCTGGGTCGACGTCGGCCACGCTGAGCCGGCGTTCGGCCGTTCCGTGGACGACGCCGTCGTCAGGGAGCTGGACGCGATGCTGACCGCGTGGGGCACGCGGACGCATCGCGACGTGGTGAGCGTCCATTCCGTCCTGGCCGGGCACCCCGGGCTCCTGTCGGACGGCGTGCACCCGAGCCGTGAGGGGCACGCGCTCCTGGCGGATCGGATACGGCGCGCTCGGCATGTGCCGTAAACGAACGAAGGCCCCGACCTGACGGTCGGGGCCTTCGCCTGTCATCACTCGCACCCTTGAGGATGCCTCCACTCTAGGAAGCCACCTTGAGCGAAGCCTGTGCGCGGGGTGCCGGTTCGCATCATGCCATCCGCCGCTCAGCGCGCTTTTCCCCGCGCAAGAGCACTAATCCGCGTCTGACGGAGCGAAGAGTTCCCGGCCCAGAGCCGCCTCGGCATACGCCCAGGGGATGCGCTCCTGCTCCAGCCGGGCATCGCCCTCGGAGCGCAGCACGGCCAACGCCCGGGACTCGGGCTCCGTAAGCCCGCCGAGTTCCCCGCGATGCGGCTTCTCCTCCGTGACCCACAGATCGCGATGGGACAGCAGCGTGGCGGTGTCCATCAGGACGCTGCTCGCCAACGGAAAGCGGGACCGGAACTGGTGCAACACGGCCAGGCCATGCGAGTCCAGGTCACCCCAGTACAGCAAGCGCGCCGACCGCATCCACCGCATCCCCTCCAGCCGCGCCCCGGCACCGTAGCCACTACCGAAGACCGCCACCGTTCCCTCCGCCGCGGGGAGGGCCAGGAAGGTCTGCAGGTTTTCCACCACGATGACGGCTCGTGCAGGGACGTCGAGCGACGCCGCGTCTGGCACCGGCAGCTCCACGTCGTCCAGTCCCGCCGGGGCCAACGACGCGTCCAGGAACCGCAAGCGCACGCGCTCCCTAGGCACGCGTAGCCCCAGGCCTTCGCCACCGCGCAGCGCTTCGACGAGCCCCTCCACCACCGCTCGGTGCCGCCCCAGCCACTTGGTATCCACGCCCCGCAACGGCACCTGACGGAGCATGTAGCCGGAAACGTCCTGCGACACGAGCCACGAGGCGAAGGCGAAGATGCGCTCCGCGTCCTCCCGCTGGGCGGAGAGCAAGGCACTCAGATGACGGCGCAGGACGGCACGCAGCACACCCGGGTCGCTTCCCGGCGGGAGCAGCACGGCCTCCGCCCGCTCCACTAGCCCCCTTGCCGTCCTCCACGTGCGTTGCGCCGCGCCCCCGGCGAAAGCGGCGATCGCGTCGGCCCCCGTGAGCACCAGGCGTTCTGGCACCTCCTGCGTCCCCAGACTCGCCCACTGCCGCCGAGCCCAGGACACACCGTCCACACTCCTCCACGAGCGCACCCATTCCCTTGCCGCGCCCTGGTCCACTAGGGCGCGGCGCTCGGTAGGCGGGCGCAACGCCACGCCCAGTTCGGCCGCGGTGGCCTGCGCCGCGTCCGTCGCCCAATCCCGCAGCCGCCTCTCCACGGCCGACGCCGCCCGCAAGCGCGCCTCGGCCACAGTGACCGGGTCGCCCGCGCGCCCGCCGCCCGGAGGCCCTGCCCCCTCCGAGCCGGGCCGGGCGCTCACGCCGCCCCGCCTGCGTCGGTCACGGAACCGACGCCACCGGAGGCCGCGCCGCCGCGCCCGGACCAGTCGACGGCGGACAGCAGCGATCGATCGCGGTGGGGATTGGCCACCACGGTCACGGCGCCGACGTACGGCTCGATGGCGCTGAGCAACTTCTGCGGCGTGGCCAGGACCAGATGGAAGCCGAATTCGCGGAACACCTCCAGCGCGGCGCGCGTGTAGTTGGCATCCGCCTTGTCAAAGGCCTCGTCCAGGATGACGGTCCCGTAGCGGGGTGGCACGTCAGGGTCAGGCGCCAGCTGGTAGCGCAGGGCCGCCGCGAGGCAAAAGACCACGAGCTTCTGGCGCTGCCCGCCGGAGAGGCCGGAACTGGAGTCGTGGACGTTGACCGTCTCACCGCTCCCGTCCACCTCGTGCGCCAGGAACGTCACGTGCTCGCGAGTGTCCAGGACGCGGACGCGCCAGGCCTGGTCCGCCGCATCGTTGGAGCCCAGACGCATCATGAGCGGGTCCAAGATCGCGAAGCGCGTCTCCGCAGCGGCCGCGTCGTCCGCCCAGGAATCGTCGACGATTCTTCGCAGCGAAGCGATGAAAGCCTTGACCTCGGCGGACGGGGACTCGATCACCTTGATGCGCAGGAAGCGGTCCCGGTCGTACGGTGCCCTCGAGAGCGACTCGTTGACGGGGTCAACGCGCTCCCTGACCCGTTGTCCGGCGCCGCGCAGCTCGTCCAGGAGCGTACCGACGATCTCCTTGGACTTACCCTCCAGGAGCTCCCGGAAACGGCCCTCGAACGCAGGCAGCCCACGCTCCTGGATCTCCCGCCGCAGCTCGCGGTACCCCTCCCGGTCCTCCACGCTCGCGGTGCGATCCACCGCGGCCTCACCAAAGCGGGTGCGAAAGCTCGTGGCGCCCTCGGCGAATCGAGCCTCCGCGTGACGGGCGGCATCCGCGGAGCTTCGCTCCTCGTCAGCCAAGGCGTTGCCGACGGCCCGGCTCACCCTGGGCAGGGAGTCGAGGGTGAGCGAACGCTGCTGCGCGGCGAAGCGCCTGGTGAGCTCCGCGGCGTCACCGTCGTCGAGCTCGCGGCCAGCGAGCTGGTCGCGAGTGGCCTCCAGCTGCCCGACGACGGCCGACTCCTGCCCGCGCAGCGAAGCTTCCAGCCCGTCGGCCTTGCGCTGGGCGGCCTCCGCGTCGGTGACGGCCCGTGCCGCCGCCGCCTGTGCGTGCAACGCCTCCCGCAGGTCCGGATTGTCCTCGCTCAACCGCCGCACCGTCTCCCGGTGCCGCTGCACCCGGCGGGTGGCCCCGGGGACGTCGATCTCCTCCCAGGGCAAGCCGACGATCTCCGCCAGGCGGGCGCGCAGCAGTCCCGCGCGCTGGCTCCGCCTCTGCTGTTCGTCCACGGCGGCCGTCAGCTCGCGGAGCCTGGCATGGCCCTTCTCCAACTCGCGGGCCAGATCCTCGACCTTGGCCTCGTTGGAGGAACCGATCACCCATCTGCGACGGTCGTCGACGCGGGAACGGTCGTCCTTCTGGTAGGAACGGTGCCCGCGCTTGATCAGGCCGGTGAGGGTGACGCCGCGATCCACGCCGTCCAGCTCCACCTCCGAGTCCACGCACGTGTAGTCGAAGCGCTCGGAGAGCCGATGCAGCAACCACGCCGCGAACGCCGGGTCCTGGGCCGCGATGTCCACGCGGCGCACCAGCGAGCGCTCGCCCACCGCGCGCGGGGACGGCGAGTGCTGGGGCACCTCCTCGAAACGCAGGAGCGTGCCCAGGTGATGTCGGGACACGTGGGCCCTCACCACCGGGAGATCCCGCGCATGCACCAGCATGGTCGTGGAGAGCTGACGCAGCACGCGCTCGGCCGCTCCGGTCCACTCGCGGAACTCGGGGCGCACGTCCAACAGCTCGCCGCCGAACGGCAGCGACCACGGATCCAGCCCCACTGCCTCGGCGATCGACGCCCGTGCTCGCAGCAGGGCCGGGTCGAGGTTGGAACGCGTCGAACGCAGCAGGGCGAGTTCCGCAGTCAGCTCCTTCTGCGCCGATCGGACCCGCTCCAGTTCCGCCGCCTGCGGGGACTCGCTCCAGCGGGCCTCCTCCTGGGGCTGTCCCACGGTGTCCTTGGCGGAGGCCACCAATTCCGCGAAGCCACGTTCATCCCCCGGGAGTTGGATCCCCACTTCCTCCAGGAGGCCGGCGCGGCGCGTGAACCGGCCCTGAACCTGACGCAGTTCGTCCTCGGCGTTCGCCAGGTCCTCCCTCGCCCGACCGCCCAGGTTTCCGCCGCGCTGATCCACCTCTCGGTTCGCCTGGGTCAGGGCTTCCTGCGCCTCGCCGCGGCGAGCGGTGGCCTCGTGGGCGTCCGCGCTCGCCCACGCCAGCCGGTCCTTGAGCCGTTCGTGTTCCTTGCGCAGCAAGTCGGCACGGCGCATGTCCTCGAAGGCCCCCAACGCCTCGCGCAGCTGGCGCGCCGACGCCGCTCTCACCTGCGAGGCCTCGAAGGCGAGGGCGGAAGCGTCCAATTCGGTCAGCGCCTCCAGTTGTTCCCTGGCCTGTACCACGAGCCGGTGGGCCTCCTTGAGGTCCACGAATTGTTCCACTGCCACGTTCGCGTGGTCGAAGGTGAGTGGGCGGTCCAGCATGTAGTCGCGGAAGAGGCGATCGAGACTGCCCAGGTTCTTGGCGGCCTGCGTGCGGTGCAGCAGTTGCAGGGCCGTGTCCTGCCCCAGCCCCAGCAGTCGCTTCAGCCGCGCGAAGTAGCGCCCGTGGTTGCCGGTGGTCGTGATGAGGGACTCCGGCCACGCCGCCTTGGCTCCGCGGGCCTCGATCCCGGTGGAGACGAACGGTTCCATCTCCGCCAGGCTCACGGCCGCGTTCACGACGAGCGCCAGGTCCTTGACGTCCGCCTTGTCGGTGCTGGCGCCCTTGAGGTGGAAGACCCGTAACGCCGTGATGACGCCGCCACGACCGTTCTCGAAGCGCAACGCCACACCGCTCCACGTGGCCCGCGGGCGCAGGTAACGCGCCCGCGTCCGGTGCTCGCCGGCGTCCTCGTCCTTGCCCCAAGCTCCGCGCACGTAGCTCACCAGGCTGCGATCTCCCTGCCTGGACCCGACGTCCTGCGCCGCCGTGTTGTAGCGCAGCCACTTAGCTGGCGTGAGGACCGTGGCGATGCCGTCCAGGAGGGAGGACTTTCCGGATCCCGACTCCCCCGTGATCAGGTGGCCTTTGCGGGCCACGTCCAGGGTCGAGAGCCCCTGGAAGGTGCCCCAATTGACGAGTTCCACGCTGGAGAGACGGAATTGTTCCGGGTGGAGCGCCATCGGTCCGGACGCATCCTCCACCGCCGTCGATTCGGAAAGCTCCTGCTGGCTCATGCTTCCTCCCCTGAGGCGATGCGACGGTATTCCGAGGCGATGGCGGCGGCCTGATCGGCGTCCAACATGACGCGCAGGACGGGTGAGATCTCCATGCGTTCGTCCCCCGCGCCGCGCTCGGCGGACTTGAGGATGCCCAGGTCCTTCGCCATGGTGCCCCAGGCACGGTTCAGGCGTTTCCTGAAGTCCGCCTCGTCCCTGTCCCGGCTGCGCAGGGGCGCCAGTTGTTCGAAGATCTCGTCCCGGTCCACGATGACCCGGCCGCCGCTGGGATCGTTGAGCAGTGCCTGGCGCAGCGTGAGGAGCATGGCGGTGTCCACGAAAGTCAGGGAGCGCGAACGGACCGCCGAGGGGGCGTCGACGTCGTCACTGGTGACGTTGCGGATGAACGCCACGCCCACCTCCCGGTGCAGGTGCAGCTCGAGGAAGAGGTCGTTCAGCCGGGACCGGATGACTCCCTCGTCGACGAGCAGGGCGCGCCAGAGTTGCGCGTGGCTCGTGGCGGAAAGGTACGGACCACGCAACAGGGTCAGCAGGACGCGGCGGGTGTTCTCCGGCAGCACGCCGACGTCCCCGCTCCACAGCACGTGCTCGCGAGGCTTCTCCTCAACTGTGTCTTCCATCGTGTCCTCGCTGGCTTCCTCGCGGGGGCTCACTCGGAACCCTTTCGGTGGGAGATGGTGGGGGCGGACGCGGAGGGGTCGGTGTCCGGCTTCTCATCACGATGCCCGACGTCGCCGCCCTCCTCCCGCCGGAAAAACAGGCGGCGGATGGTGGCCTCCCGTTCCTCACCGGCGAGGTCCGCCCAGGCGACGGTCTCCACGGACCCTGGCGGAGCGGCCTCGGGCACGGAATCCCCGGCACCCGCATTCTCGGGAGCCAGAGCCAGGGAAACGAGGCCCACCACACTCGCGACGCCCTGGGTGGCGGGGTGACGGCCCAGGACATCCGCAACGCTGGCGGACGTGAGCTCGTCGAGGGTCGCGGCAACCGCCTGGCGCAGCTCGTCGAAGTCGATCTCCGTCTCGCGGGTGATGGCACGCAGGGCCTCGAAATCCACCACGTCGGTCTCCGCCTCGACGAGCGGCTCGGAGGCGTCCATCTCCGCCGGATCGTGCAGGTTCAGGGCGCCCACGCTGCTCAGCCGGAGGGACGAGAGCTCGAACTCGATACCGGTCTCGTGGAAGGGCTTGATGAACGGGGCGGCCCGCAGACCCTCTGCGAGCGCCGCCCGCAGTACCTGCCTCAGCGCTCGGTCCCGCTGGTACTCCTGTGACTGGACGTAGCTGCGCAGCCCGCGAGCGAAGCCGGCGACGACGCGCTGGATGTCCAGTCCCTCGGCCTTGAGGGCGGTGCGGAAGCGGCGCAGGAAGCGCCGCATCTCGGCAGGCACCCCAGACGCGAAGGGGCGGGCGAGTACCTGGTCCACGTCATGGTCGAAGGCCGCCCCGGCCTCCACGTCCAGGAGCAGCGCCAGGAATTGCTGAAAGCTCCGGCCCTCCTCGCTGTCCTGGATGAGATCCACGCCGCGGAAGATCTCGTCGAGGACGTGGCCCTGCGAGTCATCTGCGTCGAGGATGCGCTCGCGCAGCGTGACGTTGAGCTGCTCGAAGCGGGCCCTGACCTTGCCGAAGTCCGACGGGATCTCCGCAGCGAGGGCGGCGATGTCCTGCATGCGCTCCGTGGCGGCGGAACCGCTGAGAATCCGGTGATCCCCGGAACGGACGCGCTGGATCTCGCGGTCCAGCTGCTCGCGTTCGGCGTGCAGGCGCTGGAGCCGACGGGTGGTGTCGGGATCGGAATCCACCACCAGGCGGGCCAGCTGCGCCGCGACGGTGGAGAGGCGAGACTCTGTGACGCTCTGGCGCGGCCGGACCAACGACTCCAGGGTGCGGATGGCGCTCAGGGCGCCAGCCGAGAGCTCCATCGTTTCGCCACGGCTCTCCTCCACGGGGCGGGCCACGAGATAGCCGGACGCGCGCCATTCGGCCACGCGAGCGCGGCCCGTGGCGCATTGTTCCTCGCGGCGGGAACGCAGCTCGTCGAGGTCGATGTCCACGAGCTCCACGAGGTCCTCGGTGGGAAGACGCCGGGCCTCTCCACCCAGATGTCGGCCCAGGATCGAGGCGATGAGCGGTGCGGTGTCCGCGCGCAACAGCTGCCACGCGACGTCCTCCTCCTGGGTGCGTCGCATCGCCAGGAGACGGGCGTAGGCGCCGGAGGGGAGGGGAGCTTCCGGCGGATCGATGGCGCGCCCTGAGCCGGCGCGTGGCGGCTCCACGACGGCGGGGCCGGGGGCCGGGGTGCTCATGCCCCCATTGTGGTGCACGGGAGCGACACGTCGTGATCCTGGCTATTCCAGGTAGACGCGACTGCGGTGGTCGACGCCGATCACGAGGACGACCAGGCGGTCGTCGATGAGATCGCACACCACGCGATAGTCACCCACGCGGTAGCGCCACAGACCAGACAGCGTGCCGGTCAAGGCCTTCCCCCGCTGGCGCGGGTCCTCCAGCATCACGACGGACTTCAGCGCGTTGCGCACGCGCCGCGCCGTCTGCGGGTCAGCCTTTCTGAACCACCTGACGGCACTGTCTTCATACTCCAGAACCCACTGCGAAGTCACGACAGATCATCCAACGCCTCGGCCGGAACGGGCTCATGTTCCAGACCGAGGATCCGGTCCAATTCATCGCTCGACACGGTCCGGGCCCGCCCCGCGCGGACGTCGGCGGCGGCGGCGGCGATGCGGTATTCCCACTCGAGGCGGTCCACCTCGCGCTCCATCGCCTCGCGCAGGACATCGCCGCGCGAGCGCCGCGAGATCTTGGCGAGCGCCTCCACGCGTTCGCGAAGATCCTCGGGCAGACGGACGGAAACGGGGCGGCCCAGGGCGGAGGAAGTCATGTGTACATTGTGTACCGATGCTGCGGATCCCGCCAGGGTGATCGTTCACGGTGTGAGCGCGGCCGCCAAGGTCGTACGCACCGCCGCGGCGTCGTCCTCCCCACGCAACGCCGGGTGATCCAGTCCAACCCGGCCCCAGAGCAGGAGCAGCAACGTCTGGGCCGGCCCGGCCACGGACGCGACGGGGCCCGCACCTGAGGTGCGGTTCAGCGTTACCGGCCCCGCGTCGTCGGGCAAGAAGGCCACCGTGCCGGCGAGCGCTTCGATCCGGCCGAGCCGCACCTGGCGCGGGTACAAGGTCCAGCACCCCGCGGCCGGGTCGCTCCGGCGCAGGACGGACACCACGCAGGCGGCGTCGAGCTATGACTGGTCGATGTGGGACGTGCTCACGGCCTCATTCTTTCCCGTGGACGTGAGGTAAGCGTCCTTGAGACGCGCGGTCGCGGACGCGCCTCAGGCCGTGACGTACGGTGATGGATTCTGCCGTCTATGCCCGGGCATAGACGGCAGAATCCATCACCTCATCCTTCCCGGTCCGCGCGCGGAATCTCCACCACCGCCGTGGTCCCCTGCCCCTGGACGGAGCGTAGCTCGGCGCCGCCCCGGTGCAGCTCGGCAATGCGCCGCACGATCGAGAGCCCAATCCCCCTCCCCGGAGTGCTCCTGGCGGCGTCCCCCCGCCAGAAGCGGTCGAAGGCCCTGTGCACCTGCTCGGGGGACATGCCGGGCCCGTGGTCGGTGACCGAGAAGCGCACGCGCTCCGCGCTGTCCTCCACGACGAGCTCGATCGGGGACCCCGGCGGCGTGTGCTTGCCCGCGTTCTCCAACAGATTCACGATCGCGCGGACCAGCAGCTCCGATGAGCCCCTGACGGCCGCGCCGGCACCGGCCGCGACGGTGATGCGGGTCCGCAGGGCCGGCTCGACGGCGCCGACGGCGCGGGAGGCGAGGTCGGCACCGTCGGCGATGTCTGCGTCGTCGGGCGTCTCATTGCGTGCCAGCAGCAAAAGGTCGGTGGTGAGGGAACCCAGGTCCTCCAGCGCGGAGAGCGCGACGGCCATCGCAGCGCGGTATTCCTCGGGGGATCGGGGGCGGAGCAGGGCGAGTTCGAGTTCCCCCTGGGCAACGGCGATGGGCGTGCGGAACTCGTGCGAGGCATCGTCGATGAAACGCTGCTGCGCCTCAAGATTGGCCCGCACGGGGTCCAGGCTTCGCCGGGCCATGAGGTAGCTGGCGGGCGGCACGATCACCACGAGGGCCACATAGCACGCGATCAGCGCGGTGCGCAGGGTGGTGTTGGCCTGGGCGACGGCGTGGTCGGAGGCGTCCGGCAGATCGATGTCGAAGGCCGCCGCCGCATAGACGGACACCCCGACGGCGAAGAGGGCGAAGACGCCGAAGAGGATCGCGGAATGCTGCAGGGCCAGGCGAAGCACGGCGCGCCGGACGATCATTCGGCCTCCCCCACGAGCGAGTACCCGCTACCGCGATGCGTCGCGATGGGGTCCGGGCGGCCGGGCACCGCGAGCTTGCGGCGCAGGTGCCGGATGGTGGAGGCCACGACGTTGCTGTAGCCGTCGTAATGCGCGTCCCATGCGTGGTCGATGAGCTCGCTCGCGGAGATCACGCGGCCGGGGTGGCGCATGAGCAGGTGCAGAACCGTGTATTCGCGGGCCGTGACATCCACCGGCCGACCGTCCCGCGTGACGGTGCGGGAAGCGGGGTCCAGCTCCAGGCCGTCGATCCGCAGCACGGGGAGGACCGTGAGCGGCGCGCGGCGCAGGAGTGCGCGGATCCGGGCCAGGAGCTCGGGGAGGTGGAAGGGCTTGGTGAGGTAGTCGTCCGCACCGGCGTCGAGGCCCTGGACCCGGTGGTGCGGGGCGTCGAGCGCGGTCAGCAACAGGATCGGCACCGCGGCACCGCCCGCCCTGATCCTTCGGCACAGCTCGACGCCGTCCGGTGGGCCCGGCAGCATGATGTCCAGGACGAGCAGGTCGAAGGTCTCGGTCTCCGCTGCGATCAGCGCCGCGGCACCGTCGCCGAACGCCGTGACGACGTAGCCCTGCTCCCGCAGAGCGCGTTCCAGGAGCGATCTCAGCCGGGTGTCGTCCTCGGCGATCAGTATCCGCATGACTCAAGAGTAGGAGTGAGGCGTGGCCCACCCCACGGGCCACGGGCGCGCCCATCCCCTTCCCAGCCGGTCGTCATCGTCCCGTCACGCACCCCTCCATAGCGTGGGCCTCGATCACAGCGACCGTCACGGCCGAAGGGACTCCCCCCTATGAATGCATCACCGACCACAGCGCTCCCCCACACGCGGACGCAAGGCTCATCCAGGCCGCTCCTGAACAAGGTTCCGGAGGTCACCGTCTGGTTCTGGGTCATCAAGATCCTGTGCACCACGGTGGGCGAGAGCTTCGCCGACTGGATCAACATGACCCTCGGCGTTGGGCTGGACAACACCGCGTGGATCTTCACCGGCGTGCTGGTGGTGGCGCTGGCCATCCAGCTTTCCCGCAAGCGCTATTCGCCGTTCCCCTACTGGTTCACGGTGGTGGTCGTCTCCATCACCGGCACGCTGTACACGGACATCCTCACGGACGAGAAGAACGTGCCGCTGGGCGTCTCCACGGCGATCTTCTCCGCGCTGCTGGTGCTCGTGTTCGGCATCTGGTGGGCTCGGGAGCGCACGCTGTCCATCCACTCCATCACCTCGCGCCCCCGGGAGGCGTTCTACTGGCTCACCGTGCTGGTCACCTTCGCCCTGGGCACCGCGACCGGCGACTGGACCCTGGAACTGACCGGCTGGAGCCCCGGCGTGGCCGTGCTGCTCCCGCTCGGCCTGATCGCGAGCATCACGGCGCTGTGGAGGTTCGGCGCCAACCCGGTGCTTTCCTTCTGGCTGGCCTACATCCTGACCCGCCCGCTCGGCGCGAACATCGGCGACTTCCTGGCCTCCCCCCGCCACGCGACGGCGCCCGGCGAGCCGGTCGGCCTGGGACTAGGCACGCTGTGGACCAGCGTCGTCTTCCTCGGACTGATCCTGGCCACCGTGATCTACCTGGCGCTCTCCCGCGCGGACGTCTCGGAGACGTACGACGTGATGCACGCGCCCAAGGCGGTTGACCGGCGCCGTGAGCGCCTGGGCCTGGCCGGATTCGTGGCGCTCGGCGTCATCGCGGCGGGCATCCTGAGCTGGGCCACGCTCACGCCCCACCAGGGGCCGGCGGCGCAGGACGACGGTGCGGCCACGGCTCCCGTGGCCCCGATGACCCCCGCCCAGGTCACGGCGAAGCTGCCGCAGGACGCCGTGACGAAGTACGCGGACCTGGCCACCACGGCGGTGTCCCAGGACAAGGCGGGCGACGCCGGGGGATCGCACGGCACGGTCCAGAAGATGCGTGACTCCTGGGATGCCGACCAGGCCGCCCTGCAGTCGGCGGACTCCACCGCGTGGACCTTCCTTGACCAGCAGATGGATTTGGTGCTGAAGAGCTACGCGATCGACCACCCCGGCGTCAGCGCGGCCCCGGCCGCCGAACAGGAAAAGCAGCTGGGCGTCCTCCTCAAGGACCTGGGACGCTGACGTCCCCGGCCCCGTGCCCGACGTCGGCCGCGCACCTCACGGTGCCGGCCGGCGTCGGGCCCTGGGGTCCGGTTCCCTGTGCCACCCCCAGGCCTCGCCTGGACGGCGCGGGATGGCCATCACCACCACCGACGTTTGGCGCGGTACAGCGCCCGGCGCAGCCTCTCTCCCGCCTCCGCCATCTCCGGTGTCCCGAAGTCCTGGAAGGAGCCCATGCCGCCGCGGTAGTACCCAAGGGAATTCCTGGCGAACTCCCGCAGTTCCTGCGGTGTGGTGACGGAATCGAGACCTCGGGCGAGATGCCATGCCACGGATCTCCGCGACGTGTCGCGATCGATGAGGGCCGCCGCCCGCAGTTGTGCAATGGCCCCGCGCAGCTCCTCTCGTCTCCCCTGCCAGTCGCTCACGCTTCATCCCCCGTTCTGCCCGGTTCCGACACTTCACCGATGCGCCTGGCCACGATCGCACCGTGGGGCCGTTGCCCCGGTGTCTCGCGGCGATGCGTCTCCAACACCTCGAAGCCCGCCATCTCGAGGCGCTCGGCGAGCTCGCGGAGCGGCCATCGCCAGGCCGTCACCACCTGATGGTCGAAGGCCTCGAGGCGGTCGCCGTCGAAAAACCCGACGAGCAGCCCGCCGCCCGGCCGAAGGACGCGAGCGAACTCGGCCAGGGGCACGTCGATCGTCGACGGTTCGTGATGGATGAGCGAGTACCAGGCGAGGATTCCGCCGATGCTGCCGCTCGGTGCGTCCAGCTCGTCGAAGGACGCGTGCCGAAACTCCGTGTCCGTGAAGGCTTCCCGGGCCAGCCGGACGAACTCCTCCGTCGCATCCAGCCCGACGGCGTCCACCCCCCTCCCCGCCAGGAACGCGGTCCACTGCCCGGGACCGCAACCGGCATCCAGCACCCGCCCGCCCAGCGTCGAAGCCCACGAGCCGACGAGCTGGGCGTCATCCGGGTGGACGGAGCCCATGTCGCCGAACAGCTCTGCGTACTCGGCCGCCCGGCGGCCGTAGGCCTCGGCCGTCTCGTTCCTCGTCACCATGTCAGAGTTCCCGCAACTCGTCGCCCACGAAGAAGTAGATGTTCTCGTGCTTGAAGCCGTACTCGCCGCCGGGGCGGCGCAGGTGTGGCTCGAAGGTGAAGCACTCGACCGATCCCAAGGGCGCCCCGTTGCCTCGCTCGATGTAGATCCGGTCCGCGCTGCGCCTCTCGATCGAATGCCCCACATTGCCGAGGAAGTCGAGGTTCTCGAAGCCCTTGGCCTCGATCCTGCGGTTCATCTCGGCGTGCAGCTCCTCGAACGTCATATCCGGCCGTGCCAGCCCGAGGAGTTCGGCGTGCAGCTCCCGTTCGGCCGCGATGCCCCCGGCCCACCCGGGATTCCCAGAGCGCGCGGGGTCCTCCAGCACCGTCCCGTTCTCGAGGACCAGGGTCCTGGCGAAGTCGCCCCACACGTCGCCGATCCGCGGGCTGAGGTCGATCGTCACGATGTCGTCCTCCCGCACCACCGCATCCGGCGTCCGGTAGGCCTTGCCGGGCACGGACGCCACGGTCTCGCGCCCCGAGAAAACAAAGGCCCCAACGCCCCAGTACCAAAACGCCTCGACGCCGAGGTGCCGGAGGGTCCTTTCCGCCTCGGCACGCAGCTCGACCATGCTGTGCCCCGGGCCGATCCACCCGGCCAGGTGGTCCATGGTGGCTCGGGCCATGTCCTGCACGCGGCGATGCTCACGCAGGCGTTCGGTCGGCGGGGGCGTCCTCATGCCCCCACGCTAGCCGGGCGACGCCGCCCGCTCCCCCGGCACCACGGCGTCGGGCACCATGCGGCGCCTGGCCGCACGCGGCCTGCGAGGGCAGTCAGCCGCGCCCGAAGCGCGCGGCGACGGGGCAGTCGAACGGATCCCGGGCGGAGAGCCCCACCTCGTTGAGATAGCGGATCACGATGCCGTAGGAGTTCCACAGACTCGTTTCCGTGTAGGGAACGCCGTGGGCGGCGCAATACTCGCGCACCAGCTGCGCCGTCCTGGCCAAGTGCGGGCGCGGCATGCTCGGAAACAGGTGATGCTCCACCTGATAGTTGAGGCCGCCCATGAGCCACGTGGCCCACCAGCCCCCGCTGATGTTGCGGGAGGTCCGCACCTGCTTGGTGAAGAAGTCCAGGCGGGCGGAGTGAGCCACCAGGGGCATCCCCTTGTGGTTCGGCGCGAAGGAGGCCCCCATGTACACGCCGAAAACGGCGAGCTGCAGGCCCACGAACGCGAACGCCATGCCCAGCGGGAGAACCAGGAAGGCGGGAACGACGACCAGCGCGATGCGCGCCGTGATGATCGCCAGCTCGGTCCAGCGACCCTTGACGTCGCCCGGCGCGAGCAGGTGCCTGTAGCTCTGCACGTGCAGGTTGAGTCCCTCGAGGGTCAGGAGCGGGAAGAAGAGCCAGCCCTGGTAGCGGGTGATCAACCTCAGGGGCCCGCGGGCGGCGCGCGCGTCCTCCTCGACGAAGGAGATGGTGTCGCGCGCAATGTCGGGGTCGCGACCCACGCGGTTCGGGTTGCCGTGGTGCCGCGCGTGCTTGGAGTCCCACCACGCGTAGCTCAGGCCCACCGAACCGGCCAGCAGGCGGGCCAGCCGCTCGCTCCGCGGCCCCACACTAAGAACCTGCCGGTGCGCGGCCTCGTGAGCCACGAAGGCGATCTGCGTGAAGACGATGCCGAGCGCCGCGGCGATGAGCAGCTGGAACCAGGAATCTCCGATGAGGATGAAACCGGCGACGCACCCGGCCACGGCTGCGACGAGACCCGCGCCCAAGGCCGTGTAGAAGCGCGGCGTCCGGCGCATCAGCCCCAGATCGCGCACGGTCGCCGACAGGTTCAAGTAGGCCTTCGTGTGAGCCGGAAAGGTGGTCGCGTCCGCCACGACGCGTGAAGACGGAAGAGTGCGGGGGGAAAGAGTCGTGGCCATGACCGGCCTTTCGATCGCCGGAGATTGACGCCCCGGACGGGGCGTCACCGTGAACGGCGACTGGTTGAAGGGGCGGCGGAGCCGCGGAGTCGGCGGCGCCGACACGAAGAAGAACCACGCGGAGTGATCGCCGCGGGACCCGCTCCCAGGAACGGAGGAAGGTCACGTCGTCTTGCGGACGACGGCAAGTCCCCGGAAAATGTCCGGGGCGAAAAGTGAAAAATCGCTTCGATGCGCACGGACAGCCGGTCCGCGCCAAACCTCGGAAGGAGACGTCAATGAACTCTCTTCCGCGGCCGAGAAATGGTCTCGGCCCTCCCGGAATCGCCTAGGTACGGGATCGCGGGTTCTTTCGAGCTTACAGCACCGCGTGAGGGTGGCCTCCGGGCTGGCTCCCAGGTGCAGAGGCGTCCGCTCGCGACAGCCCGAAGAGCAGCGAATCACGCGAGCGCCCTCTGGCCATGACGTGGCCTGTCAGGGGCCCGGCCACCTCGGTACCGCGACTCCGACCCCAGTGGACCGAACCGAGCGTGTAACCCCGCAAGCCCCTTCGTCAGGCACCGCCGGTGTGCCACACTCGCCGTCATGCACACAGCGCACCGGGACTCCATCTCCGCCAGGTGGACCGCTTGGGAACGCGCGCCTGAGCTCGTGGTCAATGAGCAACCGGTCGCGCTTCTGGTCGATGACCGCGAGCGCGGAGTCTCGCCCTTCGCCCAACGGTTCACCCTGGCCCGGGTGCGGGGCTGGCTGGAGGCCTACCGAGATCCGGGCCTCGCGGGCGAGGCAGAGGTTGCCTAGGGGGAGCTGGCGTTGTCCGTCTGCTCGATGTGCGGCGATCTTGCGTACGGCGCCCTGGGCGTGTGGCTGTCCCGATCCGCTACCGAAGTCCGCTGGACCAATCCACACTGGATGCCAGCGGACCTGGGAGACAGGTCCGCGGATCCATCCGACGAACTGCCGGTCGGGAGCCGCGGAGCGTTCCTACCGGTCCTCCGCTTTGACTCTGCCGAGTACGACGCCGCCCTTGATCGCATCGCGACCCTCATCCATCAGTGCCCAGCGTCGGATGGCGACTCAGGAGCCTGAGTGGCGGCCCGAAGTCGTCGAGCACCTCGTCGAAACGAGACGACGGGACGGCAGAATGTCCTGCTGAGGCCGGCCAGAAGTGTAGTGGGCTCCGCCCGCAGTCCCACGCAGGAGGCCCCAGATGCCCGCCACGGTCCGATGCGGCGAGCCGGCCCTGATCCCTAGCGTGGAGGCATGAACTTCACCAAAAAGAACGCCACCCTCCTGGCCCTCCTGCTCGTTCCCGCCGCTCTCTCCCTGAACGCCTGCGGTGCCCTTCCCGGAACGAGCAGCGACCTCGACCGCTCCGCCGAAAAGACGGCGGCGACCTCCGAGGACGGTGTTGCAAACGGCCTGTTGCCGCGGTGGGTTCCTGCCAGCGGCACCGACGTCAAGCTTGAGCAGCGCAGCACGGGTGCCGAGCGCCTCTTCGTCATGGACTACGACCGCCCGTTCTCCTCCGAGCAGTGCCTCACCGTGAAGTCCGCCGGGCAGCCGACGGATCGGGAGCTGGCCGAGGCCTATGCCGCGGATGACCGCTTCAAGGGCTTCGAGGCGAAGGACATCTCCAGCACCCGCACTCTCAGCGCCGACTGGTGGCCCGCTGACGCCCAGTCCAAGACGCAGTGGCTGTGCGGGCGCTTCTGGGTGCACCAGAGCGACGGCAAGCTCTACGCCTTCTCCCCCGACACCCAGACCGCGGTGGACGGCGTGCTGCGCGAGCGCAAGGACGCCAAACAGTCCTAGATCCCGCCGGGCTCCCCGCCCCCGAAGCCGCCGTCGTAGTCGCCGCCGGCCATGTTGTTGAAGCGCGAGTAGTGGCCCTGGAATGCCACGACGATCGTCTTGGTGGGGCCGTTACGGTGCTTGGCCACGATCACGTCGGCCTCACCCGCACGCGGGGACTCCTTGTCGTAGATGTCCTCGCGGTGCAGCAGGATGACCATGTCGGCGTCCTGCTCGATGGAACCGGACTCACGCAGATCGGAGACCTGGGGCCGCTTGTCGGTTCGCTGCTCGGAACCACGGTTCAGCTGGGACAACGCGATGACCGGCACGTCCAGTTCCTTGGCCATGAGCTTGAGTGCGCGGGAGAACTCGGAGACCTCCTGCTGACGCGACTCCACCTTCTTGCCCGAGCTCATGAGCTGCAGGTAGTCCAGCACGATCAGCTTGAGGTCGTGCTTCTGCTTGAGGCGCCTGGCCTTGGCGCGGATCTCCATGAGCGACATGTTGGGGCTGTCGTCGATGAAGAGAGGCGCGTCATTCAGGTTGCCCATGGTGTTGGCGATCTTGGTCCACTGATCGTCCTTGACCTGGCCCTTGCGCAGGTCCTGCAGGCCGATCGACGCCTCCGCGGAGAGCAGGCGCATAGCGATCTCGTTGCGCCCCATTTCCAGTGAGAAGAACACGGTGGTCAGGTGGTGCTTGATGGAGGCGGAGCGAGCGATGTCCAGCGCGAACGTGGACTTGCCGACGGCGGGACGCGCCGCGACGACGATCATCTGGCCACCCTGCAGGCCCTGCGTCAGCTCGTCGAACTCGTAGAAGCCCGTGGGCACACCCGTGATGCCCTCGGTGCGTGAGGACGCCGACTCGATCTCGTCCACCGTGCCCTCGATGATGTCCTTCAACGCCACGTAGTCCTCGGAGTTGCGCCGGTCCGCGACCTTCATGACCTCGGCCTGCGCCTCGTTGACAATGGCGTCCACCTCGCCGTCGGAGGAGTAGCCCATCTGGACGATGCGCGTCCCCGCGTCCACGAGCCGGCGCAGCACGGCGCGCTCGCGCACGATCTCCGCATAGAAGCCGGCGTTCGCTGCGGTGGGCACCGACTGGATGAGCTCGTGGAGGTAGGCGGCGCCGCCGATGCGCTGGATGTCCCCGCGCTTGGTCAGCTCGTCGGCCACGGTCACGGCATCGGCCGGTTCGCCGCGGCCGTAGAGGTCGATGATGGCCTCGTAGACCATCTCGTGGCTGGGCCGGTAGAAGTCAACGCCGCGCAGCACCTCGACGCAATCGGCGATCGCGTCCTTGGAGAGCATCATGCCGCCCAGCACGGACTGCTCGGCAACCAGGTCCTGCGGGGGTGTGCGCGAGCCACCCATGGGAGCCATGGACTCCTCGTACTCCTGGATGCTCACGACGGCTCCTCCTGAATTCTGCGACCCGCTCCCAGTGTGGAGCAGGGGACCGACGCCGCGTGCTCGCCTGGGTCGCGATGGGTCCACGCACGGGGCGGGACCACGCAACCGTAGGCCCCCGTCCACAGCGCCGCAAGCCAGTTATCCACAGCTCGATCCACATCCCTGTGAACAAGCGCCGTGGACAAAGGGGAGAGCTGTGGACAAGGTGGGGACAGCGCGGTGCACGAGTTCGCCCAGAGGCCGTACTTCCTTGATCTGACAAGGATTTTGGGGTGTGGACAGAAGTTTTTTCTTCCCCAGTTGTCCCCAAGGTGCCATCCCCCACAGAGAGACATCCGGGAATGCAGGCGGCGGCGGGACCCTCGAAAGTGGCCCTTATCCACAGCAAGAGCGATTTATCCCCAGACACGCCGCCCGCGTGGTCGACGACGGGAGCGCGCGGGCGGCGTCAGCCGACGGCCGGCCGCCCGCTGGGGTAATCGCCCCAGGGCCCGGGGGCGCCCTCGCCGGCCACGGTCTCCGCCCCACGGCGGGCCACCCAGTAATCCGCCGGGAACCGGGTGCCGGACAACGCGGCGTTCAGGTCCACATCGCTGCGGACGGTGCCGTCGGCGTACTGCACGTCGAAGTCGAACGTGGCGACCTTCAGGCCCCACCTGCGCTTGCGCTTCCGCTCGGCCCGCAGCCGCACGGGAAGCTCCTGCCCGTCAATCACTCCACCCGCTCCATTCCTTCTGCGTGACGCGCCGAGCGCGCGGCCGACTCACGGGAACGTGAGCCGGGCGTTGACCTGGGTGTTGATCCACGCGCGGTTGAACGCCTTGTCCACCGTCTCGGTCGCAGACTGCAACGCACCGCCCACGACGGGTACGTCCACGGCCTTCTTGGCGAGCGCGTCCATCGGGTTGTGGATCCACGTCGGGGTGCCCTTGTAGTAGCCGTGGTGCTCCGCGTAGGGGATGACGCGGCCCTCCATCCAGCGCCCCATCGCCACGGTCGACGATTCCGCCCCCTCGGTGAGGGGGCGCATGAGGCCGCGGGCCGCGTAGCTGCCAAGCACGCCGCCCGCGACGCCGGTCGCGGCCCCCATGACCGTGCCCGTCGCGGTGGCCCTGAGGGCACCCATGACGTCGTGGGGACCGGGACCGGTGAAGTAGCCGTAGGCCCCCTGGGCCGCCCCACCGATCCCGCCGGAACTGGCGCCGGCCACCATGGCGCCCACCGGCCCGCCGACCCCCGTGGCGATGAGGACGCCGCTTCCCACGACCATGAGGCCGCCGACGGCGTACTCCCAGTTGTCCGCGGCGAAGCCCTTGAGCCCCTGGTGCGCCTCCCCGTAGGCCTTCAGGTCCGCGTCGGTTGCGGGCCGCAGCCCCGTGGGATCGCTCAGGCCGATCGGGTTGTTGCCAGCGAACGCATAGGGGTTGCCGTCCCACCCGGCCCCGACCACGGGGCTGAGCGGATCCGTCGAGAGGAAGCCGCGCGTGGAGGGGTCGTACACCCGCCTCCCCAGCCATTCCAGGCCGGCGAGCGCCAGCCCGCCGTCGGCGGTGGGCCCCGTCCCGTTCGAAGCCCCACCTGGCGCCGTCGGCGTCCGTGAACCCGACGACGGCGCCCGCAGCGTCGTGCCGGAAGGCCGTCCGTGCACCGGAGGGGGACACGACGCCGACCACGCGGCCGGCGGCGTCCCGCTCCAGGGTAGTGGCGTCGCCTGCGGCGTTCGTGACCCCGACGAGCTGAGCGAAGCCGTCGTAGGCGAAGCGCACGGCCACGCCGGTGGGGTCGACGACACGGGTGAGCGTCCCGTTCTCCCACGTCATCTCCGTGACGCCACCCAGCGGGTCCACCAGGCGGACCAGGTCGCGCCCCGTGCCGTCCTCGTACTCGTACGTGACGACGCCCCCGGAGGCCTGAACGACGGCGGTGAGCCGGTCCATGGCGTCGTAGCCGTAGGTGATGTCGGCGCCCTCCGGCGTGACGGTGCGCGTCCGACGCCCGCGCTCGTCGTACGCGTGGACCGTCACGGATCCATCGCGTTCCGTGAGCGAGACCAGGTTGCCGTGGCGGTCGTAGGCCATCGGCTGGCGTTGATCGTCGCCGTCGACGAGTCCGACGAGGCGGCCCCTCGCGTCCGCCACCCACGCGTTGGACCGGGTGCCGTCCTCGTCCGAGACCACGGTGGCGCGCCCGGGAAGCTAGGCGAAACGCACTCGCCTGCCGTGCCGCGAGAGCTACGCCCGCACGCGGCCCAGCTCGTCGTATTCGTTGCGGGCCTCGACGACGCCCGCGGCGGAGACCACGGCCTCGACGAGCCCGCGCTCGTGCTCCAGGGCGGACACGGACCCGTCCCCCGCGCGGTGCAGGACGACGGTCTGCCCCTCGCCGCGGCCCGCGGCCACCCAGGCGCCGGATCTCGCGTGCGCCCACCAGCCGCCGTCGTTGTCCCTGACCACGAGGAGGTCGCCCGACGCCGCGTGCGCTCCGTCCGCGGCGTCCGCCTCGGCCGTCAGCCACAGGTTCTCCCCCTCCGCGCGCCCCCAGCCCTCGCCCTCGCGCGGGAAGTCCACGGCGCGGCCGTCGGCGAGGACCCAGCGGGCCCCGTCGTCTGACAGCTCGAGACGCTGGTCGAGGACGGAGGCCCAGCCGGGGCCGGCCAGCCCGGAGGGCAGCGAGTTGTACATGCGGGTCAGGGCGAGACCCGGCGCCCCGACGAAGGCCAGGTCGGTCTCCGGCTCGATGAAGTTGCCGGTGGCCGTGTTCACGGGGTCCATGGCGTAGCCGGTCGTCCGCGCACCGCCGGCGGCCGTGGGCGGGTCGATCTGCAGATCGGTGCGCGTGGCGTTCACGCCCACGGAGCGCAGCGCCTCGTTCAGCGCCGCGTTGGACACTGTGGACACGGAGCCCTCGCCCCCGGCCGCCGCGAGGGCGGAAAGCTGTCCCTGAAGGGACCCGGGCTGGCCCGCGAGCTCCGAGTCCAGGGTGCGGGAGCCCGCGGCGAAGCTGCGCAACTCCTCGGGACGGGCCGACGACGTCCCGCCCGCGCCGCCCCCGGAGTCCGGGGTCTCGCGGGGCTGTGCAGGAGGCGCCGACGCCGCGAACACGGGGGCCGGTTCGGCCGGTTCCGATGGCGGCGTCATCTCCGCGCTCGTGACCCAGTCCCAGCCCTTCTCCCACCAGTCGTCGTGCTGCAACTCCCAGTCGCGCGCCCGACGGCGCCGGTCGTCCTCGTTCTTGGCGGCGTCGCGGATCTTCTGGGCGAAGTCGGCGACGGTGCGCAGCCGTGCGGCCACCTCACCGGCGTCGGAAGCGGCGGTGGCGGCGTTCGTGGCGAACAACTCCGCGAAGTGGCCCTTGAATTCGGTGTTCGCCGTGCTCACGTACGACGCCCGCGAGGGAACCTGCCCGTCCAGTTTCGCGGCGGCGGCCCGGAAGGTGCGCACTAGGGCATCCGCCACGGCATAGTCGAAATCCAGCGCCTTCGAGGCGTGCAGCTCACCACTCAAGAACGTTGCCTCCCCGGGACGATGCCCCGCCGTCGTCGCCCCGTGGGCGGTCGCCTCCGTGGAACCAGGGTGGGCGGCGCGCCTAGAGGAGTGCCGTCACGGTGCTGTGGCACCCCTGTGGGGTGCGCGGTGTGGGGAATTCACCGGCTCAGGACGCCGGGGTGGCGCGGGAGGAACGCATGGCCTTCTTCTGCTTGAGCGACTCGTCGGCGAGCAGACGCTCGTACTCCTCAGTGCCGGAGGCCACGAGCGCCACGCGGCCGCGGTCGTCGAAGTGGAAGCCCCAGCCATAGCGCTTCGCCAGGGGCGAAGCCCTCAGGCAGGCCTGCGAGCGGGAGAAGAACTCGTCCCAGTCGGCGTCCCGCTCGGTGTCGGAGAGGCCCTTGCGGCGGGCGTGCACCTCGAAGAGGAGCTCGTCGGAGGTATAGGCATACGGGCGAGCCTGCAGGAGCTCGAACTCCAGCTCGGCAACCGAGGGACCGGCGTCCCCGTGGGGCGGGGTAATCCCGCCGTCCGACGGACCGTCGTCGGACACCGCGATGAACGTGTCCGTGTAGTTCGTGGTGCCCATGGTGCGTCCCCTCGCTCGGGTGGTACATCGGAACCACCACCCTGTCGCGCCGCGGCCAGCGGGTCAAGGGCGCGGCGCGGCCCCGGCAATGTTCGGCGCAGCGCGCGTCCGTGTCCGACGCGGCGCGTTCAGATCGCGAACTCGGGCTGGCGCAGCTCGTGGAAGCCGGAGTCCTGGAAGACCAGTGGCGCGTGCTCGCCGTCGTGCGTGGCCACACCATGGACCTCCAGCAGCACCACGTGGTGGTCCCCCGCGGGGACCTCGGCATAGACGCTGGTCTCCAGCCACAGGGCGGAGCGGTCCAGGTAGAGGGCACCGCCCTCCGTCCCGGTGAGGGAGAGCCCGGCGAAGCGGTCCCCCGTCTTGGAGGCGATCTGCCGGCACACCCCATGGTGCTCCGAGCCAAGGATGGAGACGCCGATGCGCCCGGAGCGCTTGACGACGGGCCAGGTGTTGGAGGTGTTCTGCACGGCGAAGGAGACGAGCGCCGGCTCCAGGGACACCCCCACCGTGAAGCTGGAGGCCACGATGCCCTGCGGCGCCCCGTCGATCGTGGCGCACAGGGCCGCGATGCCGGAGGGGAAGCGCGCGAAGGCCTGGCGCAGGGTGGTGGGATCGAGCTCTTGGGTCAGCGACATGGCGCACCTCGTGGTTCGGTGCCTGCCCGGCGTGGGAGGCGGTACTTGCCCGCGAGGGTCACGCGGGCCGAATCCTCACCTGGGGCACCCCGCTACTGCTTGAGGGTTGCCGGCGGACCAGCCAGGGCTTCGCGTCCGCGCTCTTGATTCATGCGCCACGCTACGAGGCGCGGCGCCCGGGCTTCAACTGTGTTGCGTCAGACGACGCGATCGGGCCGCGCGGCGTCGGTACGTCGAGTGGACGTCTGCCCGTCGATTGGACAGGCAGACGTCCACTCGACGGGCACCCCCGGCGCGCTGGGGGGCACGCGAGCCCCACCGCCGCGCACTTCCTGTCCACGCATCCCGCGCGGCGGATTTCCTGTCCACGAAACCCGCAAAGCACGGACTGGAGGGCGCCGGTCGGCGGGATCCGTGGACAGGAACCTCGACCCACCTGCCTCCGTTGCCGATCCAGCTGTGCACGCGAAACCGGGGCTTTCGCGGGCAAACGGGGATCAGCAACTCTGGAAAAGGTGCCGCTCCGACGCGACCGGGCCGGGCGGCGTCGGGCACCCGGCCTCGAACACAACGAGGGCCCCTCCCGGACGAATCCGGAAGGGGCCCTCGGAGAGCCGTCCCGCCCCGCGCGTTGCCGAAGGAATCAGCGGAGCGCAGAGCGGGAAGAAATCACTTCTTGGACTTCTTCTTGGACTTCTCGGCCACGATCTGCAGATCGATGTTGGCCAGGACGTCCTCGTGCAGGCGCACGGTGGCGGCGTAGTTGCCCGTGGACTTGATGACCTGGGCGATCTCGACGTTGCGCTTGTCGACCGAGCCGAGGCCGGCGGCCTCGATGGCGGAGGCGACGTCGGCCTGCTTGACGGTGCCGAACAGGCGACCACCCTCGCCGGCCTTGACGGTGATCTTCACCGGCGTCGAGGCCAGACCGGCGGCGATGCGCTGGGCGTCCTCGAGGTTGGCCACGGCGCGAGCGGCGCGGGCGGCCTTGATGTTCTCGATCTCCTTCTCCCCACCCTTGGTCCAGGTGATCGCGAAGCCGCGGGGGATCAGGTAGTTACGGGCGTAACCGTTCTTGACGTCGACGATGTCGCCGGCGGTACCAAGACCAGTCACTTCGTGGGTCAGGATGAGCTTAGCCATGCTTGAATCTCCCTTTCTCAGCCGCGGCCCGCGCCGGAGTACGGCAGCAGAGCGACTTCGCGGGCGTTCTTGATGGCCTGGGCCAGCTTGCGCTGCTCCTGCACGGAGACACCCGTGACGCGGCGGGCACGGATCTTCCCACGGTCAGAGATGAACTTGCGAAGCAGGGCGACGTCCTTGTAGTCAATGACCTTGACGTCGGCGGCCTTCAGCGGGTTGGACTTCGGTTTCGGCTTGCGGATTTCAGCCTTAGCCATCGTGGAGCTCCTTCGTTGAAGCGGAGCCCGCGGATCGATTCCGCGGGATGGTGGGTGTGGTTGGTGAATCAGAAGGGAGGCTCGGAGGCACCCGGGGTGGAACCCCAGCCGCCGTTGTTCCCGCCCTGCGCCGGCGACCCCCAGGGGTCGTTGGCCGGAGCGGGAGAGCCCCAGTCGCCGCCGCCCCCGCCGGTGTTTCCACCGCCGAAGCCGCCAGCGGGCTGGCCGCCGCCCTGGGGCGCGTTGTTGCCGCCGCCGAAGCCTCCGCCGCCGCTGTTGCGCTGCGTGCGGGTGACCTTGGCGGAGGCGTAGCGCAGGCTCGGGCCGATCTCGTCGACCTCGAGCTCCATGACGGTACGGCGCTCGCCTTCCTTCGTATCGTAGGACCGCGACTTGAGCCGACCCTGGGCGATCACGCGGGTGCCCTTGGTCAGCGTCTCGGCGACGTTCTCCGCGGCCTCACGCCAGACCGACGCGCGAAGGAACAGGGTCTCCCCGTCCTTCCACTCGTTGGACTGGCGGTCGAACGCGCGGGGAGTGGAAGCGATCGTGAAGTTGGCGACGGCCGATCCGGACGGCGTGAAACGCAGCTCGGGGTCGGATGTCAGATTGCCGATGACCGTGATGACGGTATCGCCTGCCATGGTTGCCTCCTACCTAGTAAGTCGTGGTCCGCGTCGATCGCCGTCAGGCGATGCGCTGATCCTCGGGACGGATGATCTTGGTGCGCAGGATCGACTCGTTGAGCGTCAACAGACGGTCCAGCTCGGTGGACGTGGCCGGCTCAGCGGTGAAGTTGACGACGGCGTAGATGGCCTCGTTCTTCTTCTTGATGTCGTAGGCCAGGCGGCGGCGACCCCAGATGTCGATCTTGTCGACGGAGCCACCATCCTTGGTGACGACCTCGAGGAACTTGTTGAGCGTCGGCTCAACGGTGCGCTCGTCGACCTCGGGGTCGATCAGCACCATCAGCTCGTAGGCACGCATGTGAACCCACCTCCTTTGGACGTATACGGGCACGGTCTTTCCGTGCCAGGAGGTTCTGTGCGTGTGCCCCGTTCCCGCGACCGGATGGCCGCATGACGCAGGGCAACCCCACCAGTCTAGCCGACGGGGGCGTCGGGGCTAAAGCCCAGGGGGTGGTGGCGGGTGCCACAGCCCGCGGGACGTGCCGGTGCTGCGCGCACCCTTCGCCCCGCCCGACGCCGCGTTGCCGGTCCTTGTGCCTGCCACCCCCCTTGCGCACGGCGGCCGGGTGCGGGAGCGTCGAGGTACGCGACGAAGGGAGCCCGCCATGACGAGAGTGCCCGACTACAGCTACACGAGCTACCTGCGCGCCACCGCGACCCAGGTCTGGGACGCCCTGACCGATCCGGAGACGACCGGCCGTTACTGGGGTCACCGGCAGGTCTCCACGTGGAGGGTCGGGGACCCCGTGGAGCACGTGCGCGTGGACGGATCAGGCATCGCCGACGCCGGCGGGCGCGTCCTCGAGGCGGACGCGCCGCGGCGCTTGTCCTTCACCTTCGGCGACCCTGGCGCGGAGGAAGAGCCGGGGCGGCGCAGCGTCGTGGCCTTCGACATCGAGGAGGGTGCCGGCATCGTGCGCCTCACGATCACCCACACGGAGCTGCCCAGCCCCGAGGACCGAGCCGCCGTCGAAATCGGCTGGCCCGCAGTGTTCTCCAACCTCAAGACGCTCCTGGAGACCGGCGAGGTCCTCCCCCAGGAGCCCTGGACCTTCGAGGACTGACCCCGCCGGCGCTCACGAGACCGCGGGGCCTCAGCCCACGGACGGGGAGGGCTCACCCTTCCCTCCGAGAATGCCGGCGGGCAATCGCTGCTGAAGAGTGGGCGCCACCGTGGCCAGAAAGGTATCCCCGGCATGGTTGGCATCGCGATACACCAGGACGTTGCCGATCACCGCCGGGCAAACCCCCTCCGCACAGAAGCGATCGCTCACGTCCACGACCCAGGTGCCCGGCACCGTTCTGGCCGCGTCCACGGCTCCGTCGACACGCAGGTCCTTCTTGCTCCGGGAATCGCACACCTGCGGGTGATCGAGGTGAGCCGCGACGCAGTCCCGCACCATCTGCCCACCGGGCAAGGAGGGGGTTGGCGTGTCCCTCACGACGATCACACGACTCCCGGTGGCCTGCAGCTGTCGGAAGACATCCGCGAACCCGGGACGTGGATCAGCCACGTAGCTCGATCCCGTCCAGTCCTCTGTGATGACGGCTTGTGGCTTCTCCCGCAGCAAGGAGGCCAAAGTCGCCTTGTTGGCGGCGATGCAGTCGGACGTTCCCTGGCGTTCCAGGACGCGAGGCACGGACGTGAAGGGGCAAGACTTCTTCACGTAGGTCACGAGCCGCCACCCCGTCCGCTTCGCCATGGCGTCCAGGCTCCTCAGCCACTGTTCCGCGTGGGAGTCTCCCACCAGCGCCACGGTCCTGGTGGCCTTCACATCGCCCTGCACGCAACGGGGCGTGGACGCAGCGGCCACCTCGCCGAAACAGCCCTTCCTGTCCTGGCGGTCGCTCCCCGCCCTGGCCGGCACCGGGACGATGCTCTTTCCGTCCACGAACGCGGCACCCCCTGCGGTGTCCCACGCCGCCGCGCCGAATCCGGACGGCTTCGCCGCCAGGAGCGCCTGCGCCGCCGTCGCCTGTTGCTCCGCCACGGCCTGCGCCCGCACCGACGGCACAAACGCCACGCCGACGGCGAGCGCCGTCACCACCGCGCCGATGCCCACGGTCCGCCAGGTGTGCTTCGCCGTGAACCGCCAGCGCCGCGCCGGGCGTTCCACGAGGTAGTAGCTCGCCGAGGCCAGCACCAGCGAGACGAGCACGAGCCCCACGGCCTGCCACCAGTGCGGCCGCGGGGACACGAGCTGGTGGAACACCATGATGACGGGCCAGTGCCACAGGTACAGCGAGTAGGAGGTGTCACCCACCCACTGGACGGGCCGGAAATCGGTCACGGGATGCAGCGAACCCCACCCGGAGGTCCGGCCGGCCGCGATGATCGCCGCCGTCCCGAGCACGGGGAGCACGGCACCCTGCCCCGGGAACGGCGTCGCGTCCGAATACCCGAAGGCCACGTACACCAGCACCGCGAGGCCCGCGAGCGCCACCGTCTTGCGCACCACGGGGTGCGCGTTCCAGCCGGCGGCGGGCAGGGCGGCCGCCAGGAGACCGCCGATCCCGAGCTCCCACACGCGCGCCGTCGTCACGAAGTACGCGGCCGGGTCGCCTCCGCGGACCAGGTGGATCGAGTACACGAGCGAGGCCACGATGACGACGGCGAAGAACAGCGCGGCGACGGGGCGGATGCCGCGCCCTTCCCTGCCCGACGGCGCGCCGTCACCGAAGTGCCGACCGTCGCCCAGGTGCCGTCCCGCGCCGCCCCGGGGCCGGACCCCGGCCTCACCCCCGCGGCGCTTGGCACGGGACGGGGCACCGGCCACAGCGACGACGAGCAGCACCAGGAGCGGCCAGGCCACGTAGAACTGCTCCTCCACGCCCAACGACCAGAAGTGCTGCACGGCGGTGGGTGCGTTGTCCGCGGCCAGGTAGTCCACCGAGTCGGCCGCGAGCGCCCAGTTCTCCACGCTGAGCAGGGACGCCACGGCCTGGCGCGTGATGTCGCCCCACTGGGTGGAGGGCCACCACGCCAGCGTCGCGGCGACGACGGCCAGGACGGTCACGATGGCCGCCGGCATGATCCGGCGGATGCGCGCGGCCCAGAACTTCGGCAGGGAGATGCGGCCCGTCGTCCGCACCTCCCGCAGCAGGTGCCCCGTGATGAGGAAGCCGGAGATGACGAAGAAGACATCCACGCCCACGAAGCCGCCCGGAGCCGCCTTGGGGTAGAGGTGGTAGACCACCACGAGCGTCACGGCGAGCGCGCGGAGCGCCTGCACCTCCGGGAGGAAACGGCGCGGCGAGACGGGAGCGGGAACTGCGGGCATCCACCCAGGGCACCAGCCGCAAGGAAAGTCTTGGTGAACGGTCCGCGCCGCCCAGGTGAAGGAGCCCTGTGGGTTCGCGGCGAAGCGCGCGAACGGACGGCCACATGAACCCCACGATGCATCTACTCTAACATTTTTACAGTAGAAAAATCCCCGGAATCACGCGGAATTCGGGCCTACTGTCACGCCTACTCTCACACCGGTGTTCCAGTAGATGTTCCAGTTGGCGTCGCGACCGCCGACCCGGAGACGGCCTCCCACGAGGCGCGCGGGTCCTTGGGGCTCTTGCCGTTCCACCGGACGTATCCGGCCTGACGTAGAGCGTTGAGACCTCTCAGCGCCGTGGGGCGAGCAACACCGACGACCTCGGCGACCTCGCCGGTGCTCAGGCCAGAGGCAGAGTCCCTCAGGGCGATAAGGATCTGCTGTTGGGCCCGGGGAAGTTCCTCGATCAGGTCCCGCTCGACGGCCTCATTGGACAGGGTCAAGATGACGCTCCCGGGGGTCTGGCGATACACGGGATCGGACAGACCGACCGCCCTCATCTCGCCGACCATGCGTCGAATGCCCTCACCCAGCTCCTGCGTAATCCCCAGGTCCGTGCAGGCCCGAGCGATGCGGGGGTTCCGGGCGAATCGCTTGATCGACAAGGGCGACGACGGATCGACGATCCCAGGGAACCGCCCGGGACTCTCGATCGTGATCCGGTCGTCGTAGATGTTCACGTGAATGTGGTCGCCCTGGGTGCTGTACGAACGGTGCACCATCGCGTTCACCACGCCCTCGAGCCACACGTCCTCCGGAACGAGCCCCACGTCCTCGAAGCGCCCCGTGGCCGTCAATGCTCGCCGGGTGGGCTGCCAACGTCGAATCGAATCCCTGGCGTTCTCCAGCAGCTCCGGGATCGGACCGTCGAAGCGCTCGTCCCCGACCAAGTTTTGACGCGCCCCCGTCTCACTGCGCCGGCCCTGGAAGCGACTCACACGCACCTGTGCGGACGGGACCGCCCGTTCGGGGTGCCGCGCAAAGAGAAGCGCCCCGGCCACGGTGAGCGCGCCATCCTCCGACAACTGACGAGCCTCCAGCAGCCTGAGCACGTCCGGTGCACCGAGCGTCCGCGCGTACTCCTGAGCCAAATCCATGTTCACGTCGGCCGTCGTCAAGGCCGTCTTCACGGACTCGTACGCCGACTGGTTCTTGTCATAGAAGAGCTCGCGGCGCTGGGCAAAGCTGAGCTTGCGGCTCTCATCGCCGATGCGGAGGAAGCACTCGTCGCGGTGCGTGGCGTACACGTGTGAACCCGTGGGCACGTCGATGACGAGCAGATGATCGGGATGCCCGTCACCACGCCGACAGCTGCGCAGGGAGAACTGCGCGGGAACGGTTGGCTCCGTGAAGTCCACGGCCGTCTGCATCAGCGCGTTGAGGTGCCCCGCATCCGCGTCGACGCCTTCGACCACACCGGCCAGCAAGCCGACGACGATCACACCACCCTCCGCGTTCGCCAGCGCGACGATACTCTCCGCCAGCTTCTTCGGCTCGATGCGCGCCGACTTCCGGTCGTACCACTGGCTCTCCGGAAGCTGCAGCAACCGGGCGCCGATCTGGTCCTCGTCACCGGCCAGAGCCACATCGATCGCGTCCACACTCATGTATCTACTCTAACATTTTTACAGTAGAAAAATCCCCGGAATCACGCGGAATTCGGGCCTACTGTCACACCTACTCTCACACCGGTGTTCCAGTAGATGTTCCAGTAGGCGTCGCGACCGCCGACCCGGCCTCAGACGGTGAAGAACTCCCCCGCCACCGCGGCCAGCGCGTGCAGATCGGCGACGCCGGCCAGCTCCCGCGCCGAGTGCATCGAGAGGATCGGGATGCCCACGTCCACGGTGCGCAGCCCCAGGCGCGTGGCCGTGATGGGGCCAATGGTGGAACCGCACGGCACGGCGTTGTTGGAGACGAACTCCTGGTACGCCACCCCGGCGGCCTCACACCAGCCGGCGAAGGCGGCGGCGCCCACGGCGTCGGTCGCGTAGCGCTGATTGGCGTTGATCTTGAGGATGGGCCCGGATCCGAGCAACGGCTTCACGACCGGATCGTGCTTGCCCGCGTAGTTGGGGTGGACGGAGTGGCCCACATCGGAGGAGAGGCACCACGAGGAGGCAAAGGCGCGGCGTCGTTCCTCGACGCCGGCGCCCAGCGACGCGTACACGCGCTCCAGCACGTCCTCGAGGAACGGACCGGCCGCGCCGGAGCGCGACTCGGAGCCGAGCTCCTCGTGGTCGAAGGCGCCGAGCACGGCGATCGGCGAGTCGGTGCCGGAGGCCGCGATGGACTCTGCGGCCTCGGCGAGCGCGACGACACCGGCGTGGACGCTGGCCAGGTCGTCGAGCCGTCCGGAGGCGAAGAACGCGTCCCCCGCCCCGAACACGGCGCCGCGGGCGGAGTCGGCCACGACCAGGTCGAAGCCGCGGATGCGTTCCGGGTCCACGCCGGCGGTCGAGGCGACCTCCGCCAGCAGGTCGGCAGAGGCTGGCTCGCCGAGTCCCCACACGGGCTGCGTCTGGACCTGGCGGTCCAGGGTGAAGCCCTCGTTGGCGCCGCGGTCCAGGTGGATCGCCAGCTGCGGGAGGCGCAGGAGCGGGCCGGTCGCGGCCAGGGTGACGGAACCGTCGTCGAGCACCAGGCGACCGGCCAGGCGCAGCTCGCGATCCAGCCAGGAGTTCAGCAGCGGACCGCCGTAGACCTCCACGCCGGCCTGCAGCCAGCCGTGCGCGCCCGTGGTGGGCTTGGGCTTGAGCTTGAAGCCGGGCGAATCGGTGTGGGCACCAAAGACGTTGACGGCGCTCGTGGAGCGAGCACCGGCCGGGACCGCCCAAGCGATCGCGGCGCCGTCCCGCACCACCACGAAGCGCCCGCCGGGCTGGACCGGCCAAGCCTCCGCCTCGTCCAGCCGGGCGAAGCCGGCCGCCTCGAGACGCCGGGCCACCTCCTCGGCGGCGTGGTAGCTGGAGGGGGACGCGGCGACGAAGTCCGCGAGATCCTCTGCGTGGCTCAGGGCGGCCGTGGTGACGGGCATGTGGAGGCCTTCCGGGTCGGTGATGCGTCCGCCCTCGATCGTATCCCCGGGGCCCACCGGAGCCGGGGGATACTGGGTGCACCGCCCGGCGATCCCGGCGGCGTCACCCCGAGAACCCGGACCCCAGGAGCACCATGCCGTCCAAGATCATCCTCGACTGCGATCCAGGGCACGACGACGCCGTGGCCATGCTGCTGGCCTGGGGCAACCCGGAGATCGATCTGCTGGCCGTCACGACGGTGGCCGGGAACCAGACCCTGGACAAGGTCACGCGCAACGCGCTCTCGGTGGCGCGCGTGGCCGGCATCGGGGGCATCCCCTTCGCGGCCGGCGCCGACCGCCCCCTCCTACGCCCCGTCACGGTGGCCGACGACGTGCACGGCGAGTCGGGACTGGACGGCCCGGTCCTGCCGGAGCCGGAGATCGAGCTGGACCCCCGCCACGCCGTGGACGTCATCATCGACACCGTCATGGCGCACGAGCCCGGCACGGTGACCTTGGTCCCCACGGGCGCCCTGACCAACATCGCCCTCGCGGTCCGCAAGGAGCCGCGGCTCACCGAGCGCGTCAAGGAGGTGGTCCTCATGGGCGGCGGCGTCCACGAGGGCAACTTCTCCCCCATGGCCGAGTTCAACATCGCGGTGGATCCGGAGGCTGCACAGATCGTCTTCGCCGCCGGATGGAAGGTGGTCATGGTGGGCCTCGACGTGACCCACCAGGCTCTCGCGACCGACGCCGTCCGCGAGCGCGTCCGTGCGCTTGGCACCGCTCCCGCGCGCTTCGTGGACGAGCTCATGGACTTCTTCGCGGCCGCCTACGCCCAGAACCAGGGCTTCGACGCCCCGCCCGTGCACGATCCGTGCGCCGTGGCCTACGTGATCGACCCGAGCATCGTCACCACGGTCAACGCGCCCATCGACGTGGAGACGCAGGGCCGCCTCACCACCGGCATGACGGTCGTGGACCTGCGCGGCCCGGCGCCGGAGGGCTGCCCCACGTGGGCCGGTCGCGAGCTGGACGCGGAACGCTTCTGGGACCTCGTGGTCGACGCCGTGCGACGCCTGGGTGAGCCCGCCCTGTAAGGCGCGAGCCCGCCACCCGAGCCAGGACCCACCCTCCGAGCGGATTCACTGCCCCAGGCTCACTCCTCCCACGGGTTGAGCAGCCGCACCCCGGTCGGCGCGAAGTCCTTGACGTTGCGCGTCACGAGAACCAGGCCGTGCACCAGGGCCGTCGCGGCAATGAGGGTGTCCATGGCGGGACGCGGTTGCGGCACCTGGAGCGAGGCCGCCCGCACGGCGACGCCCTCATCGAGGGGCAGGACACGCCCCGCGAAAGCGGGCTTCACCTGGCCGTCGAGCCAGGCCCGGAGGACGTCCCCTTGGGCCGGATCACGCAGTTCCACGCGCCGGACGCCACACTCGAGCTCGTACAGGGTCACGGCGCTCACGGCCAGGTGGTGGGGACGCTGCCGCCCGGCCCACGCGCGCACGCTCGCCTCGGCCACGGAGACCGGCTTGCGCAGCTCGCTCACCACGTTGGCATCCAAGAGAAAGCTCACCATGCGACGTCTCGCGGAAGCTCACGCGAACGTTCCACGGAGAAGTCCACGTCGACGTAGACGTCCTCCGCCATGGCGATCCAGTCCACGATGGAGCGCCGGTCCACGAGTTCCTCGTAGCCCTCCGCCGTGAGCAGGACGTAGGCGGGCTTGCCTCGATCGGTGATCGTCACGGGTCCCAGCTCCGCCGCGCGCTTGGCCGCGCTAACGTCCCGGTTGAACTCGCCGGCGGAGATGGTGGTCATGACCGACTCCTCATCGTAGGTATCTACCTACTTTGATCCCGTCCGGCTGCGGCGTCAACCCCCGCGTCGATGCACCCGCCACCCGAGCGGGACCCACCGTTCGAGCCCCTCAGGCGGCGTCGCCCGGCGTGACGATGCCGTGCTCGTAGGAGAAGACCACGGCCTGGACGCGGTCGCGCAGCGCCAGCTTGGCCAGCACGCGGCGCACGTGGGTCTTGACGGTGGCCTCGGAGACGAAGAACGCCGTGGCGATCTCCTGGTTGGAGCGCCCGGCCGCCATGGCCTCGAGAATCTCCCGCTCGCGCGGCGTGAGCTCGGCGATGGCACGGGCGGCCGCGGGGTCCACGTCCGGGACGGACGCGACACCGGGCGCGGATCCGGGCACGGCCCCGGCCGGGCGCACGTAGGCCTCCAGCAGACGCCGGGTCACGCGCGGTGCCACGACGGCGTCGCCGCTGGCCACGAGGCGGACCGCCCTGGCCAACTCGTCCGGGTCCACGTCCTTGAGCAGGAACGCGCTGGCCCCCGCGGTGAGCCCGTTGAAGGCGTACTCGTCCAGGTCGAAGGTGGTCAGGATGATGACGCGCGTCTCGGGAAACTCGGCGACGATGCGCCGCGTGGCCTCGATGCCGTCCATGACCGGCATGCGCACGTCCATGAGGACGACGTCCGGCCGCAGCCTGGCCACGAGCTGGACGGCGGCGGCGCCGTCGGAGGCCTCGCCCACCACCTGGATGCCCTGTTCCGCGTCCAGGATCATGCCGAAGCCGGTGCGCAGCAGCGGCTGGTCGTCCACCAGGGCCACCCTGATCTCCGGCTCGCTCATGCGTCCTCCTCCCGGCCGCGCCGCGAGCGGCCAGCCTCCGTGATGGCGGGGAGCCATGCCTCGACGCCCCATCCGCCGCCCTCGAGCGGCCCGGCCGTGACCGATCCCCCGAAGAGCTGCGCACGCTCCACCATGCCAGAAAGGCCGATCCCGCTCCCCTGCGAGCGCGGGCGCCGGGAGGCCTGCCTGCCGTCGTCGCGCACCCGGACGTGCACGCCACGCGGATCCACGCGCAGCCACACGAGGACCTCGTGCGGCTCGCGGGCGTAGCGCAGGGCGTTGGTGAGGGACTCCTGGATGATGCGCACCGTCGTGAGCCGCAGGGCGGGGTCCTGCGGCAGCAGGCCATGGCGATCCACGCGCAGGGGCAGGCCGGCGGCGCGGAATCCGTCCAGCATCTCGTCCAGCTCCTCGCCGCTGCCCGCGGGGTTGAGCGGCGCCTTGTCCGTCTCGTCCCGCAGCACCCCCAGGCTCCTGCGCAGGTCGGCGAGAGCCGTGCGTCCCGTCCTGGCCACCTCCCCCATGACCTGCTCGGCGCGGTCCGGATCGCTCGGGACCACGCGCCTGGCCCCATCGGAGAGCGCGATCATGACGGAGAGGGAATGCGCCACGATGTCATGCATCTCCCCCGCGATCCGGTTGCGCTCGCGCCCTCGCGCCAGGTCCTGGGCCCGCCTGGCCCAGCCCTGCAGCTCCGCCTCGTGCAGGCGCTGGTTGCGCACCCAGGACCCGAAGAAGACGGTGGCGGCGTTGCTGCCCACGTACGTCGCGATGGCCACGGCGATGAGCACGGGGATGACGGCCGGGTCACTCGCCTCGGCAAGCGCCGCGATGGTTCCGGTACGGACGTACCAGACCAGCACGGCCACGCTCTCCAACGCCGTGACGAGCAGGGCCACGGTGTGGACGCGAGCCGCGGCGTACTGCCGCGCCACCGCGTACAGCGCGAACCAGATGCCGGCGCCCTGAGACCCCACTGGGGAGGCCAGCAGCATGCCGGCCAGCTCCGCCGCGGCGACCACCGTGAGCACCAGGAAGGGGTAGCGGCGGCGGAGGAAGAGCGCGGCGCTCACCACCGTCGTCACCGCGATCGTGATGGGCAGGCCCCGGGGACCGGCGTTGACGGTGAGGGTGACGAGGGACAGGGCCGCGTACGTGAGGCAGACGGCCACGTCCATGCTCACGGGGTGCGCGCGGACGAAGCGCCGCACGGGACCGGAGTGCCGGTCCGCCATGGTCCGCCAGACGTCGTCGCCGTGCGGCAGCCCGCTGGGCCCGCGCCAGTCCGGGGCGGCCGCCGGCACCCCGGGCTTCGGGGCCACCGCCGCCCACCCCGTTCCGTCCCCGGGAACGCCGGAGGGGCCCGACGCCGCGTGGCTCGTGCCCGCGGCGTCGGACCCCTCCTGAGCCTGGTTCACCTGGCGGCCCGGTACTTGAAGCTGAACCAGCCCGCCACGAGCGGGACGAGACCCCAGAAGGCGGTGGTCAGCCAGGCGTCGAGCGGACCGAGCGTGGTGGAGTCCAGCCCCGCGGCACCGTTGAGCTCCGCGAGCCCGGGATCGGCCGGCCGCAGGGCGCCCACCGCCTCCATGGGCAGGTGACGCGAAAGCCAGCCGACGATCTCCACGGTGGGCGCCAGCGCCGTGACGATGGCGAGCACCATGCTCACGAGGACCACGAGCCCGATGAGGGTCACGATGGCCCCGGCCGTGTTGCGCAACAAAGCGGCGAAGCCCAGGGCCAGCCAGACGAGCACCAGCACCACGAGCCCGGAGACGAGGGCGTGGCGCAGCAGCGTGGAGCCCACGTCCGTGCCGTAGGAGTACGCCTTGAGCACCAACAACACCAGACCAGTGGCCGCCAGATGCGCCAGGAACCCGGTGACGAAGCCGACGACGCCGGCGATCGCGGCCTTGGCGAGGTACGCGGGCGTGCGGGACGGCACGGCGGAGAAGGTGGAGACGATGGTGTGAGTGCTGAACTCACCGCCCGTGTTCACGATGATCACGCAGGCCAGCAGGAGCGCGCCGAACTGGAATCCGCTCGTGGCCAGCTGCGTCACCATGAAGGTGGGGAACGTCCCGCCGGAGATGCCCAATTCGGAGGGGGCACCACTCGACGTGGCCGCGATGGCCCACGTGCCCAGGGCCGCGAAGGCCAGGGTCAGCCCCACGCCCGTGAGGAAGAGGATCCACGTGGCCCGCAGGCTCCAGTACTTGCGCCATTCCGAGCGCAGGACGCGGCCGAAGGTGACTCTGGCGCCCGCCAGGCTCACCCGCGCCGACGAGGTGTTGTGCGTCTGGGTGGTCATCGCTTCTCTCCCGCCTGGCCGCGCGCAGCCTTCTCCGCTTCCCGTCTGGACCTGCGTCCGCCCGTCGGGTGAAGGGCCTCGTCGAGGGGCACCTCACCGATCACCGAGTCCGAGGGGCCAACACTGCCGGAGCGGTACTCCACCTCCGTCGCCGTGAGCCTGAGGTAGGCATCCTCCAGGGAGGGCCTCACCTGGACCAGTTCCTCCAGCAGCACGCCCAGCTCGAAGGCCGTGCGTCCCACCTGGGCGGAGGTGGCCCCGCGCACCGAGATGGTGTCTGGCCCCTCCCTGCGCACGTCCAAGCCGGTGGCGTGCAGGGCGTCGCCCAGCCGCGCCGTGTCCGGCGTGGAGACCTTGACGTACTCGCCTCCCAGGCCGGAGACGAAGTCGTCCAGCGTGGCGTCGGCGAGGATCCGGCCGCGCCCGATCACCACGACCCGGTCCGCCGTCTGCGCCATCTCCGACATGAGGTGGGAGGAGATCAGCACGGTGCGCCCCTCCGCCGCGAGGTTGCGGCAGAGGCGGCGCACCCACGTGACGCCCTCCGGGTCCAGGCCGTTGACGGGCTCGTCGAAGAGCAACACCTGGGGGTCCCCCAGCAGCGCCGCAGCGATACCGAGGCGCTGCCCCATGCCCAGCGAGAAGCCGCCGGGGCGCTTAGTCGCGACGCCGCCCAAGCCCGTGAGGTCCAGGACCTCGTCCACGCGGGCCGCCGGGAGACCGTTGGACTCGGCGAGCGCCAGGAGCGAGGACCTGGCCGTCCTGGCCGGGTGCAGCGAGCGCGCGTCCAGAAGGGCGCCCGCCGTGCGCAACGGCGCGGAATGCTGGTGCAGGGGCTTGCCCATGATGGTCGCGGAGCCGCTCGTGGGCCGCTCCAGGCCCATGATGATCCGCATGGTGGTGGACTTGCCGGCGCCGTTGGGTCCCAGGAATCCGGTGACTTGTCCCGGGTGCACGGTGAAGGTGGCGTCCGTCAGAGCGGCCTTGCCCCCGTAGACCTTGCTCAGGTGGCTGATCTCGATCATGGTGCCCAGGCTATCGGCGCGGCCGGGCGCCGGTCATGACCCGCTGGGATGATCCCCCGGCCCGCCCGGGGCGGGCGCCTCCGCCGCTGGGCTGACGTCGCCGCCCGCATGGTGCCCGACGGCGACCGGTTCCGTTCCGGCGCCGGGTGACCCGGCGGCGTCGGGCGCCACCGCTGGCACCGGAACGGGGTCCTCCGCTGGGAGGGCGCGCACGAAGAGCCCGCCCAGCGGGTCGTCCATGCCGACCCGGCGGACGGGATCCGTCTCCGGGCGCAGGACGCTGCGGGCCACGAGGAAGCAGATCACGGCGAGGGAGACCATGTGGCCAACCACGAGCGCCACGAAGAGACCGTCGGGGAAGCGGCCCTTGGCGTTCTCGTCGCCGGAGTGCATGTAGAGGAACATCCAGATGCCGATGAAGTGGAAAACCTCGAATGCCTGCCACGTCAGCAGGGCCCGCCAGCGCGGGTAGGCCAGGGCCGCGAGCGGCACGAGCCAGAGCACGAACTGTGGGGAATAGACCTTGCCGAAGAGCACGAAGGCAGCCACGACGAGGAAGACGAGCGAGGCCACGCGCGGCGTCCTGGGGGCCAGCAGTCCCAGCGCCAGGATGCCGAGGCAGGAGAGGCCGAAGAGAGCGAAGCCGCCCACCGTGATCGCCGCGGGGGTGGAGGCGAGGGCCGGCGCCAGGTGACCGACCGAGAGGTCCCAGGCCTGCCAGAGCGACGAGTTCCCCGCCCCGCGCGCACCGGAGAAGGTGTAGAAGGTGGACCAGCGATCGAACGCCAGGAGCGCGAAGGGCAGGTTCACCGCGAGCCACGCGGCCGCCGCCCCGCCCACGACCTTGAGGAAGGGCCGGTACACGCCGCTGCGGATCGCGATGACGAGCAGCGCGCCGAGCGCCAGCGCCGGGTAGAGCTTCGTCGCCGCCCCCAGGCCGATCAGCACGCCGGCCAGCCACGGGTGTTCCCGCCCCAGCGCCAGCAGGCCGAGCGCCAGCAGCGCCACGGCCCACATGTCCCAATTGACGGTCAGCGCCAGCAGCATGGCCGGGCTGGCCGCGACGATGGCGGCGTCCCAGATGCGCCGGCCGGAGGACTTGGCCACCGCGATGACCACCACGGCCCACAGGGCCACGGCGAAGAAGGCGTTGATGTCGAAGTAAGCCAGGGTCTGGGCGTCGCCTCCCCACGAGCGCGGGACGAACACGGCCAACACGGAGGCGATCGCCGACATGAGGACGGGGTACTCGAAGGGTTCGCCGGAGGAGCCGGTGAAGGGGGCCCAGGAGTCGGCCTGGAAGCCGCGGCCGCCCCACAGGGCGGTCCAGTCGGAGTAGCACAGGCCCACGTAGGCGTGCTGGGCTCCGCCCCAGCCGTCGTGGCGGCACACGTCCTTGCTCAGGATGGAGAGCAGGCCGAAGCCGATGACGATCACGAGGAGCACGCGCTCCACGCGCCAGAAGCCCGGCCGCACCAACCCGGGGGCCATGCGACGACCGAGCGGCCCGCCGATCGCCCCCACAAGCGAGCGCAGAAAGGGATCGTTCCGGCTCGGGACGGTGATGCGCAGGGGGCCGCGGCGGTGATGGCCGCGGGGCCCCGAGGGGTACTCGCTCGACATGCGCCCAGCCTACGGGCCTCGACCCGACGAGCCCGGGCGAGCGGCCCCCCTCGGGACGAGCTGGGGGCGAGCGGGGACCGGGAACGGAAGCGAACACGGTTACGCAAGATGTTCGGTTTCGTCACCTGCGGTTCACCTGACGAGGGACGGGTCGTCACCGTCACTCCCTAGCGTCGTGGACGTGAACGCAGCCCAGACACACCGCACCGACCGCGTCGTCGTGGTCATCCCCGCCCGCGGCGGGTCCAAGGGCGTGCCGCTGAAGAACCTGCGTCCCGTCGCGGGCCGCTCGCTCGTGGGGCGGGCCGTGGACGCGGCCCTGGCCGCGACCCTCGTGACGGACGTGGTGGTCAGCACCGACCACGCCGGCATCGCGGCGGAGGCCGCGGCCGCTGGCGCCCTCGTCGTCGACCGTCCGGCCGAGCTCTCCGGGGACACGGCCACGAGCGAGTCCGCCGTCTTCCACGCCGTGGACGCCTTGGTCTCCGAGGGTTCCCCCGAGCCCACCGTGACGGTGCTGCTGCAGTGCACCTCCCCGTTCATCGATCCCGCCGACCTGGACGAGGCCGTGCGCCGCGTCCTCATGGGGGACGCGGACGTGAGCTTCTCCGCCGTCGAGGACCACGGCTTCCTCTGGACGCGGGACGACGCCGGAGCCACGCTGGCCGTGGGGCACGACGCCGCGCACCGCCCGCGCCGCCAGGACCGCGCCCCTCAGTATCGCGAGACGGGCGCCTTCTACGCCATGCGCACCTCCGGCCTGCGGGCGGCCAACCACCGCTTCTTCGGCCGCATCGAGCTCCTCGAGGTGCCCGCCTGGACGGCGCCGGAGATCGACACGCTCGAGGACCTGGAGCTCGTCTCCACGATCGCCGCGCGGCACGAACGTCCCGAGGCTCCGCAAGCGGAGGACGTCCTCGACGTGGACGCGCTCGTCACCGACTTCGACGGCGTCCACACGGACGACCTGGTGCACGTGGCCCAGGACGGCACCGAGTCCGTGACCGTTGGCCGCGGGGACGGCATGGGCGTGGCCCGCCTGCGCCGGGCCGGCGTCCCCTTCCTGATCCTCTCCACCGAGACCAACCCCGTCGTCACCGCACGGGCAGCCAAGTTGCGCGTCCCCGTGCTGCAGGGGGTCGAGGACAAGGCGGGCGCCCTCTCGGCCTGGATCCGCGAGAACCAGCTGGACCCGGCCCGCGTGGCCTTCCTCGGCAACGACGTCAACGACCTTCCCGCCCTGGCGCTGGTCGGCTGGCCGCTCGCCGTGGCGGACGCCCGCCCCGAGGTCGTGGCCGCCGCCCGGCTCACCCTCACCGCCCGCGGCGGCCACGGCGCCGTCCGCGAGGCCTGCGAGCGCGTCCTGGACGGTCGCAGCAAAACCGGCCACCCGACGTCGGGCATCGACGCCGCCACGACGGCGGCTCCGGCCGCCCCCACGAACCACACGCACCCGCCCGAGACCGTCCCGGTCCCGGCGCACCACACCTCCCCGGCCGCACCAGCGGCCGTGTGAACCCCTCAGAAAGGCACTGCGATGACCACCATCGATTCCTCCCGCGACCTCAAGCCGGTTCAGATCGGCGAGAGCCTGCTCGGCCCCGACCAGGACGTCTACGTCATCGGCGAGATCGGCATCAACCACAACGGCGACATCGACATCGCCAAGCAGCTGATCGACATCTCCGCCGAGGCCGGCGCCAACGCCGTGAAGTTCCAGAAGCGCACCCCGGAGATCTCCACCCCCAAGGACATGCGCGACAAGATCCGCTCCACCCCCTGGGGCGAGATGACCTACCTGGACTACCGCTACCGCGTCGAGTTCGACGAGGCCCAGTACAAGGACCTCATCGCCTACTCGAAGGAGCGCGGCCTGGACTGCTTCGCCTCCCCGTGGGACGTCCCCTCCGTCGAGTTCATGGAGAACCAGGGCGCCGTGACCCACAAGGTCGCCTCCGCCTCCGTCACCGACATCGAGCTGCTCACCGCCCTGCGCGAGACGGGCAAGCCGATCATCCTCTCCACCGGCATGTCCACCCTCGAGCAGATCGACAAGGCCGTGGAGACCCTCGGCACCGACAAGCTCGTCCTCATGCACGCCACCTCCACCTACCCGCTGCCCGCGGAGGAGGCCAATCTGCGCATGATCGAGACCCTGCGCGAGCGCTACCAGGTGCCCGTGGGCTACTCGGGCCACGAGCGCGGCCTGCAGATCTCCCTCGCCGCCGTGGCCCTCGGCGCCGTCACGGTGGAGCGCCACATCACGCTCGACCGCACCATGTGGGGCTCCGACCAGGCCGCGTCGCTGGAGCCCAAGGGCTTCGCCTCGCTCATCCGCGACATCCGCATCCTCCAGGACGCCCTGGGCGACGGCGTGAAGCGCGTCTTCCCGGGCGAGCTGGCCCCACTCTCCCGCCTGCGCCGCGTCGACGCCTGATCCACTTCTACGCGTGGTGAGGCCCGGAAAGCGCTTTTCACCCCCCTTCGAAGCGCCTCACGACGCGTAGAAGTGCGGTGCCGGACGGCGCCCGGTCCCCTTTCGCGGGACCGGGCGCCGTCGCGCTGTGCGCGACGGCGCGTCGCCGGGCCGCCTGGGTTTTCCTGCCGTTCACCTTGGCGTGAGGTCCGGGCCACGTGTCTTCCGTAGCGTCCGAGGAACGTCGACCTCCTGCATGAAAGGACTCCCGTGTCCGCCTCCCCGCGCGTGAGCATCGTGCTCCCTGCCAAGGACCAGGCCCCCTTCATCGATGACGCCCTGCGTTCGCTGGCCAAGCAATTCGAGGACCCGCGTGAGCTGGAGGTGATCGTGGTGGACGACGGTTCGGATGACGGCACCGGGGACCTGGCCGCCGCCCACTCCGCCCGCCTGCCGCTACTGCGCGTCCTGCGCAACGAAGTCCCGCGGGGCCTGGCGACCGCGCGCAACCAAGGTCTACGACTCACGAGCGCGCCCGTCGTCGGCTACATGGACGGCGACGATTGGCTGGCCCCCGGCCACCTGGAGACGACGGAACGGGCGTTGCTGGAGCTCGGCGTGGACTTCGTCCGCACCGACCACGTCAAGGTCACGGGAACCAAACGGGAGCTGACCCGCGCACCGCAGGCGGTGAGGAACCGGGTCCTCGACCCACGCGATTCCATCCTCCCGGACACGCATTCGACCATGGTGGACTACCCCTACGCCTGGGCCGGTCTTTTCCGGAGGCGCCTGGTGGAGCGAGGTCTGCTGGACTTCCCCGACGGCCTCTTCACGGCGGAGGACCGTCCGTGGATCTGGCGCCTCTTCCTGCAGGCCGAAAGCTACGCCGTCGTCAATTCGCCCGGCATCATGTACCGGCGCGGCGTGGCCTCGTCCCTGACCCAGATCTACGACGAGCGGCAGCTGGACTTCGGCAAGTCCTTCCTGCAGACCTTCGACGTCGTCGCGGCCGATCGCGAGGCGGAGCGGTGGTGGCCCAAGGTGGCCCGATCCTTCCTTGCCGTCGCCGCCCATCATCGGGGCCGCCGGCATGACATGACGACGGACGTGGAGGCGCGGCAGTCGGCGGCGATCACCGCCTGCTTCGAGGCGATGCCGCCGGCCGTCCTTGCGAGCTCGTTCGCCGCCCTCGACTGGCGTCGCCGCAAGTCCCTCGAGTCCCTGCTCCCGGCGGGCGTTGCCACCCTGGTGCGCGCCGCCAAGTCCAATCGGAAGAGGGCCGCCGCGTGATTCAGCTGCTCACCGCCTCCACGCTTTTCCAAGCCGCCTCGCTCGCGGCGATGCTCGACGACGGCTTACTGGGGGCCGCCGAGCGCCGCGTCCTGGTGCTGGCCAACGGATCGCAGCAACCAGAGCTCACCACGGCCATCCAGGACGCTCCCGGATTCTCCTCGTTGGCCCGGCGCTTCGACGCCGTCGTGGACCTCGGGGCACTGGTGTGGCCGCGCCGACCGCAGGCCTTCAATCCCCGCGAGGAAGAACTGGGGATGTGGGAGTCCCTCCTGCGCCTGGCGTGGGACCTGGGCGATGCCCCGCTGGAACTGGTCCTCGACTCCATCCAGGTCAATCCGGCCATCGCCCTGGCCCGGATCTTCCACGACGCCTCCGTCGGCCTGCATTCCGACGGTCTCATGGCCTACGGGCCCACCCGCAACCGCCTCCGCTTCCCCATCGCCCAACGCCTGGGGTTCCTGGCCTACGCGGACCTGGTTCCTGGCCTGCGCCCCGTCCTCTTGCGCGAGCACGGCATCGAGCTACGGCCCCTTGAACCCGGGCGCCTGCGGGCCGTCATGGACGAGCTGGGAGCGGCGGCAACGCCAAGCCCCGGGCTCGACGGGCTCCTGACCTCGTCCCGGCCGACTGCCCTCTTGCTTGGCCAGTACCTCGTCCCGTTGGGCGTCCTCGATGAGGAGGAGCAGGCGGAGCTCGACGGTTCGATGCTCCAGCTCGCGAGCCGTCTGGGAGCGGAAGCGGTGGCGTTCAAACCGCATCCGAGCGCCGCACCGGGATCGGGCGACCGCCTCCTGGGCCAGGCGTCCGAGCTGGGACTGCACCTCACCGTCCTCGAGGATGACGTTCCGGCGGAGGTGCTCATGGGCTGGATGTCTCCGCTCGCCGTCGTCTCCGGCTTCTCCACGTCTCTCTTCACGGCGACAGGGCTGTACGGCCGACCGGCCCATGCCGTCATGACGGAATTCGTGGCCGAACGACTGACCCCGTACGAGAACGGCAACCGCGTCCCCGTCGTCCTCGCGGACGCCGTGCTCTCAGGACGGCTGCCCGCGGGAGACGAACGCCTCCAGGGCCTCGTCGACGCCGTGGCCTACGCGATGCGTGCGCATCTGCACCCGGAGCTGGCCGAAGCGGCGGCGGCCTTCCTCGCCGCGGAACCGGAGCTGCGGGACCGTTACGTGAAGCAGAAGCGCTTGCGCGCCCTGGGGCTCCCCCACCGCGAGGACACGAGGGGCCCCGGTCGCGCCCACCGCCTGGTGCATTCCGTGGTGCGCCATCCGGCCCTCGCCGATCGCACCCTCGAGGCCGTCAACGCCATCCGTGCGCCCGGTGGCCTGGCCTGCGCGCCCCGCAAGGTCGCAGGCAAGGTCGGATCCCACCTCGTGACCTGGTCCAAGAAGGGCCAGCGGCGGCCATGACCCTGCTGCTGCACGCGGCGTCGCCCACCACGGCGCTCCTGCTGCTCGCCGCGACGGAGGCCGGGCTCCTGCCCGCCTCCAGCGATCGCGTGCTCGCCTACGACTCGCGCAAGGCGGGGGGCCGCGCCCTCGCGTCCGCCCTCGGCACGGGGCTGCCGCTGCCCGCCACCGACACCGCCATCGACTTCGCCCACCGCAGCGACGCGGCGGCGGTGATGCGTTCCCTCGGCCCCAGCGAGGTGGTTCTGGACGCGAGTTCCCCCCGCACGGCCGAACGCCTGGCGAACGCCGTGGGCTCGGCGCGCCTGCGCCTGCTCGACGACGGCACGGGCCTGGCCTGCGCCACCCCGGACGAGTTCTCACCCCGCACGGCGCGGCGCATCGACGAGCTCCTGCTCCCCGAGCTGGTGCCCGGACTGCTCCCCGTCCGCCTCCGGGAGACCGGGACCGCCGTGTCCCCCGTCCCGTTCGACGCCGTGGAGTCGGTGGCGGGTTCATGGGCGGTCGCCGCCCCCGTCCCACCGCGGCTCGGCGTGCTCCTTGGCCGCGAGCCGCGCATCGCGCTGGTGCTGGGCCGCGGGCTCCCCGAGCTGGGCGGCAACATCCTCAAGGAGACGCAGCGCCTGGCGGAGCGCACGGTCGCCGCTGCCCTCAACGCCGGGGCCCAGGCCGTGGTGCTGGCCCCGGTCCCCGGCACCGGCCCACTCACCGGGGACGCCGGCTCCGCGGCGGGCGGCAGCGGCGTGCCCGGCGGGGCCAGGTCGGCGGCGCTGGCGCTCTGCGCCGCGGCGAACGCCGCGGGCCTGGCCTTCGCCTCCGTCCCCGAGTCCCTCCCTGCCCTCGCCGCCCAGCGGCTCGTGGACCCCTTCCTGACCCTGTCCGTCGACGACCCGCTCCTGCTCGGCCTGCGCACCCAGCGCTCCGTGCGGACCCGCTCGGTGGCCACCGGCCGCTTCCTGCCGCGCCTGCGCTCCCCCCGGGACGGGGCCCGCCCGCACCTGAGCCTCGTGGACGCCGTCATGCGGCGCGGGGTCCCGGTGCCGGCGGAGGAGCCCTCCCCCCGTGGCGTCCTCCAATCGCTCGTGGACGCCGTGGCCTACTCCGTGCAGCCGGAACGGCTGGCCCTCCTGGCCGACGACGCCCTGCGCACCCTGGAGCACGAGCCCGCCCTCCGCGACGCTTACGTCCCACGCTCGCGCCGGACGGCCCTTCGCAAGGAGGCCGCCCGGCGCGGGGCGCAGGAACCGCCGACCCCCGCCCGGAACGGAAGCGGCTCCCGGCGGAACACCGGCGGAAAGCGCCAGGCGAAGCCGCTGGCCTGGCTGCACCGAGCGGGGCGCGGCGCATGACCTCCGTCTCCCGCCGCGAGCGCGTGCCATCGCGTGCCATCGCCCGGCCGCGGCACGGCAGCTCCGAATTCTGGGTCGAGTCGCCGTTGCAGCTACTCAGCGCCATCGAGGCGCACGCGGCCGGGCTCACCGGCGACTCCACCGTGGTGCGCGTGCGCCCCGAGGTCCCCGGCCTCGACACCACGCGCGCCACGCTGGAGCGCAGCCTCCCGGCCGGCGTGCTGCTGCGGGAAGGCCTCGAGGGCCTCACTCCCGCCCGCGCCTCCCGCCACCGCAGGTGGGGCGTCGGGGATCTCCACTCGGGGCTGGTCCAGCGCGCCCTGCTCGGCCCCCTCGGCGAGCGCGAGCTGATCGTCATCGACGACGGCTTGGCAACGCTCACGCTCATGCACCAGCTCGCCTCCCCGCACGCCGTGCCCCTGGTGCGCCAGCACCAGCCCGGCGGCCCCCACCGCTCCGCGCTCGGCCTGGCCATGTGGCATCTCACCCGCGCCAGGGCGGCGGCGGGCAAGGTCCTCTTCGTCACCGCGCTCTCCCTGGAGGACGAGCTCGTGGAACGCCTCGCCGCCGTCGGCATCGCGGTGGAGGGGCATCGCTTCGAGTGGCTGCGGGCCCAAGCCGTCGAGGAGAGCTTCGCCGAGCCCACCATGGTCATCGGCTCCGCCCTCGCGGCCGACGGCCTCATCCGCGAGGAGCCGTACCTGGCCTGGGTCGAGTCCCTCACGGAGGAGGGACCCCTGTCCTATTTCCCGCATCGCCGGGAACGGGGGCCCGCGCTGGAACGGCTGGCCGCGCACCCGCGCATCACGGTGCGGCCCAATACCGTGCCCGTGGAGATGCGCCTGCGAGGACTGCTCCCCGGCCAGCGCGTGCAGGCCCTCCCGTCCACGGCGGTCCCCTCGCTGCGGCTGCTCCTGAGCGGGCGGGACATCGCCGTGCGCGGCGCGCGCGTCCCCGACGCCTGGTGGACGGCGGCCGCCTCGCCCGAGCTGCGCGATCACCTGCAGTCCTCCGTTTCCGACACCTCTCGTCCCCGCAGCACCCGAAGGAGCTCTGAGTGAGCGGCACCATCCTCGCCATCGCCGACTCGGACTCGTACTTGAAGTACGCCGTCCACTTCCTTGAACATCTGCCGCAGTGGCGGCGTCAGGTGATGGTGGTGCGTTCCCCCGTCCAGCCCACCTCGGTGCAGACCAGGGCCGCGCTGGACGGCACCTTCCTGCAGGGCCGCACCCCCGCGGTGCTTCCGCTCAAGCGGCTCGCGGCGAACGCGAACCCGGCACCGGACGTGGTGCTCGTGGCGGCCACCGGTCCCGTGGCCCGCGAGGTCCTGCTGCAGTTCTCCACGGCGGGCGGGCGGCGTCCCGCCCTCGTCACCGCGCTGCCGGGCATCTCGCTTCCCGCCACGCGGCGCGCTCTCGCCTTCCGCGAGCTGTGCGATCTGTTCCTGGTGCATTCGCTCGCGGAGGCGGAGGCCTTCGCCGGCTTCGCTGCGGCCCCCCTCCCCGTGCCCGACGCCGATCCGGTCACCGCCGCGCTCGAGCTCACCGCGGCGCTGGCGGCCGGCCCGGATCCGGAACGCCCCGACGACGACGGCCCCGATCCGGCCGATGTCCCCGAGCCGGAGGAACAGGCGCCGGCGGAGCCCCCGCTGGGGCAGCAGCCCCTCGTGGCGCCGGACATGGCGTTGGCGCGCCTGCCCATGCTGCGTCACCACGTGCCGCCGGAACCCGCCGAGGTGCCGGTGCGCCGGCTCGTCTTCGCCGCGCAGGCCAAGATGCCGTTCCTCAAGGAGGAGCGGTGCCTGGTGTTGCGGGAACTCGCGGCCACGGCCCGCGAACGCCCCGAGCTCTCCGTGGTGCTGAAGCTGCGGGCCAGGCGCGGCGAGCCGCAGACGCACCGCGAGGCGCATCCCTACGACACCCTCTGGGACGAGCTGGTCCAGGAGGGGCTGGTCCGCGGCGACGAGCTGACGTGGGAGGCCGGCCCGCTTGCCCCCCTGCTCACCCCGGGAACCGCCCTCGTGACGGTGTCCTCGACGGCGGCGGTGGAGGCGGTGGACCGCGGCCTGCCCGTCGCGGTGCTCTCCGATTTCGGCGTGAGCGATGAGCTGCTCAACGCGATGTTCACGGGCTCCGGGCTGCTCACCACGCTCGGGGAGGTGCGTGCGCTGCGCATTCCCGTGCTGGATCCTCGGTGGGCCGCGAAGAACTACTTCCACGCGGCGAGGGACGTCGCCGCCTCGCCCTGGCCCGACGCCGTCGAGGCGCTGGACGCGCTGGCCGAGCGGGCGCGCGCCGGTGGCCTGGGGACGGACCCGGAGATCCTCGTCAGGGCCCGTTCGCGGGCCTGGCGCGCGCGCCTGCGGACGCGGCTTCCCCAGCCGGTGTTGCGCGCCTCGCACCTGTTGAGGCAGGTCACCGGCTGAGACGCGCGCGGGACGGCGGGCCGGGAGGCGCTCGTCACAACGGATGGACACGCCGAAAGGTTTAGACTCGGAGCTATCTGTGCGCGCGTCCAGGTGATGCGCGCCGCGCGATTACACAAGAGAATTCAAGGAGATGATTTCGTGTCGAATCATCCGATCCGGGTCGCCATCGTCGGCGTCGGCAACTGCGCGTCGTCGCTGGTGCAGGGCGTGGAGTACTACCGCGATGCGGACCCGAACGCCCAGGTCCCCGGCCTCATGCACGTTCAGTTCGGTGATTACCACGTGAACGACGTCGAGTTCGTGGCCGCCTTCGACGTGGATGCCAAGAAGGTGGGCCTGGACCTGTCGGAGGCCATCAACGCCTCGGAGAACAACACCATCAAGCTCGCCGACGTCCCGAACAAGGGCGTGACGGTGCAGCGCGGTGTCACCCTGGACGGCCTCGGCAAGTATTACCGCCAGACCATCGAGGAGTCCGCCGCCGAGCCCGTGGACGTCGTGCAGGCCCTCAAGGACGCCGAGGTGGACGTCCTGGTCTCCTACCTCCCCGTCGGTTCCGAGGAGGCGGACAAGTTCTACGCTCAGGCCGCGATCGACGCCAAGGTGGCGTTCGTGAACGCGCTTCCGGTGTTCATCGCTGGCACCAAGGAGTGGGCGGACAAGTTCACCGAGGCCGGCGTCCCGATCGTGGGCGACGACATCAAGTCCCAGATCGGCGCCACCATCACGCACCGCGTGATGGCCAAGCTGTTCGAGGACCGCGGCGTGGTGCTGGATCGCACCTACCAGCTCAACGTCGGCGGCAACATGGACTTCAAGAACATGCTCGAGCGCGATCGCCTCGAGTCCAAGAAGATCTCCAAGACGCAGGCCGTCACGTCCAACACCTCGGCCGATCTGGCCGACGACGACGTACACATCGGCCCCTCCGACTACGTCGCGTGGCTGGACGACCGCAAGTGGGCGTTCGTGCGCCTCGAGGGCCGCAACTTCGGCGACGCCCCGGTCTCCCTGGAGTACAAGCTGGAGGTCTGGGACTCCCCGAACTCCGCCGGTGTGATCATCGACGCCGTGCGCGCCGCGAAGATCGCCCTGGACCGCGGCATCGGCGGCCCCATCCTCTCCGCGAGCTCCTACTTCATGAAGTCCCCGCCGGAGCAGTACAACGACGAGATCGCCAAGGAGAAGGTCGAGGCCTTCATCCGCGGCGACGTGGAGCGCTGATCCCCCTCGGTGATCGCGCGGCGGGTTCGCCCGGACGCGCGAAGGCCGCGCAGGCTTCTTGGCCTGCGCGGCCTTCGTGTTTCCCGCACCGGTTGCGGACGTCGATTCGACGTATGCCCGTCGATTCGGCGGGCAGTCGTCGATTCGACGTACAGGGCACCGTCCGGGCAGACGGGCGTCCGTCAGCGGCTGACGCGTGCCATCCATAGCTGCGACTCCATTTCCTGGCGCAGCCTTTCGGCGCGTTCCATGCCCGGAAGTTCCGGGGCGGGCTGCCACGGGGTACCCGTGGCGTTGTTCCTGCGACGGCGGTTCATCATCGCGTTTCACCCCCCTTCGACGTGAGGGGTGCGACGCGGGGTGCGCGCAGGACATCGGGACCGGCGAAAATCAGCTCGCTGTGATGAGCCGACGTCGAAACCGGTGCGGGGGTGGCGAGGTGTGCCATGGCCTGGATCCTTGGGGTGAGGCGTGTCGGGAATTCGTCCCGCCTCGGATCCGGCGCTACCGGAAGGTGATCTGTTGCGTCAGATCAGGCCCGGCTCCGAGGTGGGGGAGAGAGAAAGATCGCTCCCGGCGCGCAAGCGCACAGACGGAGTGATCCCACGAAATGCTCCGGCGTAGATGCCGATCGTGTTGTTCATCATCTTCTTCCCACCTCCTCTGGCTGGGCTTGGGCCGCGTCGTGACCGTGTCAGGGTCCGCGGCAAGTATCGGTTGGCTCGCGACCGGCTTCCCATTGGGAAGTCTCGATCACCCTCATGACGGTACCAGAGACCACCGGGGAAGGGAAAGACCGTTTCCCGAGAAATCTCAGAGGGGCCACCTTGTTCACGCCCCGTTCGGTGGAGGCAGATACCTACACAAACGCGAAAGTGTAGGCACATGCCTCCACTGACGGTGCGGGACGAGAGGGCGGCGTCGGGCGTGGGGAGCCGTTGCCCCGGCCTACCCGGCGGACGATTCCGGCTGTTGCGCCCACCACTGCCGCAGCTCGGCGAGCGCCGTCTCCTCCTCCACGGGACCGCGGTCGAGGCGGCGCTCAAGCAGGAAGGAATAGGCGCGCCCCACGAGAGGCCCTGGCTTGATGCCGAGCGCGGCCATGATGGCGCCGCCGTCGAGATCCGGGCGGATCGAGTCCAGCTCTTCCTGGGCCGCCAGTTCCTCGATGCGCGCCTCGAGGTCGTCGTAGGCGAAGTCCAGCCGCTCCGCCTTGCGCCTGTTGCGCGTCGTCACGTCGGACCGCGTCAGCAGGTGCAGGCGGGGGAGCAACGGGCCGGCGTCGGTGACGTAGCGGCGCACGGCCGAGTCGGACCACCCGGCGTCCGCGTAGCCGTAGAAGCGCATGTGCAGCTCCACGAGCCGCGCGACGGCCTTGACCGTGTCGTTGTCGAAGCGCAGGGCCTTGAGCCGCTTGCGCACCAGCTTGGCGCCCACCACGTCGTGGTGCCGGAACGAGACGGCACCGCCCGGCTCGAAGCGGCGCGTGCCGGGCTTGCCGATGTCGTGCAGGAGCGCCGCGAGACGCAGCACCAGGTCCGGACCCGGCACGGCGTCGTCCGGCCCGCCCTCCCGCTCGGTCGCCTGGCGCAGCACGGTGAGCGAGTGCTCGTACACGTCCTTGTGGCGGTGGTGCTCGTCCCGCTCCAGGCGCAGGGCGGAGACCTCGGGGAGCACCAGCTCCGCGAGGCCCGTCCGCACCATGACGTCCATGCCGGCGTCCGGGCTCGCCCCCAGCAGCAGCTTGGAGAGCTCGTCCCTCACGCGTTCGGCGGAGACGATCTCCAGGCGCGAGGCCATGGATTCCATGGCGGCCAGCTCCTCGGCGGCCAGCTCGAAGCCCAGCTGGGAGACGAAGCGGGCACCACGCATCATGCGAAGCGGATCGTCGGAGAAGGAGACCTCGGGGCCGGACGGCGTGCGCAACACGCCCGCGGCGAGGTCCTCGCGGCCGCCGTGCGGGTCCACCAACTCGCCGCCCGGGAGCCGGACGGCCATGGAGTTCACCGTGAAGTCCCTGCGCGCCAGGTCGTCCTCGAGCCGCGTGCCGAAGCGCACGTGCGGCTTGCGCGAGCCGGCGTCGTAGACGTCCGCCCGGTAGGTGGTGATCTCGATCTGGTCATCGCCCCGGCGCAGCGCGATGGTGCCGAAGTCCCTGCCCACGTCCCACGTGGCCTCGGCCCAGCCCTTCACCGCGTCGAGGATCTGGTCCGGGTTCGCGTCGCTCGTGAAGTCCAAGTCCGGGGCCGTACGGCCCAGGAAGAGGTCCCGCACCGGCCCGCCCACGAGCGCCAGCTCGTGACCGCGCTCGCGAAAGCGTCGCCCCAGCTCGAGCGCCACGGCGGGGAGGGCGGAGGGCGGGACGGGCTGGGAGGAGGGCACGGCAGTCACCCCCCGATCATCCCAGATCGCCCGCCGCGGCGCCCGCCCGAGTGACCCACGCCCCTCCCCCACCGGCGGGGAGCCCCGGCGGGGGAGCCGGGGCACCCGGCACACCATGCGGCGTCGGGCACGGGTCCGGAGGCCCTGGGGACGGGGGCCGCCCCGGCCAGCCACTAGCATTGACGCCATGAGCCACCCCGTCCCCGACCCGCGCAAGCGGACGCCGCTGACCGCGGCGCTCGCGTGGGAGAGGACCAGGGCCGCCCGGGCCGTGCACCGCGCGGCGCAGGTCGCGGCGGGAGTGCACACGGTGGAGGAGGTCTCCGCGGGGGGCATCGTCATCGACCCCGATTCCCCCGACGTGAGGGTCGCGATCATCGCCCGCTACAACCGCGGCGGCCGCCTGGAGTGGTGCCTGCCCAAGGGCCACCCGGAGGGTGAGGAGAACCACCGGGAGGCCGCCGTGCGCGAGGTCGAGGAGGAGACCGGCATCGCCGGTCAGATCGTCGCCACGCTCGGCTCCATCGACTACTGGTTCACCGTGCCGCAGTACCGCGTGCACAAGACGGTGCACCACTTCCTGCTCATCAAGACGGGCGGTGAGCTCACCATCGAGAAAGATCCGGATCACGAGGCCGTGGACGTCGCGTGGGTGCCGCTGCGCGAGCTCCCCCGCCGGCTCTCCTTCCCCAACGAACGTCGCATCGCCGAGCTGGCCAGGGAGGTCATCCAGTCGCATGGCCTCTGAGTCAGTCACCGCGGCGGCGCCCGGCGCCCGTCGTAGCCGCGCCGTGGCGCTCATGGCCTCCGGCACGCTCGTCTCCCGAGTGCTGGGATTCGCGCGCACCTTCCTGTTGGCGATCACCATCGGCTCCACCACCACGGTGGCCGACGTCTTCGACAAGGCGAACACGATCCCCACGATCATCTTCATGCTCCTCGCCGGGGGCGTGTTCAACGTCATCCTGGTGCCGCAGCTGATCAAGGCCTCGCGGGGCGGGGACAGGGGAAGCTCCTACACGTCCAAGCTCATGACCTTGACGATCACGGCCATGGCCGTCGTGACGGTGCTCCTCACGCTCCTGGCGCCGCTCATCATGCGGGCGCTCTCCTCCCCCGCCTGGAGCCCCCAGATGCTGGCTCTCGGCACGGTCTTCACCTATTGGTGCATGCCGCAGGTCTTCTTCTACGGGGTGTACGCGGTGGCGGGGCAGGTGCTCAACGCGCACGGACGCTTCGGCGCCTACATGTGGGCGCCCGTCGTGAACAACCTCATCCAGCTCGTGATGATCGGCGCGTACCTGGTGATGTTCGGGGCCTTCCACGGCTCCTCCGACGTGCAGTTCGCGCACTGGGGCACCCCGGAGACCGTGGTGCTCGCCGGCGGCGCCACGCTGGGCATCGTGGCGCAGGCCGTGGTGCTCTTCTTCCCGCTGCGCCGTCTGGGGCTGGGGCTGCGGCCCGATTTCCACTTCCGCGGCATGGGGCTGCGCCACGTCGGCACGCTCGCGGCGTGGACGCTCGGCGCCATGATCGTGGGCAACCTGACGTCCCTGTACTTCGGCAAGGTCGTCTCCGCCGCGACGGCGTACCGCGAACAGCTCGGCGCCGCGGGGCAGTCCGGCGCCTGGGTCCCCGGCGAGGCTGCGCTCAACCAGAGCCAGCTCATCACGGTCCTGCCCCACTCGATCTTCGCGCTCTCCCTCGCAACCGTCATGTTCAACGAGCTCTCCGCGGCCTTCGGCGAACGGCGCCTCTCCGACGTGGGCCCGCTCGTCTCGCAGGGGCTGCGCACCACGGCGGTCCCCATCATGTTCTTCACGGTGGGCTTCATCGTGCTGGCCGGCCCACTGGGGCGGCTCTTCGGCGGCACGTCCAGCGCGGCCCAGGACGCCGGCGCGGCGATCGCCACGCTCATCGTCCTGACCTCCCTTGGCCTGCCGTCCAAGTCCTACGCCTTCTTCCTCATGCGCGTCTTCTACGCGCACGAGGACACCAAGACCCCCATGGTGCTGCAGGTCTCCTACTCGTTGGTGGGCCTGGCCGCCGCGTTCGTGGCCTCCCTGACGCTGCCGCCCTACCTGCTTGCCCCGGCGACGGCGCTCATCTACGCGCTCTCCAACACGGCCCAGGCCGTCGTGGCCCACCTGGCGGTCCGCCGTCGCTACGGCGACTACGGGGGCCGTCGCGTCATCGACGGCTACATCCGCATCGGCTGGATGGCCGCGCTCTCCGGCGTCGTTGGCGCCGTGGTCCTGGCTCTCCTGGGCGGCTACACCTTCGGTTTCGCCTGGTCCGGCTACCTGCCCGCCGTCCTCTCGCTGCTCCTGGCGGGCGGCGCCATGGGCTGCGCCTACCTGGTGCTGCTGCGCGTGGCCAGGGTCTCGGAGCTGGAGGACTTCCTTGGCCCCCTGGCCCGCCGGATCCCGGGTGGCCGACGCCGCTAGGCGCGGCCGTGCCCCCGGGTGGCCGGGCAGGTGGGCCGGGCGGGTGACCGGGCAGGTGGGCCGGGCGACGCTTGGCCTTGGCCCCGCCGGCGTTCCCCACGCTGACACGCCGCCCCCTGGGCGGCGTCCCCGTCCCGGTAGCATGGACCGACGGGGCCGGCACGCCCCGTGCCGGTCAACCCTCAAGGAGACATCCGTGTCCGCAGAGATCACCGTCGGTTCCGTCCTCGGCGGCCGCTACCTCGTCACGGCCGAGGTCGTCGGCACCGCGGAGGGAGACCTCGTCTTCGACGGGACCGACCAGGTCCTCAACCGCCCCGTATCGCTGCTCGTGGCCGCCTCCACCAATGCGACGCGCGTGGCCGTGAGCGCCCGCGAGATCGCGATGGGCACGCGGCCCTCCGACGTCCAGGTGCTCGACCTCGGCCTCAACGCCGACTCGACCTACCTCATCGCCAACACGATCGACGCCGCCTCCTTGCTTGACCTCGTCGTGGAGCCGGACGCGCCCTACATCGAGCCCTTCCAGACGGACACGCTTGGCCAGGAGATCTTCGGGGAACCGCGCAGCCTGGAGCCCCAGGTCTACGACGACGACGCGGAGTACTACCAGGAGCTGGCCCAGGAGCACCAGCGCCGTCCGCGCTTCGGGGGCCTCTTCGGCCGGCGCCGCGACGAGCAGGCGGAGAACACGCAGGAGGGCCCAGCGGTCCCGCAGGCGGCCGACGACGTCCCAACCCCCGCCGCGCCCACGCCCGTCCAGGACGCCGGCGGTGCCGCCCCGGCGACCGGTCCCTTCGCCGCGGCCCCCCAGGCGGCCGACGACGCCGCCTCCGTGGCCTTCGCCGCGCGCGTTGCGTCCGACGACGCTGAGGGGCAGGGCCCGGCCCTTCAGGGATCGGGCGGGCGGGACACGGGCGACGCCGCGACCGCCCCGATCCTTCCGCCCGTGCAGGACCTCGGCGCCGTCACCGAGCAGGTTCCCGCCGTGCAGGCTCCCCCGGCCCCCACCGAGGCCCCCGGCTCCCGCCCGGCCGCCCGTTTCCCCCGTGAGGCGGTCGACTCCGCCGGTGCGGGTGTTGCGGCCGGGACGAGCGGCGGCGTCCCCGGCGACGACGTACCCGCCTCCCGACAGGCCTCCTCCGAACGCGTGGCCGCGGCGGCGGACGACGTCCTGGCCCGCGTCCCGGCGCAGGAGCCCCGGCAGGAGGGCGGCGACGCCAACCGCTGGACCCGAGCCATCGTCGGCGTCGTGCTCCTCGTCGTCCTCGTGGGCGGCGTGGTGTTCGCCGTGCAGTCGCTCACGCACCGCGGGGACGGGACCCCCGCCGCCAGCGCCAGCAGCAGCGCTCCGACCACGAGCCCCGCGCCGAGCACGTCCGACAGCTCCGAGGCGGCCGCCTCCACCCCCGCGCTGGTCAAGCCCGCCGTGCAGGACATCTCGCTCGCCGCGCCGGGCAAGGGTCAGATCGGGAACGTGTACGACCCCTCGCTGAGCTCGCCCGGCAACGCGATCGACGGCAAGGACTCCACGCGCTTCGCGACGTTCTCCTACACCTCGCCGGCCTTCGGCGGCTTTTACAAGTCCCTGTCCTTGCGTTTGGACCTGGAGGAGGCCTCCGACGTCTCCTCCGTCACCCTCTCGGGACTGGGCGGAACGGGTGGCGAAGTCCAGGTGCTCATCGGCGACACCGACTCCCTGGACTCCGCCCGCGAGGTGTGGTCCGGGTCGTTCTCCGGCGGCAGCCTGGACGTCCCCACCGTCAACGGGGGAAAGCCCACGAAGGGCCAGTACGTCTTCGTGACGATCACGGAGCTTCCCCGCCTGGCCTCCCCGACGTCGGACAGCCGCCCGTACGGCTTCCAGGTCTCTGAGATCAAGGTTTCCTGACACGAGCGGGGCGGCTATTCCCCGGGTACGCCCCGGGGAATAGCCGCCCCGCTCGGATCGTTACGTCACACGAGAAGATCGCCGGGGCGGCCCGCTGCGGCGTCGAGCAAGGAAGGCAGGCATCGTGCCCGCACAGAACAACGACGCGGTCCGCGACGTCATCATCGTCGGTTCCGGCCCCGCCGGGTACACGGCGGCGATCTACACGGCCCGCGCCAACCTCAATCCGCTGGTCATCGCCGGTTCGGTCGACGCCGGCGGCGAACTCATGAAGACCACCGAGGTGGAGAACTTCCCGGGCTTCCCCGAGGGGGTCATGGGTCCCGATCTGATGGCCCAGCTGCAGCAGCAGGCCGAGAAGTTCGGCGCCGAGATCCTCATGGAGGACGCCACGGCGGTGGAACTCGAGGGCGAGATCAAGAAGGTCGTCCTCATGGACGGCAGCATCCACCGCGCCCGCACCGTCATCCTGGCGACCGGTTCCGCGTACCGCGAGCTGGGCCTCGAGAACGAGACGCGCCTCTCCGGCCACGGCGTCTCGTGGTGCGCCACCTGCGATGGCTTCTTCTTCCGCCAGCAAGAGATCGCCGTGGTGGGCGGAGGCGACTCCGCCATGGAAGAGGCACTCTTCCTGACCAAGTTCGCCTCCAAGGTCACCGTGGTCCACCGCCGCGAGTCCCTACGCGCGTCGAAGATCATGGCCGAGCGCGCCCTGGCCCACCCCTCCATCGAGTTCGCCTGGAACTCGGAGGTCCTGGACGTCATCGGCGACGACAAGGTCAGCGGCCTGCGGCTCAAGGACACCGTCACCGGCGAGGAGCGCGAGCTTGCCGTGACGGGTGTGTTCGTCGCGATCGGCAACGATCCGCGCGTGGCCCTCGTGAAGGACAGCGTGGAGATCACGCCCCTCGGGACCATCGCCGTGGACGGCCGTTCCTCCCGCACCAGCGTCCCCGGCGTCTTCGCCGCGGGCGACGTCCTGGATCCCACCTATCGTCAGGCGATCACCGCGGCCGGTTCCGGCTGCGTGGCCGCGCTGGACGTGGAGCACTACCTCGGCGAGCACCCGCTCGTGCCCGCCGCGACCGACACCGTCAACGCCGCCGTCTGAGCGGCCGAGTCAAGGAGCAGACAGATGAGCAACGTTTCCGCCGTCACCGACGCCACCTTCCAGGACGAGGTCCTGAAGTCGGAGAAGCCCGTCATCGTGGACTTCTGGGCCGAGTGGTGTGGGCCCTGCCGCATGCTGAGCCCCATCCTGGACCAGATCGCCACCGAACACGACTCCGTCAAGGTCGTGAAGGTGAATGTGGATGAGAACCAGGGCATCGCCGCGCAGTTCGGCATCACATCCATCCCCGCCGTGTACGTCTTCAAGGGCGGCGAGCACGTCGCGACCTCCATCGGCGCCAAGCCCAAGCAGGTGCTGGAGCAGGAGTTCTCCGCGTACCTCTGATCGCGGCTCCGCGGCGCGGCTGCGGCCGGCCGCTCCGGGGCCCCCTTCGTCACCCGACGGAGGGGGCCCTTCGTTTTCCCGTGGATGCATCCCTCCGAACCCCGACGGCACCCCGGGGGCGAGAGCCGCTCCACGGCGTTGCGGCCGCTCTGAGAGGCGTCCGTGCCCAGGGACGGAAGAACAGGCCGGCGTGCCTCCGAAACACCTTCCCAGGGCGCACAACGCCTTCTCCCGGGTCGGTAGCGGCCGATTCAACTCCCTGGCACACCGTCGCCGCACGGATCGCGAGAGGGCTGCCCGCGAAGCCCCCGGTTCATCCCCGTCGATGTTTCACGTGAAACACAAAAGCGGCGGCGTTCACGACGCGTGGTCGTGGACGCCGCCGCCTCGGCATGACCGAGTCAGTCCCGAGGACTGATGAGCTCCATGATGCGGTTGAGATCGTCCACAGAGGCGAAATCTATCTGGACCTTGCCCTTGCGCGCGCCCAGGGTGATCTTCACGTTGGTGTCGAGGCGGTCCTGCAGTGAATTCGCCAGGAAGTCGAGGCGCTCGTGGCGCTGGGGCTCGCTCCGGCGCGCGCGCTTGGCGGCCGGCTCCTGGCCCTGCATGAGGGCCGCAGCTTCCTCGGTGCCCCGCACGGACAGCCCCTCTGCCACGATGCGCTGTGCCAGCTTCTCCATATCCGCTGGCCGGTCCAGGCTCAGCAAGGCACGCGCGTGCCCGGCGGACAGCACGCCGGCAGCGACCCGGCGCTGTACCAGCGCCGGAAGTCGCATAAGGCGGATCGTATTGGAAATCTGTGGCCGGCTGCGGCCGATTCGAGCGGACAGCTCCTCCTGCGTGCATCCGAACTCCGCCATCAACTGCTGATATGCGGCCGCTTCTTCCAGCGGATTCAACTGGGATCTATGAAGGTTCTCAAGTAGTGCGTCCCGCAGGAGGTCGCCGTCCTCGGTCTCGCGCACGATCGCCGGGATGGTGTCGCTCCCCGCCTCCTTGGAGGCACGCCAGCGCCTCTCGCCCATGACGAGCTCGTAGCGGGGGCCGTCCGCCTCGCGACTGGGGCGGACCACGATGGGCTGCAGCAAGCCCACCTCACGAATCGACTGGACCAGCTCATCCAGCTCTTCCTCATCGAAGACGGTCCTCGGCTGCTGACGATTCGGGTGAATGTCCTCCAGCCTCAACTCCGCGAACCGGGCACCGGGAACCTCGACCAGCTCGTCGTGCGCCGAGGCTTCCCCAGGTGTCCCCTCAGTCGCCACAGGGGCTGACTGCCTCTCCCAGACGTCCGGCACTGAGCGCCGCTGCTTGGGCTTCTCAGCCGTCTGCGCAAAGAACATGTCCGCCGGCCGAGCCTTCCGCTGAGAAGACGTCCCTCCGCGCTTCACCACGTCCCCGGAGACCGAGCGACGTTCAGGAGCGGAGGAGGTTTTGGTGCCCTCTCGAGCCTTCTTCTGATCCGTCGGGGCGGATTCCTCCCGCGCCGCCACGGAAGCCACCGCCTTTCGCGGAGCGGCCTTCTTCACCGGCTTGGCGGGTGCTCCGGCAGGCTCTTGCTCGGCCGACTCGGGGCTGGGCGTTTCGACGGGGCCACCGGCAATCAGTGCCCCCAGACCGCGGCCGAGACCGCGCCTTTTCTCCGCCATGGCGTCCTTTCGAGACCGAAGTGATAACCAGTCCATGCTAGTCGCCATCGCTGGAAGAAACACGTACGGCCCATGGACAGGACACAACGCCACCCCAAGATCCGCGGAGACCGAACGCGTGTGTTTCACGTGAAACATTTCCGAAGGCGAAGCGGTCTCCGCGCATCGAGCGGTAGGGCCGTCACACGAGGGTCCCGAGTCGAGAGCGAGCGGCGTCAGGCGGATTCATGACTCGGCAAACGCGACCCGGAGTCAGGCCCTGACGACTCATCCAGCAAGGCCCCTTCAGGCGATCTGATGCAATAAACTCAAGGCTATGAGCATCATATGTGTCTTTTGAATCTCTGGGACGCCCAGGCCAGACACAGAGCTCCCGCGCCGTAAGCGCAGAGGGTGCCGAACCATGGAGCGAGGCCGTTCGGACACTGGGCGCGTGGCCCCTACGCGTTGCATGGTGTCGCGGGACAGGAGGCTCGATCCTGTCTGCCGTCCAAGGGAGGAGCGTTCCCATGAATCGTGGTGCTCGACTCATGCCGTATGAGCGAGTGTCCGGACAAGTCACCCATCACAACTCAACTCGTCCTCGCTATCGAACACGTTCAAGTCGAGACACCAAGTCCGACTCCACAGCAGTGCGCGGAAGTAGGCCACCTGCCATCGGTGCATGACAATGACCGAGGCCGCTCCACCGCCTCTCCCCCGGTGGCACCTCGCCTTACCCGACATCTTCGGAACACGATGACGGGTGGCTGAGGGCTGCTCTCTCGTGCCCCGAGCCCCGTGCCTCTCCTTATGTCCGCACCGAACCTGAACCCATGTTTCACGTGAAACACCCCCCGACCGAGACGCCTCAGAACCTGTGGCAACCCACGCCAGGGTCGCGCCATGGAACGACACGCGTGACCCGCAAGCTTGCCTCATCGGGAAGCCAGCGACTCCGGCTCTCCCGTGACGAAGCGACACCGGGGTCGCGACATGCAACTACCTCGCGCGCCGTCGTCCAATCACCTGCTCGGGGGCCGAGTGTCGAGTCTCCCGCCAAACCAGCACTGCCAGGGACAGGAATGAGTACTCATTGGCAGTCCTCCCCCACCCACGTGGCATGGCATCGCGGTGTCTGCACCACTGCAATACAAGGCCGATGGGCTTGTGGGCTTCTGCACTACTAAGCCACTGAGCTTCTGGGCCACTGGGTTTCTGGGATATTGCACTACTAGGCCACTGGGCCACTAGGCTTCTGCGCCACTGCACTACTAGACCACTGGGCTTCTGGGATATTGCACTACTAAGCCACTGGGCCACTAGGCTTCTGCGCCACTGCACTACTAGACCACTGGGCTTCTGGGATATTGCACTACTAAGCCACTGGGTTTCTGGGCTTCTGGGCTTCTGGGCTTCTGGGCTTCTGGGCTTCTAGGCTTCTAGGCTTCTAGGCTTCTAGGCTTCTAGGCTTCTAGGCTTCTAGGCTTCTAGGCTTCTAGGCTTCTAGGCTTCTAGGCTTCTAGGCTTCTGCGCCACTGCACTACTAGACCACTGGGCTTCTGGGATATTGCACTACTAAGCCACTGGGTTTCTGGGTTTCTGGGCTTCTGGGCTTCTGGGCTTCTGCAGAAGATGGTTCGTCCAGACACGCCGCTGCAGCATGACGCCAACCAGCCATGTTTCACGTGAAACACACAACGAGCCGTCCCGACCACGCCCGGAAGCCAGTTGGCTCTGGGACGAAGACCTCCCCCACTTGGGCGCAGATACGAGGCAGGGTTCGCCGGTTGGGCCGCCGCGCATAACGGCACGGCGATCGAAGGCAGCCACACACGTCGGCAACTCATGCGGCCGTCCGGAATTGACTCGCGCGCCCACCCCACGCCTTGCACAGTTCACATGAACCGCCCCGGACGGCCTTTCACCACCATCGCACCACATCCTCCATGCCTTCATCAACAATGGTCCTCGGCGGGCACCTGCGCCAGTGATCACTCCCTTCTTCGCCCCTACGAACAAACAAGCCCGCCCCAGCACTGCGCAGGTCCAATGAGCCTTGCGTCCGCCCGGATGACACTCGGGCGGACAGACTGCACTCGGAGAAGAACTCACCCATTGGCTTCGAGACCGCTGCCCAACTCACGGACGATGCACGCCTCCGAACATTCCGCCCGGCAAGCCTGTGGGGCAGCAGCCGCCATGCCTCACTCCCGTCCGAAGCCCCCACCGCCGGGCGGGCACCATGCTGCTCACAACCCCGACCACTGGCGGACAGCACAGCAAGGCCGCCTGACGATGGCCAGGACAAGACCTCCTCCGAATGCGAGCCCGTACCATTCCCCCGACGGCCTCCCCCGGCCAAGGCGGTAGTGGGCTCGGCTCACCGGCACCTGGTTCCCGCCAACGCCTTGAACTCAGCACACCGGGCGTCACGCCTGGCGTCCTTATCGAGCCAGTGAGGCCGACGAAGGGATTTCCCGAGGCAGTCCGTTGTTCCGTGCTCTCCGAGGTCGTGAATAGCTCCCGCTGGTTGGTCCTCCGACGCCTCTGCTGAGCCCGTCAACGTCCCCAGGAGGGCCATACGACCCTCTTGGCGCTTCCACCCGGCGTCTGGCGACTCCTCGCCCACCAGGACGACCCTGGGCGCTTACCCCTCCTTCACAGCCCCTGCGTCGCCGACCCGACGAAGTAGCACTGAGCGTTACGACCACCCCGGCTCACGCATGGTGGTCCTTCGGAGTCGCGGTCCCGCCCTAAAGGTCGTGTCGAGCCACCCTTGAACCACTGCGTCTTCCATGCGCCGTCCCACGGTGTCGGACCCTTCACACTCCCCATCTTCAACGCACCCGCAAATAGTGCCGGAGTGTGTCCTCGCCGGGCGGACCCGAAGCGAGCTGCCGGCGGCCTCCATTCGGAGACCGCTCCGCGCCGAGGGAGGACGTTGCCCGTCCCCCTTCCCTGAGCCATCCGACTCCGCCTGCAAACCCGCCTTCGCGCGGGATAATGCTCTGCTGAGCCATCAGGAGATGTCTCCACGCGTTCGAGGCGTGAGCGGGCAATCGTCCCCGTCGTTCCGACGCATGTTTCACGTGAAACACGATCACGGTCTCGCCGCCCCCGACGACGTCACCGACGTCGCGCACCTGTGTACAACATGGACGGGGCACTCGACCGAGCGCGCGTTGCCCGGGCGGCCCAAGAATTGACAGCCTGGTTACCCACAAACGATACCCACAGAGAAAACCGCGGAATCTCGCCGTTTTTTCGCCTGTCACGATCCTTTATACACAGGCCAACAGACGCCATCCACAGACACTAGCGGCTTGTCCCCACGTATCCACATCCCGATCCCTTGGGTTGTGGATAAACAACCGTTGCGCCAATTGCGTCTGCACGGGATTGTGAATCATCCAGCAGGCATCCCGGAATCAAGAACCACCTAGCCCACGGACCAGGAGGAACGCGGCTCTCCTCCCCCTCCGTCATGGCGAAACGACGCCGCTCTCCCCGAATCGGTGGACGTCACCCTGACCCTGGGTCGGGTGCGACGTCGCGCGCCAGACAAGGGTCGATGAGTTCCTTCAGTCATCCTGAACAAGGTCAGGAACTTAAGAAACGAACAAAAAGCCCTTCGTCGCGCCGAATGGCCAACTGAACGGGCACAACCCTGCCGTCCCGGCTCGCGTCAGGCGCTCGAACAGGGGAACAAGGTCGGGACGGAATCAGCCGGAAGCGCCGATCCACCAAGGACGAGAGCACGGCGTGCGGCGCCCTCTTGAGCGCCAGGCACGGCACCGACCGGACCATCGAGGACGAAGAGGTCCGCTGAGCGTGAGCAGCGAAAGAGTGAGAACGCAGTCTCAGCGGCGGGCGATCTCTGCCGCGGCTTCGAGGTAGGCGAGGGCGCCCGTGGACGACGGATCGTAGGTGATGACCGATTGCTGATAGCTGGGCGCCTCGGAGATGCGCACGCTGCGGGGAATCACCGCGTTCAGCACCTCGTCCGGGAAGTGCTGACGAACCTCTTGGGCCACCTGGGCCGCCAGGTTGGTGCGACCGTCATACATCGTCAGCAGGATGGTGGACACCCGCAGCTCGGAGTTGAGGTGCTTCTGGATCATCTGGATGTTCTTGAGCAACTGGCTCAGTCCCTCGAGCGCGTAGTACTCGCACTGGATGGGGATGAGCACTTCGAGCGATGCCACGAAAGCGTTGACCGTCAACAGGCCGAGCGACGGCGGGCAGTCCACCAGGACGTAGTCCAGGCGCGGCAGTCCGTTCTCCTCCCGGAACTGGGCGTACTGCGCCAGCGCACCGCGCAGTCGCTGTTCACGAGCCACCAGGGAGACGAGCTCGATCTCGGCGCCGGCCAGGTCGATGGTGGCCGGGGCGACGACGAGTCCGTCCAGGTCCGGGCACGGCACCACGACCTCGGAGAGCGGCTTGTCGTTGATGAGCACGTCGTAGACGGAGGGCACCTCGGCGTGATGATCGATGCCCAGCGCGGTGGAAGCGTTGCCTTGGGGATCGATGTCCACGACCAGCACCTGGAAGCCTGAGGAGGCCAACGCAGCCGCGATGTTCACGGTGGTGGTGGTCTTACCGACCCCGCCCTTCTGGTTGCTCACCGTGATGTAACGGGTGTTCTCCGGCCGCGGGAGCGGACGCTGCCGCCCGCCCCGACGCGCCCGATCCTCTGCGGAGGGCTTCACCGGGTGCTGATCCATGCTGTCCTTCGGGTCGCGGTCCGTGTCGAGATGGCGACGCGCCGCGGGGCGCGCCATGGTGGACCCACCGAGTCTATCGCCCGACGCCGACACCCCGCTCTGCGACGCGGCGGGCGGGCGGAAGGGGCCGGTCCGTTCAGGACCGACCCCTTCCGATTCCCCACGGAATCTCAGCCGACAGGGATGCGCACCACGGTGGTGGGCTCCTCCAGGTACCGGGCCCCCAGGGTCTCGACGGTGACGTCGTGACCCTTGTGCTTGCGGATGATCTTCTGCGCCTTCTCGATCTCCTCCGCGGCGCTGCGGCCCTTGAGGGCCACGAGCTCGCCATGCCCGCCCAAGAGGGGAAGGGTCAGCGGGACAAGGGTGCGTAGCGCGGTCACCGCGCGCGCCGTGACCACGTCCGCATCGAGTTCGCCCACGAGCTGTTCGGCGCGCGCGCGCACCACGTCCACCCTGTCGCCAAGGCCCAGGTCGTCGACGACCTCGTCCAACCACTGAACGCGGCGGTCCAGGGGTTCGATGAGGACCATCATCAGGTCCGGCCGGGCCAGAGCCAGCGCGATACCGGGGAGCCCGGCCCCGGATCCCACGTCGGCGACGAGGGATCCCTGCGGGATGGCACCTTCCGCTGCGGCGCAGTTGAGGACGTGGCGGCCCCACAGGCGGGGAATCTCGCGCGGGCCGAGCAGGCCGCGTTCGATCCCGCTGGAGGCCAGGTGACCCACGTAGCGCTGTGCCAGCTCCGCGCGGTCGCCGAAGTAGTGTTCCACGGCGCGCAGTTCCGCCTCCGTGGGGCGCGGCGCCTCCTCCGGTGCGACGGCCACGACGGCGGCGTCGACCTTGGGGCCCTGCGGCCCCGTCCCGGGGCGCACGTTCTGCTCCTGCGTCACGGTCAGTCCTCCGCCGGATGGATCACGACGTGGCGGCGGGATCCCTCGCCCTCGGAGTCGGACACGAGCCCGGCCTCGGCGACGAGATCGTGAACGAGCTTGCGCTCGTACGCGCTCATGGGCGCAAGATGCACGGGGGCGCCGTCGGCGCTCACGGAGGCGATGGCCTCGCGCGCCACGCCGCGCAGCTCGTCCGCGCGTCCGGCGCGGTAGCCATCGATGTCCAGCACGAAGCGCGAACGCTGGCCGGTGCCGGAGAGCACCGCCAGGCGGGCCAGTTCCTGCAGCGCCTCCAGCGTCTCCCCTCCCGCTCCGACGAGCTCGCCGAGGGAGCCAGGGGCCTCCTCCGACTGGATGGAGACGTAGACCCGGCCTCCGCGGATCTCGATGTCGATGTCGCCATCCAGGTCGGCGATGTCCAGGAGTTCCTCAAGGTAGTCTGCGGCTGCGTCGCCCTCCTCGTCGAGACGGCTCTGCGGCTCGGTCGAGGAAGCCGGGGCTTCCCCGGAACGGTGCCCGACGGCGTCGGGCAGGGTTGGGTCCGTCTCCTCCGCCACCGGGACGGTGAGCGCTTCTTCCTCCGGGGAACTCACTTCTTCCTCCGGTTCTTGCGCTGCGGCTGCTGACGCGGGGCAACGGCCTTGGGCTCCTCCTCGGCCTCGATCTCCGCCTTGGAATGACGGATGGGCGGGAGGCCCTTCGCGGCACGGCGGATGTTGAGTTCCTTCTCCGCGAGCGAGCCCGGCGTCGGGTTGTACTTGATGACCCACATCTGCTGGCACAGCGTCCACACGTTGGAGGCGGTCCAGTAGATCAGCAGGCCGATCGGGAAGTTGATGCCGCCGACGCCGAAGACGAGCGGGAGGACGTACATCATCATCTTCTGCTGGCGCATGAAGGGACCCTCGAGGGCCTCCTGCGTCATGTTCTTCGTCATGAGCTGGCGCTGGGTGAAGAACTGCGAGGCCACCATCGCGATGATCATGATGATGGCCACCACGATGACGGCGACGTTCGTCTGGTCGGCACGCAGCGTGTTGATGAAGGTGTCCGAGAGGCGGGCGCCGAAGATGGTGGAGTCGTCGAAGCTCTTGACCTTGTCGGCCGAGAGCACCAGGATCCCCTCCTTGTTGTTCACGGCCTGGGAGGTCGAGGACAGGACGCGGTAGAGCGAGAAGAAGAACGGCATCTGCACCAGCAGAGGCAGGCACGAGGAGAACATGCCCGTGTTGTGCTTCTTGAACAGCGCCCGCTGCTCGGCGAGCATGGCCTGCTGGGAGACCTGATCCTTCTTGCCCTTGTACTTGGCCTGCAGCTTGCGCAGCTCGGGCTGCAGGGCCTGCATGGCGCGCTGGGAACGAATCTGTCGCGCGAAGAGCGGGATCAGGGCGGCACGCACGCCGACCGTCACGAAAATGATGGACAGGGCCCAGGTCCAGCCGGAGTCGGGGTTCAGCCCGAGGAACGAGAACACCTCGTGGAACAGCCACAGCAGCCCCGACATGAGCCATCGGAATGGCGTCAGGATCCAGTTAATAAAGTCCATAATGCGGTTCTACGCTCCTCGAGCCGCGGCTGCGGCAGGGTGTGCCTCGCTGAGAGGTGGATGGTTGAGAACAATGATCTTGGGGACCCGGGTGTCCGGCCAAATCCGCTTGCCCCGCGGCACGGGATCGATGCCCCCGTGGGCCCAGGGATTGCATCGCAGCAGACGCCGGACGGTGAGCCAGCTTCCCTTCAGCGCTCCGTGCACCGTGACGGCTTCCAGGCCGTAGGCCGAACAACTGGGGAAGTAGCCGCAGACCTCCCCGTAGAGGGGCGAGACGAGCAGGCGGTACGTCTTGAGCAACAGGATGAGCACGTACCGGGGAAGGTCCACGATGTGTCGCCACCACGGGGTGGGCGGGACGTGATCGGCCGGCGCCACGGGTGCCGGCCCCATCTGCCGAACGACTTCCTCGACGGAGACGTCCCGCTCGCTCACGGCGTCCTTCCCGTGGGGCTCCGCTCGCCCAGGGTGCGCCGCAGCCCCTTGTCGAGGTCCTTGAGCAGGCGCGTGTAGTCGGCCCCGGCCGAGGCGGGAAGTGCCCTGACCACGACGTCGGCCCCGGCGAAGCCGTCCTTGAGTTGCTGCCACGCTGCCTCACGCAGTCGGCGCTTGACGACGTTCCTGGTCACCGCGTTGCCCACCTTCTTCGAGACGATGAAGCCGAAGCGGGCCGGACCCGTGGCTCCCTCAGGGTGAACGAGTGCGGAGACGACGAAGTTCCGGCACCCGATTCGGGTGCCGGAACGCACGGTGATGTTCAATTCGCTCCCGTCGCGCAGACGGTGCTCGCGCGGCAGCATGTGACCTTCGTCGTCTCGGAACGGCCCGTGAGGGCCGGGGCCGAGATCAGGCCGAGAGTGCCTTGCGACCCTTGCTGCGGCGGGTGGCCAGGATGGCGCGGCCCGCACGGGTCCGCATGCGAAGGCGGAAACCGTGCTTCTTGGCGCGGCGGCGATTGTTCGGCTGGAAAGTCCGCTTGCTCACGGTGTTCACTCCAAGACGTCGTTCTCAGGCATCGCCCGTCACGACAAAAGTGAGGAAGAACGGGATGGATGCATCGGTCAAAGCTCTTGTCCCTCCGCCGTGCCCGGGTGGACTCGCCGGAGACCCGCCGGACGGTGCACATGCACCACGGGGTCACCATGAGGGACTTATCTACGATAGACGCCGCGACGCACAAGGGTCAAACCGCCGTGTCCAAGGACACACGCGGCCAGGCGGTCGGATTGTCCACCGCCGAGGGCTCTCGTTATCCACAGCCTGGGGAGAAGTTTGGGGATACGGGTCGCCGGGGCGGGAGTTTTTCCCCACCCTGGGGGTAGATCTGTGTATAACCCTGGGGATCACCGGGTACCGTGGAAAGGCATGCCGGGTGTCCGGTCGTTGCAGGCCGGTGAAACCAGGAAGAGGTGCGCGTGAGCACGGACGAGTCCAACAGCGTGGGGAGTTCGTGGCGCCAGGTGGTGCGCACGCTCGAGGAGGACCACCGCGTCTCACCCCGGCAGCGGGGTTTCGTCGACCTCGCCCGCCCCCGCGGCCTGATGGAGTCCACGCTGCTCCTGGCCGTCCCGAGCGAGCTGGCCCGCGAGGTGCTGGAGAACCAGCTGCGCGTTCCCCTCAACGAGGCACTGCGCACCGTGTTCGGCCAGGACATCCTGTGCGCCTTCACCATCGACGCCGAGCTGGCACAAGGGACGGCAACCGGGGCGTCCGCGCGCCCCGAACTCCCCGAGTCCCCGGGCGGGGAGGAGCCGGAACGCCTCGACGCCGGCTCGCTCGCGCACCACCCGGTGCCCCACGCCAGGGCGCAGGCGCCGCAGCCGGCTCCCCCCAGCACCTCATCGGAGTTCGGGCGCCTGAACCCCAAGTACGTCTTCGACACCTTCGTCATCGGCTCGTCCAACCGCTTCGCCCACGCGGCCGCGGTCGCCGTCGCCGAGGCACCGGCCAAGGCCTACAACCCGCTGTTCATCTACGGCGATTCCGGCCTGGGCAAGACCCACCTCCTGCACGCCATCGGCCACTACGCCAGGCACCTCTACAACGGCATCCGCGTGCGCTACGTGAACTCGGAGGAGTTCACCAACGACTTCATCAACTCGATCCGCGACGACGAGGGCACCAGCTTCAAGCAGACCTATCGCAACGTGGACATCCTGCTGATCGACGACATCCAGTTCCTCGCGAACAAGGACGCCACGCAGGAGGAGTTCTTCCACACCTTCAACGCGCTGCACAACCACAACAAGCAGGTGGTCATCACCTCGGACCTGCCGCCCAAACAGCTGGCCGGCTTCGAAGACCGCATGCGCTCCCGCTTCGAGTGGGGTCTGCTGACCGACATCCAGCCGCCGGAGCTGGAGACGCGCATCGCCATCCTGCGCAAGAAGGCGCACGCCGAGGGCCTCTCCGCCCCCGACGACGTCATGGAGTACATCGCCTCCCGCATCTCCACGAACATCCGCGAGCTGGAGGGCGCGCTCATCCGCGTCACGGCGTACGCGTCCCTGAATCGCCAGCCGGTCACGCTGGACGTCGCGGAACACGTGCTGAAGGACCTGATCTCCGACGAGGACACCCAGGTCATCACGCCGCAGTCGATCGTCGCCTCCACGGCCGAGTACTTCGACCTGACCATCGACGAGCTCAACTCCAAGTCCCGCACGCGCACGCTCGTGACGGCCAGGCAGATCGCCATGTACCTGCTACGGGAACTGACCGAGATGTCGCTGCCCAAGATCGGTGAGCTCATGGGTGGGCGCGACCACACCACCGTCATGCACGCCGACCGCAAGATCCGCGAGCTCATGGCGGAACGACGTGCCATCTACAACCAGGTCACGGAACTGACGAACAAGATCAAGCAGCAGCACCGCGACTGAGTTCCAAGCAGGTGCAGGGACCTGGAAACCCGCGAAACGGCGGCCTTCGGAGCCCCCAGTGGATAACCCGGTGGATTCCGCGGGGAGAAGCTGTGGGTGGAACGGGACCGGCTGTGGACGGTGCGGAGGCGACCCCGACTCATGCACAGTCCGTGACACCGGGTCCCAACGTCTCTCGACAACTCGTCCACACCCCGGATCCGCAGGATTCCCGGGACGGATCGGGTTATCCACAGAATCCACAGCGGTTATTAACACTCCCCCTCTTCCTTCAACCACCAAACAACATGTTCTCCCCGCCTCGATCCGGATCGCCGAACACCTGGCACTGCGTGCCACGAGTGACCGGGCCGCGGACCCTACGGGTCGTCGTCGGACACGGAGTCCTGCCTGACGACGGGCGGTAGGCTTGAGAGCAGATCTGTGACCTCTTCCTGCCCTCGAAAGGGCGAAAGGCGGAATCCCGTGAAGTTCAGCGTGGAACGCGATGTCCTCACCGAAGCCGTGACCTGGACCGCCCGTTCCCTGGCCCAGCGACCGGCCTCACCCGTGCTGGCCGGCATCCTGGTCACCGCCGCCAACGGCGTGGTCACGCTGGAAGGCTTCGACTACGAGACCAGCGCCCATCTGGAGATCGCCGCGCAGGTGGACGAGGAAGGCACCATCCTCGTCTCGGGCAAGCTGCTCGCGGAGATCTGCCGCAACCTTCCACAGGCGATGGTCACGCTGGAGACCGACGGAACCAAGGTGCAGGTCCGCTGCGGCCGAGCTCGCTTCCACCTCGCCACGATGCCCGTGGACGAGTACCCCACCCTTCCGGTGCAACCAGAGGTCCTGGGCCTCGTGGACGGAGCCGAGTTCGCCCACGCCGTCTCGCAGGTCATCGTCGCGGCGTCCAAGGACGACACCCTGCCAATCCTCACGGGCATCAAGGTCGAGTTCAACGACGACACCATGACGCTGCTGGCCACCGACCGTTACCGCCTCTCCCTGCGCGAACTCGCGTGGAGGCCAGCGAACCCTGGCGTCACGACGTCCACCCTGGTCAAGGCCAGGACCCTCAGCGAAGCGGCCAAGACCCTGGGCGGTGCCGGGGATCTCACGCTGGCCCTCTCCCCGCAAGGCGACCTCATGGGCTTCTCCTCCGGCTCCCGCCGCACCACGACCTTGCTGGTGGACGGCGACTACCCCAAGATTCGTTCGCTCTTCCCCGAGAGCTCTCCCATCCACGCCACGGTGCGCACCTCGGAGCTGGTGGAGGCCGTGCGCCGCGTCTCCGTCGTGGCCGAGCGCAACACCCCCGTGCGCCTGCAGTTCACCCAGGGCCAGGTGGCCCTGGACGCCGGAACCGGCGAGGACGCCCAGGCCGAGGAGAGCATCGAAACGATGCTCGACGGCGAGGACATCACCGTGGCGTTCAATCCCTCCTACCTCTCGGAGGGCCTCGCGGCCTTCGACTCGGAGTTCGTGCGCTTCTCCTTCACCTCGGCACCCAAGCCGGCCATGCTCACGGCCCAGAAGGAGGAGAACGGCGAGGACGATGCGGCCTACCGCTACCTCGTCATGCCGGTGCGCCTGCCCAACGCCTGAGACACCGGCACCCCTGACTTCCGCGCGGCCCACCCACGGCCGACGCGGTCATCCCCAGGAACGACCTCGATGGAGCGGCCGATCCGTTTCGATCCAAGGAGGACACCCATGCACATCGGCATGATCGGACTGGGCAAGATGGGCGGCAACATGCGCGAGCGCCTGCGCCGCGCGGGCCACACCGTCACCGGCTACGACCGCAACCAGGAGGTGAGCGACGCCGCGACCGTGCGGGACATGGTCGCCTCGCTCCCCACCCCGCGCACCGTGTGGGTCATGGTGCCAGCAGGAGCCATCACCGACTCCGTGATCGACGAGCTCGGTTCCCTCCTGGAGCCGGGTGACCTGATCATCGACGGCGGCAACTCCCGCTTCACCGACGATGCGCGTCATGCCCGGGAACTCGCCGCGAAGGACATCCGCTTCGTAGACTGCGGCGTCTCCGGCGGCGTGTGGGGCCTGGAGAACGGCTACGGCCTCATGGCCGGCGGTGCCGACGAGGACATCGCCGCCGCGATGCCGCTTTTCGACGCTCTGCGTCCGGAGGGTGAGCGCTCGGACAGCTTCGTCCACGTGGGCGAGGTCGGCGCGGGCCACTACGCCAAGATGGTCCACAACGGCATCGAGTACGGGCTCATGCAGGCCTACGCCGAGGGCTACGAGCTGCTGGAGCGCAAGGACATCATCAAGGACGTGCACGGCACGTTCAAGGCCTGGCAGAAGGGCACCGTGGTGCGCTCCTGGCTGCTGGACCTGGTCGTCAACGCCCTGGAGGAGGACCCGGAACTGGCCGGCGTGGCCCCATGGGTCGAGGACTCCGGCGAGGGCCGCTGGACCGTCGAGGAGGCCATCGCCGAGTCCGTCCCGATGCCCGTCATCACCGCCTCTCTCTTCGCCCGCTTCGCTTCGCGCAGCGAGGACTCGCCGCAGCTGAAGATGGTGTCCGCGCTGCGCCACCAGTTCGGCGGTCACGCGGTGAAGAAGGCCTGATCCTCCCGCCGTGTTCGTCTCCCACCTCTCGCTGAAGGACTTCCGCAGCTACCCGTCCGCGGAACTCTCCCTCGGGGCCGGCACCACGGTCCTCGTGGGGCACAACGGCGTGGGCAAGACGAACGTCGTGGAGGCCATCGGCTACCTGTCGACCCAGGGCTCCCACCGGGTGAGCCAGGACGGTCCGCTCGTGCGTTTCGGCGCCGAGCGGGCCCTCATCGGGGCCCGCATCAAGCGCGCGACGCAGTCCACCTCGGTGGAGCTGGAGCTCATCCCCGGGCGGGCCAATCGCGCTCGGATCAACCGCTCGAACCCCATGCGGGCCAGGGAGGCGCTGGGTCTGGTCCGTAGCGTGCTCTTCTCCCCCGAGGACCTGGATCTCGTCAAGGGCGACCCGGGCGCGCGCCGTCGTTTCCTCGACGATCTCGTGGTGCAGCTGCGCCCGGACCAGGGAGCAGTTCGCGCGGACTACGAGCGCGTGCTCAAGCAGCGCAACGCCCTGCTGAAGTCGGCCAGGCACGGCGGGCGCCTGAGTTCGTCCCACGAGGCCACGCTCGACGTATGGGACGCGCACCTCGCGGCGGCGGCGGCCCGGGTGCTGCGCAACCGCGTCCACGTCCTCGGCCTCCTGGCGCCGCACCTCGGAGCGGCTTACGCCTCGCTGACGGACGGCTCCAAGCCCGCCTCGGCGCTGTACCTGAGCACGGCCACGGGCGACGCCGAGCGGGCGGCCGCACCCGGTGAACCCGTGGCTGACCCCCGCCTGGTGGGCGCGGATCTGGACGCCGTCGAAGCCCTCATGACCTCCTCGCTCGCCGCGGCGCGGCGGCGTGAGGCCGAACGCGGGATCACGCTCGTGGGTCCCCACCGCGACGAGTTGACCCTCTCCCTGGGGACGGCACCCGCCAAGGGCTTCGCCTCGCACGGGGAGACGTGGTCACTGGCCTTGGCGCTGCGGCTGGCCGCCTACGCCGTGCTCGTCGAGGACGATCCGGCCCCCGCGGCCCGCCCCGTTCTCCTGCTGGACGACGTCTTCGCCGAGCTGGATGCCCGGCGCAGGACGAGACTCGTGTCCGCCGTGGTGGGCGCGGAACAGGTCATCGTCACGGCCGCGGTCCGCGAGGACGTCCCCTCCGAACTGGACGCCGTCCTGGTGCCGGTGGGCCCCGGCTGGGTGGGCGCCCCCGACGGGGAGGAAGCATGAAGCCCGGATGGGTCCCGACCCCGGATCCGGAACCGAGCCTGCCCGGTGCGGCGGAGGAGCGGCCGCAGGGACTCCCGGGCGAACCGACGCTGAGCGATGCCGACGCACCGCAGGTGGCGCTGCAACGCGCGCGCCAGCGGGCCCAGGCCGGCGGCGAGATCCGGCGCAGCGCCGCCCAGGTCGCCAGGGCCAAGGAAAAGGCGACCGCACGCAAAGCTTCCCAACGCGGTGGACGCGAGGCGGGCGTCGCGGGGGACGACGAGGGCCGTGACCCGGTGGGGCTGGGCCGCGTCATCTCCTCCCTGGTGCGCTCGCGGGGGTGGAGCGACCCGGTCGCCGTGGGGTCCGTGCTGACGCGCTGGGCGGAGATCGTGGGGCCGGACCTGGCCGCCCACACCGAGCCGGAATCCTTCGAGAACACGACCGTGGTGGTGCGCTGCGACTCGACCGCCTGGGCCACGCAGCTGCGCCTCATGCAGCACGAGGTGCTCAAGCGCTTCGACGCATCGGTGGGGCACGGCGTCGTCACGGTGCTCAAGGTGCTGGGTCCGGCCGGCCCGTCCTGGAAGAAGGGTCTGCGCACGGCGCAGGGCGGCAGGGGACCCCGTGACACCTACGGGTGATCGGTCGCGGCGAGGCGCCATGGCCCCTCTGAGCGGAGCGGGTCCCGGCGTGGGCGTTCGCCCTCCCGGGGGTATCGATCGCCTGTGAGGCACGTTTGCGGGCCGTCTATCCGCATGGACGAGGCGCCGCTCACGCAAAATGGCGGCTCCACGCGGTAGAATGGACAGGTTCCCTCCGCACGTCACGCGCGGGCCGGAGGGGCGAATGGTCCACGATCTGCGCGCAAGGAGCCCGGAACACCCGTGACTGAGCAGAACCAGAACACCCCAGAGCCCGCGGAGGAGGCGACCGAGGAGGTCACCGCCCACGCCGGAACCGGCACCGTCGGCAGCGGCAAGGTCACGGAGGAATACGGCGCCTCGGCGATCACCGTCCTCGAGGGGCTCGAGGCCGTCCGCAAGCGTCCGGGCATGTACATCGGCTCCACCGGTTCGCGTGGCCTGCACCACCTCGTCTACGAGGTCGTGGACAACTCTGTGGACGAGGCACTGGCCGGGTACTGCGACACCATCCGAGTCACGCTGCAGGACGACGGCGGCGTGCGCGTCGAGGACAACGGCCGCGGCATCCCGGTGGACATCCACCCCACGGAGGGCAAGCCCACCGTGGAGGTCGTCATGACCATCCTCCACGCCGGCGGCAAGTTCGGCGGGGGCGGCTACGCCGTCTCCGGTGGCCTGCACGGCGTGGGCATCTCGGTCGTCAACGCCCTCTCACGGCGGGTCGAGACCACCGTCAAGCGGCAGGGACACGCCTGGAGGGCCGAGTTCGGCAACGGCGGCAACGTCATTTCCCCGCTGACGCGCGGCGAGGCCACGGAGGAGACGGGCACCACCCAGGTCTTCTACGCCGACCCCACCATCTTCGACACCGTCGAGTACGACTTCGAGACGCTGCGCGCCCGCTTCCAGCAGATGGCCTTCCTCAACAAGGGCCTGCGCATCGTCCTCACGGACGAGCGCGTCCTCGAAGAGGAGGGCGAGGAGGTCGCCTCCGACGACGAGTCGGTGGAGACCTCGGCCCCGCGTCACCGCACGGTGGACTACAAGTACGACGACGGCCTGCTTGACTACGTCAAGCACCTCAACACCACCAAGAAGGTGGAGCTGATCCACCCGGACGTCATCGCCTTCGAGGCCGAGGACACCGAGCGCGCCATCTCCGTTGAGATCGCCATGCAGTGGACGAGCGCCTATTCGGAGTCGGTTCACACCTACGCCAACACGATCAACACCCACGAGGGCGGCACCCACGAGGAGGGTTTCCGCGCCGCGATGACCACGCTCGTCAACCGCTACGCGCGGGAGGCGAACCTGCTCAAGGAGAAGGACGAGAACCTCACGGGGGACGACATCCGCGAGGGTCTCACCGCCGTCATCTCGGTCAAGCTCGGGGAGCCGCAGTTCGAGGGCCAGACCAAGACCAAGCTCGGCAACTCGATCGCCAAGGGCTTCGTCCAGGGCGTCGTCACCGACGGGCTCGGCGATTGGCTCGAGCGGAACCCGGCCTCGGCCAAGGACATCGTCCGCAAGGCCCAGCTCTCCGCTCAGGCCCGCATCGCGGCCCGCAAGGCCAGGGACACGGCCCGCCGCAAGTCCCCGCTGGAGACCTTCGGCATGCCGGGCAAGCTCTCCGATTGCTCCTCCAAGAACCCGGCGGAGTGCGAGGTCTACCTCGTAGAGGGCGACTCGGCCGGCGGCTCCGCCAAGCGTGGTCGTGATCCCCGCACCCAGGCCATCCTGCCGCTGCGCGGCAAGATCCTGAACGTGGAGCGCGCCCGCCTTGACCGCTCCCTCGGCAACGCCGAGGTCCAGGCCATGATCACGGGTTTCGGCACGGGCATCGGCGAGGAGTTCGACCTCTCGAAGCTGCGCTACCACAAGATCGTGCTCATGGCGGATGCGGACGTGGACGGCCAGCACATCACCACGTTGCTGCTCACGCTGCTTTTCCGTTTCATGCGCCCGCTCATCGAGCACGGACACGTCTACCTGGCGCAGCCGCCGCTGTACCGCATCAAGTGGTCCAACGCCCCGCACGACTACGTCTTCTCCGACGAGGAACGGGACGCCGCGCTGGCCAAGGGCCTGGCCAACAACCAGCGCATCCCCAAGGACAACGGCATCCAGCGCTACAAGGGCCTGGGCGAGATGGATTACCACGAGCTCTGGGACACCACCATGGACCCGGCGCACCGCACCCTCAAGCAGGTGACCATGGACGACGCCGCGGCGGCGGACACGGTCTTCAGCGTTCTGATGGGCGAGGACGTCGAGGCACGCCGTGAGTTCATCCAGCAGAACGCCAAGGACGTCCGCTTCCTGGACATCTGATCCCGCGCCGCCGGTGCCGCACGGCACTGGCGGCGGGCGGACGCCGTCGGGCACAGGACCGGCGCCCACATACTTTCCCTGACATATACGTGAGGATTCCCAGAACATGAGTGACGAGACGCAGCCGCAGGGCGGGGTGCCCCTGGAGGGCACCGTGGTCGACAAGATCAGCCAGGTGGACCTGCAGACGGAGATGCAGCGCTCCTACCTCGACTACGCGATGGCGGTCATCGTCGGCCGCGCGCTCCCCGATGTGCGCGACGGCCTCAAGCCCGTGCATCGCCGCGTCATCTATGCGATGTACGACGGCGGCTACCGCCCGGACCGCGGCTTCAACAAGTGCGCGCGCGTGGTCGGCGAGGTCATGGGCAACTATCACCCGCACGGTGACACGGCGATCTACGACACCTTGGTCCGCCTGGTCCAGGATTGGGTCATGCGCTACCCGCTCGCCACGGGGCAGGGCAACTTCGGTTCCCCCGGCAACGACGGCGCGGCCGCCCCGCGGTACACCGAGACCAAGATGGCACCGCTGGCCATGGAGATGGTGCGTGACATCCACGAGGACACCGTGGACTTCGTGCCCAACTACGACGGCAAGAACCAGGAACCCACGGTCCTGCCGGCGCGCTACCCCAACCTGCTCGTCAACGGTTCGGCCGGCATCGCCGTCGGCATGGCCACCAACATCCCGCCGCACAACCTGCGCGAGGTGGCAGAGGGCGTGAAGTGGGCCCTCGAGAACCCCGAGGTCACCAGGGAGGAGCTGCTGGAGGCGCTCATCGCGCGCATCCAGGGCCCCGACTTCCCCACCGGTGCGCGCATCCTTGGCCGCAAGGGCATCGAGGACGCCTACCGCACGGGCCGCGGCTCCATCGCCATGCGCGCCGTCGTGGAGGTCGAGGAGATCCAGGGTCGCACGTGCCTCGTCGTCACGGAACTGCCGTATCAGGCCAACCCGGACAACCTCGCCATCAAGATCGCCGACCTCGTCAAGGACGGCAAGATCGCCGGCATCGCTGACATGCGCGACGAGACCTCGGGTCGCACGGGCCAGCGCCTCGTGATCGTGCTCAAGCGCGACGCCGTGGCCAAGGTGGTGCTCAACAACCTCTACAAGCACACCGAACTGCAGCAGAACTTCTCCGCCAACATGCTGGCGCTCGTGGACGGCGTGCCCCGCACGCTCTCCCTCGACGCCTTCATCCGTCACTGGGTGGCGCACCAGATGGACGTCGTGGTGCGCCGCACGCGCTTCCGCCTGGCCAAGGCAGAGGCGCTGGCACACATCCAGCTGGGCCTGCTCAAGGCCCTCGACGCCCTGGACGAGGTCATCGCGCTCATCCGCCGCTCCCCCACGGTCGAGGAGGCCCGTGAGGGCCTGAAGTCCATGCTGGAGATCGACGACGACCAAGCCAACGCGATCCTGGACATGCAGCTGCGCAAGCTGGCCGCCCTGGAGCGCAAGAAGATCCAGGACCTCTACGAGCAGCTCATGGCGGAGATCGCCGAGTACAAGGAGATCCTGGCCTCGCCGGAGCGCCAGCGCGGCATCATCTCCGAAGAGCTCACCGAGATCGTGGAGCGCTTCGGCGACGACCGCCGCACCGAGATCGTGCGCGGCTACGACGGAGACATGTCCGTCGAGGACCTCATCCCCGAGGAGGAGATGGTCGTCACCATCACCCGCGGCGGGTACGTCAAGCGCACGCGCAGCGACAACTACCGTTCGCAGAACCGCGGCGGCAAGGGCGTCAAGGGCGCTCAGTTGCGCGGCGACGACGTGGTGGAGCACTTCTTCGTCACGACGACGCACCACTGGCTCGCATTCTTCACGAACCTGGGCCGCGTCTACCGCATCAAGTGCTACGAGCTGCAGGAGGCCGGGCGCGACGCCAAGGGCCAGCACGTGGCCAACCTGCTGGCCTTCCAACCGGACGAGAAGATCCAGCAGGTGCTGGCGCTGCGCGACTACGAGCAGGCGCCGTACCTGGCGCTGGCCACGCGCAACGGCCTGGTGAAGAAGACTCGCCTGAGCGAGTACGACACCAATCGCACCGCCGGCGTCATCGCCATCAACCTCCGCGACGGGGACGAGTTGGTCTCCGCCAACCTCGTCTCGGAGGAGGACGACCTCATGTTGGTTTCCAGGCTGGGGCAGTCGGTGCGCTTCACCGCCAGCGACGAGGCGCTGCGGCCCATGGGCCGTGCCACCTCCGGGGTGACCGGCATGAAGTTCCGCGACGGCGACGAGCTGTTGGCCGCGGATGTCGTGGCACCGGAATCGTTCGTGTTCACGGTGACGGACGGCGGCTTCGCCAAGCGCAGCCCCGTGGACGAGTACCGCGTGCAGGGCCGCGGCGGCCTGGGCATCAAGGTGGCCAAGCTCCCCGAGGACCGTGGCGAGCTCGTCGGCGCGCTCATCGTGAGCGAGGCGGACGAGGTGCTCGTGGTCATGGCCTCCGGCAAGGTGGTCCGCACCGCGGTGGACCAGGTGCCGGCCAAGGGCCGCGACACCATGGGCGTCATCTTCGCGAAGCCGGACAAGAAGGACCGCATCATCGGCGTCGCCAAGAACGAGGATGCAGGCCTGGACGAGGACGACGTCGAGGGCGCAGAGGCCGTCGACGCGAGCGAGGGGACCGCCGCGGATGCAGGCGGCTCCCAGGCGGAAAACGGTACAGTGTCCGAGGACCAAGGGGACTTCCCCGCGCCCGCGGGCGACGGGGACCCGGATCAGAACCACGGAGGCCATGAGTGAGCACGCCCAACACGCCAGGGGGACGACCCCAGCAGCCGCGGACGGCGACACCTCGACCGGCGCAGGCGCCGCGCACCGCCCAGGCGGCACGCCCGGCGCAGGCCGCGGCGGGCAAGGGGCAGCAGGGCCGTCCCGCGCAGCGTCCGGGGCAGCGCCCCGCCCAGCCGGGTCTGGTGCGTCCGGCGCCCAAGGCGAAGGTCCGCAAGGCCCGCCTGCTGGTCTCCAAGGTTGACGTCTGGTCCGTCCTGAAGCTGGCCTTCCTGCTCTCGGTGGCGCTCGGCATCATCACGGTCGTGGCCGCCGTCGTGCTCTGGATGATCTTTGACGTCGCCGGCGTCTTCGACCAGATCGACTCTCTGGTCGGCAACGTCCTGGGCGGCGGAAGCGCGGCCCCGTTCAGCGTCAAGGACTACCTCTCCATGGGCCAGGTCACGAGCTTCGCCGTGATCATCGCCGTGGTGAACGTGGTCCTGCTCTCGGCGCTCTCCATGGTGGGTGCCTTCATCTACAACCTCGCCTCCGGCCTCGTCGGCGGCGTCTCGGTGACTCTCACCGACGACTGAGCCCGTGGCGGACGAGCGGCCGATTTGGTCCCTCGTCCGCTCTCGGGTAAAGTTGACTCGTCCCCACGGGGGCGGAAGAGGGCGTATAGCTCAGGCGGTTAGAGCGCTTCGCTGATAACGAAGAGGTCCCAAGTTCAAGTCTTGGTACGCCCACGGATCCCTCTGATTCTTCATCACCGAGGTGAGCGCATGAAGAAGATTCTGCTGCTGGCACTGGCCACGGCCGGAGCGGTTTTTGGATACCGCTGGTACCAGGAACGAGCCGCTTCCAAGGCCTCCTGGACACAGGCAACGGACATCGTGAAGTAGCGTCGCGGATCCCGCACCCGGGGGTATGGCGCAATTGGTAGCGCACCTGCTTTGCAAGCAGGGGGTTAGGGGTTCGAGTCCCCTTACCTCCACCACGGAGCTTTCACCGAGGAAGCCCGGCACCACACGGTGCCGGGCTTCCTCGCGTTCCCGGCTTCCTCCAGGGGCCGGCGGCCGAGGTTCATGTCCACGGATCCCGCGGGAGCGACTTCCTGTCCATCGATCCCGCGGCAGGCGGGCTTCCCGGCGTCGTGATGCGGGATCGATGGACAGAAACCGTGAGGGGACACGAAAGGGCGGGCGGCACCCATCGGGTGCCGCCCGCCTCGCGGTCGCGTCGCCGGCGCGAGGAAAATCCTCACGCCCCGCGGGTCACTTGTCGCCGGCTCTCTTGGCGGCGTCCTTGACCTCGTCCGCGGAGTCGGAGACCTTCTGTGCGGCCTTGGCCCCGGCGTCAGCGGCCTTCTCCTTGGCAGCGGTGGCCGCGTCCTCGACCTTCGCGGCGACGTCGCCGGCGGTGGTCTTGGCGGCCTCGGCCGCATGCTTGGCCGTCTCCGCCACCTTCTCCTTCACCTCGGAGACGGTCGTGGCGCGCTCGGGGGCGGCCGTGGTGGCCTGCGTGGGGGCCTTCTCCGCCGGGGCGGGGTTCTTCCACGGATCCTCGACGGGCTGGGAGGCCTTCCACACCGCCACGCCCGCGGCCACGAGGCCGGAGAAGAGGACGAACAGGAAGAACCTCTTCTTGCCGCTCCTCTTCTTCGATGCCTTGGCGTCCTTCTTGGCCTGCTCGGCGGCGGCCCTCGCAGCGACGGCGGCCGCCTTGGCCTGCGCCTTGAGGTCCTTCTTGGAGACCTTCACTCTTTTGCTCACCTTGTCGCTCCCGTTCCTGACGTTCTTGCTCACGGCATCCACGGCGCCGCTGAGCTGCTGCGAGGCGTCGTCCAGCACGGCGGTGGCCTGCCCCTTGAGTTCCTTGAGCCGAGGGGCCGTCCCCTCCTGCACCTTCTCCACGAGCCCGCCAGCGCGCTCCTTGGCGACCTCGAGCCCCTCGTGGAGCTTCGGTGCCACCTGCTCGTAACCGTCGCTGAGGGCCTCGGCGGCCGCGTGGACGTGCGGAGCCGCCCACTCGCGCACTGAATCGACGGCCTCAACGACGTTGCGCTGGACTTCCTGGGCGATCGAGTTCTTCTTCTTGGACAAGACTTCCCACCTCTTTTCGACGGTTTTCAGCCAGCCTAATGCCCCCTTCCTGCACGGGGACTGGGAGTGCGTCCACGTCACAGCCTGTTCACTGAACGCGAAGGAAGGTCACCGTGGCGCGGAGGGAGCACGTGGAAGAATACGAGTCATGACCGCGATTCCTACGCACAAGGCCACCATCCACACGAACCAGGGTGACATCGTCATCAATCTGTTCGGCAACCACGCCCCCAAGACCGTCGAGAACTTCGTCGGCCTCGCCACGGGCGAGCGCAGCTGGGTCGACCCGGCCAGCGGCGAGCAGCGCGAGGGCACCCCGCTGTACAACGGCACCGTTTTCCACCGCATCATCCGCGACTTCATGATCCAGGGCGGTGACCCGCTCGGCCAGGGCTTCGGCGGTCCCGGCTACCAGTTCGACGACGAGATTCACCCCGAGCTGGACTTCCGCGAGCCCTACAAGCTCGCCATGGCCAACGCCGGCATCCAGATGGGCCGCGGCACCAACGGCTCGCAGTTCTTCATCACCTCGGTCCCCACCACGTGGCTGCAGGGCAAGCACACCATCTTCGGCGAGGTCGCCGACGAGGCCTCCAAGGGCATCGTCGACGCGCTCAACGCCGTGGCCACCGACGGCCGCGACAAGCCGCTGGAGCCGGTGGTCCTCGAGAGCATCGACATCGAGAAGCTCTGATCCTCCGGATCGTCACCGGGGCGGTCGTCGGCGTGCAGCCGGCGACCGCCCTCGTCGTTGGGTCATCGAGGACAAGACGGCGGCACCCGCCCGACCACACGGCGTCGGGCATCCACACCTCGGAAACCAGGAGCCAGGCATGAGCACTCCCCCGCCCTTCGGTGTCCACGCGGACGGCGGGCAGCCCGTCTGCCCCCGCCACCCCGACCGCGTGAGCTACGTCAGCTGCCAGCGTTGCGGGCGCCCGGCCTGCCCCGAGTGCCAGCGGCCGGCGGCCGTCGGGGTGCAGTGCGTGGACTGCGTCGCGCAGGCCGGCCGGGGCACCCGGGTGGCACGCGGTGCCAGCGGCGCGATCCTGCGGGACCGGGGCCCGCGCGTCACCTACGCGATCATCGCCGTGTGCGTGCTCGCCTACCTGCTGCAGCGCCTGGTGCCCGGCTTCTCCAACACCTTCATGGCCTGGAACGTGGCGACCCGTGAGCAACCTTGGCGCCTGCTCACGGCGGGCTTCCTGCACGACACCACCACCGTGCTCCCCCTTCACCTGGGGCTCAACATGCTCTCGCTGTGGTTCCTGGGTCGGGCGCTGGAACCCGTGCTGGGGCACTGGCGCTTCGCCTCGGTCTTCCTCGTGGGCGTGATCGGCGGCAGCGTGGCGCAGATCTTGCTCACCTCGCCGCTCTCCAGCGGGTGGGGAGCCTCCGGCGGCATCTTCGCGATCGGCGGGGCCCTGCTCGTGGAACTGCGCAAGGACCGCCAGGCGCTCACGTCCATGGCCGTGGTGCTGGGGATCAACCTCGTCTACGGCTTCATGATGGGATCTGGCATCTCGTGGCAGGCGCACGTGGGCGGCCTCGTCACCGGCGTGGTGCTCGGTTTCCTCTACGTCGCGGGGCCGCGCTGGCGCTCGCGCCAGGCGGTGCACGTGCTGGGGACGATCGTGCTGGCCGTGATCCTGGTGGTGTGGGGGATGGACATGGACGCCATCCGGGTTCCGGTGCGTTTCGGCCTGTAGCGCCCGACGACGCCGGTGCGGCCGGGTGCTGTGCCGGCGTGCGCCGCGGACCGAGCGACGCCGTCCGAGGGGTGCCCCGCGGGGCACCCCTTTCGTGTGTCCGGCAGGAGAAAGGGAGCTGTCCACCGGGTTGCCCACAGGTGTTGTGCACAGTGTGGACAACTTACATGGGTGTCATTCAGCGCAGAAGGGGCCGGTGAAACCCGGCAACATCGCCGGAGTGGTGCGGAACTTCGGCCTAGATTCAGACCACGGCGGCCGGCATATGCGACGTTGTGCACATGATTCGTCCACAGCTGTGGACAACGCCTGTGCACCGGGGGTGGACAGTGGGGTGGGTGCCACGCCGAAAGCCCGCTCGGGCCCGATGTGAGGGCGGCAACATATCGACGCTACAGTCGTGCCATGTACACGCTGGAACAACTGCGCGGATTCGTGGCCGTCGCAGAACACCTGCATTTCGGACGCGCCGCCGAGGCCCTGCAGATGACGCAACCGGCGCTGAGCCGGCAAATTCAAAAGCTCGAGGCGGACCTTGAGGTGGGACTCCTTGCCCGCACCAATCGCCACGTGGAGCTCACGGCCGCGGGGGGTGAGTTGCTGGAGTGGGCACGACGGATCCTCAGCCTGAGCGAGAGTTCGCGCAGTGCGGTGCGCAGTGTGGCCCGAGGGGAGCGCGGCACGCTGACGATCGGCTTCACGGCCACGGTCGCTCTCGCGATTCTTGGTCCGCTCCTCGAGCGCCTTCAGGAGGCCCTGCCCGATGTGGACATCAATCTGCACGAACAGGTGCGGCTGGAGCAGCTCCAGGGAATCGATCGCGGCGATCTGGACCTGGGGCTCATGCGTCAGGTGCCGACGCAGGGTTTTGGTGTCCGGGAGGTCTTCCGGGAGGACCTGGTGCTGGCGGTGCCCGCCGGGCATCCCTTGGCCGCGCGCGGCACGTCATGCACCATGGACGACGTCGCGGCGTACCCGATGATCGGATACGCCGCGGAAGGCTCCGGATATTTTCGGCACAAGGTGGATGCGCTGCTCGGCGATCGACCGGTGGCCATGGTGCACAGCGTCGCCCAAATCCTCAGCATGTTGTCCCTTGTCGCGCGCGGATTCGGCGTTGCCCTCGTGCCCAATTCGGTACGGCCCATCGGAACGAACGGTGTGGTCTTCCTGGAGCTGGACGTTCCGCAGCCGCTGAGATCCACAGCGCAGGTGCCGCTCTCCGCCGTCTGGTCCCGGCAGTCGAACAATCCCGCCCTGCGTCGCGCTCTGGAGGCGCTCGATCTCCCGCTCACGGCCTGAGCCAACCCCGGAATGATGTACTCAATGCATTATTTGAGTCACGATTGGACTTGTGCATGCATCATTCCGCCCTCTAGTGTTGCCTGAGTCACCACGTGACGCGAGGCACAGTCAAGGAGGAAGCGCATGTCCGTTCAACGGGACGTTCGCCTGTTGGTGGGTGGATTCACTGCCGCGGAGGCGGGGGCGGGGCCCTCCGGTCTTGCGGTGCATCGCGTGCTGGCGGACGGCACCACCGAGGTGGAAAGTGTCCTGGCGCTGGAGAACCCGAGCTGGGCCGCGCGCGGGGCCGTCAATGACCTTTTCTATGTCAGCCACTCCGGCATGACCTGGTTGAGCGCGGTGCGTCTCCTGCCGGGCGGGGGGCTGGAACTCGTCGATCGGATCGAGATCGGTGCGGTCAACCCGGCGCACATTCTTTTCGACGCCGAGACGAACGCGGTGATCGCGTCCTGCTTCACCGAGGGCGTCATCATCCGGGTGGCACTCAGGGATGACGGCCGTTTCTCCGAGATCGACGCACTGTGGAATGCGAACGGCAAGGCGGACTCCGCCACTCGCCGCAATTCCTTGCAGTCGCGGGCTGAGCCCCATCAGGCGGTTCGAGTTCCCGGGGGCTATCTGGTGCCCGATCGTGCGCAGGACGTGGTGTGGTTCGCCGGGGACGGCGGGCGTCTTGAGATCGCGGCGATTCTCCGGCCGGGTTCCGGGCCCAGGCATCTGGCACTGCATCCGACGCTCGGATATGCCTACCTGGTCGGCGAGCTCGACAACACGCTCATCACCTTGCGCCGAGACGGCGCCCTGCTGGAGCCGCTGGACGTGGTCTCCACGCTGCCGCGGGACTTCTTCGAGGACTCGGCCGGCTCGGCGATCGATGTGGATGCCGAGCGGGCGCGGGTGTACGTCTCCAACAGGGGGCATGAGTCGGTGGCGGTTTTCGACATCGAACGTCCGGAGTCGCCCCGGCTGCTCGGGTGGATCCCGAGCCTCGGCGCGACGCCGCGCTATGCCGGCTTGCTTCCCGAGGTGGACATGTTGGCGATCGCGGCCCAGGACGGTGATGTGCTTCATCTGCTGGATGCCGCGGAGGCCGCCGGCCTGCGCGGTGGCCGCATCACTCTTCGGCACGCCGCGCCGACCTTCGTCTGCGTGGTCGACGGGTAGTCGCCCCCTGATCCGGGCCCGGGTCTTCGGACGCCGCGCCCTTAACGATGCAAAATGCGCATTGAAGTATAGATATTAAGAACCAAGCAATATCGTTCGAGCCTTCGGGAAGTTCCTTGAGGGCACCAACGACGGACCACCGAGGTACACCATGACCCAAATGACCGACGACGTGCCCGGTCCGCTCGCGGGGCGGGGTGACGGTGCGGGCCGGCCAAAGCCGGCGCTGCGCAAGCCCCCACGACGGGCGGCACTGCAACCGTGGCTCCTTCTGTCCCCCGTGATGATCCTGCTGGCCATCTTCATCGTGGTGCCGGTGGGCAGCGTCTTCTACAACAGCCTCTTCTACAAGAAGCTCACCGAACCGTGGAATGACGCGTTCATCGGCCTCGACAACTTCAAGCACATGCTCTTCGAGGACCCGTCCTTCTGGTCCTCCTTGGCCTTCACCGCTCAGTGGGTCGTCGTGCAGATCGTTGGGCAGCTGGCCCTCGGCCTGCTCATCGCGCTCGTCGTGAACGAGACGTTCAAGGGTCGCGGGTTCTGGCGCGCCGTGGTGTTCTCGCCGTGGGCCATCTCCGGCGTTCTGACGACGGCCATCTGGATCCTCGTCTACAACCCCGGAACGGGGCTCTTCAAACTGCTCTCCGAGTGGGGAATCGGAGACGGAACCCTGGCAATTCTGGCTACCCCGTCCACGGTGTTCCCTGCGACCGCCGTCGCGGAGCTGTGGCGTGGGGTCCCCTTCTTCGCGGTCATGCTCCTGGCCGAGCTCCAAAGCGCACCCAAGGAGTTGTACGAGGCCGCCGAGGTTGACGGGGCAGGGCGTTTCAGGCGCTTCATGAACGTCACCCTTCCCCACCTGAAGACCGCCATCATCCTCACCACCCTGCTGCGCGCGGTGTGGGAATTCAACAACGTGGATCTGCTGCTGACGATGACCAACGGCGGTCCGGCCGGGATGACCACCACGCTCCCCCTCTACGTCGCCAAGCTCGCAACTCAGGGACACGACTTCGGCTATGGCTCGGCGCTCACCGTCGCCGCCTTCTTCATCCTGCTGATCGTCTCGATCGTGTACCTGAAGCTGACCGCGTTCACGAAGGACCAGCACTGACATGACCACCACCTTGCTCACCGCCTCCCCTCGGCCGCTGCCCAAGCGGCGACTCGCTCCCGGGCTGCGCCTCAAGCGCTCCCTGAGCTTCCAGGGCCGCATCACGCTTCCGCTGGTGCTGTACATGGTCTTCACCCTGGTTCCCTTCTACTGGATCGTGCTGTTCGCCTTCCGCCAGGAGGGCTCCACCAGTTGGCTCCCCGTGCCCTTCACCTTCGACAACTTCGTGTTCGTCTGGAAAGACGTCGGGTTCGAGTTCTTCTTCTGGAATTCCGTGTTGGTCGGAGTGCTCACCACCGCGGCGACGCTACTGCTGGCGCTCCCGGCCGGATACGCCATCGCTCGCTATCGCTTCAAGGGCAAGCAGGCCTTCAACCTCGTGTTGCTGTGCACGCAGTTCATTCCCGGCGCCATGATGCTCATTCCGCTGTTCCAGATCTTCACCAAGCTGCACCTGATCAACAATCTGCTCAGCCTGGCGATCGCCGACACGGTCTTCCACCTCCCCTTGGCCATCATGTTCATGACGTCCTTCATCCAGAAGGTGCCGTTCGAGCTTGAAGAGGCGGCCATGATCGACGGCTGCAGCCGCTTCAAGGCGTTCCGCCTGGCCGTGCTGCCCATGCTGGGACCCGCCACCATCGCCGTGGGAGCACAGACCTTCATCGGCGCGTGGAACAACTTCCTCTTCGGCGTCATGTTCATCCAGACGCAGCACCTGTTCACCCTCCCCGTCGGCCTGAGCTACACCATGGGCGAGTTCGGCGTGAACTTCGGGGTTCTCGCGGCCGGCGGCATCGTCGCGGCGTTGCCCGTCATCGTCATCTTCGCCTTCATCCAGAAGTACCTCGTCCAGGGCCTCGGTGCCGGCGCAGTCAAGGGCTGACCGGAACTATTTCAAAGGAGAAATTCACATGAACAAGCGATTCACCCGCGCTCTTGCCGCCTCGTCGGTGGCCTTCGCACTCGCCGCAGGCCTGGCCGCCTGCTCGGGTGGCGGATCCGACGGCGGTTCCGGCGGCGGCAAGGTCACGTTGACCTTCTGGGACCATAGCGGCAATCCCACTCGCGCCGAGAAGTACCGGGAGCTCGTCAAAGACTTCGAGGCCACGCACAAGAACATCGAGGTGGACTTCCTGGAACTCCCCTCCGACTCCGCCTTCGAAAAGATCCAGACGAGCATCGCCGCCAATCAGGCCCCCGACCTGGCCGCCCTCTCCGGTGCCGAGGTGGCTCCTCTGAGCGCCCAGAACGCGCTGCTGGACATCGATGACCAGTTCAATGCCTCTCCGCTGAAGGACGAGTTGGATGCCGCCCTCGTGGACGGGACACGTCAGGACGCGCGAGACGGCAAGCTCTACGCCCTGCCGTACACCCTGACCTACGGCATCCTCTGGTACCGCACCGATCTGTGGAAGGGTGCCGGGATGGCCGATGGCCCCGCCACGTGGGACACCTTCTACGAGGGAACCAAGGACCTGAGCAAGGACGGACAGTACGGCTTCGCCATGCGAGGTGGTGCAGGCGGCCCGTACCAGTTCCTGCAGGCCATCTACGCCCAGTCGGGTGTGAAGCAGCTCTTCGACGACAAGGGCGTCTCCACGCTGGACGATCCGGCCAACGTCGAGGCCCTCAAGCGTTACGCGGCCCTCTACAAGACGGCAACCAGCGACGCGGACCTTGGCTACGGATTCCCCGAGATGGTCGCAGCGTTCGACGGCGGGACGGTCGCGACGATGCAGCACAACCTGGGTTCCTACGCCGAACACAAGAAGGCACTGGACGGGAAGTTCGCCGGCCTCCCGCTGCCCGCGGCCGCCGACGGCACGCACAACGTCATCACCGACCCTGTGCCGGCCTTCTCCATCTTCAAGCAGAGCAAGCACCCCGAGGAATCGTGGGAATTCCTGCAGTACCTCATGGGCGCCGACGCGAATGGTGCGCTCAACGAAACGATCGGCCAGATCCCGGCAAACACGGAGTCTCGCAAGGCCGAGTGGTTGGGCAAGTCCCAGTCCGTGAGCACGGCGCGCAAGTGGATCGAGGGCGACGACGTCAACCTCATCAGCCCGCCCACCTACCTGCCCGACTTCGCGACCATCCTGACCAACACGATGGAGCCGGACGTGCAGAACTTGCTGCTCGGCAAGCTCTCGGCGGAGGACTGCCTGAAGCACTGGGCAGAGGTCATGACCGCGGCTCAGCAGAAATACATGGGAGACAAGTAATGGCAGCAACGATCGCCTCGTTCGAGGTGCGTGTTTTCGAAACCGAGACGCGTTCGTCCCGGGACTCGAACGGTCATCGCCACCCTGGTCCTCTCGCCAAGACCACGGAGGCGCTCCTGACCGTGCGCGACTCCGACGGTGTCGAGGGGCGGACCGTGGTCCCGGCGGTGCGCAACGTGCGCCGGGACGCGATCGAAAATCCCCTCCTCCGGCTCATGCTCGGGATGCCGGCAGTGAGCGTGGAGGCGGTGCAGCGGCGGCTGACCATCGCGCAGCGCGGCAACCCCGTGGACATTGCCGAGCGGAGGTTGGCGATGGTGGACGAGGTGCTGTGGGATCTCGTCGGTCGCCGTGCCGGAGAGCCCGTATGGCGGCTCCTCGGGGGTGCCCGCGAGAAAGTGCCCGCCTACGCGAGCACCATGGGCGGTGACGCCATCCAGGGCGGCTTGTCGACCCCGGAGGAGTTCGCCGCATTCGCGGTGCAACTCGTCGAGAAGGGGTACAAGGCCATCAAGCTGCACACGTGGTTCCCTCCCATGGGGGAAGAACCGAGCGTGAAGCGGGACCTGGCCGCCTGCGCTGCGGTGCGAGAGGCCGTCGGGCCGGACATCGACCTCATGCTGGATGGGTACCACTGGTACGACCGTCAGGCCGCCCTGACCATTGGCCGCGGCATCCAGGAGCTGGATTACCTCTGGTTCGAGGAGCCCATGGAGGAGATCTCGATCCCCGCCTACAAGTGGCTCAGCGATCAACTGGAGATCCCGGTGATCGGGCCGGAGACTCCCACGGGACGAAACATCGCCCGCGGGAACTGGGCCATGGCCGAGGCGGTTGACATCCTTCGCGCAGGCCCGCAGAACGCCGGCGGCATCACGTCCGCCATCAAGGCCCTGCACCTGGCCGAAAGCGTTGGGATGACCTGCGAGGTCCACGGCAACGGAGCGCCCAGTCTGGCCCTTGTCGGGGCCACCCACGTGTCCAAGTGGTACGAACGCGGACTGTTGCATCCTCACACGGATTACGACTGGTTGCCGCCCCACCTGAACTCGCAGGTGGACGCGATGGACGCGAACGGCTTCGTCGCGATGCCGGAGGATCCGGGGCTGGGCGTCGACGTAAACGTCGACTACGTCAACGAACATACGATTTCTCGATTCGAGGTCTCCGCATGAGCCAGCGCGTCATCATGGTCACGGGTGGTTCCGGTGCCGTCGGTCGCATCCTTCTGGGGCGCGAGCCCCGTGAGGGTGTCCTGTACCGGGTGCTGGACCCGGCGCCGCTCCCGGAAGAACTGGCCGCCCGTGAGGACATCGAGCAGGTCCTGGGCAGCGTCACCGATGCCGCTGCAGTCGAGGCCGCCGCGACCGGTGCCACGGAGGTGGTGCATCTGGGCGCGTTGAGCGTGGAAGACACCTGGGAGTCCATCGTGGAGGTGAACATCACGGGCACGCGCACGGTGCTGGAGGCCGCGGCCAAGAACGGGGCGAAGCGTTTCGTGTTCGCCTCGAGCAATCACGCGGTGGGCTTCTACACGCCGGACGACGCGGCCGGTGGGTTCGGCGACGCCGATCATCGTCTGTGCGATGACGTTCCCGCCCGTCCGGACACGTATTACGGGTGGTCGAAGGCGGCGGGTGAGGAAATGGTGCGGCTGTACTGCGAGCGTTCGCAGATGCGGGGCGTGGCGATTCGGATCGGTCATTGCTTCCCCGAGCCCCTGACGGGGCCGCGTCTACCGGTGTGGCTCTCGCCCCGGGACGCCGTGGCCCTCGTGGACGCGGCGTTGGAGAATGAGATCGAGCCGTTCCAGATCGTCTGGGGCGTCTCCGACAACACCCGGGGATGGACCTCGCTCGAGGGCGGTCGCAAGATCGGCTTCGTGCCCCGGGACGACTCGGAAGAGTTCGCCATCCGCTTCCCGGACGACGCCGAGGTGGTCGGCGACGTCCCGCTTGGTGCCCACTTCGTCTCCGTGCCACTCGGCGAACCGATGGGTGTGCGCTGAGCGCGGTGGACGGGCGTTGAAGGCCGTGCTGCCCGTCGATGGTCGTCATCGACGGGCAGCACGGCCCTTGCGTGTCACTGCGGGACCCAGGCCGTGGCCAAGCGAGGAAGGAGCGCGAGATGAAGAAAGACCTACGCGGTCTTGAGGGTCTGTACGAGTTGTTGGGGGATCCCTTCGACTCCCCCGTCGCTGCCGTGGACACGTCCACCATTCCCGAGCGACTGCGGGGCGTGTTGGGAGTTCCTCCCCGGCCAGACACCATCGAGGTGCTCGAGGACGGACGCTGGACGCGCGCAGGCATCGAGGGAACGCGGCTTCGGTGGAACGTGGGTTTCGGTCCGGACACCCAGGCCTGGCTGCTCCGACCGCAGGGGGCAAGGGGCCCCCTCCCCGGCGTGCTCGCCCTCCACTGTCACGGCGGCCAGAAATTCTTCGGAAAGGAAAAGATCGCGGACGGCCCCGAGGAACGGCTCGCTCCGCAGATCGCCCAGCTGAGACGACGACTCTACGGTGGGCGGGCCCTGGCCGAAGTCGTGGCAGCGAGGGGCTACGCGGTGCTGGTGCACGATGTGTTCGGGTGGGGAAGCCGACGATACCCGGAGGAGTTCTTGCCGCCGCGGGCCGTGCAATCTGCGCGGCACGTCCTTGCCGCGACGGAGCGATCCTTGTCCACTCCCGAACGGTATGACGTGCTGGCCGGTTTCGGGGAGGACACCATGGCGAAGACCCTGGGACTCCTCGGCACCAGTTGGGGCGGGGTCGTGGCGAGGGAGGATCTCATCGCTGCCCGGGTCTTGCGGGAACGGGTCGAGACGAGGGACGAGGGTATCGTCGCCGTCGGGCTGTCCGGAGGCGGAGCCAGGGCGGGGATCCTGAGTGCGCTTGCCGCCGCCGACGTGCGCGCGGCGGGAATCGTGTCCATGATGTCCACCTTCGGCGACATCCTGGACGGGTGGCTGCACTTTCACACGTGGATGCTCATGAATCCTGGAATGGCGCGGGTAGGCGAGTGGCCGGACATCGTGGCGTCCAGGGCTCCACGCCCGCTCTTCGTGTCCTATTCCCTTGACGATCGCATCATTCCCAGGAGGGGGATGGAGCGGGCGGATGCCCGCCTGCGCGAGTTCTATGCCAGCGCCGGGGCCACCGTCGCCTACCGTTCGCACTTCGGGTCGCGGCCCCATTCGTTTTCCGTCGAGGCACAGGAGGCCTTCCTGGAGTGGATGGGCTCGCTGCCCTGACCCGGCGCCACTTACCCACAGGGGTTGTGCACAGTGTGGACAACTTACACCCATGTGATTCATCGAGGTTCCGAGCGTTCGTGGCGTGTGGTGACGGGGAAGCGCGGAGTACCCGAGGTGCGCAGCAGGCGGAGGCCGGGCCCGGGATCCACAGCTGTGGACAAGCCTTGTGAACAGCCTGGGTGTTATGCACAAACTTCATGATTGGATCTATTGTCACACCGTGATGCGCATCATAAGATCTGTTCTGGAACGCGGTTCATTCTCTGGGGGGAATGCGTTCACTGGTCCAATTTTTTGTTTTGAGGAGTGTGCTGTGAAACTTTCACGACGAGCGGCCGGCGTGGTCGCCGCTTCCCTTTCCTTGGTGGCCACCGTGGGGCTGAGCGCGGCTCCCTCTGCCAATGCCGTGCCGGGAGCCGGTGTCGCAGCCGCCGACCGCGGGTTCTCCACCACTGATCGGGCCCCGGGGTGGGCGTCGGTGGAGGGGGGAACGAAGGGCGGCGCCGGGGCGGACGCGGCGTCCACGTACCTCGTCGCCGACCGCGCCCAACTGCTGGTCGCGTTCGCGAATCACGGCGAGCCTGATGCGCCCAAGATCATCTACGTCAAGGGAACGATTTTCGGTAATGAGGCGAGTGACGGAAGACTGCTCGGTGAGCAGGATCTCGCGCCGGGTTATGACATCGACAAGTACCTGAGCTGCTACGGCGAGGACGGCGTGTGGAGTGACTCCCGCTTCGACTACTGCGGCGATCAGCGTCGGTGGCGCACCACGGGGTCGAGCAAGCTGAAGCAGCAGATCGAGCTCAACGTGCCGAGCAATACCACGATCGTGGGACTCGGCGCCGATGCGGGGTTCAAGCAGGCCAATCTCATCTTCCATGTGGTGGACAACGTCGTGGTCCGCAACCTGACGGTGGAGGCCCCCGTCGACTACTTCACGTCCTGGGATCCTTGGGACGGTCTCACCGGCGCCTGGAATGCGCGATTCGACGCCATGTCCGCGATCACCGCCACCCACATCTGGGTAGACCATGTGACGCTGACCGACGGGGATCACCTGGACGTGGACGCAGGGGCGAGTCCCAATGGTGCTCCCATCAATCGTCATGACGGACTCTTCGACATGAAGGACGGCACCGACTTCGTCACGCTGAGCAACTCCCTGCTCGAGAATCACGACAAGACCATGCTCCTGGGTTCCGGTGACGACAATGCGGACACGGACGAAGGACACCTGAAGATCAGCATCATCGGCAATCATTTCAAGGGCATCCAGGAGAGGGCGCCGCGCGTCCGCTACGGCGATGTCCATGTCCTCAACAACTATTTCGAGGCCAAGGTCAACGATCCCCGGTCTCCCGTCGTGAGCACCGGCGCGGGCGGAGCTCACTACTTCCTCGGCTTGGGCTATCAGTCCCAGGTCCTCTCCGAGCGCAACGCCTTCGATTACACCGGCCCGGGCGCCGACGCCTCGGTGGCCGTGTACGTATGGAATGCCAATCGCTTCGAGGACGTCGGCTCGTGGTTCGGGGGGAAGCCGGTGGATCTGGGGGAGATCGCCTCTGAACAGTACGACGCCTTGGTGAGGGATCTCGAGGCCTCCGGTGAGCCGTTGCCCGATTGGGCGAGCACCGGGTTTGCCGCCGGTGTCGATTGGGCCCCGCCGTACGGCTATCGGCCCTTGAGCACGGCTTCTGCCGTGAAGCAGCACGCGAAGCATGAGACGGGTGCGGGCGTCCTGGACGTGCGGCAGGGCTGATGCCTCGGCGCTCGGCGCGCCGGACGGGAACGTGCCCGGGATTCCCCGGGCACGTTCGTCGTCTCCGGCCGGAGGAGTGTTCGCCCGCCCCGCCGGGATGCTTGGCCGGCGGATGCTTGTCCGGCTAAGCTCGCCATCGACACCGATTGATTTTTCTCAATGACTAGGGGTGGCGATGTACGAGACCTCGACCCTGCGACTCAGGGCCGCGACCATGGACGACCTCCCCGCCGTGCATGCGGTGGCCATGCGCGCCGCGAAGCGGGACGACACGGGGGAGCTCTTCGAGTTGGAGGACCTGCGCGAGGAGTGGCGTCGGGTGGGGTTCGACCCCACCACCGACGTTCTCCTGGCGCTGGACGAGGAGGGTGACCTGCTCGGCTACGCGGAGGCCGGGGTCTCCTCCGCGCCTCGCGACGGCGAGATCAGGGCCCACGTCATGGGCGTCACGGACCCCGCCTTCCGGGGGCGTGGCGTCGCCAGCGCGCTGCTGCCCTGGTGCCTGGAGAGGGCCAGGGCCAAGGCGCAGCGGGACCACCCGGGCGTTCCCGTCGTCGTCGCCGCTTGGGGCCGACAGGAGGACTCGGACTCCGCGGCACTACTGGCCGACGCGGGGATGACCCCGGCCCGGTACTTCAGCGACATGCGCGTCACCCTGGCGGACTGGGAGGATCCCGGGACGCCGCTCCCCGTCGGCGCCCGCGCGCCGCGGGACGGGGACGAGGAGGCCGTCCGCCTGACCCACAACGAGGCCTTCGCCGATCACTGGGGCTCCAGCGACCAGACCCCGGAGCGCTGGGGCGACATGTGGCGGCGGCGGGTGGGGCGGCCACAGCTCTCCCGCATCGCGGTGGGCGACGCCAGCGACGGCCTGGGCGAGCGCGTCCTCGCCTACGTGCTCACGCAGGAGTGGCAGGAGGGGGAGGCCTACGTGGCGCTCGTGGGGACGGCCAGGGCCGCGCGCGGGCGGCATCTTGCGACGGCGCTCCTGACGGACGTGGTGCGCGCGTGCCGCGATGCCGGCCTGCGCCGGGTGGAGCTGGGCGTCGACGCGGCGAGCCCCACGGGGGCCAACGGCGTGTACGAGCGTGTGGGTTTCTCCGTGGTGCGCCGTGGAGTGAGCATGGCGCTCCCCGCCTGGACTCCCCCGGCGGGCTGAACCGCCCGGGAACGACGAGGGCCCCCGCCGCGGCGGGGGCCCTCGTGCGGTGCGGGAGCGTTAGTCGCGCCAACCCATCATCATGATGAAGCCGATCAGCGCCAGCGCGAAGCCGCACATGATGTTCCAATTGCCGATGCCGGGGATCGGGACCTGGATGCCCTGCATGGCCGCGATGTAGAAGACCACGATCCACAGCAGGCCAACGATCATGAGCCCGAACATGAGGACCTTGTACCACTTGGGGACGGGCTTGAAGTCGCGCGCGTCCCTGGCCCGCTTCGCGTCAACCGCGGCCTCGACCGCGGCGCGCTTGGCCGGGTTGCCGATCTTCTCGGGGTCCCGCTGGGACGCGGTGCTCTGAGAGGGCTTGGATTCGGGCACGGTTTCCTCCTGCGACGCGCCAGGGCATCGGCGGGCGATAGGCTTGCGAGGATCCCGCATGCGCGCGGGGTCTCGGACAGTCTACCCACCGCCGAGCGTGGGCCAGGGGAGGAAACGTGGCACGGAGCCGGAGGAGCCGCCGCAACGGCTCTCGGGGGGTCGTCTCCGTGATCGTCGGAGGGTTCGGCGAGATCCTCCTGACCGTGGGGGTTCTGCTCCTGCTCTTCGTCGCGTGGCAGCTCTGGTGGACCAATCTGGCCGCCCAGGGCGAGCAGAAGCAGGCGCTTCAGAGCATCACCCGGGAGTGGAAGGCAGCGCCCCAGCAGGACGGCAAGAGTGCCTCCGCTCCCACCCATCCGATTGAGGGAAGCGTGTGGGGCATCCTCTACGTCCCGCGCTTCGGCGAGGGTTACGCCAAGCCCATTGCGGAGGGCGTGAGCCTCGACGTCCTGGACACCGTGGGCGTGGGCCGTTACCCCAGCACCCAGATGCCCGGCCAGGTGGGCAACGTGGGCCTCGCGGGCCACCGGCAGACGCACGGCCAGGTCTTCTGGGACATGGACAAGCTCCAGGACGGGGACAAGGCCTACATCCAAACCCTCGACGGGGTCTACACCTATACCTTCCGCGAACGCGTCATCGTGGAGCCCTCCCAGGGCGACGTCCTCTTCCCCGTGCCCGGTCACCCGGAGCAGAAGCCGACGCGGAAACTGCTCACGCTGACCACCTGCCACCCGCCGTTCACGACGGACAAGCGCATGGTGGTCCACCTGGAGCAGACGGGCTTCGCCCCCGCCACCAAGCCGGCACCCGCGGCCATCCGCGCGCTCGTCGCCTCCACCACCGGCATCGGAAAGGGCTGAACCGTGTACTCGTGGATCTTCCGCCACCTCCCCGGCCCGCTCTGGCTACGCATCATCCAGACGCTCCTGTTCCTGGCGCTCGTGGTGCTGGTGCTGATGAACTATGTCTTCCCCTGGGCGAGCCAGTACTCCCCCTGGACCGATTCCACCGTCGGCGCGTGGGGTCCTCCCCCCATCCATCCCCTGCGAGAGGCACACGCATGAGCACCAAGGTCCTGGTGATCGACAACTACGACAGCTTCGTCTTCACGCTCGTGGGCTACCTGCGCGAACTGGGGGCGGAGACCACCGTCATCCGCAACGACGACCTCCCTCTCGAGGACGTCCTGCGCCTCGCCGCCGAGCACGACGGCGTCCTCGTCTCCCCCGGCCCCGGCAACCCCGCCGGTGCCGGCGTGTGCCTCGACGTGATCCGCTGGTGTGCGCGGGAGGCCACCCCCATGCTGGGCGTGTGCCTTGGCCACCAGGCGCTCGCCGAGGCGTTCGGCGGCGTCGTCGACCACGCGGACGAGCTGATGCACGGCAAGACCTCCCCCGTGCGGCATGACGAGCACGCGCTCTTCGCCGGTCTGCCGGAGACCTTTACCGCCACCCGCTATCACTCGCTGGCCGTGCGGCCTGAGACGGTCCCCGAGGAGCTGCAGGTCACTGCGCGCACCGAGGGCGGTGTCATCATGGGCCTGGCCCACCGCAGCGCGCCGCTGTGGGGCGTCCAGTTCCACCCCGAGTCGGTGCTCACCGAGGGCGGCTACCGCATGCTCGGCAATTGGCTGCAGTCGCTCGGCCTGGCCGGCGTCGCCGAGCGTTCGGCGCAGCTCTCGCCGCTCATCTCCGGCTGACCGGGCGCGGAAAAGGGCTGGGGCCCCGGTTCGCGAGAACTGGGGCCCCAGCCCTTTTCCGTTCGGCGCTAGTTGCCGATCTGCAGCAGGACGTCGGTGCCCTTGGCCACCTGCGTCCCCGGCGCCACGGACTGGTTCACCACCTTGCCCTTCTGCTCGTCGGAGTCGGCGTGCACGGGCTGCTGGGACAGGTTCAGGCCCAGGTCCGCCAGGGCGGACACGGCCTCGTCAAGGGTCTTGCCGCGCACGTCCGGCATCTCCGGCAGGCCGGAGGAGACCGTGAGCGTGATGTCGGAATCCTTGGCGACCTTGGTTCCCGGCGCGGGGGAGATGTCCAGGACCGTTCCCGCCGGCGAGGAGTCCTCCTGCTTCTTGGAGGTGATCTTGGTGGGATCGAAGCCGAGGTCCTTGAGCATGCTGCGCACGTTCGCCTCCTGCTGCTGCAGGACGGTGTCCGGGATGGTGACCTGCTCCTTGGCGATCAGCAGGGTCACCTTGGAGCCGTAGTCCACGCTGGTGCCAGGCGCCGGGTCCGAGGTCACCACGTGCTGGGGCTCGACGTCGGCGCCGTCCACCTCCTTCGTGCCACCCACCTGCAGGCCCAGCTCTTTGAGCGCGGCCGTGGCGTCCTCGAGGGACTTGCCCTCCAGGCCGTCGGGGATCGTGACCTGGCCCTTGGAGACCAGGAGGGTCACGGTGGAGCCCACCTTCACCTCCGTGCCCAGGCCGGGGTCGGTGTCCACGACCTTGCCTCGGTCCACGTCCTTGTTGGCCACCTGCTTGGCGTCCGCCGCGACCTCGAGTCCCAGCTCGCCCAGCGCCTTCCGGGCGTCGGCCTCGTCGGAGCCCTTGAGGTCGGCAGGGAGCGTGACCATCTGGGCGCCCTTGGAGACGCTGAGCGTGATGGTGCCGTGCTTGAGCGCGCGCGTGCCGGCCTGCGGGTCCACCGCCGTGACGAGGCCCTTGTCCACCGAGTCGTCGTAGACCTCCTGCGTGGCGACGTCGTCGAAACCCGCGTTCTTGAGGGCGGCGACGGCCTCCTCGGAGGGCCGGTTGACGACGGCCGGCACCTCGACGCGGGCGTTCTGCTCGGCCTGCGCGCTGATGTAGCGGTAGCCGAAGTAGCCGCCGGCGATCACGAGCACGGCCAAGAGGGCGGAGAAGACCCACACGAGCGCGTGGCGCTTCTTGACGACCTCCTCGCGCCGGGGATCCTCGTCGAAGAAGCCCTCGGAGCCCTCCTCCGGATCGCCCATCACGGTGTCGAGGTGGCCGGTTGCGGGGGCGGCGGACGCCACGGCGCCGAGCGGTGCCACGGTGGTCATGGCGCGCGTGGCCTCGTCGTCCACCGGAGTGGGGTCGGGGTGCTCGCCTCGCTGGGCCGCGCGCAGGGCGGCGCCGAACTCGGCCGCGCTCTGGAAGCGGTGTTCGCGGTCCTTCGCCAGGGCGTGCTCGAGGACGGCCTCCAGCTGCGGCGTCACGGCCGGATTCAGTTCGGAGGCCCGTGGCGGCTGCTCGCCCACGTGCTGGTAGGCCACCGACACGGGGCTGTCGCCCATGAACGGCGGGCGTCCGGTGAGCAGCTCGAAGAGCAGGCAACCCGCGGAGTACAGGTCGGAGCGCTCGTCCACGGCCTCGCCGCGTGCCTGCTCGGGGGAGAGGTACTGGGCCGTGCCCACGACGGCCTGCGTCTGCGTCATGGTGACGGCCGAGTCGGCCAGGGCCCTGGCGATGCCGAAGTCCATGACCTTGACCGAGCCGGTGTCGGTGATCATGACGTTGGCCGGCTTGATGTCGCGGTGCACGATCGACTGGGCATGGCTGCCGTTGAGCGCGGCCAGCACGCCCAGGGTGGCGTTGACGGCGTCCGGAACGGGCAGCGGGCCGCCGCTGAGACGCTGCTTGAGCGTGTGGCCGCTGACGAACTCCATCACGATGAAGGGCACCGTGAGCGAGACGTGCTCGCCCGCGGGACGCACGTCCGCGTCTCCCGTGTCGTAGACGGCCACGATCGCCGGGTCGTTGAGCCCGGCCACGGCCTTGGCCTCGCGTCGGAAGCGAGCCTGGAAAACAGGATCGCGTGCCAGGTCGGCGCGCAGGATCTTCACGGCAACGTCGCGGCCCAGCAGGAGGTCCCTGGCCTTCCAGACGTCCGCCATCCCCCCGCGCCCGATGAGCTCCCCGAGTTCGTAGCGGTCGTTGAGGACCCGCTGGTTGGGGGTCGCGGCTTGGCGGTCCGCCGCGGAAGCGTGCTCGTCGTGGGACTGTTCCATCAGTGATCGCCTCCTTACAGGGCTCGGGGGGTGCGGGGAAGGGGCCGGCGCGGGGCCGAGCTAATGGGACGTGGCATCCGCCGCACCGTCCTTGGCGGGCGTCTCGTCGGCGGCCGCCGAGGTCTTCGGCGTCGTGGACGGGGTCACGGTGGGGACGGCGGTGTCCGACGCCGGCGGGGTGGTGCTGGGCGGCGTCTTCTCCGTGCTGCTGGGGGTTTCGGACGACGTGGGGTCGGGAACGTTGGGGGCCACGGCGTAGGAGACGATGACCGTGGAACCGCGCCGGACGTCGGCCAGGCTGCCCGTCACCGCATCCACCGCGACGACGTCGTTCTCCGGGGTGTCGCTGAGGACGACGCCATTGGTCGAGACCTTCAGACCCTTGCCCTCCAGCTCTTGGACGACCTCCTCGAATCCCCGGCCGAGGTAGTCCTTCTCGTCGAGGTTGAGCGCGACGTCGCTCGTCCGGGGGGTGGACTCGGTGGTCGTGGGGGTGGTTTCCGTGGTCTCCGGCGTCGTCTCGGTCGTGGGCGCGCTGGAGGACTCCGTCACGGCCGGCGGCGTGCTGCCGGGCTCGGCCGAGCCGCCCACGAGCTTGGGCACCAAGATGAAGCCGGCCACGACGAGGACGAAGAGGACGGCGGCCAGGACCCACCACCAGGCCCTGCCCGCGCGGCGCGTCCCGTCCTCGCCGGTGGCAGGGCGGGCGTCGTCGGCCCGGTCCGCTTGCGTCCACGCGGACGTTTCGGCCGCGGCCGTGGCGCTGGGGGCCGTCGGGTCCTGCGGCAGCATGGGCAGGGCGCTCGTGCGCGGCGCGGCCTGGGCCGACATGGCCTGGGTGGGCGCCTCGCCCACGCCGGTCATGGCCTGCGTCGGCGCGTCGCCGGCGTCCAGGAAGGGTCGCATGCCGGGCACGGCGGCCAGGGCGGCCTCGGTGCGACCGGCCCGCAGGGCGTCGGCGGCGACGGCGAGCTTGGCGGCGTCGGCCGGGCGCTGGGCGGGGTCCTTCGCCAGCATCGAGAGGATGAGGGCGCGGATGGGCTGTGGGACGGTGTCGGGCATGGCCGGCGGACGGTCGTTGACCTGCGCCAGGGCGATGGCGATCTGGGATTCGCCGGAGAACGGGCGGCGGCCCGCGAGGCACTCGTAGCCGATGACGCCGAGCGAGTAGAGGTCGGACTGACCCGTGGCGGTCTGGCCCGTGGCCTGCTCCGGGGCCAGGTACTGGGCCGTGCCCATGACCTGGCCGGTGGCCGTCAGCGGCACCTGGTCCGCGAGGCGGGCGATGCCGAAGTCGGTGATCTTCACCTTGCCGTTGGGCATGATGAGCAGGTTGCCCGGCTTGACGTCGCGGTGCACCAGGCCGCGTTGGTGCGCGGCGTGCAGGGCGCGCGCCGTCTGGGCGATCACGGAGAGCGTGAAGTCCGGCGTGAGGACGCGCTCGCGCTCGATGATCGTGGACAGGGGCTCGCCGGGGACCAGCTCCATGACCAGGTAGGCGGAGCCGTCCGCCTCGCCGTAGTCGAAGACGTTGGCGATGCCGTCGTTGTTCAGCAGGGCGGTGTTGCGGGCCTCGGCACGGAAGCGCTCGAGGAAGCCGGGGTCGCCCGTGTACTCCTCCTTGAGGATCTTGATGGCCACGACGCGTCCCAGGACGTCGTCGAGGGCCTTCCAGACCTCACCCATGCCTCCGATCGCGATCCGGTCGGTCAACCGGTATCGGCCGCCGAGGGAGATGCCGCTCGAGGGTCTCACTTGTTGAACACCGCCTTGAGTACGTTCTTCATGATCGTGCTGGTGAGACCGTGGGTCTCGTTGTAGTCCAGGTTCTGGACGTTGACCGCGATGGCCACCTGGGGGTCGTCCGCCGGGGCGAAACCCGCGATCCAGACGTGGACCTTGCCCGTGTCCGCGATTTGGGCTGTGCCCGTCTTGGCCGCGATCTTCAGCCCGGGAATCTGGGCCGCCATGGCCGTGCCGGATTCGACCGGGCCCAGCATGAGTTGGGTGACGTCGTTAGCCACCTTGGCGCTCGTGACGTCCCGCAGCTTCTCTGCCTTGAAGTTCTGCAGCACCTGCAGGTCCGGGCTCGTGACCTGCTTGATGAGCTGGGGCTTCATGAGCTTGCCGTCGTTGGCGATGCCCGCCGCCACCATGGCCATCTGCAGCGTGGTGGCCTTGACGTCCTGCTGACCGATGGAGGAGTAGGCCAGCTTGGCGTCATTCATCTTTTCGGTGGGCCACACGGAGGACGAGGTGGGGGCCAGCCCGAGCCAGTTCGGCTTCGCGTTGAAGCCGAAGCGCTCGGTCACCTCCGTCATCTTGTCCTGGCCGATCTTCTGGATGCCCTGCGCGAAGGGGGTGTTGCAGGACTGCGCCACGATGAACTTGAGGCTCGCCTTGCCCGGCTGCGAGGAGCAGATGCCGCCCTCGAAGTTCCCGAGGGGTTTGGAGGCCCCCGGCGGGATCCACTTGGGAGAGTTGTCGTACTTACCGTCCACCGTGAAGTAGCCCGTCTCCAGGCCGGCCACGAGGTCAAGCAGCTTGAAGGAGGAACCCGGGGGAACCAGATCGAACACGGCCGGGTTCCAGTTCAGGCTGACCTTGTCGTTCTGCGAGATCTTGTCCCGGTTGGCCCTGACCTGGGCCGTGGACTGCACCGCCAGGAGGTTGGTGTCGAAGCTGGGCTTCGAGGCCATGGCCAGGACCTCGCCCGTCTTCGGGTTGAGCACCACCACGGAGCCCTTGGGCCCGTCCGGCAGGGCGTCGTAGGCCGCCTGCTGGATCTTCTGCTTGACGGTCAGCTCGACGTTGGCGCCCTGGTCCTCGTGTCCAGTGAAGAGGTTGGAGAGCCGGTCGAAGAACTGGCTGTCGGAGCTGCCCGTGAGGATGCCGTTCTGCGAGGCCTCCAGTTGCGTGAGACCACCGTCCAGGCTGAAGTAGCCCGTCAGGCCTGAGTAGAGCAGGGGATCCGTGTACACGCGCTTGTAGGCGAAGGTGCTGCCGTCCGGATTCTTCTTGGACTCCGCGATGGGCTTGCCGTCCACGAGGATGGCCCCGCGGGGGCTCGAGTTGGCCGCGTCCAGCTTGCGGCCCGTGTTGAGCGCGCTGTTGTTGATGTCGCTCGCGGCGAAGAACTGGATGTATGTCGTGGCACCCATGATGACCACGAGCAGCACCACGACGGCGGCCCAGGTGCGGCGGATGGCGGGGTTCACTCGGTGCCTCCGTCGGTGGTGGTCCCGGCCGCCGGCGCGGCGGCCTCGCGGCGGTCGATGCGGGCCTGCTCCTCCGTGGAGAGACTGCCGCCACCCGTGGAGGGGCGCCGGGCGTTGTGGGAGATCAGCAGCAAGAGGGAAACCAGGATCCAGTTGGCGAGCAGGGCGGATCCGCCGGCGGCCAGGAACGGCGTGGCCAGGCCCGTGAGGGGCATGACGCGCAGGACGCCGGCGGTGACGACGAAGAATTGCAGGGCGATGATGAAGCTCAGTCCCGTGCCGAGGAGCTTGCCGAAGCTGTCGCGGGCGCCGAGCGCCGCGCGGATGCCGCGGGAGATGAGGATGAGGAAGAGGCACACCACAGCCAGGAGGCCGATGAGACCCAGCTCCTCGCCGAGGGAGGCGTAGATCATGTCGGACTTCGCCACCGGGATGCGGTAGGGCTGCCCCGCGCCGAGCCCCGTGCCGACCAGGCCGCCGTTGGCCATGGCGAAGAGGCCCTGGACGATCTGCGCGGAGCCTCCGCGGGCGTCGTAGATGCTTGGATCGAAGGCGTGCAGCCAGACCGTGACGCGGCGCTGCACGTGTCCCATGAACATGACGGCCGCGGCGCCGCCCAACACGATCAGGACTAGGCCGATGGCGATCCAGGAGATGCGACCCGTGGCGACGTAGATCATCACCATGAACAGGCCGAAGAAGAGGATCGCGGAGCCGAGGTCGCGCTGGAACACGAGGACGCCGAGGGCCACGAGCCAGGCAACCAGCATGGGGCCGAGGTCGCGGGCCCGGGGGAGCTGCAGCGGGCCGATCTTGCGACCGGCCAGCAGGATCAGATCGCGCTTGGAGCCCAGGTAGGACGCGAAGAAGAGCGCCAGCGTGATCTTTGCGAACTCTCCGGGTTGCAACGAGAATCCGGCGAAGCGGATCCAGATGCGGGCGCCGTTGATGGTGGCACCCAGCCCGGGAAGCAGGGGGAGCAGGAGCAGGACGACCGATGCCGCTAGCCATACGTACGTGAAACGGCGCAGGATGCGGTGATCGCGGATGGTCCACAGGACCACCACCGCGCAGATCATGCCCAGGCCCGTGTAGAGCAGCTGGTTCGTCGCCGAGCCGTTGTTGGGGGGCTGCGAGGCGAGGTCGAGGCGATGGATCATCGCCAAGCCTATGCCGTTCAAGGCAACTACGGTGGGAAGAATGAATGGATCGGCATATTTTGCCCAGAGCCTCAACGAGATGTTGGTGCCGAGACCGAGGAAGCCCAGGACGGCCAGGTGCGTAACCCAGGACGAGTCGTCGCTCGAGGCCCCAGCGCTGGAGGAGACCAGGAAATCGGCCAGCGCGGCGACGCCCAGGGCGAGCACCAGGAGGAAGAGCTCCAGGGTGCGGCGTGTGGGCTGGCGCTTGACCTTGCGCTCCGCCGCAGGGGCGGTGGCCAGGGGAGGGAGGGCTGCGGCGCTCACTGGGGCACCTCCTCGCTGCAGAAGGCGGGCTCGGGGCTGGGCGGTGTGGAGGAGGACGTTCCCGGGGCCACGACCGTGCACTGCTCCTTGGCCTTGAGCACCACCTGACGCAGCGTGTTCATGGCTTCCTCGCGGCTCTCGGCGGGGATGCCCGTGCCCAGCTTGTCCTGCCAATAGGCGGGAAGCACCTCGACCGGAACCTGCGTGGGGGTGTCGACGTGGGAGAGCTTGAGGGGACCGAGGTCCTGCGAGATGCCCTGGAAGACGGCCACCTTGCCGTTGTCCAGCCCGGCGAAGTACCGGGTCTGGGTCCACGCGTATCCGAAGTACAGCACCGAGGCGAGCAGGCCGACGCAGACCACCAGGATGGTGGGCAGGATCCACCCGCGGCGGCGGGGAGGATCGGTCAGTAGCTCCGGCTCCTCGTCCAAGGCGGCGGCCTCCGCCTGCGCCGACTTGTGGTTGAGGAGGGCGGCCGCCCTGCGCTCGCCCGAGCGCTGGGTGACGATGGGGATCTGGCCGGATTCCGTGGCGAGGCGTGCGGCGCCCACCAGGGAGTGCGGGCGGGTCGCCATCTGGTGGCGCAAGATGGCCTGGTTCGCCGCGAGGTCGCCGTCGGCCGCTACCCGGAGCTGGCCCGTGTCGGGCGAGGGGTCCTGGGCGGGTGGCTCGGTACCGAGCGGGATCGACGGAGGCGTGGCGGCGTCGTCGAGCACCTGGACCACCACGGCCGTGACGTTGTCCGGGCTGCCGAGCTCCAGCGTGCGGGCCACCAGTGCCTCCGCCGCCGCCTCGACCGAGGAGGCGGAGCGTACGATGGCCTCGGTCTCCTCCTCGGGGACCACGGCGTTGATGCCGTCGGAGCACAGCATCCAGACCTCGCCCGGCTCCACGGGGAACTCCTGCAGGTCCAGCTCGGGGGAGGCATCCGAGTCGCCGAGGACGCGCATGATCACGTTCCGGTGCGGGTGGACGCGCGCCTCCTCCGGCGTGATCCGCCCCTCCTCGAGGAGCTTCTCCACGAAGGTGTGGTCGCGCGAGATCTGTTCCCAGACGCCGTCCTTGAGACGGTAGGCGCGCGAGTCGCCGATGTGGGCGAAGCGGAAGCGGTCGCCGGTCAGGAGCAGGGCCGTGACCGTGGTGCCCATCCCCGAGAGCTTGGGATTGGCGTCCACCAACTCGTTGAGGATGATGTTGGCCGACTGGATCTCGTCCGCGAGCGTCGTGGCGGGGCTGTTGACCTCCGGATGGTCCAGGTGGACCAGGTCGAGGACGGTGGAGGCGGAGGCGACGTCGCCGCCCACGTGTCCGCCCATGCCGTCGGCCACGACGGCCAGGTAGCGTCCCGCGTACCCGGAGTCGTCGTTCTTCCGGCGGACCTTGCCCACGTCGGAGACGGCGGCGAAGTCGAGATAGAGCGCCATGTTACGGCCTCAGCTCCATGACGGTCTTGCCGATACGGATCTGTTGACCGATCTCGAGGGGCTGCGCTCGGGAGAGCTGGGCGCCGTCCACGAAGGTGCCGTTGGTGGAACCGAGGTCCTCGAGGAACCAGCGCGTTCCCTGGGGGAAGAGACGGGCGTGGCGGCCCGAGGAGTAGTCGTCGTCCAGCACCAGGTTGGCCTCCTGGGCGCGGCCCAGGAGCAGCGGGCTCGAGGCGAGCGGGAGAACGGTGCCGGCGGTGGGCCCCTCGAGGACCACGAGCCGCGTGGCCCGTTGCCGGGGTTCCTCCTCGGGAGTGGGGGCGGGGCCAGGGTCCGCGGGGCGGCCGCGGCGACCGGCCGCGGCGGGGACGACGCGCGTGCGTTGACCCACGCCGAGATCCCGGCGCAGGGCCAGGATCACCACGAGGACCAGGATCCAGACGAGGGCGAGGAAGCCGAAGCGCAGGAGCGTGAGGACGAGGGGAGCCACCGGGTCACCTCACCCCCCGTCGGGCCTCGAGTCGGAAGGTGATGCGGGTGTGCCCCAGGCTCACCACCGTTCCGTCCAGCAGCGGAGTCTCCTCGTGGATGCGGGTGCCGTTCACAAAGGTGCCGTTCGTCGAACCGAGGTCCCGCGCGTAGACCGTGTCCCCGCGACGCAGGATGGCGGTGTGCTTGCGGGACACCCCGGTGTCGTCCACCTGGATGTCCGCCTCGGATGACCGTCCCACCGTGATCTCCTCGGCGTTGATGGCGTAGCGGCGCCCCTCCACCTCGATGACCGGGGTGGGAGCCACGGGCCGCAGGGGGGCAGGGACGATCGGCACGGTGGCACCGCGCGGGATCTCCGGCGCCGGCGCGGCCGCCGGAGTGACGGGGCGCGCCGGACGGGGCGGTGCGGCCTGCGGCCCGCCGAGGGAGGCGTCCACCTCCACGTGACCCGCCGCCACGGAGGGGTCGTGGCGGAAGGTGACGCTCACGGCGTCGCGCAGGGTGTAGTCCTGGCTCTGGGCGTGCTCGAGCGCCACGTCCGCGAGCTCCTGGGCCAGCGGCTGGCCCCAGCCGAGCGCCCGCTCGTAGTCGGAGTCGCCCAGGCGGATCGTGAAGGAATGGGGGGCCACCGTGCGTCCCTCGGAGAGGGTGAACGCCTCGTCATCCATGACATTGCGCAGGCGGTTGGCGATCTCCACCGGCTTGACGCCGCCGCCGGACGTCCCGCGGAAGGCGCGCGAGACGAGCTTTTCGAGCCCTCGCTCGAGTCCCTTGACGATGCCCATCGTCGACCCCTTCCCATGTCCGGCCGCCGCGACGACCGGCCGCGGAGGGAACCGACGACGCCGGTATCCGGCCTCGATGGTACCGAACCCGTCTGCGAGCCCCCCGGATCCCGCGTGGTTCCGCCGATCCGCGGGCGTCCGCGGGGGCCGCAGGCCCCGATTAGGAAAGTCGTCCGACGGTGTGTAGGCTTGATCTCGCTTCCACAGCGGTTCCCACGAACCGGTGCGGGAAAGCCGCTCGCGCGAGTGGCGGAATTGGTAGACGCGCTGGCTTCAGGTGCCAGTGTTCGTAAGGACGTGGGGGTTCAAGTCCCCCCTCGCGCACCGCATGAAGGCCCCGGTCCTCGGACCGGGGCCTTCTTCGTGTGGTGGTGTCTCTGCGCCGGCCTCGCTCCGTGACGATCTGGCCCGCGTTGCCGACCTCATCCACCGCCCCTGGGCAAGAATCGAGTCGCTGGGGACATATCGAGTTACCTGTAACGCGAAATGTCCCCAGCGACTCGATGCGATCTTTTCGAGCTGTTGGCGACGCGAAAAGACCGCGGCGAGGGCGCCCCGAGGGGGCCGCTCAGGCGTCCTGGTGCTGCCCGGAGGGGCGGACTGCGCAGCTTGATGAGCGGGGTGATCAGAGCGCAGCTCCACGAGCACCCACGCGGCGAGCAGCACGAGCGCGGCGGCGAAGAAGCCGAGCGTCCTCACGGCGCCCACCATCCGGATGCGGTCGGTGGCACCCGCGCCGGCCGGATCAGCGCCGCGCGAACTCCTCCAGGAGCCCGGGCAGTTCCTCCATGGAGGCGAAGACGCGTGCGGCGCCGGCCCGGAGCAGGCGTTCCGGCGCCGTGCTCGTGGGTCCCCCCGCGCTGAACCCGAGCACCGTGGCGCCGGCCGCCACGCCCGCCGTCGTCCCGGAAACGGTGTCCTCGACGACGAGCGCCCGGCGGGGGTCAATCCCGATCGCGGCCGCCGCCGCGAGGTAGACGTCGGGGGCCGGCTTGCTGCGCGGCTGGTCCATGCCGCTGAAGACCTTGTCGCCGAACAAGGGTGCCAGTCCCGTCAGCGACAGTTGCATCCGTGCCTTGGCCAGGTCCGCCCCGGTGGCGCAGGCGATGCGGCCGCCGAAGAGTATCGACGCCGCGTCCACGGCTTCCGGCGCGCCCGGGATCGCCCCGAGGTGCGTGCGCAGGCGCTCGTCGCGCCGGCGCCTGAACTCCCCGATCCACCCGGGCGTGATCCTGAAGCCCGTGTGCTCCAGGATGAGCTCCCACTCGTCCCCGAGCGCTCGCCCGATGAAGAGCCGGATGCACTCCTCCTCGGAGAGCGGCCAGCCCAGCTCGTGCAGCATCTCCCGCAGCACGCCGTTGGTGACGGGCTCCGAGTCCACCAGGACGCCGTCGCAATCGAAGAGGACGCCGCCGTAGTTGCCCGACGGCGCCCGCTCGCCATCGCGCGCGGCGGCCAGGACGGCGTCGATCGTCTCCGCGAGCCGCGCGGAGACCTCCGCCTCGCCGGGGACGGTCGCCCGGTACCCGGCTGGCAGCCCTTCCGCGCGCAGTGCCCCGACGACGGCGTCGAGCTGGTGGTCGTAGCTCGTGGAACCACCCACCGTGGAGAAGGAATCCATGCCGTCGCGGTGCAGGGTGATCGAGTGGCCGCGGTGCGGTACCACGAAGCCGTCCACGCCCAAGGTGCCGCGGGTGCCGCGGAACGTCAGCCGCCAGACAACGTCGCCCTGATGCTCGAACGAGGACTCGACGCGCGCAGTGAAACCCGACGGCGAGAGCTCCCCGGAGTCGAATCGCAGTTCCGCGCTCAGGGCGGCGTCCGCCCCCAGGAGGTTCCATGCCGCGCTCGCCGAGAGCACCCGGGGCACGCCGTGGCCCAGCTCCAGGATCCAGCGCAGGGGATAGGTCCCGAGGTCCAGCAGGGAGCCGCCGCCGAGGGCGGGGTCGTGCCGGAAGGCCCCCGGATCGTAGGCGTTGTGGGCCAGGAACGCGCCCTCGACGTCCGTGATCTCGCCGATCCCGCCGCCCCGCAGGATCGTGAAGACCTCGCCGAAGAGGGGGTGGAAGGCATCGTGGTGCGCTTCGACGAGGAGCCGCCCCGCGGCGTCGGCCGCCGCCCGCAGCTCCCGTGCCTGCGCGGCGTCCGTGGCCAGGGGCTTCTCGCAGAGGACGTGCTTGCCAGCCGCGAGCGCGGCGAGGCTCCAGCGGTGGTGCTCCGACGGGGGCAGGCCGATGTAGACGAGATCAACCCTCGGATCCGCCAGCAGGGCTGCGTAGTCGCGGTGAGCCACGGGGATGCCGTGCCCGGCGGCGTAGGCCGCGGCTCGCTCGGGATTCCGGGCGGCGACGGCCAGCACCTCGGTGTCAGGGCGGCGTCGGGCAGGGTGAAGGACGGCCTCGACGGCCACGGCCGAGGCACCGAGGAGACCGATGGTGAGCATGCTTCGTCCTTCGTCCAGGGGAGGCGCTCGCGAAGGCGCCACCCCTCGACGCTACCGCCGGAGGCGGACGTCCGGGGTCGGAGTCGCCGTGTGCCGCGCTCCACGAGGCCGGGGCATCGGGTGTTCTTCTCGTGGTCACCCGCGGGTGCAGTCCCCGGTTCTCGCCGTTGCCGCGGCCGGGCTAGCGTTGCCCGGTGACCCACGAACACCCTCCCCGTCGAGCCGCGTTCGGCCCGCTCGCGCTCGCCGTGACCGGCGAGGTTGTCGCGACGCTGTGCCTCAAGGCCGCGCTGATGCACCCGTGGCTCCTCGCGGTGGTCGTGGTGGGGTACGCCGGCGCCTTCGCGGCGCTCGCCGCGACCCTGCGGCGCGGACTCGGCATCGGCACCGCCTACGGCCTGTGGGGCGCCAGCGGCGTGGTCCTGACGGCGCTGGGATCCTGGGCGTTCTACGGCGAGGCCGTCACGGCGACCATGGCCGTAGGGCTGGTGCTGATCGCGGCGGGAGTGCTCCTCGTGGAGCTGGGGGCGCAGCGCGCGCACGCCGCGCGGGCGGTCCCGGTGGGGCCCGTCGGGCTCTCCGCCGGGGACGGGCCCGACGACGACGGGGTCGCCCCGTGATCGGCGCCTACCTGGCGCTCGCCGGGGCCGTGGTGATCGAGGTCGCGTCCACGCTGGGGTTGCAGGCCTCCGACGGATTCCGGCGCCGGGTCTGGACCGCACCCGTCGTGCTGGGGTACGCGGTTTCCTACGCCTTGCTGAGCGTTTCCTTGGCGGCGGGGATGCCGCTGGGCGTCGCCTACGGGCTGTGGACGGCCGTGGGTGTGGCGGCCACCGCGATGCTGGCGCATCGGCTGTTCCGGGAACCGTTCACGCGACTCATGGGCCTCGGAGTGGTGGTGATCGTGGGCGGCGTGCTGCTCGTGGAGTTGGGACACGCCCGCTGAGTGCGCGGGCTTGCCGTCCGGCGCAGCCCTCGGGGGAACTCACAGGCAAATGGACACCGTGAGGGAACCTCGCTAAAGTTGTTGCCCATCACGGCGTCAGATAAGCCCTCGCCACACCCGCGGGGCGCTGCGCCAGCCGCCCAGCCAGGCGGGGGAGACGCCCCCGCCCGGTGCCGCAGGACGCGGGGAAATGCGGGCGGAACGCGAAAATCGCGGCCGCGAGACCGGCGGGAATGTCCCCCGGGGGAGCGGTAGATCCGGAAGGGAGTGCCGGTCCGCCCGGTCCCACATGGAAGCGAAAACACAACACCCCGCCGCCGTCGAGGCACGCCGTCGATTCATCGATCGTCTCCGGCCCCGCCGCCACCGCTTGCGCGTGGAGGACGTCAACGTCGTGGACGAATCCATGCTCAAGAAGGCCATCGGCGGAACCGTCGTCGGCAACATCATGGAGTGGTACGACGTCGGCGTGTACGGCTACCTCGCCGTCATCATCGGCAAGCTCTTCCTGCCCGACGCGAGCAGTGCGGCGCAGACCCTCTTCTCCCTCGGCGTCTTCGCCGTGACCTTCGTGGCGCGCCCCCTGGGCGGCATCGTGCTGGGCCAGCTCGGCGACCGCGTCGGCCGCCAGAAGATCCTCGTGTTCACCCTGCTGATGATGGCCCTGTCCACCTTCGGCATCGGCGTCCTTCCCGACTACTCGGTCTGGGGCGCCGCGGCCCCCGCCCTGCTCGTGGTGCTCAAGCTCCTGCAGGGTTTCTCCACCGGCGGCGAGTACGCCGGTGCCACGACGTTCATCACGGAGTACGCCCCCGACCGCCGTCGCGGCTTCTACGCTTCGTTGCTGGACATGGGCTCCTACTTCGGCTTCGCCATCGGCGCGGCCTTCGTGTCCGTCCTGCAGCTGACCCTGGACGACAACGCCATGGAGGGCTTCGCCTGGCGCCTTCCCTTCCTCGTGGCCCTGCCGCTCGGCGTCATCGCGCTGTGGTTCCGCTCCCGCATCGAGGACACCCCCGCGTTCCGCGAGGCCCAGGAGGCCGCCGAACGTGCCGGGGACGAGGCCAGGAACGCGCCGGATGCCCCCAAGGGCGTCGGCGCCCTCGTCAAGGCCTACTGGCGCGAGCTCCTCGTGGCCTTCCTGCTGGTCTCCGCCGCGAACACCGTGGGCTACGCCCTGACGAGTTACATGCCCACCTACCTCACGGAGACGCTGGGGTACGACCCGGTGCACGGCAACCTGCTGACGATCCCGGTCCTGGTGATCATGTCCCTGTGCATTCCGCTCACGGGCAAGCTCTCCGACAAGGTCGGGCGCCGCACGGTGCTGTTCATCGCCTCCATCGGGGCCATGGTGCTCCCCGTGCCGGCCTTCCTCTTCATGATGCACGGCGCGGTCTGGTCCACCCTGGTGGGCCTGTTCATCCTGTCCTTCCCGGTGGCGTTCTACGTGGCCAACCTGGCGTCCTCGTTGCCGGCGTTGTTCCCCACGTCGTCGCGCTACGGAGGCATGGGCCTGTCCTACAACCTGGCCGTGGCGATCTTCGGCGGCTTCGCGCCCTTCATCATGCAGGCGCTCGTGACGGCCACCGGGCTGGCCCTGGCGCCCGCCTTCTGGGTCATGCTCACCTCGGTGGCCGGCCTGGTCTCGGTCTGCTTCCTCAAGGAATCCGCCCGCAAGCCGCTGCCCGGCGCCCTCCCGTCCGTCGAGACGCCGGCGGAGGCCGCGGAGCTGGTGGCGACCCAGGAGGAGAACCCGGACCTGGACCTCGTGGACCTTTTCGAGCGGGTACCCGTCCTCCATGAGCGCGTGACCTCGGGTCAGCTGCCCATGGTGCAGGGCACCGCGGTCTGGGGTCCCGCCGAGCCGGAGGGTGAGGGCGACCCGGACCCCGACGAGCCGCACCGCGTCACGGGGAATGCGCCCGTGGCGTGAGAGGTTGAAGTCGCGGGGCCGGCGGAGCCCCGCGGCGGCGCCCGGGACAACGAGCGCGTCGTCGCCGTCGAACGAAAGGCGAACGCGGTGCGTCCCTACCTGGACAAGGTCATCCCCGAGGCCTGGGCCTCGGCGCAGGCCCATTCGGCCGTCGTGGCGCGAGAGGCCGCAGCGCGCGGCCTGAGCGCAGGCGAGGTGGAACTGATCAAGGTCAGGGCCAGCCAGCTCAACCGTTGCGCCTTCTGCCTCGATCTGCACGCCAGGGAGGCCCGGGCCGCCGGCGTGGGACAGCAGAAGCTCGACCTCCTGCCGGCCTGGCGGGAGGTGGCGCTCTATGACGAGCGTGAGCGCGCCGTCCTCGCGGTGGCGGAGGCCGCCACCGCCCTACCCGTGGGCGACGACGCCGCCGCCGACCTCGAGGCGGCGCGCGGCGTCCTGGGGCAGGATGGTTTCGTGGCGGCGGAGTGGATGGCCGCCACGATCAACATGTTCAATCGGATCTCCATCCTGAGCGAGCACCCCGTGCGTCCCCGCGGCGCCGACGGAAGGATCGTGCGTGAGCAACCTCGAGGCTGAACCGCGCCAGAGGGTCCTGGCCTCCGGAGAGTCGTGCGTGGGCGTGGAGGTGCTCACCCCGCGCGAGGTGCCGCTGGGCGGCCTCCGCGCCATGACGGTGCACCGCACCCTGCCCCAGAGGGCACGCTCCCTCGTGGGTGCCTGGTGCTTCCTCGATCACTACGGGCCCGACGACGTGTCCGTCACGGGCGGCATGTCGGTCCCGCGGCATCCCCACACCGGGCTGGCGACGGTGTCCTGGCTCTTCAGCGGGGAGATCGACCACCTGGACTCGGCCGGGAACGCCGCCGCGGTGCGCCCCGGCGAGCTCAACCTCATGATCGCCGGCTCCGGCATCACCCACCAGGAGATCGACGCCCCCGGGACTACCGTGTTGCACGGGGTCCAGCTCTGGTACGCCCTTCCGCAGGGCGAACGCTTCGGCGGGCACGCTTTCTCGCACTTCGTGCCCACGCCCGTGAGCGGCGAGGGCTGGGAGGCGCGCGTCTTCATCGGCGAGGTGCTCGGCTCCGCCTCCCCCGTGGACACCAGGACGCCTGAGCTCCTGGGCGCGGAGATCCTCCTGCGCGCGGGCGCCCGACTCGAGGTCCCCGTCCGTCGGGACTTCGAGCTCGCGGTCCTCGCGGAGAACGGGGCCGTCCTGGTCAACGGCTCCCGCGCCGGGCACCGCGAGCTGGCCTACGTCTCGCCCGGATCGGACGCCCTGGTGCTCCAGGCGCCCGACGACGTCCGCCTCCTGCTGCTCGGCGGCGTCCCGCTGGGCGAGGAGATCGTCATGTGGTGGAACTTCGTGGGCCGCAGCCACGACGAGATCGTCGAGTTCCGCCGTCGCTATCAGGCCGAGCTCGGCCTCGAGCCTGCCCATCCGGACGACGCGGGCAAGCCGCAGCTCTTCGGCCCCTGGCCGCCCGGCCAGGCGGACCCGCTGCCCGCCCCGGTCCTGCCCACCACGCGGCTCAAACCGCGTTCCTGATCCCCTGGCACCGACTCCGCACCGAGAACGAGGAAACCCATGAGCGACGAGAACGTCGACGACATCACCGTGGTCCGCCAGCCGGAGCGCGGCCGCTACGCGCTGCTGGACGGCGAGAAGCGCATCGGCACGGCCGCCTACCTCGACCGGGACGGGCGCCGGATCTTCTACCACACGGTCGTCGACGAGGCCTACGGCGGCCGCGGCCTGGCCTCGCGCCTGGTGCGGGAGGCGTTGGAGGACTCCTTCGCCGAGGGCGTCGCGGTGGTCCCGGTGTGCCCCTACGTGCGGGCCTGGCTCCGCCGCCATCCGGAGATCGCCGGGCGCACCACGCCGGCCGACGCGGACGATCTTGCCGCCCTGCATCAGCTGGGCTGATGCGCGGTGGCGCGCGTCACATTCGGCCCTTGCGGGGCTCGAAGAGGCGCGGATCGCCGCGAATCGCATGGGCCTCGCCACGTTCTGATGCCGCGGGGGGACGCCTCGCGCTACGATCCACTTCGACGGCGGTTCTCGTGCGAGGCCGCGCCACCCTCAGTTGGAAGGATTTCCATGAGCACGTACATCGTTGGTGTCGACGGTTCCGACACCGCCTACAAGGCCGCCGGCCGCGCCGCCCACTTCGCCGCGAAGACCGGTGACAAGCTGCTGGTCCTGTCCGCGCACTCGAAGGACAACACCGAGGTCGTCACCATCGGTTCCGACACCTGGATCCTCGACGACGCCGACCAGGCCGGCAAGCTGGCCGAGCGCATCGCCTCCCGCCTGCGCGAGGACGAGCCCGAGGCCACGATCGAGTCCGGCGCCCTCTTCGGCAAGCCGGTCGAGGCCCTGATCAACGCCGCCAAGGAGAACGACGCCCAGGTCATCTTCGTCGGCAACGTTGGCACGCACGGCCTGGGCCGCGTCCTGGGCTCCGTCGCCACCGGCGTCATCCACAACGCTCCGTGCGACGTGTACGTGGTGCGCACGGTCGACTGATCCGCACCGTGTCTGAGCTGCACCTGGCCTATGCGCCCGGCGTGATGCCGGCCAAGTGGCTCCGCCGCTTCGAGGACACGCACCCGCAGGACGTGCTGCACGCCCGGCCGCTCTCGGAGGGGGACGATCCCCTGACCGAGCTCGCGACCGGGCGTGCGCGCGTTGTGCTCCTGCGCTATCCCGAAGGGGCCTCGCCCGCCGACGCCCGCCTGCACGTCGTCCCGCTCTACACCGAGCGGCCCGTCGTGTGCGCGCCCAAGGACCACGACGCCGAGTACTTCGACGAGCTCGCCGTCATCCCGGCCGGGGACGCCGCCGCCTGGCCCCGCCTCGACCCGGCCGACTACCCGGCAGCGGCGGGCGGCGTCGCCATGATGCTGGAGGTCGTGGCCTCCGGCGCCGGGGCCGTGGCGATCCTGCCCCAGGCCCTCGCCCGGCTGCACTCGCGCAAGGACGTGGTCTGGCGCGCCGTGGAGGGTGAGCCCTCCACGCAGGTGGGCCTGGCCTGGCTGCGCGTGGATCCCTCCCTGCCCGACGACGCCCAGCCCCTGGCGCTGGAGGCCGCGGGTGATCCCTTGGTCGAGGAATTCGTGGGCGTGGTGCGCGGTCGCCGCGCGGGTTCCTCCCGCCAGCCCTCGGTGCGCGAACGCGAGCAGGAGGCCTCCGTGGAACGCCGCAGGCGCATCGCGGAGTCCCAACGCCAACAGGCGCTGGCCGAACGCGCGCAGGCCGATCGCAGGACGGGCGGGTCACGCCGGGCGGCGCCCGGCAACGACACCGGTGAGGCGGACGGCGGGGCCTTGGCCCAGCCCAAGAACTCCGGCTGGGCCAAGGCCAAGAAGCAGGCCACGGGGACCAAGGGCGCCAACGCCGCCCGCCGCGCCGAGGCCAAGAACGCGCGCAAGAAGGCGTCACGCCGCGGTAAGCGGCGCTGATCGGGAGGACCCCATGGACTTCGGCAGCTACCTCACCCTGGAACTCGAGACGCGCGGCAGCGCGCTCGTCGTGACGATCAACCGTCCGGCCGCCCTCAACGCGCTGGCCAGGGCGGTGGTCCAGGACCTGACGGAGCTCACGCGGCGGCTCTCCGGGCTGGGGCGCGACGGCGAGTGGCCCGTGCGCGGGGTGGTCCTCACGGGGGCGGGGGAGAAGTCCTTCGTGGCCGGCGCCGACATCGTCGAGATGAACACGATGGACGCGGACGTGGCGGGTGAGTACGGGGAGGCCATGCATCGCGTCACGCTGGCGCTGGAGTCCCTGCCCGTGCCGGTGATCGCCGCCGTCAACGGCTTCGCACTGGGCGGCGGCTGCGAGCTGGCCCTGGCCTGCGACTGGATCTACGCCTCGGCGAACGCCCGCTTCGGTCAGCCCGAGGTCAATCTCGGCCTCGTCCCGGGCTTCGGCGGCTCGGTGCGCCTGCCCCGCCGCGTCTCGCCCGGCGTGGCGCGGGAACTGATCCTGACGGGCAAGCCCGTCCCCGCCGCGCGCGCCGCGGAGATCGGCCTGGTCAACCGTGTCTTCGACACCCCGGCCCAGCTCGTCGACGGGGCCGTCGCCGCGATCGAGGCGCTGGCCGGCACGGCGCCCACCGCGGTGGCCAACGCCAAGGCGGCCATGGTCTCCATGGTCGGCCTCGGGACGCGGGAGGCCCTGGAAGTCGAGGCCCGCTCCTTCCGCGCGGCCTTCACGACCGAGGACTCCGTCGAGGGCCGCGCGGCCTTCGTCGCCAAGCGGGCCCCCGCCTTCCCCGGGCGCTGAGCGCGGCACCCGGCCACGCGGCGTCGGGCACCGGGGCGAGGGGCCGAACCGGGCCCTAGACTTGTGCCCGATGCCGGCCCGGTCCGGGTCGCACACGGGTGCGGGAGGCAAACGCATGTTCCTGGTGATGGGCGAATCCCTCGTCGACACCATCTCCGGCGGGGTCGAGCCTCCCCGCCGCCACGTGGGCGGCAGTCCCCTCAACGTCGCCGTCGGCCTGGCACGCCTGGGTGTTCCCGTCACCCTCGTGACCCGCTACGGCAGGGACGAAGACGGCGAGCTGGTGCACGGCACCCTGCAGCGCAACGGCGTCGCCGAGCTTCTGGAGCCGGACGACGACCCCACCATCACCGCGCTCGGCGCCCTGGACCCCGCGGGCTCCGCCGACTACGAGTTCGGCACCGTGGTCTGGAAGCTGGACGCCTTCACGGGCGTGCGGGCCGCGCGGGCCCTCGCCGACGCGGACGCCGTGCACGTCGGCTCCCTCGGCGCGGCCCTGGAACCCGGTGCCACGCAGCTGCGTCGGGCTGTGCAGGAGGCCCGCCCGCACGCGATCATCAGCTACGACCCCAACGTGCGCCCGCGCATCTTCCCCGACCGCGACGCGGCCCGCGCGCGCGTGGAGTCCTTCGTGGCGCTCGCCGACGTGGTGAGGGCCTCCGACGCGGACCTGGCCTGGCTCTACCCCGACACGGCGCCGGAGGACACGGCGCGTTCGTGGCTGGCGGCGGGACCGTCCGTCGTCATCCTCACGACGGGCATGGGCGGGGCGCACGGCTTCTCGCGCAACGCCGACATCCACGTGGACGCCATCGAGGCGGACGTGGAGGACACGGTCGGCGTGGGGGACTCCTCCATGGCGGCCGTCCTCATGGGACTCGACGCGCGCGGCTATACGGGTGCGGGCCGGCGGGAGGCGCTGCGGGAGATCGGCCGGGACGAGCTGGCCGAGGTCCTGCGCACCGCGGCGCGGGCGGCGGCCATCACGGTCTCCCGCGCGGGAGCCGACTCGCCCACGCGCGACGAGCTCGGCCTATGAGGCTCATCGCCACGGACCTGGACGGGACCATCGTCCGCCCCGACGGCACCGTGTCCGACCGCACGGCGGAGGTGCTGGCCCGCGCGCGGGCCACGGGCGTCCGGCTCGTGCTCGTCACGGGGCGCCCGTCGCGGTGGCTCGAGGCGCTGCGGGTCTCCTTGGGCGGCCTCGGCACCGCCATCTGCTCCAACGGCGCGGTCGTGGTGGACGACGACGCCGGGGTGATCCTGGAGGCGACGACCCTTTCCGTGGACGAGGTCCTCGAGGCGCGTGCGCGGGTGCTGTCCGTGGCGCCCGACGCGGTCTTCGCCGCGGAGACCGTGTCCGGCCTGCACCTGGAGGCGGGATTCGCCTCCTCGCTCGCGGAGCGTGAGGGCTTGCGCGCGGGGCCCTTCGACGCCGCGGCGCTGGCGGCAGAGGGCGTCGTCAAGCTCCTGGCCAAGCGGCCAGGGGCGGACTGCGCCAGCTTCGAGCGGGCCGCGGCACCCGTGCTGGACGGCCTGGTCTCGCTGACCCACTCGGCGCCACGCGTGGCCCTCATCGAGATGGCCTCGCCCGGGGTGGACAAGTCCGTGACGCTGGCCAGGCACGCGGCGCGCCTGGGGATCGACGCTGCGGACGTGGTCGCGTTCGGCGACATGCCCAACGACATCGGCATGCTCACGTGGGCCGGCACGGGCTTCGCCGTCGGTTCGGGGCAGCCCCGCGTCATGGCGGCCGCCGACCGCGTCATCGGCACGGTCGAGGAGGACTCGGTGGCGCGGGCGCTCGAGGAGCTGCTGCCGGCGTGAGCGGCTACCTGCTCAACGCCCCCTCCGGTCCCTTGGAGGGGCGGCCGCTCGGCTTCGTCCACCGCGGCGGCGCCGGCGACGACGAGAACACGCTGGCCTCCTTCCTGCGCGCCCACGAGGCCGGCTACGCCTACCTCGAGACGGACGTGCGCCTGAGCGCGGACGGGGTGCTCTACGCGCTGCACGACGAGACGCTGGCGCGCGTGACGGGGGATCCGCGGCCCGTGGCTCAGGTGGGCTCGGCCGAGCTGGACACCCTGCGCGTCCTGGGCTCCTTCGGCGAGCCGCCCGCCCGCGTCGAGACGCTGCTGCGCGAACTCCCGGGGGCCCGCCTCAACGTGGACCTCAAGGTCAAGGGGGCGGGGCCGGAGATGGCCCGCTTGGCGGAGGAGGCCGGCGCGCTGGAGCGCGTCCTCGTCGCGTCCTTCGTGGGACGCCACCGGCGGGCGGCGCAGCGCCGTGCCCCACGCCTGGCCGCGAGCGCGGGCCCCGGCCTGATCGCGGCTTCGGTGCTGCTGGGGCCGCTCGCGGCGCCCTTCCTCTCGGTGGCGGTGAGGCGGGGCGTCGTGGCGTTCCAGGTGCCCACGCACCTCGGCCCCGTTCCCGTGGTGCGCCCCGGCTGGATCCGCCGCCTGCACGCTGCGGGGCTGCAGGTGCACGTGTGGGTCGTCAACGACCGTGCGCGCATGGAGGCGCTGCTCGACATGGGCGTGGACGGCATCATGAGCGACGACGCGGGGCTGCTGGCCTCGGTGCTCACCGAACGGGGCGCGTGGCCCCAGCGCTGAGCCGGGCTCAGCGGGCCGCGCGGCGACCCGCCTGGACGCCGCCGGGGCGGCGAACGCGAGGCAGGCGACCCGTCGCGGCCGAGCGCCTGGACACGCGGTGCGTCGCCGCGAGCGCCGTGGCCAGCAGGCGCATGACCTCGGGGGAGGCCGCCTCCTGGTCGGCGGGGTCGGCGTCGTCCAAGAGTTCCATGAGCGCCTCGTGCCGCTGGGCGGCGGCGACGAGCGAGGCCGGTCCGATCAGGTCGACGAGGTCGGCGCCGCCGGCTCCCGCGCAGGCCTCGAAGGGTGCAAGGTACGCCCTCACCATGGAACGGACGGGCTCCTGCGTGGGCTCCACCCCGTAGACCTCGCACATGCGCTGCACGGCCTCGCCGATCAGGCCGAAGGGATGCGACCAGCGCGCCTCGCCCCAGCCGATGAACATGGTGGGGGCGCGGGAAGCGGAGGGCGCGACGATCTGGGAGGGCAGCAGCGAACCCTGCTGCAGGGTGAGCGGGAGCCCGGCGGCCTCCAGCGCGGCGGCGGCCGACTCGACCGCGCCAAGACCTCGGGCCAGCAGGTCCGCGTCGGCGGCGCCGACGTGGAGCGGATGCCCGGCGGGGTAGGAGGCGTGCCGCATGAGCGCCTCGTCGAGGTACTCGGCCGCCTGGCCGGGCAGGAAGCCGGGCATGCCGCCCTCGGCCAGCGGATCCTGCGCGGCGGAGAAGGCCAGCTGCAGATCGGCGGCGTCGGCGAAGGCGCGGCGCCACGTCCGGGCGGAGGCCTCCCGCGCGGCCTCGCCGGCGGCCCGGGGCGTCCGGCCGTCGGAGAGCGGCGTGCCCAGACCGGGGGAGAGGGACCAGCCCTCGTCCAGCTCAACGGCGAGGGGGGTGGGCACGTGGCCGCGCGAGTGCGGGGCGATGCGGGCCAGCAGCTCGGCCTCGTGGGCACGGGGAGGCGCGGAGGCCTTGAAGAAGAGCGTGCCGGCCTCGGTGGGGACGCGCAGGACGGTGGCGCTCAGCCCCCGGCTCACGCGCTCGAGCTCACCGTTCCTGGCCACCCCGTAGGCCTCGAGGACGCGGTCGATCCAGTCCTGGGCCGCATCGGCCCAGGACGCGGATTCCCACAAACCGGTCCAGCGCGCCACGACACTCGAGTTTACTCGGCTTTGCTGTCAGCCACCTCGGTGCCCCGCCACGCCTTCAGGCCGCGCATGAGGTGGTACACCACGAGCGTGACGGCCGTGCCGAGGGCGATACCGCCGATCGAGAACGGACCCCACACGATGTCGCCCGTGGCCGAGTTGACGGCGAGTGCCGTGATGAGGCCGGAGCCCGCGGTCATGAGGTTGACGGTGTCGGAGAAGTCCACCTCGTTCTCCACCCAGATGCGCGCGCCCATGATGCCGATCATGCCGTAGAGGACGATCCCCGCACCGCCCAGGACGCCCGCCGGGATCGAGGCCACGGCCGCCCCGAAGGTGGGCAGGAAAGCCAGCAGGATCGCCACGACGCCCGCGACCCAGTACGCCGCCGTCGAGTACACGCGGGAGGAGGCCATGACGCCGATGTTCTCCGCGTAGGTCGTGGTGCCGGAGCCACCTGCGACGCCGGCGACCATGGACGCCACGCCGTCAGCCATGAGGGCCCGGCCGTTCATGGAGTCCAGGTTCTTCCCCGTCATGAGCCCCACGGTCTTCACGTGCCCCACGTTCTCCGCGATGAGGACGAAGACCACCGGCAGGAAGAGCAGGAAGGTGTCGGGGTGGAACTCCGGCAGGTGGAATGGCGGGAGGCCGAAGAGCGTGGCCTCGGCGACGGGTGAGAAGTCCACCTGGCCCTGCAGCACGGCCAGGAGATAGCCGATGACGAGGCCGAGCAGGATGGAGAGCCGCCCCAGCAGGCCGCGGAACACCACGGAGCAGACGACGACGGCGAGCAGGGTGCCGAAGGTCGTCAGGGGCACGGTCTTCATGGCCTTGAACGTGGAGGTGGCCAGGTTCAGGCCGATGAGCGCCACGATGGTGCCCATGACGGCGGGCGGCATGAGCGCGTGGATCCACCCCGTGCCGGTCCACTGCACCACGAGACCCACCACGAAGAGCGCCGCTCCCGCCACGACGATGCCGCCCAGCGCGCCGCCGATCCCGTGCGTGGCCGTGGCGCCCGCGACGGGCGCGATGAACGCGAAGGAGGACCCCAGGTAGGAGGGGACGCGGTTCGCCGTGATGAGCAGGAAGAGCAGGGTCCCGACGCCCGTGAAGAGCAGCGTGGTGGTGACCGGGAATCCCGTGATGGCCGGGACCAGAACGGTGGAACCGAACATCGCCATGACGTGCTGCACGCCGATGCCCACGGTCTGCGGCCAGCCGAGCCTTTCGCCGGGGCCGACGACGGCGTTCGGGGCCACCGTTCGTCCGTTGCCGTGCGGCGTCCATCCGAAGTTCAGGGAAGTCTTCACGGGGACCAGTTCACAGCACCCGGTCGAAGAAGGCGATTTCCCGCTCCAGCGATTCCGCGATCGCGTCCCGCATGTGGGCCCGGGTCGCGGCGTCGGCCGACGCCGCGATGGCGTCCACGATCGCCATGGCCCGCGCCGCGGTGGCGGCGAAGGCGGGGGCGGCGTAGCTGGCGACCCACTCGCGCGCCTCGACGGATGCGTCGGCCGGCACGGTGGGCGCCAGTCGTGTGCCGATTTCGGCATACAGCACGAAACACGGCAGAAGCGCCGCCGCGAGGGCCTCGTAGCCACGGTCCGCCGCGGAGGCGAGGTGGCGCGCGTAGGCGGCCGTCGCGTCGTCGGGCACGGGGGTCGTGGCGCCCAGGGCCGCGTGGAGCGCCGGTTCTTCCTCGCGGCACGCGGTGGCCGACGCCGCCCAGAAGGCGGCGTGCTCGTCCTCGCCGCGGGCCGCGGCCAGGGCCGCCGCCGCGTCGAGCTGCGCGGCGTAGTCCTCGAGGTAGGCGAGGTCTTGGCCCAGGTAGTGGCGCATGAGCGCGGGGTCGGGGTGCCCGGAGGCGATCCCGGAGACGACCGAGGTGGCGTAGGCGGCCCGCGCCCGCTCCGCCAGGCGCAACCAGGTGCGTTCGGCGAGGCCCAGGACCGGCGCGGTTCCCCCGCGCCAGAGCTCGCCCAGGTGATCGACGGGACCGTGACCGGAGCCGATGTCGAGGCGGTCGGCCCCCGCGAGGGCGCGGGCCAGGTAGTCGATGCCGGCGCCGACGGCGGTGAGCCAGTCGACCTCCTTGCCGCCCGCCGCCCCGTCCACACGGTGCGCGCGGTGCGCGGCGAAGGTGGCGATCGCCGAGGAGAGCGTGCATCCCGTCCCGTGGGTGTTGCGCGTGTCCACGAAGGGGTGCGTGAACGTCGTGACCTCGCCCGTCGGGGAGACGAGGACGTCGCTCAGCGTCGCCCCGCCCGGTGCGGTGCGGCTCGCGGCGTCGGGGACGAGGTGGCCCGCCTTGGCGAGCACCCACACGCGGTGCTCGCGTGCCAGGAGGCGGGCCTGGGTCACCAGATCGGCCGTGCAGTCGGCGGCCTCTCGCCCCAGGAGCGCCGCGAGCTCGGGGGAGTTGGGCGTCACGAGGTCCACGTGGGCCATGAGCTCGGCGAGGGCGCGTTCGGCGTCCGGGTCGAGGAGCCGGTCCCCGCTCGTGGCGACCATGACCGGGTCGAGGACGACGGGCGGGCGCGCGGCGCCCAGGCCCGTGAGGGCTGCGGAGACCTCGGCGACGACCTCGGAGGACCCCAGCATGCCCAGCTTGATCGCCGCGGGCGGCACGTCGGAGAGGACCGCCTCGAGCTGCCGACGCAGGAAATCGACGGGCGGGACGTGCACGCCCGTGACGCCGCGCGTGTTCTGGGCCGTGAGGGCCGTGATGACGCTCATGCCGTAGCCTCCGCAGGCCGCGATCGCCTTGAGGTCGGCCTGGATGCCGGCCCCGCCGGAGGGATCGGAACCGGCGATGCTGAGGACGGGAAGCCCGGTCACGCCGCCGCCTCCCACGCCGCCAAGAGTTCGGCCGCGGCACCGCGCGGATCCGCGGCTCCCGCCACGGCCCGCACCACCGCCATCCCGGCGGCGCCGGCGGAACGGATCCCAGCGACGTCGGGCAGGGAAAGGCCCCCGATCGCGACGCACGGCAGGGGGGAGGCGGTCACGACGCCGGCCACGCCCGCGTAGTCGAGCGGCTCGGGGGTGTCCGGTTTGGTGGGCGTCGCGTGCACGGCGCCGACGCCCAGGTGGTCCACGACGCCGCGCCCGTCCGCCGTGAGCAGCGCGGCGGCCGCGCGGGCCTGCTCCGGCGTGGAGGCGGAGAGGCCAAGGACGGCGTGGGGTCCGATGAGCGAGCGCACGGCCGCGGCCGGAAGGTCCGATTGCCCCACGTGCACGCCGTGGACGTGTTCGGTGCGCTCCCGCGCGGCGAGGTAGACGTCCACGCGGTCGTCCACGACCAGGCTCGCGCGGCCGGCCAGGGCCTCGGCCGTGGCGATCAGCGCCGCGAGGAGATCCCGCGTGGAGGAGCGCTTGGCGCGCAGCTGGACGATGCCGGAGCCGCCGGCGGCGGCCAGGGCGGCGATGCGCGGGGCGTCCTCGAGGGCGCACACGGAGGTGTCCACGACCGTGTAGACGCGCAGGTCGGTCTCGGTGCGGCGGTTCATTCGGCGGCCTCCCCGGCGGGGGCGGGCGCCGCCGTCACGCGGTCGGTGTGGGTCAGGGCGGGGTCGGCCGGGTCCAGCGCCGCGAGCTCGTCGAGGAAGGCGACGGCGAAGCTGCCGGGGCCGCCGGAGCGGGCTTCGGCGCGCTCGGCCGCCACGGAGTAGAGCGCGTGGGCTGCCGTGGCCGCCCACCCGGCCCGGGTGGCTGGCGAGGCGGGTGCGGAGGCCGGCCACGCGTCGTCGGGCGCCATCACGCCCGCGATGGCAGCGACGACGGCGCCCAGGGCGCAGCCGCCGCCCGTCACGCGCGTCAGGAGCGCGGAGCCGCCGGCCACGCGCCACACGGTGGCGCCGTCGGTGACGACGTCCGCGGGTCCGGAGACGGCCACGGCGCCGCCGGTCGCGCGGGCCAGGGCGACCGCGGCGGGCAGGACGTCCTCGGGGGAGTCCGTCGCGTCGGTGCCGCGGCCACCCGTACCGGCCCCGGCCAGGGCGGCGACCTCGGAGGCGTTGCCGCGCACCACGGTGGGGTTGGAAGCGCGCAGCTCGTGCGCCAGGGCCGTGCGCACCGGCAGCGCGCCGATCGCCACGGGGTCAAGGACCCATGGGACCCCGGCGGCGGTGGCGCCGGCGACGGCCTCGCGCATGGCCGCGGATTCCTCGGCGTGCGGCGTCCCCAGGTTCACGAGCACGCCGGAGGCGATGGAGGCGAAGAAGCCCGCCTCACCCTCGGTGTCGCACATGGCGGGCGAGGCGCCGAGTGCCAGGAGCACGTTGGCGCTGAACTGCTGCACCACGGTGTTGGTGAGGCACTGGACCAGCGGCGGGTGCTCCCGCAGCCGGGCCAGCACCTCCCCGGGCGTGGGCAGGGCGTGGTCAATGGTGGTGCAGGGGTCGGAACCCATGCGACATCCCTCCGCTCGAATGATCGAGATCAGGTGCATCGGGTCTGTTCTCAGCCCCCGATCCGCGGGGGCACCCCGTGCCGCTGTGTGTCCGGCCAGCCTAGCTGGGCCGGCGGCTCTCCCGCCGCGCCTTCCGGCGGTAGTGTCGCCGCATGAGCCCGCGTCACGATGTTCCCGCCTCCACGATCGACCGCGTCCGCCTCGACCCGGCGGCGGCGGAGCAGCGCTCGCCGGCGGAGGCGGCGGCGCACCTGCGCGACGGCGCCCGCAGCCGCGTGGCCCATTCCAAGCGCTTCCGCCTGGCGCAGCTGGACGCCTTCGACCGCATGCTCAAGTCCCATCGCCAGGAGATCCTCGACGCGCTCGCCGCGGACCTCGGCAAGGGGGCGTCGGAGTCGCAGGCGACCGAGTTGCAGATCGTCCAGACGGAGATCGACCACGCCAGGCGCCACCTCGAGGACTGGATGCGCACGCGCCCCGTGCCGAGCCCGTTCGTCCTGGCGCCCGTGACCACCACGGTCACGGCTCGCCCGCTCGGCATGGTGCTGATCATCGCGCCGTGGAACTACCCCATCAACCTCACGCTGACCCCGCTCGTGGACGCCATCGCCGCGGGCAACACGGCCGTGCTCAAGCCGAGCGAGCTGGCGCCGGTCACTGCGGATCTGCTGGGGCGCATCGTGCCGCAATACCTGGACCACCGCACGGTGGCCGTCGTCAACGGCGGCGCCGAGGTGACCACGCAGTTGCTGGAAACCAAGTGGGACCACATCCTCTACACGGGTGGCGAGCGGGTGGGTCGCATCGTCTACGAGGCAGCCGCGCGCCAGCTCACGCCCGTGACGCTGGAGCTGGGAGGCAAGTGCCCCGTCGTGGTGTCGGACGGCGACCCCATGGCCATCGCCCGCCGCATCGCCTACGGCAAGTTCACGAACGCCGGCCAGACCTGCGTGGCGCCCGACTACGTCCTCGCCGTGGGGGACATGGGCCCCCTCGTGGCCAAGGCCCTCACCAAGGTCATCAAGGAGTTCTACGGAGCCGAGCCGCGCGACTCCAAGGACTACGGGCGCATCATCAACGCGGACCACGTGCGCCGCCTGGCCGGCCTGCTGGAGAGTGGGACGGTCCTGGCCGGCGGGCAGGTGGACGAGGAGGCGCGCTACGTGGCGCCCACGATCCTCACGGGGGTCACGGGCGAGGACGCCGTGATGCAGGAGGAGATCTTCGGCCCCGTCCTGCCCATCCTCTCCGTGCCCAGCTTCGACGACGCCTTGCGCTTCATCGGGGACCGCCCGGACCCGCTGGCCGCCTACGTCTTCTCGGAGCACTCCTCCGTGGTGCGCGCCTTCGAGGAGGGCGTGCGGGCCGGTGCGGTGTGCGTCAACGCGACGATCCTGCACCTCGCCGTGCCCGAGCTGCCCTTCGGCGGCGTGGGCGCCTCCGGGATCGGTGCCTACCACGGCAAGGCGGGCTTCGACACGTTCAGCCAGCAGCGCCCCACCCTGGCCAAGTCGACGCGCATGGACACCCTGCGCATGGTCTATCCGCCGTACGGGGCGGCGAAGAGCGCCATGATCAAGCGGGTCCTGTAGGGGTTTCCCTCCCTCTCCCCTCGCCGCCCTTCCCGGCCGGGCTGCGGGTCTCGTGCCTGAACGGCGTCGAGCCCCACCGCGCGACGTCGTGTGACGGGGAGCGCGGCGTCATCGCACGGGTGCATGGCACCCTGGGAACAGGCGCCGTTTGGCGCGCCCCATCCCGTTCTTCCTGGAGTCTTTTTCGTGAGCCTGAACGTCCTCGTCCTCGTCGGTTCCCTGCGCGCCGAGTCCACCAATGCCCGCCTGGCCCGGGCCGTCAAGGACCTGGCGCCGGAGGGTGCCGAGGTCACGATCTTCGACGGCCTGTCCCAGCTGCCCTTCTTCTCCGAGGACATCGAGGCGGAGGAACCCGCCGCCGTGCGCCGCCTGCGCGACGCCGTCGTGGCCGCCGACGCCGTCCTGTTCGTCACCCCCGAGTACAACGGCTCCGTGCCGTCCGCGCTCGCCGCCGCGAGCGAGTGGCTCTCCCGCCCCTTCGGCAACGGCGTCGTCGTGGGCAAGCCCGTGGTCGTCATCGGTGCGGCCTTCGGCCCGGCCGGCGGCGGTAACGCCCACACCATCCTGCGCCGCGCCATGACGATCGCAGGCGCCCGCGTCCTGGCCGACGAGTTCCTCGCGATCCCGGGCGTGCACCACCGCTTCGCGGAGGCCGCCCCGCAGGACGATGCCGAGATCCTCGCCGGCGTCACGGCCGTCTTCGACGCCTTCGCACACGAGCTGGCCGGCGAGCTCGAGGGCGCCAGCGCCTGAGCCGCCCCGGCGTGTCACCCCGTTCGCTTCATTTCACCCCGTGCGCCCGGGGTGAAATGAAGCGATCGGGGTGAATGACCCGCCGTGCCCCTACCCCGCGGCGCGCTGCAGCAGCGCGGCCAGCGTCAGCAGCTGCACCTCGGAGCCTTCGCGGCCGATCAGTTGCACCGCCATCGAGTAGCCGGTCGAGGTCCAGAAGACGGGGACGGCGATCGCGGGGAGCCCGGACACGTTCACCATGGACGTGTAGGGCGTGTAGCGGCACTGCAGCTCGTAGTCGTGCTCGGCCGAGCCTGCGGTGTACCAGCCGATGGGCCGCGGCGTCTGAGCCATCCCCGGCGTGAGCACCACGTCGTAGGCGCCCCAATCGCGGCGGAATCCCGCTGCGATCTCCGCCAGCCGCTCGGCCCCGGCCCGCTGCTCCGCGGGCCGACGCGTCGTGGCCTCGCGGCGGAAGTCCCTGGCCAGCGCCCCCATCTTCGAGACCTGCGAGTCCGTCAGCTCCGCCTCGCCCAGCCCCGCCGTCCAGACGGTGCGGAAGGACTCGGCGTAGTCCGCCGGGACCTCCCACTCGGCCTCCTCCAGGGACGCCCCCAGGCCGGACACGAGCCGCAGCGCCTTCTCGTACGCCGCCCGCGCCTCCGGATCCAGCGTCGGAGCCAGCGCGGCCTCGAACGCCGAGCGGTCGGTGGCCCCGACCCGCAGGCCCGAGAAGGCGTCCCCGGTGGCCAGTGCCGCCGTCACGGCGTCCAGCGCCGGCGTCGCTGCGGGCGACGAGGCCTCGAAACGCATCCCATCCCACATCAGGGCGGCGTCCGCGGCGTCGCGCCCCAGGGGTCCCGAGACACCCAGGCGCGGCGCGCCCCAACGATCGGTGCGGGCCACCGAACCGTCCGGTCCCGCCACGTCCTCCGGCACGGCGCCCAGGCCGGGCTTCAGCCCCACCAGGCCGCAGGCCGCGGCCGGGATGCGGACGGACCCGCCGCCGTCGTTCCCCGGCGCGATCGGCAGCATGCCAGCGGCGACCGCCGCCGCGGCCCCGCCGGAGGAGCCCCCGGGCGACGTCGCGGGGTCCAGGGGATTGCGCGCCGGCGGGTGGATGAGGTTCTCCGAGTGGCAGCTCAACCCGAACTCCGGGACCGCCGTCTTCGCGAAGACGATCGCCCCGGCGCCCCTGACCCGCGAGACGAGCGGCGCGTCCGCCACCACGGGGAGGGCGGGGAACGCGGCGGTGCCGCGCGTGGTCGGCAACCCCGCGACGTCGACCAGGTCCTTGAAGGCCAGGAGTAGCCCCGTCAGCGGCGGCGGCGTGGTGCCGGCCGCCCGGTGACCGGCCAGGGCGGCGTCGGCCGCGCTTGCGCCCTCCAACGCCGCCTCTCGGTCCATGCTCACGAAGGCATGAAGCTCGGGGTCCAGCTCGTCGATGCGGGCCAGGCACCGCTCCATGAGCGAGACGGCGCTCAGCTCCCCGCTCACAAGGGCCCGGCGCAGCTCCACGGCGCCCGGAAGCCCGCCGTCCACGTGCCTGGCCGGACCCGCGGGGACGTTTGCGGCGGCGGGCGAGGTGGGGGACTGCTCGGAAGTCATGCCCTCCATGATGCCCCCGCAACGCTCTGCGTGCCCGCCGCCGGCGAGCACTACGCTGGTGGTGGTGCCCCGGAGAGTCCGCGAGGCGCGGTAGCAGGAGGTCCTCATGAGCAACATCGAAACCGTCACCGTGGATCAGGTCCCCGCGGACGCGTTCGTGCTGGACGTGCGAGAGGACTACGAGTTCGAGGCCGGCCACGTCCCCGGCGCCCGCCACATCCCGCTGGCGGAGCTCCCCCTGCAGTACACCGAGCTGGACCCCGACGAGGACGTCTACATCATCTGCCGCACCGGCGGGCGCAGCCACCAGGCCGCCCTCTGGCTCACGGCGCAGGGCTTCACGGCCATCAACGTGGCCGGCGGCTCCGGCGCCTGGCTGGACGCCGGCAAGGAGATCGTGTCGGAGAACGGCCAGGAGCCGGTGATCAAGTGATCTACACGTATCTGGGACCTGCCGGAACCTTCTCCGAGCAGGCCCTCCTCGGCGTGCCCGGCGTCGAGGACCACCGGCGCGTGCCCGCCGTCAGCGTGGACTCCGCGCTCGCCGCCGTCCGCGCGGGCGAGGCCGACGCCGCCATGGTCCCGATCGAGAACTCGGTCGAGGGCGGCGTCTCCGCCACCCTCGACGCCGTGGCCCACGGCGACGGCCTGCAGATCGTCGCCGAGGTCCTCATCCCCGTGACCTTCCAGCTCGCGGTGCGCCCCGGCATCACGGAGATCCCCCAGATCGAGGTCATCTCCACCCACGGCCACGCCTGGGCGCAGTGCCGCGGCTGGGCCGAGCGCACCATTCCCGGCGTCCGCTTCCTCCCCGCCTCCTCCACGGCGGCCGGCGCCCGCGGCCTCCTGGACCCGGACTGCGAGTACGACGCCGCGATGTGCTCCCCGCTCGTGGCCCAGCAGGCGGGCCTCACGGTCCTGGCCGAGGGCATCGAGGACAACGAGGGCGCCGTCACGCGCTTCATCCTCGTCACGCGTCCCGGCGTCATCCCGGCGCCTACCGGTTCCGACAAGACCACCGTGGTCATCACCCCCACCGACGACCACCCGGGCGGCCTGCGCGAGCTGTTGGACCAGTTCGCCACGCGCGGCGTGAACCTGACCCGCCTGGAGTCCCGTCCCACGGGTGGCGGGCTGGGGCAGTACTTCTTCTCGATCGACCTCGAGGGGCACCTCGCGGAGCCCCGCGTGGCCGACTCGCTGGCCGGCGTGCACCGCGCCTCCGCGCAGGTGCGCTTCCTGGGGTCCTACCCCTCGGCGACGCCGCTGAATTCGCCCGTTCCGCAGCACGCCTCGGCCGAGTCGTACGCCGCCGCCGCCGACTGGGTGGCGCGCCTGCGCCGCGTGGGGGAGTGCGTGGCCTGAGCCGTCGGCTGCGGGCCCGCACCGGGCCCGGCCCGGCGGCATCGGTGCCAGGCACCATCCCGTGCCCGACGCCGTGTGGTCACCACACGACGTCGGGCACCGGGTGTTTCAGGAGCCCAGGGCAGTGTCGGCGCGCCGCTTCGCGGCCGCCCACAGGCGGCGCGGCGAATACCTGGGCGGCAGGACCTTGGCCAGCTGGCCACCGGGAGCCAGGCGGTCCTCCTCCGCCGGCGCGTGCACGCGCAGGGCGTGGCGCAGCACCTCGGAGTCCAGTTCCGTCACGGCGCCCACCGGATCGCCGTCCACCTGCGCCACCACGGGATAGAAGCTGCGCACGTGCAGGCGGCGGCCCTCGAGGTACTTCACGACGGGGACCTGCTCGTTCAGGCGCAGCATGCGGGCGGCGACCATGACCCAGCCCACCGCGGAACGGGGCGACATGATCACGGCGTTCTGCAGGCCGTCGTCGTGCCGGGATCCGGGCGCGTACTGCAGCCCGCCCTGGATGTAGCCGGCGTTCACGACCACGATGGTGCGCACCCTGAAGGTGTCCCACGCGCCGTGGTCCACGCTCACGCGGATGGGGTGGCGGTGGCGCGGGGCGAGCTTGCCCACGGTCGTGGCCGCGTACGCCAGCGGCCCCACGGCCTTCTTGAGGTTCTCGTTGGTCTCCTCCATCACCTCCGCGTCGATGCCGAGGCCGCTGGCGACGACGCTCACGGTCTCCTCGACGCCGCGATCGGGGCGGACCAGGCGGATGCGCAGGGCGTCGACGGGTTCGGGGACACCGGCGACGGCCACGCGGGCGCAGGCGGTGAGGTCGTCCACGTCGATGCCCAGGTTGCGGGCCAGCAGGTTGCCCGTCCCCATGGGGAGGATGCCGAGCGTCACGTCGTGCGCTCCCACGAGCTCCTGGGCCACGGCGCGGACGGTCCCGTCACCGCCGGCGGCGACGACGATGGAGGCGCCCCGTTCCAGGGCCTCGCGGGTCATGGCCCGGCCCGGGTCGTCCTGGGTGGTTTCGATGAAGACGGGCGCGGGGAACCCGGCCTCGCGGGCCGCGGCGCGCATGAGCGTGCGTGCGCGGCCGGACTCGCGCTTCACCGGATTGATCACGACGGCGATCGATCGCTCTGACATGCTTCCCCTCGCTGTGCGGCCCGCGCGGGTGTGTGCGGGGGCGTATCAAGCCATCCTAAGGACTGCCGCTAGTCTTGGGGGGTGATCGACCTCAAGGACCTTGCCGAGAACCCCGACGTCTACCGCGCCTCGCAGGCGTCCCGCCGCGCCGACGAGTCCCTGGTCGACTCCATCCTCGAGGCAGACCGCGCGCACCGCGCCGCCCTGGCCTCCTTCGAATCCCAGCGCGCCGAGCAGAAGGCCTTCGGCAAGAAGGTCGCCGCCGCCAAGGGCGAGGAGAAGCAGGCGCTGCTGGCCGAGGTGAAGACCCTCGCCGCCTCCGTCAAGGAGGCCGACGCCGCCGCGGGTGCCGCCAAGGCCGAGCTGGACGCTCTGGTGCGCACCTTCCCCAACCTCGTCGAGGACGGCGCCCCCGCGGGAGGCGAGGAGGACTTCGTGGTCCTCAAGACCGTGGGCACCCCGCGCGACTTCTCCGCCGAGGGCTTCGAACCCCGCGACCACCTGGAGCTGGGTGAGCTCCTGGGTGCCATCGACATGGAGCGCGGCGCCAAGGTCTCCGGCTCGCGTTTCTACTTCCTCAAGGGCGTGGGCGCCCGCCTGGAGATGGCCCTCATCCAGATGGGCATGGACCTGGCGCTGCGCAACGGCTTCACCCCCATCATCACGCCCACCCTGGTGCGCCCCGAGACCATGCAGGGCACGGGCTTCGACGTGAAGCACGACGCCGAGATCTACCGCCTGGAGCGAGACGAGCTCTACCTGGTTGGCACGTCCGAGGTGGCTCTGGCCGGCTTCCACTCCGACGAGATCCTCGACCTCTCCGACGGGCCCGAGAAGTTTGCCGGCTACTCCTCGTGTTACCGCCGCGAGGCCGGCGCCGCCGGCAAGGACACCCGCGGCATCATCCGCGTGCACCAGTTCAACAAGCTGGAGATGTTCGTCTACGCCAAGCAGGAGGAGGCCACGGCCGTCCACCGGCAGCTGCTGGGCTGGGAGGAGGAGATGCTGGCTGCGCTGGGCCTGTCCTACCGCGTCATCGACACCGCCGCCGGCGACCTGGGCACCTCCGCGGCCCGCAAGTTCGACTGCGAGGCGTGGGTCCCCACCCAGGGCGACTACCGCGAGCTGACCTCCACCTCCAACTGCACCACCTTCCAGGCCCGCCGCCTCAACATCCGCGAGCGAGTCCTCGACGCCGAGGGCAAGCCCTCCGGCACGCGACCCGTGGCGACGCTCAACGGCACCCTGGCCACGACCCGCTGGATCGTCGCGATCCTCGAGACGCACCAGAACGCGGACGGTTCCGTGACGGTTCCCGAGGCCCTGCGCCCGTACCTGGGCGGGCTGGCGGTGCTCACGCCGCTCGGCTGAGCCTGCGGGCCCCGCGAGTTCATCCGGCCTTCACGCCGGGGCGTCCCGTGGGTCACAGCGCGGCCGCGCCGGTTATGGTGCACTGGGGTGCATGACTCTCATCATGGACACCGGCAACGAAGACCGGACGCAGATCAAGGACGACACCATCGACACCGCTCGCTACCTCGTGGCCCTCGACGTCGACGGAACCATCGTCGACCACATGGGCCAGATGTCGGCCGGCGTGCGCGCGGCCGCGCGCGACGTCGTCGACGCCGGGCACCGCGTGGTCATCGCCACGGGGCGCTCGCTCGGCGCGGCCCTTCCCGTCGCGGAAACCCTGGGCATCGACACGGGTCACATCGTGTGCGCCAACGGCGGCGTGACCGCTCGCCTCGACCCTTCCCTGGCCGATGGCTTCGAGGTCGTCGACCGCCGCCGCTTCGACCCGGCCGCGGCCATCACGGCCCTGCGGGACGTGCTGCCGACCGCCAAGTACGCCGTGGAGACCGTGGACGGCACCTTCCTCTCCACTGAGCGCTTCCAGGACGCCAGCTTCGGCGTAGAGGCCCGCGGCGTCACCTTCGAGGAGATGATGGCGGCCGACGCCGTGCGCCTCGTGGTCTTCTCCACCGACTCGACGGCCGAGGCCTTCGGCCGCGCTGTCGAGTCGATCGGCCTGCACGGCGTGACCTACTCCGTGGGCTGGACCGCCTGGCTGGACATCGCCGCCCGCGGCGTCACGAAGGCCTCCGGCCTGGAAGCCCTGCGCTCCCACCTGGGCGTGGAGCGTTCCACCACCGTGGCCGTGGGCGACGGCCGCAACGACATCGAGATGCTGGGCTGGGCCCACCGCGGCGTCGCCATGGGCCAGGCGCCGGACGAGGTCAAGATCGCCGCCGACGAGGTCACTGGCCACGTCGACGAGGACGGCCTGGTGCCCGTGCTCCGTTCGCTGCTGGGCTGAGCTCCGGGGCGCCGCGGCGTACGTGAGTGCCCGACGGCGGTCGGCTTCAGTCCACAGCGAAGGCCGCCAGTCGCAGCAGGAGCGCGGCCGAGGGACGTGCCTCCCATTCGAGCGCCCAGCGGGAGCGGGCGACAGCCTGCGAGACCGCCTGCACGCTGACCCCCAGCGCGGCGGCGACCTCCTTCTGCTGACCGCGCACGCCGGGGACGAGCAGGTCCAGCACGGACCATTCCGTGGCGGTGCGGCGCAGCATCAGCTCGCCCAGCAGGCGCAACACGCCCTCCGCCGCGGCCGCGGACTCGGGCGCGGAGGGCACGCCCTCGAACCCCACGCCGGCGGGCCCGGCCTCCACGGCGAGCGGCACACCCGTGCGGGGGCAGCGCTCCACGGCGCGCCGGGACCGCGCGGCCCCCGGGCCGCCGATGCGTGAGGCCTCCTCCGGCTCGCGTTCCACCCCCAGCACGGCGAGCACCCCGGCCCCCCTGCCGTGGTGAGCGCCCTCCGGGGGCTCGCTCACCCTGACGGGTCCCACGCCGATCCCCACGCTCCAGCGGTGCCCGGTCTCCCCTCGCACGCGCAGCGCCGCGAGCGCGGCGGTGACGGCGTCCTCCGCCCGCTCCACGACGCCCACGGCCTCGTCCCCCCACGAGCGCGCGAAGGGGTGCGCCGCCGGGATCCCCGAGAGGGCGCCCAGGAGCTCGTCCACGCGATCCCCCTGCGTGGTCCCGTCGCGTTGTGTGAGCGTGAGCACGAACATGGGTCCAGTCTGCCGCAGGGACCCGGCCCCTCGGCGTCGGGCACCGTCCCCTGAACCACCAATACCCCTGCAATATTGCAAGGGTATTGGTGGTTCAACGGGGTGGCGCGTTCCGCCCCGACGGAACACCGGGGCAGAACGCGCCACCTCACGCGAGAAGGGTCAGTGCCCCTCGGCCTTGAAGCGCTCGATCGAGTCGGCGAGCTCCTTCTCGGCGACCTCGCGGCCGGCCCAGCCCTCGGCCTTGACCCACTTGCCGGGCTCCAGGTCCTTGTAGCGGGTGAAGAAGTGCTCGATCTCCTTCATGGTCCACTCGTCGATGTCCTCGATCTCCTGCAGGTGGTCGAAGCGCTTGTCGGCGGGGACGCACAGCACCTTGGCGTCCGGGCCGCCGTCGTCGGTCATCTGGAAGACGCCGATGGGGCGGGCCTCGACGACCACGCCGGGGATCAGGTCGATGCCGGGCATGTAGACCATGGCGTCCAGCGGGTCGCCGTCCAGGCCGAGGGTGTCGTCGAAGTAGCCGTAGTGCGTGGGGTACTGCATGGGGGTGAAGAGCACGCGGTCCAGTCGCAGGCGGCCGGTCTCGTGGTCGATCTCGTACTTGACGCGGGACCCGGCGGGGATCTCGATGGTGACGTCGTGTGCCATGGCTTCCTTCGTGTCTGACCCGCGTGAGCGGCGTCGCGGCTGGCCTTCCGCGCGCGCGGTTCCGCGGCGGATAGGCTCGGTGGCTGGGTCCCAGTCTACGTAAGCGCAACGGCAGGGACGGGACGAAGGGGGAGCCGTGGGGCGCATCGTGACGCGCGGTCTGTGGGTGCTGGCCGTGTTGCTGTGCGTCGTGGCCGTCGCGTGGCACGTCCTCGCCCCCTCGCAGGAGGCCCCCGTGGCCGCCACCGGGAGCGACCCGGCGGCGAACCCGTCCCCCGCGGCGGAGCCCTTCTCCCCGCTCGGGGCCGCCGCCCCGGTGCCCGACGCCGCCTCCCTCGCCTCCGCGGTCGACGCCGACCTCGCCGGGCACCCGGGGACCTACAACGTCTCCGTCGTGGACGCCGTGACGGGCGAGCAGCTCGTGGACCGCGGCGCGTCCACGCCCTCCACCCCGGCCTCCAGCCTCAAGCTGCTCACCGGATCCGCGGCCCTGGCGACCTTCAGCGGGGAGCACCGCTTCCCCACGACGGCCACGCTCGCCGCCGACGGGCGCGTGTACCTCGTGGGCGGGGGCGACGCGTTGCTCGGTGCGGGGGCCTCCGACCCGAAGGCGGTCCAGGGCCGCGCCGGACTGGCCACCCTCGCGGAGAAGACGGTCGCCGCCCTGCGCGCGGGCCCGGGGGATGGCTCTGGCCCCTACGAGGTGGCCGTGGACGACTCGCTCTTCCCCGGGGCCGGCCTGAATCCCGACTGGGCGCCGGACCTCGTCACCTCCGACAACATCACCGAGATCCAGACCCCGGCCATGAACGCCGGCCGGGCCTCCGCCTCGCACTCCTCCGCCGTGGTCCGCAACCCCGCGCGCGCGGCGCTGAAGGCCTTCGTGTCCGCGCTCAACGCCGCGGGAGCCAAGCCCGGCCAGGGTGGGCCGCGCTTCACCGAGGCCGGGAGCGGCTCCGTCGGGGACGGCGCGGGCGACGGCGCCGCGGGAGGGAAGCCCACCGAGCTGGCCCGCGTCGAGTCGGCCACGCTCCTGGAGCAGCTGCACTACATGGAGCGCAACTCCGACAACTTCATGGCGGAGACCTTCGGCCGCCTCGTCGCCGTGGCCCGCGGCGGGACGGGCGACATCGAGGGCGCCAGCACCGCGGTGGCGGACGCCGTGAAGGAACTCGGCGTGGACACGACGGGCCTGCACATGGCGGACACCTCCGGCCTGGCCGCCGTGGACAAGGTCAGCCCCGCGACCCTGGCGGGCCTCCTGGCCCGGGCCGCCACGGGCGACACGCCGGATCTGCGCGAGCTGGCCGGCCTGCTCCCCGTCTCCGGAAGCACCGGAACCCTGGCCGGCCGCCTGGGCGGGGAAGACACCGGCCTGGTCCGCGCCAAGACCGGAACCCTCGCCGCCGTCGTCTCCCTCTCCGGCTACGTCACCACGGCGGACGGGCGCCTGCTGAGCTTCTCCGTCATGGCCGACGACGTGCGGGGCGCGCTCGCCGAGGCCCGCGACGTGGTGGACTCCGTTGCCGCCACCCTCGCGGGCTGCGGCTGTACCCAGGGGTAACGCGGGTGCGGCCCGGGGCGCGGGCGTGATCGAATGGGGTATGACGTCCCCCGCCCAGAACCCCCCGGTCACCGAGCCCGTCAGCGGCATCATCCGGTGGGGCGTGGCCGCCTCGGCCGCCCGCACCCTCTCGGGTCCCGGCCCGCGCCTGGGCGCCGCGGAGGCGGGAGCCGCCGTCGAGGACATCCGCGCCAAGGCGGCCGCGAGCGTGGAGCACGTCCACCGCATCACGGGCCTCGAGGCCGCACGGGAGCTGCGCGATTCCGAGGTGCTCGTCGTGGACCGCGGCGGCTGGGCCACCGCGGCCGTTGGCGGCTTCCGCGGCATGCTGGAACCCGGACTGGGCGCCGTCATGGCCCAGCGCTACCCCGACGGCGGCGCGCCGTTGAGCCTGCGCATGGGCGGCTACGGCCTCGGCGCCGAGATCGGCGGCCTCGTCGCGCTCCTCTCCGGCCACGTCCTGGGCCAGTACGACCCCTTCAGCACCTCACCCGCCGCCCCAGGCGGGCGCCTGCTCCTCGTGGCCCCCAACATCGTCCAGGTGCAGCGGCAGCTCAACGTCGACCCGGACGACTTCCGCCTCTGGGTCGCCCTGCACGAGCAGACCCACCGCGTGCAGTTCGCCGCGGCGCCCTGGCTGCGCGCGCACCTGCAGGGCCACGTGAACGAGCTGGTGCAGGGCTTGCTCGCCCTGCCCACCTCGCTCGGCGAACGGATCAAGTCCCTCACCGGCTCGGTGCGCAGCGACAGCGCGGATGCCGCCCCCGGCCCGGTCCAGCTGCCCGACGACGCCGCGTCGGCGCGGGCCGCCGCCCCGCCGGAGGCGGGCGCCGGCTTCCTCGACCTCGTGACGGGGCCCCGCGAACGCGCGGCGCTCTCCCGGGTCACGGCCGTCATGTCGCTCCTGGAGGGACACGCCAACGTGGTCATGGACGCCGTGGACGCGAGCGTGGTGCCCAGCGTCAGGACCATCCGCCGCCGCTTCGAGGCGCGCGGCTCCGAGCGCTCCGCCCTGCAGAAGCTCCTGCTGCGGGTCATCGGGATGGCCGCCAAGCAGAAGCAGTACCAGGACGGCGCACGCTTCGTCCGCGCCGGCGTCGACGCCCTCGGCATGCGGGGCTTCAACGTGGTGTGGGAGGCCCCCGAACGCCTTCCCTCCGAGGCCGAGCTGCACGATCCGGCGGCCTGGGTCGCCCGGATGCGCGCGGCGTCCTGAGCCGGCCCAGGGAGGAAGCATGGCATCCAAGCGGTGGCCCCGCGAGATCCACCGATCGCTCGTCGCGGCCCGCGGCGCCGTCGCCGAGCGACTCCCCGCCGGGCTGGACTACCTCGTGGCCTGCTCCGGCGGCGCCGACTCCCTGGCGCTCGCCGCGACCGTGGCCCGCGCCAAGCACGAGGGCTCCCTGGAGGGGCGCACCGGCGCGGTGATCGTGGACCACGGCCTGCAAGAGGGCAGCGCGGAGGCCGCCGCCGCCGCCGCGCAGGCGTGCGACACCCTGGGTCTCGACCCTGTCCTGGTCATGCCGGTGGACGTGGACGGCGGCAACGAGGCGGCCGCCCGCGCGGCCAGGTACCGGGCTTTCGACGAGGCCCGCGCCGTCACGGGGGTGGACTTCGTCCTCACGGCGCACACGGCCGACGACCAGGCCGAGCAGGTGCTGCTGGGCCTGGCGCGGGGCTCCGGAACCCGTTCCCTGGCCGGTATCCCGCACCGCCGCGCCCGCGTGCTGCGCCCCTTCCTGGGGCTGCGCCGTTCCGACACCGAGGCCGTGTGCGTGGCGGAGGGGCTGGAGCCCTGGCATGACCCCAGCAACGCCCAACCCGTCGCCCTGCGCAACCGGGTGCGCCACGAGGTGCTCCCCCTGCTGCGCGGGGTGCTCGGCGAGGGGATCGACGACGCCCTGGCCCGCACGGCGCGGCTGGCCGCGAGGGACGCCGACCTCCTCGACGAACTCGCCGGGCAGCTGCTGGAGCTCGTGGCCACCGAGGAGACCCCGCGCGTCCTGGGCGGCCCCGCCGACCGCGTGCTCGGCCGCGCGCCCCTCGTGTGGGACCTAGAGCGGGTCCCCCTGCGCGACGCCGCCCCCGCGCTCTCCTCGCGCGCTTTGCGCCTCGCGGCGATCGCGGTGGGAGGGCGCCCTCCCACGGCCGAGCGCACGGCCGCCCTGGAACGGCTCGCCGCGGGGCAGGGCGGCGCCGGCCCCGTCCAGCTGGACGGCCACGTCTCGGTGAGCCGGGAGCGCGACGGCGCCGGCCGCGGCGTGGTGCGCTTCCGCGGGCTGGCCTGAGCGATCCGGTGTCCGCGTGGGCGGCGGGCGTGGCATCCTTGTCTGTGCGACCGACCCGGCCGCCCACCCCGCCCCCAACGAGCCAGGAGAGAATCGCGTGGATGCGAACGACGTGAGCGGCGACCTCGAGCATGTGCTGCTGAGCAAGGAAGAAATCCAGCAGGTCGTCAAGGACCTCGCGGCGCAGATCGACCGCGACTACGCGGGCCGCGAGCTGCTCGTCGTGGGTGTGCTCAAGGGTGCGGTCATGATCATGGCCGACCTGGTGCGTGAGTTGAAGAGCCACGTGACGATGGACTGGATGGCCGTCTCCTCCTACGGCTCCGGCACTCAGTCCTCCGGCGTGGTCCGCATCCTCAAGGACCTGGACACCGACCTCATGGGCAAGGACGTGCTCATCGTCGAGGACATCATCGATTCCGGCCTGACCCTGTCCTGGCTGCTCTCCAACCTGCGTTCGCGCGGCCCGGCCTCCGTGGAGATCTGCACGCTGCTGCGCAAGCCGGACGCCGCCAAGGTCGAGATCGACGTCCGCTACGTCGGCCGCGACATCCCCAACGAGTTCGTGGTGGGCTACGGGCTGGACTTCGCCGAGAAGTACCGCAACCTGGACTTCGTGGGCACGCTGGCCCCGCACGTGTATTCCTGAATTGGAATGTCCGACGGCGGCGGGCCGGGGCGGCTGCCCCGACCCGCCGCCGTCGTGCACGGGTACGCCTGAGGCGAAACGGGAACCGAACCGCCTCCCCGAACGTGTATCAAGGATGAGGGGGAGCGTGCGCGCTCCCGAGCGACGGGCCGCGTGGCCCGCACGAGCAGGAGGGACCTAGGCCGCAAGCGGCCCCATCATGAACGCGACACCAAAGAAGAAGCTGCACCAGACCTGGTACTTCTGGGTCGGCATCGCCGTGATCGCGCTGCTGCTCGGTCTCTCGCTCCTCTTCACGGGGCAGAGCAACCGCGTGCCCACCTCGCAGGGCCTCGACCTGCTCTCGCAGGGCCAGGTGACCAACGCCAAGCTGGACGACAACGGGCAGCGCGTCACCCTCAAGACCAAGGACGACGTCAGCTACCAGGGCCGCAACCTGGGCAAGCAGGTCACGTTCTCCTTCTCCGCCACGCGCGGTGACCAGGTGGCGGATGCGATCAGGGCCGCGAAGCCGTCGGACGGCTTCGATGACCAGCCCCAGACCAGCAACTGGCTGCTCTCGATGCTCAGCCTCGTCGCGCCGCTCGTCCTCATCCTGCTGGTCTTCTGGTTCTTCCTCTCGCGGGCCCAGGGCGGCTCCGGGAAGGTCATGCAGTTCGGCAAGTCGCGTGCCAAGCTCGTCACCAAGGACATGCCGCAGGTGACCTTCAAGGACGTCGCCGGAGCGGATGAGGCCGTCGAGGAGCTCCAGGAGATCCGCGAGTTCCTGGCCGAGCCCGCCAAGTTCCAGGCCGTGGGCGCCAAGATCCCCCGCGGCGTGCTGCTCTACGGTCCCCCCGGCACCGGCAAGACCCTCCTGGCCAAGGCCGTGGCGGGCGAGGCCGGCGTGCCCTTCTTCTCCATCTCCGGCTCCGACTTCGTCGAGATGTTCGTGGGCGTGGGCGCCTCGCGCGTGCGTGACCTCTTCGAGCAGGCCAAGGCGAACGCCCCCGCCATCGTCTTCGTCGACGAGATCGACGCCGTTGGCCGCCAGCGCGGCGCCGGCGTCGGCGGGGGCAACGACGAGCGCGAGCAGACGCTGAACCAGCTCCTCGTGGAGATGGACGGCTTCGACGGGGACTCGAACGTCATCCTCATCGCCGCGACCAACCGCCCCGACGTCCTCGACCCCGCGCTGCTGCGCCCCGGCCGCTTCGACCGCCAGGTGCCCGTCGAGGCCCCGGACCTGAAGGGCCGCGAGCAGATCCTGCGCGTGCACGCCCAGGGCAAGCCGCTCGTGAAGAGCGTGGATCTCAAGGCCGTCGCCAAGAAGACGCCGGGCTACACGGGCGCCGAGCTGGCCAACGTGCTCAACGAGGCCGCCCTGCTGACGGCGCGCTCCAACGCGCAGCTCATCGACGACCGCGCCCTCGACGAGGCGATCGACCGCGTCATGGCCGGCCCGCAGAAGCGCTCGCGCCTCATGAAGGAGCACGAGCGCCAGGTCACGGCGTACCACGAGGGTGGCCACGCGCTCGTGGCCGCGGCTTCCCGCCACTCGGCCCCCGTCACCAAGGTGACGATCCTGCCGCGCGGCCGCGCCCTGGGCTACACCATGGTGGTGCCCTCCGACGACAAGTACTCCGTGACCCGCGAGGAGCTCCTGGACCAGCTCGCGTACGCCATGGGCGGGCGCGTGGCCGAGGAACTCGTGTTCCACGACCCCTCCACCGGTGCCTCCAACGACATCGAGAAGGCCACCTCCACGGCCCGCAAGATGGTCACGGATTACGGCATGAGCTCCTCCGTGGGCGTCGTGAAGCTCGGAGCCGAGAACACCGACCCCTTCTACGGGCCGGGTTCCGGCGGGCGCGACTACTCCGAGGGCGTGGCCGTCACGGTGGACACCGAGGTGCGCACGCTCATGGACACGGCCCACCACGAGGCGTACCTGGCGCTCACCGCCAACCGCCACGTCCTGGACCGGCTGGCCGCCGAGCTGCTGGAGAAGGAGACGCTGGGGCAGAAGGAGCTGGACGTCATCTTCGCCGACATCGTCAAGCTCCCCGAGCGCTCCACGTGGCTCTTCCACGACGAGCGTCCCGGCCAGGACCTGCCGCCCGTCCGCGCCCGGCGCGACGTGGCCAGCGATCCCACTGGCCTGTACGCGGCCACGGAGGCCGGGGCGGGTGCCGCCGCGCGGCCCCAGCCCCTGGCCGCGGAGCCGGGCATCGCGGACGAGCCGGAGCAGGGCGGCCCCGCCGCCTGATCCCGGGTGTAGCGACGTTCGTGACGCACGAGCCCCGTATTTCTTTGCTCGTGCGTCGCGTTTGTCGCTTCAGCTGAGCAGGGCGCCGGACACCGTGGCCTCGAAGTGGCCCACGTGCTCGCCGGCGAGGCGCTCGGCGCCGTCCGGGTCGCCGTCCAGGATGGCGCGCAGGAGCCCCTCGTGTTCCTCGATGTGGGAGGAGATGTCGGGGAGGCGGTCCAGGACGAGTCCCCAGATGCGGGTGGCCAGGTTGTCCAGCCGCACCAGGGTCTCGCTCAGGTGCGGATTGTCCGCCGCCCGGTAGATGAGGCGGTGCACCTGCGCGTCCTCACGCAAGAGCTCGGTGCGGTTCGCGTGGGGCTCGTGCCGCGAGAGCGCCTCCCACAGCCGCAGCATCTCCTCGCGGAGGCCGGGGGTGAGCCGCTCCGCGGCGCGCCGCGCGGCGATCGGCTCGAGCGCCCTGCGCACCTCGGTGATGTGCGACAGCTCGCTCACGTCGGCGAGCGTCGCGAAGGTCCCGCGCCGGGGATAGGACACCACGAGCCGGTCCGTCTCCAGCCTCTTGAGCGCCTCCCGCACGGGCGTGCGTCCCATGCCGAGCTCGGCGGAGATGGCGGCCTCGTTGATGGGTTCCCCCGGGGCGATCTCCAGGAAGACCAGCTGGTCCCGCAGGGAGGCGTAGGCGAGATCCGCCAGGGACGCCGCGGCGTCCGGCGAGCGGGTGGCGGTGGGGTTCACGGCGGTTCCTCCGGATGACGATGGACGTGGGGGCGGGCCCTTGACCCGGACGCGATGACCATCATAACCTTGGGCCTCAACAGATATATCAGTTGACGACCAATGCGTGCTCCCTTGCCGGGCGGCGCAGGAACCGTCGACGCCCGCACCGCTCCACCCCGAGCCGTTCCGATGGGAGCCACCCTTCATGGCCGATCTGCTGCCCGAACACCCGGACTTCCTCTGGCGCAATCCCGACCCCAAGTCCTCCTACGACGCGGTCATCGTGGGCGGCGGCGGGCACGGGCTGGCCACCGCGTACTACCTCGCCAAGAACCACGGCATGACCAACATCGCCGTGCTTGAGCGCGGATGGCTCGCGGGCGGCAACATGGCGCGCAACACCACGATCATCCGGTCGAATTACCTCTGGGACGAGTCGGCCGGCATCTATGAATTCTCCCTCAAGCTCTGGGAGGTGCTCCCCGACGAGCTCGAGTACGACTTCCTCTTCTCGCAGCGCGGCGTGCTCAACCTGGCCCACACCCTGCAGGACGTGCGCGAGTCGCGGCGTCGCGTCAACGCCAACGTACTCAACGGCGTCGACGCCGAGTACCTCACGCCGGAGCAGGTCAAGGAGGTCTGCCCCATCGTCAACATCGGGGACGACATCCGCTACCCCGTCATGGGCGCCACGTACCAGCCGCGCGCCGGCATCGCCAAGCACGACCACGTGGCCTGGGCCTTGGCCCGCAAGTGCGACGAGATGGGCGTCGACCTCATCCAGAACTGCGAGGTCACCGGCATCCTGCGCGACGGCGACCGCGTCGTCGGCGTCCAGACCAACCGCGGCAAGATCAACGCGGGCAAGGTGGCCCTGGCCGGCGCCGGCAGCTCCTCGACGCTGACCGACATGGTGGGCCTGCGCCTGCCGATCCAGTCCCACCCCCTCCAGGCGCTCGTCTCCGAGCTCTTCGAGCCCGTGCACCCCACGGTCGTCATGTCCAACCACGTGCACGTCTACGTCTCGCAGGCGCACAAGGGCGAGCTGGTGATGGGCGCGGGCGTCGACCCCTACGTCGGCTACGGTCAGCGCGGCGCCTTCCACGTCATCGAGGAGCAGATGGCAGCGGCCGTGGAGCTTTTCCCGATCTTCTCCCGCGCGCACCTGCTGCGCACGTGGGGCGGCATCGTCGACGTCACCCCGGACGCCTCTCCCATCGTCTCCCGCACGCCCGTCGAGGGGCTCTACGTCAACTGCGGTTGGGGCACGGGCGGCTTCAAGGGCACCCCGGGCGCCGGCTACACGTACGCGCACACCATCGCGAACGACGAGCCGCACCCGCTCAACGCCGGATTCGAGCTGCAGCGCTTCGAGACCGGCCACCTCATCGACGAACACGGCGCAGCCGCCGTGGCCCACTGATCACGAGCGAGAAGGACGCACCATGCTGCTGATCGATTGCCCCCACTGCGGGCCACGCGACGAGACCGAGTTCAGCTACGGCGGCCAGGCCCACGTGCCGTACCCCGAGGACCCCTCCGCCCTGAGCGATCGCGAGTGGGCCGAGTACCTCTTCTACCGCGAGAACACCCGCGGCCTCTTCGCCGAGCGCTGGCACCACGGCACGGGCTGCCGCAAGTGGTTCAACGCGCTGCGGGACACCGTGAGCTACGAGTTCCACGCCACCTACCCCGCGGGCGCCCCCCGCCCCGACATCACCCCCGAGGAGAGCCGATGAGCACCGCCCGCCTGCACGCCAGCCAGGCCCCGGGCCACGGCATCGACCGCGGGACGCCCCTGCGCTTCACCGTGGACGGCACCGAGTACATGGGTCTCGCCGGCGACACCGTCGCGAGCGCCCTCGTGGCCAACGGCGTCCTCTCCTGCGGCAGGTCCATGTACCTGGGCCGCCCGCGCGGCATCCTCGCCGCCGGCGTGGAGGAACCCAACGCCCTCCTGCGCGTCAAGGCCCGCGACGAGGTCAACGTGGACGAGTCCATGCTCCCCGCGAGCACGGTGGAACTCGTGGACGGACTCGAGGCCGAGTACCTCTCCGGCCTCGGCGTCCTGGACCCCCGCAAGGACGAGGCCGTCTACGACCGCAAGCACGTCCACACCGACGTCCTCGTGATCGGGGCGGGCCCGGCCGGCCTGGCCGCGGCCCGCGAGGCGGCCAAGTCCGGCGCACGCGTCATGCTCCTGGACGACCGCCCGCAGCCGGGCGGCTCGCTCCTTGACTCCCGCGAGGAGAGCATCGACGGCGTCGACGCCCTGGAGTGGGTCTCCTCCACGATGGAGCGCCTCGCCGGCGCGGAGGAGTTCACCTACCTCCCGCGCACCACGGCCTTCGGCAGCTACGACGCCAACTACGTCGTGGCCGTGCAGCGCCGCACCGACCATCTGGCCGTGAACCCGGGCGCGGGCGTCTCCCGCCAGCGCGTCTGGCACATCCGCGCCAAGCAGGTGGTCCTGGCCCCCGGAGCCCTGGAGCGCCCGCTCGTCTTCGAGGACAACGACCGCCCCGGCGTCATGCTCGCCGGCGCCGTCCGCAGCTACCTCAACCGCTACGCCGCCCTGGCCGGGCACGAGGTCGTCGTCGCCACGACCAACGACTCCGCCTACGCGCTCGTCGAGGACCTCGTCGCCGCCGGTGCCACGGTCGCGGCCGTCGCCGACACGCGGGCCAAGGCCAGCGAGGAGGCGAGCCGCGTGCTGGCCGCCACGGGCGTCGTCGGGCACTTCTCCACCACCGTCGTGGCGACGGAGGGCCACGGAGAAGGCGGCCGTGTCAGCTCCGTCACCCTGAGCGGCATCGACGCCGACGGCGCGCTCGTCGGCGAGCCCACGGCGGTGCCCGCTGATCTGCTCGCCGTCTCCGGCGGCTTCTCCCCCACCATCCACCTGCACAGCCAGCGCCAGGGCAAGCTGGTCTGGAACGAGGACATCGCCGGCTTCGTGCCAGGCGGCGCCGTTCGTGACCAGGCCACGGCCGGCGCCGTCAACGGCACCTTCACGCTGGGGGGTTCCCTCTCCGAGGGGGCCACGGCCGGCAACGCCGCCGCGGCCCGCGCCGGCTTCACGGCGCCGCTCGTGGTGCCCGACGCCGCCTCCGTGGCCCCCGCCCCGTGCCGTCCCCTCTGGCTCGTCCCCGGCCTGGCCGGCGAACCGGGCCAGTGGCGCAGCCACTTCGTGGACCTGCAGCGCGACCAGAGCGTCGCGGACGTGGCCCGCTCCGTCGGCACCGGCATGCGCTCCGTGGAGCACATCAAGCGCTACACCTCCGTCGGCACGGCCAACGACCAGGGCAAGACGAGCGGCGTCAACACCTCCGGCATCGTCGCCGGGATGCTGGGTGGCTCCTCGCCCGCCGACGCCGGTTCCACGGGTTTCCGTGCCCCGTTCACCCCCGTGGCCTTCGTGGCGCTGGCCGGTCGCCGCCGAGGCGAGCTCTTCGACCCCGCCCGCCTGAGCGCCATCCACCCCTGGCACGTTCAGCACGGCGCCAAGTTCGAGGACGTGGGCCAGTGGAAGCGCCCCTGGTACTACCCCCAGGACGGCGAGGACATGGACGCCGCCGTGCTGCGCGAGTGCGCCGCCGTGCGCGATGCGGTCGGGTACATGGACGCGACGACGCTCGGCAAAATCGAGATCCGCGGCGTGGACGCCGGCGAGTTCCTCAACCGTGTCTACACCAACGCCTTCGCCAAGCTGAAGGTCGGCATGGCCCGCTACGGCGTCATGTGCGGCCCCGACGGCATGATCATGGACGACGGCGTCACGCTGCGCGTGGCGGAGGATCGCTTCTTCATGACCACCACCTCCGGCGGCGCGGCCAAGGTCCTGGACTGGCTCGAGGAGCTGCACCAGACCGAGTGGCCGGACATGGACGTGGTGTTCACCTCGGTGACGGAGCAGTGGAGCACGGTGGCCGTCGTCGGGCCCCGTTCCCGCGAGGTGATCGCCAAGCTGGCGCCCGGGCTGGACGTCTCCAAGGAGGGCTTCCCCTTCATGGCGTTCCGCGAGACCACGCTGGCCTCCGGGATCCCGGCCCGCATCTGCCGCATCTCCTTCTCCGGCGAGCTGGCCTACGAGATCAACGTGGACGCGTTCTACGGGCTCAAGGTCTGGGATGACGTCACGGAGGTCGGCGCCGAGTTCGGCATCACGCCGTACGGCACCGAGACCATGCACGTGCTGCGCGCGGAGAAGGGCTTCATCATCGTGGGGCAGGACACCGACGGTACGGTGACCCCGCAGGACGCCGGCATGGACTGGGTGGTCTCCAAGGTCAAGCCGGACTTCATCGGCAAGCGCTCCTTCGACCGCATCGACACGCGGCGCACGGACCGCAAGCACCTCGTGGGTGTGCTGCCCGTGGACCGCACCACGCGCCTCGAGGAGGGGGCCCAGCTCGTCGCGGCCGGCACCCCCATCACGCCTCAGGCGGGGCCGGTGCCCATGCTCGGCCACGTCACCTCGTCCTACCTCTCTGCCGCGCTCGGCCGTCCGTTCGGCCTGGCGCTCGTGACCGGGGGCCGCGAGCTCATTGGTCAGGTGATCCAGTCCCCGCTCGGCGACACCGTCGTGGACGTCGAGGTCGTTTCCCCCGTGCTGTTCGATCCCGAAGGAGCCCGTCGTGACGGCTGAGAACGTCGAGACCCTGTCCACGCCGGACGAGCTGGACGCGCTGCGCGTCTCCCCGGCCGCTCACCTCGCCGACGCCATGGAGGCCGCCGCCGTCACTGGCGAGCGCTCCATCGCCCTGCGCGAGCTGCCCTTCCGCCCGCAGCTGGGCGTGCGGGTGGTGCCGGGCAGCGCCTCCGCAGCGGCCGTCGAGGCCGTCTTCGGCTTCGCCCTGCCGCGGGGCCATGGCGGCGTGAGCGGTGACCCGCGGGGCCTGCACGCGATCTGGCTCAGCCCCGACGAGTTCCTCGTCGTGGACGCCTCGCGCCGACAGGTGCCGGGGGAGGAGGCCGCCGCCTGCGCCGCGCTCGAGGGGCTGCCAGGCCAGGTCGTGGACCTCTCCGGCAACCGCACGGTGCTGGAGCTGAGCGGAGCCAGCGCCCGCGACGCCCTGGAGAAGGGCTGTCACGCCGACCTGCATCCGCGGGCCTTCCCCGTCGGCACGGCCATCGCCACCACCGTGGGCCCCGTCCCCGTGGTCCTGCACCGGGCCGGGGAGGAGCTCTTCCGGCTCTACCCGCGGGCGTCCTTCGCGGACTATGCGGTGCGCTGGCTGCTGGACGCCATGATCGAGTACCGGGTCCCCGGGGTGATCTGATGGCCCTTTCCCGGGGGAGCCGGAGGAGGCCGGCGAGACGGGGCCCACGCGGCGCGGCGGGCCACCGCGGCCAGGCCATCGAGACGATGCGCCGGACCGGCAGGGACATGAAGAAGAAGTACAAGGAAACCTCACGAGGAGGGCTGGCGGTCAATGTCGTCGAATGCTGAGGCGGGGGTGGCCGGGACGGCCACGGAACGCTGGATCCTGACCTTCACGAGCCGGGAGAAGCCCGGGCTGCTTCACGCCGTGACGGGCGTGTTGCTGGAGCGGGAGGGAGACATCGTCGAGCTCAAGCAGTTCGACGACGCCCGTTCCGATCGCTACTTCCTGCGCGTCGAGTTCGCGCTGCCCGCGGGCGGCCCCGAGGCGCTCGGGGCGCTGCGCGACGCCCTGGCCGCCGTGGCGGCGGACGCGGGCGGGGACGCGCAGTGGAGCCTGCGCAGGGGCGGCGCCCACCAGCGCGTGCTGCTCATGGTCTCCAAGTTCGAGCACTGCCTCAACGACCTGCTCTTCCGCTCCCGCGTCGGCGAGATCCCGGCGGACATCGCGCTCGTGGTCTCCAACCACCCGGACCACCGTGAGCTCGTGGAGTGGCACGGCATCCCCTTCTTCCACGTCCCCGTCACGAAGGACACCAAGCCGGAGGCGGAGGCCAAGCTGCTGGAGCTCATGGAGCGCTTCGAGGTGGACCTCGTGGTGCTGGCCCGCTACATGCAGATCCTCTCCGACGAGCTCACGCTCAAGCTGGAGGGGCGCGCCATCAACATCCACCACTCCTTCCTGCCCTCCTTCAAGGGCGCCAAGCCCTACCACCAGGCCTACGCACGCGGGGTCAAGACCGTGGGCGCCACGGCCCACTACGTCAGCGGAGACCTGGACGAGGGGCCGATCATCGCCCAGCAGGTCCAGCCAGTCGACCACTCCTTCGGCCCGGAGGATCTCGTGGCCGCCGGCCGCGACACGGAGTGCAAGGCGCTCGCCGATGCGGTCAAGTGGCACTGCGAGGGGCGCGTGTTCCTGGACGGCAACCGCACCGTCGTCCTGCGCTGAGGAGAGAACCGTGGGGTCGGCCCGGCGGCGCGCCGGGCCGACCCCGTAGGATCGAGGACGTGGTGAGCATCGACGAGCACTTCGAGACCGTTCCGGCCGGCACGGCCATCGACCCCAACATCGACCAGCCGCGCATCGCGGCCGCCGTGAGGGAGATCCTGCTGGCGATCGGTGAGGATCCGGACCGCGACGGCCTGGTTCAGACGCCGGCCCGTGTGGCCAAGGCCTACGCGGAGACCTTCGCGGGCCTGCACCAGGACCCGGCGGAGCTGCTGGCGACGACCTTCGACATCGACCACCAGGAATTGGTGCTGGTCAAGGACATCCCCTTCTACTCCACGTGCGAGCACCACCTGGTGCCCTTCCACGGGCGCGCCCACGTGGGCTACATCCCCGGCGATTCCGGCAAGGTCACGGGCCTGTCCAAGCTGGCCAGGCTCGTTGACCTCTACGCCCTCCGCCCGCAGGTGCAGGAGCGCCTTACGACGCAGATCGTCGAGGCCCTCGACGCGCACCTGGCCCCCCGCGGTTCCATCGTGGTGGTGGAGGCCGAGCACCTGTGCATGTCCATGCGCGGCGTGAAGAAGCCCGGCTCCCTGACCACCACCTCCGCCGTGCGCGGACAGCTGCGCGAGCCCGCCACGCGCGCGGAGGCCATGAGCCTCATCCTGGGTCGCTGAACCCCGCCGGGCCGCCGGTTCAGCGCGTCGGCCCGGCTTCCACGTCTCGAACGCAACGATAGGGAGCCATGAGCCTCGCAGCCACGCCGGGAACCGGACCCAACACCTCGCCCTTGGCGGTGATCAAGATCCGTCCCCCGCGTGCCGCGTGGGACGAGCTCCCCGCCCATCGCACGCTCGTCATGGGCATCCTCAACGTCACCGAGGACTCGTTCTCCGACGGCGGGCGCTACCTCTCGGCCGACGCCGCCATAGCGCACGGCCTCGAGCTCGTGCGGGCCGGCGCGGACATCGTGGACGTGGGCGGCGAGTCCACCCGCCCCGGCGCGGAGCCGGTCCCGGAGGACGTGGAGCTCTCCCGCGTCCTGCCCGTCGTGACGGCCCTCGTGGCCACGGGCGCCGTGGTCTCCGTCGACACGACGCACGTGAGCACCGCGCGGGCGTGCATCAAGGCGGGGGCGCACCTCATCAACGACGTCTCCGGCCTCACCCACGAGGAGGGCATGCCCGCCCTCATCGCGGAGACCGGGGTGCCGTACGTGCTCATGCACCGCCGCGGCGACGCGCGCACCATGAACGGGCTGAGCGAGTACGCGGATACGGTGTCCGAGGTGACGGCGGAGCTCACGCAGCTGCGGGACCGCTTCCTCGCGGCCGGCGTGGAGCCGGGGCAGATCATCCTGGACCCCGGGGTGGGCTTCGCCAAGGACGCGGCGCAGAACTGGGAGCTGCTGCGCGCCACGAGCCACTTCGCCTCGCTGGGCCACCGCCTGCTCGTGGGCACCTCCCGCAAGCGCTTCCTCGGCAGCCTCCTGGGCGGCGAGGGCCTGCCGAACGAGCCGGTCGATCGCGACGCCGCCACGGCGGCGACCTCCGCGCTGGGCGCGGCGGCCGGTGCCTGGGCGGTGCGGGTGCACGACGTCGCCGCCTCGCGTGACGCCGTCCGCGTCGCCGCCGCCTGGGGCGGGGCCCCCGTTCCCGCCGACGCTGGCGGTGCCGAGTGAGCCCGGCGCGGCGCGCCCTCGACACCATCACCGTGACCGGGATCAGGGCCACGGGCTTCCACGGTGTCTTCGAACACGAGAAGCGCGAGGGGCAGGAGTTCAGGGTGGACCTGACCTTGCACACCTCTACGCGGGCCGCGGCGGCGAGCGACGACCTGCGGGACACGATCGACTACGGCGCGCTCTCGCTCGCCGTGGTGCAGGAGATCCAGGCCGGGCCGTACGACCTCATCGAGAAGCTCGCGGGCGTCATCGCCGAGCGCGTGCTCGGCGAGTTCTCCCCCCACGCCGTCACCGTCAGCGTCCACAAGCCGCAGGCGCCCATCCCCGTGCCGTTCGACGACGTGGTGCTGACCATCCACCGGGAGCGGGCGTGAGCGCCGCGGACCGGGAGGCGCTGGCGACGGCCCCGCGGCGCCCCGTCGCGGCCGTCCTGGCTCTCGGCTCCAACCTGGGGGCCTCCCTCGACACCTTGGCGCTGGCCGTCTCCGAGCTGGACGCCATGGAGGGGATCGAGGTCGTGGCCGAGTCTCCGCTCGTCGTCACCGCCCCCGTGGGCGGTCCGGGGGGCCAGCCGGACTACCTCAACCAGGTCATCGAGGTCCACACGACGCTGGCGCCCCTTGAGCTGTTGGCCGCCGCGCACCGCGTCGAGCGGGCCCACCACCGCGAGCGCGCCGTGCGCTGGGGGCCCCGTACCCTGGACATCGACGTCATCAGCTTCGGCACCCTCACGAGCGAGGACGAGGAGCTCACCCTGCCGCATCCGCGCGCGGCGGAGCGCGCCTTCGTCCTGGTGCCGTGGTCCTGGATGGATCCGGGGGCCTTCATCGGCGGCGCGAGCGTCTTCGAGCTGGCGCAGTCGGCCGCCGACCGCGACGGCGTGCGCCCGTACCGCGCGGCCGCGCCGGAGGAAGCGGGCGACGACGACGCCACCGCGTCGGCCCCCGGAGCGGGCGGGCCGCGGCCATGACCCAGCTGCGCGCCGTCGTGCTCGTGGCCGTCGCCGTGGTGGCGGGGCTGCTGGGGGACATCGCCTCCGTGCTGGCCGCCGCGCGCGGCTGGCCGGCCCCCGTGATGCACTGGGCCTCGCTCGTGACGCTCATGGCGCTCGCGCTCGTGGTCCTCGTGGGCGGCATCCGCGTCTACCGGACCAGGCAGCGCATCGCCAGGCGGGCCATCTCCCGCCTCGTGGCCTTCCGCGTCCTGGTGCTGGCGCAGGCCGGCGCCTACGCCGGGGCGGCGCTGGGCGGCTGGCACGTGGGGGCCCTCGTCGACCTGATGAGCTCGGGCGGATTCGGCTCCGCCGCGAGCTGGACCGCGGCGGCCCAGGGGCTGGGCGGCCTGATCCTCGTGGCCGTCGGCTACGTGGTGCAGGCGCTGTGCAAGATCCCGCCGGAGGATTCCGACGGCAACGAGGAAGGGGCCAGGGGTGTCGAGGGCGCTCGCTGACCCGCCGGGGGAGTGGCGCCGGATCTCCCCGCGCCTGGCGGTGGTCCGCGAGCTCTCCGCCGTGATCACCACCGTGGTGCTTCTCGCGGCGACGAGCGTGCCGCTCGCGCTGCGGCTCGCGGGTGTGTGGCCCGGCTGTCCCGCCTGGCTCGCGTGGGCCCTGCCCTCCGTGGTCCTGGCGTCCGGCGCCCTCGGCTGCGCCGTCATCCCGTTCCAGGTGCGCGCCACGCGTTACGCCCTGCGGGAGGACGACGTGGCGATCTCCCGCGGCGTCGTCTACCACCGCAGCGAGGTCATCCCCTACGGGCGCATCCAGTACGTGGACGTCATCGCCGGGCCGTTGCTGCGCGCGTTCGGCCTGTGCGAGCTGCAGGTCCACACGGCCTCCCCGGACGCCCACCCCGAGATCCCCGGGCTGCCGCGGGACGTCGGCGATGCCCTGCGTGACGAGCTGGCCCGCAGGGGCGAGGAGAGGCTGGCCGGGCTGTGACGCACGGCGACGACGGGACGGAGCCGCACGCGGCGGAAGCGGACGACGCCCCGTGGCAGCGGGTCCACCCGGCCACGCCCTACGTGCGGGGCTGGCTCGCGATCGTCGTGATCGCGTTCGCGGTGCTGCGTCAATGGGGGGACGGCGCGTTCTCCCCCGACGGCTTGCGGGACGTGCGCGGTGCCCTGCCGTGGGCCGCCGGGGCGGTGCTCCTGGCGCTCGCGGTCGTTGTGGCCTTGTTCTGGGTGCAGTGGCGCTTCACGGCGTACCGCGTCACGGGGCGGCACGTGCAGCTGCGCCGGGGCGTGATCTTCCGGCAGCAGAGGGAGGCCAGGCTGGACCGCGTCCAGGCCGTCGACATCGCCCGTCCGCTGCTGCCCCGCCTGCTCGGCCTCTCCGAGCTGCGCTTCGAGGTCGCGGACGCGGGGGATTCCGCCCTCAAGCTCGAGTTCCTCAGGGCGGCCGACGCCGAGGAGCTGCGCGCCCGCCTCCTGCGCCTCGCCGCGGGCGCCAGGGCCGCGAGCGACGGCGGCCACCCGGCGGGGGCCGGTCACCCGGCGTCGGGGACCGAGGGAGGTCGCCCGACGGGCGGCGACCACGCGGCGTCGGGCACGGGGGAGGAGGCCCCGGAGGACGCCGGCGGCGCACGCTCCGGGCGCCGCCTCGACGCCGCCGCCTGGGCCAGGCGCACGGCGGAGGATTTCTCCGGTCGCGACCCGCACGGGACGGTGGCCGGCGGCACCTCGGACGAACGGGTCATCGCCCGCGTCCCGCTGGGCCGGCTGCTCGGCTCCCTGGCGCTGCGCGCCGCCCCCTGGCTGCTGATCGTCGCGCTCGTGGCGGCGGGGAGCGTCTTCGTGCCCCCCGCCGCGGTGCTGAGCACCCTGCTTCCCCTCGTGTTCGCCGTTGCGGCCTCGCTCTGGCGCGGCTTCAACCGGGGCTACGGCTTCCGCGTGGGAGCATCCTCGGACGGCCTGCGGCTGCACCAGGGGCTGACCGACGCCTCTCACCGCACCATTCCGCCGGGACGCGTGCAGGCGTTCCGCGTGCGCAGGCCCCTGCTCTTCCGCCCGTTCGGCTGGGTGTGCATCGACGCCAACGTGGCCGGCTACGGCAAGGCGAACGACGAGGAGGGGCGCGACCGCGCCATGGTGCTCCCCGTCGGCACCCTGGCCGACGCCGCGGCGATTCTTTCCGTGCTCGTCCCCGACCCCGGCACCGAGGCGCCCGAGCTCCTGCTCCGCGACGGTCTCGACGGTGCCGGCCGCGACGAGGACTCGACCGGCGCGGGCTTCGTCACCTCGCCGGACACCGCCCGCTGGCTCTCGCCGTGGGCGTGGAGGCGTCAGGGCTACGCCGTGACGGAGACCGTCCTGGCGATCAGGACGGGCCGGCTGGGGCGGTCCCTGGTGCTGGTGCCCCACGCCAGGACCCAGGGGGTGCGGGCCAGGCAGGGCTGGGTGGCCAGGGCCGCCGGCGTCGCCTCCGTGCACGTGAGCACCACGGCGGGGCCCGTGCCCACGACCGTGCCGAACGTGGCGGCGGAGCGCGCGGGGGAGCTGCTGCGCGAGCAGGTGGCGAGGGCCGCGCTCGGCGCGCGCGAGGACAACAACCACTGGCTGGGCGCGGGTCCCGGCCGTCCCACCGATCCGACGGAGGAGTCATGAGCAAGCCGGGCCGACTGGGATTCGGCATCATCGGTGCCGGGCGCGTGGGAACCGTCCTCGGGGCCGCCCTGCGCCAGGCCGAGCACGCCGTCGTGGGCATCCACGCCGTGAGCGAGGAGTCGGTGGACCGGGCCGGGGCCATGCTGCCCGGCGTGCCCGTCCTCGACGTCCCCGAGCTGCTGCGCCGCAGCGAGGCCGTTCTGATCGCCGTGCCCGACGACGCCCTGGTGCCCCTCGTCTCCGGCCTCGCCGCGGCGGGCCACTGGCGCGCCGGGCAGCTCGTGGTGCACACGAGCGCGCGCTTCGGGGTGGACGTGCTGACCCCCGCGAGGGAGGTGGGAGCCATCCCCCTGGCAGTGCACCCCGCCCTCTCCTTCACGGGGACGAGCCTGGACCTGCGTCGCCTGCAGGATGCGTGCTTCGGCGTCACGGGGGATGCCCTGATGCTCCCCGTGGCGCAGGCGCTCGTCGTGGAGATGGGAGGGGAACCCGTGGCGGTCGAGGAGGAGGACCGCCCCCTCTACGCCGCGGCCCTGCAGCTCGCGGCCGAACCGCTCGGCGCGGTCGTGGCCTCCGCGTGGGACGCCCTTTCCGGGCTCGGGGTCGAGGATCCCTCCCGCCTCATGGCGCCCCTGCTGCGCACCGGGGTAGAGAACGCCCTCATGGCCGGCCCGGCGGCGGCGCGGGACGCCGCGCTCGCCGCGTCGCCTGGGAGGGCCGCCTCGGCCGCCCATGCCTGGGCCTCTCTGCCCGACGCCGCCGCTGGGGCCACCTATGCCGCGCTCGTGCGCGCGGCCACGGCGCGGGCGCTGCATCGCGGCGAGATCGACGAGTCGCGCGCCGCCTCGGTCCTGGACGCGCTGGGAGGCGGGCCGACCGCCTGAGCCGGGAGGACGGCGTCGGGCGTGGCTGGAGCTAGCCGATAACCCACCTCTTCGTTGCTGATCCCCTGATGCACGCTTTTGGGCTCGAAAACGGACGGTGGGGGATCAGCAACTCGGAAGAGGGGGCTACGGCGTCAGCCGGCGGCCGAAGTCCAGCGCGTGCGCGGCCGCGTCCTGCGCGGAGAGCTGCCACACGTACTCGTTCTTCAGCTTGGCCCCGTCACCGGCGAAGGGCCCCGTGCGGTACGGGTAGAACGCCACGGTGGGCCACGTGCGCTCCGGGGCCGTGAGGATCGCGTGGTCGAAGTCCGTGTTGAGGCGGCGCAGTTCGGCACCGAGCTGGGTCACGGCGGCGTCGGCCTCCTCCGCGTCCAGCTGCGCGCCCTCCCGCAGCTGCAGCGCAAGGTGCAGCTGCCGGTCGCCCCGGGTGTCCTCGAAGGAGACGAGGCGATGGTTCTCCACGCGCTCGCCGAGCGTGGGGTCGGCGAAGACGACGTCGCGCAGGGTGTCGGGGGCCACGACGGCGCCGTTGTAGTCCACGGAGAGGTCGGAGCGCCCGTAGTGGAACAGGACGGGTAGGTCCAGCAGCTGCGTCGCGACGATCCCGCCGTGGCCGCGCTCCTTCAGGACGCGGTTCACCTCCTTGACGGACATGACGTGCCCGCGGTCGTGGATGTTGTAGCGCAGGCGGGGGGAGATGTTGTGACGTCGCGTGATGGTCACGACGAACTCGCCGGAGGCGTTCGTCTCGATCAGGTAGTTGAAGGGGTTGTACTGGAAGATCATGGGCAGCACGCCGTACTCGTCGCGCTTGGTCAGGGCGGCGGAGAGGCCGGGATCCTCCGCGATGGCGCGGCGCAGGGCCACCGTGTAGTCCGTCTCCAGGCCCAGGTTGATCTCCAGGTCGCTGGCGCCGTAGCAGCCGTAGACCTTGTGGGCCGTCTTCAAGATCTGCGTCCGCATGGATTCGCTGATGCCCTCGCCGCCGAACGCGGCGACGACGTCGTACCCGCCCCAGTCCAGGCGCTCGTCCTCGAAGAGGGACTTGAGGAAGGGTGGGTAGGACATGATCACGTAGGTGAAGCCGGGCCCGAACTCCTTCATGGTGGCGATGATCTTGCCGGGGTCCGGGCCGATGGACTTCATCATGGTGACGCCCGTGAGGGAGGCCGTGACGTTCATGCCGGTGGCCCATGCGCCGAGCGAGAAGGCGTTGAGCACGAAGGGCGGCTTGTTGAGCTCGCTCGCGGTCTGGGAGTAACCCACGCGCAGGATGTTGCGGGTGGCGTGGCGCTCCTCCGGGCCGCGCACCCAGCTGGTGGGGGTGCCGGAGGAGCCGGAGGACTCGTCGACGACCACGCCGCGGCGGGGCAGGCGGCCGCCGAAGGTGCGTTCCGGGATGGTGTAGGCGCGGATGTAGGAGTCCTTGTCCATCTCCGGGAGCCGCGCCCAGGCCTCCTCGACGTCCCGCGGTGCGCAGTCCAGGGCAAGGGGTGCGCCGTGCTTGAGCAGGAAGTCGCGGTAGGCCGGGACCTTGCGGGCCGCGAGTTCGAAGGTTCGCCAGGCACGCCAGCGGCCCCAGGTCTGGCGCAGGTTCACGATGCCGGGCGCCAGCAGGATGCGGTGGGTCCCCACGCGCGGGGTGAAGAGGCCCAGGGCCCTGTCGAGGATCGCCACCGAGGCGAAGACGAGGCGCTTGGACGCGGCGGGGTTCACGGGGTCTCCTCGGGGGTGCGGCCGGTGGCGGCGCGGTTCGCGGGGTGGTTCTCGATGTCGCCGGCGTCGATGAGCATGGCTGACGCGGAGCGGCGGTGTGCCGGGGGCGGCTCGGCCGAGTGGCCGAAGCGGAAGAGCATCCAGGCCATCTCCCCCGCGGGCTCACGGATCCCGGTCGCGGTGACGAACGCGCGGTGCGAGTCGGGGTTGGTGATGACCGTGCCGAAGGGGTGCAGCGACAGGCCGGCCGCGGTGAGCTTGAGCCAGAGGTCCATGAAGGCGCGGCCGGCATCCACGTAGTCCGCCGGGCCCGCGAAGCGCCCGCTCATCCACCCCAGGTGCGTGACGCCGCGCATGGTGCGCAGGTACACCCACCGCAACGCCGACCCCAGGACGGGCGCGTCCCACCAGGAGCGGTGCGACATGGCGAGCCTCAGGATCCGGCCCGGCATGAGCATGGTCTCCGCGCTGAGCCCGTCCGCCGTGGCCGCGGCCTGGGCCTTGGAGAAGCGCAGCCACGTCATGATCTCCGTGTGCACGGCGTCGTTGCGCAGATCGGAGAAGAGCGTGGCCTGGTTGATGCGCACCAGCTTCTTCACGAGCTCGGGGTCCTGGGTGCTCTCGAAGCGGAAGCCCGCCGCCGCGGCCCCGGCCGCGAGCCGGTCCAGCAGGGCGGGATCGATTGGCCGGTCCAGGTAGGGGCGGCGCGAGGTGCGTCGGCTCAGGAAGGTGTCCAGGCGACGTCGGGCACTCTCATCCGCCGCCTGCGGCGTGAGCGTCAGGTGGCCCAGGAGGTGGAGTCGCTCCGGGGCCTCGAAGTCCAGCGGGGCCAGGTCCAGTTCCACCTCGAGCGCCCAGCCGCGCGCGGCGGCAACCGTGCGCAGGCTCTCGAGGAAGACCCCGGCGCACACGTGCGCGAATGGGATCCCGAAGTTCTCCGCCGGAAGGCCACGATCGAGGTCGTAGTGCAGGGTGGCGGTGGCGGGGCCAAGGGCCTTGACGACGATGGGCTGCGAGTTGTGGGGCGAGGGGTAGCGGCGGGCGAGTTCGATGAGCTCTCGCCACGGCCCGGGGGCGGACTGGTTCATGGGTCTCCCTGGGTGGGATGGGTGGTCCCTTGATAAAACCATCGTTTTGCCTAATAGGGAAGTGTCGGTCGGTGTATGACGGGCCCGCGTCGACCTGGCGGGGTGGTCCCCGGGCCGCGGGGCCCGCCGCCGGGCGAATCACCATGCACGCGCCGCCCGGCGCAGGTGCTCGCGGAATCCGGCCAACTCGGCGACGATCTCGGCAGCCGTGTGGGCCGCCGCGTCGATGGGCACCAGGCCGGCGGCCTGACCCGCGTACACGGGGGCCGTCGCCGGGTCACCCTCGGCCCGGCCGCGCCTCACCCGCTCCACGGCCTCCCGCGCGGCGTCGGCCCCAGGGCGGGAGGCCCCGGCCCGCCCGCCCGGCGCCTGGGCGAGCGGGGACGCTTGCCCGGCGGCTTGTCCACGCGCGGCCTCCCGGAGAGCCTCCACTCGCCCGCCCCAGGCCGCGGAGATCTCGTTGGCCAGGGCGCGGCCGCCGTACTCCCGGGGCCACGGGATTCCCAGCGCGGCGTCGAAGACCGACGAATAGACGGTGTCGTCGCCGGTTGCCGCCGCGATGGCCTCCTTGAGCCCGGGAGGCGTGAGCGACTCGACGCACGGAACGAAGCGTGTGCCGATCCATGCGGCCACGGCGCCGGCGGCGAGGACCGCCGCGACGCCGGCGGCGCTGGCGATGCCGCCGGCCGCCGCCACGGGCTTGTCCGTGACACCGACGGCGTACTGCAGGAGCGGCAGGGTGGAGAGCTCGTTCAGCCCGTGGCCACCGCCCTCGGCGCCTCGTACCACCAGGAGGGAGACATCGGACTGCTCCGCCGCCGCCTTCACCTCGGCGACCGTCCCGACCTGAACCGCGACGAGGGCGCCGGCCCGGGCGGCCAGGCGCGCGGCGGCGGTGGGGTCGCCCGCGGAGAGGGCCACGACGGGAGGCTCGAACTTGAGCGCCGACCGCAGCGCGGCATGGTCGTCCAGGGCCAGCGACCAGGACATGAAGCCCGCGCCCCAGGAGCCCGTCCCCGTGCCCGGCTCACCCGCGGCGCGGGCCGCTCCGCCCACTTCCCGCTCGATGTACTCACCACCGGCGCCGTGTCCCACGCCCACCAGGCCGAGGCCTCCGGCGGCGCGGACGGCGGTGGCCAGCCTGGCCCCGGCCGCGCCGGCCATGGGGGCGCAAATGATCGGTTCCCCCAGAGCGAGGGCCTCCCACGCCTCGCGGGCGGGGGAGCCGGAGGGAATCAGGCGCGGGGAGGTGCGAGGGGCGTCGGTGGTGCGTTGATTCATGGCACCAGTCAACGCGCCGCGGCCGATGGGGGCCAGGGGGCGGCGGCCGCGCCGCGCGCCCCTTCGCGTTGTCGAGTGTGGTGTGCCGCGTTGTGGAGTGGGTTGTGCGCGGTTCCGGAGCGGGTGGTGTCGCGTTTCCTAGTGTGCGTGCCGGGTGGTGGGGGTCACGTGGGGTGGCGGTGTCCTCGATTTGCGTGGTGGGTGGTTCTCGTATAAGCTCTTCTCTTGTCGCCGCAACGACTTCGGAGGTTTCGGAGGGGTTGTTGGGGGTGATGAGATCCCAGTGATTGCGCGGTTTTCGCGGGT